>WNFL01034878.1_pt1 | contig 460394 bp, 423 predicted proteins | sample 5400361 | NCBI WGS metagenome assembly WNFL01 (sample SAMN13153351, study PRJNA577476) | soil metagenome | isolation source: 40 cm soil on Douglas fir-dominated hillslope | place: USA:California | collected 2013-09-17
GTTGTCGGTCCAGCGGATGACGCTGTCGGCGGCGTAGTAGTTCAGCGAGGCGCTGGATACCCGGCCCAGGCTGTCGTACAGCGTTTCGCGGTAGATATCGCGGCCGTCGAAGCCGGTGTGGAGGGTCAGCGCCTCGCGGCCCAGGGTGTCGTACCAGGTGCGCGCGGGCGGCGCGACGTTGGCCCCGGTCGCGACCACGGTGTGAGTGGTGCCGATCGCGTAAGCACTATCGGTGACGCAGCCGATGCATTGGGAATAGCTCACCGTGGTCACGGTGCCATCGGCGCGTGCTTCGGTCAGCTGGCGGCCGAAGCCATCATAGGTCCAGGTCGTGGTCAGGTTGTTCGGGCCGGTGAGGCTCGACGGGGTGCCGAAGCGGAGATCGTAGACGCGGCTTTCCTGCTGGTTCAGCGCGTTCTTCGCGGTGGTGACGAATTGACCGCGGCTGTCGTAGCTCATCGTCGTTTCGGTGCGCGTGGCGATATTGGCGCCGCTGACGGTGCGGGTCAGAAGATTGCCATAAGCGTCGTAAGCAAAGTCGGTGACACGCCGAAGGTTGGTGACACCGGCCAGGCCGCCGTTGTTGGGCTCCACGATGGTTTCCTGCAACAGGCCATTGGCGAAGTAGCTCATGGTCGTGGTGCGGGTCTTGCTGCTACCGCCGGGAAGAGTGTTGGTCTGCGCGACACTGGTGGGCATATCCAGAATCCAGTTGCTGGTGTCGTTGGCATACGCCGTCGTTACCGACTGGCTGTAGCCGTCGGTACTGCCGTTGACATCCTTGAAGACGGTGCTGACGAGCTGCGGGTTGCCAAAGCCGTCGTAGCTGCTCGACGCCGTTTCCGCCCAGTTGAGGAAGGCGCCGTTCAGGTCGTAGGTCTTGATTACATTCAAGGTGGTGAATACGAAGTAGCGATTGCCGCCGTAACCGGTTGAAGCGAACGACGTGACAACATCAGACAGCACATTGCCGCTCACGGTGTGCGTGTTGCGCATATGTGCGGCCATGCCGATAAAGGGATAACTTTGCAGGTAATCGGTTTGCTTGCGCATGTTGCTGGGTGCATTGGCAACAACTGCGGCGAACGCGAGGCTGCCCCAGCCCTGCAGGTGTGCGCGCAGACCGCTGTAGCTGTACGTCGTTTGATTGCTGCCGCCGATGCCGTTCGAGGAACTGACGCTGGCGACAACCGGGGCCGCATCCTGAATATCGGTCGTTGGGTAGATCGACCCGCTGCCCTTGGTATAGACAGTGGTGTCCGAGATCGGCTTGTAGGCCAAGGTGCTGAACGCACCGAGACCATCGGTGACACCGGCAAGTTGATCGACGAAGGTGCCTTGATAGGGCAGGCACTGCGATTGCGTATACGAATATCCAGCCCCAAAACAGACGTCGACGCGCCCATCGCCATTGGCGTCGACAATTTGCGGCACCTGCGTGTTGGCAGGGCCCGTTGGAGATGTCACCGCGCCTGCGAATCCCGTTCCCGCGGAGAGCACACATGTCACATTGGAGGCGCCGCCGCAGAAATCCGCCTTGCCGTCCCCGTTGATATCGACCCACTGATAATTGCTGCCGGGGTTGGACGGGTTTGCCGTGATCGTGTCCCCAAAGCCGGTTCCCGTTGATAGCGTACAAGTAATTGCGAAGGTCGTCCCTTTGTAAATCCGGCAAAAATCCGCTTTGCCGTCGCCGTTGATATCCACCCAGGCACGCGCGTCCTTGGTCCACTGGAAAGTTCCGGCCACTTCGGCGGCCAAGCCATTTGACGTCCATTTCTGGCAGCGCATGGAACCGTTATCGATGCGGCAAAACGAAGGGATACCATCTCCGCTGACGTCGGCCCAATCGAATTGAACAGGAACGCAGCCGCCGGCTTGATTGCAACTCACGTTGGTATTGAACACGTATGTGCCGAGAGGCGTTGGCGTTCCAAATGCCGTACCTGTCGAGAGAGCGCAGTTCAAGGTCCCGCTGGTTCCGGTGCCGTTATAGGAAAGCTCGCAAAGATCGGCACGGCCGTCGCCATTGACGTCCACAAACCAGCTCATGTCCGGCGAGCCATAGCTATTGGCCCAACTCGGTCGAGTTACGTTGCTGGAAATACCAGTGGGGCCCATCAACGCACAGGCATTGGTGGCATCGGCACCGCAGAAGTCGGTGATACCGTCGCCATTGATATCGGCAAACTGAGGCGTCCATGATGAGTAGGCGGCTGTATGACGGCCCATATAGACAGACACGGGCGCATTGCCGGCAGGCTGCGTCAACGCGCAATAGACGTCGTAGTCATAAAAATCCGGGCTAGTGGTAGGGTCGGTAAGTCCGATCGTTGCGCAAAAATCCGGGCGACCATCGCCATTCAAATCGACCCAATCACGGTGTATTGACTTGTAATAACCTGAACCTGGTTGTCCAAACTGAGCAGCATCGGTTGGCCAGGTAATCGCCGTTCCGCTGAAGTTATTGGAATCGTTGTTCCACCCGAAGGTCGTCGGGGGTAAACACGCCGATCCATCCCCGGTACATTCCTTCACGTTATTGACGCGCGAGCGACTGGTCGGGGTGCTGGTCTCGTAAGTAATTTGGTAGTCGCGGACCGGTGTTGCGCCTGCAAAGGTCTTCACATTGATGAGGCGCGCGGTGACGCGTGATTTGGCGCCGACCCGGTAACCGGTTTCGACATCCGTTCGCGTTTGATCGTAGACGAATTGCACGGAGTTATAGGGCGCCGAGGCGGTCCCGCTGCTGACCGGGGTGAAGCCGGTGTAGTCGATGCGGGTCGGGTAGTACTGGCCGTTGGCGGCGTCGTTGGTATAGCTGACGGTGTAGTAATTGCCGCGCGGGTCCCGGACCTTGTTGAGCGCCCAGATGATGACACCGGTCTGGCCTGTGGGAATGATCCGCGAATCGGCGGTGGCGCCGTACTCCATGACAACACCGTTGGCCATCGTGACCTGGAACGAGGTCGGGCCATTGCCGGCTTGGCCGAGCGCCACGATCTTGTTGAAGGACTCCAGTTCGGTCCGGTACTCGCTGTTGGCGGCGCCATAAGTGCCGGCAATGACCGCCAGGCGCAGACCGCCGACGCAGAACTTGTCGTTGGCGGACATGTCGACACCAGTCTTTACCGTGTCCTGAACGACCGTGCGTGCGCAGCGCTCGATGGTGCCGATGCCGTTGATCGCCCAGCCCAGGCCCATCAGGCCATTGCCGCCGCCACTGTTGTAATTAAGACTGATCGCCGGAACCATGCCGGCGGTGCCGGGCGGCGCCTTGATCGGGATACTGTAGGTCGCCCCACCTGCCGAGCTGATCCCTAACTTGCCGTCGAGCTTGCCGGCCGGGGCGCTGCTGGTGGACGTCGGTGGCGGGTTGGCCAAGGCGAGGCACGGCATCAGCGCCAACGCGAGTCCAGCAATGACGGCGCGCGCCGCGCGGATAGCGAGGCTGGCATTAGTCATAAGGTTCGCGTTGATCGATAGTGTGCGCAGGGTGCGCGAGCACAAAATTTTCATATGGTTATCTCTACGAATGCGACGACATCGGCCGGCGTCAATAAGGGCGCGCAGGGAATATGGTGAGGCTGGAGGGGATGGAAATGGACAAACGAAACGGCGCAGCCAATTTTTATTATTTGGATCGGAAGAAACGCGAGCACTCGAATTCAGTGGTCGTGTCTTGTAGCATGCGAAAAGTTTGATGGGCAAGCGCGCGCAACAAAACCTACCCGGTCGGGTGGGTTCGACGGCGACGGCTAATTTTTTTCTTGCCCATCAACACGTATTGATGCTTGGATTGCAGGGTGACTGAAATTGTGGGTGCTCTTCAGTAGCGCCCAGAAGGGCAAGCCTGGGATCGAGCAAGCCAAATGCCGGGCGATGTGCAGAAGGATTCGCTGTCCCCATTGAAATCGGCGAACAGCGCCACCATTTTGTATGCATTGTCCGCAAAGTGGCTCACCCACGTTGCACCAACCACGTACAATGAACCGATCATGGAAACAGGGCCCCAATGTGCCGAGTTTCCGGTTTCACCATCAAGGAAGGAGTACGCATGCGTACCTACGATAAGCTGATTGCCACGATTTGCGCCGGCCAAGGGACCGGGAGCTTGCGCTCGTCCTTTGGCATGGCTTTGGCGCCGCGTATGATGGCTGTGCCGCGTACCGACGCCCCCGCGCAAGAAATCAGCTAACCTCCCGCGATATTTCCCGGGAGGTCGGATCGACCGCCTCCCGGGGACCCACAGAAAACCCTGGCAGGCAGAACCCGCCAGGGTTTTTCTTTTAGGGAATCCATCATGGAAACAAGAAAACTAAGAAACATCGGCATCATCGCCCACGTCGACGCGGGCAAGACCACCACCACCGAACGCATCCTGTTCTACACCGGCGAGAATTATCGCCTGGGCGAGGTGCATGACGGCAACGCCACCATGGACTTCGATCCGCAGGAAAAGGCGCGCGGCATCACCATCAACAGCGCCGCCACCACCGTGTTCTGGAAAGGCCGGCAGATCAACCTGATCGACACCCCCGGCCACATCGATTTCAATATCGAGGTGAACCGTTCGCTGCGCGTGCTCGACGGTGCTGTGGTGGTGTTCGACGGCGTCGCCGGCGTGGAACCGCAGACCGAGACCAACTGGCGTCTGGCCGACCAGTACCATGTGCCGCGTATCGCGTTCGTGAACAAACTGGACCGCACCGGCGCGGACTTTTTGCGCGTGGTCGAAATGATCAGGGAGCGGCTCGGCGTGGTGCCCCTGGTCCTGCAGTTGCCGATCGGACAGGAAGGCGAATTCCGCGGCGTGATCGACCTAGTGGAAATGCAGGCGCTGGTATGGCCCGATGGCGATGTTGCGCAGCCGTTTGCCGTCGAGGCCATTCCTGTCGCGCAAGGCGAACTGGCAGCCGTCTGGCACAAACGCCTGGTCGAAGCCGCCGTCGAGCAAGACGACGGTTTGCTGTCGGCCTATCTCGACGGCAAGGCGCCGGATGCGGACGCGCTGCGCGCCTGTATCCGGCGCGGCACCCTGAACGGCGCCTTTGTGCCGGTGCTGGCGGGCGCGGCGTTCAAGAACAAGGGCGTCGAGCCACTGCTCGATGCGATGACGGCCTATCTGCCGGCGCCCGGCGAAGTGGAGCGCTACGATGTGGCGTCGGATCCGTCGGCGCCGCTGGCGGCGCTGGCCTTCAAGGTGGTGCACGACGACCACGGCACGCTAACCTTTGTGCGCGTCTACCGCGGCCGCCTGGCGGCCGGCGACACGGTGCTCAATGCCAGCAACGGCAAACGCGAGCGCATTTCGCGGCTCTACGAAATGCACGCCGACAAGAAGCAGGAGCGCGAACTGGCGGTGGCCGGCGACATCGTCGCGCTGGCCGGCCTGAAAGCGACCACCACCGGCGAGACGCTGGCTGACCCGGCGCATCCGCTGGTGCTGGAGCGTATCATCGCGCCCGAGCCGGTGATCGATGTGGCCATCGAGCCCAAAACGCAGGCGGACCAGCAGGGCATGCTGAAAGGTTTGCAGATACTGGTGCAGGAAGATCCCAGCCTGAAGCTGCGCCTTGATCCGGATTCGGGTCAGACCCTGCTGTCGGGCATGGGCGAACTGCAGATCGAAGTGACGCTGGAAAAACTGCGCAGCCGCTATCGCGTCAACGTGACAGTAGGCAAGCCGCAGGTGGCTTATCGCGAGACCATCACCCAGGCGGTCGAGATGCGCCATCTGCATCGCAAGCAGAGCGGCGGTCCCGGCCAGTATGCCGAGGTGGTGGTGCGCCTTGAACCGCTGCCGCGCGGCGAAGGCGTGCAGTTCGAAAGCGCCGTCCACGGCGGTGCGGTGCCACGCGAGTTCATCCCCAGCGTGGAAGCCGGCATTCGCCGCGCCGCGGAGACCGGCGTGCTGGCCGGCTATCCCTGCGTGGACTTTCGCGCGACCTTGCTGGATGGCAGTTTCCACGAGCGCGATTCCTCGACCCTGGCCTTCGAGCTGGCCGCGGTCGCGGTATTTCGCGAGGCGGTACGCGTGGCCGCGCCGACCATACTGGAGCCGGTGATGGCGGTCGAAGTGATTACGCCGCAAGATCATGTCGGCGACGTGATCGGCGACATCAGCCGGCGTCGCGGCCTGGTGCGCGGCCAGGCCGCGCGCGGCAACGCCGCGGTCATCAGCGCCCAGGTGCCGCTGAAGGAGATGTTCGGCTACATCGGCAGCCTGCGTTCGCTGACCTCGGGCCGCGCCAGCTTCAGCATGCAATTCGACCACTATGCGGTGGTGCCCGCGCAATTGCTGATCGAGCTGGCCAAGTAGTCTGCGGTAGAAGCAAGATAGAAGATAGCCATGGGGCGAGCGCGCGTTGCGTTCGCCCTTTTTTTGCAAGCCCCGCGGATATCGAAGCGTCGAGGCTAGGCGCTCGCGGGCTCTTCCTTTGCCGCAAACCCGGCACGCAATTGATGCGTTGCCGCCACCATATTGCGCAACGCCGCCTCGGTCTCGGGCCAGCCGCGGGTCTTCAATCCGCAGTCGGGATTCACCCACAGCCGCGCCGGCGCAATCACCTTGCAGGCGCGCTCAAGCAGTCTGGTCATTTCGCCGACATCCGGCACGCGCGGCGAATGGATGTCGTACACCCCCGGACCGATTTCGTTCGGGTATTCGAAGGTCGCGAATCCATCCAGCAATTCCATGTTCGAGCGCGAAGTCTCGATGGTGATGACATCCGCGTCCATGGCCGCGATCGCCGGCAGGATATCGTTGAACTCGGAATAGCACATATGCGTGTGAATCTGCGTCTCGTCCTCTGCCACGCAGGCGGCAAGCTTGAACGCCCGCACCGCCCATTCAAGATAGCCGGCCCAGTCGCGCTGCTTGATCGGCAGGCCCTCGCGAAACGCCGGCTCGTCGATCTGGATGATGCGGATGCCCGCTTTTTGCAAGTCGTCGACTTCGTCGCGGATGGCCCAGGCCAGCTGCATGGCGGTGGTGGCGCGCGGTTGGTCGTCGCGCACAAACGACCACTGCAACATCGTTACCGGGCCGGTCAGCATGCCCTTCATCGGCTTGGCGGTGAGCGACTGCGCGTATTTGCTGGTCTCCACGGTCATCGGCTCCGGGCGATGGACGTCGCCGTAAATGATCGGCGGCTTGACGCAGCGCGAGCCATAGCTCTGCACCCAGCCGTTGTCGGTGAACGCATAGCCCCATAATCTTTCGCCGAAGTATTCGACCATGTCGTTGCGCTCGGCCTCACCGTGAACCAGCACATCCAGGCCCAGCGCCTCCTGCCGTTCGACCGCCACGGCGATCTCGGCGCGCATCGCCTCGAGATAGTTCAGCTCGCTGATCTCGCGCCGTTTGTACGCGGCGCGCACAGCACGGATATGCGCAGTCTGGGGGAACGAGCCGATGGTGGTGGTGGGCAAGGGCGGCAGCTGCAGCTGCGCGCGCTGTCTGGCGATTCTGGTGTCGAAATCGCTGCCGCGGCGCGTAAGCGCAACCTCGGTTCGCGCCAGCCGGCGCTGCACGATATCGTTACGAATGCGCCTGGAGCCGCGCCGCATTGCCAGCGCCTGCCGCGATGCCGCCAGCGCCTCGCCGACCGCCGCGTCGCCCTCGTCAAGCGCGCGGGCCAGGAGGTGCAATTCTTCCAGCTTTTCGGTGGCGAACGCCAGCCAGCTGCGCAGTTCCTCGTCCATGTCCCGTTCCGTTGCCAGCGATACCGGCACATGCAGCAGCGAACAGGAGGGCGCGATCCACAGGCGCTCCCCCAGCCGCCGGTGCAGGGGTTTCAACACCGCGAGCACTTTGTCGAGGTCGCTGCGCCAGATGTTGCGGCCGTCGATCACCCCGGCCGACAGCACCCAGTTGTCCGGCAGCTGTTCGAGCCACGTCTGCAGCTGCTGCGGCGCGCGTACCAGATCAAGATGAATGCCGTCCAGCGGCAGCCCGGCGATGCGACCAGCCAACTCATCGATCGAGGCAAAATAACTCGTCAACAGCAACTTGGGGCGGCGCGCGGAAAATGTCCGGTACGCCGCTTCGAAAGCCGCCAGCCAGGCGGCATCCAGATCCATGCCCAATGCCGGCTCGTCGACTTGCACCCATTCCACACCCGCATCCGCCAGCGTCGCCAGCAATTCGGCATAAGCCGCGGCCAGGGCGGGCATCAGCGCGAGGCGATCGGCGCCCGGCTGATGCACTTTCGACAGCCATAAAAAGGTCAGCGGCCCCACAATCACGGGTTTGACGGCGTGTCCGGCCTGCCGCGCCTCGGCGATTTGCCCGAGCAAGCGCCCGGCATCGACACGGAACGCCTGCCCGATCCGCAGCTCCGGCACCAGGTAGTGGTAGTTGGTGTCGAACCACTTGGTCATCTCCATCGCATGGTTGTCCTGCCGGCCTCTGGCCAGGGCGAAGTAGTCGCCGAAGTTTGTCGCCGGCGCGGCCTCGCCGAAACGCGCCGGCGTCGCGCCCAGCGTCAGCGCCATATCGAGCATATGGTCGTAAAAACTGAAATCGCCGACGCTGACCCAGGCCAGTCCCGCCCGCGCCTGCGCGGTCCAGTGCGTCTCGCGCAATTGCCTGCCGATGCCCTGCAGGTAGCCGGCGTCCGCTTCCGCGCGCCAGCACGATTCGAGCGCGAACTTCAGTTCGCGGCGCGAGCCGATGCGGGGAAACCCCAGGATGTGCGTGGTAGCCATATTGCCTCTCCGGTTGATGTGCGCAGAGTTTGCGGCCGGCCGCGATACGAATCAAATGAAAATTTCTATGCGATACTTGAATATTATTCATATCGGTATTTTTCATGATCGAACTGCGCCATCTGCGCTCTCTGCTCGCCATCGCCGAAACCGGCAAGCTCGCCGCCGCCGCCGAGCGGGTCTACCTGACCCAGTCGGCGCTGTCGCACCAGGTGAAGCTGCTGGAAAAACATTACGCGATCTCCCTGTTCGAGCGCACCAGCACCGGCCTGCGCTTCACGCCGGGCGGAACGCGCCTGCTGCGGCTGGCGCAGGAGGCGATCGCGCTGGTCGCCGATGCGGAGCGCGATCTGCTGCGTCTCAAGGAAGACCATTCCGGCGAACTGCGCATCGTCCTCGAATGCCACACCTGCTTTGACTGGCTGATGCCGGTGCTCGACGAATTCCGCCAGGCATGGCCCGAGGTCGAGGTTGACCTGGTGGCGGGCTTCCACAGCGCGCCGCTGGCGCTGCTGGAAAAGGGCAAGGCGGATCTGGTGATCGGCTCGAAGCTGCCGGGCTCGCGCGCGGTCGTCTCGCAGCCGCTGTTCCGCTTCGAAATCCTGGGCGTGCTGCCGGTCGATCATGCGCTGCGATCACGGCGCAGCCTGGAGGCGGGCGACTTCGCCAACCAGACGCTGATCACCTACCCGGTGCCGGAAGACCGCATCGACATGATCCGCGAAGTACTGAAGCCGGCCGGTGTGCCGTTCAAGCGGCGCACGGCGGAATTGACGATCGCCATACTGCAGCTGGTTGCCAGCAAGCGCGGCTTGGCGGCCCTGCCCAACTGGGGGCTCAAGAATTATATCGAGCAGGATTATGTGCTAGCCAAGCGCATCGGCCGCAGCGGCCTGTGGTCCGATCTGTACGCCACCGGCGCAAAAGCCTTGATGAAGCGGCCTTTTGCCCAGGACCTGATGCGTATCGTTCGCGAGCAGTGCGTCGCCAACCTGGACGGCATCGAACTGCTGTAAGCGGGACGGCCGCCCCCGGCAACAGGGGCTATACCGATACGCTGCGACTCAGCGCAGCTCGGCCGGCAGCTGCGGCGCCATACCGGGCCCGCTGACAAGACTATAGGCCATCCACAGCACGACCAGCCCGTAGACCAGCCGCGGCGCCCAGACCGCAAGCTGCGCATAAAAATCGTTGATCGAATTCGTTTCCAGGGCGACATGACGAAACAACATTTCCGGCAGGGTGCCGCTTTGCTCGCCGGTCTCGACGAAGGAAACCAGATGCGCATCCTCCCCTCGCGGCAGCGCGGCCAGCGCCTGCGCCAGCGTGGCCCCTTTCGCGATCCGCGGCGCGATGCTCGCGAATTCGCGTTTTATCCCGGCGTCGTCGATGATGTCGCGCGCGGCCGGCAGGGCCTCGAGCATGGGGATGCCGGCCTCGAGCATCAGGGCGAGACTCTCGAAAAAGTCGCGGCGATTGCGCCGCGCATTGATTCGATTGAACGGCGGCAAATACGGCAGCAACTGGCGTCCTAACAATATCAATACGCCGGTCAGCAACAGGGGCCGCAGGATTTTCCAGGCATAAGCGCCCATGCCGATGGTGCCCGTGATGAAGCCCGGCAGCGGCCCGATCAACAATGCCGCCAGAAACAGGAACGCGGGCAGCAGCAGCCGCGATTTCACTGTCGCCGACTGTGCCGCGCGCTGGGTGTAAACCTCGGCCAGGCGCCGGTACATGGTGCCGGGACTGCCGGCCAGCAGTGCCGCGCGGATCAGACGCGCATCGAGTTTGGTGAACAGCCCGCTGCTCTCGCCTGCTGCGGCAATATCGCCGCGCCGCGCCAGCAGTTGCTGCGTTTGGGCGATGCGCGACTGCGCCTCGCCCTCGAGTTCCAGCATGGCAAAGGCCCGCGCCGCCGGCAGTCCGGCATTTTCGAGGGCGGCAAGTTGCGTGAACAGCGCCGCGCGGGTGCGCAGCGGCAGTGGTGCGGGCGTTGATGTGGACATGGCGGGGCTTGCGGCGCGCGGGGGATCGAGCGCACACAATAGCAAACCCCGCATTGTTGTTACCGATGCGACGGCAGATTTACCGCCACTGTCGGCAGGTCGTACTCCTCAGGGAAACACCGGCACCGCCGGTTCGAGCCCCCGCTGAGCGGCCTCCGGGTGACGGCGCTCAACCAACCCGCGAATCTTCTCGACCTGGCGGGCCGGAACATCGACCATCATCAGGATGCGGCCCGCCGCGAAATCCGCGTCGAACATGCGCAGCCGCGAATTCGGGGTGGAGGACGCGATCAAGCTGGACGACCAGGCGCCGAACACCGCGCCGCCCAGCGCCATCAAGGGAATCCACCCAGGCGACAAGGCCGTATGGCCGAGCAGCGGAACATAGGCAAACAAGGCGCCCAGCACCACCCCGCCCAAGGCGCCGCAGACCACACCAACCTCAGTACCGTGAACCAGATCGGTCTTTTGCCAAACGCCGGCTTCATGCAAATCGCCCATCGCTGTGCCGCGGCATCCCAGGCAATGGATGTGACGCTCTTCAATGCGCGCCAGCAGCAGATCATTGGTGGTCTGCTCGGCGGTGGCGACGTCGGGGAGAACGAAATACATTCTGCGTCTCATGATCACCTCTCCGTTTCGGTTATGAGGAAATACGAGCTGTGGAAAGCAGCGGCCGGACGATGTTGCGCAAGACGAAAACGACTCTCCACCAATGCAGTTTTCTCCTTTCCCGGTGCAAAGTCAACGCGTCAACAGGCGAAAAAACAACGCTGTCCAGGCAACACCCGGCATGCGGCAAGAATGTGCAGAACGCCATTTGGCGCGCCTTTCCGGCCATTTTTGCCCCAAACGCCGCGCCAGTGCTTGAGTTTTGCTTGCTTAACGGCATTGTCGCCGCAGGGCGACGGCGCGCCGTTACAACTTGTCACCATCCCTTGTTTGCGAACTTGCACGCGACGCGTTGAGCGCTTATCGCTGTATCCAGCGATCTCACATTTCAACATTTCAAATTCAATGAAAAGGCAATGATCATGAAAAAGATCCAGCTTCATTCCGCCGTTTGCGCCGCCCTGCTCTCTGCGGCCACCCTCGGCACTGCCCAGGCCCAGACCACCGGCAGCGAGGTGCAGCGCGATGTCAATCAGCAGCAGCGCATCGAGCAAGGCCTGAAATCGGGCGAGCTTACCACCAAGGAAGCCGCCAAGCTGGAACAGGGCGAGGCGAAGATCGAACGCGAACAGGCGCGCGCCTTGCAGGACGGCAAGCTGACGCCGGCGGAAAAAGCCAAAATCCAGGCCGACCAGAATCGCGAGTCGGCGGCGATTCAAAAACTCAAGACCAATGACCAGACCGGTAATCCGAATTCCGCCTCGTCGCAACGCATGCAGGCCGATGTGCAACGCAATGTCAATCAACAGCAGCGCATCGAAAATGGCGTGAAGAGCGGTTCGCTGAACAAGCGCGAAGTGGCGGGACTAGAACGCGGCCAGGCAAAGGTGGATCGCCGCGAAGCGCGCGCCGGACGCGATGGCCATGTCGGCGCGAAAGAAGAGGCGCGCATCCAGGCCTCGGAAAATCGCCAGAGCAAGCGCATCTTCAAGGAAAAGCACGACGCCGAAGTGCGCAAATAATCGCCGTAAACTGCGCCTGCATCCGCGCAATAAAAAACAGGGGCCGCGCATCCGGCGGCCCCTGTTTTTATTGCGGAACCGTTCCTTCAGGGCAGCGGAATGAACTCCGTCTCGCCCGGCACCCGCCCCATGGTCTGCTGCGTCCAGGCCTGCTTGGCGGCTTCGATGCGCTCCTTGCTGGACGACACGAAGTTCCACCACATATGCCGATGCCCGTCCATGGGCTCGCCGCCGATCGCCACAAAGTGCGCACCAGTCGGCGCGCCGATGCGCGCGGGGGCGCCGGGCTCCAGCACCGCCAGGGTGAAGGGTTCCAGCGCCACACCATCCACCATCAGCGCGTTGTCCACCGAGTAGATGGCGCGCTCGACGGCCACCTCGCCCGGCAGCGCGAAGGTGCTGTCGACCGCGGCGGCGACATCCAGATACAGGGTGGGCGCAAAAGTTCGCACCGGCGACGCCAACCCATGCAGCGCGCCGATCAACACACGCACCGTTACACCATCACCCTCCCACACCGGAATATCGGCTGCGTCGGTATGCGCAAACGAGGCCGGGGTTTCTTCAAAGGCCCTGGGCAGGCCTACCCAGAGTTGCAGGCCATGCGAGCGCCGCACCCGGTCGACGAGATCGGGCGGCGTGCGTTCGGAATGCACCACGCCCGAGCCGGCCGTCATCCAGTTGATCGCGCCGGGCTCGATGCGCTGCACCATGCCGAGACTGTCGCGATGCACCATCGCCCCTTCAAACAGATAAGTGACCGTGGCCAGACCGATATGCGGATGCGGCCGCACATCGTGGTTGTCGCCGGGCTGCGCGGTGATGGGACCGAAATGATCGAAGAACAGGAAGGGACCGACGGACTGGCGAATGGCCGAGGGCAGCGAGCGCCTGACGTCGAATCCCGGCGACAGGCTTTTGCTATGGGGCAATATGGTCTGGGCGATGGGCATGAAGGCTCCCGGGATTGAGTGAATAGCGCAGAAAATAGCACAAGTGCGCGCCGGCGGATTGTCTGTGCTTGCTGTTCAGGAACGCCCGCGCACCATTTTCCCCAGCCATATCCCCGCGCCGATCCAGGCGCCTGAAACGAGCAAGGCGACCGCGCCCACGGGAATCGCCAGCATGGTCAAGAGCGTCGGCGTCCACACGCCGATAAAATCGCCACCGCGATAGATGAAGGTGTCGATGAAGGTCTTGGATTTGTATTTTTCCTCAGGGCCCAGCGGGATGTAGAGGATCTCGCGCGCCGGGCGGTCGACGGCATAGTGTAGGCCGCGACGCAGCACCATCACCATCGCCAGCGCGGCAAATACCGGCCAGATTTCCAGCGCGACAAAGCCGGTCAATGTCAGCAGCGGCAGGATCAGCAGCACGCGCGCCACGCCCATCGCCTGCAGCAGGCGGCCGGTGATCAGGGCCTGCGTGAGCAGGGTGAGCACATTGGTCCACAGATCGATGCGCGCGAATGCGGCGGTGCGCGCGGCGGCACCCGCAAAACTGTCCTCGACAATTTTTCCCTGCGCCAGATACAGCAGGGTCGAGGTGATGGTGAACAGCACGATGTACACGCAGATCATCTGCAGATAGCGCGAACCGGCGATCAGGCGCAGCCCTTCCACGAGACGCGGCCCGGGTTCCCTGGCACCGCCGCCCGTACCGGCCAGGCCGAAGGCATCGGCGACCCTGAGCATGCACAGCACCGCCAATTCCAGCACAAACAGCGAAATCAACAGCAGACCCGATGGCTCGATGCCGAGGCCGAAGCTGCCGCGCGTCAGCGAATCCGTCACCGCGGCGCCGACGATGGCGCCGAGCGTGCCGCCGATGGAGATCACGCCGAACAGGCGCTTGCCCTGCTCCTCGTCGAACACATCGGCCATGAAACCCCAGAACACCGAGACCACGAACAGGTTGAACACGCTGAGCCAGATGTAGAAGACATAGCCGAGGCCCGCGCCGCCGTGATCGGGCAGGAATTTGAATAGCAGAAAAAAGATCAGCAGATGCGAGGCGAAGAAATGGCAGATGCGCGGGATGAAACGCCGCCGCGACATCCTTGAGACGATGGCCGCATGCAGCGGGTAAGCGATGCACATGGCCAGCATGGTGCCGGTCATCAGCCAGGGCAGCTTGTCGGCGCCGCGCGCGATGCCCATTGCCTCGCGCACCGGGCGCAGCAGATAAAAGCTGAACAACAGGAAGAAAAAATACGCGCCGGCAAAGAGCAGGGCACGGCCTTCGCCGCGCCGTACCATCACCAGCCGGGCGATAAGACCGGGGGGCGCTGCGACGCTTGGCGGGATGAGGGGATTCGGCACAATGGATGATGGGGAGCGCGAGCGGTATTGAGCGTGGGGGCGACGGATTTGCGCAAGAGTATAGGCGATAGCGCCAGAACGGGTTACCGAACTTTCCGGCGCCGGTTTTGTCTGTAAGGGGTAACGTCGCAGCCTGCGTAAATTGCAATTGCCACTGCCAGTTGCCACAAACCCATGCGGCTGCACCATTCACCTTTCGATCGGGGTCAGGCATGCGTCGTCGCGCCCTTTTCTTTTTTGCCGTCATTGCCGCGCTGTTTATGCTGGTCCCCGGTTTTGGCTTGCGTGCGGCGCCCGCGGCTCCCGCCAAAGCCGGCGCGGGCGAACTATGGTGGAGTTATCTGGCCAGCTATGATGACGGCCCCGGCTCGATCCGGCTTGACCTGAACCGTTACCGACAAGCGCCACGGGCGGAATACACGCATCTGCTGGTGACCGGCACCCGTTTTGCCAGCAGTCAGCCGGGTGGCCTGCCGGAGCCGGGCGATGTGCAGCGCCTCGAGTTGCTGTCGAACAGGACCTTCGCCGCGATCCGGGCCGTGGCGCCCGCCATCTTTGCCGGCTCGTTCACACACGGCGGCGAGCAGCAAAATTACATCTATGTGAAAAACACGATATCGACCAAGGCCAGGATCGACAAGGCCCTCGCCGTGTTTTATGCCGGGGAGTGCGCGGGCTGCAAGGTCCGCACCAATTACCGCGAGGATGCGTCATGGTCGGCCTACCGCAGCTTCCTGTTCCCGAACCTGCAGACGCGCGAGTTCTACCGCGAGCCGCTCAAGGCCATCGGCTTTGTGATGCCGCTGGCGCCTTGATGTCCTCCCCGGTGTTTTCCGCTAGCGCGCCCGGCGAAAAGTCAGATTGATGCGCTGTGCACCGAGCAGCGGATGATGACCGGGTTTCAGCGGCAGGATGCCGTGATAGCGCAAACGCGCCGGCCCACCCCATACCGCCACGTCGCCGTGCATCAGCGGCACGCGCAAGGTTTTATCGCTGCGCTGCAAGCCGCCGAACTGGAACACGGCCGGCAGGCCGAGCGAGACGGAGACGATGGGTTGATCGTAATTGCGTTCATCCTTGTCCTGGTGCAGGGTCAGACGCGTGCCGGGCTCATAACGATTGATCAGGCAGGCCTCCGGTTGAAAATTGTCGAAGCCGCCGGCGCTGGCGGCGGCGCGCGCCAGGGTCAGGAATGCGTCGGGCATCGGCGGCCAGGGCCGGCCGCTCTGCGGATCGACCGGGTCATAGCGATAACCGCGGCGATCGCTCACCCAGCCCAGCGCGCCGCAGTTGCTCATTGCCACCGACATGCTAAACCCGCCCGGCGTGACCAGATGCCGGAACGGTGCCGCTTGCGTCACTGACTCGATGGCCGCGATCAGGGCGGCCGCATCGGGCAGCGCGAAGCCGCGCAGGATCATGGCGCCCGGGCAGAGTTGCTCTCGTGACGGCGCCACCGCATCGGCAAACAGTTCCAGGTTGGCCGCGGCGCTCATGCCCCGCCCGGCTGCGATTTTCCGGCGATGTTTACCACGGCTTTCATCAATTTTTCCAATTCGACTTTGCGAGAACGATCCTACGATAGCGCAAAAAACGCAACGCGCGGCCCTTCGGTAAACTGACGCATTGCCACGATCATTCCATCGGAGAACACATCATGTCGCAGTCCCGCCGTCGCATGCTCAAGCTGGCCGCCTCGGCTGCCGCACTTTCCGTATTCGGCATCCGCGTCGCTACCGCCAATCCCAACAGCAAACGCATCCTGGTGCTCGGCGGCACCGGCTTTCTGGGCCCGGCCATTGTCGCCGCCGCGCAGGCGCGCGGCCATCAGCTCACCCTGTTCAATCGCGGCCGCACCCGGCCCGGCCTGTTTCCCAATCTGGAAACACGCCTTGGCGATCGCGATCCCAGCAAGGGCGAAGGCCTCAAATCGCTGGAGAGCGGCGAATGGGATGCGGTGATCGACGACTCCGGCTACTACCCGCGCATGGTCGGTGCTTCCGCGCAGCTGTTGTCCAAACGCGTCAAGCAATACATCTATATTTCCAGCATCAGCGCCTATCAGGAACCGGTGCCTGAAAATGGCGATGAAAATACGCCTCTGGCCAAGCTGACCGATCCTGCCGTGGAAACGATGGGCCAGAGTTTCGAAAACTATGGCGGGCTCAAGGCGCTATGCGAACAGGTAGCCGAAAAGGCCCTGCCCGGCCGGACCACCATGGTGCGCCCAGGCTATATCGTCGGCCCGGACGATCCCAGCGGGCGCTTCACCTACTGGCCGGTGCGCTTCGACCGGGGCGGTGAAATCGCGGCGCCCGGTGCGCCGGGCGACCCGCTGCAATTGATCGATGTTCGCGACCTCGCCGAGTGGCTGGTGCTGCTGGTCGAGAACAGCACCATCGGCACCTTCAATGCGCTCGGCCCGGACAAGCGCATGCCCTGGGGCCGTGTCATCGAGGCTTGCCGGGCCGCAACCAGGACCCCCGGCAGCATCACCTGGGTGCCCGGCGAATTTGTTGCCAAGCTGAGCGATCTGGAGTTCCCGATCTGGTCACCGTATCTCGGCGACACCAAGGGCTTTCATACCTGGCAGAATGCGCGCGCCATCAAGGCCGGGTTGCGCTTTCGACCGGTGGAATTGACAGTGAAAGACACACTGTCCTGGTACCAAGGGCAGTTGAAGGAAGAGAAGGGGCGCGTGAAACTCGCCTTCTCGCCGGAGCAGGAAGCGAAGGTACTGGCGGCGTGGAAGGAAAGCCTGAAAGCAAAAGTCGGCTGATGTCGGGGATCGGGCCGATTCAGCAGGCCGCTCTACAGGCAGCGCGCCGGCCATCAGCGGACCGCCGGCGCAATCGTCCAGCGATCAATGGCAATGGTCTTGCCGCCAGCGTCATCAAAGCCGCGTACCAGGATGCTGATGCTGTCATCCTGACGCACGCTGACCTCGGCCCACGCATAAAGCGAGTCGACCGGATCAGCCGACTTGCCCGGCTTCACATTCAATGGCGAGCCCGCCGTGCCGACGATGATCTGCCAGGCCTTGCCCCCCGTCGCCAGTCGCGGCTGCGAGGCATGATAAATATGCTGGTGCCCGCAAAAATAGATGGCGCCATAGGCTTCCATCAAATCCCAGAAACGATCCCGCAGCGCCGGCTTGCTGCCGAACCCGTCTTCCTCGTCCTTGCTGTTTGTACCGATCATTTGCGGGAAATAGGTAAACGCCGGTTTGTGGCCAAACACAAAAAAGTGTTTCGCCCCACGTGCGCGTGCGGCAGCCAAATCACCTTCCAGCCAGGTTACCGGCGCGGATTCGTCGAAGCCCACCGGATCGGTATTGATCATCGCAAAATGCATCGCGCCCGAATCGAATGAATAACTCAGCTGGCGCTGGTCGGTGCTGATGCCATCGACGCCTATTGCCGGGGTATTGTCGAGACGCCAAGCGGACGCGGGAGCGCCGACGATTTTTTGCCACAGCGGTTCATTGAGAATGAGGTCGCCCATATTGGCGCGCCAGGCGTTTTCATGCGCGACCTGGGCTCTTTTGACGGTCCCGCCCTGCGCATTCGGCAGCGGCAATTGTACTTCGTGGTTGCCCGCTACGGGCAATACATAGGTACCGCGTTCCATCAGGCCGGCAACCATGCCGCGCCAGAAAGCATACTGGCGGTCGATGGCACCCACATCGGGCGTATAGCCGTAGATCATGTCGCCGTTGAACATCAGCGCCTGCGGATGTTGTCGCTCGATTTCGAACAGCATGCGACTCCAGACTGCGGTCGCCTGCAACCAGACCCGGTCCTGCGCGGTGGCGTGCTTCGGGTCTCCGCGGCTATCGCCGACCGTAACGAACTTGAACACCACGGGTGACTCGCTGCTGACGGTGGCGACGGCGGCCGGCGACGGCGCGACCGTCTGACAACTGCCGGCAAGCAACAACAGGAAAATAAAACCACTAACGACTCGCGACATATTCGATTCCCTCAATAAAAAACGGCGCCACGCCTGGACGCCGTTGAATGTCGATTGCACAAGTTATCCAGTCCGTCCCGGCTTCAGAAATCCGCCTTGGCCGATACCTGAAAGCTGCGCGGCGCCTGATAGGTGTATTGATCGCCGGCCAGGATCTTGCCCGGGCTGATGGACGTGATTTTCTGCTGATCGAACAGATTGAAGAAATTGATCTGCAGTTTGAGCGCCTTCATGCCGGACAGCGGATTGCCGATCGTGTAGGAGACGCCGAGGTCGGCATTGTTGTAGGCCGCCACCTTGTAATAATCGTAGGTGGCAGGATTGGCTGCGTAATCCTGCTGGTAGGCGGCACCGGTGCGCTTGTAGATAAACGAGGTGGACCAGGGGCCGCTGTAGAACAGCAGCCCGGCTGCCGCCGTCATGTCCGGTGACTTCGCAATGGTCTTGCCGGTATCGGTCGCCGCCGCGCGATTTACCGAGCCATTGGCATACAGCGCAAATCCGTAGCCGAGCAGCCAGGTCGCCTGCGCCTCGATGCCCTTGTAGGTCGCGCCGCCCAGGTTCACAAAGGCCGCGGCCGTGCCTGCCTGGCCGTTCGACACATATTTGTTCTTGAACTCGATGCGATAAACATCGATGTCCCAGGTCAGGTTTTTCGATTTGCCGATGACACCCAGCTGATAGTTGGTGGACGTCTGCGGATCGCTGCTGTTGTTGTTCGGATTCACGATGTAGAACGACTTCAGGTCGGGAATCTGGAAGCCCTTGGCGTACTGGGCATAGGCCGCCAGACCGCCATCCAGCTGCTGGTTGACGGTCAGGAACGGCAGCGTCTTGCGGTAATCCATCGAGGTGTTCTGCGGCAGGCGCGTCGTCTGGTTGACGCTCGCATCCACCGAGCGGGTGATGCTGACGCTCTTCACGCCCGGAGTGACGGTGAGATCCGGAGTAAGCGCCCATTCGAATTCCGCGAACGGTTGGGTGTTGTCGATTTTCGACTGCTGCTGGAACAGCACGCTCGGGAACTGCACCGGTGTCGGCTTGGTCTCGCGCGGATCGGGGATGTTGCCCAGCGTCAGGTCGATATCGTACTGGTGGCGATCGGTATTCGCCTGCTCCGCCCAGACCCCGACACGCAGCAAGCCCGGACTGAACTGTCGGGTAACCTTGAAAATGCCGCCGTACACGCGGTACTTGTTCTGCTTGTCGATACCCGGAATATCCTTGTTGCCCACCGGTCCTGCCTTGGTACCCGGCGCGGTCAGGCCGGTCGGGTCGGTCGAGGAGATGGTCTGGTTGTTGTAGGCATAGGCATAGGCGGTTGCATCCGTGGTCCAGTACTCGCCCCAGCTCGACTGCAGGCGCAGATAGCCGAAGTCGGTGTTCTTGTCGGTATGGTTGAACCCCTTGTAATTGAAGCTGGTCGGATCATCGTTCAGGCTGAAGTTCTTGCCGTACTTGGCAACCTGCGCCAGGGTCGGCCCGGCGTTGTTGTCCGGCTGCACATAATTGATCTTGTTGGCCGAGATGAATGCGGTGAAGGTGGAGCTGGTACCGACCGGCCGCTCGAACTTGACGGTGGCGTTGTCGCTGCGAATCTTGTTGTAGCTCAAATAGCCGTCGGAACTCAGCTCCTGGAAGTTCACTTGCAAAGTTCCATTGCCCAGTTCGGCCTGGCGGCCGCTTTCTGCCGAAATGCCGAGCAGGTAGGTATTCCAGCTGCCGGCCGAGCTGAACACGCTGACGGCGCTGTCCGCACCGGGCTTTTTCGAAAACAGGTTGATCGAACCGCCGAACGTGGCGAAGCCCAGATTGCTGGCATTGCCGGGGCCGCGCTCGACCACGGCGCCGCCGATCACGGATGCCGGAAAGAAGGACGTGGAATGATGCGCCGGGTTATTGGTATCGCCCCAGGGAATGCCATCGAAGGTGACGTTGTACTGGTCGTCGCTGAAGCCGCGCATGGTGGTCTTGGTTTCGCTCAGACCCGGCCCATTGGCGGAATCGCCCGACATGCTGGGCGCCACATTGACCACGCGGCTGTATTCGGCTGTCGGCGCCACCGATTTTTCAATGAACTCGCGGGTGATGATCGACTGCGGCTGGGTCGCATCCAGGCTGGCCTGGGTCGGGGCGACTGCGGTGGCATTGTCCTTGTCGCCCTCGCGGTAGGCGCCGGACTTGGCGGTTACGCTCACGGCGGGGAGCTTTTGCGGTTCTTCCGCGCGAGCAGTTTGCGTCTGGAAAATGGCGGCTAATGCGGCGGCGACGGCCGCCGACATGGCAGAATATTGTCTTGGCATGGCGATATTTTTCTTTTCGACTGGGATGGGCGGGAGTGTTGTAAACACGAAGAAAATGCGCTGAACGGCCCGCCGAACATTACCCATCTTGTATGACAGACCGGTGTCATTCATATTTCAGTTGCGCGCCGGAAAGTTTTTGCAGCACGTCCCTCCGCATGCGGTTTTGCGCGGCGGCTTGAATACGCCATCGCCACCCGCATCTTCACTTTCAGGATGCGCCGCCATGCCGCGTCCACGATGACCAATCCCTTGTGAGGCCCGCCGTGAATGCCCCTATCAAAATCGATTTCGTTTCCGATGTGTCCTGCCCCTGGTGCGTGATCGGCCTTAAATCCCTGCAAGACGCCATCCGGCGCCTCGGCGATACGGCTGCCACCGATATTCATTTCCAGCCATTTGAACTGAATCCGGACATGGTGGCCGAGGGCGAGGACACCACCGAACATCTCGCCAAAAAATATCGTCTGACGCCGGAGCAGGCCGCCAGCAATCGCGAGAACATCCGTGCACGCGGCGCCGCCGTCGGCTTCGAATTCCGCCTCGACAAACGCAACCGCATCTACAACACCTTCGATGCGCATCGCCTGCTGCATTGGGCCGAGCAGGAAGGGCTTCAGCTGGCCTTAAAGGAAGCGCTGTTCCGCGCCTACTTCACCGACGGGGAAAGCCCGGGTTCGCATGCGGTGCTGGTTCGACTGGCGGATGAAGTCGGCCTCGATCCGGTGCGCGCAAAGGAAATTCTTGAATCGGATACCCATGCCACCGAGGTGCGCGAACGCGAGCGTTTCTATCTCGACAACGGCATCCACGCGGTGCCGGCAGTGATCATCAACGAGCGTTACCTCATTTCCGGCGGGCAGCCGCCGGAGGTGTTCGAACAGGCGCTGCGCCAGGCGGCGGCCGGGGGCTGAGACAAGCCGGGCAGACTAGTTGCAAAATTACGCGCCGCCCACCCGGACCCCGTCGGCAAGCGCCGGGCGCGCGCTCCTTATCGCCAGCAATAACAGGCCAATGACTGCCGCGCGAATCGAGTCCTGGCCGATTATGCAGAACGCCATTTGGCGCGGTGTTTGAAGCAAAAGTGCCTCAAACACCGCACCAATGCTTGACTTTGAATACCCGATCGTTCTGGGTGGGGCAGTCCACATGCGTGCGTGGATGCCAGGGGTTGCGAATTCCCGCTGAAAACTTCCGGATCCGGAATTTTATTCGCGTCCCGAGGGCCGTTTCGGCGCCGGTGCCGGCTTCGCCGGTCGGGTGATGTAGCGCACCTGCAGCTGGCCGGCGGACTGGCGCCAGACGTCGACGACATACGATGTCGAACTCGCGATCCTGCCTTTTACCGTCTGTCCGCGGTCGAGGAAAAAACTGACGACAGCAATATCGTCGAATTCGCGCACATTCATGTCGCGCACCCCGGCGCTCTTGATGGTGGCACGCAGTTCGCGTTGCAGCCAGTCGTCGAGGGACGCCGCATTGATTCCCTCGCCACCATGGACTTCGAAATCGGCCGCCAGCAGGCGTTTCACCGTGTCGGCGTTTTTATCGCGAATGGCGTCCTGCAAATCACGCTCGAGTTGCAGATATTTGCTCACGCTGCGTGTCGCCATGGCCGAATCGCCACCGCGCACCCCCGGCGGCAAGCGTTCCTGCGCCACCGCATTAACACCCGCCGTCAATAACAAGCCCATCAGCAGCAGCCGCATGATCGTTCTCCAGGTCGCAACACAAACACCAGCATAAATTAAACGGGCCGTTCGACACCAGGTATCGAACGGCCCGCAACTACAGTCGATCAGGAAGTCTGATCAATGCCCGTCCACGCAGCCCCTCTGGCCGGAGGAGTTGGGATAGCCGGTGCCGGCGGTATAGGCGGCGTTCGACCATTCACCCTGCAGTTTCCAGGCGGTGCCGTTGGAGAAAGTCACGGTCGGCACATTGAACGTCCATGCGCACTTGTCGCCGTTCTCGGCACCGGCAGAGTCATACCAGGCGCCGGGCGAGGCCGGGTCGGAACGCGCTTCCGACAGCTCATGCGCCGTCACATTGGCCAATGCCGCCAGACCCTGGGAATGCAGGCCGGAGGTATCGGCCGGGTCGCAACCGGCATCACCGTCGAGGTTGAAGAAGAACGCGAACTGTACCGGCGTGGTGCCGCAGGTGCCGGCGCTATGCCAGGCGCAGTAGCCCGCGTTGCCGCGCTTCACATCGGTGTAGACCGCGTAATAGCCATTGCCAGAGGGATCCGGATTGGTGATGACCTTGCAGACTTCAGCCAGAATCGCGGAAGTGTTGCTGCCGCCGGTGGCGGTCGAGGTGTCGATGATATGACCGAGGTGGGATGTGGTAGGGCCGACGGTGCCATTGGTGCCGGTGTACTCATCCGAAGTTTTGGCGTAGTTCGAATTGCTGTGCCCCGTGTACCAGCTGTCCAGGCCGGTAATCTTGTCGCCGGCAAAGGTCGAATTGGCCCAACTCGGTCCCCACAAAATGGCCTGGGTAATGGCCGTCGGCATGATCTTGCCGCCGTGGTAGGTCATATTGGGCGATTTGGTGGGTCGCGCCGCTTTTAACTGTCGGCTATTGTAGAACTCACGCGTCCAGTGGGCGCCGAGGATTTCCGGCCCGGAAGTTTGCGTGAGGTCCTCAACGTGCGAGGCAGACGGGGGGAGGACTTCCCGGCCGTTGGCCATGGCAAGGCCGACAAAGGATTGGACGACAAGGGTGGCGAGCAGCAATTTACGCATCATTTAATTCCCTTTTGGTGATATTGAATGATCAAGGCCGGGTACGACGGCCACGATCGTGACACATCGGCCTCCGGCCCTACAGTCGTGCCTACAATCTCTCATGCCACCTTGACTCGGCGGTCTCAGAGTGTGCTGCGCAAACCCGGTCGATACCGCAGCCGGCCATCCGCATCCCCGAACAGAAACCAAAATTGCTGTCCGGATTCTGCGCACAAACGCGACGCAGGTAAATCGGGGATTCACCTAATATTGAAAAATATTTTCATTGCGGTTGCCGTATGTTTCCCGTACCGCCAGGCGGACACAGACCGGCTACCCGCCGTCGGGCCGGCAATTACTTGCCCATGTACCACCACAGGCCAACCCACAGCAGCGCCAGGACCATGAAAAAGGCGCCCAGTATTCTGGGGACCTTGATTTCATTCCTGGTCAGAGGCTCAAGGCCTCTCCCCCTCATATCATCGCTCTCAAGTTCATAAGCCTGTACCGGCAGCTGCAACTCGATCAACTTGAGCACCGCAAACTTGGCGCCGAACAGTCCGCCATAAAACTCGACGGTCTTTGCCCAGATAAAGCAGATCACCATCGCAAATACCGACACAAAAATCAGCAGCAAAAAATTGACCTGATGCAGCGTTTTCCCGGACTCGGCCAGCGCCATGACGCCCAGCAAGGCGGTAACCACCGACAGATAGAAGCCATTCGCGGTCGTATACCGGGCGCCGATATTTCCCAGATCGCCGATCAATGCCTTGTACTGTTCCATGATGTCTGACGAAGCCATATGAACCTCCTGCGTCAAGAAGAAGATGACCGCAGCAGCCGGCGCGGGCCGGCCGCGTCGTGCCGGAACCCATGTCGCACGGCGCGTTGCTGTAACGAGGGGCACCCTGCGTCCGGATAGCCGTTGCTGCAGGGCCATTCTGATGGCAAACCCCGCGGGGGTAAATCGGGGAATCTCCTAGGCGGATCGACCGTGCCGGCCGGTCGGATTCATCCGCCGCAATGCTGTCGCCGCTTGCGTTTTGATAAAAACGTACTAATCAACCCGTTTAGGTCGATCACCTCTTAAGGGTGATTAGCGGCGTAGCTTGATCTGCCTATGCTGCCGGGCGCGCGAACGCGCCAGCGATGGGACGCAGCGGTCAGGAAGGGCTGGGCAGACCGGCTTGCCCGGGCGCGCCGCGCTTGCCGAGCGCCAGTTGCAGTAGCACCGCAGCGGCGATGTTCAGGGCAAGCGCCAGCAAGCCCGTGTAGATGGTATAGCTGTCGCCCGCAAACACCAGCGTGTGGACCGGCTTGATGCCGTCCGCATACGCCAGCCAGCTGCCGGAGACGATCCCGGCCGCCCAGCCGAGGAACAGCGCGCGCGCATCGAACCAGGCGATAAAAAGCCCGAACACGACGGCCGGAAAGGTCTGCAATATCCACACGCCCCCCAGCAATTGCAGGTCGAGCGCGAACTTGGTCGGCAGGAACAGGATGAACACCAGCGCGCCCAGTTTGACGACCAGCGAGATAACCTTCGCCACCTTCGCCTCACCGGCGGGCGTCACCTGCGGATTGACATAAGGCTTCCAGAAATTGCGCGTAAAAAGATTGGCGGCGCCGATCGACATCACCGCCGCCGGCACCAGCGCGCCAATGGCGATGGCGGCGAAGGCAAAGCCGCTGAACCATTCCGGGAACAACGCATTGAAAAGCGCCGGCACCACGTCGTTATTGCTTTGCACGGTGATTTTTGTGGCGTAGGCCATATAGCCCAGCAGCGCAATCAGGCCGAGCAGCACCGTATAGGCAGGCAGGAAGACGGCGTTCTTGCGGATCGTATCGGCACTTTTCGCCGCGAAGATGCCGGTCAGCGTATGCGGATACATGAAGGCAGCCATGGCCGAGCCGAGCGCCAGCGTGGCGAACGGCAGCATCTGCTGGGGTTTAAGCGCCAGGCCGGTTGCGCCGCCCTTGGCGGCGAATGCGTCGCCGGCGGCGGCGAATACCGCGCCGTAACCGCCGACTTTCATCGGCACCAGCACCACCGCCACCAGCACGACGATATAGATCATCAGGTCCTTGACAAAGGCGATCAGGGCCGGCGCGCGCAGTCCCGCCGAGTAGGTGTAAAGGGCGAGAATCACGAAGGCAGCGGCCAGGGGCAGCTCGCCGCGCAGGCCAAGCGATTTGATCACCACCTCCATTCCGATCAACTGCAAGGCGATATAGGGCATGGTGGCGATCACGCCGGTCAGCGCAACGGCAAACTCCAGTGCTCGCGAGCTATAACGTCCGTACACCACATCCGCCGCCGTGACATGGCCGGCGCGCCGCGCCGCCTGCCACAGGCGCGGCATGATGATGAAGACGATCGGGTACACCAGGATCGTGTACGGGAGCGCGAAAAAACCGTAGGCGCCGACCACGTAGACCAGGGCGGGCACCGCGATCACGGTGTAAGCGGTATAGAAATCGCCACCGACCAGGAACCAGGTGATCCAGGTGCCGAAATTGCGGCCGCCCAGCCCCCATTCATCGAGATGGGCGCCCTTGCCGCTCTTGCCGCCCTGCCAGCGCGAGGCCGCAAACCCGAGGACGGTGACAAGTACAAAAAAGAAGGCGAATACGCCCAGTGCGGTCCAGTGGATGCTGCCGTCCATCACTCGCCCCCTTTATCCAGGCCGTGGCGATAGACAATCCAGATCAGCAATGCCGTCAGTGGAACCCAGGCAAACTGGTACCAGTAGAAAAACGGGAAACCGAACAGCGCCGGCAACTCATGATTATAAAAAGGTATCCACAACAAACCCAAAAACGGCAACGCAAGCAGAAATCTCACAACCAGTCTCCTCATTTTTGAAACTGACTGATAATGAGTTCATTTGTTCCGGCTGCTGACATGTTGTTACATTTCATCTCGAATGCACGACGTGGGGCGCGGCGGTATGGATCAAGGTTTTGATACCAGGCGCAGGGTTGTCGGGCAGGATATGAAAACGGCGATTTATAATCCCCCAGTCCCCACCCTCGGCTTCCGCCTTCGATCACCGTGAACACTACTGCACCGCATGTCCCCGAAACGCGTTTCGGGCGCTGGTTTTTGCGTTCCGATACCTGGGCCCAGTTTGTGCTCAAGCCGGCGATCGATGATCTCGAAAGGCTGATGCCGGCACGGCCGGAGAGCCCTCCGGTGATTGTAGACATCGGCTGCGGCTCGGGTCGCGCGCTCAAGATGCTGGCAGACCGCTTTGCGCCGCAGCGCCTGATCGGCGTGGATATCGCCCGCGATAGCGTTCCCGCCGAGTTCCTGTGCGGCGCCAGCTCGAGGCTGGCCCTGGCTGACGCCTGCGCCGACATCGTCTTTTGTCACCAGACGTTTCATCATCTCGTCGACCAGGAAAACGCGCTGCGCGAATTCCGGCGCGTGCTCAGGCCGGGCGGGATGCTGCTGTTCGCGGAATCGACTCGCCGCTATATTCATTCCTGGGTTATCCGCCTGTTGTTCCGGCACCCGATGGAGGTGCAGCGCAGCGCGGCGGAATATCTGGCGATGGTGCGCGGCGGCGGCTTCGCGGTCACCGATGCGCAAGTCTCGTACCCGTATACCTGGTGGAGCCGCAGCGATATCGGCATCGGCCAGTATTGCCTGGGCATCGCGCCCCCGCCGTGCGGGAAGCGCGAGGAAACCCTGATCAACCTGGTGGGACTGCGTCCTTAGTCGCAGCGATCGGGCACGAAGCGTTCCCGGCGAACCGGGCTGCCTGCGGTTGCGGGCGTTCAGACTCCGCAATAGCCATGCATCCCTGAAGCACTCATGCCGTCTTCCCGAATCCGCCTGTGCCTCGACACGGCTCGGCATCAGCCCAGAGCCGACGCGTAACGGAACACCCCCATCGCCAGCACCGAGACACCCAGCAAACCCGCAGCCACGCGAGAACTTACGATCACGCGGCGCTGCAGCGACGCAAGCTGCTGTACGCCCTCCGCAGAAGGCGCTGCACCATCCTGCGGCGCCTGGTGCAGTTGCGCCAGCCTCTGGCCCGCAGGACGGCCGACGAGCAGGCCGACCGCCAGCGCCAGCAGGGCCGCCACGGCGCCGGTTTTCAGGACAAGTTCGCTGGCCGAATGGTCGTGCCGATGCAAGGTGGCGAACAGATAGATGCCGGATACAACGGTCAGCAGTGCAGAAATCAAAGAGAACAGTCCGGCGCGGCGTGCCGCCATGCCCAGCCAGCGTCCCGCACCCTCAGCCCCGTGCCGCAGCATGAGCGGCATGATCACCAGCGCCAGCAGGAATGTGGTGCCCGCCCAGATGACGCCCGCCATGACATGGATCGCGTGCGCGAACACAATTAACGTGAAATCAGACATGATGATCACCTATTCGTTGAATTAACTATACGTACTGTATATTCAAATTATCATGCCTGTCAAGAGCGATCCCCGCCCTTACCGCAGCCCCGTTCGCGATGCTGCCGCCGATGAGACGCGCGCGCGCATCATCGCCGCCGCACGCACCCTGCTCGGCGGCGGCAAGGATCTGCCGGCGTTTTCCCTGGATGGCGTGGCCCGTCAAGCCGGGGTAACGCGCCTGACGGTCTACAACCAGTTCGAGTCCAAACGAGGCCTGCTCGAGGCGGTGTTCGACGACATGGCGCAGCGTGGCGGCCTGTTCGAGTTGCAGGCGGTATTTGCCGAAGCGGATGCGGACCAGGCGTTACGCCGGTTCGTTTCGGTGTTCTGCCATTTCTGGGCAACGCACGGCGCGGTGATGCCGAAATTTCACGCCGTGATCAAGCTGGATGACGAGATCGCGACAAGTCTTAACGAACGGGCCGAGCGCCGACGCCCGGCGCTGGCGGTGCTGGTCAAGAAGCTGATGCCGGGTACGGGCAAAGCAAATGCCGACCTCATCGACGTTCTCTTTGCGCTGACCAGTTTTGAAATGTTCCAGGCACTATCGGTGCGGAACCGAAGCGCAAAATCGGTCGAGACGCTTGTTTATTCTCTCGTCAAGCAGGCTGTGGACCGGTTTCGCAAAAGTGAGGGCTGAAAGTCTCTGCTTGATCGACTTACCAGAAGACAGGCCCCTTGAACCACGCCCTCGTCGGCGGCTGTCTACTTCTCTCGTTGTGCCTGCGTCTTCCGCAAATTTGTTCAGGACTTTTCCCCGAGCGCCACCCGGTATTCCTCAAGTTTTTTCTCATAGTCCGCCGCATCGCCATACTGCAGAAAATCGGCATAGCGCCTGGTGGTGCCGAGTATCTTGCGGGCGTGCTTGATCGGGCAGAAATACTGCTCGGTTCTCGCAACGATTTCACAGATGTAGGCCGTCAGCCCGGAACCATAGGCACAGTAGGTGCAATGGAATTTTTCGATGAAGTTGAGATACCCGAGATACTGCCGATCCAGCACGATGTAGTCGCGACGACGGACCTTGGCTACACCGTAGACGGGAAAACAGGTCGCCTGATAAAAAGTGACGAAGAAATCGAGGATGAGCAGCGGAAAAATCATGCCGTAGATGATCGGCCCGGTAATGAGGTTTTGCGGGCGATTGCTCACCAGCCACACGAAGAAATTCAATTTGAGCTTGCGGTGAGTCTGCTTGACGGCCGCTTCAAATTCAATGCGCCTGCCCTTGATCTCGAAGAACATTTTCGTCTCCTGCTCATGAAGGGCGATGCGCATCTCGTCCTCCAGGGCGCTTATCTGGTTCAACAAACTGCGAATGCGATCGTTCATGAAACCCCCATCCGGCCACCCGGTTGATGATCAACGCAAAGACAACCGCATGGATTCATTGTGGGCCGAATGCGGAGATTGGGGCTGGGTTTGTTTATGGCTTCCTTGCGAAACCCCGGCAGGATGGAGGGTCACCGTTACGCCGGGGCGGCCGAATTCCTGAGAATATATCGAATCTGCCCCCACATCTGCCCCTATGTGCGCCCCAAGGACCTAGTGAGCCAGGCCGCCGCGCATGCTCAGCAAAAAAATGATGTAGCCCAGGAAAAGCAGGCCGCCCAGGTTGAGCCACATGCCGATCCTGGCGCGCCGCATGGAACGAAGGGCACGGACGGCAACGACGCCGCTGACCCCGCCGGTAATCCATGCCGTGAAAGCGAGACCCATCAGGGCATTGGCCTCCCACAGGCGGTGCACATACAGGCTGGCAATGCCCATCGCCAGCCCGAGAGCGAAAATGACCAGACTGGCCATGGCGTACTTGCGCGCGTAGCGCGAGCGCATGCGAAATTCCTTTTCTTCCTGCTTGGACTGGATGCGGGCGATTGCCTCGATGCGCCGCTGGCGGGCGCTGCGCTCTACGGTAGTCGGCACGTAAGCCATTCTTGGTTTCCTCGTCTGGCATTTGATCGGTGCTGCGAAGATGGCATCGCAGTCACACGATTTTGCGGACAAAGACCGCGCCGGTAAATAAGGGATTCCCTTATACGGACGATATTTACATTGCGTTACAGGGTTATTGCGACAATCCGGACCCGGCATTCGGCGGTCCCGCCGCTGCCGCGCCAGCGCCGCATCGGCGCTAATCGGCAGTGATGCGCATTTCCCGGACCAGGGTGCCGTTCATCGTGAAGCTAAACCGGCTGGGTCCATTGAACCCCCCGCCGCCGACCAGGACGAGCACGTTGAACAGGTTGCCATGCTGCTCGCTGGCGGTGATGGCGAGCGTGGCGTCGACGCCGATCAATTCGCGGTTCGACCAGTTGCGAATCTGCGCGCGGCCGATATAGCGGCTGCCCCAGTCGTCGACCGCGCCGTTATCCTCGAACAGCGCCAAAAAAGCCTCGGTGTCGCCGGCATTGACGGCATTGACGAAGGCGGTGATAAAGGCAGGCGTTGGCATGATGAAAACCTCCTGATGCGGACCTGTTGAGCGCATTCAAGTGGAAGCCGCAGGGGCACGGTTCCACGCAACGTTCAGCGAATTACCGAAACCTCGAGCACCCGTTTGGTGACCAGGCTGATGAGCGAGGGGAAATAACCGTCGCCCGGGAAACTGTAATCGTACCGGGCCGAAATGCTGAGTTGCAGATCGTCGAGGTACCACCACTCGGAGGTCTCGGCGACCTTGATATCGCCGTCGCCTTCGCGGCCGGTTTCCTCGCATTTCACTTTCATCGCCTTGCCGCTCAGCGTGGCGTGGATGGTGCGCGCCTCGATTTGTTCATAGGCCTGGCAATTCAGTTGCACATCGTGGCGCTTCTCCTTGTCGCCCGAGGCGGAGAACCGGTCGAACGACATCGCGGCCGAAAATGTCGAGCCCAGCTTCCAAGGAAAATCGGCGCTGGGTTGCGCCTCGAATTTGCTCAGCCGGGTGGTAACCCAGAACGCGCCGGGCAGCAGATCGCCGATAAACGGCATCGGCTTGCGGGTATGCCGCACCAATTGCACCGGGCCCAGATACAGACCGGTCGCTTCCTCGAGAACGCCAATGGAGTTTTGCGCGAAATAAACCCGCGAACTCTTGCGCACCACCTGCGGCGACACCGCGGTGGCCGCGATCTGGCGGATGAATTCGCCGTCGACCGAGCTCTCCGCCAGTTTTACGGCCGTCGCGCTGGTCGGCGATTTGATTTGCGGCAGGGCCGATGCGACCGAGGCCAGCAAGCCGGGCGCGACATCCTGCAGCGCGGCGGCGCGGTCCGGGCGAAACAACATCCACGACGCCACCGCCAGCAGGACAACGACGGCAAGGCTTCGCTTCAGCGGGAGTTTTTTCAACAGCGATTCCCCATGGTTACAGATAGCGAAACCGAGTCTGCCACGCCAGGCTGAAATTTCAAACTCAAGCACTGGCGGGCCTTCCCGGGCAAAAGTGCCCAGGAAGGCGCATGGATGCTAGAGTTTGATGCAGCGATCGCTTCCACCCCTTCCACCCCTTGCCCGCCCGTGTTCATCGCGTACCCGCAGTCTTTTTCATGTACGCCACCAGCTGTTCGAGCGCCGTTCCCCAGCCGTCGTGAAAGCCCATCTGCTCATGCTGCTTGCGGCCGCCCTCATCCTGATGCATGACCAGCGCGGTGTAGCGCGTACCCCTGGCATGCGGCTCCATCGAAACCACGGCCGTAAAACCAAATGGCTCACCCTCGCCGACCGTGGTGCTGCCCAGGCTCTGCGGACGAAACCCCGGCCCGAGCACATTGGTCCAGGCGAGCCGCCGGTTTTCGACAATTTCGAGATAGCAGCCGATATTGGGATGGTTCTGTCCCTCGGGGGATTGCATCACGGTGCGAAAGATGCCGCCGGGACGCAGATCGATTTCGCAATCCACGGTTTTCCACGGCGCCGGGGTGAACCAGTGCTTGAGATGTTGGGGCTGGGTCCAGGCGGCCCACACCAGCTCGGGCTTCACATCGACGATGCGTTCCAGCTCCAGGTCCAGGCGTGGATCGGGTTGATGCGTCGGGTGGGTCATGGCGTTCACCTTTCGTTTGCGGGTTGCCGATTATTTCATGCCGCGCGGATTTCCGGGGCGGCGCTGGCAGGGTGAGAAGTGTGGTGGCAAGTACGGTGGCAAGTGCGGCTTGACACCATACCATTCGGTATGTAAGGTGCCATACCAATTGGTATGTTCGAGAGAAAACAATGCAGGCACAGCACGAATCCAAGATCCGGCTGCTGGATGCGGCCATGCAGGTGTTCCGCGCCAAGGGCTATACGGCGACCACGGTCGATGATGTCTGCGCTTCGGCCGAGCTCACCAAGGGCAGCTTTTTCCACCACTTCAAAAGCAAGGAAGAACTGGCCGTCTCGGCCGCGCAGCACTTTGCCGACATGGCCGACAGCCGCTTCGCGACGGCGCCCTACCGCGGCCTGTCCGACCCGCTGGCGCGGCTGCTGGGCTATGTGGAATTTCGCCGCGCCATCCTGCAAGGCAAGCTGCCCGAATTCACCTGCCTGCTCGGCACCATGGTGCAGGAAACCTACGACTCCCATCCCGCCATCCGCAAGGCCTGCGAGCGGCACATCAGCGAGCACGCCGCCAGCTTGAACGACGATATCGCCGCGGCCAAGCGACGTTATGCCCCGCGCGCCAAATGGACGCCGGAAAGCCTCGGCCTGTACATCCAGGCCAATATCCAGGGCGCCTTCATTCTCGCCAAGGCCAAGCACGGCCCGGCGGTGGCCGACGAATGTCTCGGCCATCTGCGCCGCTATCTCGAATTGCTGTTCAACCAACAAAAACCGAAGGAGTGAGAATCATGATGAAACCCCTGAATTTCGCCTGGTACGATTTGATGACCAGCGACACCAAGGCTGCAGCCGCGTTCTATAAAAGCGTGATCGGCTGGGACGCCAAAGACGCCAGCGTCGGCGATAACAGCTATGCAATTTTTTCAATGGGCGCCGCCAATGTCGGCGGCCTGATGCCGATTCCCGACAGTGCACGCGCGAACGGCGCCCCACCCTGCTGGACAGGCTACATCCTGGTCGACGATGTCGATGCCTATGCCGCACGGGTGAGCGATGCCGGCGGCAAGATCCTGCGCGGCCCGGTGGATATTCCCGGGGTGCTGCGTCTGGCGGTCGTGGCCGATCCGCAGGGCGCCGTATTCATGCTCTTCAAGGGAATGAGCGGCACACCGCCGGCAGAACTTGCACCGGGCGCGCCGGGCAGCATCGGCTGGCGTGAATTGCATGCCGGCGATGGCGCCGGCGCTTTCGCGTTCTATGCAAAAATTTTCGGCTGGACCAAGACGGCTGCCTTCGACATGGGGGCACTGGGCATTTACCAGACCTTCGCCGCCGGCGGCGAAGCGGTGGGTGGCATGATGACGAAAGCCGCGGATGCACCGACGCCGTTCTGGCTGTATTACATCAATGTCGACGGCATCGAGGCCGCCGCCGCGCGCACCACCAAGGCCGGCGGCAAGATATGCATGGACCCGCACCAGGTGCCCACCGGACAATGGATCGTGCTGTGCACCGACCCGCAGGGGGCGTGGTTTGCGATGCTGTCGACGACGCGCTGAACGATGAGCAGCCAGCCGCAATCGAGGCGCGACACGCCGGCCGCTTAAAAAAATATGAAGGAAGAAATGATCTATCAAGGTAGCTGCCATTGCGGCAATATCGCCTTCGAGGTCGAGGGCGAAATCACCGGCGCCATGGCCTGCAACTGTTCCATCTGCCAGCGCAAGGGCTCGCTGCTGTGGTTCGTGCCGCGCGCGCAGTTGCGCCTGTTCACGGACGAGGCGGCGATGGGCACCTACACCTTCAACAAGCACCACATCAAGCATCGCTTCTGTGCAAAATGCGGTATGCACCCTTTCGGCGAAGGCACCGACCCAAAGGGCAACGCCGTCGCTGCAATCAATATCCGCTGTCTGGAAGGCGTGGATATTGCCGCCGTGCCGGTGCAGCATTTCGACGGGCGGGCACTGTAAGCCCGGACCGGCGCGGCTGAATTTCACCGTACCGGCAGCGGCCGATCATAAATCGTGGATCGCCATTTGGTGCGCTTTTCCAGTCAAAAATGTCTGGAAAGGCGCGCCAGTGCTTGGGCTTCAAAACTGGGACGGCCATCGAAATCGGCAATCTGAACGCGCCGTCGCGCGGCATCGCGCCGCTTCAGAACATTTAAGCCCCGCTTAAGGACAGAACCCCCTCTTCCGGCAGAAAGTCTGGCCATCGTAACGGCCCTCGCCGCTCGATCCCAGAGGAGGAAACCATGAGACATCCTGTCGTCAAAGCAGCGCTGGCGCTGCTTCCCGCCCTGTTGTTGCCGGCTGCCTGGCCGGCGGCTGCCACCGAAAAGGAATTGCAGCCACCCAATACGCAGACTGCACCCGGTCCGCGACCTGATATCACTGTGCGCGAACTGGCCAGCCGTCCGGTGCCCAATCTGGCTGGCAAGGGCGAGGAGGCGAAGAAAAACGCCCTGGCCTTCATCGACTGGGCCGGCTCAAGCACCAAGGATCAGGATGAGGTGGTACGGAAAACGCTGGCCGGCGTGCGCGAAAATGCAGAGATCGTGATGGCGTTTTGCGAGGAGGCCTTTGCCGCGCAGGACAGCGATCACAGCCGTGCGCTGGTGACCTTGAGCCTGATCGGCGAAACCCGCAGCGCAACCGGCATGGAATGCCTGGCAAAATTCCTGCGCCAGCCCTTCCCCGAGAAAGGCACTCTTGTCGATGGTGAAATTCTCGAGCAAACCGCTTTGGGCACCTTGCAGGCCAAGGCCATCGACGGCCTCGCCTATCTGCATGAGGAGAAGGCAGATCAATTGGTGGTGGAAGCGGCAGCCAAGCACCCTTCGCGCATCGTGCGCGCCGAAGCCATCGCCGCCTATCTGTGGAACCACCGCTACGATGCACGTTCGCGGGAAGTACTGAAATCCGTGGTCCGCAAGGACGAGCTGATCTTCCTCGACCGACTGGTCAAGCAGGCCGAAGAGCCCAAGGAGTCTTTCAACCGAAAGCTCGCGGCTTACCTGAAGTCGCACCCCGAGCTCATGCCCCCTGGCCCTAGAAAGGCGGATGCAAAACCCAGAACGACGGTTGGCCAACCGCCTAAATTTTAGGAGGACAACATGAAACTGTTCCGCATCCTTATCCTCGGCATTGCGCTATTCATATCGCTCAGCGGCAATTGGGCGCTCGCGGTCTGCAACCAAAACTCGGCCAGTACCGCCGACACCGCGCTCTGGAACACCCATGGCTGCTGGCAAGCTTTCTTCCTGTGGTCCTACAAGGCCTATGACCAGCGTCAGTCCGACTGGAACAACCGCGGCTGGAATGACGCCTGCAATGTCAATCTGGAATTTCCCAAGCACTGGAACGCGGCCTATCTGGTCACCTACGGCCTGCAGGATTCCAACCAGTTCTCATGGCATGGCACGGTCGACTATCGTGCCCTCGGCGAAGCCGCCGGCAGCAACTTCCACTCCAGCCTGTATCACGATGCCGGCGATGGCACGGGCCTGTTCGGCAGCTTCACCTGGCATCTCTTCGGCGCCAATGAGGTGACCACCTATTGCCCCCTGTACAACGCCACCATCGCCAATGCCAATCCCGGCAGCCGCGCCGGCGACTTCATGCACGAGGGCTGGCATGCCTGGCTGGATAAGTACAACTGGGACAATGGCTCCTGCGGCGGACATCGCTGCGGCACGCCCGGCGCCTGCACCGCCAAGGACGCCTGCGACTACTTCTACTTCCATGGCGTTGGCGCCTACGCCTTTGGCGCGCTTTACCAGACCGACGGCACCGCCAAGCGCTTTCACTCGCCCAACCAGGTCCAGGTTGAATTTCTTTGCGATGTCGCCGACTTCCCCAAGAGCTGGGTACCGAACAGCGTGCGCCAAGCGGCGCGCACCGATGCCGATGCACGGGCATCGGCGCGGTTCATCAATGGCCCCGGCTATAAGTGCGGCAACCCGCGTCCCTGGTAAGGGATAAAAAAACAAACCGGACGGGGGCAGAAGAAATTCTGCCCTGTCCGGTTAGGCGTTGATTGCAGGGAACGAGTTTCCGCCTACAAGCCCTCCGCCTTCAACGCCGCAATCTCGAAATCCCCATCGTCCACCAGCCGTTCCCAGCCCTCGAACTTGCCGAGGCCCAGAGTGCGCGCCATCGACAGCAGCAGACTTTGGCCGGGCGCCGCGCGTTCGGGTTGCAGCTGGTAAACGGGGTCGGCGAAGGCGAGTGCGGGCGTGGTGATGGCCCAGCCTTTGGCCTTGAACATCGCGATGGCATCATCGAGCCACAGCGCATTGATGAGGTTGTGGTGCAGCAGGATCACCTGCGGAATATCGCGGCCCTGCAATTGCTGCGAGAGTTGGCGATAGGCCTGCGCGCGCTGCCATAGATGCGCAAGGTAGGCGCGCTTGATCGGCGCAATATCGGCTGCGGAGTTTTTGTTCAGCACCTCGGTAAGCTTTGCATCGAGCCGCCAGTCGCTGGTATCGAGGCTCACGTAGGCATTGCGATAACCCGCAGCCTTCAGGAAGGCGCGCATGCCGTCGCGCTTCTCGGGCGTATTGCCCTCGCGCAGGAAGGTATAGCGAAACCATTGGCGATACCCCGGCAGGGTGCGGATCACGGCATCACAGTCGCTGATCTCTTTCTCATACTGCGCCAGGCTGACACCGGCGTTGTGCAAATCGAGATGCGTGACGGTGTGATTGCCGATCGCATGGCCCGCCTCTCCCCAGGCTTTGGCGAAAGCGAAGCCCTCCGGCCGGTCCGCGCCATTGCCCAGCGTGACGAACAAGGCCGCCTGCACGCCATGTTTGGCCAACGCATCCAGCAACGCCTGGTTGCGCGCGGCGGGCGTGAGCAACGGAGTCTGATTGAGACGCGGGCCGTCGTCGAACGTGAAGGCGATGGATTGGGCGTGGCTGGCGGTCGCGCATGCGCCCAGGAGGATTGCAGCGGCGAGGCGATGGAGTGCAGACAGGAGGTGGTTCGGCAGCGGCATGGAAAATTCAATTGTTTTTTTGATCTTACCATTCCGGCAATGGCCGGTATCGAACACCGATCGGTGTCCGAGTGGAATGACGACTATTCGATGTATCACGCCAATCCCGATGACTGTCGTGCCGGCTTTGTCGCTCGGTGCGTTAGCGCACAGAAACCGGCTGTACGAATGGCGATGATGGGTTTGCCCGACGGCAAATGAATTCAGGCGAAGGCGCCATGAACGGCCGTTTTTCGATGACGACGGGCCACAATGCGCCGCATTGCCGGTACACTGAACTTGGGCAAACGCGTTAGAGAAGGTGGGAAAGAGGGAAAGAGCCGCAGTCGCCTGTTGTGCAATTTGCAATCGTGGCGGCACAGACGGCATTGCTGATGGAGGAAAGTTTTATTCAACCGTCATCAATCGAGAGCCCGCATGAGCAACGATTTTCAGGAACTGAAGCGCAAGATCACCCGGTTGACGCTGGTCGTCAACCTGCACGAGGTTGCCGGTACCATCCGCCGGGCGCTCGGCGGCCTGAGCGGTGCGCGCCACAGCGCCGAACGGACTACGACGCCGCCCTTGCCGGCATCAGACGAAGCGGGCAGTTCCAGGCGGGCGCAGGCGCCTACTGGTCCGCACGCAGACGCGTCAGTTCCCGGCCCCGGTGGCAGCACCGGCGAAACTGAGGCCGGCACACTGCCGGCAGACACCCCGGGCGCCCGTCTGGCCAGCCCACGCCTGCGCAGCACCCCTTTTGAGCGCATGGGTGCAACGCAGGCGGATGGCGAATTCCGCGATGAATCGCATGCCCATCTGGGATTGACCCGCCGCTACAAACTCTATGTGCCGCCCGATCGCACTGGCCAGGCCCTGCCCCTGGTGGTAATGCTGCACGGTTGTTCGCAGGATCCGGACGACTTCGCGGCCGGCACCGCCATGAATGAACAGGCGCGTGCGCTGGGCTTTTACGTGCTGTACCCCAAACAGTCGCTGGACGCCAACCCCTCACGCTGCTGGAACTGGTTCAACCATCATCACCAGCAGCGCGGTCGCGGCGAGCCGGCATTTCTCGCCGACCTGACGCACGCCGTGATCGCGCAGCATGATATCGATCCGCGCCGCGTCTATATCGCCGGCCTCTCGGCCGGCGGCGCGATGGCGGCGATCGTCGCCTCGACCTATCCGGAAATTTTTGCCGCTGTCGGCGTGCACTCGGGCCTGCCGCGCGGCATCGCCAGCAATGTGCTCGAGGCCCTCAAGGTGATGAAGAGCGGCATCGCCGGCCCGGGCCTGCCGGTCAATGCCAACAGCATCGGCTTTACCTCGACCGCCGCCGCGGCGCGCGCCCGGATCACGGTGCCCACCATCGTGTTCCATGGCGACATGGACCGGACTGTGCATCCGCGCAACGGCGAGCAGGTGATCGCCGCCGTCCTCGGCACAGTGCGCGCCGCCGGCGACGGGACGGTCGAGCAGGGCGATACCGCGCAGGGACGAAGCTACACGCGCACCACGCATCGTGATGAAGACGGCCAGGTAGTGGCCGAGCACTGGCTGCTGCACGGCGCAGGCCACGCATGGTCGGGCGGGCAGGAGGCCGGCTCCTACACCGACCCCAGCGGCCCCGACGCCAGCCGCGAAATGCTGCGCTTCTTTTTTGCGCACCCCCTCAGGCAAGACCTCGCCGAGCCGCACGAACAGGCAAGGCGCGCGGATGCCGGGGTTTGAAATGATTTGCATATGCTGGGGGTAATCGACCACCCTGCTGGAATTGAACTGGCCGGTGCGCTGAAGTATCTGGCCACTACGCTGGACTAAGCGGCTACATATTCTGGTCGGAATTGCCGTTGGTTCCGGTTTGATTTGAGCCCCCGTTCTGGCTCGATTTGAGCGGTCGTTCTGGTTCAGACTTGAGCGTACCAGCAGTCAGTCTGAACTGTTAATGTTCAGTACAGCCACGCGCTCATCAGGCGCCCACGCCTCTCACCCGTCGCTTGGGCGCGACCTCGTCTCGGTCCAGAAGACAGTCAATGAACGCACGGAGCGCAGGTTGCGGATGGCGACGGTTCGAATAGTAAAGATATAGGCCGGGACTCGTCAGGGACCAGCCCGCGAGGACACGCTTGAGCCGTCCCTGCGCGAGCGCCTCGTCGACGCGATCGTCGTCGTAGGCATACAGGATGCCGAGGCCTTGTAATGCCCCTTCGATGACGACGTCTTGGTGGTTCGAAATCAAAGGACCTTCCACCGCCATTTCAAGCTTCTTGCCCTTCTTCTCGAATTCCCAGTGGTAGATTCTGCCGCTGCCGGGAAACCGCCAGTTGATGCAGGCGTGGTGGTGGAGCTCGGCCGGGGTCGTGGGCTCGCCGCGCAGCGCAAGATAGCCGGGCGACGCAAGGGCGGCCATCTTGACGTCCGCGGTGAGCCGTACGGCGATCATGTCTTTCTCGAGGCGCTCGCCGACGCGAATGCCGGCATCGAACCGGCCGGTGACGATGTCGCTCAAGCTATCGTCGATTACGATGTCCAGAACCACTTCTGGGTGAGCCCGGTGAAAGCGGCCGAGCCGCGGCGCGATGATTTTCTTCGCCGCCATACCGAGGGTGTTGATGCGTAGCGTTCCGGCGGTCCGGCCAGCTGCGGCGACCGCCTCGGCGACCGCCGCATCGATCTCCAGGATCATCGGCGCGATGCGCTCGTACAGACGAGAACCCGCCGGCGTCGGCGCCACACTCCGCGTCGTGCGATTGAGCATCCGTACGCCGAGCCGGGCTTCGAGTTGACGAATGGTCTGGCTCAGGGCCGAAGCGGATAGCCCGAGGTGATCGGCGGCACGCGCGAAGCTCGCCCGCTCCACGACGGCTGCAAACGCCTTCAGCTCAGCAAACTCCGATCCACGCATTATGTTCAATTTGCTAAATAGCCTGTTTGCATTATAGATGATTCTCTTATCTCTCCGTTAAGGTCATAGTGACTGGACCCTAATGCAGGAGATCACCATGACCCAGCTCAGTCTTCCCGAACCGATCGCCGACTACTTCAACGCCGACAGGCGAGACGGCGAAGCCGTGGTGCGCTGCTTCACGACTCAAGCCATCGTCAAGGACGAGGGTCGAACCTACTCGGGTCTCGAAGCCATCAGGGCATGGAAGACCGCGTCGTCTGCCAAGTACGCGTATACCAGCGAGCCCTACGCGCTGGAGCAGAAGGACGGGCGATACATCGTTACGAGTCGGCTGACCGGCAACTTTCCCGGTAGTCCTGTCGACTTGCGGTACGCCTTCCGCCTCGAGCGTGGAAAGATCGCGAACCTTGAGATCGCTCCCTGAGGTCTCGAACCGAACTGCATCCAACCCGATAAGGAGATATCCCATGACATCGAAAACAAAGTTCTACCAAGTCCTCATTAGCGCTGAGCTGCGGACGCAGGGTCTGCGCTTGCTCGAGCATTTGATCAGCAAGCATCTGATCTTCGGCGGTCCGGTACTCAGTGGACCGGCACGATTTCTCTGGAAAAACGAGATCGTCGAGCACGACTATTGCTGGATCATCACGTTCACGCGAGAGGACCTAAAGGACGAGCTCATCAAAGAGGCAGAGAAGGAGTCAGCCGAAGCGATCTGCATGATCTCCTTCACCCCCTTTGAGGGCAGTCCGGCGATGCAAGCGCTGCTCGAGGAGGCATTCACCGGTCGCGAGACCGCGTCAAAGCCGAAGTACAAGGAGGCGGTTGCGGCGTTGGCTTTTGTTCCATTCAGCGATATCCCCAAGCGAACGATCAGCTCCTGGGGCGACCTTAGCAAGGTGCAACCGAATGATCCGACGCGCTGAAGATTGCACTGGAGAAGATGCCATGACATTCGATCTACAGCTCGCCAACCAGCGCGCACTGGTTACCGGTGGCACTAAGGGCGTCGGCGCAGCAGTTGTGGAGGCACTTCGCCAGGCCGGTGCGCAGGTCATGGCCACGGCGCGCTCCGTGCCCTCGCGGCCAGCCGACGGCGTACGCTTTGTTGCCGCCGATCTTTCGACAGCAGAAGGCGCCAGCGCGGTGGCCCAGTCGGCGCTGCAGCAACTTGGCCGCGTCGACATTCTCGTCAACGTGCTCGGAGGATCCAGCGCTCCGGGTGGCGGATTTGCGGCACTCGACGACACGGAGTGGTCGAAAGAGATGAATCAGAACCTGATGCCTGCAGTTCGTCTCGATCGAGCCCTGCTGCCCTCGATGATCGCGCACGGCGCCGGCGTTATCCTTCACGTAACTTCAATCCAGCGCGTCTTGCCGCTGCCCGAGTCGACGATCGCGTATGCCGCTGCCAAGGCGGCACTGTCGACATACAGCAAGGCTCTCTCGAAGGAGGTGACGCCTAAGGGGGTACGCGTGGTTCGCGTCGCACCCGGCTGGATCGAGACCGAGGCCGCGGTCGCGCTGGCGGAGCGCCTTGCTGCCAAGGCCGGCACGGACTACGAAGGTGGCAAGCAGATTATCATGAAGGGCCTGGGCGGCATTCCGCTCGGCCGGCCCGCCAAGCCGCAGGAGATCGCGGACCTGATCGCTTTTCTGGTCTCGCCACGAGCGGGTTCGATCACCGGTACGGAGTACGTGATCGATGGCGGGACAGTTCCGACGGTCTGAACGGTTGAAGTCCGCTTCTGGCCGGAAAGGATCCTGAACAATTCCACCCAGGATCAATCATCCTGCAGGTGACATCAGGCCAGTTCGACCGGAATATGCAATGATTCCCACCTCGCGGATTTTTGCGGCCTTTGAATGCCTAGCCGATCTCGCGCTGGTGACGAATCGCCAGAATGAACACCCGGTCTGATTCCGCATCGAATCGGTATAGCGCGACATAGCCGGTGCGGCCGCGCGAAATTACCAGCTCCCGCAAACCCTGTTCGACAATGCGACCGAGCAAGGGATGCCGAGACAATGCGGTGATAGCTTCGACAAGCAGGCCGCCGGTCTCGGCAGCTGCCTGCGGATCGGTCGCCGGCAGAAACTCGGCGAGCTGTTCAATATCCTTCAGCGCCTGTGCCGAATAGAGTACCGTCGACACGAGCGTCTAGCGACGCGTTTTCAAGGACGCCGGTTTGGGGCGTTTGACTGTCTTGCCCGCCAATTTATCGCTGAAAAAACGGTGCACCGCATCCGCCGCATACACCTCGCCATATTTGGCGATGTCCTGCTCCGCTTTCAACGCGGCGCCGACGAAATCGCGGCGCAATTCCGCGCGCCGGGTCTCCGCTTCCAGGGCCTCGACCATGAACGCATGGGCCGACTTTCCGGCTTGTTCGGCGGCATTGGCAATGCGCGCTTTCAGGGCTTCAGGCAGCTTCAGCGTGGTGGTGGACATGATGGTTGGACGCACGAATAATCAACAGGTGACACCAAAGTAACACCGTTTTTTTTAGGCGTCAACCGCAGGCATTAACAGCACAGGGGCGCATGAATCGGGGCATGGCGGATGTGCGATTTAAAAGGACGCCTTTTGCCCTTGGCTGAATCCGCGGCGACGCAATTGCCGGTTGAACGCCCTGCCGTCGCTGGCGCGGCGCCGGTTCAACCATTCATTTCGCACGCCTCGCCACCACGCCCAGCAGGGCCAGCGCCGCAAGCAGCATCACCACGCTGCCGAACTCGTAGGCGGTCGCAAAAATATTGCCGGTGCGCGCGACCAGATAGCCGGCGGCAACGGCCGGCACACCCATGGCCAGGTAGGACACCACGAATATCACCGAGAGCACGCCCGCGCGTTCCTGCGGGGCCGCGAACGGCACGACATTGCGGATGGCGCCCTGGAAGGCGGCGCCGAATCCCATTCCGGCCAGGGTGGTGCCGATGAAGAACGGCAGGGTGGCGTGATAGGACAAAGCCGCCATGACAATCGCCACGCCAACCAGCAATGCCGCGGCGCCGAGGGCCATCATGATGCGCGGCTGGCGATGCCGCAGCAGCAGGATCGAAACCGCGCCGCCGCCGGCGAGCACAAACAGCGCCAGCCCGCCAAGCAGGGGCGCGTTCGAGCCGATCAGGCCGCGCACCAGGGTGGGCGCGAGCGAGCCGTAGAAGCCGGCGAGCGCCCAGGGCGCCACCAGCGCCGGCACCGCCAGCAGCAGCGGCCCACGCACCGCGGGCGGCAATTTGAATTGCGGTTTCAGCGAGGCCAGCGCGCCCGCACGGGGCGTCGCGGTTTCCGCCATGAACACCATGCCGATGGCTTGCGCGATGAAGACCACGCCGAGCAGCAGGTAGACCAAGTGCGAGGGTTGCGGCAGGAACTGCACCATCAACCCGGCAAGGATGCCGCCACTGGCGGTACCCAGCGCAGGCGCAATCGCATTGGCGGTGGTGCCGCGCACCTTGTCGAGATCGAGCAGGCCGGCGCCGACGGCGGCCACGGCGGCGCCGGTGGACAGGCCCTGGATGACGCGCGCAAGGAGCAGCGAAGACAAGCCGTCGGCCGTGGCAAACAGCAGCATGGTGGCCGACTGCGTCACGGTCGCGATCAGCAGCACCGGCCGCCGGCCAATGTAATCCGACAATCTGCCGGCGACGAGCAAGGCGCTCAGCACCGCCACCGCGTAGATGCCGAACACGACCGTGACCATGACCGGCGAAAAGCCCCATTGCGCCTGGTAAAAGGGATAGAGCGGCGTGGGCGCCGCCGACCCGGCGAGGAATGACACCGTGAGCGAACTCAGCAACACGAACGCCGCCGCCGGCGAGAGCCGGCCGCGCAGAATCAGCGTCCGCAGGGAATCGCGCACGCCGCCCGTGCCGGTTGCCGGAATGGCGTTTGCTGAAACGGCGGTTGGACAGGTCATGGCTAACTCCAGGGTCGGATTCGTATTGGGATGGGTGTGAGGACTGGTACTGAAACCGATACCAGACAATTCTGTCTGGTATTGCATTGTACAGACCTGTCTGGTACTGTCAATGCATGGTCACCAAAATTTCTCCCGCCGACAAGAAACCCTCCGCCCGCGAGCGCCTGCTGGCCGCCGCCAGCGAACTGTTTTATGAAGAGGGCATCAATACCGTCGGCATCGACCGCGTGATCGAGCGCGCCGGCGTGGCCAAGGCCTCGCTCTACGACTGCTTCGGCAGCAAGGAAGAGCTGATCCGCCAATACCTGGTGGTGCGGCATGAAACGCGCCGCGCGCGCATCCTCGACAAGCTGGCCGCCTACAAGACCCCGCGCACCAAGCTGCTGGGCGTGTTCGACGTGATGGGCGCCCTGCTGGAAGAACAGAATTTCCGCGGCTGCGCCTTCCTGCGCGCCAGCGCCGAGGCGCGTCCCGACAGCAAGGTCAAGAGCGCCTGCGATGATTCGCGCGCCTGGCTGCGCGGCCTGTTCGTCGCGCTGGCCCGCGAGGCCGGCGTAGTCAAAGCGGATGCCCTCGCCCAACAGCTGGTGCTGCTATACGACGGCGTCTCGGTCTCGGCGCAGATGGATCGCGATGCCAGCGCGGCCGCGGCGGCGCGCAAGGTGGCGACGGCGCTGCTGGATGCGGCGCTGGCCTGAGTTGTTGGCCGTCGCCCTGGCGCAGACTGGAATGACGAGACTCCAGCATTGGCGCGGTGTTTGAGGCAAAAATAGCTCGCAACACGCGTGGATGCTGGGGTTTTATTGATCACAAATGAGACATCCAGGGCTGCGTCATCGCAGGAGAAATTGCAGTTGCTCCAAGCGATGCGATTCGATGTCTTGTGAAAAAGAATCCACTGCTTTCTGCGCCCGTAATTTTTGCTCCGGGCTTGGCGTGGAAGCAGAGCTGTTGAATTGATGCGTCCATCGATTAAGCATATCGTCAGCAAGCGCAGCAACCACCGCGTCGCCATCGCCGCGTGCTGCCATGATGTAGTAGAGCGCGTCCCATTTATTGGTGTGGGCCAGCAGCTGCAGCATTCTGGCTCTTGGCTTGGTCGCACCGGTTTGCTGGAATCGGCCCCATATCAATTCCTGATTGATCAGGTATGCACGTGACAACAAGGCCTGCATGGCTTGCTTCGCAGGAAACCCATCCCTTGAAAGCAGGACAGCGGTGAATTCAGCCACAAAATCATCGCCGGCAATGCGTGCCAGGCCACGAATCGCAGCAGCGCTGATGCGGGGCCGTGTGTCGTGAAGATGCTTCAACAGCAGAGGTACATCATCATGATTGGCGATATCGCCGAGGGATAACACTGCGATCTCGACATCGCGATTACGGGTGGAACTCAACTGCCCGGCATAAAAAGCGCGCAAATCAATATTGTTGATTTTGGCCAGGTGGAAACGGGCAATTGACCGCAGCGCCGGTGTGGGCGCCATCAACATGGGCAGCAGGACCGCGACCAGTTTTTCCGGCGCGGTATCGACCAGCGCATATACTGCTGCTGTGCGTACTGCAGAGGAGCGATCTTTCAACGCCAAATCAATGGCCTCAGCCTGCGCCTCGCCGTGCAAATCCTGACGCGCCTTCCGGATGGCCCACAGGCGGATGATCGATGCCGCATCCATTAAGGCCTGCAGAACCACCTGTTGCGCTCTCTCACCATTCGTCCTGGTGAGGATGGCAAAAATAATTTTGCGTGTGCCCGTATCCGCCGTATGCAGCGCCGCTTCAACCTGCGGGCGACATTCCGGCTGCGCAAGGAATTCAACAATGGTATTGAACAGCGACCGATGGTCAACGCGGCCCAGCGTAGTCAGACGCTGCACAAAAGCAACATTGCCGGCAACAACGCTGGCCAATTCCGGCACCAGGCGCTTGCGGATTGCGCTAGCCGCCAGGGTTGCGATGATATCGACCCAGTCATTCAAACGCAGAAACAGGAACGACAATTCCGCGCCGCTATTGCATTCACTTAGCAGGCGCACGGCCTTTTCCCGGATGCGGCCGCTGTGATGCATTGAAGCGAAGCCGAGGAGCGATTCCGCGCGCGTGACGCGCTGTGCGATGGCATCCAGATGCTCGGGCTTCAAGTCCTGCCAAGCGTCGCGTCCAGCGATATTCGGCAGATACCAGCTATGGCGACGAAAATTCTGGTCAATATAGATCAATTCAACATCATTCAATGTCGCAAGCAGCGCGGCTGCCGTATCGGCTGCGCGTTGCGCTTCCTGAGGCGTTGCGGTGGTGGCAAAGGCCAGCAAATACGGCATGGCTTCGATCTCGGCACTGGCAGCGATCTGGCTCATCAACTCGGCGGGACCGGGTGACGGCTTGCGCAGGTAATTCATCAAGCTGCGCGTTTTGAACAGCGCCTCGATTAGCGTAATGGTGTCTGCGGTAAGGTGAAAGCTGCGATTCATTGAGTTGCGAGTAAGCTCTTGGACAAAATTAGATTTCAGGCAAGACTATATATTCCGACCATGAACGTCAAACAACTCCAGCAACTCTGCCGCACCCTGCCCGGCGCCAATGAGCGCCTGCTCGGCGAGCCGGCCAATATCCTGGTGTATTCATTGCATGATCGGAACTTCGCCTACTTCAAGACCAGCGCGCCCGAGCGCTGGCGCTTCAGCATCAAGGTGACGCCGTCGCGCTTCGTTGAACTCACCGATCAGGCGGGCGTGAAACCGGCGCGCTATCGCGGGCGCTATCACTGGATCACCATCGTCGATGTGGCGCGTTTTCCCGCGGACTATTTGCGTGAGCTGGTGGAATGGTCGCATCGGCATGCGTTGGAGAGCTTGCCGGCATCGCGCAGGAGTGTGCTGACCGAAAGTTGAAACCCGGTATCGGCGCGGCGTATTCGGGGTTTCGGGAAGTATCCTGTCACTGATCCAGATAAAGACTCCGGCAACAGAGCCGGATGGCTGTCTCCATTTTTTCCTGGAATTCTTCGCGTGAGGCCAAGTCATGCTTCCACGCGAACCCACAGGCGAAAAGTGTCTGTGCTATGTCTGTCGCCAATTTAAGCTGCGCGACTTTGGACTTCCTGGCGGATGCCAAGGCGATAATCTTGACCATCTTTTTCTGCAGCGGCGCGCGATATTCCCCGAGCACATCTCCGAGCAGCAGCTGGCTTTGCTGGCGAATGTCCGAGGCTTCAATGTGAAACAAGCCGACGTGCCGCCCGAACCACGCATCCAGGGCATCCAGAAGCTTTTCTTCCAGAGATCGATCTGCATTGTCCAAGGCCTTGCTGGCGACAAAAAGACCGTCTTCCAGCGACTTTCGAAGCGACGCCTTGAAGACTTCCTCCTTGCTCTTGAAGTGGGAATAGATGGTCTGCCGGGACACACCGGCGCCTTTGGCCAGATCCTCGATCGAGGTTTTCTTGAACCCGTGCCGCGCAAAAACCTTGAGTGCCGCCTCAAGGATATATGCCGGTCCTTTGCCTGCGTTGTGTTCGCCCATATGGAACCACTTGACAAAAAGTATCAAAAGTGTAAAGATAGTATAAGTAGTACCGAACAATATACCTCAAGGAACATCATCATGAAATATTATTTGCTCGGAAAGAGCGGCTTGCGGGTCTCCGAGCTGGCCCTGGGCACGATGACCTTCGGCACCGACTGGGGATGGGGCAGCGGGATGGATGAGGCGCGCCGCATCGTCGATCAGTACCTGGCGAATGGCGGAAATTTCGTGGACACCGCCAACCAGTACACCAACGGCAGTTCCGAGAAGATGCTCGGCGAAATCCTCGGCGAGCGCCGCGAGCGCATCGTGCTGGCGACCAAGTTCACGATGAACACCCAGCCAGGCGACCCCAATGCCGGCGGGAACCACCGCAAAAGCATGATCAGTTCGGTCGAGGCAAGCTTGGCCCGCATGAAAACGGATCGCATCGATCTTCTCTACCTCCATATGTGGGATGGCACCACGCCGGTGGCAGAGATCCTGCGCGCGATGGACGATCTGGTTCGTGCCGGCAAGGTTCTCTATGTCGGTATTTCGGATACCCCGGCCTGGCAGGTTTCGCGCATGCAGGCCATGGCGGAGTTTTGGGGATGGTCGCCGATGATTGCGATGCAGATGGAATACAACCTGGTCGAGCGAACCGGGGAGCGGGATCTGGTGCCGATGGCCGAAGAGATGGGACTCGGGGTGGTTGCCTGGTCGCCGCTCGCCAGTGGCCTGTTGACCGGAAAATATTCCGCGCGGGATTTTGCGACCCCAGCCACCGAATGGGAGGTCAAAGGCACGCGCAAGGCGCTGGTCGCCGGCCACGTGAGACCGGACGAAGCGAAACTCGCCATTGTCGACGAAGTAAAACTGGTCGCGGCGGAAATCGGCAGGTCGCCCGCACAAGTTGCCCTGGCCTGGTTAAGGGCAAAGACGGCCGTCACGTCCATTTTGCTGGGCGCGCGTACCAGTCAACAGCTGACAGACAACCTGGGTGTACTGGAAACGGTCCTGAGCGACGAGCAGATCAAGCGGCTCGACGATTGCAGCGCCATCGATCTGGGCTTTCCGCACAACCTTCTGGCAGGCCCTGCACTGCAGCGCGCCGTATTCGGCGACGTAAAAATCGAACGCCGTTGAATCCCGAACAAACCCGCATCCAACATCCATACAGGAGCGCGAGCATGACCAGCAAAACACATACTGCAGCCGATACCCCTATGCCCCCCTTCTCTTCGCGCAACCGCGGCGGAAGGTTCAGCAATGCGCAGCCCAGGCGCAGGCCGGGATTTTGGAAGACCTTGCAGATCCTGTGGCGCTTTACCTTCCGGAAACCGGCCGGCACCGTGCCGGGCACGCCCATCCCGGTGCAGGCGATCAGCCGCGCGCAATTGCTGGCCGCGCCCGACCGTTCACTGTTCCGGCTGGGACACTCCACCATGCTGCTCAAGCTTCGCGGCGAGTTCTGGCTGACCGACCCGGTGTTTTCCGAACGCGCGTCGCCATTGCAATGGATGGGGCCCAGGCGTTTCCACCAGGCGCCGATCGGCATTGCCGAACTGCCGCCCATCAAGGGCGTGATCCTGTCGCATGATCATTACGACCATCTGGATTTTGCGGCGATTCTTCAGCTGGCCGGCAAGACCGCGCTTTTTCTTGCGCCCCTGGGCGTGGGCGACACCCTGATCCAATGGGGCGTGCCCGCCGGGAAAGTGCGGCAGCTCGACTGGTGGCAGAGCACGGAAGTCGATGGCTTGCACCTGGTGGCGACACCGGCACAGCATTTTTCAGGGCGCGGCCTCCGTGACGGCAATCGTACGCTGTGGGCTTCCTGGGTGATCGTCGACGACGATCTGCGCCTGTTTTTCAGCGGCGACAGCGGCTATTTCGGCGGCTTCAAACAGATCGGCGAGCGCTTCGGCCCCTTCGACCTGACCATGATCGAGACCGGCGCCTATGACCACGACTGGCCGGATGTGCATATGCAGCCCGAGCAAACCCTGCAAGCCCATCTGGACCTGCGCGGCCGACACCTGCTGCCGGTACATCGGCACCTTCGATCTTGCCATGCATGCCTGGCAGGACCCGTTCGAGCGCATCATGGCGCTGGCCGCGCAGCATGGCGTGCAAATCAGCACACCGCAGATGGGTGAACCACTCAGCCTGAACGCACCGCAGCCGGGGCAACGCTGGTGGCAAGCACAGACGGCGCCGGAGCCGGGCCGCGCGCGGGCTGGCGCACTGACGAAGGCGAGATCGGGTTTGGCATCGATGCGTCAATGGCGTCTATGCAAGACCTGCTGACCCATTCATCTTCATTCCTCTTTTGACGCCATCCACTTTCAATCGAACCTGACCCCAAACGCTTCCAGGAATCTCGACCAAAAACACGGGGCCAGCTCGCGCCGGCCCCGTGGCTAAACCCGGCGTCCGCCGACATGGCCGGCGGGATTGCCGATCAGCGAATGCCGCCGGAGCCGATGAGCTGCTCGCCGGTGAGCCAGCGCGAATCGTTCGAGGCCAGGAACACGGCGATATCGGCGATGTCGTCCGGCTGGCCGATGCGGCCCAGCGGCGATTGGGCGATGGCGCCCTTGTGAAAGTCGGAACCGATAAAGCCGGCGCTGTGCGTGCCCTCGGTTTCAACCATGCCCGGGTTGATGGCGTTGACGCGGATCTTGCGCGCGCCGAGTTCCTTGGCCAGCACGCCGGTAATCGCATCGACCGCGCCCTTGGTGCCGCTATAGACGGCGCTGCCCGGCGGGGTGATGCTGGTGACGACCGAGCTGATGTTGATGATGCTGCCGCCATCGTTCATCTGCTTCGCGGCCGCCTGCGTGGTCAGCAACAGGCCCAGCACATTGACGTTGAATTGACGGTGGAAGTGCTCCTCGGTGATGGCGTCGATCGGCGCGAAGTCGTAGACGCCCGAGTTGTTGACGAGGATATCGAGGCGGCCATAGGTCTTGACGGCAGAGTCGATAATGCCCTGCGCGCCTTGCGCGGAGGCCACATCGCCGCCGACAGCGACGGCTTTGCCGCCGGCCTTGGTGATGGCGGCAACCACGGTATCCGCCCCGGCCTTGCTTGAGGCGTAATTGACGACAACGGATGCGCCTTCCGCCGCGAGGGCTTTGGCGATGGCGGCCCCGATGCCCTTGGATGCGCCGGTCACGACGGCGACTTTACCTGTCAGCTTGTTCATGATGTTTCCTTCGAATGTGGTTTGGGTAATGACAAATGCAAAATGGCAAATGCAAAAAACGGCTGTGGATGCTTATGAAGGCAAGGGACAGGCGCATAGTCGGTGCAAAGCCCACTGCTTCCATAGTTCTGAATATATGAACTATTGAACAATAAGTCAAGAGCCGGTATATTAAGCGCATGAGGCCCCTTGTTCACCCCTCAATCGACGACGTCACGGTAGAAGGCATCCTGCACGCCCTCTCCGACCCGGTGCGCGCGGCCATCTATGCCGATATCGCCAACTCCGACTGTTCGCAAAATTGCTCGAATTACCTGACCGTCCGCGAGAAGGCGATCCCGAAATCCACCCTCTCCCAGCATTTCAAGGCCCTGCGCGAGGCCGGCCTGATCCGCGGCGAGCGGATCGGCGTCGAGATGCAGAACTCCACCCGCTGCGCGGAAATCGACAAGCGTTTTCCCGGCCTGATTGCGGCCATCCTCAGCGCCCACAATGTGCAGTCCGCAGCGAAGCGGAAGGCCGCGAAGTTCGGGAAGCGGAAGGCCGGCGCGTAATAGATGGAGATGGAGATGGAGACGGGGCCGAAGAAGCGGCCAGGCGCGCGCCGATCTTAGGAATGAATTTTCCGGGGAAATTTATCCGGCCTTGCCGGCGGGATTGACAGGGCGATTACCTCAGCGCATTGCCGACATCAGCGCACCGACAAATGATGGTGCGCCGGACGAGCCGCCCGTTTTTTGCGCAAATCGCGCCAAGCAAAAAAACGCAGATGCCCTATTGGTGCGGCGTTTGAGCCAGAAATGGCCCAAACGCCGCGTCAATGCTTGACTTTATGACTTCAGCTGCCTGCGCCAGGCCTTCAGCCCAGCCGACCCGCAGCGTGCAGGCGCGCACGGATCCGCTGGATCCCCGCCTCGCCTGCGCGCAGCGCGGCGGCATCGGTGTGAACCGAGTAGGTGCCCAGTACCAGTTCATGGGGATGCTTGACGGCGGAGCCGAGCACGAAATCCGTATCGGTTTCGGCGTGGAAATCGATCGCCGTTTCCGCCTCCTCGAACACGGCGAGTTCCCCGGCGCGCAGCGCTTCGGGCACCCGCAGCGCGCCCGTGTTGATGGCGACCCAGCCGACGCGGTGCCCGGACGGCGGCTGATAGCGCCAGCGTTCGCCGGCCTTCAGGCGCACGGCGAGGTAGTTCATTGCCGCGGGCGCCGGCAGCTCGCTTTCCGCGGAACCGTAGCGGCCCAGCAGCACGCGTGCCGGTCCCACCTGCGGCACCGCTGCCGGTGCCAGATAAATGCTTTCCGCCGGCCCCAATTCGAGCGCGGGCGGCAATGCCACCCATAGCTGAAAGCCGCGCAGCCGTCCGCCATCGTGGGGCCCGCCCCCATGCCAGACGCCGCCGCCGGCCTGCATCCACTCCACGCCGCCTTGCGGAAGGACGCCTTCTTTGCCGGTGGTATCTTCATAGCGCACGCTGCCCTCGATGAGCCAGGTGAGCGTGGCGATGCCCGAATGCGGATGCAGGCCGAAGCCGCGCATCGACGCCGCATCCGCATCGATCAAGTCCAGAAAAACGAAGGGCTTGAGCAACTGGCCCAGATCCGACGGGCTCATCAGGCGCGTGATCGGCCCGTGCCGATGGCCGTGCGTGCGTAGCACGATGCCGCGCGCCGCTGTGCCTGCATTCACGCCTGCATTCGCGGGCGGGGAAAGAGTGCTCGACAGGGCGTTCATCCCGCCACCCCTGCGCGCGACCGCGCCGCCCCTGCAACGGCGGGGCGCAGGCGATACGCCACAAAACCGCTGAGGACCGCCAGTACTACCGCTGGGACCGGGCTGCCACCGATCATCAGCAAATGCGTTGCCACGGCGAAGACCATGGTCACGCCGAGCAGCAGGCCGCCGAAGAAGCCCATGCTGGGCACCAGCAGCAGCACCGCGCCCGCCACCTCGACCACGCCGGTGACGTAGCGAAACCATTGGCCGATGCCGATGAGGTCGAAGACCTGGATCATTTGCACGGCACCCGCAAGCTTGGCCGCACCGGCCGCGCCGAAGGCCAGCGCCAGCAGCAGGCGCAGCGCCCAGGTGATGCGACGATTAGTCGTTGAAGATAAGGCCATGGAAAGCTCCTGTGAAATATTGAAAAAATAAACGCTGTTGAATGTGCGATGCGGAAGGTGCAATGCTGAATGTGCAATGCCAATGCAGCAATATGCAGGCATGTAGATTAGGCGCGGCCAGACCCCGGCACTAGACAGTACAATCGGATTTCACTCCTCCAAAAATGGAAGTAATCAATGCTGGACCTGAATGATGTCGCGCTATTCGTCCAGGTGGTGCGTGCGGGCAGCTTTGCCGAGGCCGCCCGGCGCCTGGGCATGCCGGCCAATACCGCCAGCCGGCGTGTCCAGGCACTCGAGCAGCACCTGGGGGCGCGTCTCATGCAGCGCTCGACGCGCAAGCTGACGCTCACCGATGCCGGGCGCACTTTTTTTGCACAAAGCGTCGACCAGGTGGATGCGCTGGCCCAGTCGGCGCAGGAACTCGCCGATGGCAGCCAGTTGCCGCGCGGCACCGTGCGGGTCGCCGCGCCGGCCGATTTTTTCAGCTTTTTTGCGATGGAATGGATCGCCGAATTCCTCGCCGCCCATCCCCTGATCCGCGTTGAATTCGCGTTGAGCGATGCGCGCGCGGACTTGATCGGCGAAGGCATCGACGTGGCGTTCAGGTCCGGCAAGATACTCGAGCCGAATCTGGTGGCGCGACGCATCTGGACCAGCCGCGCCACCCTGGTGGCGGGCGCCGCTTACCTGGCGGCGCGCGGTACGCCCGGCACGCTCGCGGCCCTGACCGAACACGATTGCATCACGACCGCGCCGCAAACCGGTCGCGCCTTATGGCGCCTCGACGGCCCGGATGGCATGGAGGAAATCGCGGTGGGCGGACGCTTTTGCGCCAACACCATGCACGCTCTTCTCAAGGCCACGCTTGCCGACCTGGGCATCGCCCTGGTGCCCGCAATCATGAGCGCCCCCTATGTGCGCGCGGGACAGTTGCGGGAAGTGCTGCCAGGCTACGGCGTCAATGGCATCGGCCTGTACTTCGTCTATCTCAGTAACCGGCAACTGCCGCGGGCGGTGAGATCGTTCATCGATTTCACGATCAACAAAATGCTGACCCAGGGTTTGATCGAGGCCGTGCCGGACCCCTCTGACCCGGCCTGATCGTCGTTTCGATTCCCATGTACGGGCCGGCCCGCAGGCCAAATTCCCCGACATTTCTGGCCGCTTTCGGCGTCGCCGTGCCACGTCCGGAAAAGAGGTATTTATGACGTTGCGGCGCGTGAATGTGATCCCTACCATGGACGGAACTCACAACGAAGGGGACAGACGTGGCTTATACGATCAAGGTTAACGGCGCGAAACATCGCGTCGACGTCGACGGCGATACGCCGTTGCTGTGGGTGATACGCGATGTCCTCGGCATGACGGGCACGAAGTTCGGTTGCGGCATGGCTTTGTGCGGAGCCTGTACGGTTCATGTGAACGGGGTCGCCACACGCTCTTGCGTGACACCAATTGAAAGCATCGGCGATGCAGCGGTCACAACCATCGACGCGATCGGCAACACAGCCGCCGGCCGGAAGATCCAAAAGGCCTGGCTTGATCTCGACGTGGTGCAGTGCGGCTACTGCCAATCCGGCCAGATCATGTCCGCAACGGCCCTTCTTGCCAGCAACCCGCATCCGAGCGATGCCGACATCGACAATGCAATGTCCGGCAATATCTGCCGCTGCGGCACCTACGTTCGCATTCGCGCCGCTATCAAGCACGCCGCAATCTTATCTGCGGTTAACAAGAAGGAGGGCTGACCATGTCCATTGACCGCATTGACCGGCCTGGCGCGATCGCCCCCGACCACCACGACTCCACTCCCCCGGACAATTTATCCCGCCGCATCTTCCTCAAGGCCGGTGCCGCTTCCGGCGGTGGGCTCATGCTTGGCTTTAGCTTGCCTGCCATGCTCGGCGAGGCCATGGCGGCAGGGGCAGGCAGCTTTACGCCCAACGCCTTCATCCGCATCGGCGGCGACGGGTCGGTGACGCTGACCATGCCTTATGTGGAGATGGGCCAGGGCACCTACACGTCCATCCCCATGCTCATTGCCGAAGAGCTGGAGGTGGCCTTGAGCCAGGTGCGCCTGGAGCATGCGCCGCCCAATGAAAAACTCTATGGAAATCCCTTGCTGGGCGGCATCCAGGCGACGGGCAACTCGAACGCGATACGCGCGGCGTGGCAGCCCCTGCGCCAGGCCGGTGCGACCGCGAGAACCATGCTCGTGTCAGCGGCGGCACAGCGCTGGAATGTCGATCCGGCGTCCTGCCGCGCGCAAAGAGGCGTCGTGCTGCACACGCCGACGGGGAAAAGCGCCAAATATGGCGAACTTGCCACTGCGGCCGCCGGCATCCCGGTGCCCGCAAGCGTGGCACTGAAGCGGCCGGAAGATTTCAAGCTCATCGGCACCTCGGCCAAGCGCCTGGACTCGCCGGCGAAGGTCAACGGAACGGCCGTCTATGGCATCGACGTTCGTCCGCCGGGCGTGAAGATCGCGACCCTCGCGCAATCGCCCGTTTTCGGCGGTCGCGTGAAGAGCGTGAATGATGCGGCGGCCAAGGCAGTCAAGGGCGTGCGCCAGATCGTGCGCCTGGACGATGCGGTTGCCGTCGTGGCCGACCATATGGGGGCCGCGAAGAAAGGGCTGGCGGCCCTGGTGATTGAATGGGACGACGGACCGCACGCCAGGCTCGGCACCGACGATGTCGCGCGCGAACTCGAAAAAGCGACGCTCAATCCGGGTGCGGTCGCGCAGAATATCGGCGATGCCGCCGCGAACATGGCGAGTGCCGCCACCAGGGTCGAGGCCATTTACCAGGTGCCGTTCCTCGCCCACGCCACCATGGAGCCGATGAACTGCACCGTCCATGTCCGCAAGGACAGTTGCGAAGTCTGGGTCGGAAGCCAGGTCCTCGCACGCGCACAGGCCACTGCCGCAAAAACCACCGGACTGCCGCTGGACAAGGTCACGGTCCACAATCACCTGATCGGCGGCGGCTTTGGTCGCCGGCTCGAGATCGACGGCGTCACCCGCGCGGTGCAGGTCGCCATGCAAGTGGACGGTCCGGTGAAGGTCGTCTGGTCGCGCGAGGAAGACATCCAGCACGATATGTACCGGCCCTATTTCTTCGACCGGATTTCCGCCGGCCTCGATGCCAACGGAATGCCGGCGGCCTGGAATCATCGCTTCGCCGGCTCATCGGTCATCGCGAGATGGGTCCCCCCGGTGTTCAACAATGGGCTCGACCCCGACACCACCGACGGCGCGATCGACCTGGTCTATGCCCTTCCGAACATGCACGTCGAATATGTGCGGGTGGAACCGCCCGGCATTCCCACCGCCTTCTGGCGCAGCGTCGGGCCGTCGCACAACGTCTTTGTGGTTGAAAGCTTCATGGACGAACTCGCGGCCACGGCGAAGAAGGATCCGGTCGACTATCGGCGGGCTCTCCTCGACAAGTCGCCGCGCGCCAAGGCTGTTCTTCAGCTCGCCGCAGAAAAGGCCGGTTGGGGAAAACCGCTTCCCAAGGGATCGGGCCGCGGCGTTTCAGTTCAGTTCGTCTTTGGTACCTATATGGCGCAGGTGGCTGAAGTCGAGGTGTCGACAGAAGGCAGGGTTCGCGTCCGGCGCGTCGTCTGCGCGGTCGATTGCGGCCTGGTCGTGAATCCGGATACTGTCCAGGCACAGATCCAGAGCGCCATCAACTTCGGCATATCCGCCGCGCTATTTGGAGAAATCACGCTGAAAGACGGGCGTGTCGAACAGAGCAACTTCCACACCTACCAGGTCCTGCGCATGAACGAGGCGCCGGTCATCGAGGTGCACATCGTGCAGAATACCGAGCCTCCCGGCGGGATGGGCGAGGCGGGAACGTCCGCCATCGTCCCGGCGGTCGCGAATGCGATCTTCGCGGCCACCGGCAAGCGCCTGCGCAAGATGCCGGTCAATCCCGGGGACCTCAAGCAAGCGTGAACAGGCGCATGGAGCGGGATCCTCCCGCTCCGCTCGGCATTCGCTTCAATCGCTGGCTATTTCAGCCGGGTCGCGTTCGACAAACGGGCCGCGCCAATCCAGGGGATAGGGTCGCGCGTTTTTCCGAACGGTTCGCGGCGGCTCGCCGTAGGCCCGGACAAAAGCGCGCCGCATGCGTTCACCGTCGCCAAAGCCGGTTTCCCTGGCGACGGTTTCAATCGGCAGTCTGCCTTGCTCAAGCATCAGCTTTGCGGCCTCGAGGCGCAAGGCTTCAATCGCCTTTGCCGGCGAGGTGCCCGTCTCGGACCGGAATGCGCGCGTGAATTGTCTCGGACTCAGGTGGGCGGCGCTTGCCATGTCGTCGATGCGCAAGGGCAAATGCAAATTGCGACTGGCATAGGCCAGCGCCGTCTGGATCCGGTCGGTCTTGGCGTCGAGATCGAGCAAGGCAGAATGCTGGGATTGCCCACCCGCACGTCGATGATGGATGACCAGGCCCTTCGCCACCTCGCGCGCCAGGTCGGCTCCATGATCCTTTTCGACCATGCCCAGGGCAAGGTCGATCGTGGCCGTCATGCCCGCCGAGCTCCAGATCCCGCCATCGTCGATAAATATCCGGTCCATATCGACCCTGGATTTCGGGAAGCGCCTCTGCAGCTCCATCGCATGGCGCCAGTGGGTTGTGGCTCGGTGCCCATCCAGCACGCCCGCTTCGCCAAGCACGAAAGCCCCCAGGCAAATCGATGCCAGTCTTCGCGTCGATTTCTCCGCTTTTTGCAGGAACGCAATCATTGCCGGCGTCACGGGAGGCGGCTCCGTGCCGACACCGACCAGTATGGTGTCGACGTCAGAATCCAGCGGGTCGGTCGATACGGCCATGCCGAAAGAATTGCGCACTTCTCCGCCGCCTTCGGAGAGCACCCGGACCTTGTAAAGCGTCTCAGCGGACTTCTTGTTGGCCAGTTCGAAAACCGACAGCGATGTGAGACACATGACGTCGAATTCGGGCAGAAGAACCAATCCGATTTGTCGCATAGACGCGCTCCATGTCTCCAATGGAGGAGGTATATATCACTTTTGCCGCATCGGGCGGAATATTTTTCCCGATCCCCGTTTTCGCCCGCAGCTGCCGCGAGGCGCCTCGGAAGCTGCTTATTTATTAAGCAAAACGATCTCGCAAAAAATTACGTGGATCAAGCATTGGCGCGGTGTTTGCGGCAAAAATGCCCGGAAAGTCGCACAGGTGCTAGGGTCTGTCGTTTGTATCGGGCCTGCCGCCCTTGATGGGCTCGCCGCCTTCGTCGAGCGCCGCCAGCACCTGATCCGGATGCATCGACTCCTGCAGCGATGCCGCTTCGGGATCATGGCGCAGCTCTTCAAGCAGATCGATCAGCTTGGCCGCTTTCTGCTCGGTCAGCAGCGTCACTTTCAGGTCCAGATGCGCCATTTGCTCGGCGAGCTTGGCCACCTGGTTCTGCTTGATCAGCACCGCCGTCGCCACCAGAAACGCGCCCAGGCTGACGATCCCCTGCAACCAGATAAACGGCTCCGGGTCGAATTGGGCAATGCCCAGCCGGCGCAATACCACGCTGGTGATGATCCACAGCACGACAAACAGCAGGATGAGGCCGAGAAAAACCGGCCGGCCGATAAAACCGCTGACGCGTTCGAGAATGCGTTGGGAGCGGCTGATCTTCTGCTCTTCACGCGTATAAAACTCCAGCACCGCCTCGATGTTCTGACTGATCTGGTCGCGCTCGCTCCCGAATGACGCGTCGGCGGAATCCCGCGCAGGGGCAGGCGTGGGCGTGGGGGCGGGTTTGGCATTCATCAGACCCATGGTACGCGCTACATATCCATTTTGCCGGCAGGTGATACGCTGCAATCCTGGCGCGGCCCGGCCACCACCAAAGGATCGCCAAATGAATCCCGCAAAAATCAACGCTCTCCTCGATGTCCTGAAAGCGGCGTGCCAGCGGCAATTCCGCTTTAACCCGCGACGGGTCGCGGCGGGGATGCGCTATGTGAAAAGCGAAGGCCAGGGGGTCAACCTGACGCATGTATTCCGCGACTCCCACACGCACTCGCAAATAGAATTGAAGCAGACCATGGCGACGCTGCGCGAGCATCAAGGCGAGAAAGCGCACTGGACCGAGGCGGAAAAGGCCCGTTACCGGCAGACCGATGCCGAGATCGACGCGGAGATCGCCGCCAAGCAAGCCGCACTCGCGTTCACGCGCGGCTGCGCGCTCTATCAGGATCATCGCGAGCAACTGCTGTCGCGCTACCCGGGCTGGCCGGGCCATCAGGCCGGCGGCCCGACGGCGCGCGAAGCGGCACGCGCGCTGGTTCTCGCCCTGCGCGAGGCGCATGATCCGCGCCTCGCCGCGTTTGCCGAACAGATGCAAACCCAGGACCCGGAAGAACTGGCCCATCTGCTGCTGGCGCCCTGCCACGTTGAAGTCGAGGAGCGCGGCGGCGTCCCCGGTGCTGCCTAGTTTTTAAGCGGACAGCTCCGGAACAAAATAGAGGGCCTCCAGGAACTGCATCGTCCCGGCGAAGGCGTGAAGGCATGCCTTCACCCCAGGCCCTCCCTTGTATTTGATGAAACGAAGGACTGGATTCCAGCCTGCACTGGAATGACGACACGTTGGGGTTCCAAGAAGTGCTCAATACGCAGAACGCCTATCGGCGGGGTGTTTGAGGCATAAATGGCCTGGAAGGCGCGTGGATGCTTGCGTTTTGCATTTATAACGAGCTGGCCCTTTTGATTTTTATACCCTTGACTCCTCTCTGATTCCTGATCGAATCGAATGCGGCGGAATGGCGGCTCCTGCTTATTCCGCGCGCGCTCTTCCCGCGGAATGAGACCAACCCGCCCGCGCGGGAATTTTCCGGCGGCCGCGCCGGTATTGCCCTACGAGGACAGGCGATTGGTGATCTGCCGATCGGTCTTTCCTTTTCGCAGCGTGCTTGCCGGACCACACCGTTCAAGCGCCGGCAATTCAACACTTAACCATTGAATGGGAACAGACCATGAACGGAGCTTTGAATATTTTTCGCCACGTCGCCGCGGCCTCCCTTGCACTAGGACTGGCGATGGCAAGCAGTACCGGCGCCGCCGCAGGAGACCGCAATTCGCTGACCAACTACGGCAGTCTCGTGGCCGGGGATCGCATCGATCGCACCATTGTGCTGAACCCCGATGCAAAGTACGTCAACGTGACCAATGGCGAAACCGTCAAATTTGTCGTCCGCCAGGCCGATGGCTCGGAACGCTCATTCGCCTGGTGGTTTGATCTGTTCCCGACCGTGAGAGTGATCGACATGAGCAAAATCGCACCGGCGGGCACCCTCGTTCACGACCTTCGCGTTTATGTCGCACCGGATCCACGCTGGCTCAATTAAATGCGGCGCAAGGCGCGGGCGTGGATGCCGGAGTTTCAAATTGAGGTCAAGCTCGCTCCCGCTAATCGAATGGGATTGCGCGCCTAACGCTGCACTGAAATTTCGACGACCTTCCGCATGCTCGACTCATGCTGCGGGGGAAAGAAGTCGTCTCCCGGAAAGTCTCTCTCGTACAGATAGGGGAAGCTCAGTTGCAATTCTTCCAGGTACCAGTATTCCAGGCGTTCGGTCGTCTTGGCTTTGGAATAGCTGTTGTTACTTTTCTGGTCGCAACGCACCTTCATTGCTTTGCCATGCAGGGAGGGGTGCGCCTGATTGGCCTCGACTTGTTCGAGGGCTACGCAATCGATACTAAGCTCGGAGGCCGTGTCTTTTTCGCCGCTGGAGAAATATTCGTCATAGGTAGCGTGGGCAGAAAACTTTGCGCCCAGCTTCCAGGGAAAATCGAGGCTGGGCTGCGCGTCGATTTTGCGCAGCACGCTGGTGCGCCAGAATTCGCCGGGCAATAAATCGGAAAACAGCGGCACCGGTACGCGGTTGTGCGAGAGCAGGGAGATCGGGCCGATATACAAACTCGTCGACTCCGATTTGACGCCCAGCGCATTTTTGGCCGTGTAGGCTTTGCCGCTCTTGCGCACGACAATCGGCGATACGGCTTCCGCCTCCAATTTGCGTGCAGCTTCGGCACCGTCCGATTGCGTCAGGAATTTGACCTTTACTGTGTTCGTCGGCGACTTGATTTGCGGTAGCAGTGCTGCAACGGCGCTTACCATGGCCGGATCTGCATCGGCGAGTGCGGCGGCTTTGTCTGACCGCAGGAACATCCATAGCACCACGCCCGCCAGCACCGCGACGACAAGGGATGTTTTTATTGGCGGCCGCTTCAAGAGCACCTCATGCATGTTCAGAGAAACGCGAGCTTGCGCTTACCGATAAAACGCCTCGACCGCGCCCTTCAGCTTGATCAACAGCGGCTTGCCGTGGCGATCCACCGCCTTGCCGGCGGGCACTTTCACCCAGCCTTCACTGATGCAGTACTCCTCGACATCCGCACGCTCCTTGCCATTCAGGCGAATGCCGACGTCTTGCTCGAATACCGCCGCGACATAGTGCGGGCTGCGCGGGTCGGCGCAGAGGTGGTCGGGCAGCGGGGGTTTTGGGGTGGTGTCGTTCATGGCGGTGTTTTTCGGGAAGGTTGAGCGAGCTTGGGCGAGTTTGAGCGATTGCGGGGATCGGGTTGATTTGCCCGGTTTGACTGGACGTGAACCGCAGTCTGCGCCGGGATGGTGCCGGCAGTATAGACGGTCCGGTGGCCTACCGCCCATGCACCTCGCGCGAATCCGCGGGCGCCTGGGCGCGCTCGCGCATGCCGTAGTCGCGCAGCACTTCGGCCACGCGCAGCCGATAGTCGTCGAAAATGCGCCGGCGCCCTTCGGCCTGGATGTCACGATGCGCTTCCAGATTGCGCCAGTTGCGTACGGCTTCTTCATCGCGCCAGAACGAGAGCGACAGGATTTTTCCCGGCTCGGTGAGACTCTCGAATCGCTCAATGGAAATGAACCCCTCGAACGCGTCGAGCTGCGGGCGCAGGGTGGCGGCGGCATTGAGATAGTCCGCCTGGTGCGCCGCATTGGTCTTGGCTTCGAAAATGACGGCGATCATATCGTCGTTCCAGCGTAGGCTGGGACCTAGTCCATCCAAGTGTTTGATTCAACGAAGGACTGGATTCCAGCCTACGCTGGAACGACAATATTTGTGATGAACGGCCCCCGCTAAGCAACCGGCGCCGGCCCCAGCTGTTCCTGCAAACCCGCAATCACGCTGGCTTCACCACGGATGCGCAAAAACGCCCCATCGTTATCCGCACGCTCATCGAGCACTTCGCAGTTGGCAAAAATTTTCCCGCGCAGCTGTTGCGCCGACCAGGGCAGGAACAACTCGGCCTCAACCAGGTCGCGCTGGAAGAACTTGACGATGGTGGCGTGCAGCTTCGCCACATCGCCGCTATTGCGCGCGCTCATCACGATGCAATCGGGGTACTGTGCGCGCAGTTCGGCTTCGCGTTCTTTCTGCGCCGCCTGCGCATTTTCCATTTCTGCACCGACCATATCGAACTTGTTGAACACGCGGAGCTTCGGCACCGCGGCGGCGCCGATTTCCTCGAGCACCTTGTCCGTCACCGCGAGCTGGCGTTCAAAGCCGGGATCACTCGCGTCGATGACGTGCAGCAGCAGCGAGGATTCGGCGGCTTCTTCCAGGGTCGACTTGAACGAGGCGACCAGATCGTGCGGCAGGTTCTTGATGAAGCCGACGGTGTCGCTGACCAGCACGCGCGGCACGCTCTCGGGGTGCAGGGCGCGCACGGTGGTGTCGAGCGTGGCAAAGAGCTTGTTGGCAACCAGCACCTCGCTGCCGGTGAGGGCGCGCATCAAGGTGGACTTGCCGGCATTGGTGTAGCCGACCAGGGCCACGCGCGCCAGGCCTGTGCCGGCGCCGGCGTTGCCGGCACGGCGCGCGCGCTGGATCTGGCGGTCCGCGTCCATCGCGGCAATTTCCAGTTCCAGTTCGGCGATGCGGTTGCGGATTTTTTGCCGATCGAGCGCGGCATGCGATTCGCCCGCGCCGCGGCCGCCGGTGCCGCTGCGCTGGCGGCCCTGCGGCCCGGCGATCTTGGCGGCCTCGCGCAGGCGCGGCGACATATAGCCCAGCCGCGCAATCTCCACCTGGGCGCGCGCCGCGCGCGAGCTGGCATGGCGGTGGAAGATTTCGAGGATGACCATGGTGCGGTCCATCACTTCGCAGCCGACTTCGATTTCGAGGTTGCGCGCCTGCGAAGGGGAGATCTCGTGATCGACGAGGATGACATCGGCACGGCGGGTGGCTTCGTCGGCGGCGGACTGCGCCGCGGCCTTGGCGCGCGCGGCGCCGCTGCGGGCGGCACGGTGCAACTCGGGCGCGGCATGCGCTTTTTCGTTCTGTGCATCGTGCACTTCGCTGTCTTCCGCATCGCCATCATCAAGATCATCGCCGCCTTCCGCAGAAGGATCGACCCAGCGCCGCATCTCCTGCCGCTTGCCCACGCCTAGGTAGGCCGCCGAATCGAACTTAGCGCGCTTCTGGATGAAGGTGTTGACGACCTGATAGCCCAGCGTTTTGGCAAGTTCGCGCAGCTCGGTCAGCGAGGCTTCGAACTCGATATCGCTGACCGACGGCAAATGCACGGCTGCGACGATAGCGCGCAGGGCTTGTTGTTTGGTTTCGTTTTGCATTGGGGGTTTCTGGTTGGGCGGGGTTGGTGTCAGCGGGAAGCTGAAAGACGCCGGGGGTCGGGCTCGCCTGCGGCGCCCGGATTACCAGCGCGCCGAGCCGCAAGTATAGCGAGGCTTTCCCCTTTCTTCCTGGCCGCGATTCCCAGGGCGCGCCGTCTTGTCCGCTCATACCGGAGCTGCGTGTTTTGTCTGCCGTGTGAAGCCGCTTCGAAATTTGCCTTGCTTGCAAGAAGATTCGCGGTGCATTGACCCCATCCCAACTTGCCGCTGCCTGCACACTTTTCCGGGAGGAAAGAGCTGTTCAAGTGAGGGCAGCATGCAAAGCGAGAAGCGCGGCAACATTGCGCACGAATCGATAACCTTGAAAGCACGCAAGTACTAGTTTTCCATGGATTCAGAACGCTACGATTGCGACATCAGGTGTTTCTGTCGTTCGGAAGGTTGATGTCTTTGTTCTGTTGCTCGAAAAAGCTGCGACCCATGTCGAGCAATGGGAGTAACTGCACAGCGGTGGATGGCGAAGGGCGGCAAATGAAACCTGGTCGTGAAATCTTCCCCCGGCAATATCAGTTCGTCTCGTCATCTCAAAAAGGACTGCCATGAAAGCAACGAAAAGCGCGAACCCCGATACCCCAACCAGCCGCCGGACCATTTTGCGAGGAGGCGCAGCCGCGGCTGCAGCCGCCCTCGCGGGGCTCCCGGCACTCGCATTGCCCGGCGCCTCATCCGCGGCCCCAGTTACCTCAACCCCAGATAAAGGAGCAAAACTCATGAACTATGTCACGACCAAAGACGGTGTCCAAATCTTCTATAAGGATTGGGGAAAGGGACAACCCATTGTCTTCTCCCACGGATGGCCGCTGAGCTCGGACGATTGGGATGCGCAGATGATGTACTTCCTCAATCGCGGCTATCGCGTGATTGCGCACGACCGTCGCGGGCATGGACGCTCGACGCAAGTCGCCGTGGGCCACGACATGGACCATTATGCCGATGACCTCGCGGCCGTCGTCGCTCATCTCGACCTGAAGAACGCCGTTCACGTCGGGCACTCCACCGGGGGCGGCGAAGTCGTGCGCTATCTGGCGCGCCATGGCGAGAGCCGCGCCGCCAAGGCGGTACTGATCGCCGCCGTTCCCCCGCTGATGGTGAAGACGGCCGCCAATCCGGGCGGCCTGCCGAAGGACGTGTTCGACGGGCTCCAGGCCCAAGTGGCCAACAATCGGGCGCAGTTTTACCGTGACCTGCCGGCAGGCCCGTTCTATGGCTTTAACCGGCCGGGCGCCAAGCCGGCCGAGGGCGTGATTCAGAACTGGTGGCGCCAGGGGATGGCCGGCGGCGCCAAGGCGCACTACGACGGCATCGTCGCCTTCTCGCAGACCGATTTCACCGAAGACCTCAAACGCATTTCCATTCCGACCCTGGTGATGCACGGCGACGATGACCAGATTGTCCCCTATGCCGACTCCGGCCCCCTCAGCGCAAAGCTGCTGAAAAACGGCACGTTGAAAACCTACCCGGGATTCCCCCACGGCATGCCGACGACAAATGCCGACACGATCAACGCCGACTTGCTGGCGTTTATCAAAGGGTAAAACGTAAAGGGTAAAGTGCGAATGGTCGGCCGCGATTGCGGCCGACCATTTTTATTTCCATTGCGGGGCCGCGTACCGCATTGAGGGGCGCGGCGCGTCAATTGTCGGGATCGCTGGCCTTGGGAATATATCGAGCTTCGCCTCTTTTATTCCTTTATTCCCGGCAGGCAATTCCTGACGCAGATGTCTCCTGCGCCTCAGGCTGGCGTCGGATGTTCTGTCGGCGATTTCATTTGCAGCGGCGGCCAGTCCTGCGCTGGGTGAAACTCGACGAAGGTGCGTTTGACGCGTGTCGACTTCATAAAATAGGCAATCCAGACTAAAAGAAAAATTGCTTTAGCACCTATCCATAGCAGCTGGTTCGCGCTGGCCTTGGCGGCAGTCGCAGGAATCATGCTGGCGAGCAAAAAGTCGAAAATTCCAAATAACACATACACGGCGGCCAGTCGGACAAACAGATAAGGCGCCAGCCGGCGCTTTTGCGAAAACGCCATAAACAACAAAGTGCAGAAGACCAGCCCGGTCACATCCCCGGCAAGCTCCAGCAACAATAAAGGCGCATGTCCCGCGTGAAAAGATACGCTCTGCATGGATGAAATCTCCACCCAGTTTTGCAGGGAATAAGACGGCAGGTCAATCAGAATATTGATGACCGCCTGTATCGGACTCCAGTAAATGGCAATACCAGGTATGTACATCCAGCCGGCGACACCCACCGGACCCTCTGCGGGAACCGCACCTTGCTGTGGCGGGTCATATCGAAAAATCTTCCTGGCAAGGTAAACGAGGATGACAAAAAGCAGCAATGCGAACATTGCTACGGCTGGGTTGAAACCCTTCTTGCTGCTGGCGGCTGCTCCCTTGTCGTACCAATTGATGTCGTAGTCCAGGTTGTCCCGCGCCTGATTGACGTTGGCGGCAAACTTTGGCACATCCGCAAGGGCAACGAAGTCTGACTTGGATTGGTAACGGTCCGTAATGGAAAGCGAATCGCCACCATCAAAAAGCACCTGCCGTTGATAATCGAATGCCGGGTCACTGACGGAATATTTTTTCTGCTTGAATGACCATTTTATTTTTGGCAGGCGTATATCGGTGGTCTGCGTAAATTCGATCGGGTGGCGTAGAGCCAAGGGCGAATTGCGGCTGGCGATTTCGGGCCGGCGCAGGTAGATCGAGACCTCCGGCACAAAGGCGCTTGCCTCGCGCTGTGCTTTGCCTTCGGGCCGTTGCCAGAAATCCGGGATGTCATATTGTTCCGTCACGGTAAGGCGGTTGGCGGCCTTTTCGTCCAGCACGGATATCGGGTTGGCCACGACGATCTTGGGGTAGTAGCGGATGTAGAAATCCAGATAGGATTTCTGCATGCTCTCGCGCGTTTCAACCGCCAGTTTTCCGCGCAGGTCTTCCGCCGCATTACCCTCGAATACGGTGGTGACCGTCAGGCTGGCCGGTTTTTTCTCCGATTCGCGCGCATCCAGAAATGCCACCACCGCCTTCTTGTTGGCCTTGGTGGTGGGATTGGTCATAGGCATGAAGTCACGGGTTCCGCGATCGATGAGCAGGGCATAGCCAAAATCCGGCTGCACGACATTTGCAAAATCCGCCTCCTGTCTGGCGCGTGTCGGATCGAACCAGTGATCGACGCCGTCAAGCTTGATGTGAACAATCACATGATTGAAAGCGCCTGGCGAAGGCGGTTGTTCACGCACCAGGCGCCGCAGCTCCGTACTCACCAGGGCGGGCTGAGCTTCGATCCCCAGGGCGCGCAGCATGGTCACCGCCAGAAGCGCCTTGTCTTTGCAATCGCCGAAGCGCCGCGCGAACACTTCATTGGGCGAATGGGGCGCATGCGAGTTTGCCCCAATTTCGATACCCAGATAACGAACATTGCCCTGGACCGAGCGCAGAACTCCGAGAATGCGCTCGCGCACATCGCTGCTCGTCTTGCCGATGCGCGCAATTTCCTCGCGCAAATCCGCACTAAGCTTGATCGGCGGCTGGTAATGGGGATAGGCCCAATTGGCAACCGCCGCCCAATCGTGGAACTCACTCCAGTACACCATCGGGTACGGATCAAACCAGGATGGCGCATCGGAGTTGGTCGTGAGTGCGGGAACGGACCTCGCTTCCCAGCGCTGGTCGCTGACCCCGCCGGCCTTGGTGATGGTCGGCTTCTGCTCGGTGTTGCGCAGGTGGACCGCGATATCGCGACCGAGCGGGAATACCAGCCGCCTGAAGGAATGTTCGACCGGCACGGAATACTGGAGGTCTAGTCGGCCGAATATGCGATTGCCAAATACCGGATTCGTCCCGCCGACCGAATAGGAATACTCGACAGTGTCGCCCGGCCGCACATCGTTGAGGGCAATGACAACGCTCTTCCTGCCGTCATACAGCTTGTACTCAAGCTCCCGTTCACGCTGCAGCACCCGAATCGAGCTGCTCGCCATGCGCGGCTTGGTCTCTCCATTGCGATGCAGCAGCAGGGAATGCAGGGTTAGCGTTTGATAGGCTGGGTTGAATTCAATTTCAACATGTGCGGCTGTCTCGACGCCCTGTTCGTTGAGCACCCTGACGACAGTGTGCCGGTAGTTCGTCGCGCTCTCACCATCAATGCGCACCTGGGCATCGGCCAACAGCCAATAGACACCCTGCGAGGCCTTGCTCTCCTGCGCATTGTTACCCTCATTGATCGCAATGGGCACCACCCAAGCTGGGGCGGGGCCGATCTTGTATTCCTTGCCAATGGCAGTGTCGGAAGGGGCAGCGTGCGCCGACGGGAAGGCGAGCGCGACAAAACATGCTGTAGCGGCGGCAGTGGCTTTGCGCCACATGCCCTGAAACCCATCAATGCGTGAACTCAATCGCGTGCTTCCTTCTTCTTGTTGGCTTTGGAATTAAAGCGGAATCACCGGATTCTAACGTGCCAATGCAACCATCGAAGGTAGGTTCGGCGCACGGGATAGCGCCAATTCGAAAAATGCAGATCGCCATTTGGCGCGCCTTCCCGGACATTTTTGCCCCGAAAGGCGCGCCAATGCTGGAGTTTGGTATTTGTATTTAGGCTGAAGCTTTTATTCCTTGCGGCTCGTGCCTCAGGCCGCGCCCTTCTTCGCCGCAGCCTCTTTCGCCTTCTTCGCGTCCGCCTTGCCGAGTTCTTCCGCAGTCAGCTTGACCTTCTTGACCTTCTCGACTTTTTCGGCCTTGACCTTTTCCTTCACCACTTTTTCCTTCTTCACCTTTTCCTTTTTCACGACCGGCCCCGCCGCCGCTACTTTCGCCGCGCGCTTGGCCTGCTTGGCTTCCACCTCGAGCAACTTCTTGTTCTTCTGATTCTGACGTCTTGCCTTCAACATTTTTGCGTGACTCAATTGAACCTCCTGTGATGAAACATGAAATGTCGCGTTATTTTGTTCCGAATTTGTGTTCTGCGCTGAACCTCGGTTGGCAGCGCCCGGAATTAGATCACGAAAGCGTACCGGCCCGGGAATGAGGAAACATCGTATCTGGTCGTGCGAGAGCAGATTGCTATATTGCGCGACCTGGCCCCGAAGCCGCGATGCCCTCTGCCCCCAATGCGCTTGCGTCTGGCAAGGGCCGCTTGCGCTATTTTTTCGCCATGGCTTTTGGTCCTGCCGCCGTTTTCCGCTTTACCCCCTTGGTACGTCCCGCAACTGCCTCGCCCTCACGCAGTCCCGGCGTTACGGATCGATCAAGCGCTGCCTTCGCCCGCTCGATCGCCGACAGCACCAGGTAGGCCGAGCGGTCCATATGTGCTCGCTTGGCCGCGCGATCGACGATGGCGAGTTCGCTTTTCCGCGCGGTGATATTCACCCGCACGGTGGCGTCATTCATGAACGACAGATCCACCGGCGCCAGGGCGAGCGCATAAGCATCGCGGTAATCGGGATCGGCCTTCCAGCGATCCAGCGCCGACGGCTCGGGCGCGATGTCTTCGCCGCGCAAATGCACCTCGACCGCTTCCTGCACATTGCGTAGCGCTTCGTCGAGCGTGGCGCCCGCCGAAAAACATCCCGGCAAATCGGGAATGATCACGCCGAATACCGATTTCCGGTCCTTGTGAATGACGACGGGGTAGTGCTTCATGATGGAATTCCTGCCTGTTTGAGAATGGCTTTGGCGGTGCCCAGCGGAAGGTCTTTTCTCGGGTGCGGCACAGTGATCTTTCCCGGTATCCGCGCGTGCTTGAATTGCACGTGGCTGCCTTTCTGGTGAGCCTTCCGCCAGCCGGCGGCTTTAAGCAGCTTGATAATCTCGTCGCTGGACATGGGCGGATTATACACACCAATACACACGTGGCGTGGGCCGCCGGGGTTGCACCAGATCGTCAAACTCTAGCACTGGTGCGGTGTTTGAGGATTTTTACTCGGGAAGGCGCGTGGATGCTTGGGTTTTGTATTTATATCGAATTTGGCCTATCTGATTCTAAATTGTGAAATCGGCCATTATTAAACTTTGTTACGATTTTCCACTTCCTCGGGTTAGCTGCTCAAACACTGCGGATGGCGCCGTGTCATCTTTTACTATTCCGTCAGAGGCCTGCCGAAAAAGCGCCTGCAAAACAAATTGAATGTCTCCATCTTTGGGGCCGACCCCTTTGCGCATTAGGGACAAATAAGTTTGCACCATCGTCACGCGTTCAGATGCATCTGCCTCCAAATGCGTCTGACTCATAAAAAGTCTAACCAAGATTCGAGCTACCCAGAGGTACACAGTGGCGCCCAAAATGATCCCCGAGATCCTCCAGTGATCAAGAGCGGTACCGGGCTTTAACTCGGACAGTAAATCGTGAAGGTATGAATAAAAAATAAGACTGCCGGAACAAAAATACGCGATCAAAAGAAATGCCAGGAACAACATCAATCTTTGATGCACTTTTCTTTTCTTCTCCCAGTATTTAACTGGTGCCTGAAGGGCAAGTTTTTGATCGTATGTCTTTGCAATTGCCGCAAGCTCTGTCGCCGAGCCCTTTAATTGCGTTTCGAACGCGACGCGATTTGACGAAATCAGTTCAGCGAAAGCTTTCTCAGCGACATTTTTCGCCGATTTGATTTCCTCCGAAACCAATTCAAATCTATTCTGAAGCTCATCTTCTTCTGCGCGATATTGGCTCAGATGATTAGTCCACTCCTGCCTGAGTTCTTGTAACGCCTGTCTTTCAGCATCACTTGTTTTCTGGAGTCCCCTTTCATACAAAATTGCGTCGGTTATTCCTGTGAATGCAACGGACTTTAAAGGTCCAACCGCCAGCCCCAAAAAATAACAAAGCGCATAGGCGGCAACTTGATCACCAGATTTTCTTAGCGACGCAACCAATTTCGCGCGGGGAGACTTTGAGTGAAGCGCCTTCCCGCTTGCATATGTGTTTAAAAGATGCGATTGCAGTCCCGCAATACTGCTTGCATATGAAGGCTGACCGATTTGGTTTCTGCAGTCTTGCACCAGCCTCTGAGCGACGCTTAGTGGGTCAACAATAGTTGACCATGTTTGCGATAAGTTGCCATCCAAGCTGGCGAGGTTAGACATCCAGCTCCAGAAACTAATTTCTTCTGCTAACCATATGGAAACTTCATCAAGTTCCCGGAAGGTAAATCTGCCGCCATTCCCTTCCAAATTGATCTCAAATAGGACCGCCTCTTTTTTTGCCATGGGTTTCTCCAGTGAGAATTTGAAATTTCACGGCACCGATTATTCGCTATTCACTCGTTTCGTAACGACAGTCCGACCATCCTCGGTCGGAAAGTAAATATGGGTCCGCAAGGTCCGACACCTGTCTTCCATCTTTATTCCAGTTAACCTGACGCTCATTCATAAAATTTATGGCGCCAAGCTCGCGTTGATTTTCGAATTACCCTGTGCCGAAAAATATACGGCGCCTGGCTCGTTTTGTTTGGAATGGCATTTCAGACTCGTTGCCCGTTTTTAAGCAAATGGTGCTGCGCTAAAATCTGTAGATGCCCTATTGGCGCGGTGTTTGAGACGTTTTTGCTCGGGAAGACGCACCGATGCTAGGGTTTGGCATTTATATCGGACCCAGCCCCTTTGATTCGAGCCGACTCATTCGTGACGCCATAAAGTAAAAAAGGTAGGTCGTCGCCGCTACTTACACGACTTGGGGTCCGCCTGACATTGAATCAGGCGTTGTTGCTGGAGTATTAAATCGGCCTGGGCTTTTACATCAGCGGCTTTTTGAGCAGTGGTCTCACCGCTTAGCGCGGTCAGCGCAGAGCTCGCGACGTTAAGCGTCTGGCCTACGCCACCGTTGCTTGCATATTGAAGGCTCGTTAGCGCTCCTGACTCGGCGAAGCATACGGCGAAGACTTGCTTGCCAAACACCTTTGCGACCGGAATAGGAAGTGAATATGGCACGCCAAGTTGTGCCACTGGCAGCCGTCCCTCCCAAATTGTGTCGCTTCGGCATCCACCAATAGCGCCTGCGGTCACCGTGATATTTAGCAAAGCTGGTTGGCGCGCTTTAAGTATGACGCCACCAGATTCCGCCTGGTATGCGGCCGGCGCGTTGGCTGGCTCAACTGTTCCCACTTGAGCGCAAACCCTACCAATTACGGTTGCGAGTTTGCTCGCATATATTCCACTAGTTGGATCGGCAGGGATGTCCTGGGAGGCTGAACCAATCTTTGTTACGTCGACCGCACCCTCGTACGTCAGCGTGAGCGGCTTGCCTCCCCCGGCGCCCTTAATTATTTCGCATTCCTCCGGGTATCCTTTGGCGCCGCCATCAAACGCCAGCGCTGCAGCAGTTGACGCAATTGTCACTGCCGTCTTAAAAATGACTTCTCCTTGCCCTGTTCCAGTCGCATTCACATTTTTCAGTCTGCCGTCATCGTAAAAATCAAATTTGACATCAGTGTCGGAAAAAGCACCCTTTAGTCCAGATAGACGAAGGGGTATGAACTGAGCCTGATCGGCCCAATGCAAAACGGCCGGCGTCACAGACGTCACGACAATTGGCATATTGTTGGCATCGCACGCTACAGTGCGTATGACCTTAAACCTTGGCTGACTTTGTGCAAGGTAATAACCGACCGTAACATCAGGCAAATGGGCGCAGCTGCAAAGAAAAGCTAGCAATGCCATGCCGCCAGCTTTGATGCAATTGTTCATTTTGCCTCCCGCGTATTTGCTGGTGCTGATGCAACAGAATCCTCGAGAAGCATGGTGCGCGCGGATTCGCATAAAGGAAACTACCCGAACAGGTAGGATTTTGTGGTCCTGACCACAAGGTCTCGGCCCTAATTGCTCTGGGAAGGAACGCGGATGCTTGGATTGGCACTTATTTCGAGACTGGCATCTTTAATCCCTCATTAATCCCTGCTAGATTAAACAGCACCGAGCAAAGGTACTAACTCCTCAATCGAAGAGCCAAAAACGACATTCTTGGCGACGTCTCCGCCAGTAACGTGACCAATACAGCGGCGTTTGCTATCAACAATTGGCGCCCCGCTACAGCCTTGAAAAGCATCGTGTCCGGGATGCTCGACAGGCAAACTAAACGTTAGCTTATGAGCAGATTGCTCAATGAGACGTAAGCCTGGGTAGACGATCGGCTGCCGAAAGAATGTGTTGTCGGCGTACATCTCCGGACTAATCTTGCCGGAGAATGCAAATACCTCTTTGATATCCGGTTTGACAATCTCTGACGGCATAAAGACATGATTAAGAATTGGTTCTCCAATCATTCCTCGAGGACCGCGCTCCTGATGAAATGGTTGCAAGTCGATGGCGACACTCGCTGCACTTAGATCAAGCTCCGGTCCATCGATGATTGAGAACTCATTGGGCCAGTAAAGTTCGTTCTTGCCTTCTATGTTGGGGCCGATGTCGACACACCAATCGACTCCTTTTTGCAGCGAGTGTGCTGCAGTGATCAAAATGCGCTTCTCTCCTAGATTCAAAAGCCAAGCAGATGCGATGCCAAGCACCTGATCTGTATTACGTTTAATCCTGCAAAGTGGGACACTCGTAGATCCAACCCACTTCAACCAAGATTGAATCTCCACCGGGTCTACTGGCCCTCCCATTCAGTTCAATCTCGGCGCAAGCACACTTGCCGCACATCCCGGGCTGGCGATCTCAAGGGACTCGACGTACCAGTCGAAAATTTGATCCAGCAGGAACTCGCGACTCTTTCCAGTCTTTGCGTGTAAAGCGTCGCTGAATCTATCTAGAGATGTTTTAGCATTGCTGCGTGCAGTTGGGTCATTCGTGCTTCCCACCGATAATGGAAGCGGAACGGACAGTATGCTGTTGTTCGAAAGGGCGTCCATAAGCAAAACAAGAAAATCATTCCCGCTAATTGCCAACGCGTTTACAACTCCGACCTCTGGGGTTACGGAGAGGAACGCGACGTTTTTCTTTATTTGGTGGTAGAGCTTTTGAAGGTCGAAATTTGCCTTTGCGGCAGGTTTGATGACTGTTGGCGAAGTAGCAAATCCGGCAGCAGGCGGCGTAGTGAGTGTTGGAGGATCGAGAGCTTCAATGCAGTCCTGATCCAAGAAGGCCGTAACCCGTGTCTGCGGAGAGAATATTGAGCTGCTTTTGTCCAGGAAGCGCAAAACTGCGTCATACGGACCAATTGGCATCACAGCAATTGTGGGGGACGCACTAGAGAGGTTAAGTGTCTTCAATGCATGCCGCAAGGATGACCGAATTAACCGTTCGGCAGCAGCATCCTCGACTAGAAGTACAACCTCAGGCCGATGGTCGCTCGTGGGAGCCATACGTCCAAGCGCATACGTTGGATAACATCCGCGAACGCAAACTACCTTCTTGCCCTGACGCTCCAAAAAAAGTAAATGCTGCCGATCAATAGTGCCTATCAGCGTTGCAGAGTGTGTTGAAAAAACTACTGTGAGGGCTTTTTCCTTTGCGATTTTCTTAATCTCAGCAAGAAGGCGCTCTTGTGCTAACGGGTGTAAGGCAAGTTCAAGTTCGTCAATAATTGCGAGTGACTTGTCCGGCGCCTTTTCTAAAGCTCTCAACAGTTTTAGTACAGCCAGTTCTCCTAAACTGAAATTTCGCTCGGAGACATACTCATTTTCTTCGTATTCAATGACAAACGCCTGCTGCCCTTTTCCTCTTCTAACGTTTACCGTTTTTAGGTCGTCAAATTTTGACGTGCCTAGAATCAAATTGGCCTTGCTGCTAATAAAGTGGGATGCAGGGGTTATTTTATTCGGCTTAAAATCTTCCCTTCTAGGCGTTACACGTGCGCCATCGGCAGCGATGTACAACACCTGCGAATAACCAATATTCGCCAACAATGTCGCGCCGTTTTTCTTTGGTGCGGGTTCCCATCGCACGCCACTGTAGGCGTATGTAACGCTCTGTGTTGGATCAGGCGAAACATACGAAACAGTCGCGCCGATATAAATATCAAGTTTCGTGGACGCGTTTGACGTTTTGAAATGCCGAGGGAACGCGTCAGGAATTCCAACCCTTGCGAGGCATGCGAGAAGTGACGTCTTTCCAGCGCCATTTTCGCCGGTCAGTACATACACACCAGGACCCGGGATTTCGAAATCCAATGCGACAAGATTCTTTACATGGCGAATCTCGATTAACCAGCTCACTTAGACCTGCTCTATAGTAATGGTCAAGTTGCGCAGGATTTCACCGTTGATGTGAAGCTAACCTGATCATTCCCAGTTGAGCGCGCCGCCGGTTTGGTATTCGGTCACGCGCGTCTCAAAGAAGTTCTTCTCTTTCTTCAAGTCGATCAGTTCCGACATCCACGGGAAGGGGTTGGTGGCGCCGGGGTAGAGCACGTCCAGGCCCACTTGCTGGGCGCGGCGGTTGGCGACGAAGCGCAGGTATTCCTTGAACATGGGTGCGTTGAGGCCGAGCACGCCGCGCGGCATGGTGTCTTCGGCGTAGGCGTATTCGAGCTCGACGCCCTGGCGGAACAGGCCTTCGATTTCTTTCTTGAATTCGTTGGTCCAGAGCTGCGGGTTTTCGAGCTTGATGGTGTTGACGAGGTCGATGCCGAAATTGCAGTGCATCGATTCATCGCGCAGGATGTACTGGTACTGCTCGGCGGCGCCGGTCATCTTGTTCTGGCGGCCCAGCGCCAGGATCTGCACAAAGCCGACGTAGAAGAACAGGCCTTCCATGATGCAGCTGAACACGATCAGGGACTTGAGCAGCTTCTGGTCGTTCTCGAAGGTGCCCGTCTTGAAGGTGGGGTCGGAGAGCGTGTCGATGAAGGGGATCAGGAAGCGATCCTTGTCGCGGATGCATTTGACTTCGTTGTAGGCGTTGAAGATTTCGGCTTCGTCAAGCCCTAAGCTTTCGGCGATGTACTGGTAGGCGTGGGTGTGGATGGCTTCTTCAAAGGCCTGGCGCAGCAGGTACTGGCGGCACTCGGGCGCGGTGATGTGACGATAGGTGCCGAGCACGATGTTGTTGGCGGCGAGCGAATCGGCGGTGACGAAGAAACCGAGGTTGCGCTTGATCAGCAGGCGCTCGTCGTCGGTCAGCCCCTGCGGGTTTTTCCAGGTGGCGATGTCGCGGTTCATGTTCACTTCCTGCGGCATCCAGTGGTTGGCGCAGCCGGCCAGGTATTTGTCCCAGGCCCATTTGTATTTGAACGGCACGAGCTGGTTGACGTCGGTCTTGGCGTTGATGACGCGCTTGTCTTCGGCGCGCACGCGGGTGAAGCGGGCGTCGATATTGGCGGTGGCGGCGCTCATGTCGGCAGCGGGGTTGGCAACGGAAGCGGCCGGCTTCTCATTGGCGAACTCACGCGCGAGGATGCCGCTGGCGGCCATGGCGTCGGCGGTGGAGGGCTGCGAACTGCGCGGCCCCGGGCCGGATGCGGCCGGGGCGGCGGGTGGGAAAGCAGCCGGGGTATCGTCCCAGGTTAATGACATAGTCGTGACTCCGAAAAAATTTGATCGATCTGTTTTTGTTCGGGACGTGGCCCGGTGCTGTTGCTGTGCAAGATTTCAGTGCTGCAAATTCGGTGTTGCTGGATGCGTGGGCGCCCCGATGCGCCCTTGATGCAACCTAATGCGCGAACGCCAGATGCGCCGCGCGGGTGACGTCGGCCAGGGTGCCGAAGTTGTCGTACACCGTCGGCGCTTCCACCGCCCCGCGCATATGCTTGATGGCGAGCACGCAATCGCCGCGCCGCTTGTAGGACTGGGCGGCGGTGGCGAGCTTGTCGCCACTGGCCGCGGCCAGGTACCAGCGCCATTCGTTGCGGATGTCCTGATAAAGATGGAAAACCATATACACCCCCCGTTGCTCATTTATGCTGCTTAGGCCCCAGCCCTCTTCCGTTTCAGGCCGCCTGTTTGATGCCGTGGCGGAAGAGGTAGTGGACGGGATTACTCAATAGCGAATCAATGTTGACGAAAAAAACCCGGCATCTGTAACAGTTCGGTGTTCATCAGGCTCGTGACGTTCTCCAGCACGATGGCCTGATCCGCCGCCTTCACCTGCAAAATCGTTTCGAGGCATTCTTCCTTGTCGCGATAGCCGCTGCCGGAATCCGCGATCTTCTTGCCCTCGTCACTGCTCAACTGCCAACGCCATTCGAGCCTTGCATCCTGGAAGATGTGAAATTGCATCATCGGTCCTTTTCGGGTGGTGGTTGGGTGCTGCTTGCTGCCTGCTACTGTTGACGCATTTAAAACTGGTGGTGTCGTTCCGAAACGCTGCTACGTGTGCCGCACTACTACTTTTGAATTGCTCCGGACTCAACTACTTCCGCTGCGTTAAAACTTTGTTTGTCGCCCCGGCTCATTTTCGTTTCCGGGCCGGGGCGACATAGCTGAGTTTGGCGAGTGTTATTGGCATCTCGCCGCACTACGTTTCATTACTGGCACGCCTCGCATTCCGGGTTATCAATCGAGCAAAACTTGGCGCCTTCCGAGGAGCCATCCCCGGCGCCGCCTTCGCCGGCGTATACCGCCGAGGCGCCCATGGCGCTGATGCTGCTCATGGCGGCAATGCCGCTCATCGCACCCATACCGGTGGCGCTCATGCCGCCCTGAACCGGCACCGCATTCAGCTCGCCGCCGCGGCCGGTGGATTTCTCGGCCGAGGTGGCTGCCAGGGTGCGCAGGTAGTAGGTGGTTTTGAGGCCGCGCAGCCAGGCGAGCTTGTAGGTGTCGTCGAGCTTCTTGCCGGAGGCGCCGGCCATGTAGATATTGAGCGACTGCGCCTGGTCGATCCATTTCTGGCGGCGCGAGGCGGCTTCGATCACCCACGTGGTATCGACTTCGAACGCGGTGGCATAAAGCTCGCGCAGATCGGCCGGGATGCGGTCGATCTTGCCGAGCGAACCGTCGAAGTACTTGATGTCGGCGATCATCACTTCGTCCCACAGGCCGCGAGATTTGAGATCGCGCACCAGGTAATCGTTCACCACGGTGAACTCGCCCGACAGGTTCGATTTGACGAACAGGTTCTGGTAGGTCGGCTCGATACAGGCGGAGACGCCGATGATGTTGGAGATCGTCGCCGTCGGGGCGATCGCCACGCAGTTGGAATTGCGCATGCCGTGCTGCTTGATGCGGGCGCGCAGGGCATCCCAGTCCATGCTGGCCGACATATCGACTTCGACATAGCCGCCGCGCTCTTCGCGCAGCAGGTTGAGCGAATCCTGCGGGAGGATGCCGCGATCCCACAGCGAGCCCGGGTACGAGGAATAACGGCCGCGTTCGGCGGCGAGCTCGGTCGAGGCCCAGTAGGCGTAGTAGCACACGGCTTCCATCGAGCGATCGGCGAACTCGACGGCGTCGTTCGAGGCATAAGGCACGCGCAGCTCATGCAGGCAATCCTGGAAGCCCATGATGCCGAGGCCGACCGGACGATGGCGCAGATTGGAATCGCGCGCCTTTTTCACCGCGTAGTAGTTGATGTCGATGACGTTATCCAGCATGCGCATCGCCACCGTGATGGTGTGCTTGAGCTTGGCATGGTCGAGCGTTTTCACGCCCTTGGCATCGGTCGTCATATGCGCCACCATGTTCACGGAACCCAGGTTGCAGACGGCGATTTCGGAATCGTTGGTGTTGAGGGTGATCTCGGTGCACAGGTTCGAGGAATGCACCACGCCGACATGGTTCTGCGGCGAACGCACATTGCAGGGGTCCTTGAAGGTGATCCAGGGATGGCCGGTCTCGAACAGCATCGACAGCATCTTGCGCCACAGGGTGAGCGCCGGCACTTTCTTGAACAGTTTCATCTCGCCGCGGGCGGCGCGGGCTTCGTAGCCGGTGTAGGCGATCTCGAAGGCACGACCGAATTTGTCGTGCAGATCGGGCGCGTCGGAGGGCGAGAACAGGGTCCAGTCGGCGCCTTCCATCACGCGCTTCATGAATAGGTCGGGGATCCAGTTGGCGGTGTTCATATCGTGGGTGCGGCGGCGATCGTCGCCGGTGTTCTTGCGCAACTCGAGGAACTCCTCGATGTCGAGGTGCCAGGTTTCCAGATAGGCGCAAACCGCGCCCTTGCGCTTGCCGCCTTGATTGACGGCGACGGCGGTGTCGTTGACCACTTTCAGGAACGGCACCACGCCCTGCGATTTGCCGTTGGTGCCCTTGATGTAGGAACCCAGCGCGCGCACCGGCGTCCAGTCGTTGCCGAGGCCGCCGGCAAATTTGGAAAGCAGCGCGTTTTCTTTCAGCGCTTCATAGATGCCGTCGAGATCGTCGGCCACCGTGGTCAGATAGCAGCTGGAGAGCTGCGAGCGACGCGTGCCGGCGTTGAACAGGGTCGGCGTGGACGACATGAAATCGAAGGTCGAAAGCACATTGTAGAACTCGATGGCGCGGGCTTCGCGGTCGACTTCATTGAGCGCCAGGCCCATCGCGACGCGCATGTAGAAGGCCTGCGGCAGCTCGATGCGCACTTCGTCGATATGCAGGAAGTAGCGGTCGTACAGGGTCTGCAGGCCGAGATAGGTGAACTGGCCGTCGCGATCCGGGTTGAGCGCCTTGCCCAGCCTGGCGAGATCGTATTGCGCGAGCTTCTCGTCGAGCAGCTCGGCATGGATGCCCTTCTTGATGAACTGCGGAAAATACTCGGCGTAACGGGTGGCCATATCGGCCTGCACGGTTTCCTCGCCCAGCACTTCCTTGCGGATGGTGTGCATCAACAGGCGCGAGGTGACCTTGGTATAGGCCGGGTCTTTTTCGATCAGGGTGCGCGCGGCCAGGGTGGCGGCCTTGAACACTTCTTCCTGCGGCACGCCTTCGTACAGGTCTTTCAGCGTGGCTTCGAAGATGCCGTTGGGCTCGACGTATTCGCCGAGGCCGGCGCAGGCGGTCTGGATGATGCCGAACAGGAAATCGGTGTCGAGCGGACGCTTCTGGCCGTTGACGGTGACGTTGAGCACCGCGGCGGCACCGGCGCTGACCGGGGCCTTGGCCTGGGTGCGCTCCATGGTGCGCTTTTCGCGGTACAGCACATAGGAACGGGCGACTTCATGGGCGCCGCCGCGCATCAGCGCGAGTTCGACCTGGTCCTGCACTTCCTCGATATGGAAGGTGCCGCCGGAGGGTTTATGCCGCAGCAATGCCGCCACCACGGCGCTGGTGAGTTCGCGCACCTGGTCGCGCATGCGCGCGGAGGCCGCTTCCTGGCCGCCGTTGACGGCGATGAAGGCCTTGGTCAGGGCGATGGCGATCTTGTCCGGCTGGAACGGGGCGATGGCGCCGTTGCGACGAATGATCTTGTAATCCGAGTAGCGCGATTCGGCGGAATCGGTGTTGCTCGTACTGAAGGTTGTTGCGGTCTTGCTGGTGCCTGCGGTGCTACCCAATGCGGGATTCGCCGGATGGATATCGGATGCCAATCGCATGGTCAGTCTCCTGTCAAATGCTTTTTGTTTTGAAAACAGTGTGTTAGTACGCAAATACTTAACGCAAAACGTTACGCAAACTCGTTGCGCAAACCCGGTTCGTTTCCCACTCACCGGCCCTTTTGTCTGCCGTCTGCCGCCTGCTGCGTACTGCGTACCGCACACACCACTTATGCCCAAGCCGCCACCGTGTTGCTTGTTGCGGTGAAGCTTCTGGCACGCAAGCCGCCTATGGAAGCTCCAGAGGCCGGATTGCGGAACGCGGAGTTGTCCACAGACTATCCACCGCGCGTCCCAACCTTTACAGTCCGGTTGGGAACAGAATTATCCACAGCTGACACAATATCTTGTGCCTGCAAGGGTCAGAACGCACTATATCGTGCGCTTTCAAGAAAATGCAACAGTAATTTTTTTATCTGAATTTCGCCAGTAAAAACAAACACTTCAAGCATTAAAACCAGGGTGAAAATAACCTTGCAGTTCATGTGCTTTGTGAAGGTTTGCAAGGCCCAGAAATGACGCGCTTTCCGGGCCAAAAAGCCTTGGAAAGGCGCATGGATGCTGGGGTTCGCGCTTTTGGCGCCGGGTGATGCACGGCCAGACAGGCAGTTTTTTGGCTGGCGCCATATCCCCTGAGCAGGGGATGGGGGCGGCCCGCGCCGGCGCGCGGCAGGCTGGTTGCGCCGCTAATTTCGCAAAAACCGCGCTTCGAATTCCGCCGCCGGCAGGGGCTCGCTGAACAGGAAGCCCTGGCATTCGTCGCAGTTGAGCTCGGCCAGCAGGCGCTTCTGCGCCTCGGTTTCCACCCCCTCGGCGATCACGGTCAGCTTCAGGCTGTGGCCGAGCGCGACGACGGCGGTGATGATGGCGGTGGCGTCGAGGCTGGTCTCGACGTCGCGCACGAAGCTCTGGTCGATTTTCAGGGTGTCGATATGGAAACGGCGCAGATAGGCCAGCGAGGAATAGCCGGTGCCGAAATCGTCGATGGCGATCTTCACGCCCAGGTCGGAGATCTGGCGCAGCACGTCGATATTGTCGTCGGCATGCGCCATCAGCAGGCTCTCGGTGACTTCGAGCTCCAGGAAGCGTGGCTCCAGCCCGGCGCGGTACAGCGCGTTATGCACGCTGCGCGCGAGGCCGCGGTTGAGCTGGCCCACCGAGAGATTGATCGCCAGCGACAGCGGCTCGCGGCTGGGGTGGTGGCTGCGCTGCTGGGTAAAATCGCGCCAGGCGCGCGCCTGCGCGCAGCCCTGCCGCAGCACCCACTCGCCGAGCGGGCCGATCAACCCGGTTTCCTCGGCGATCGGAATGAATTGCGCCGGCGAGATCAGACCCAGCTGCGGATGACGCCAGCGCAGCAGCGCCTCGGCCCCGGTGAGGTGCCCGTCGACGAGGCTGAACTTGGGATGGTAATAAAGTTCGAATTCCTCGCTCTCGATGGCGCGCTTGAGGGTGCTTTCCATACTCAGTTTTTCGACGGCGCGCGCATTCATCTGCGGCGAGAAATACTGGTAGCTCTGGCGGCGGTGTTCCTTGGCGAAGGACATGGCCATATCGGCATTGCGGATCAGGGTGGCGGCGTCGGCGGCGTCGTTGGGGTAGACGCTGATGCCGACGGTGACCGAGCTGTCGAGGTTGCGGCCGTCGACGGCGAACGGCTTGGCCAGCGCCTGGATGATGTTCTGCGCCACCGCGCCGGCGTCTTCGGGTGCGCGCAGGGTGGCCAGCACCACTGCGAATTCATCGCCGCCGAAACGCGCCAGGGTGTCGCCCTCGGTCATCATGCCGGCGATGCGCGCGGCCACCTGTTTGAGCAGGCCGTCGCCGGTGGCATAGCCCAGGGAATCGTTGATCACCTTGAAGCGGTCGAGGTCGAACAGCAGCACGCCGATCATCTGCTGGTTGCGCTGCGCCACCAGGATCGCCTGCGAGAGGCGGTCCATCATCAGGCGGCGGTTGGGCAGCTGGGTCAGCAGGTCGCGGGTGGCCAGTTCCTCGATGCGTTCCTCGGCGGCCTTGCGCTCGGTGATGTCGAGGCCGGTGCCGCGAAAGCCGATGCGGCTGCCGTCGGTGGCGTAGAACGGCACGCCGGACACGCGCTGCCAGATGCGGCGCCCGTCGCGGGTGATGGAGACATGCTCGAGATTGCGGATCGGCTCGGCGGTATCGCCGCGCAAATCGAACCAGGCCCTGACGCGTGCGGCCTCTTCCGGCGGCATGAAATCGTAGGCGCTCCTGCCGAGCACTTCGTCGACCGGGTAGCCCAGCACTTTTTCGATGCGCGAGGAGACGTACAGGTAGCGGCGCTGCCGATCGGACTCCCACACGTATTCGCCTGCGGCCTCGACCACGTCGGCGAAGCGGCGCTCGCTTTCGCGCAACTGGAGCTCGGCGCGCTTGCGGTCGGTGACGTCCGACATTACCGCCAGCATGCAACTCTCGCCACGCAGTTCGATGATCTCGCTCGACATCAGGGTTTCGGCGATCGAGCCGTCCTTGCGGCGCAGACGGAACTCGAACTCGCGCGCGCGCCCCTGTGTCCGCAGTTGCTCGACCAGCCGGGCGCGATCCTGCGGCGACACCCAGATGCCCAGGTCCAGCGAACGCCTGCCCAGCATTTCCTCGCGCGTGTAGCCGCACAGGCGCAACCAGGCGTCGTTGAATTCGACATAGACGCCGGTGTCCAGGTTGGAGATCACGATCGCGTCGGGGCTGGAATGGAAAATGCGCGCGAAGCGCTCGTCGGACTCGCGCTGCTGGGCCTCGGCGCGCTTGCGCGCACTGATGTCGGCCAGCACCGAGATCGCGCAGGGCTCGCCCTGCAGCTCGATCACGTCGGCGGCCAGCACCACATCGGCGAGACTACCGTCCTTGCGGCGCAGGCGGAACTCGAAGTCGCGCACCCGCCCGTGCGCCTGCATCTGTTCGACCAGGTAGGCGCGATCCTCGGCCGAGAACCAGGTGCCGATCTCGAGTGCGCGCTTGCCGATGATTTCCTCGCGCGTATAGCCGGTGAGCGCGAACCAGGCTTCATTGGCCTCGAGATAGGTGCTTTGGTACAGGTGCGAAATGACGATCGCATCGGGGCTCGCATGGAAGATCTTGGCGAAGCGCTCGTCGGATTCGCGCTTCTGCGCCTCGGCGCGTTTGCGCGCGGTCAGGTCGAAGGCGGTGGCGATCACGCAGGGCTGCCCGCCGAACTCGATGACCTGCGCCGAATACAGCACTTCCACCGCCTGCCCGTCGGCGGCGGTCAGAACCACCTCGGTCGGATCGATGCGCCCGTTTTCATGCATTTGCGCAATCACCATCTGGCGCTGGGCCTTGTTCCGCCAGACACCGAGTTCCGGGGTGGTGCGACCGATCACCTGCTCGCGGGTGAAATGCATCATGTCGAGCCCGGCCTGGTTGACCTCGAACACACGGCCGTCGGCCAAACTACTGATGGTGGCCGGGATCGGACTGTTGGCGAACACCATGGCAAACAGTTTTTGCGAGCGCGCCAGTTCGACCATGCCCTGTCGCTGTTCGGCGCGGCTGCTGACCAGGAGCAAGGCGGCCAGCGCCACCGCATAGCCGAAGCCCTGCTGCTGCAGCACGGCCGCGGTGACGGCGAGATTGGAGAACGGGCCGAAGTCGAAGCGCGTGCCGATGATGACGACCACGGCGACCAGAAAATTCGACAGGGCCACCTGACGCACCTCGCCTTCCAGGGCGGCCCATACCGCAACCGGGAACACTGCCAGCAGCAGCACGTTCTGCAGCCAGGGCCAGTTTTCGGGCAACAGGAAAAACACGCCGGCGGCCAGCAGCGCCGGCGTCAGGGCGTTGACCACCGCGGACCAGGACAGCGCCTCCCGCCAGCGCCGGAACGCGAAGCCGTACCAGGACAGCAGCAGCGGTGCAGCGCAGGCGATGCCGACGGCGTCGCCCAGCCACCAGGTGACCCAGGCGGCGAACTGGTTGGCGACCGGCAGGGTGCCGCTGAGGCGCAGGGCGACGATGCCGATGCAGGCCGCGATCATCGCCGTGCCCAGGGCCGCCGGCACCATCAGCAACAGGGCCTCGCGCGCATGCTGCAGCCGGTATTCGCCGCCCCAGAAGCGTCGCATCAGCCAGGCGCCGGCCAGCGCTTCCAGGGTGTTGCCGCAGGCGATCATGAGGCGGAATTGCGGCTCCAGCACCGCATCCAGATTGGCCAGGAAGGCGCCCAGCAACACCCCCGGCCACAGCCGCATCCCGCCCAGCATCAGCGCGACCAGGGCGATGCCCGAGGGCATCCAGGCCGGGGTGACATGGCCGTGCACCGACGCCAGCATCAGGCCGAGCTTGGCGGTGATGATGTAAGCGACGATCAACAGCGCCAGGTTACGAAAATAGGGAACGGAATTGAGCTTCATGTACACGGTAAAGGCAGGAGCGGCGTCGACGCAGGCGTCGCGGCGCCGGTCGCGGGATGGAGCGGAAGCGGCTGATTCTAGTGCGGTAAATTCAGTGCGGTGCGCAGGCGTGTCCAATCGAACGCCGGGCCGGGATCGGTCTTGCGCCCCGGAGAAATATCGGCATGTCCGGCCAGCGCCAGCGGGCCGTAGTGCGCAAACAGGGAGGCCGTCAGGTCCGTCAGCGTCTCGTACTGGGCATCGGTATAGGCGATATCATCCGCCCCCTCGAGTTCGATGCCAATCGAAAAATCGTTGCAGCGCTCGCGGCCGCGCCAGCTGGACGCGCCGGCATGCCAGGCGCGCAGCTCACAGGGCACGAACTGGATCAGCTCACCGTCGCGGCGAATGAAGAAATGCGCGGACACGCGCAGATCCTTGATGGTCTCGTAATAGGGGTGGGCCGCCGGGTCGAGCCGGTTGGTGAACAGCTCAAGCACGCCGTTGCCGCCAAAGGCATTCGGGGGCAGCGAAATATTGTGGATCACCAGCAGCGAAATCGGCTCATGCTCGGGACGCTCGTCGAAATTGGGCGAGGCGATATAGCGGGCGCCGCCGCACATGCCGGCGATATCGATCAGGAAACGGGGAGGCTTTTCAGCGGGGACATCGGGATCGAATAACGACATAGCCGGATTTTAATCGAACTAGGCGACAAACTCGTTTCAGCCGCGGAAACAAGGCTGTTTATTGCGCAGTCCATTGCGCGCACCGGCTGGGACCGCGCTGTCGAAAATCATGCAGAACGCCATTTGGCGCGGGTTTCGGGGAAAAAATGGCTGGAAAGGCGCGCCAATGCTGGAGATTGGCCATCACATTTAATATCCCTACTCGATGCCGAGACGGTCGAGGCGGTAGCGCAGCGAACGGAAAGTGATCCCCAGCACCTTGGCGGCCGCCGTCTTGTTGAAGCGCGTCGATTCCAGCGCCTTCATGATCTGTTGGCGCTCGATCTGGTCGAGGTATTCATGCAGGGGCATGGTGCGCTCGCCGATTACGCCGCTGCTGGCGCTCATCGGCTCGCGGCCCTCGGTGAGGTACAAATCGGCCTCGCGGATCACCTTGCCGTCGCACAATGCCAGGGCGCGCTCGAGGATATTTTCGAGTTCGCGCACATTGCCGGGATAGTCGTAGCCGACCAGGGCATTGAGCGCGCCGGCGGCCAGCTCGGGCACCGGCGTGCCGACCTGCAGGGCCAGGCGCTCCAGCACCTTTTGCACCATCAGCGGAATGTCCTCGGGGATCTCGCGCAGGCTCGGCATCTTCAGTTCGATGACATTGAGGCGGTAGAACAGATCCTGGCGGAATTCGCCGGCGGCGACCTTGTCGTTCAGGTTCTTGTGGGTGGCGCTGATGATGCGGAAGTCAACCTGGAATTCGCCGGTGTCGCCCAGCTTGCGCACCTTCTTTTCCTGGATGACGCGCAGCAGTTTTACCTGCATCAGCAGGGGCAGATCGCCGACCTCGTCGAGAAACAGGGTGCCGCCGTCGGCGGCATGCAGAAAACCGTCCTTGTCGCCATCGGCGCCGGTGAACGCGCCTTTTTTGTAGCCGAAGAATTCGCTCTCCATCAGGTTTTCGGGAATGGCGCCGCAGTTGACGGCGACGAATTGCGCCTCGCGGCGCGCGCTGCCGGAATGGATCAGGCGCGCGGCGACTTCCTTGCCGGTGCCGGATTCGCCGGCGATGTATACCGGCGCCTGGCTGCGCGCCAGCTTGCCGATCATGTCGCGGGCACGCGCGATCGGCGCCGATTCGCCGAGCAGGCGCGGACCGGCGCCGTTCGCCTTGTCCGCCGCCGCCGATTTCTTGCCGCGCTCGCTGCGCTCATTTTTTTCCGCGCGCTCGGCCGGCGTGCGCGGCAGGTTGAGCGCCGCGGTGATCACTTCGCGCAGCTGCTTCAGCTGGATCGGCTTGGAAATGTAGTCGAAAGCGCCGGCCTTCAGCGCCGCCACCGCGTTCTCGGTGCTGCCGAAGGCGGTGATCACGGCCACCGGCGTGTTGCCGTGATGCTCGGCGATATGCTGCAGCACGCGCAGGCCGTCGCCATCGGGCAGGCGCATATCGGTCAGGCACAGATCGTAGCTGCGCTCGGCCAGGCGGGCGAACGCGTGCTCGCAGCTGGCCGCACTGTCGGCCTCGACGCCCATGCGCATCAGGGTCAGCACCAGCAGTTCGCGGATATCGGCTTCGTCGTCGACGATCAGTACATGTTTGGCCGTCATGGGTTTCTCTTGCGGGTTGGTTATTGACGGTGGAAGGTAATGCGGAACGTGGCGCCGGGCGCCGCGCCCGATATTGTTTCAGCGGGCAGGTACTCGATGCGCGCGCCATTGGCCTCGGCCAGCTCCTGCGCAATATACAGCCCCAGGCCGGTGCCCTGGCTGTCGGTGGTGAAGAAGGGCTCGAACAGATGCGGCAGCGCCTCCACCGACACCCCCGGGCCGTCGTCGCCGACGGTCAGCGCCGGGGTGCGGTTGTCGGCGCGCACCGACAAGGCCAGGGTCACGCTGCCGGGCAGCCGGCGGCTGTGGCGGCAGGCATTGCGCGTCAGATTCCACAGCACCTGATCGAGATGGCTGCGATCGAACACGAGGCGCAGGCCGCTGCCGATTTGCAGGCGGATCATGTCGGCGGCGATTTTTTCATTGCTGCAGAAATCGCGCAGGAACTGCTCGAGATAGGGGCGCGGATCGATCTCCTCGGGATGGGCGCGGTCGCGGCGGTTGAGGTACAGCACTTCCTGCACCAGACGGTCGAGCCGGTGCGAATTCTGCTGGATGATGGTGAGCAGGCGCACATCGGCCGCGCTGCGTCCGACCTCCTCGCCGAGCAGTTCGGCGGCGTGATTGATGCTCGACAGGGGGTTGCGGATTTCATGCGCGATGCTGGCGGTGAGTCGCCCCAACGCGACCAGCTTCATCTGCTGCGCCTGCGCGCGGATGCGCCCGGCATCCTCGATGAACACCACGGTCGGCGACATGCTCAGCCGGCCGATGGCGATGAAGCGCACCTGGTAGTCCTTCTGCGTGGCGGCATCGCGCAGCATCGGGAAAATGCGGCCGCGGTCGCGCTGCCATTCCCGCAGCAGCGCCGCCAGCGCCGGCGCGCATTCGGCCAGCGGACGGTTGACCGCATTCCTGAGTCCGCCGACCATCGCCACGCTTTGCGGATTGTGCTGGCGGATCAGGCCCTGCTCGTCGACCACCACGAAGCCGTCCTGCATATCGCGGATCACCAGCTCATTGATCTGCGCCAGATTGGCCAGATCGACGCCGCGCTCGGCGGCGATCTTCTCCGCACCGGTGGCATATTTGGCCAAGGTGTAACCGAGTCCGGCGATGACGAAATAGCTGGCGGCCAGCAGGCCGCTGGCGACGAAGTCGGAGGTGCTGGCATCGAGATACAGGAACTGCCAGGCTTGTTCCATCAATACCGCCAGGGCCGCCAGCGCGGCATGAAAATAGGCCATGCGTCCGCGCGACACCAGGCCGGCCGCCGCCAGGGTCACCAGCAGCAGCAGGCCGATGCCGCTGCGCGCGCCGCCGGAAGCATGCATCAGCAGGGTGAGGCCAACCACATCGATGGCGACCTGCATGCTGAGATGCAGATTCGGCGCGAGAAAGCGCACCTTGGCGCTGGCAAGGGCGGCGGCGGCGGCGAGGAAATAACCGCCGATGACCGAGGCCGCCAGCAGGGGCCCGGTGGAGCCGACCACCTGGAAGCGGTTGAATCCCCAGTAAGTGGCGGCAAGGATGACGATGATAACGAGGCGATAAATGCAGAATGAAACCAGCGACCGCCACACCAGGTCGAGGGCGCGCGCGCTGTCCGTTACCGGGTCGACAACGGGCTCGCCCGCGGCCGCGGCACCCGGTTCGGCGCCGGACATGGAGATCTCGGAACCGGGTGCGCTCACGAGGGGCGATGCGCGCAGTGCGCCGGGTCGCGACAGCCGATTTTGCCGTCTTTCAACACGCTGTCCGACTCGGGCATATATACGCCGCAGCTGGCGCAGGCCACCATGCGCTCGGCGGCGGCCGGTTTCGCCTCGCCGGATTTGCCTGCCGCGGGACGGTCGGGACGCTGCTGCTTTTTGAAAAAAGCCCAGGCCACAGCGGCAATCAACAGCAGGAGCAGCAGTTTTCCCATGGGGACGTCAGACTCGCATCAACGGTAAGGTCGATATGCTATCGCACCCGGGCACCGGCGCCCAAGCCGGCCATCCGCAATGAATGGCGGCGCGCTATTTTTCGACGAAGGCGCGTTCGACCACGAAATGACCGGGAGAATCCATATGGCCTTCTCGGTAGCCGCGCGACAGCATCAGGTTTTTGGTGTCCCTGAGCATTTCCGGGCTGCCGCAGATCATCACGCGATCGCGCTCCACGTCGAGATGCGGCAGGCCCAGATCGTCCATCATCTTGCCGGTCTCGATCAGGGCGGTGATGCGCCCCTGGTTGCGGAACGGCTCGCGCGTGACGGTGGGGTAATACAGCAGCTTGTCGCGCACCACTTCGCCGAAGAATTCGTTGTCCGGCAGTTCCCGGTTGATGAAGTCGTTATAGGCCAGCTCGGCGACATGGCGGCAGCCGTGCACCAGCACCACTTTTTCGAAATGTTCGTAGGTTTCCGGGTCCTTGATGACGCTCATGAAGGGCGCCATGCCGGTGCCGGTGGACAACAGGTAAAGCGTCTTGCCGGGCAGCAGGTTCTGCAGGATCAGGGTGCCGACCGCCTTGCTGTTGACCAGCAGCTCGTCGCCGACTTTGAGGTGCTGCAGGCGCGAGGTCAGCGGCCCGTTCTGTACCTTGATCGAGAAGTACTCGAGCCGTTCCTCGTAGTTGGCACTGACCATGCTGTAGGCGCGCAGCAGGGGCTTGCCCTCGACCTGGATGCCGATCATGGTGAACTGCCCGTTCAAAAAACGGAACGAGGGGTCGCGGGTGGCGGTGAAACTGAACAGGGTATCGGTCCAGTGATGAACGCTCAGAACGCGTTCGTGAAAATGGGTGGCCATGGCTTCTTGACAGTAGGTGGGTGCCGCGTGCTTTCGCGGGATGGGAACGGGAGGATGGAGGAATCAGGCGATTCGGATATGGGATATGGATATGCCGCAAAGGTCTAAAGTGTTGCCGCAAAGAAAAAGCCTGTGCGTCGCACAGGCTTTTTCTTTGCGATCCCCGGACGCATTCCGGGGAAAAATTGGTCGGGGTGAGAGGATTCGAACCTCCGGCCTCTACGTCCCGAACGTAGCGCTCTACCAGGCTAAGCTACACCCCGAATTTTTTGCGCGCGCCGGCGTAACGTAATGAAAGCAAGCAAAACCAGGCGGGCCCAGCCTTCGGCAAGCCTTAAAACCTGCGTTCGACCGCGAAAACGCATAATTGTAGCAAAGCATCGCGATAAACGGAATCCGGAAAATGCGAAATCGCGTCGGCCGCTATTTTGGCCTCGCGATGCGCCGCCTGCCGCGCGTAATCGATGGCGCCGGTCGCCTGGATGGTGGCGACGACGGCCGCCATGTTTTCCTTGCCGCCCTCTTCAATGGCTTGCCGGATCAGATCGCGCTGTGCGGCACTGCCCTCGCGCATTGCAAAAATCAACGGTAGTGTGGGCTTACCTTCGGCAAGATCGTCACCCACATTCTTGCCGGTTTCACTGATATCGCCCGAGTAATCGAGCACATCGTCGATCAACTGGAAGGCGGTGCCCACATGGGTGCCGTAAGACGCCAGCGCCTCTTCATTGCGACTCGAGGCTTCGCCCAGGATCGCACCCACCCGGCAGGCCGCCTCGAACAGCTTGGCGGTCTTGTAGCGCACCACCTTGAGGTAGCTTTCCTCGTCGGTGTCGGCGTCGCGCACATTCATCAGTTGCAACACCTCGCCCTCGGAAATGATATTGGTCGCCTCGGCCATCACCCCCATCACGCGCATCGAGCCGACCTCGACCATCATCTGGAAGGCCCGCGAATACAGGAAGTCGCCGACCAGCACGCTGGCCGCATTGCCGAAGGCCGCGTTGGCGGTTTCGCGGCCGCGGCGCAGGTCCGATTCATCGACCACATCGTCATGCAGCAGGGTGGCGGTATGGATGAATTCGATCACCGCGGCCATTTCGTGCATGGCCGCCTTGGGCGCGCCGGCCAGGCTGCCGCTGAGCGCCACCAGGACCGGGCGCAGACGCTTGCCGCCGGCACTGATGATGTAGCTGGAAATCTGGTTGACCAGGATGACGTCGGAGGCAAGGCGCTGGCGGATGACGCCGTCGATGGCCTGCATATCGGCCTCGATGACGGCGCGGATCGCATCGAGGTTCACGGGATGGTGCGAAGAATTCATGCGTTATTGGTGATTTTATCGGGAGCGGCCCCCGGATACGGCCTGGCCGGCCGCGACTAACTATCTGTTTCGACTAAACATCAGAACAAAATTCGCATTGACGCGCCAGTCGGGGATTCGTATAATAGCGGGTTCATTCGTCGCCCACCAATTTCTTCGCGGTTTTCGCTGCGGGCAGGCTGGTCCCGGGATTGCTGAAACGGTTACCCGGCGCACGATGGATTACACGAATCTTTTTCAGGAGTTTAACCATGTATGCGGTCATAAAAACCGGCGGGAAGCAGTATCGTGTCCAGGCCGGCGAAAAACTTAAAATAGAACAGATACCGGCAGACGTGGGCTCGCAGATTGTCCTGGACGAAGTGTTGATGGTCGGAACGGGTGAAACCGTCAAGATCGGAACGCCTCTCCTGGCAGGTGCGCAAGTCTCGGCTACCGTTGTCTCCCAGGGTCGTGCTGACAAGGTGCGCATTTTCAAGATGCGCCGTCGCAAGCACTATCAAAAACGCCAGGGTCATCGCCAAAATTACACCGAGATCCAAATCGGCGACATCAAGGCCTAAGGCACAGGAGATAAACCATGGCACATAAAAAAGCAGGCGGCAGTTCCCGTAACGGCCGCGATTCAGAATCGAAACGCCTGGGCGTCAAGGCCTATGGCGGCGAGTTGATCCCGGCCGGCTCGATCATCGTGCGTCAGCGCGGCACCGAGTTCCACGCAGGCGAAAACGTCGGCATGGGCAAGGATCACACCCTGTTCGCGCTGACCACCGGCAAGGTCATGTTTGCGGTCAAGGGCGAGAAAAAACGCCGCACCGTCAGCGTCCAGCCGGCATAAGCTTCAAGGCTTCTGGAATCAAAGAGGCCCCGAAGAGTTTTCTTCGGGGCCTTTTTATTTGTATCGTATGGTTTGCCATTGCATCGGCAGCGCCCCGATTGCGGTCTCCAATGCGGTAACGAATCCGCCGGAAATGTCATCATGAAATTCATCGACGAAGCGAAAATCGAAGTGCACGCGGGCAGTGGCGGCAACGGCTCGGCCTCGATGCGCCGCGAAAAATACATCGCCTTCGGCGGGCCCGACGGCGGCGACGGCGGTCGCGGCGGTTCGATCTACGTGATCGCCGACTGCAATATCAACACCCTGGTCGATTACCGCTTTGCGCGGATTTTTCGCGCCAAGGGCGGCGAGCCGGGGCGCGGCGCCGACTGCAATGGCCGCGGCGCCGACGATGTCGTCTTGCGCGTGCCGGTCGGTACCGTCATCAAGGACCTAGCCACCGACCAGATCATCGCCGATCTGACGCGCGACAAGCAGAAGGCGCTGGTCGCCGAGGGCGGCCGCGGCGGACTCGGCAATCTGCATTTCAAGACCAGCACCAATCGCGCGCCGCGCCAGTTCACCAAGGGCGCCGAGGGCGAGACCAAGGAACTGCATTTCGAATTGAAAGTGCTGGCCGATGTCGGTCTGCTGGGCATGCCCAATGCCGGCAAATCCACCTTCATTCGCTCAGTATCGGCCGCGCGGCCGAAAGTCGCCGACTACCCCTTCACCACCCTGCACCCCAACCTGGGCGTGGTCCGGGTATCGGATGCGAAAAGTTTCGTGATCGCCGATGTGCCGGGGCTGATTGAAGGCGCTGCGGAAGGCGCCGGACTCGGCCACCAGTTCCTGAAGCATTTGCAGCGCACCCATCTGCTGCTGCACCTGATCGATATCGCGCCGTTTGACGAAGCCACCGACGTCGTCAAGGAAGCCAAGGCGATCATCAACGAGCTCAAGAAATACGATCAGGCCCTGTTCGACAAACCGCGTTGGCTGGTCCTGAACAAAGCCGATTTGCTGGAGCCGGCCGAGGCGGAAAAACGCGTCAAGGTCGTCATCAAGGGCCTCAAATGGAAGGGTCCGCATTTCCTGATTTCGGCGATGAAGGCCGAGGGGGTCAGTGAACTCACGTTTGCGATCATGGAACATATCGATGCCAACAAGGTCGTCGCGCCGGAAGCTGAACCCGAAGCAAAAGCGATGGCCGCCCCCTTGCCGAGAACGCGCAGAAAAAATGCAAAGATCGAGGATTGACGCGCCTTTCGGGGCAAAAGTGCTTCGAGACCCCTACCAATGCTGGACTTTGCATCTTCCATTTTGAACCCGTCCTGGATTTCAACAATGCCCACCCCGCGACGCATCGTTGTCAAAATCGGCTCCACCCTGATCACCAATCACGGTGCGGGCGTCGATCATGCGTTGATCGCCGACTGGGTGCGGCAGATCGCGACCCTGACGCGCGACGGCCACGAGGTGCTGCTGGTCTCCTCCGGCGCCATCGCCGAGGGCATGAAGCGCCTGGGCTGGAAGACGCGGCCGCATGAGGTCAACCAGTTGCAGGCGGCCGCGGCGGTCGGCCAGATGGGGCTGGTGCAGGTGTATGAATCCGCGTTCCGCGAGCATGCGCTCGGCACCGCGCAAATCCTGCTCACGCATGACGATCTCGCCAACCGCGAACGCTATCTGAACGCGCGCTCCACCCTCACCACCCTGCTCGATTTAAGGGTGGTGCCGATCATCAACGAGAACGATACCGTGGTCACCGACGAGATCAAGTTCGGCGACAACGACACCCTGGCGGCATTGGTTGCCAACCTGGTCGATGCCGATGAACTGATCATCCTCACCGATCAGCAGGGCCTGTTCAGCGCCGACCCGCGCAAGGATCACTCAGCCGCGCTGATTGCCGGCGCCCGGGCAGGCGATCCGGCGCTGGAGACCATGGCCGGCGGCGCCGGCTCGGCCCTGGGACGCGGCGGCATGCTCACCAAGGTGCTGGCCGCGAAAAAAGCCGCCCTGTCGGGAGCGGCAACGGTGATCGCGCACGGACGCGAAGCCGATGTGCTGCTGCGGCTCGCGCAGGGCGAGACCATCGGTACGCGCCTGACCCCGGAGGCCCTCAGCCTGCAGGCGAAAAAAACCTGGCTGGCCGGGCATCTCAAGACCAGCGGCCGCCTGATTCTCGATGCCGGCGCGGTGCGCGCCCTGGTGCAGGATGGCAAGAGCCTGCTGCCGATCGGGGTGCTGCGGGTGGAAGGCAATTTCGGGCGCGGCGAGGTAGTCAGTTGCGTCACGCCCGACGGCCTTGAAGTGGCGCGCGGCCTATGCAATTACGGTTCGCTCGATGCCGGCAAAATCGCCCGCAAGCCGACGGCGAACATCGAGTCCCTGCTGGGCTATATCGCCGAGCCGGAACTGATTCACCGCAATAATCTGGTGCTGATTTAGGCGTGCAGGACGCGCGCCCGGTTAGCGTCGGCTTATTGAAAGCGTTTCAAGTCGACCGTCTTGTAAAGCCCCATCACCTTGGGCACATAGGCCATCGTTTCCGGATAGGGCGGGATGCGATTGCCGGCGCGGATGACGGCGTTCTCACCGGCGTTGTAACCGGCCAGCGCCAACTCCACATTGCCATGGAACATCTTCAGCAGGTCGCGCAAATAACGCGTTCCGGCCGCAATGTTCTCGACCGGGTCGTCGAGATTGGTGATGCCGTAACGCTGCGCCGTCGCGGGAATCAGCTGCATCAGACCGATCGCGCCCTTGGCCGAAATCGCCCGGGCGTTGTAGCCGGATTCGGCGCGGATCACGGCATGAATCAGTTTCGGGTCCATGCCGTGCGTCTTGGCGGCGCTGTCGATCATCGGCACATAGCGGGCGATATCGACGGTCGACGGTCCGTTCGGCGACCAGGCATTGGGACGCATCGCTCCCGAGGTGGGAATGCGATAGACCAGCCGGTAACGGCGATCGAGGTGCGGCAGATTGGAAAAATGCACCACCCCGTTCTCGTCTCTGAACGAATAAATATTGGCGACCGAATTCTGCGCCCACGCCGGCGCGATGGCGGTCACCAGGATCGAGCAGATTGCCGTCCGTATCAGGAATTGGCGAGGCATAGATTCGGGTTTGTAAACGAAGGATTAAATACTAACACCAAGTCTTTGTTTTGTCTGGAATTCCTGTAATGAAGGGCGCTGACGCCCGGTTTGCAGGGGGCCAGGCTTGATGTAACCTTGCACTTATGGAAAACCGCGCCCCTGTGGCCGCCAGGCCTGACGGCCCCCGCCGTAATGTGCGCTTCAAGCTGGAAGCGCCCTGGCTGATCATGCTGGCGCTGCTGGTCGCCACCTTCGTTTCAGCCTATCAAAGCTATCAGCGCACCAGTTCGGCGACCAACGCACGCTTCGCCGAAATCGCACAGGTGGCCCAGGCATCATTTTCCGGGCAATTGCGCGACATCGAGAGCCTGCTGCGCAGCGCATCGGTGATGATTACGGCCATTCCCGACCTGCCGGCCCGGCAGTGGGCGTATTTTTTTACGTCACACCGCGAAAGCACCCAGGATTATCGCGGCCTGTCGCGCATCGAATACATCTATGCGGAGGGGCGCAGCGGCCCGCGTCTGGCGCACGCTTTCGACACCCGGCTTGAGCAGGCGCCGGAACAGGCGATCGAGAAAATACCGGCCGTGATCGAAGCCATGCAGCGCGTCAACCAGTCGCGCACCTATGCGCTCTCCGACCCCTTCCTGTTGCCCGGCGGCGACGGTAGTCGGCAGAACATGATGGTGATGGTGATGCCGGCCTACGGCTACGCCATCGACGACCGGGGCCGCAAGGGCGAGCCCTGGGCCCTGGTCGGCTACCTGCTGGCCACCGTCAGCCTCGACGACATGGTCGCCAAGCTGACCTCTCGCCAGGATCCGCGCCTGATCATTGCCCTGGTCGCCAACAACCGCCAGCTCTACCGCAGCCCGATCCCTGCCGGCGCGGATGGCGCGCGCTACAGCACCGACATGGCGCTCAATTTCAGCGAGCGCCCCTGGACCATGCACTTTGAAAGCGCCCCGGCGCTGGAACGGGAACTGGCCAACAACACGCCGCAGACGATTCTGCTGGTCGGCTGTGTGGGGACGCTGCTGCTCAGCGGCATGATCTGGCTGTTGTCGCGGTTGCGCGAGCAGGCCGAATCGCTGGCCGCCAAAATGACCGAACGCCTGCAGGACCAGGTCAAGTTCACCGAAGACCTGATCGAATTCAATCCCAACCCCATCACCCGCAAGGATGCCGCAGGGCGTTATGTCACCGTCAACCGCGCCTGGGAATTGCTGACCGGCCATAAACGCCAGCATGTGCTGGGCAAATCCGTCCGCGAGTTCGTCAATCCCGATCAGGCGGCCCGCATCGAGGCCCAGGATCAGCGCGTGTACGAATCGTCGTCCGGGTATGACGCCATGGAAATGGTGGTGGTCAATCCCGACGGCCAGCGCTTCGAGACCATTTTTTCCAAGCAGCTGCTGCGGCGCGCCGATGGCAGCATCGACGGCGTCATCGGCACCATCACCGATGTCACCCCGATCAAGAAGCTGGAACAGGAACTGGCGCAGAAGCGCGAGCAGCTCGATCTGGTCATTCGCTCTTCGCAGCAAGGTATCTGGGACGTGGAACTGCGGCCCGGGGGCAATGTGTACCTGTCGGAAAGGTTTCTGGAGATGCTCGGCTATGTGAACAGCCGTTTTCCGAACAGCGACTGGCGCACAGTCCTGCATCCGGAAGACGTGGCCATGTTCCAGCGCGAAATGATCCGCCATTTCAAGCGCGAAACCCCGTATTTCGACGTCGAAGCGCGCGTACGCCGTCGCAGCGGCGAATATATCTGGGTACGGGTGCGCGCCACTGCGCAGCACGATGCCCGCGGCCGCGCAGTGCGCTTTGTCGGTTCGATCGGCGACATCTCGGACCGCAAGCGGGCCGAGGCGACGCTGATCGAGGCCAATGAACGCATCGTCGAGGCGGCGCGTGCCAAGGCGGCTTTTCTGGCCACCATGAGCCACGAAATCCGCACCCCGCTGAACGGCGTGCTGGGCATGGCCGGCCTGCTGGCCGAAACCCGCCTCAACGACGAGCAGCGCGATTACATCCGCCTGATCCGCGCCTCGGGCGACACCCTGCTGCGCCTGGTCGACGACGTACTCGATTTTTCCAAGATCGAATCCGGACGCATGACCCTGGAGGCGGTGCCGGTCGAACTGGTGCAACTGATCGAGGAGGCATTCGACCTGGTCGCCGACAAGGCGCGCGACAAGCAGCTGGCGCTGATCTACGACGTCAGCGACAATGTGCCTGCCTACATCCTCGGCGACGCCACGCGCCTGCGACAGATCCTGCTGAACCTGCTGTCGAACGCCATCAAGTTCACTCCGCGCGGAGAAATCATGCTGACCTTCACCGCGACCCATGTGACCGGCGACGTGCTGGTCCTGGAAGGCCGCGTCAAGGACAGCGGCATCGGCATTCCGGCCGAGCGCATCGGCCAGCTGTTCCAGGCCTTCACCCAGGTGGACGCCTCGACCACGCGCAAATACGGCGGCACCGGCCTGGGTCTCGCCATCATCAAGCGCCTGACGCAGCTGATGAACGGCGATGTGCGCGTCGAAAGCGTGGAGGGCGAAGGCACGACCTTCATCTTCAATATCACCACGCAGGCCGCGCGCGGCCCTGCGCGGCCGTATATGCAAAGCGATGTGTTCGACTTTCTCGGCAAGCGCCTGCTGTTGGTCGAAAGCAACCTCAGCCGTCGCCCGATCCTGCAAGGGATTCTCCGGCGCTGGGGCTTCGAGTGTCTGGTCGTGACGCCCGGGGAGGCCGCCGCCGCACTGCGTATGCAGGCCGATATCGACATTCTCCTCAGCGACCTCATGTCGCCGGACGCGCCGGCCGCCGCCGTCAGCGACGCGCTCGCGGAACTCGACCGCGAGCGCGCGCAGCGCGAACAACCGCCGCTGGTCAGCATTTTTGTTTCCAATCTTTCGCGCGCCGAACTGTCGCAGCGCCCTGATTGCAGGCTGCCGCGTCACGATATATTCCTGCTGCGACCGGTGAGCCAGCCGAAGCTGTTCGATGCGCTGATGCGCGCCGCGTTGCATGATTTGCAATCCGATATCGCCAGCCGCCCGTTCACCCCTGGATCCGGCGGCTGGCCGGCCAGCGCACGCGACGGCGATATCGCCAGGACCGACGCACCGGCCGGCATCGCGGCCGACAGCCATGCTGTCGTCGAGGGCGCGGAAGGCCGCCCCCTCGAGATCCTGGTTGCGGAGGACAACGAGGTAAATCAGCAGGTGATTTTCGGCATGCTGAAAAACCTGGGGCATCGCGTCACCATGGTCGGCGATGGCCGCGCCGCGGTGACGGCGGCAGGCGACGCCCGGTTCGACGTGGTGCTGATGGACATTCATATGCCGGAGCTCGATGGGGTGGCGGCCATGCGCGAAATTCACACCCTGCTCGGCGAGCAGTGTCCGCCGATCGCCGCCATGACCGCGCACGCGCTAGCCGGCGATCGCGAGCATTACCTGAATGCGGGCATGGACGACTATATTTCCAAACCGGTTCGCAAGGCCGAACTGAACGCTCTGCTGGCGCGTACCTGTGGCGACAGCGAAACTCCGGCCGCCTCGCCATTCCTGACGCCGGCTACTCCCCACACCGTGACCGTGCCCGCCGCCGGGTACGCCGCCGGGAATACCGATACGCGCGTGGAAGCGATCCCGGTGCTGGACACGGAGCAGCTGGAGGACCTGCGCTATCTGCCCGCCAGCAGCAGTGATGGCGATGGCGGCGACCCGGTCGGCGGCCTGATTCGCCTGTTCCAGTCGAAGGGCCTTGAGCGTATGGCACTGATGGAGCGCTGCCTGGCGGAGAACAACTGGACTACGCTGGCGGACACGGCACACAGTCTGCGCGGCGCTTCGGCCAGCATGGGCTTTCCGCGCGTCGCAATACTGTGCAAGGACCTCGAGCTCGGCGCCCGCCAGCAGGCGAATGCCACCGCTTCCAATACGTCCGCGTCGGCTGCAGCCGACCTGGCGGCGATCTTCGTCTCGATCCGCCATTACTACCGCGAAGCGAACGATGCGCTGGCTATCTGGCTGAAAGAGCCGCAACCCGCGCCGGTACAGGCGGGACATACCCCCTGAAATTCGGCAACGCTTCCATTTGCCGCGATACGCTATGCCGCCTGATGCGTGGCCAGCGGACATTGCCGGGCATTGTCGCCGGTCTCGATCTGCACGGTCGGGTGGCCGATGCGGAAACGCAGCAACAATTCCCCGGCAAGGCCGGAAAAAAAATCATCGCCTGGATGCCCGGCGGGCATCACCAGATGCGCCGTCAGCGCGGTTTCCGTGGTGCTCATACCCCAGATATGCAGATCGTGGACTTCGCTGACGCCGGGCAGTGAGCACAGGTATTTCTTGACGGCGCCGGCATCGATGCCGGCAGGCACCGCCTGCAGGGCCAGCTGGATCGACTCGCGCAACAGACCCCAAGTGCTCCAGAGAATCACGACGGCGATGATGATGCTGACTGCGGAATCGAGCCATGGCCAGCCGAAGTAATACATCAGCACACCGACTGCCACCACGCCCAGCGACACGGCGGCATCGGCCGCCATATGCAGATAAGCGCCGCGCAGATTGAGATCATGCTCGCTGCCACGCATGAACAGCAGTGCGGTGGCGCCATTGATCACCACACCCGCCAAGGCTACCCAGATCACGGTGGCGCCTCCCACCGCCTCCGGATGAACCAGGCGCTGCGCGGCCTCCCATACGATCGCGCCGGTCGCCAGGATCAGCAGCATGGCATTGGCCAGCGCCGCCAGGATCGTGCTACCGCCCAGGCCATAGGTAAAGCGCGTGGACGGCCTGCGCAGCGCCAGGCGCATCGCCCCCCAGGCCAGCACCAACCCGATCACATCGCCAAAATTATGGCCCGCATCGGCCAGCAGGGCGAGGGAGTTATCCCACAGGCCAAACACCGTCTCAATGACCACAAAGGCAATATTGAGAGCGACGCCGATCGCGAACGCGCGATTGGAACCGGGCACATGATGGTGATGACGGCCGCCGTGGTCCGCATCGTTGCTGTGATCGACCTCGCCTTCATGCCGATGGTCATGGCTATGCCCATGCTGATGATGCTGGTGCTGCTGCTGGTGATCGTGGTGGTCATGTGACATGGTGGGCCGATGGAAGATTGAAATGGGGCGAAGCGGAAGCTGCCGCCATTTTACCGGGTCGTGCCGAACACATGAAATATCGTCACGCGGAGGACAAAAACAAACAGGCCGCGTCTTTTTGGACACGGCCTGTTGCGTTTGTTGTTGTGCTCTTGTGCGCCAAGAGGGGCGATCGGTTGCAAGGCGTTATTGATTCGCCTTGTGCAACCCCACTTTGCCTGTGATGCACGGGCGCGGCTGTGATATTGGACACATTTGACATTGTTTAACAATCGGAACGCCCAAACGAAAGGGCCGCCCAGTGGCGACTGCACCGCAAGAATTCCCAGCGAGATCGGGTCGGTCTCGCCTTAGGGCGATCCCGCCATCGCTGCGCGACCGCGCTATGCGCGTCCAAGCGAAGTCCACCGGACTTCGCTTAGTCGAACTCGGGCGCGTTCTTACAGGCCGGGGACATCAAAAAATGAAAAAGCCCGCACAAGGCGGGCTTTTTCATTTTTTGGCGTCCCCAGCGAGATTCGAACTCGCGTTACCGCCGTGAAAGGGCGATGTCCTAGGCCTCTAGACGATGGGGACTCATTCGTCAGTTACGGATGAAAAACAATTTTGTGGTGGAGATAGGCGGGATCGAACCGCCGACCTCTTGCATGCCATGCAAGCGCTCTCCCAGCTGAGCTATACCCCCACATGGAAGACGCGCATTATAGCGGGCCGGCGGCACTTTTGCCAACCCCCATTGCCTCTCCAATTACTAAGGTAGGGAATTCAAGGGCTATTGCCCGGCGCCAGCCTCGCCAGCACTTCGTCACGCCCGAGGACATCCATGATCGCGTCAATGGCCGGTGTCTGGGTCTGACCGGTCAAGAGCACTCGCAAGGGCATCATCAGCTGCGGCATTTTCAGGCCATGTTTGGCAACCTGCGCCTTGATGGCGGCGCCGATCTCGACCTTGTTCCAGTCGGTACCCGGCAGGACTTGCCGCAATTCGGCCATCGCCGGTTTCGCCCCGTCGGTCAAATGCTGGGCCAGCAGGGCCGCATCCGGTTGCGGGCGTCGATAGAAATAATGCGCCGCATCCGCCATCTCCACCAGGGTGGGTGCGCGCTCGCGCAGCAGTTCGGCAACGCGGACCAAGTCCGGTCCCTGACTCACGTCGAGCCCGGCGCGCGCCATGAACGGCACCAGTTGCCTGACCAGTTCGGCCGCTTCAGTACGCTTGATGTATTCGTGATTGAGCCACTTCAGTTTTTCGGTATTGAACTGCGCGGCCGAGGGCGTGATGTGGTCGAGGTCGAACCATGCGCAGAACTGCTGCATGGAAAAAATCTCTTCATCGCCATGCGACCAGCCGAGGCGGGCCAGATAATTCACCACCGCGTCACGCAGGAAACCGTCGGCCGGATATTCCATCACGCTGACCGCGCCATGGCGCTTGGACAGCTTGTGGCCGTCGTCGCCGAGGATCATCGACAGATGCGCATACACCGGCAAGGCGGCGCCCAGCGCGGTCAGCACATTGATCTGCCGCGGGGTGTTGTTGACATGATCGTCGCCGCGAATGACGTGGGTGATGCGCATGTCCCAGTCGTCGACGCAGACGCAGAAATTGTAGGTCGGGGTGCCGTCGGAGCGGGCGATAATGAAATCGTCGAGTTCGCGGTTGTCGAACTCGATGCGGCCTTTCACCCCGTCTTGCCAGGCAACCACGCCGTCCAGCGGATTGCGAAAGCGCACCACCGGCTCCACACCCTTCGGCACCGGCAGCAGCACCTTGCCCGGCTCGGGGCGCCAGCGGCCGTCGTAGCGCGGCTTCTCTCCGCGCGCGCGCTGCGCCTCGCGCATCGCATCCAGTTCTTCCGGAGTGCAATAGCAGTGGTAGGCGGTACCGTTGGCGAGCATTTGCCGGATCACCTCCTTGTAGCGATCCATGCGCTGCATCTGGTAGAACGGGCCCTCGTCGTAATCCAGGCCCAGCCACTGCATGCCGTCGAGAATCGCCTGCACCGCCTCGGGGGTGGAGCGCTCGACATCGGTGTCCTCGATGCGCAGGATGAACTGGCCCCGGTGACGGCGGGCATAGGCCCAGGCGAACAGGGCGGTGCGGCCGCCGCCGATATGCAGGAAGCCGGTGGGGCTGGGGGCGAAGCGGGTTCTGACGGTCATTGATGAAATTTCTTGAAAACGCAGGATGGATTACATCTTGGGCAGGGTGACGCCCTTCTGCCCCTGGTATTTGCCGCCGCGGTCCTTGTACGAGGTTTCGCACACTTCATCGCTCTCGAAAAACAGCACCTGGGCCACGCCCTCGTTGGCGTAGATCTTGGCGGGCAGCGGCGTGGTGTTGGAGAACTCCAGGGTCACATAACCTTCCCATTCCGGCTCGAAGGGCGTGACGTTGACGATGATGCCGCAGCGCGCATAGGTCGATTTGCCCAGACAGATGGTCAGCACATTGCGCGGGATGCGGAAGTATTCGACGGTACGCGCCAGCGCGAAGGAGTTCGGCGGGATGATGCAGAAGTCGGCCTTGATGTCGACAAAGGATTTGTCGTCGAAGTTCTTGGGGTCGACGATGGTCGAATTGAGGTTGGTGAACAGCTTGAATTCGTTCGAGCAGCGGATATCGTAGCCGTAGCTGGAGGTGCCGTAACTGACGATGCGGTGGCCATTGGCCTCGCGCACCTGGCCGGATTCATAGGGCTCGATCATGCCGTGCTGCTTGGCCATCCTGCGGATCCATTTATCGCTTTTGATGCTCACGCGTCGTTCTCCCTGGTCGAATCGTTGTCTTTATCTATGCGGAGTGTAGCCGATGGCTGTCGGTTTCATACGTCACCACCGTGACGTCCGCACCGGCGGCCCGCAGCGGCCTCAATTGCTGGTATTCGCTCGAGTGGTACCAGCGGTGCAATGATTCCATATTGTCGAAGCGCAGCACCACCAGACGCTCGAATTCCGCCTTCAGTTCGCCGGGGTTGCTGAGTATTTCCTGCTGCAGGCCGCGCAGCAATATCTCACCGCCATAGGCGATGATGGTGGCGTCGACCTGGTCGAGATAGTCGTGCCATTTTTCGGCATCGCGGATTTTGATATGCCCGGTGAGGTAGGCCGCCATGGATGATCGCTCAGTCGTCGTAGGGTGCGTTATCGGGAAGATCGGGCGAGGCCGCGTAATGCGCGATCGCCGCGCCATAACGTTTGGTGGCAGGCTCCCGGGAATACTCGGCAATATGGGCCAGCAACAGCGTCATCGAGTCGCGATGCCGGCCCAGGTTGTACAGGCTGAGCGCCAGGAACACCTTGAATTCCGGGGCATCCGGAAACCGGGCGATGCCTTTTTCCAGTGTCCTGACCGAATCGGTGATGCGGCCTGTACAACGATACGAACTCCCCAGCCCGAGCAGGGCGCCACGCAAATCTTCGCCGCCCAGGCCGTTCTCCAGCGCAAATTCGTAATGCGGAATGGCCTCTTCTTCCATGCCCTGCGGATCATAGGTGCAGGCCAGCTCGTAATTCACCTGCGGATCGCGCGGATGGGCCTTGTACAGATCGAGCAAGATCGCCAGCGCCTCGGTGAATTTCGATTCGCGCCGCAGGCTGGCGGCACGTTTGATGGCCGCTTTCAGGCGATCCGGCATGCTGGCCTAGGTATTTTGGATAACGATTTTCGGGAACACGCTGGTGCGATCCTGCGACTGCTTGGCGATTTTGGCCGCGCATTTGCGGGCAATTTCCTTGTAAATCTTCGTGATCGGCCCGTCGGGATCCGACACCACCGTCGGCTTGCCGCCATCGGCCATCTGCCGGATGCTCATGTCCAGCGGCAGGGAACCCAGCATCTCGATGTTGTAATCCTTCGCCATCCTGGCGCCGCCGCCTTCGCCGAAAATATGTTCGATATGACCGCAGTTCGAGCACACATGCATGGCCATGTTCTCGACGATGCCGATGATCGGCACGCCGACCTTCTCGAACATCTTCAGGCCCTTGCGCGCATCCAGCAGGGCAATGTCCTGCGGCGTGGTGACGATCACCGCGCCGGTGACCGGCACTTTCTGCGCCAGCGTCAGCTGGATGTCGCCGGTGCCGGGGGGCAGATCGACCACCAGGTAATCGAGGTCGTTCCAGCGCGTTTCGTTCAGCAGCTGCTCCAGCGCCTGGGTGACCATCGGCCCGCGCCAGACCATCGGCGTTTCCGGATCGATCAGGAAACCCACGCTCATCGCCTGGATGCCGTGGCCTTCCAGCGGCTCCATGGTCTTGCCGTCGCGCGACTGCGGGCGGCCGGTGATGCCCAGCATCATCGGCTGCGAGGGCCCGTAGATATCGGCATCGAGCATGCCCACCACCGCGCCTTCGGCCGCGAGGGCGAGCGCCAGGTTCACCGCCGTGGTGCTCTTGCCCACCCCGCCCTTGCCGGAGGCCACCGCGATGATGTTCTTGATGCCCGGCACCAGCTTCACGCCGCGCTGCACGCTGTGCGAGACGATCTTCGAATACACATTGACCGAGACGTTTTCCACGCCGGCGATTTTTTTCAGCCGCTCGGTGACCTGCCTGCGGATGGACTCGGTGACGCTTTTACCCGGATAGCCCAGCACAATTTCCAGCGAAACGAAGCCGCCCTCGATCTTGATGTTCCGGGCCTGCTTGCCCTCGACGAAGTTTTCATCGGTGACGGGATCGATCAATTCGCGCAAGGCGTTCTGGATGGTTTCTGCGGTGATGCTCATGGGCTGCCGATCAATTCATTGAAATATGTAAAAGCGGAGCAATATTTTATCGGAAAGACGTGTGTCGCACCCCTTCTTTGTGTACCTATTTGCGGAAGGGCTTGATACAATCGACACCACAAAAATTATTCAAATCAGTCACTAACCGCATTCAGCCGCCCATCGACGTCGCAACGTCCGCCGGGCAGCGCACCGAGCGCCGCAAATACCCTGATGTCCCGCAAACTTTTCGTTACCACCGCCCTGCCCTACGCCAACGGCCCGTTCCATATCGGCCACATCATGGAATACATCCAGGCGGATATCTGGGTACGGTTTCAGCGCATGCAAGGCAATGAGGTGCATTTTGTCTGTGCCGACGACGCGCACGGCGCGCCGATCATGCTCAAGGCCGAAGCCAGCGGCGTCACGCCCGAGCAGCTGGTCGCCAGCATCGCCGCGCAGCGGCCGCGTTCGCTCAACGGCTTCCATATCGGCTTCGACCACTGGCATTCCACCCACTCGCCGGAGAACGTGGCGCTGTCGCAGGACATCTACAAAAAACTGAAGGCGGCCAAGCTGATCGCCACCCGCTCGATCGAGCAGTTCTACGATCCGGTCAAGGGCATGTTCCTGGCCGACCGCTACATCAAGGGCGAGTGTCCCAAATGCGGCACCAAGGACCAGTACGGCGACGCCTGCGAGAACTGCGGCGCGGTCTATGCGCCCACCGATCTGAAAAATCCCTATTCGACCATCACCGGCGCCAAGCCGGTGCTGAAAAGCTCCGAGCATTTTTTCTTCAAGCTCTCGGACAAGAAATGCGTGCAGTTCCTGCAGGATTGGGTGAAGGAAACGCCGTTGCAACCCGAGGTCGTCAACAAGCTGGCGGAGTGGCTGGGCGACGACGGCAAGAACTTCAACGACTGGGACATCTCGCGCGACGCACCCTACTTCGGCATCGATATCCCCGATGCGCCGGGCAAATATTTTTACGTCTGGCTGGATGCGCCGGTTGGTTACCTGGCCAGCCTGAAAGCCTATTTCGATTCCGGCAAGGCCCATGCACGCGGCGAGAAACGCAGCTTCGATGAATTCATGGCCGACGACAAGGTCGAGCAGTATCACTTCATCGGCAAGGACATCGTCTATTTCCACACCCTGTTCTGGCCGGCCATGCTCAAGTTTGCCGGCCGCAAGGTGCCGAACAATGTGTTCGTGCACGGCTTTTTGCAGGTCACCGGCGAGAAGATGTCGAAGTCGCGCGGCATCGGCTTCGGCCCCGACAGATACCTCGATCTGCACCTCAATCCCGAATGGCTGCGCTATTACATCGCCGCCAAGCTGAACGACAAGGTCGAGGACCTCGATTTCAATCCGGACGATTTCCTGGCGCGCGTCAACAGCGACCTGATCGGCAAGTATGTGAACATCGCCAGCCGCGCGGCCGGGTTCATCAGCAAGAAATTCGGCGGCAAGCTCGTCAAGCCGGTGCTGCCGGCCGAGGTGGCCAGGGAATTCGCCGCGGCGGCACCGGAGATTGCGGGCTATTACGACGGCCGCGAATTCGGCAAGGCGATCCGCAAGATCATGGCGCTGGCCGATCTGGCCAATCAGTATGTCGATGCCAACAAACCCTGGGAACTCGCCAAGCTTGAAGGTCGCGACGCGGAGTTGCATACTGTGTGCTCGACATGCATCGCCATGTTCCGCGATCTCACGGTATATTTGGCGCCTGTGCTGCCGGAACTTGCAGCCAACGCCGGCGCGATGTTCAATTTCGACGCACTCGACTGGAAAGCATTGGCGAAGACCTTGCCATCCGGCCATGAAATCAAACCGTACAAACACTTAATGTCACGCATCGACCCCAAACAAATCGACGCCTTGCTCGAACCCGGTGCAGAAGCCGCAGCCGCGGCGGATGCCATCGCCAAGGCCGCCGCCAAGCCTGATAAGGCCGCCAAGCCTGCCGACGGCAAGGTGGAAGCCAAAACCGCCAATAATGATTTGCCCGCGACCGGCGGTGACTTCGCCCTGGTCGCGCCGGAGCCGCCGAAACCGGTCGTCATCCAGGAAATTTCGGAGACGATTTCGATCGACGATTTTGCACGCATCGATTTGCGTGTCGCCAAAATCCTCGATGCCGAACTGGTGGTCGAGGCCGACAAACTGCTGAAGCTCACGCTGGACCTGGGTATTGAACAGCGCACCGTGTTCGCCGGCATCCGTTCCGCCTACAACCCCAAACACCTGGTCGGCCGCCTGACGGTGATGGTCGCCAACCTCGCGCCGCGCAAGATGCGCTTCGGCGAATCGCAGGGCATGGTGCTGGCCGCCGGCGACGGCACCGGCATCTATCTGCTCTCGCCGGACTCCGGCGCGGTGCCGGGGATGCGCATTAAATGACGCAGTCGACCCGGGATTCAGGTGCGAAGCGCCTGGAAGCCCGGCAGTCGCTGCGTCATCCCGGCGAAGGCCGCGCCTCTGCCAAGCCCGCAGTTTCTCCCTCCCGCGAGTTGCCGCTGCGGCTGCCGCCATACGCGGTGGATCGCGAGACGCTTGAAAACGAAGCGCGCATCGACACCTACCGCGCCAGCGGTCCCGGTGGCCAGCACGTCAACAAGACCAATTCCGCCATCCGCATCACGCACCTGCCATCGGGCGTGGTGGTGATCGCACAGGATTCCTCTTCGCAATTCCGCAACAAGAACGTTGCCTTCGAGCGCCTCATCGAGAAGCTGGCCAAGCTCAATCACGTGCCGAAGAAGCGTTTCGCAACCAAGCCGACGCGCGCTTCCAAAGAACGGCGCATCGAGGCGAAGAAAACGCGCACCGTGGTCAAGAACCAGCGCAGTCGCAAGATTTCGCATGATGAGTAACGAGACCGACAATATCAACGAGAGCGGCTGGCAGGGCGGCGACGAAATCATCACCCTGCACCTGTCGATCACCGGTCGTGTGCAAGGCGTCGGCTTTCGCGAATCGATGCGCCTGATCGCGCAGGCCTTGAACGTCACCGGCTGGGTGCGCAATCTCGCCGATGGCAGCGTCGAAGCCACCGTGCAGGGCGAGGAGGCCGCGGTCGAGCAGCTCGTCAACTGGTGCCACAACGGCCCGCCCGGCGCCAATGTGAAATACGTGAACGCGCGCGCCGTCGAGGATGCCGAAACCTATATCGCGTTTTCGCGCTGGGCCAGTACCGAACGCTAGCGAGCCTTCGATTTAAAAATAAAACTCCAGCATTGGCGCGGTGTTTGAGGCATTTTTGCTCCAGAAGCCGCGCCAAATGGCGACCCGAGATTTTTGGACACTTCTCGAAACCTCAAATAGTCGTCATTCCAGCTTATTTTGGTAAATGAGCTGGAATCCAGTCCTTCGTTGAATCAAACGCTTGGACGGACTTGGGGCGAAAGCATGCTTTCGCGCCCGCGCCGGGACGACGAGGTTTTTGGAAGTCCCCATTTCCGCCCGCGTCAAGCGAATCACGGTAACGGAAGGTCCCGGCCCGCCGAGATTTCAGCGCGGCTCATTGCAGCTGCAATTCGAGGAACGCCGCTCCCGGGACAGGGTTGAACCGGTAAGGCGAAACAGGCTTGAAGCCCAGCGACAGGTACAGGGCATGCGCCGCCGCCATCGAAGGCAGCGTATCCAGCAGCAAGCTGCGGTATCCCAGTTGCCTGGCCGCGGTCACGATGCCTTCCACCAACAGACGTCCAACGCCTTGCCCGCGCATGTCGGGGCTCGCATACAAGCGTTTGATTTCGCCGACGCCCTCCGAGAATTGCCGCACGCCGACACAGCCGACATAAACGCCCGACTGCGCGGCGAGCAGAAAAGCGCCCGCCGGCGGGGAGTACTGGCTGGCAAGATGCGCCAATTCGTGCGCGAGATGCTGAAACGAAAGGTCCAGGTCCAGGGACGCCGCATACTCTTCGATCAGTTGCCGCGCCTGACCCCAGTCTTCCTCCGATTGCGGCGACACAAGACGAATCGTCACCCTTTTCTCCCGGGACATCCACCCCTCTTCCGGAACATGCATGGGACCGATATATGTTGAAGCAAACGTTTCGTCATTTACCACCCTGGATTTTCAAATCGCTGCCGGTCATTCGCGGCCGCCGCGCTCAATGAGGGCAGGAGCGCGTTGACGGCGTCTGGCCCAACCAAACCTATCGAGCGGCCCCGCAAATTCCGGTTTGCCTGCTCATGGCCGCGCATCGTAGAAATAATAGGCCGCCGTATACGGCACCCGCACCTCGCTGCCTGCCTGTGCCTCGCTGCACGCGGCGGCAGGTGCCTTGCCACCGACGGTACGCACCCGCTGGATGCTTAGCGTATGGCCGAAGACGCCGTTGCCCGCGTTCGATTTCGCTTTCAGCAACAGCCAGGGAATGGCATTGGCATCGGGGCCGTCATCGCGCGCCTTGACTTCGCCGACCACCTTGCTGCCGTCGTTCGATTCCCAGGTCGGGCCGGCATAGTGCTTGCCGATCCGGGTTCCAGCGTGGTCGAACAGATCGGCTTCCGGCGCCTTGAAGGCCCACTCGAAGCGCGCCGGATCGGCCTTGCCGGCGCTGCATACATAAATTTGCACGCCGGTGGCGGCCACCTCGAGCGCGGGCACCTGATCCGCCGGCGCCCTGAGGTTGTCGGCGACGGCCGGCGCCGTTATGCCCCCGGCAGCGGCACAGCCGGCGAGCAGCACTGCGGCTGCGACCATCATCATCGTGATCACGTTTTGTGTCTTCATGGTTGATGCACCTTTCATGGGTTACCGCTTCGGCAGGAAAATAACGGGAAAATAACAGGAAAATATTCAGACGAAACCGTTTTACGTCGGGGACACCTATCTGGATGCAATCCTTATCTCCTTATCGTATCGCGTCAGCCGCTTTGCCGACCAGGACCTGGTAATGCACTGGTCCTCATTGTCCATTAGTCCCTGTAGCCTCTTTTTCTCAGCGTGAATACTTGGTGGCGCCACGCGCCCGGCAACGCACCTCCGCCCAACAATGGCGCAAACGATGTCGCCGCCACCCCTTTTGGTGCGAAGCCGTCCGCGTTCGCGCACTGCGCATCTATCGCCATCGCCGCGCGCATCGCGATCAGGGTATGGTCACACGGCATTCCCGGCACGGCGCTTGCTCATTACCCTGGCCGTCACGGCCAATGAAAAAAACCCGATAACAAATTTCGAGAGGAAAATAAATGGACCAGGCACTGTTGAAGGAATTGGCGCAATTCAAAATGTTGTTCAAACGCACCATCAACCAAACGGTCGATATCGAACGACTGATCTCCGATGCGCCCTATGGCAAGGACCTCCTTTCGCTCGCCGAGGATAGCGACAACGAAACGCTGGTGCTGATGGCCCTGAGCCTGAAAGACAAATTGGGGCTACTGCCGCAACCGCGCGCGGCCGAGGCAACGCCTGCGGAAGCCGGCGCGGATGCCAAGCCAAATGACAAATACGTGCGCGGCGCACGCGGCTAGGCCGACGTTGCAACTGGTGTTGCGGAAACCCACAGCGCGCTTTCGCGACGGGCAGCGCTGAAGAAACCGGCGCAAGTCACAAAAAACAAGCTCCAGCATTGGCGCGGCGTTCGGAGCATTTTTGCCCCGAACGCCGCGCCAGATGGCGTTCTGCGATTTTGATCGACTGCACAACCGAATCATGCCGATCAAGCGCCCTTGCTTCGCGGCACGAAAAGTCAGGCGAGCACCTGATACTCGCTCTGCACCAGTCCGCTCGGGAAGGTTCGCGTCGATACATGCCGCAGCCGCACATCATGCGGCAGCGAACCAAACAGCGGAATGCCCTCGCCGATCAGCACCGGCACACGGGTCACAATCAGGCGATCGATCAGTCCCGCGCGCAGGAACCCCTGGATCGTGACCCCGCCGTCGATGTAAAGATGGTGCGCGCCGCCGGCCGCAAGCTGCGCCACGATCTCGGCCGGTGTGCCGGAAATCTGCTCCGCGCGCCCGCCGCGGACGGCAGAAAAATCGACCGGCCGGCTGCTCAGCACCACCACGCGCTTATTGCCGTACGGCCATTCGGGAAACGCCAGCACCGTCTCGAAAGTCTTGCGTCCGATCACCAGCGCATCGATGCCGGCCATGAACTCGTCATAACCATGCGGCTCGCCGCCGCCCTCGGGCAGAAAATCGAGAGCGCCGTTGGGGCGGGCGATGAAGCCGTCGACGCTGGTGCCGACAAAAACAGATATGGTCACGGCGGCCTCCTCAAGTGCGGATGCTTCGCAGGCAGAGATTCAACGCCGAAGCCCCAGCCGCCGTCTTAACCGCAGCGAAGAGAGGACAAGACGGTCGGCTGGAGTGCCTTATGTGTTATTCCGCCACATTGACGCCCGAACCGCCCAATTCCTTCGGGAAGTCCTTCATCTTCGGCAACCCATCCTTGATTCGCAGCTTCGTTTCCTGATAATTGACATGGATGCCGGCGTGATACGGAAAGTCCGGAATGGCCGCCGCATACACATCGGTGAGTCCCATGCCGGGATGCTCGGTGAAGATGTGCCCTCCGCACGTTTTGCACCATTTTCGATAACTGTGCGGCGTCTTGTTGTATGTGCCGATGTTGTCTGCCCCCCGCGTGATCTGCACCGCTTCAGGTTTCCATAAAGTGAAGGCGTTGACAGGCCCCGCCGACCAGCTTCGACACGACTCACAATGGCAATAGCCCATTCCGGCCGGCTCGCCACTGACCGTGAACTGAACCGCGCCGCAAAAACAGCTGCCTTGGTAAGTTTTTCCGTTGCTCATGATGCACCTCCCTGGTGGTTTGCACGACGACAAGGTCCGGAGCGCAGGCTTTAAGCAGTGCGTGAAGGACGGAAGCCTGCGAAATAGATGCTCGGAACACCAATTCTAGGCGCAAAGACGATTGGCCCGCATTTGATTTTGCTGCAAAAAAAACGGCCCGAACTTTCCTGACGCGGCCTTCTGCGGCCGTCTCGCCCTTATGTGCGCCGGTGCAAGGTCCGCGTTCGATTCCCTCGCTGTCGCCGCAGCCGCATTTTGGCGGGGTTCGGCCACGCCGATCAGGTTGTTTGGTTGGGCCTGCAGGGGTCTGGGCAGCGATCGCTGCTTGTGCTCGATTAGCCAGCGTTCGAGGGCATGCCCCGCTTGGTGTAGGTTGATGCGGCAGCCCGACTAAACTGACGCATCCCGAAACGCGCGCAACACCGTATTGATGCGCGTCTGGTAGCCAGGCCCCTGCGCCTTGAACCATTCAAGCACGTCCTGATCGACGCGCAGCGAAATGGATGCCTTTGACGGCATAGGCTGCAGCCCGCGGCGGACAACGCCGCGAACGATGTGGTGGATGTCGGCTTCAGGGTGATCTTTGGTCGGCGTCGCCGGCTTTGCTTTCGCCTTGAGACGGGCCCAGTCAGTTTTGGATTTCATTGAAGAAGATGATTGCTTCGCGCTGGGTTGCTTTGCGGAACGAGATGATGCGGATTTCATGGTCAGTCTCCGTGTGCGCAATGGATACGGATAGGTGCGGAGCGTGGCGGGCATCTCGGAGCGGCCTGGCTAGCGCTTATGCAAGGAATGGGCGCCGAACTTATTTTTCTTTTGCAGTTTTTCTTTCTGCTTCAATGGCAGCATCAGGCATCCCCCGCGCCCGCGGAAAAAGTTTCCACGACTTCATAAATCCCCGGCTCGAACTTCGCGATGGCCAGCGCCTGCTGAAGATACGGCAGGGGAGCAGGATTCTCGCGCATGGCCTGATAATCCGCAACGCTGCGCCATTGCGCGTACATCGTGACCTTGGTGCCGTCGAGGCTGCGATGCAGATTGGCGGAAATAAACCCCGGCGCATGGCGCACCGAGGTCTCGGTCGCGCGGGTCAGCAAATCAATGAGCTGCTGCTGGTTCGCGGGTTCCACGGTAAAGACATTGATGAGGGTTACGAGCTTGTTGTGCTTGGAAATCGTGGGCATGAACGGTTGTGCGAAGTGATGGGTTGAGATAGTTCGAGCAATTCTAGTCTTCTGACAGTATGCGCGGGCCGAGCCCGACGACTATCGGGGCGCCGGACAGTTGAGAAATAGTCGACTTTAACCATAAAGACTCTTTTTTCCCAAGAAAATTGACTCTGACCATGAGGGTTTCGCTCGTTGATAATTACGTCCTACCTGCTATTCAATCACGCGAAGTGAATATATCGTTTCTTCCATTGGCTTCTTCGGGGACGCTGGGTCAAATACGGCGCGACGTCTAACGGCTACTTTATCGAAGTAAATTTCCCCCTCAAACGATTCTGAACCGTCACCGCCATAAATATGTAGTACACCTTGGCCCGCTGAGAGTATGAGTTCGCACTTGCGAACGTCTACTAAGTCAATGAAGGCAGATGAAGGTACAACAAGTTTTCTATTGTTGACTACGATTTCCAAGTTTTCAATGACTGAGAAAGTATCTGTGAACTGACCTTCAATAAATCGCGGCCCCAGAAAATCCTTAGCGTTTACTACTTTTGTTTTTGCAACAACCGTTACTGCCATCCCGTACGCACGAAGAGAAAACTTCGTGTTTGCGCTTGAGGTTAGGTCTTGAGTTTCAATGTAGTCACCCCAAACAACGGGGCTTAGCAGGATCACGCATACGGCCACAAGTGAGCAATACCAATTTATTTTGGACACGATATTAATTTAGGCACTTATTACATGTTGAAAGAATATCGCGTTTCTTCCCAAGCCTTGTCTGGAAACGATCCATTTACAACACGTCTTTTTTTGAGGTAGCGCCCCTGTTGAAATACTAGTTCGGCAGTATAAGCATCTGCGCCATCGCCACCATTCACCAAGAGGACGACATCATTCCCAGATTGGTCCAAAGAGACGTTCATTGGGTTTGCAAGATCTGCGTACGCTGAGAACGGAATGTATATCTTTTGCTTCCCGATTCTAATGTCTAGCTTGACAATTGCTGAAGCGGGATGCCCTTGTTCAGCACCCCACAGGCTTTGCGAGCCATAAATAGAAAAATTTGGTTTGCTCGCAAGAACGACAATAGAGAATTTTTTGCCACCTTTAAGCTCTATTGCCAATTCGGCACGCCCATCTTTTAGGGACACCGAGTTGGCACCAAACACCATGCCTGCCTGAAGTAGAAAGACAATAAATGCCCAACAGTAGATTCGTATCATCATTCGAATACTTTCAATATTTTGTCTGAACTGCGGTTGATCCTTTTTCGGACATTAAGCGGAAGCACAATACAGCCTGTAGAGGCTGTTTCACACTTACACGAATTATCACCGTGAATCTGGAACGAACTGCGACCAAAAGTATTGGTGTCAGGTAATGGCGTCAAGTCCATAATATTTTTACCAGTATTAGGGCTATCTCTCATCGAACCAATCCGATATTCTCCTTCGGTTAAAGGCCCCGCCGGATTTTGAGGATTACGCGGTTCAGATGCGGACTGCAGTTGCCAAACTGGATTGTTAAGCCCATCTGCCCTCCCTGAATATCCTTTGTCAGTAATAAAGTCAGCCGCTCCTCCTTCTGGAGGGAAGTACCACAGCGAACCTGAAGACAAGTAGTACTCCCAGTGCAATCCGAAGGGGTCTCTTAAGTTCAATGGGCTGCCCTTCACATATGCATATGTATTGACGCCCCCTTTTAACCCAATCGGGTCACTCTGCACATATCGCGCTGCAGCACTACTGCCATAACCGATTAGCACCAGCATAAGCAAGATCGCTTTGATCAATCTCAGTATTGTCATTCCGCTTCCCCTTTCATTGTACTGATTTAGCATTGTTCACTCGTTGTAAATAATCCCTGTTTGCTGCCTCATCCGGTTCTCGCCAACCAAGCGCCTCAGCCTTCCCTCGCCATTGCCGCATGCCCTGATCAAGTTGCATGAAATACGGGCGCTGTTCCTCCGGAATGTCTCTCGGCATCGGGTACTTGTTCACAAAATGCCGCTGCCGTAGGCGGTAGCAGGCCGATGCGGTATGCAGCATGGCCGGTACATACTTCGGGTAGTGCGCTAACACCAGACTGGCCAAAGCAATGCGGTACTCTTCCTGGCCTTGCTGTCCATACCACTCCAGCAAGGTGCCTGCCATCACGACAACGGTCTCTTTCTTGGTCAAGGGTTGCATGTAGATGCCATTGGCCAAGGCTTCCGCGGTCATCGGGTTTTGCTGCTGCACCCAGACGTCCCGCGTGAAGCCGGCGCCGCTGGTAGCTTCCAAATTGAAATAGGTACCCAACTCATCCCGGTATTTGACGAAGATATGCTCCGGCGCGGTCGATGCGGTTACGTCGATGCCGAGCTTCTGTCCAAGGACGATGAAGAGCAAGGGCATCGACACGCAATTGCCCTTCCGTGTGGCAAGATAGTTAGGCAACAGCTTGTTGCGAATGTTTTGGCCGAAGGGGTCGTCGAGATCGTAATGGAATGGTCGGTTGGCGTTCCAGGGACCTGCTTGATAAATATACGAACGCAGCGCATCGAGTTTCTGCCGGCTAGTAGCGCGGGCCGGCAATTGGGATTTGACCTTTGCCGCTATCGCATCGAGTTGCTTGAGATTTTTGGCGATGTCGATGCCCGGATCGATCATGTGATCGATGGCCAGCTTTGCTTTCGCGAGATCGATCTGATCGTCCGGCGATTCCAGAATGGCGCGGATCGTTTGAAGATGCGCGTCCGGCACATGTGTGATGCTCTCCGCATATGCAGCCTGGATAGCTGCCGATAGCGGAAGAAACATGCCCAACAAAAACGATAGTACTAATGAAGTAGGCGCTGGTAGCGGGCGCATGCTTATCCGACGGGTAGATGGAGTTTTACATCACAAATTTTAATTGGCGTTACGCCACGCAAAGGCTTGAGTGCCCTTTGAATTCAAGCGGCAATCTCGCAACGACGGCTAATGTAGCCAAATGTAAATTTGATAGGCAAGCATTTTGATTTGGATTTGCCGTTTCCTACCCGCGCAAGTAGGAATTGAGGGTGCTTATATTGCCGAATCAAGATTGGCGTCTGAGTTGCGCTGTGAAAAATTCGTAGAACGCCATTTGGCGCGCATTTCCAAGCTTTTTTGCCCGGAAACCCGCGCCAATGCTGGACTTTCAAAATTCATCCGTGCACCGCCCATGGATACAAAACTGGATACCGGCCTTCGCCGGTATGACAGTGTTCCATTCGCGGTCTGTCTAAATTGAAAGCTATGCAGTTCCGGCAAAGCAGTTATTGCCGCGCCTGAGTCCGAGGTTGCGAGCGATCGCGACTCAATAATCCCCACCGCCCCCCGAAAACCCACCCTGCTGGTAGCGATCCCGCCAGTCGCGCTGCGGGGGCGGCAGCATATTGCTGGTGTCGTATTTGAGTTCGACGTTGTCGGGGGTCAGCCACTCTTGCAGGGATTGGATCAGCGGCTCGCTGATGCGCACGCGCCAGTTTTCGGGCAGGGGCACGTCGACTTCGCCGGTGCCGTTGTTGTAGTGGATGAAAATCGCGCAGCTGCCGGGCTGGTTGGGGGCGAGATGCGGGGAGAGGATGCGGCGCAGTTTTTCGCTGTCGGCCTGGCCGTTCATCGATAGCGTCATCATGCGCACATGCTTACGCGCTTCGTCGATCGACAGCAGCTCGTCGACGATCACGCGCAGGCCACCGGAAAAATCGTCCACGCTGACCTTGCCGCGGATGATCAGGGGCTGATCGTCGACCAGCATGGCGCGCTTCTTGTCGAAGACTTCGTTGTAGATCACGGCTTCCACCCGCGCGGTGCCGTCGTCGAGGGTGATCACGCACATGCGCCCGCGCTTGCCGTTGCGCACGCGCTGCTCGTAGAGAATGCCGGCCAGCATCACCGGCTCGTTCTTGGCCTGCAGATCGATCAGCCTGGTCTTGGCGAACTGGCGGATTTCGCGCTCGTATGAGGTGAAAGGATGACCGGAGAGATAAAAGCCCAGTGCTTTTTTCTCGGCATTCAGGCGGTCGCGTTCGCTCCAGGCGTGCACCTGCACCAGCTCGAGCACATCCATGCTGCCGCCGGTGGCTTCGCCGAACAGGCTGACCTGCTGTGCGTCGCGCTCGGCCTTCTCGGCCATTTCGATGGCCTTGGGCAATGCGGTGATGAGCGTGGCGCGATTCGGCTCGATGGCGTCAAACGCGCCGGCGCAGATCAGCGCTTCGATGGCGCGGCGGTTGACCTTGCTGCGGTCGATGCGGCGCACGAAATCGAGCAAATCCTTGAATGGCCCGCCGGCAATGCGCACGCCGACGATGCTCTCAATTGCCGATGCGCCGGTGCCTTTGACCGCACCGAGGCCGTAGCGCACGGTTTTTTCATCGACCGGTTTGAAGCGATAGGTGCCCTGGTTGATATCCGGCGCCAGCACGGTAATGCCATTGGCCTTGGTGTCGTCGAACACCATTTGCACCTTGTCGGTGAAATCCATCACCCCCGACATGTTGGCGGCCATGAATTCGGCGGTGTAATGCGCCTTCAGGTACGCGGTCTGGTAGGCCACCAGCGAATACGCGGCCGAGTGCGATTTGTTGAAACCGTAGCCGGCAAACTTTTCCATGAAGTCGAAAAGTTCCTTGGCCACCTTGGCGGTGACGCCGTTCTTTTGCGCGCCCTCGCCGAAGATGCCGCGATGCTTGGCCATCTCTTCCGGCTTTTTCTTGCCCATGGCGCGACGCAGCAGATCGGCGCCGCCCAGCGAGTAGCCGCCGATCACCTGGGCGATCTGCATCACCTGTTCCTGGTAGATCATGATGCCGCAGGTGGGCGAGAGGATCGGCCGCACCCGCTCATCAAGGAAGGTCACCGCCTCGCTGCCGTTCTTGTACTTGATGTATTGCGGGATCAGGTCCATCGGGCCCGGGCGATAGAGCGCGTTCAGCGCGGTGAGATCGTCGAGCCTGGAGGGCTTGGACTTGACCAGCAGATCGCGCATGCCGCGACTTTCAAACTGGAAGATCGCCACCGTATTGCCCTTGGCGAAAATCTCGTAGGCTTTCTTGTCGTCGAGCGGAATGGTGGTGAGATCGAATTCGCTGTTTGGGCGGCCATTGGGTTGCTTACCCGGCCGCTCGTGGATCAGCTTGTTGGCTTCTTCCAGAATGGTCAGCGTGGTCAGGCCCAGAAAGTCGAACTTGACCAGGCCCACCGCTTCGACGTCGTCCTTGTCGTACTGGCTCACGAATGAATCCGAACCATCGGCCACATACAGCGGCGTGAAGTCGGTCAGCGGCCCGGGCGCGATCAGCACGCCGCCGGCATGCATGCCGACGTTGCGGGTGATGCCTTCCAGTTTCAGCGCCAGCTCCATCAGCTGCGCGACTTCATCCTCGGCCTTCATGCGCTCGGAGAACTGCGGCTCGGCCTCGATCGCGCCCTTGAGCGTGATGCCGAGCTGATTGGGGATCAGCTTGGCGATCTGGTCGACATAGTTGTAGCCCATGCCGAGCACGCGGCCGACGTCGCGGATCACCGCCTTGGCCGCCATCGTGCCGAAGGTGACGATCTGCGACACGCTTTCGTGGCCGTATTTGTTCTTGACGTAATCGATGACGCGATCACGCCCTTCCTGACAAAAGTCGATATCGAAATCGGGCATCGAGACGCGTTCCGGATTCAGAAAGCGCTCAAACAGCAGATCGTATTCCAGCGGATCCAGATCGGTAATACCCAGCGAATATGCCACCAGCGAGCCGGCGCCCGAGCCGCGGCCCGGCCCGACCGGCACGCCGTTCATCTTCGCCCAGTTGATGAAGTCGGCCACGATCAGGAAGTAACCGGGGAAGCCCATGTGCACAATGGTGCGGACCTCGAACTCGAGCCGCTCCAGATAGCGCGGATAAACCTCGGCGCGTTTGGCCGCATCCGGAAAACCGATCGCCAGGCGCTTGTCCATGCCGGCCTTGGCGGAATCCATCAAATAGGCGTCGATGGTCTCGCCATTGGGCGTGGGAAAATTCGGCAGCCTGGATTTGCCCAGCGAGAATTCGAAGTGGCAGCGCCTGGCGATCTCGGCGGCGTTTTCCAGCGCTTCGGGAATATCGGCGAACAAGGTCGCCATTTCCGCTGCCGACTTGAAATACTGCGCCGCCGTGAAATCGCGCGTGCGGCGCTTGTCGCCCAGCACCTCGCCGCGCGCGATGCAGACGCGCGCTTCGTGCGCCTTGAAATCCTCCGCCTTCATGAACTGGATGGGATGGGTCGCCACCACCGGCAGATCGCAGACACTGGCGAGATTCATCGCCTGCTGGTTGTAGGGCTCGTCGAAATCGCGCTCGGCGCGCTGCAGCTCGATGTAGAACGCATTCTGGAAATCCGCCGACCAAGCATTGGCCAGCGCCATCGCGCGCTTGGTATCGCTCTGCAACAGCGCCTGGCCGATATCGCCGAACGCCGCGCCGGACAAGGCGATCAGGCCATCCGTGGTTTTACCGCTCAGCCATTTGCGCGACACTTCGGCGCGGCCGCGCCAGGTGTTCTCGCGATAAGCGCGCGTCAGCAGCTGGCAGAGATTGAGGTAGCCGGCATCGTTGCGGCACAGCAGCAAGAGGCGCGTGGGCTGGTCGCGATTTTTTTCGTTTTCGATATACAGCTCGCAGCCGATGATCGGCTGCACGCCGCGGCCGCGCGCCATCTGGTAGAACTTGACCGCGCCGAACACATTGGCCAGATCGGTGATCGCCAGCGCCGGCAATTTATCGGCAGCCGCCTTGGCCACCGCTTCATCGATACGGACGATGGAGTCCGTGATGGAGTACTCGGTGTGGAGGCGCAGATGCGCGAAGGGAGCGGAAGGGATCATTGCAGGCCGTCAGAATCAGGGTGGAATTTTAACACCCTGTCGAATCGGCACTCGCCCGATGGATACCTTATTTGCGACGGCATTGCCGCGAACGCGGCGATGAAAACGAGCGCGACGACAGGCTGCCGTAGCACCTGGGCAGGCAACCGGGCTAGGCGGACTGCAGGCCCAAATTGAAAGTGGCCACATAGGCTGCGCCCTCTTTCATGGCGGTAAGCATCAACTCGCTGCCGCCGCTGCGAAAGATGCCGTCGCGCTCATTGCGCCGGTCCCGCCGGCCCTTGGCGGCATAAGGCGCCTGCGCGAAAACCTGGTCGCTGAGCGCATCGTCGAAGTACAACTGCGAGGTAAATTCGCGGATCTTGCCGGCGGCCGCGCCGGCGCGCACCTTGAAATGGATGTGCACGGTCCTGCCGGGATACCAGCCGGGATAGATGGTGATAAAGCTGGCCGCGCCGTTCCGGTCGGTCAGCTGGTAGCCGCGCAGGAATTTCTTGCCGCGGGTGTCGGTGCCGTCGTCATTGACATCCGAATACACGCCCAGCGCATCGCAGTGCCATATATCGACCATGACTCCTGCGAGGGGCGCGCAGCTGCCGCCATCGACGCGGGACACATTGAAGATCAGGCGCAGCTCGGCGCCGGCCTTCAGCGTGCCGTCGCCCGGATCGGCGCGGATGTCGCTGCGATTGAGTTTCTCGTCGACGAAATAAGGGCCCTCGGTCTGCGCCGGCTTCACCACACAGGATGGCATCGGCGTTCCCGATGTTGCAGCCCCACCCAAGGCTTGCCGCGGCGCACCGAGCAAGGTTAGGGCCGCGGAGGTGCCGATCAGGCCAAGCAGTTCGCGGCGGTCGATATTGGCGAGGCGGCTTTTCTCCGTTTCATTGCTGTTGCTCATCTGCCCTCCTCAACCGGGATTGCAACACAAGATCGGTCTCACGTCGGGATTACTTTACGCTTTCCGCGCCGGACATGTCATTGCGCCGGCAATGCGCCGCAATCTCTTCGACCAAACGTGCATGCAGGCCGACAGGCAGATCATGACCCATGCCGGGGATTACCGACAATTTGGCCTGGGGGATCACGCGGGCAGTATCGATGCCGGCGGCCACCGGCAACAGGGGATCGTTCTGGCCGTGAATCACCAGCGTCGGCGCGGTAATCGTTTTCAGCACGCGACTGCGATCGCCGCTTGCGGCAACGGCGACCAGTTGACGGGCGACGCCCTGCGGGTAGTTGCTGCGCAGCACATGGCGTTCGCACATGGCGTCGAGCACGGCATCGTCTTCGGGAAAACCGGGGCTGCCGATGACGCGCAGCACTTTTTTCATGCGTGCAATGGCGCCGGGAATATCGCCGCGCCTGGCGGGCGGCGCCAGCAGGGCATTGCGCGCTTTCCACGTCGGCCCCGGCAGGCTGCGGCGGCCGGTGGTCGACATGATCGAGGTGAGGCTCTGTACCTTGTGCGGAAAATGCGCGGCGAGATTCTGCGCGATCATGCCGCCCATCGAGGCGCCGACCACATGCGCGCGGGCGATGCCCAGCGCGTCCAGCAGGCCGGCGGCGTCACGGCTCATATCGTCGATGTAATACGGCGACTTCATCGGCAGGCGCAGCATGTATTTGGCGAATTCCAGCGGCACATTCGGCATGCCGGCCTGCCCGAACTTGGTGGAGAGGCCGACATCGCGGTTGTCGAAGCGGATCACGCGAAAACCGCGCGCGGCCAGCAATACGCAAAAAGGATCGGGCCAGGCGATCATCTGCATGCCCAGACCCATGATCAGCAGCAGGGGCAGCGCCGTGGCATCGCCGATAATTTCGTATTCGAGCTGGAGGCCGTTGACCTGAACCGACGACATCCTTAATCCCGATCCGGGTCGCGATAGAAATACTGGCGCCAGCCGAGGCGGTGGAATTTTTCCCAGGCGCCCGGGCGCTGCGCAAGACGGTCGGCGACGGCGTACAGCGCGGTCGGGTTCATGCCCATGCCGACATGGCTGGCGACGACTTCGATGTTCTCGGTGTGCTTCGCCTCTTTCTGCTTGCTGAGCGGCCAGGACACCACGCCGTCGGTACGGCTGAAGATCGACGTGGTGGGGACCGGCGGCGCCTCGGCGATCTGCGCCAGCATCGCCGCATCGTCGAGCTTGTGGCCGCTGGCGAATTCATACAGGCGCCAGGCATTGGTCGCCTTCGGATTGCCCGCGAACGGCGTGCCCAGGGTGATGACGCTGCGCACATGATCGGGCAGGGCCTTGGCGAATTCGCGCGCATAAATGCCGCCGAGGCTCCAGCCGATCAGGCTGACTTTCCGTTTCGATTTGCGATGGATTTCGGCGACGCGTTCCAGGCTTTTTTCGAGCACGCCTTCGCGCGGCCCGAAGTTGAAGCCGAGGTCCCAGCCATAGGTTTCGTAACCCTGCGCCGACAGGAAATTGCGCAAGGGCACGGTGGAAAAATCCCCCGCGCCCAGGCCGGGAAATACGATCACCGCATGGCCGTCGCCGGCAGGCGCGCTTTTCAGCAGGGGCCAGGCCGCCAGGGTCGCCCCCAGTTCCCAGGGTGCGCGGCCTTCCAGCGCCAGCAACATTGCGCCAGGCGCCTGCAATTTTTCCAGAACTTCCGCCATCGAATCTCCCTTCGGTTTCCTGCCGCGCCCGGAGCGCTTTGCTTCAGCCATTCATATCACCCACAAATTTTGAGTCTGTGTCGTCCCAGCGGAGGCTGGGACCCAGTCCAATCCTTGATTTTGAAATACGGAGGACTGGATTCCAGCCTCCGCTGGAATGACGACAAATTGCCGATTTGCTGCAAGCATTGCGTTTTCGATATGCCACGCTGTCATCGCGATGATAATGCGGAAGCCCGGCGTTTTACCGCAACGGGCTTTTTTGCAACTCGTGCGCCTGGCTTACCCGCTGCCGTTTTTTTTGCAGGCGATTTTTTTACCTTCGGCGCTTCCTCCGCCGGCAACGCCAGCGCCAGCAATTCGCGATGCGCCGCCTCGACATGCCTGACGAAGGCGGACAGCCGCGGCATTTCGTTTTTGGCGGCGATGAAGCCGTAATCGAGCGAGCCCGCATAGGACTGGATGGTGATGTTCAGCGCCAGCCCGTGGGTGACGATCGACACCGGAAAATGCGCCGTCATCTCAGCGCCGGCCATATACAAGGTCATCGGCGGGCCCGGCACATTGGAGATCACTACATTGGCCACGACCGGAATGCGATTGCTGGCCACTGCGCTCTTGTACAGCGGTGTGATCAGGCTCATCAGCCAGGGAATGCCGAGTGTGGGCAAATCGTCGGTGACGGTCGTCATCGCGCCCTTCATGCCGCCGGTGAGCTTTTTGGCAGCGCTGCTGGCCTCGCGAATCGCGGCCATGCGCTTGGCCGGATCGGCGATGTTGGTGGCCATGTTCACCAGCATCATCGTCACCTGGTTATTGGCGCTGGTATCGCCCGGTGCGCGCAGGCTGACGGGCACGGCCGCGATCATCGCCTTGGTTAAAGTTGCCTTGTCGCCCGCGAAATGATGGCGCAGCGCAGCCGCCACCGTGGCCAGCACCACATCGTTGAGCTTCACGTCGAAATGTTTCGCGATCAGCTTGGCCTCATCGAGCGGAATGCGCGCGGTGGCGAAGGCGCGCCTGCCGCCGATGGCGACATTGAGCGCCGTGCGCGGGCCGAGCTTGATTCCCGTTTTGCCACCTGCCGGCAATAATTTTTTGACGGCCTGCAACGGCGTGTCGCCCGGTTTCAATTTGGCGACGCCACCCGCGAACGCCGCCAGATTGGCGATGCCCGCCAGTTGTTCGGTGGGTGCGCCGGCCTTTCTCGCCTGGCTGCTGGACAATGCGCCGGCGGCCAGGCTGCCGAGCGATTTCATGGCGCCGGGCACGGCCGACAACAGTTTTCCATACTGCGCCACGCTGTTGCGAAACGCGGCCGAGAGCATTTTGGCAGCCGAGAGCGGCAGCGCCGATTTGATTTCCCGCTCCTTTGCATGCGCCGTCCTGGCGACCGGTTTCGGGTCGATATCAAGCACCGCCTGCGCCAGCGCCACCCCGCCCTGGCCGTCGAGCCCGGCATGATGAATGCGCGAGGTGAAGGCGACCTCGCCGCTGGCGAGGCCTTCGATCACGGTGAACTGCCACAGCGGACGATCACGATCGAGCATCCCTTCATGCAGCCTGGCCACCGCCGCTTCAAGCTGCGCCATGCTGCCGGGCCTAGGCAAGGTCATCGCGCGGATATGCCAATCCAGATCGGGATGGTCCTCGCGCACCCAGACCGGGTTGGCGAGATCGAAGGGCATGAAGGCCAGCTTGCGCGTGAACAGCGGCGCCAGGTGCAGGCGCGATTCGAGATGGCGGCGGATGACCGGATAAAAGCTGCCGCGATGTCGCGCCGGCTTCCTGAACAGGATCAGGCTGCCGACATGCATCGGCGTTTCCGGCGTCTCCAGATACAGGAACAGGGCGTCCAGCGCGCTCAGGTGTTGGATGTTGTTCTCCTCGTGCGGCGCGTTTTTTGCAGACTGCTTGCAGACTGCTGTTGGAACGGCTTACGCCGGTTCTATTCTGGCACGATTTCGTCGAGATCCGGGCCGGCAGTAGCGCCGGCGCCCGCCCTCTTGCGGCGCGCCGCGAAAAACGCCTTGAGCAGGGCGCCGCACTCGTCGGCCAGCACTCCGCCTTCGAAGATGGCGTGATGATTGAGCCTGGCCTCGGCCGGCAGATTGAGCACGCTGCCGACCACGCCGGTCTTCGGCTCCATCGCGCCGAACACCACGCGCTTCAGGCGCGAGTGAAACATGGCGCCGACGCACATCATGCAGGGCTCCAGCGTGACATAAAGCTCGCAGTCGATCAGGCGATAATTCCCGAGATATTGCGCGGCGTCGCGCAGGGCGACGATCTCGGCGTGCGTGGTCGGGTCGTTGGAGCTGATCGGCTGGTTGAAGCCGCGACCGATGATCTGTCCTTCGCGCACCACCACCGCGCCCACCGGCACTTCGCCCAGTTCGGCCGCCTGCGCCGCCAGCGTCAGCGCCTCGCGCATGAAGTGTTCGTCATCCATGGGCGTTGCCGGCGGCAATATCAAACATCAAACTCAAGCATTGGTGCGCCTTTTCAGCCATTTTTGCCCCGAAGTGCGCGCCAATGCTTGGGTTTGCCATTTGGGAACTTCTCAAAACCGTCGCGAGCGGTCCAAGGTCGCGGCGAGGAGCGGAAGCGTACGAAGAGTACGCTGAACACCGGCGCCGCGAGGTTGGTCCGCGCAGTAGGTTTTTAGAAGTTCCCATTTTGGATGACCGCGTTGGCGGCGCCACTATTGCCCGGAGTCATGCCGTAATATACGCGTCGGCCTCGATTTCGACGAGATGATCAAGGTCGATCAGGCGCGACACCTCGACCATGGTCGAGGCCGGCCGGATCTTGCCGAAGTACTCGCCGTGCACACGGCCGACCGCTTCCCAGTTGGCGATATCGGTGACAAACATGCGGGTGCGCACCACATCGTTCAACGAGGCGCCGGCCTGCAGCAGGGCCGCCTCGATCTTTTCCAGCACGAAGCGCGCCTGCCGGGCGGCATCGCCCTTGCCCACCACCTGCCCATTGGCGTCGGTGGCGGTGGTGCCGGCCACAAACACATGCCGGTCCACGCGCACGGCCCGCGAATAACCGACGATCGGCTCCCAGACGGCGCCGGAGGAAATGTTCTTGCGGCTCATATCAATATCGCTCGCCTCCAGGAGAGTTGGTTCGTCGGCGCGCAGACGAACTTGATGGCCGCCGCCTATTCTGTGCAAGTGGCCGTACTGCGAATACACTTATGATACCTGCGCGCGGTGCCCAGCCGAAACCGGCTTTCGAATGGCCTCGCTGCTGGACGGCGTCGCAAGCTGAGCCGCCGGCCGCCATCGCAACCACCCTGGAGCTGCATATGGTCAGACTCAAGTTATCGATAACGCTCCGATATGAAATCGCCAACCAAGCCAGCGATTTCATTTTCAATATCCACGCCGCCCAGACCGCGCATCAACAGGTGGTCACTGAAAGCCTGGATATCAACCAGGCGCTGACGCCGCTAATCTATGCCGATACCGCGACGGGCACACGCTTCATGCGCCTCAAGGCCGAGCCCGGACCGCTGACCCTGCGCTACCGCGCGACCGTGGACATCGAACATCATGCGGAATCGCCGGCGCGCATCGAGGAAACCGCGATTTCACGGCTGCCGCCTTCGGTGCTGCCTTATATCTACCCCAGCCGCTACTGTCAGTCGGACCGTTTGCGGCGCTTTGCCACCCGCGAGTTCGGCCATTTGCGCCAGGGATACCAGCGGGTGCAGGCGATCCACGACTGGGTGCGTGCGCATACCACCTTCACGCCGGGCAGTTCAAATGTCAGCACCTCGGCGATCGATACCCTGATCGACCAGGTCGGCGTCTGCCGCGAATTCGCACATTTGATGATTGCCCTGTGCCGGGCCGTGAATATTCCCGCCCGCTTCATCACCGGCATCGATTACGGCGCCGACCCGGCCCTGGGGCCCACCGATTTTCACGCCTACGTGGAAGCGTTTCTCGGCGACCGCTGGTACCTGTTCGACCCCACCGGGGTGTCGCCGCCGATGGGCCTGGTGCGCATCGGCACCGGGCGCGACGCGGCCGATGTCTCGTTTGCCACCATGTTCGGCGCGGTGACCTCCTCGGCGCCCTCGATCCAGATCGAGGCGGTGAACGACCCGGCCAATGGCTTCGTCCAGCCTTGGCTGTGTGCGGATGCGCTGTCGTCGATGTCCGACGGCTGAGCCTTTTTCTACTATGTGCGCTGACAGACAGACCGCCTTGGGGACAGGCCCCAAGCTCTCCGTCCGGGAATAGCGACAGCGGTGCCAGCACCCTGCCGGCTTCCAATAACCAGATCGACGTGATTGCCGGCAAGATCCAGGAATCGTACGGCATCACCAAAGACGATGCCGAGGTCCAGATCAACGACTGGCAGAAGCGCATGAAGGAATTGAACAACAACCAATGATTCTGCCGCACAAGGGCGCAATCGCCGGCGATGCCAAGGCCAATTGCCTTACACAGGCCAAAACGCGTTTCGGCAAATAAATAATAATTGGCCGGGCAAGCCATCCAGTTAGATCAGAGGCGCCTTTGGGCGCCTCTGATCATTTCCGGGGCCACGCGGTGCATATGCAATAATCCTCGCAAACAAACAGGGGGAATTGCAGATGCAGTCATTTTTCGTGCTGGTACTGCTGTTCTTTGTAGTCGGGCCGATCGTGCTGTTTTTTCTGGTGCTGGGCGCGCGCAACCGCATCGATGCGCTGGAACGCAGCCAGAAGGAAATGCGCGATGAGTTGCAACGCCTGCGCGGCCAGCCCGCCGCCAGGCCGGTCCCTGCCCGCGCGGTGGAATCGCCGGCCCCGGCCGCGCGCAGCGAAGCCGAGGCAAAACCTGCCACCGCCGCAATAACGCCGCCCGCGTCGGCACCCGCACCGCCGCCTGAAATCGTCAGCGCGCCCATTGCCAAACCGGCGCCGGGCCCGGCTTCAGCAAATGCCCCGGTTCCGGTCAGCATGCCGCGCAGGGAAATTACCGCAAGCGCCACGGAAGCGGATGCACCACCGCCGTATGAACCGTCGCCGCCACCAGCCTGGCTGGTGCATCTGAAAGAATGGCTGTTCGGCGGCAACCTGGTGGCCAAGGTCGGCCTGCTGATCCTGTTCTTCGGTGTGGGCTTCCTGCTCAAATATGCGGCGGCCCGCGTCACGGTACCGATCGAATTCCGCCTGATCGGTATCACCCTGGTCGATATCGGACTGCTGCTGTGGGGCTGGCGCATTCGCGCATCCCGTCCCGCCATCAGCCTGCCGGTGCAGGGCGCTGCACTGGCCATCCTGATGCTGGTGACCTTCGGCGCGTTCCGTCTTTACCATCTGATTCCCGGCGGTCTCGCTTTCGCATTGCTGTTTGTGCTGACGGCATTTACCTGCATCCTGGCGGTATTGCAAAACGCGGTATGGCTGGCGGTGTTCGGCATCGCCGGCGGTTTTGCGGCGCCGATCCTCACCTCAACCGGACAGGGCAGTCATATCGCGCTGTTCTCCTACTACGCCCTGCTCAATGCCGGCATTCTGGCGATCGCGCTCAAGCGCTCCTGGCGCGCGCTCAATCTGCTGGGCTTCATATTCACTTTCCTGATCGGCACCACTTGGGGCGTACTGCGCTACCAGCCGGAAAACTATGCCTCGGTGCAGGGTTTCCTGATCCTGTTCTTCGTGTTTTATGTGGCGATCGCCATCACTCACGCGATCAGGCAGGCGCCGCGGTTGAAGAATTATGTCGACGGCACCCTGGTATTCGGCACGCCCCTGCTGGCCTTCGGCCTGCAATACGGCATCGTCCACGACAAGCCTTTCGGTCTTGCCTATTCGGCCCTGGCGCTCGGCCTGTTTTACATCGGGCTCTCCCTGCTGATGTGGCAGCGCCGCGGCAGCTCGCTGAAGCTGCTGGTGGAATCGTTCCTGGCGTTGGGCATCGTGTTCGGCACCCTGGCCATTCCCTTCGCGCTCGACGGCCGCTGGACCTCGGCCGCCTGGGCGCTGGAAGGCGCCGGCATCGTCTGGGTGGGCTTGCGGCAACGGCAGACGCTTGCCTGGGTGTTCGGCGTGCTGGTGCAGGTTGGCGCCTGGTTCTCCTTCATCGGTTCGGTCAGCGGTCTGACACCGTCGGTCGCTGCACAATCGAACCTGTGGCTGGGCTTCCTGCTGCTGGCCGGCACCGGGATGGCGATGGCGATGAATTTCCGCAAGCGATCCAGTGAAGGTGCGGCCGATGGCCAAGGCGGCGCATTGGCCCTGCTGGCCACCCTGTTCCTGGCGGTGGCTTCCGTCTGGCTGCTGGCCGGCGCGTGGACGGAAATCATCCTGCATATGCATGGCCATTTGCGCGGCACCCTGCTGGTGTTCAGCGCGGTGATGGTGGCAGGCATCCTCGGCATGGTGGCCAGAAGCCTCGAATGGAACGTGGCGCGTTACTTCGCCGTGCTGCCGCAAATCGCTGCCGGCGCGGCGCTGGCCTACGCATTGTTCAACGGCGACAGCATGCAATCGCAGGGCAATCTGTTCGACGGTCCCTTTCTCGGCGCCCTGCTGATCGCGCTCGGCGCCGGCTTCAGCGGCCTGATGTTTCATCGCCAGCCCGAGACCGGACATCGCGGCCTGTCGCGCATGTTGCTGGGCTGGAGCGCGCTATGGTGGTTTGCCCTGGTGCTGCCCAGCCTCGCCGCCTGGGGCGAGTGGATGCTGGCCGCCCACACCACGCTGGACGCCGGCCGCAGCGAGCTGTTCCATGCGCTGTACAACCTGTTCCTCGCCGCCGGCGCGATCGCTTTTGCGCGTCTCACCATCCGCCTCGACTGGGCCGATCTGCGCTGGCCGGCCGCCGTCGTCTGGCCGGGCCTGCTGATCGCCACCCTCGACATCCTCGACACCCTGCACGGCGGTGGCCTCAATCTGCCCGGCGCGCCCGCATGGGCTGGTTACATTGCCCTGTGGCTCGCCGGCGAATGGCTGCTGGCCAATAGTCAGCGCACCGCCTGGTTGCTGCCCGAGGAGCGGCCGTGGACATTGCGTGTGCTGCACACCCTGCGCACCACCAGCCCCTGGCTGATCCTCTGGCCGCTGGGACACCACCTCATCACCCGGGCCCTGCAAGCCGGCTCGGCACAAGAGGCGATGCTGCTGGCCGAGGCCGGCTGGTACACCACCGGCAGCTGGGCGCGTTATCTGCCGGCCTGGGCGATGATGGCTTTCATCGGGGTGCTGATCACACGCGTTCTCGCCGCCGATGAGGATAACGACCGAGTGGACAACTGGCCGGTGGCGCCAATTCCCGAATGGTATCGGCACACCCTGATTCCGCTGGGCACGCTGTGGTCGCTGCTGCTCGTGCTGTTCTGGAACTTTGCGCATAACGGCCAGATGGCGCCCCTGCCCTATCTGCCCCTGCTCAATCCCCTCGACCTGAGCACCGGTTTCGCCGCGCTGCTGGGCATCGCCACCTGGCGGATGCATGGCGGGGCGGGCGCCGAGGTTCGCCCCTGGTCCAGCCGGGTGCTGCAGGCGGCCATGCTGCTGGCCTATCTCTGGTTCAATCTGATGCTGTTGCGCACCGCCGCCAATTATCTCGACATCCCTTATCGTTTCGATCGCCTGTTCCAGTCGCAATTCGTGCAGGCGATGCTGTCCCTGGTATGGAGCGCCACCGCCCTGGTGCTGATGCGTTTCGCCGCGCGCCGCGCCATGCGCACACCATGGATGGCCGGCGCCGCACTGCTGGCGCTGGTGGTCGCAAAATTGTTCTTTGTCGATCCCAATGTCGGCGGCATCGAGCGCATCGTGTCCTTCCTGGGTGTCGGCGCCCTGATGCTCGCTATCGGCTACCTGGCGCCTTTTCCGGGTTCAGCCGCTTCCGAGGGCATGGGCACCGATGAGAAAAACGCTGCGGCCGAATAATGCGGAGATCATGCATGCCTGAAAAAAATATCCATCCCACACTTGTCTTGCTGCTGGCGCTGACGCTATGCAACCTGCCGGCCACCGCCGCGGACGACAGGACAAAGTCCGACACGCCCGCCGATTACGCCTATGCCCTGCCGCTGCAAATCAGCGGCAAGCAGGGTGTGGTCGGATTGCGTCTGCCGTTGCCGGTATATCAGCAGGCCAGGACGGCGGCACTCGACGATTTGCGGGTGTTCGATGCGCATGGCAATCCGCAACCCTTTGCGCTCTATCATCCGCAACCCGCAACGCCGGCGCAGCGGTCCACCCTGGCCGCCAATATTTTTCCGATCCGGGCACAGCGCAATACCGCCGCCGGCCCCGCCACCTTCGACCTCGACATCCGCACCCGCGCCGACGGCAGCGTGCTCTCGGTGCAGGCGCGAACCGGCAAGGGCGCCGGCGGCGGCGCACTCAGCAGCCTGCTGCTGGACTTCGGCGCCGATGCCATCGGCACTGGCACTGTCACGGATACCGCCAGCCCGATGCGCATCGAGGCCCTGCGTTTTACCCTGCCACCCGCACAAACCGAATATACCGCCGAGGTCTGGCTCGAAACGAGTGCCGATTTGAAACGCTGGGACACCGTTGGCGCCGCCGAATTGCGCTGGCTGCGCAACGATAATGCGCAGACGCTGGCCAGCGACCGGCTCGAATTCAGTCCGCAATCCTTCCGCTACGCGCGCCTCACCTGGCAGCGCGGCGAGCCCCTGCTGTTTACCGGAATCCAGGCGGAAACCATCATCCGCAAAACCGCGGAGCCGCCGCGCGAAACCCTGTGGATCCAACCCGTGCGTGCGCGGCAGGCCGGCGACCTCGCCTATCCCGCCGGCATCGCCATCCCGGTCGAGCAGATCGCATTGCGCTTCAGCGAACCCAATATCGTCTACCCGGTCGCGCTCGGCCAGTATGTGGAGCGGCCCAGCCGCCATAGCGGCAATCCGACCGAATGGCTGTTCGAGGCGCGGACCCGCGCCACCTTCTACCAGATCACGCAAAACGAGCAGACCCGCCGCTCGGGCGCCATACAGGCCGGCGACGCGCACGCGCAGGAGTGGGTCATCCGCCCGCAGACCAATGGCGCCGGCGCCATGCCGGAACTCGGGCTTTCCTGGCAGCCGGCCACCCTGGTGTTCCTCGCCGGGGGCACGCCCCCGTACACGCTGAGCTTCGGCCGCAGCGATGCCGTCAATGCGGCCCAGCCCCTCAATCAGGTCGCCCCCAATTTCAGCGCACAGGAGCTGGGTCAGCTTGAGCTGGCGCAGGCCGGCGCGCTGCAATCCTCGGCCGGCAATGCGCAGGCAAACAGCGCCGCCGCGCAAGCCGGCATATCCGCCCGCAATCGCAGTCTGATGTTATGGGGGGTGCTCCTGCTCGGCGTATTGGTACTGGGCGGCATGGTCTGGCGACTGGTGAAGCAGATGAGGAGTGCTCCGCCTGCTGGCGGTGCGTGACCGCATTCACGGAAAAATTTGATGAAACAAAAATGCCCGCAGATTGCGGGCATTTTCATTGGCGAAGATGAAGGCGTCCTCTACTCCCACTCGATCGTCGCCGGCGGCTTGCCGGAAACGTCATACACCACACGATTGAAGCCGCGCACTTCATTGATGATGCGGTTCGACACCTTGCCCAGCAGGCTATAGGGCAACTCGGCCCAGTGCGCGGTCATGAAGTCGGTGGTTTGCACCGCGCGCAGGGCGACTACATTTTCATAAGTGCGGCCGTCGCCCATCACGCCGACGCTTTTCACCGGCAGATAGACGGCAAAAGCCTGTGCGACCTTGTCGTACCAGCTCACGCCGTTTTCATCCTTGGCCGCGCGCAGTTCCTCGATAAAGATAGCGTCGGCACGGCGCAGCAAGTCGGCGGCCTCGCGCGAGACCTCGCCAAGAATGCGCACACCGAGTCCCGGTCCCGGGAAGGGATGGCGGAACACTATCTCGCGCGGCAAGCCCAGGGCGACGCCGAGATTGCGCACCTCGTCCTTGAACAGTTCGCGCAGGGGTTCCAGCAATTTCAGGTGCAGGGTATCGGGCAGGCCGCCGACATTGTGGTGCGATTTGATGGTGTGCGCCTTCTTGGTTTTGGCCGAGGCGCTTTCGATCACATCCGGATAAATGGTGCCCTGCGCCAGCCATTTGGCATTCGGCAATTTGGCGGCTTCGCGCTGGAACACCTCGACAAACACGCGACCGATGATCTTGCGCTTCTGCTCGGGATCGCTGACGCCTTTGAGCTGACCGAGAAAATCCGCGGTCGCATCGACGTAAATGACCTTCATGTGCAAATTGTCGCTGAAGGTTTTTTTGACCTGCAGGGATTCATTCAAGCGCATCAGGCCGTTATCGACATACACGCAGATGAGTTGTTCGCCGATCGCTTTGTGGATCAGGGCCGCCGCGACGCTGGAATCGACGCCGCCGCTCAGGCCAAGAATCACTTCCTCCTTGCCGACCTGCTCGCGGATATGCGCGACCGCCTGCGGGATGTACTCGGGCATGTTCCAGTGCGAATCGCAGCCGCAGATCTCGTGCACAAAGCGGCTGTAGATGGCCGGGCCCTGTTTGGTATGGGTCACTTCCGGGTGAAATTGCAGGGCGTAGAAGCGCCGGGTTTCATCGGCCATGCCGGCCAGCGGCGTGGTCTCGTTGGAGGCGATTACCTTGAAACCGGGCGGCAGTTCCGTGACCTTGTCGCCATGCGACATCCACACATCGAGCAAGCCGTGTTTTTCCGCATTGGCGCGGTCCTGGATGCCTTCCAGCAATTTGGAATGGCCGCGGGCGCGCACCTCGGCGTAGCCGAATTCGCGCACCAGCCCGTTCTCGACCTTGCCCCCCAGTTGCGCGGCCATGGTCTGCATGCCGTAACAGATGCCCAGTACCGGTACGCCCAGCTCGAACACTGCCTGCGGCGCGCGCGCGGTATCGGCTTCGGTCACTGAGGCATGGCTGCCGGAAAGAATCACGCCCTTGGGATTGAAGGCGCGAATCTCGGCGGCGGACATATCGAAGGGATGCAATTCGCAGTAGACGCCGGCCTCGCGCACGCGGCGCGCGATCAACTGGGTGACCTGGGAACCGAAATCGAGAATCAGGATTTTGTCGGACATGGGGTTCAGTGTGCCGCGGCTGCGGGCAGTGAGGATCGATGGGTTTTGAAATAGCGCCAGGCCAGCAGGCAGGCGATCAGCTGCAAAAAGGCGCTGAGGAAAAATACGCTGCCGATGCGCCAGTCGTTGGCGGGGTAATGACTCGCCATGCCCAGCAAGGCGGTACCGATCAGGGGCGCAATCACGATCGACAGGCTGCCGATGGATTGCAGCGAGCCCATCAGCGCGCCCTGTTCGCGCGGATCGGTGGCCTTGGACACAATGCCCTGCAAGGCCGGCGCGGCGGCAAAGGCGAGCAGGTTCATCAGGATGAACACGTACATCATCCAGCCATGGGTGGCGAGGCCGTAGAGCACATAGGTGATGCCGCCGGAGATGAGCCCCAGCATCGACAGCCGGACTTCGCCGAATTTTTTCATCAGCCAGCCCAGCAGGCCGGCCTGCACCACGGCAGAGGATAGGCCTACGCAGAACAGTGCAAAGCCGTTGTCGCGTGGCGTCCAGTCGAAACGGAAATGGGTGTACAGCACCCAGGTGGTTTGCAGCAGCACTTGCGCAAACGTCACCAGGGCGAACACGGCGATGAGGCCGCCGATATCGCGACGCCCGGCCAGTCGTGCGATCGCGGAAAAAGGATTGGCCCGCGCCAGGGAGAATGCGGCGCGTTTTTCCCGGGGCAGCGATTCCGGCACCATCAGGTAACCGTAAATGAAATTTACCGCGCACAGCCCGGCGGCGACATAGAACGGCAAATGCAGATTGATGCTGCCCAGGAGGCCGCCCAGCATCGGCCCGCAAATGAAGCCCAGGCCGAAGGCCGCGCCGATCTTGCCGAAGCTCTTGGCGCGGTTTTCCGGCGTCGACACATCCGAGGCATAGGCCGAAGCCACCGACATGCTGGCCGAGGACATGCCGCCGATGACGCGGCCGATGAACAGGGCCGCCAGATTGGGCGCCCAGGCGGTGGCAAGGAAATTGAGGAACATGCCGGCCATCGAAAATAGCATCACCGGCCGCCTGCCGATACGGTCGCTGACGGCGCCGAGGATCGGCATGCACAGGAACTGCAGCAGGCCGAAGGTGGCGGCCAGGATGCCAAACCAGTGCGCCTGCAGATCGCGGCCTTCAACGAACTCGCCGACCAGGATCGGCAGCACCGGAATCGCCAGCCCGATGCCGAGCATGTCGATGAAGACGCAGACCAGGATGAAATTGAGATTGGGTTTTCGCGCGACGCGAACAGCGGATGCTACGGCGGCTTCAGTCATGATTCAAAATTTCTTTTCCAGACGGCGGCAACAACGGGGTGCTGTTCGACGAGGATGATGGCGGCGGCGAGTTTGGGACAGGTCTCGACAAACCATTTGCGCCCGGGCGTCCAGCGGCTGACCATGGCCAGATAAATATCGAGCGCAGTCAACTGCGCACCGAGGGCATAGGGTGCGGGATTCAGTTGCGCTTCGATGATCGTCCAGAAGTGTTTTAATCGATCGGTGAGCTTGTCCTTGAACGCGGCCTGCGCGGCCTCACCCTCCACCCAGTGTCCCGGAGAATCGCGAAATGCAAACACCGCATAAAGATTGCCTGGCACATAGACCATCCAGCGATAAAACTGCGCACGCGCCGCCGGTTGCGGCGGCACCAGTTCCGGCATGCGTTCGCACAACCAAAGGATGATGGCGGCGCTCTCGGTCATGACGCTACCGTCGTCGAGCACCAGAGTAGGCACCTGCGCCAGCGGATTGAGGCGCCTTAACTCGTCGACCTTGTCATCCGGTTCCCAAGGGGTGGCCTTGATGTATTCGTAGTCGAGCTTCGCCAGCTGCAACATCACCTCGACGGCGGCGGAACCACATCCGGGGCAGCCATACAGTTTCATGCTCTAGCCGTTTCGTTCACAGACCCGCTTCTTTCACTGGGAGCCGCGCCCGGCCGATTGACAACCGGCGCGCTCATCGCACATTCAATCCGCCCGATAGTTCGGCGCTTCCTTGGTGATCTGCACATCGTGCACATGCGACTCGCGCATGCCGGCCGAGGTAATCTCGACGAAGGTGGCCTTGGTGCGCATTTCCTCGATGGTCGGACAGCCGACCAGGCCCATCGAGGCACGCACCCCGCCCATCAGCTGGTGAATGATGGTGTTGACCGGGCCCTTGTAGGGCACGCGGCCTTCCACCCCTTCCGGCACCAGCTTGTCGGCGTTGTTGATGTTTTCCTGGAAATAGCGGTCGCTCGATCCTTTTTGCATCGCGCCCAGCGAACCCATGCCGCGATAGCTTTTGTAGGAGCGGCCCTGGAACAATTCGATTTCCCCCGGCGCTTCGTCGGTACCGGCGAACATCGAACCCATCATCACGCAGGAGGCGCCGGCGGCGATGGCCTTGGCCACATCGCCCGAATAGCGGATGCCGCCGTCGGCGATGCAGGGAATACCGAGCTTGTCGAGCGCGCTGGCGGCCTCGGCCACGGCGGTGATCTGCGGCATGCCGACGCCGGTGACGATACGCGTGGTACAGATCGAGCCGGGACCCACGCCCACCTTGACGCAATCGGCGCCATGATCGGCCAGCGCCTTCGCACCATCGGCCGTGGCCACATTGCCGCCGATGATCTGTACCGCCGGAAATCTGACCTTGACGCTTTTGATCATGTCGAGCACGCCCTGGGCATGGCCGTGCGAGGAGTCGACCACCAGGCAATCCGCGCCGGATTCAATCAGGGCCGCGGCGCGCTCCAGATTGTCGCCGCCGACGCCGATGGCGGCGCCGACACGCAGACGACCCTGCGCGTCCTTGGAGGCGTCGGGATGGTCTTTGGCTTTCTGGATGTCCTTCACCGTGATCAGGCCGACCAGTTCGAACGCATCGTTGACCACCAGCACGCGTTCAAGGCGGTACTCGTGCAGCAGGTGCTGGGCCTGGTCGAGGGTGGCGCCCTCCTTCACTGTGACCAGCTTGTCCTTGGGCGTCATGATCGACTTGACCGGCTGGTCCAGTTTGGTCTCGAAGCGCAGGTCGCGGTTGGTGACGATGCCGAGCAGTTTCCGTCCGTCGACCACCGGCAGGCCGGAGATATTGTGCTGACGGGTCAGGGCGATGACTTCGCGCACCAGCATATCGGGCGGCACCACCAGCGGATCCTTGACCACGCCGCTTTCGAAGCGTTTGACCTTGGCGACTTCGGTGGCCTGGGCACGAATCGACAGATTCTTGTGCACGATGCCGATGCCGCCTTCTTGCGCCAGGGCGATGGCAAGACGCGATTCGGTGACCGTGTCCATCGCCGCCGACAGCAGGGGCAGATTGATGCGAATGGTTCTGGTGAGCTGGGTCGCGAGAGAAACGTCGCGCGGATGAACCTGGGAGTGGGCGGGAACGAGGAGGACGTCGTCGAACGTCAGGGCCTTTTTGACGAGTTTCACGTGCAGGGCTCCGGCAAAAAGCGGATTATACGCGAGTCGCTCCGCCTCGCAAAACGCCCCCGGCGGCAGGTTCACCAAAGCCGGCTCGCAATATCGCCAGGTTGACTCCACCAGCGAATATCGCTAATTTAGGGAACTCGCGCGAAGTTGCCTACCTAACTCATTGATGGTTCATAAAATTTCCTCCTTTTCGAAACACGGCCTCGGCATCGTTGGCGGGCTACTTCTCTTCACCTTAGGCGCCTGCACGGTGCCGCAGACGCCGCCGACATCGGTGGTCCTGCTGCCGCCCCCCGCACCGGTCAGAACAGAAGCGCCCGCGACCGCGCTCAGCCCTGAGGCGGACAGCGCATTGAAGGACGCCGAACAAAATGTGCGCGAGGCGCGCGCGCAGCGCGCCTTGTGGATCGCCGCTGTCGAAGAGCTGCAAAAGGCACGCGCCGCCGCCAGGGTCTTTGATAGCGAGGCGACACTGGCGCATGCACGCGAAGTCGTGACTTTGTGCGCTCTGAGTCTGCAACAAAAACAGGCGCCGCCCGTCAGCTGGTAGCGTAGAGTACAGCCAGCGACCGTCATACTCCTGTCTATCCCTTTCTTTAATGCCATTCTGAACACGCGGCCGACAGGCCGGCAACCAAAAGCCAGCAATGAGGAGCCCCCAATGAAATCGCCAATCCAGTTATTTGTCGCCGCCGCGGTGCTGCTTGCCACCGCCACCGTCGCCGCGCAGGTCTACAAATGGGTCGACAAGGATGGCAAGGTGCAATACAGCGACACACCGCCCCCGCCCAGCGCGAGCAAGGCCGACCCCAAGAAGCTGAACACCGTCGCCACCACCCCGGCCCCGACGGAGGCCGCCGCCAAGTCGGCCGCCAATGCGCCGAAGACCGTTCAGGAACGCAGCAAGGAAGCCGATAAACGCCGTATCGACGAGGCCGAAAAAGCCAAGAAGGACGAAGAAGCGCAAAAAGTCGCGAAGCAAAACGAGGAACGCTGCAAGGCCGCCACCCGTTACAAGAGCGATCTTGACAGCGGCCGGCCGATCGCACGCAACAACGACCAGGGCGAGCGCGCCTTCATGAGCGACGAGGAACGCAGCGCCGAACTCGCGCGCGCCACCGCGGCGATGGCGGAAGCCTGCAACAAATAGCGGGTGGCGGCGACTGCATCGGGCCGCGCGGGTGATCCGGCAGCAAGGACTGGCCGGCGACGAAATCGCAGCACGCATGTAAAATGAAATTCCAAAGTCCAGCATTGGCGCGGTGTTTGAGGCATTTTTGCCCGTAAAGCCGCGCCAAATGGCGTTCTACGTTTTTTTGCCCAGACGCTGGCGAGGCTTGTCACTCGCCACTTTCGCGCGCCGCGCATCCTTGGGGTCGGCCTGTAGCGGCCGATAGAGCTCCACGCGATCGCCGTCGCGCAACACATGGTTGCGCGGCTTTTGCTTGCCCCACACGCCGCTGGCCGCCGTCGCCAGTTCCGCGGCTGGCACATGCGCGGCGATGGCGGACGCGGCGATCGCATCGTCGATGGTGGCGCCCGCCGGCAGGCTGAGCGCAATCTCGCCCTGCCAGCCCGGGCCGGCCCAGGCGACGCTGATGCGAATTTTTTCCGCGCTCTCAACCATGCACGGCCTTCCGCGCCAGCGCCTCGGCACGGGCCTCGAAGCGGTGGATCAGGGTATTGGCGATCATGCCGAACACCGGGCCGATCGCCGCTTCCAGCACCCGGTTGGCGAAGCTGTATTCGAGTTGCAATTCAACCTTGCTGGCGTCCGCCGTGAGCGCGGTAAAGGTCCACAGCCCCTGCAGCTGGCGGAACGGTCCTTCGCGCAGGGTGAGGCGCATCCATTCCCCATCCTGCTTGTGGTTTTCGGTGGTAAACGACTGGGCGATGCCCGCGTAATGAATGTCGATGCTCGCCACCGTCAGCACGGCGTCACGCTCGAGCACCCGGGCGCCGCCGCACCAGGGCAGGAACTCAGGATAGCGTTCCACCGCATCGACCAGATCGAACATGGTCTTGGCGGAATGGGGCACCAGCACGGATTTACGGACTTGCAGCATCGAGGACTCGCGCGTTGCGGAGCCGCAATTCTAGCCCGCCGCGACCCGGCGGCCGCACTGCGCTAGAATCCCGCTCTTGGAAAGAACATTCATATGAGCATCGTCGACAACAAAAAAGCCTTTTTCGACTACTTCATCGAAGACCGCTTTGAAGCCGGCCTGGTCCTTGAGGGCTGGGAAGTGAAGGCCATCCGCGCCGGACGCGCCAACATCAAGGAAGGCTATGTGGTGTTGCAGCACGGCGCATTCTATTTGATCGGCGCCAATATCTCGGCGCTGAACTCGGCCTCCACCCATGTCAACCCGGATGCGGTGCGCAGCCGCAAGCTGCTGCTGAATAAGGCGGAAATCGACAAGCTGATCGGCAAGGTCGAACAACGCGGCTACACCATCGTGCCGCTGAACCTGCATTACGCGAAAGGCAATGTGAAGCTCGACATCGGCCTCGCCCGCGGCAAGAAGCAATACGACAAGCGCGCCACCGAAAAGGAAAAAGACTCCAAGCGCGAGCAGCAGATGGCGATGAAGAAGGTCGTCAGCTAGCGGCCAGTTTCGCGGCGCGGTGTTCCCAGAACGCCGCCATCATGCCGGCCGCCACGATCATCGCCCCGCCCGCCCAGTCCTGCAGACGCGAAACCTCCCCGGCCAGAAAGTGTGCGGCGACGGCGGCCACCACCAGTTCGAACAACAGCACCACCGCCGCGCGATTCGCCGCCAGTTTGCTCAGGCCGTACTGCAGAGTGACACTGGTCGACATCAGCACCGCGCCGATCACCGCGATCAGCAGCGCATGCGGCGCCGCCAGCGGCAGCCATTGCCCGGTGCCGGGCGCCAGCCATAGCGCCACCGGCAGCGCCACCACGGCTACACCGATGGCGCCGGCCAGGGACTTGGCCTGCGGCGTCACCTGATGCGCGCCCTTGACCAGCACATTGCACAAGGCGAAGGCGAAGCCCGCCGCCAGTCCCAGCCATTCGTAACCGTTGCGCGGCGCCGGGAAGCCCAGTGCCGGCTGCCATAGCATCACCACCGCCCCGGCCATCGCCAGGGCCGCGGTCGCATAACCGATGAGGGTCAGGCGCTCTTTCAGGATCAGGCGCGCCAGCGGCACCGTCCACAGCGGCGCCAGATAGAACAGCAGCACGATGCGCAATACCTCGGCTTCCATGATCGCCACCAGGTAGGCCACATTGGTGAAGCCGGCGGACAGGCCGATGCCCAGCATCCATGCCGTGTTCGGCAAAAATTCGCGCCAGGCGCGCGGGAACAGGAGCAGGCCGACGACGATCGACACCAGGTAGGAAAGCAGGGTCGCCACCGGCGCGGGCAGGCCGGCGCCCTGCATCAGGCGAAACGGATACCAGAGAATGCCCCAGGAAGTGGCGCCCAGCATCAAGGCGAAAACCGGCAGCAGGGTCGGGGCGGGCGCCGACGGGGAACGAGGGGACAAAGCAGAAACCTTATAATGGGCGCCTTGCTGCGGTCGATGCCGGCAATGAGTCGCCCGGGACATTTGCGGAATGCGATTCTAGCAAAACGCCGCCTGGCCGCCGCCCCGCCGAATCGTTTCCTTGCTGCGCCGTCTCATAGTCCGCCGATTCCACCTTACTGCCGCGTCATGAATCCACATCTGCAACAGCTGCATCCCTATCCCTTCGAGCGTCTGCGCAAACTGCTGGCCAATCTGAGCCCGCCGCCCGCGCTGTCGCCGGTGAACCTGTCGATCGGCGAGCCGCAGCATCCCACGCCCGGCTTCATCATCGAGGCGCTCAAGGCCAATATGAGCGGCCTGTCGCGCTACCCGGTCACGGCCGGCAGCGATGCCCTGCGCGACGCCATCGCCGGCTGGCTCAGCCGCCGCCATCACCTCAAACACCTCGGCCGCGATCATGTGTTGCCGACCCAGGGCAGCCGCGAAGCGCTGTTCGCGATCACCCAGACCGTGGTCGATCCCGGCGCCAGCAGCTTCGCCCTGATCCCGAATCCGTTTTACCAGATCTACGAAGGCGCGGCCCTGCTGGCCGGGGCCACGCCGTATTTCCTGAACATGACGGCCGCCAATGGCCTGCGCATGACGATCGGCGACGTGCCCAGGGATGTGCTGAAAAAAACCGCGGTGGTGTTCGCCTGTTCGCCCGGCAATCCGACCGGGCGCATCATGACCCTGGCCGAGTGGCGCGAACTGTTCGCGCTGTCGGATGAATTCGGTTTCGTGATCGTGTCCGACGAGTGCTACAGCGAAATCTATTTCGACGAGGCCCATCCGCCCCTGGGCGCACTGGATGCGGCCGAGCAACTGGGGCGCCACGACTACCGGAACCTGATCGTGATGGGCTCCCTGTCGAAGCGTTCCAATGTGCCGGGCATGCGCTCCGGCATGACCGCCGGCGACGCCGCCCTGATCAAGGCCTTTCTGCTGTACCGCACCTATCACGGCTGCGCCATGAGCGGCACCATCCAGGCCGCCAGCATCGCCGCATGGAACGACGAGGCGCATGTGATCGAGAACCGCCGCCTGTACCGCGAAAAATTCGCCGCCTTTTACGACATCGTCAACCCGGTGCTACCGCTGAGCAAGCCCGAGGCCGCCTTCTACTACTGGGCGCGCACGCCCCAAGGTGCCGATAAAGGCGGCGATGATGAAACATTCGCCGGACAACTGTTCAAGCGCGCTCATGTCACCGTGTTGCCCGGCTCCTATCTTTCGCGCGAGACTCACGGCATCAACCCGGGTGCGGGATTTGTGCGGATCGCGCTGGTTTCGACCGTGGCTGACGCAATCGCGGGCGCCGGGCGCATCAAGGACGTCGTAGAATCCCTTAAATCCCCCAGCGCCGCTTGAACCGCACCCGCCTTATTATCTTCAACGACCCTCAGAAAACCAATATGACCACGGAACAACTGCAATCCATCATCGACCACGCCTGGGAAAACCGCGCCAACATCAACCCTTCGACGGGCGACGTCGAGGTGCGCGATGCCGTGAATCACGCCATCGCCGATCTCAATGCCGGGCGCCGGCGCGTAGCCGAGAAAATCGACGGCAACTGGGTCACCCATCAATGGCTGAAGAAAGCCGTGTTGCTGTCGTTCCGCCTGTCGGACAATGCGTCGATCAAGGCCGGCGAACTGGGGTTTTACGACAAGGTGCAGACCAAGTTCGCGCATCTCGACGACGCTGAAATGCGCGCCACCGGCGTGCGCGTGGTGCCGCCGGCGGTGGCGCGGCGCGGCGCCTTCATCGGCCGGAACGTGGTGCTGATGCCCTCCTACGTCAACATCGGCGCCTATGTCGATGAAGGCAGCATGGTCGACACCTGGGCAACGGTCGGCTCCTGCGCGCAAATCGGCAAGAACGTGCACCTCTCCGGCGGCGTCGGCATCGGCGGCGTGCTGGAGCCGCTGCAGGCCAACCCGACCATCATCGAGGACAATTGCTTCGTCGGCGCGCGTTCCGAAGTGGTCGAAGGCGTGATCGTCGGCGAGGGCTCGGTGATCTCGATGGGCGTCTTCATCGGCCAGTCCACCAAAATCTTTAACCGCGCCACCGGCGAAGTGAGTTACGGCAGGATTCCGCCCTATTCGGTGGTAGTGTCGGGAAACTTGCCTTCCGCCGACGGCAAATATAGTCTTTACTGCGCCGTGATCGTCAAGCAGGTCGACGCGCAGACGCGTTCCAAGACAAGTATCAACGAATTGCTGCGCAGTTAAGCCGCAGCACCGCGCGCCAAGCCGGACAAAAAGGGGATCCCATGTTCATTCTCGAAAAACTGTTTCGCCTGATGGCGGAAAAAAACGCATCGGATATTTTTGTATCCGCCGGTGCACCGATGAGTATCAAGATCAACGGCACCGCGGTGCCGGTCAATCCGCAGGTCATGTCGGCGGAGGACTGCAGGCGCGTCTGCTATGAAATCCTCAAGCCGGCGCAGATCGAGCGGTTCGAGAAAGAGCTGGAGTTGAATTTTTCCTATCCCATCGAGGGGGTGGGCAATTTCCGCGTCAACATGATGATGCAGCGCGGCAGCGTGGCGGCGGTGGTGCGCTATATCAGCAGCAATGTGCCGCCGTTCGAATCGCTGGGCCTGCCCAATGTGCTGCGCCAGGTGATCATGGAGAAGCGCGGCCTGATCCTGGTGGTCGGCGCCACCGGCTCGGGCAAATCAACCTCGCTGGCGGCGATGATCGATTTCCGCAACCAGATGAAGGCCGGCCATATCCTCACCTTCGAGGACCCGATCGAATTCATGTTCACCTCGAAAAAATCGATCGTGAACCAGCGCGAGATCGGCCACGACTCGCATTCCTTCCACGACGCCATGCGCAACGCCATGCGCCAGGCGCCGGATTGCATCCTGGTCGGCGAGATCCGCGATGTGGAAACCATGAAGATGGCGATGATGTACTCGCTGTCGGGCCACCTCTGCCTCGCCACCCTGCACGCCAACAACAGCTATCACGCGCTCAACCGCATCATCAACTTCTTCCCGCTGGAGCAGCGCGCGGTACTGCTGGGCGATTTGTCGGTGTCGCTGAAATGCATCATGTCGCAGCGCCTGGTGAAAAACCTCGAAGGCACCCGCAGCCCGACCGTGGAAGTGCTGATGAACACCCAGAACATCGCCGACCTGATCGAGGAAGGCCGCGTGTCCGAGATCAAGGAAGCGATGGAGAAATCGCTGACGCCCGGCTCGCAGACCTTCGAGCAGGACCTGTTCCGCATGATCAAGGCCAACAAGATCTCGATCGAGGAGGCGATGGCCAATGCCGACTCGCCCACCAACCTGTCGCTGCTGGTCGGCAACAGCGGCATGATGGAATCCTACAAGCCCACCGACCTGCCCGCACGGCCGGGAATGGGCGGGCCGAATTTCAGCGAGTTCAAGATCAGCTAGACCGGCGCCCGCTTGCGGGCGCCGACCGCTACCAGCTGCGAACGTAGCGCCGCCCGCCCACATAAGCGACATACGGCCGCGGATACCAGGCCGCGCCATAGCCCCAGCCCCAGGGACGGCCGTAGAACCAGGCGTCGTTCATGCCCTGGCGGCGGCCCTGTTCCTCGATCAACTTGATCTGACCCTGCTGCATGAAGTCGAGCACCGCGTCGGGCACGCCGTCGCGCGACAGCTTGGCGTACTGGCTGGCGGTCACATCATAACGGGTGCGCGAGGCCTGGATTTCACCGATGATGGTGGGCGCATCCTTGCCCTCCTTGGCCATGGTGACGATTTCTTCCAGCGAGATCGGCGCGCGCTCGGGCTCGGGATTGAGGGCGGCACAGCTTCCCAGCAGGAGCAAACTTGCGCAGAAACCAATAGTGAGTAAACTACGATTCATGGAACACCTCCGTTCAACATCGAGTAATCATCAACGCTGCCGTTTTCGCACCGCCCTGTGGGTGGTGGTCAAGCGCCGCGGCTCGCATACCAGCCTTTTATCCGGCCTCTAGCGCCGCCTGGAGTTCATTCTAGCGCGGCAATTTTCCGGCGTCGCGCTCAGCTTGTAACAATATTCTGCATGCCATCAACGTTTCCACCTGAGCGCAGACCTTACGGTTTGACGCTGACACTTGCCTTACGTTCCCCGCGCAATTGCGGATGCAGGAGAGAGAAAAATGGTTCAGGATCTGTTTGAAAACCCGATGGGCACTGATGGCTTTGAATTCATCGAATATACCGCCCCCGATGTGAAGGCGCTGGGCCGCCTGTTCGAAAGCATGGGTTTCACCGCTGTCGCCAAGCATCGTTCCAAGGATGTGACGCTGTACAAGCAGGGCGATATCCAGTTCATCGTCAACGCCGAAAAAGACAGTTTCGCGCAATCCTTCGCGCGCGTGCACGGGCCCTCCGCCTGCGCATTCGGCATCCGCGTCAAGGACGCCGCCGCCGCCTTCAAGCGCGCAATTTCCCTGGGCGCCAAGGCTTACGAAGGCCCGGTCGGGCCGATGGAGCTGAACATCCCGGCCATCCAGGGCATCGGCGGCTCGCTGCTGTACCTGATCGACCGCTACGGCCCGCGCACCATTTACGACGTCGACTTCCAGCCGATTCCCGGCGTGGATCCGGACCCGAAAGGCGTCGGCCTGCAGTATGTCGATCACCTCACCCACAATGTGTACGTGGGACGCATGGATACCTGGGCCGAGTTCTACGCCAAATTGTTCAACTTCCGCGAGATCCGTTATTTCGACATCAAGGGCAAGAAGACCGGCCTCACCTCGCGCGCCCTGACCAGCCCCTGCGGCAAGATCCGCATCCCGATCAATGAGCCCTCCGACACCAAATCGCAGATCCAGGAATACCTCGACGCCTACAACGGCGAAGGCATCCAGCATATCGCCCTGGCCTGCTCGAACATCTACGAAACCGTGGAAGCCCTGCGCGCGCGCGGCGTCAAGTTCCTCGATACGCCCGACGCCTATTACGCCGCCGTCAACAAGCGCGTACCCAACCATGGCGAGGACCTGGCAAGACTCAAGGCCAATAAAATCCTGATCGACGGCGAAGGCCTCGACAAGGAGTCGAACGAGGACAAGCTGCTGCAGATTTTTACCGAGACCGTGATCGGCCCGATCTTTTTCGAGATCATCCAGCGCAAGGGCAATGAAGGCTTCGGCGAAGGCAATTTCCGCGCCCTGTTCGAGGCTATCGAAGCCGACCAGATTGCGCGCGGCGTGCTCTGATGGCCGGCATCGATTACTTGAGCGGCTTCGGCAATCACCAGGAAAGCGAGGCTCTTGCCGGCGCCCTGCCGCAGGGACAGAATTCGCCGCAACGCGTCGCCTTCGGGCTCTATGCCGAGCAAGTCTCCGGCAGCGCCTTCACCGCACCGCGTCATGAGAACCTGCGGTCCTGGCAATACCGTCTGCGCCCCTCGGCCGAGCATACGCCGTATCGGCAAATCGGCACCGGCCTGATCCGCACCGCGCCCTGCGCGGAGGCGGTGGCCTCACCCAACCGCCTGCGCTGGAACCCCTTTGCCTTGCCCGCCAAACCGAGCGATTTCATCGACGGCCTGATGACCATCGCCGGCAATGGCGATGCGCGATTGCAGCAGGGTGTGGCGGTACATATATACGCGGCGAATAAAAGCATGCAGCGCTGTTTCTACAATGCCGATGGCGAAATGCTGCTGGTGCCGGAGCAAGGTGCGCTCATGCTCAAGACCGAGTTCGGCATTCTCGAAGTGAAGCCCGGTGAAATCGGGGTGATCCCGCGCGGCATCAAATTCCGTGTGGAACTTGAAGGCGCGGTGCGCGGCTATGTCTGCGAAAACTATGGCGCGCCGTTTCGGCTGCCCGAGCTGGGCCCGATCGGCGCCAATGGGCTCGCCAATGCGCGCGACTTTCTGGCGCCGACGGCCTGGTTTGAAGAGATTGCCGGCAGCACCGACATCATCGCCAAATTCGGCGGCAATTTGTGGACCTGTCAAACCCCGGGGTCGCCGCTCAATGTGGCCGCCTGGCATGGCAATTACTACCCGTACAAATACGATACCGCGCGCTTCCAGGCGATCAACACGGTGTCCTTCGACCATTGCGACCCCTCGATCTTCACGGTGCTGACCTCGCCCTCGGCAACCGCGGGCACGGCGAACGTGGATTTCGTCATCTTCCCGCCGCGCTGGCTGGTGGCGGAACACAGCTTCCGTCCGCCCTGGTTCCATCGCAATATCATGAGCGAGTACATGGGCCTGGTGCATGGTGCCTACGACGCCAAGGCCGAAGGCTTCCTGCCCGGCGGCGGCTCGCTGCACAACTGCTTCTCCGCGCACGGCCCGGATCAGCCGACTTTCGAGAAAGCCTCCAACGCCGATTTGCAGCCGCATTACCTCGCCGACACCCTGGCCTTCATGTTCGAAAGCCGCTATGTGTTCGCGCCCACTGCATTCGCGCTCGGCGCCCCGGAATTGCAGGACAATTACGATACGGTATGGCGCGACTTCAAATCGGCCGCCATCAAATAAGGATTTATTACATGAAACTCGCCTCCCTGAAAGGCACGACCCGCGACGGCAGCCTGTTGCTGGTCAATGAGTCGCTGACCCACGCCGTGGCCGTCGCCGATATCGCGCCGACCATGCAATACGCGCTGGAGAACTGGCACACGGTCGAGCGCGCCCTGCTCAATGAGTTCGAGGCCATCGACTGCGGCACCAGCCGGCCGGTGATCAATTTTCAGGAGGCGCTGGCGGCGGGCAAGGTGGCGGCGCCGCTGCCGCGCACCCATCAATGGCTGGATGGTTCAGCCTATCTCTCGCACGTCGAACGCGTGCGTCGCGCGCGCAACGACGCCGTGCCGGAAAGTTTTTACAAGGACCCGCTGATGTACCAGGGCGGCGGCGACGCCATGCTCGGCCCGCACGACGACATCGAATGTCTGTCCGAGGATTGGGGCATTGATCTGGAAGGCGAAGTCGGTGTCATCACCGGCGACGTGAAGATGGGCGCCACCGCCGCCGAGGCGGCCGATGCGGTGCGCCTGGTGGTGCTGATCAATGATGTTTCCTATCGCCGCGTGATTCCCGGCGAACTCGCCAAGGGCTTCGGCTTCGTCAACGGCAAGGGCCTCAATGCGCTCTCGCCGGTGGCGGTGACGCCGGATGAACTGGGCAGCGCCTGGAGCGACGCCAAGGGCGCCGGCAAGCTCGATTACCGCCTCGTCTGCCATGTGCGCGAGAAGTGGTTCGGCAATCCGAACGCGGCCGACGATATGACGTTCTCCCTGCTCGATCTGATCGCGCACGCCGCCAAAACCCGCCCGCTGATGGCCGGCACCCTGATCGGCTCGGGCACAGTGTCGAACCACGACAAGACCACCGGTTACGCCTGCATCATGGAAAAGCGCCTGGTCGAACAGGTCGAGCTGGGCGCGGCCAAGGAAGATTTCCTGCGCTTCGGCGATCGCGTCAAGATCGAGATGTTCGATCATCACGGCGAAACGATTTTCGGCGCGATCGAAAACCGCATCAAGAAATACGGAGCCTGAATTGGCCGGACAAACCGATCACGTCTTGCGCGGCAATTACGACAATATCCGTGCCGACTACACTGTCGAGCAGGACTGGGCGGCGTATACGCCGGCCGAGCATGATTTATGGCGGCGGCTGTATGCGCGCCAGTCGGCGCTGATTCCGAAGTACGCCTGCGACGAATTCATCGAGATCCTCGGCGCGCTCGATTGCAGCGCCGGCATCCCGAAATTTTCGGCGATCAATCCGCAGCTGAAAGCCGCCACCGGCTGGCAGCTGGTCGCGGTACCCGGCTTGCTGCCCGACGACGCGTTCTTCACCCACCTCGCCAATCGCCGTTTTCCGGTGACGGTCTGGCTGCGCAAGCCCGAGGAGTTCGACTACATCGTCGAGCCGGATATTTTTCACGATTTCTTCGGCCATGTGCCCTTGCTGTTCAACGGCATGTTCGCCGATTACCTCGAAGCTTATGGCAAGGGCGGCGTCAAGGCCAAGGGCCTCGATGCGCTCGATTATCTGGCGCGACTTTATTGGTACACCGTCGAGTTCGGATTGATTCAGACGCCGAAGGGCGTGCGCACTTATGGCGCAGGCATTTTGTCTTCCGGCGGTGAGCTGCCCTACTGCATCGAAAGCCCCAAGCCGCATCGCATCAGGTTCGACCTGCTGCGCGTGATGCAATCCAAATACAAGATCGACACCTTTCAGGAAACCTATTTCGTCATCGACAGCTTCAGGCAATTGTTCGATGCCACCGCGCCGGATTTCACGCCGTATTACCTGCAGTTGCGCAAGCGTGCGGATATCGAAGCGAATGCGCTGCTGCCCGGCGATGCCCTGCTGGCGGCGTCGGTTGCGGGTTAAGCAACAGATTTGCAAACTCCAGCACTGGCGCGAATTTTGGAGCATTTTTGCTCCAAACACCGCACCAAATGGCGATCTACGTTTTTTCTCATCGTTTCGGCAGCAATCGCTGAGTCAGTTTCCAACTTGAGAAAACCTGTCGCCCCGGATTTAGTCCTGGGCCCAATTTTCTCAATACTCGCGTGGTGAAAAAATTGGATCCCGGACCGGCGGCTAAAATAAGCCGGGATGACACTGTTTTTCGAGTTCGAGATTTCCTCAGTGGTAAACCGGCAGAACAAAAGCAAAAAATTTCATGTTCGATTTCTCCGCCGAGGCCGGCCTCTGGGGCCTGTTCATCTCCGCCTTCGTCTCGGCCACCATCCTCCCCGGCAACTCCGAAATCGTGCTGGTCGCGGTGCTCGCCAAACATCCGCAAACCTTCTGGGCGGCGATTGCGGTGGCAACCATCGGCAACACCCTCGGCGGCATCACCTCCTATTGGCTGGGGCGGTTGATACCCGACAAGGCCGACAGCCGCGCACTCAACTGGTTGCGCCGTTACGGCAGCAGCCTGTTGCTATTGAGCTGGGTGCCGCTGGTGGGCGATGCGATCTGCGTGGCGGCAGGCTGGCTGCGTTTGCCGGCGTGGCGTTCGGCCTTGTTGTTGGCGATCGGCAAGCTGGCGCGGTATCTGATTATTGCGGGCGGGTGGACTTGGTTTGCTGTGGGGTTTCCGCATTAACCAAACCTGTGAACCAGCGCGCGACTACATTCGTTTTCAAGCCAGATTCGCTGGAGTAAAGGGCTTGCTGTCAAACGAATCAAAATATTCCGCTAGGGCACCTTCACCCATATGGGATTCAAAGTATTCCCTGAACGATGCACCACAAACACATCCTTGCGCGATACCCAGGGAATCACCTGCCGATGCAGCGGAATCACATAGACGTCGTCCTGCATCAGCCTGACCGCCTGGGCGATCATTTTCTGCCGCTCGGCGGTGTTCATCTCGCCTTCAAGCTTGTCGATTAAGGCATCGAGTTCCTCGTTTTTGGCGTTGCCGTAATTGGCGGCGCCATTGCCCTTGTTGTCGCGGCTGTGCATCACCGGCTTCAGGACGAAGATCGGGTCGGATGAGCCGCCGCCCCAGCCGAGCATATAGGCGCTGACATCCTGCTTTTCGGCGCGCGGGAAGTATTGCGATTTGGGCATGGTTTCGACTTTGACATTGAGGCCGATGCGCGCCCACATCGCGGAAACGGCCACGCAGATTTTTTCGTCATTGATATAGCGGTCGTTCGGGCAGGTGAGCGTGAAGCCGAAACCATTGGCATAGCCGGCCTCGGTAAGCAGCTGTTTGGCCTTGGCGGGATCGAAGGGATGGCGCACCTCGAGGCTGTCGGGAACGGCCGCGTTTTTCGGGTCCTGCAGGGCGATGGCGGTGGGCACCGAGAGGCCGCGCATCACCTGGGTCTTGAGGGCATTGATATCGATGGCCTGATAAAGCGCCAGGCGCACACGGCGATCCTTGAAGGGGTTCTTGCCCTTCACATCCGAATACAGCAGCTCGTTGCGTCCCTGGTCGAAGCCCAGAAAGATGATGCGGTTCTCGCTGCCTTGCCAGACTTTCAGGTCCCGGTCCTCGCGCAGGCGCAGCACATCCTGCACCGGCGGGTCGAGCACGAAATCGACCTGTCCGGATTTGAGTGCGGCCATGCGCGTGGCGGCATTGGCGATGGGCCGGTATTCGATCGTATCGACATTGCCCTCATACAAGCCTTCCTTGATGCCCCACCAATCCGGGTTTTTCTCGTGCAGGATTTTCACGCCCTGGTCCCAGATTACAAGCTTGTAGGCGCCGGTGCCCATGGCATGGCGCACCGCATAGGTTTCTTCCTTGTTGGTGAAATCCTGCGGCTTCATCACCTTGTTCTTTTCGCACCAGGTCTTGCTCATGATGTAGATGCTGGCCACCGTGTCGGCCATCACCGGATTCGGCACGGGGGTAGTGAACTCCACGGTGTAATCGTCGATTTTCCTGGCGATGCCGGCCTGGTTGGAATAGGTGCGGAAGGCCACGGCGGATTCGCGCGCGCGGTTGAAAGAGAACACCACATCGTCGGCGGTGAACGGGCTGCCGTCGTGGAATTTGACGCCACGGCGCAGCTTGAAAATCCATTTGTCCGGCGCCGGGCTGCTCCAGGAAGTGGCCAGCAGGGGAACGATTTCCATGTTCTTGCCGCGCGTGGCGAGCGCCTCGTAGACCAGCTCGTTGATCGAATTGTTGAAAGTCTCGTTCTGGCTGTGCGGGTCGAGGGTGGCGGCGTCGCCCTGGGTGGCCCAGCGGAAATTCCGCGCCTCGGCCATCGAGGACAGGCCGAGCAGGGCGCACAGCAACAGCAGGCGAAAATTCATCTTCATGATTCGGTCTCCGTGAATTGCCGCAGGAAATTCTTGCGCGGGATTGGTGCGAAGCAGCCTTTTGAACCGTGACAATAGGGGCAGTGGCACAATTACACAATAGCGGGATGGCCGAAGTCGCGGCGGTCGCGCATGATGCCTGTGAGAGATGCATTTCCTACCCGGCCGAGTGGGAAATGGCCGTGGACAGCGAAAATCGCATGCAAGCGGCTTGCCCATCATGTTTTTCTTGCGGCAGACTGGCCGGGAAACATGTGCGCAACAACGCGCGCAGCAGGCAACCACCGGCAAGCCGCTCCTATAATGGACCAGGCTGGTCAAATACGAAAAGCGACAATTCCACCGTGCGAAACCCGGTTCATTACACCATCAAGCCCGGTAATCCCGCCGCGCATTTGTTCGAAGCAAGCGTGACGGTGGCCGCGCCCGACCCCGCCGGCCAGCACTTCATGCTGCCGGTGTGGATTCCGGGCAGCTATATGGTCCGCGAGTTCGCGCGCAATATCGTCACCCTCAGCGCCAGCGCCAGGGGCAGGCCGGTGAAGGTGTCGAAAATCGACAAATGCACCTGGGCCTGCGCGCCCTGCAAGGGGCCGCTGACGCTGCGCTACGAGATCTACGCCTGGGACCTGAGCGTGCGTGCGGCACATCTCGACGACACCCATGGTTTTTTCAACGGCAGCAGCGTGTTCCTGCTGCCGCTGGGCTGGCGCGACAGCCCCTGCGAGGTGGAACTGATCGCGCCCGCGGGCAAGCCGGAATGGAAAGTCGCCACGGCACTGGCCCGGAAGCCGGTATCCACGGGCGTCTCCAAGGCATCCGCCTCGAAAGCCGCGCCAGTATTGGCTTCCGGGCCAATGCCCTTCGGCAAATTCAGCGCCGCCGGTTACGACGAGCTGATCGATCACCCGGTGGAAATGGGCAGCTTCACCCATGCCCGTTTCGAGGCCTGCGGGGTGCCGCACCATCTCGTGCTCAGCGGCCGCCTGCCTGCCACCGGCACCGATTTGCCGCGCCTGTGCGCCGATCTGCAAAAAATCTGCGAGGCCCAGATCCGGCTGTTCGAGCCGGAAACGCAGCAGGCGCCGATGCGCGAGTACTGGTTCCTGGTCACGGTGGTGGCCGAGGGCTTCGGCGGCCTCGAGCATCGCGCCTCAACTGCGCTGATCATCAGCCGCGACGATCTGCCGCTCAAGCACGAGGCGCCGCACGGCAAACAGGACAAGCGCCTCAATCCGGCCTACCGGCGCCTGCTGTCGCTGGCCTCGCATGAATACTTCCACACCTGGAATGTGAAGCGCATCAAGCCGGAACGCTTCATCGACTATGATCTCGCCAATGAAAACTACACGCGCCAACTGTGGTTTTTCGAAGGCTTTACCGATTACTACGACGACCTGATGCTGGCGCGCAGCGGCGTGATCGGCGCCCAGGAATACCTGGATGTGGAGGCCGAGAACATCAGCCGCGTGCTGGCGCAGAGCGGGCGCCTCAAGCAGAGCGTGGCGGACGCGAGCTTCGACGCCTGGATCAAGTATTACCGCCAGGATGAAAACACGCCGAACGCACTTATCAGCTATTACCAGAAAGGCGCGATCATCGGCATGGCCCTCGACCTGACCATCCGTCAGCGGAGCCGCGGCCGTCATTCGCTGGACGATGTGATGCGCGCCCTGTGGCGGGCGCACGGCACGCGCAACCGCGGCGTCGCCGAGGGCGCGATCGAAAGGATCGCGGCCAGGGTGACCGGTCTCGATCTTGCCGATTTCTTCGCCCATGCCGTGCACGGCATGGGCGATCCCGATCTCGCGCCTCTGTTCAAACATCACGGCATCGAGATGAGCTTGCGTGCCCCCGGCCAGGCCAAGGCCAGTGAGCCGGTGCCGGCCACCCTTGGCGTCAAGCTCGGCAGCGAGGCGAACGGCGACGCCAAATTGTTGCAGGTGTTCGATGGCGGGGCGGCGCAGGCGGCCGGGCTGTCGGCGGGCGATACCATCGTTGCCGTCGACGGCCTGCGTATCAATGCCGCCGGTTTCGACAAGCGCATTCGGAGTTATCCTGTCGGCAGCGCGATTGAACTTATCGCCTTCCGCCGGGACGAACTGATGCGTTTTCGCGTCAGCCTGCAGGCGCAGGCGAAGACCTTCTGTGTACTCGGCATGCAAAATGCGCCAGCCGAGGCCAAGGCGCGACGCGACGCCTGGCTGCATCTGGCCAAGGCATCACATTGATTTTTAGCCGTTGTCGGTCCAAGCGGGAGCACTCGCGGCAGCGCCAACGGCATCACTCCAGCGAGTCAGCCATGAATGCCCCCAACGATCTGCAAGCCCTGCCCCTCAAAGACCCGTCGCTGTTCAAGACCCGGAGTTATCTGGACGGCGCCTGGATAGACGCCGATTCCGGCAAACGCTTCGATGTCGATAACCCAGCCACCGGCGACATCATCGCCAGCGTGCCCGATTGCGGCGCGGCCGAGACGCAGCGCGCCATCGCCGCCGCCGACGCCGCCCTGCCGGCCTGGCGCGCCATGACCGCCCGGGCGCGCGCGGCCATCCTGCGCAAATGGTATGAGCTGATCCTCGTCAATGCCGACGATCTGGCTCTGATTCTCACCACCGAACAGGGCAAGCCCCTGAGCGAAGCCAGGGGCGAGATTCTCTATGGCGCCTCGTTCATCGAGTGGTTCGCCGAGGAAGGCAAGCGCACCTATGGCGATACCATCCCCTCGCCGCAGGGCGATAAACGTATCCTTGTCATCAAGCAGGCGATCGGCGTCACCGCCGCGATCACGCCGTGGAATTTCCCGAACGCGATGATCACCCGCAAGGTCGGCCCGGCGCTGGCCGCCGGCTGCACCATGGTGCTGAAGCCGGCCGAGCAGACACCGCTGTCGGCCCTGGCCCTGGCGGAGCTGGCCGGGCGCGCCGGCGTGCCCAAGGGAGTGTTCAATATCATCACCGGCGATGCCCCGGCGATCGGCGGCGAATTATGCGCGAGTCCCGTCGTGCGCAAGCTGTCGTTTACCGGCTCGACCGAAGTCGGCCGCATCCTGATGAAACAATGCGCGCCGACCATCAAGAAACTCTCGCTGGAGCTGGGCGGCAATGCGCCCTTCATCGTGTTCGACGATGCCGACCTCGATGCCGCCGCCGACGGCCTGATGGCCTCCAAGTACCGCAACGCCGGCCAGACCTGCGTCTGCGCCAATCGCGTCTATGTGCAGGCGGGGGTGTATGACAAATTTGCCGACAAGCTCAAGGCGAAAATGGCCTCGATCAAGGTCGGCGCCGGCACCGAGGCCGGGGTCAACCTCGGCCCGCTGATCGATGCGCAGGGCCTTGCCAAGGTCGAAGACCACGTCGCCGATGCTCTCGCCAAGGGCGCCAAAGTAGTCGTGGGTGGACGGCGCAGCGCGCTCGGCGGCCTGTTCTACGAGCCGACCCTGTTGCGCGATGTGCCCCGCAGCGCCAAGGTCTCGCGCGAGGAGACCTTCGGTCCGGTGGCGCCGCTGATCAAATTCGACACCGAGACCGAGGCCGTGGCATTGGCCAATGACAGCGAGTTCGGCCTGGCCGCGTATTTTTATTCGCGCGATGCGGGCCGCCTGTTCCGCGTCGGCGAAGCCCTGGAATCGGGCATGGTCGGCATCAACACTGGCATCTTTTCAAATGAAGTGGCACCATTCGGCGGCGTCAAGCAATCCGGTCTGGGCCGCGAAGGCTCCAAATACGGTATCGAGGACTACCTCGAGATCAAGTATTTATGTATCGGCGTTTGATTCGACGCCTCTGACGCGCCAATCCCAATCACCGAAAGATAACCAGATGAGCCTTGCTTCCCGCTTTTTCCTGGCCGTTGCGACTGTCGCAGCGGCCTTCTCCGCCGCTGCCGCCGATACGCCTGCGGCAGCCGCGCCGTCCGCTACAGCCGCCGAAAAACCGCTTTCGCAGTCGATGATGCCGATGCTGGTCACCGACCTGATCGTGTTCGACAATCTCGAGGGCAGCGGCGAAGGCGCCAGGCCCGGCCAGGCTTTGTCGGTGCATTACACCGGCTGGCTGTACGACGCGCGCAAGCCGGACGGCAAGGGCAAGAAGTTCGATTCCTCCCTGGATCGCAATGAGCGCTTCCCTATCACGCTCGGCGTGTCGCGCGTCATCGAGGGCTGGACGCGGGGTCTCGATGGCATGAAAACCGGCGGCAAGCGCACCCTGATCATCCCGGCGCGGCTGGGCTATGGCGATGCCGGCGCCGGCGGCGTGATTCCGCCCAAGGCGCCCCTGCTGTTCGAGATCGAACTGTTCGGCATCACCGGCACCGCCAGCAAATAAGCCGGCGTGGAAGCCGGTTTCTCCTGGGCATTCGCCGCCCTGTGCGCGCTTGCCTTCTTCGCCGGCTTTGTCGATTCGGTGATCGGCGGCGGCGGCCTGATCCAGGTGCCCGCCCTGCTGATCATGCTGCCGGGCGCACCGGTGGCGACGATTTTCGGCACCAATAAAATCGCCTCGCTGGCCGGCACCTCGGTGGCGCTGACGCAGATCGCGCGCAAGGTGCAGGTGCCGTGGCGCACAGTGTTGTCGGCGGCGGTGCTGGCAGCGGTATTCGCCTTCCTGGGCGCCAGGGCAGTGACCCTGATCGATCCGAAGCTGCTCGAGCCCTTCATCCTGCTGTTGCTGGTCGGCGTGGCCGTCTACACCTTCCTGCGCAAGGATTTCGGCGATCTGCATGCGCCGCGCTGGGCAGCTTCCACCCAGCGCTGGGTGGCGATGGGCATCGGCGCTGCGCTCGGTTTTTATGAGGGTTTCTTCGGCCCCGGTACCGGCAGTTTCCTGATCTTCGCTTTCATCGGCCTGCTGGGCTTCAATTTCCTCACCGCATCCGCCTCGGCCAAGGTGATCAATATCACCACCAATCTGGCGGCGACGGCCTGGTTCGCCTGGAGCGGCAATATCCTGTACAAGCTGGCCCTGCCGATGGCGGCCTGCAATGTGGCCGGCGCTTGGGTGGGCGCGCATCTGGCGCTCAACAAGGGCAGCGCATTTTTGCGCGTATTCTTCCTGCTGGTGATCGGCGCCCTGATCTGCCGCTATGCTTACGATATCTTCCTGAAGTGACGTCATGACCTCCACCCGCACCTTTGCCGCCCTGATCATCGGCGACGAAATTCTTTCCGGCAAACGCCAGGACAAGCATCTGGCCAAGGTGATCGAGACCCTCCAGGCGCGCGGCCTGTCGCTGGCCTATGCGCATTACCTCGGCGACGAGCCGGCACGCATCACCGCGACGCTCAGGCAAACGCTCGCCACCGATCACATCGTGTTCTCCTTCGGCGGCATCGGCGCGACTCCGGACGATTACACGCGGCAATGCGCGGCGGCGGCGCTGGGCGTGGAATTGCATCGCCATCCCGAGGCGGTCGCCGAAATGGCCGCGCGCCCCAATTTCGAGCTGACCGAAAACCGCTTGAAGATGGCGGAATTTCCACTCGGCTCGACCATCATCCCCAACCCCTACAATCGCATCGCGGCGTTTTCCTGCGGCGATCATCATTTCCTGCCCGGTTTCCCGGAAATGGCCTGGCCGATGATGGCCTGGGTGCTCGATACCAAATACGCGGCCCTGTTCAACCAGGTGGCATTCGCCGAGGAGATCATCGTCATCGAGCGCGCCGGCGAAAGCGATCTGATCGACGCCATGAACCGCATCGTGCGCGACTATCCCACCACCAAGCTGTCGAGCCTGCCGCAATTCGTGCCCAGCGCTTCGGGCGGACGCCTGATCGAGCTGTCGATCCGCGGCGATCCGCAGGCCGTGCCGCTGGCGATGCACCAGATCCAGCAGGAAATAAACAGACTCGGTTTCGAATTTACGCGAAAATAGCGGCGCTTCATTCCATCCCATTCACCGGAGAAACATCGTGGGCTTATTCGATTCCCTGGTCGGCAGCGTATTGAGCAATCTGGGCAGCCAGACCGATAATCCCATGCTCAGATCGGCAGCCGCTATGCTGGCCAATCATGAGGGCGGCATCGACGGCCTGATCCAGCAATTCAAGGACAAGGGCCTCGGCGATGTGATCGGCTCCTGGGTCGGCACCGGCCAGAACGCGTCGATCTCCGCCGACCAGTTGAAGAGCGTGCTGGGCGAGGGCAAGATCGCCGAGATCGCCAATGCGCTGGGCATTTCGCACGACGATGCCGCCAGTCAGTTATCGACGGTACTGCCGCATTTGATCGACAAACTCACCCCCAATGGCCAGATTGACGGCAGTATCGTCGAGCAGGCCATCGCGATGTTTACCAAACGCTAGAATCAAAAAAATAATATGAGCGCCATCCCCGCAAACAACCCCGAATCATTGCCGGGCGAAACAACCCCGGCAAAACAACCCGCCGGTCTGCAACTGCTGTTCTTCACCGAAATGTGGGAACGCTTCAGCTACTACGGCATGCGCGCCCTGCTGGTGCTGTATCTGGTCAATGCGGTGGGAATCCAGCGTGCGGACGCCCTGCAGATTTACGCCGTCTACACCGCGCTGGTGTGGCTATCGCCCCTGCTCGGCGGCATCATCGCCGATCGCTATCTCGGCTATCGCAAATCCATCCTGATCGGCGGCATCGTCATGGCGGCCGGCCATTTCGCCATGGCCTTTCCGGGCATGCTTTATCTGGGGCTCGGCCTGATCATTTTCGGCAACGGCTTTTTCAAGGCCAATATCGCCAGCCTGCTCGGCACGCTCTATACCGACAAGGACCCGCGCCGTGACGGCGGCTTCACCATTTTCTACATGGGCATCAATCTCGGCGGTTTCATCGGCCCGATTATCACCGGCCTGCTCGGCGAGGGCGTCAGCTGGCACTGGGGTTTCGCCGCAGCCGGCGTCGGCATGTGCCTGGGATTGGCGCAGTTCGTCTGGGGGCAGGACAAGCTGGGCAATGCCGGCCTGCCCCCTGGCAAAACGCGCCTGGAACGCGGCGACTGGCTGCAGGTGCTGTTGATCAGCGCGGCCGCCATTCCCCTGGTGTATGGCATTCTCGCGGCATGGCCCCTGGTGGCGCCGCTGTGGTCGGCCATCCCCGTGTGGCTGCGCATCGGCGTGCCGCTGGCGGTCACTATCGGCTTCATGATCAATGTGCGCGCCACCTCCAGCGCAAGCGACTGGCAGCAGGTCTATGTGGTGATTATTTGCAGCATCTTTGCCATCGCTTTCTGGATGGCCTTCGAGCAGGCCGGCGGCACCATGAACCTGTTTGCCGACAAGCAGGTCGACCGGCACCTGTTCGGCTGGCTGATTCCGGCATCGATTTTCCAGTCGATCAACTCGCTGTGGATTTTTACCATGGCGCCCCTGGTGGCGATGATGTGGCTAAGCCTCGACCGCTCGCGCTTCGCCATCAGCGCGCCGGTAAAAATGGGGCTGGGCCTCGTCATCGCCGGCCTCAGTTTCGTGGTGCTGGCTTATGCGCAATCGCTGGCGGAACAGTTCGGCACTGTCAGCCCGCTGTGGCTGTTCGGCGTCTACTGGCTGCAAACCATCGGTGAGCTGTTTCTCTCGCCGGTCGGCATGTCGATGGTCACCAAGCTGTCGCCGGCACGCTTTACCGGCCTGCTGATGGGCGTATGGTACTGCGCCATCGCCATCGGCAGCTATCTGGCAGGAAGCCTCGAGGGCATGCTGACCAGCTCCGGCACCTCGGTGTTTGTCTTCCTGATCGGCAGTTCGGTACTGGCCGGGGCGCTGTTGATTTTGGTCACGCCGCTGCTGAAAAAATGGATGCATGGCCACGCCTGAACGGCGCCTGATGTTCGCCTTGCGACGTTCTCAGGGTTTCGGGGCGGCTGCCTCGAGTTCGGGCTTTACCGGCGCGGCTTCGCGTGAGGCTTCGACCGCCACCAGATCGACGATGATCTTGACTTCATCGCCCACCGATTCGCTCCAGCCCAGCATGCCGTAGTCGGAGCGCTTGACCGTCACCGAGGCGCTGGCTTCGCAACGCGCCCGGCGCGGCGCCTCACCGGGGGCGCAGTGTGCATTCGCCACCGCCAGCATTACCGGACGCGTCACGCCCAGCAGGGTGAGCGCACCGTCGATGCGCAGCAGGCGCTCGCCTTCGTAGACGAACTGCGCGGATTTGAATTCGATGGAGGGATATTTGTCGACCTGGAAAAACTCGGGGCCACGCAGGATGCGGTTGGTGGTGTTCGCATTGACGACATGCGCGTCCAGGGTGGTGGTATCGATGAAGGCCTGGATACTGCTGTGTTGCAACTGCGGATCGCGCAGCAGGATGCCGGTGGTGCGCGTGAACTTGCCGCGCACCGTGATGAAGCCCATGAACTTCACTTCAAAGCGCGATTGCGTTTCGGCAGGATCGAGTTGATAGAACTGGAGTTCAGGCGGGGCCGGGGCGGGCTCTGGAAGCTGGGCGGCCCGGCCGTCAGCGGCGATCAAGGTCATTACTACAACAAGTAAAAGCGTCCTGCATTCCCGAAACATGCTCAAGTCAGTTCCCATCCTCGTTGGCGGATCGTTCGAAGCGTTCGATCTCGCGCCGGTCGCGCTTGGTGGGACGCCCCTTGAAAATCGGCGGCGGCATTTCGCGCAATTCGACAGCGAGGCGTTCGCGCGCCTCGACACTTTGCGCATTCTCCAGATAAAGCTGACGTGCGGCTGACGCCGGGCCGCGCTTCTCCGCCACGCCCAGGACCTGCAAATGAAAGGCATAGGGCGGCTTGCGCAGCGACAGCGCATCGCCGGCCTTGACGGCCTTGGCCGGCTTGGCGCGCTCGCCATTTACATCCACGCGTCCGGCATGGATGGCGTCGATGGCGACCTGCCGCGTCTTGAAAAAGCGCGCCGCCCACAGCCATTTGTCGAGGCGCACGCTGCCGACAGGAAGCGCCTCAGCGTTTTTTGGCATTCAGCTTTACTTTGGCGACATTCATCGGCAGGCCGGTGCCGGTATCGTATTCGGCGCCGGCCAGCACCCCCATCTTGCCGATCTCCTGCGCCGTCATGCGCCCGTCGTACACGGCATACATGGCGCCCAGTGCGAAATCGCGGCCCGAGCCGATCGACCAGAAACGCTCGAACTCGAACACCTCGCGCATCGAATAGACGCCGAAAATCCCGCTGGAGTTGGCGACCAGGGCGGTCAGCTGCGAGGACTCGTAGGCATCGTCTTCCTCTTCCTTCGGGTTCAGGAAGGCCTCGTCCTTGAGCAGGGGATGAATCTTGCGGAAGCTCTCGTAAATTTCCTCGCGCCCGTGAAAGGTGAATTCCGGATGGCGCTTCAGCAGGCTTTCCAGCACCAGCTGGTGCGCGGCCGAACCGGCAATGCCGAAATAGGTGTCGCCATGTTTCAGCAATTTTTCCGGCGCGGCATCGTGCACGCTGCCCAGGCGCGTCGAGCCGAAGGTGGTCAGGGTATCGCCGGCGATCACGGCATAGCCGTCTTTTTTTACCACAACAATGGTTGTCACGATTATTTCCTCTTGTTGAAATCTGCTGCAATGCGCCCGAGTGCGCATTATTGAACATCGGGGCATGATGCCCAAGCGCAAAATTATCCCTGAAAACAACTCCCGTGCTCACGGCACGAGCGCTCGCAATCATCGCATCCCGGCGTTGACGAAGGCGCATGCCTTGTGCACACTTCATCGTCGGCCTTGTAAGTAACCACTTTACGCGCATCGCACTCAACCCGCTTTCCGGAGCCTGCCATGACAATGCACACCCCGTTCAATCGCCACCTCGGCTGCGCCCTGCTGATGCTGGTTCTAGTCTGCAACATCAGCGAGGCCAAAACCCTGCGCTGGACCAGCCAGGGCGACATCCTCACCCTGGACCCGCATGCGCAAAACGAGGGCCTCAACAATTCCTGGATGGACCATATCTACGAGCCGCTGGTGACGCGCGACAAGAAAATGGCGGTGGAGCCGGCGCTGGCCATCTCCTGGACGCAACTGAACCCGACCACCACGCGTTTCAAGCTCCGCGCCAAGGTCACCTTCCACGACGGTGCGCCCTTCAACGCCGACGATGTGGTGTTCTCGCTCAACCGCGCGATGGAAAAGACTTCCGATTTCAAAGCCTATGTGCAGGGCATCAAGGAAGTGAAGAAGGTCGATGCGCTGACCGTGGACATCATCACCGACGGCCCGACGCCGACCCTGCTCGACCAGCTGACGCAGTTGCGCATCATGAGCCGGCCGTGGGCGAACAAGTTCAATGTGCAGCGCCCGCAGGATTTCAAGAACAAGGAGGAAACCTACAGCGTGCGCAATGCCAACGGCACCGGCCCCTATGTGCTGAAATCGCGCGAGCCCGATGTCAAGACGGTGCTGGTCGCCAATTCGAACTGGTGGGGCAAGCTCGATGGCGACGTCAACGAAGTCGTGTACACACCGATCAAATCGAGTGCCACGCGCATTTCCGCATTGATGACGGGCGAGGTCGACCTGGTGCTGGACCCGCCGGTGCAGGATGTACCTCGCCTGAAACAGAACGCCGACCTGAAGGTGGTCGAGGGCAACGAGACGCGCACGGTGTTCCTGAATTTCGACCTGGCCCGCGATGAACTGCTGTATGGCAACAAGGGCAAAAATCCGTTCAAGGACGTGCGCGTGCGCCAGGCGATGCTGTACAGCATCGACATCAATGCCATCAACAAGCAGGTGATGCGCGGGCTCTCGCTGCCGACCATGTCGATGATCGCCCCGCAGGTGCGCGGCTATTCAAAGGATCTCGAGAACCGGCCGCCGGTCGATATCGCCAAGGCCAAAAAACTGATGGCCGAGGCCGGCTTCGCCCAAGGCTTTGACGTGACCTTCGATTGCCCCAATAACCGCTACATCAACGACGAAGCCATCTGCGTGGCGGTGGCCGGCATGCTGGCCAAGATCGATATTCGCGTGAAGGTCAATGCCATGCCGCGCGCCCTGTTTTTCCCCAAGGTGCAAAGCATGGACAGCAGCATGTTCCTGTACGGCTGGGGGGTGCCGACCTTCGATTCGCTGTATACCCTGCAGGAAGTGCTGCACAGCAAGGGCAGCGGCGCCGACGGCCAGGCCAATTACACCGGCTATTCGAACCCCAAATTCGATGCTCTTGTCGACAGGCTGAAGACCGAAACCGATCCCGCCAGGCGCACCGCCCTGACCCGCGACGCGTTATTGATTCATCAGGCAGACGTCGGCCACATCCCCCTGCACCATCAGGTCATCCCCTGGGCGATGCGCAAGAATGTCACCGTGGTGCATCGGCCGGATAACTGGCTGCTGGCGAAATGGGTCGTGATGAAGTGATGCGGGCGGGTCAATAAACGGGCAAGACCATAAAACCTGACGAGGAGAAATCATGCACAAATATTCCAGAAGCCTGATCGCCGGCGCCGCACTCACCGCTTTCGCCGGAATCATTTACGCGCAAAGCAGCGGATTGACCCGTACGGTTGTGACCAGGGCCGATGTCTCGGTACCCAATCGCGAGGCGGTGGTGGCACGCGTCGAAATTGCGCCGGGCGGCTTTGCCGGCTGGCATACGCACCCGGGCGACGAGATCAGCTATGTGGCCGAAGGGGAAGTCGTCCTGCTGATGGCCGGCCAGGCGCCGCGCAAGGTGATCGCCGGAGAAGGTTTTGTGGTGCCCGCCGGGACGGTGCACAACGCCAAAAATGAAGGCGTGGCGGCAACCAAACTGGTCGGCGTCTATGTCGTCGAAAAGGACAAGTCCCTGGCCTCGCCCGCCGCCGAACCGGGCAAATAAGCGCCGCAGTCCGGCAATGCCGTGCCGGCGCGGCAAGGCGAAACGAATTTCAACAAGCTGCCGGGCTTCCATTACAATTTGCTGCCAGTCGTGAGGGGCCGTCCTGAAGCAGGCGCCGACGGGCGGTTAGCTTTTTACATTCTTGCGGCGCATTCGATATCAGCGCGGGGCTGGCATCGATCATGCTTTATTGCAGCATCCCATAATGATGAGAACGGTCAATCAATGATCAACCGTCCCGGAACCATGCGCCGCGCCACGCGCCAAAAGGCTCACTGAGCCATGCTGGCCTTCATCGTTCGCCGCCTGTTGCAGAGCGTGCTGGTGATGCTGGCGGTGGCTTTCATTGCCTTCTCCCTGTTCAATTTTGTCGGCGACCCGGTATCGCTGATGCTGCCGCCCGAGGCTACCCAGGCGGATCGCGAAGAAGTTCGGCGCAACCTCGGGCTCGATCAGCCCTCCTATATCCAATTCATCAAGTTCGTCGGCAATGCCCTGCAAGGCAATTTCGGCATTTCCCTGCGCCTCGGCCGGCCGGTGTCGCAATTGCTGGTCGAGCGTTTGCCGGCCACGCTGGAACTGGCGATGACGGCCGCACTCATCGGACTGTTCGTCGGCATTCCGCTGGGCATCTACACCGCACTGAAACGCGACAGCTGGACCTCGCGTGCCTTGCTGACCACGTCGCTGGTCGGCGTGTCGTTGCCGAATTTCCTGATCGGCATTTTCCTGATCCTGATCTTCGCAGTCTGGCTGGGCTGGCTGCCCTCCTTCGGTCGTGGCGACACCACCCTGCTGGGTTACTGGTCCACCGGCCTGCTGACCGTGAGCGGCCTGAAGGCGCTGGTACTGCCCGCCATCACCCTCGGCTTTTATCCGCTGACCCTGATCATGCGCGTGGTTCGCGCCGAAATGCTGGAAGTGCTGCGCAGCGATTACATCAAGTTCGCGCGCGCCCGCGGCCTGTCCGATAACGCGGTGTATTTCGGTCATGCGCTCAAGAACACCCTGATCCCGGTGATTACCATCACCGGCCTGCAGCTGGGTGCTCTGATTGCATTTGCGATCATCACCGAGAGCGTGTTCCAGTGGCCGGGCATGGGCCTTTTGTTCATTCAGGCGGTGCAGTTTGCCGATATCCCGGTGATGGCGGCCTATCTCAGTCTGGTCGGCCTCATTTTTGTAGTCATCAATCTGGTGGTCGATCTCTTGTACTACGTGGTCGATCCGCGTTTGCGCATCGACCGCGCTGTCGCAGGAGGGCATTGAATTGGCGGATTTCCTGAAACGCTTTTTCGACGGCGACCTCTGGTACAGCTTCAAGCGCAACCCGCTGGTGGTTGCGGCCACCATTGCGGCCCTGGTCTGTTTCCTGGCCTCCATTTTCGCCGGCCTGGTCGCGCCGCATAATCCTTTCGATCTCAAGACGCTCAACCTGCTGGATGCCTTCACGCCACCTGCCTGGGCGCAATCCGGCAAGGCGCAGTTTTTTCTCGGCACCGATGACCAGGGGCGTGATGTGCTGTCCACCATCATGTACGGCTCGCGCATCTCCCTGCTGGTGGGTGTGGCCGCGGTGACGCTGTCGATGATCGTCAGCATCACGCTGGGGCTGGTCAGCGGCTATGTGGGCGGCAAACTGGATGCCTTCATCATGCGCGTGGCCGATGTGCAGCTGTCCTTCCCCGCCATCCTCATCGCCCTGCTGATCGACGGTGCGGCGCGCGCGGTGCTCGGTCGCGAGCACCATGAAGAGATCGCCGTCTATGTGCTGATCTTCGCCATCGCCGCCTCCGGCTGGGTGCAGTATGCGCGCACCGTACGCGGCTCGACCCTGGTGGAGCGCCGCAAGGAATATGTGCAGGCCGCGCGGGTGATCGGCCGCAAGCCGCTGGCGATCATGTTCTCGCATGTGCTGCCCAATGTGCTCGGGCCGGTAATGGTGCTGGCCACCCTGCATGTCGGCACCGCCATCATCACCGAGGCGACCCTGTCCTTTCTCGGCGTGGGCGTACCGCCGACCAAGCCCTCGCTCGGCACCCTGATTCGCATCGGCAATGATTTCCTGTTTTCCGGCGAATGGTGGATCACGGTGTTTCCCGGCGCGGCATTGGTGGTGATCGTGCTGTCGATCAATATCATCGGCGATTGGCTGCGCGATGCGCTCAATCCCAAACTGCGCTGAGACCCTGATGAATACGCCTCTGCTGCAAGTCAAAAACCTGCGCATCGAATTTCCGACCCGCCGCGGCACGCTGGTCGCGGTGGACGACATCAGTTTCGAGATCGCCGCCGGCGAAGTGCTGGGTGTGGTCGGTGAATCGGGGGCCGGCAAATCCTTGACAGGCGCCGCCGTGATCGGCCTGCTGGAACCGCCGGGGCGCATCGCCGGCGGCGAGATCCTGCTCAATGGACAGCGCATCGACAACCTGCCCTTCGCGGACATGCGCAAGATTCGCGGCCGCGAAATCGGCGCAATTTTCCAGGACCCGCTGACATCCTTGAATCCACTGTACACCATCGGCCGGCAGATCACCGAGACTATCGAGACCCATCTGGATTTGAGCCACGCGCAGGCGCGCGCGCGCGCCATCGAGTTGCTGCAGGAGGTCGGCATCCCGGCCGCCGACCGGCGCATCGATCATTTCCCGCATCAATTCTCCGGCGGCATGCGCCAGCGCGTGGTGATTTCACTGGCGCTCGCCGCGAATCCGAAACTGATCATCGCCGACGAGCCGACCACGGCGCTCGATGTCTCGATCCAGGCGCAGATCATCACGCTGCTGAAGAAACTCGGCCGCGAGCATGGCACTGCCGTGATGCTGGTGACGCACGATATGGGCGTGATCGCCGAAACCGCCGATCGGGTCGCGGTGATGTATGCCGGGCGCATCGCCGAAATCGGCCCGGTGGCCGAAGTCATCCACCATCCGCAGCATCCCTACACCATCGGTCTGATGGGCGCGATTCCGAATGTCGGCGACCAGAATGAACGCCTCGCGCAGATCGATGGCGCGATGCCGCGACTCACGGCCATCCCCAGGGGTTGCGCCTTCAATCCGCGTTGCACCCGGGTTAACGATGTCGGCAATGATCGCTGTCGCCGCGAACGCCCGGAACTGTTGCCGGCGGGCAGCACCCAGGCGGCATGCTGGCTGCACGCCAAGAATACGCAAGCGGTGGATGCATGAGCGAGTCCCGAATGCTCCTTGAGGTCAACGACGTCGCCATGGAATTCGACGTTTCCAAACCCTGGCTGAATCGCGTCATCGAAGGCCAGGGCCGGCAAATTCTGAAAGCGGTCGACGGCGTCAGCTTCAGCATCCGGCGCGGCGAGACCTTGTCCCTGGTGGGCGAATCCGGTTGCGGCAAATCGACCATGGCGCGCCTGATCTGCGGGCTGTACACGCCTTCACGCGGCACGATCATCTTCGACGGCGTCGATATGGCCACGGCCGGTGCCGGCGAGTTGCAGCAATTGCGCAAACGCTTCCAGATGATTTTCCAGGACCCCTATGCCAGCCTCAATCCGCGTTGGCGGGTCGGCAAGATCGTCGCCGAGCCGATCGTCTCGCATGGCCTGGCGGCGGACAAGACCGCGCTGAAAAAACGCGTCGACCAACTGCTCACCCAGGTGGGGCTGTCGCCGCTCGATGCCGAAAAATTCCCGCATGAATTCTCCGGCGGCCAGCGCCAGCGCATCTCGATCGCGCGCGCCCTGTCGTCGAATCCGGAGTTTCTGGTCTGCGACGAGCCCACTTCCGCCCTCGACGTTTCGGTGCAGGCACAGATTCTCAACCTGATGAAAGACCTGCAACGGGAATTCGGTCTGACCTATCTGTTCATCTCGCACAACCTCGCCGTGGTCTCGCATATCTCCACGCGCGTCGGCGTGATGTACCTGGGCCGTGTGGTCGAAATCGCCGACACCAAACGTATTTTCAGCCTGCCCCTGCACCCGTATACGCAGATGCTGCAATCGGCGATCCCGGATCTGAAGATGACCGGCAAGCCGCGCATTCCGGTCGCCGGCGAAGTGCCGAACCCGCTCGACCCGCCCGGCGGTTGCGCCTTCCATCCGCGCTGCCCGCATGCCTTCGCGCGCTGCAAGGTCGAGCGCCCCGAGATGATCGAACATGCCGAAGGCGGCCAGGTGGCCTGCCATGCGGTGGCGGAAAAACGCATTCCGATCCGATTGGCCGCCTGATCATGGCAATTGGAACCTATAAGAAACGGTGAGACCGTGAAGCTTTTTTTTGCCATCTGGCCCGATGCCGATACACGCGAGCAACTGCACGCCATGCAGACGCGGCTGCTGCCGCTCACCGGCGGACGCGGCACCGTGCCGGCCACCTTCCATCTCACCCTGTGCTTCCTGGGCGAGGTCGCCTCCGCGCGCCTCGATGAGCTGCTGGCCATCGGCGGCGCCGTCAAGGCGCGCGCCTTCGACATCCGCATCAACAAGGTCAGCTGCTTTGACAGCGCCAAGGTCGGCTGGGCGGGTTCCAAACTGGTCGCGCCGGCATTGATGAACCTGCAGGCGGCTATTCAGCAAGGTGTAAGCCAGGCCGGCTTCAATGTCGATCCACGGCCTTTTCGCCCGCATCTCACCCTGGTACGCCATCTGCCGCAGTCTTTCGAGACCATGTCCACGCAGGAGCTGCAATGGCCGGTCAGCGGTTTTTCACTGGTGGTGTCGCGAGCGGATGCAGCCGGGGTGCGCTACGAGTTGCTGAAAACCTGGCTGCTGGGCGCATGAACCGCAGGGACAAAGTGCCGCTGCTCCGCAAGCCAGCCTGGATGCGGCTTCCGGGATAGCATGCCCTGGAAAGCGCGTGTAGACTGGCGTCCGCGGCAGTGCCTTTCCGAAAACCAATAACGGCATAACAAAAACCATGCGCCTGTTCTTCGCTCTGTGGCCTGACGACAACACTCGCATCAAACTGGCACAGCGGCGCATCGAAGTCGTGCGCCTGTCCGGCGGCCGCCCGCTGATGCCGGCCTCCCTGCACATGACTCTGGTGTATATCGGTGAAGTATCGGAAGCACGCATTCGCGATGTGAACGCCATCGGCGATGGCATCGTGCACGCGGGCTTCGACTACCCGGTGGATACCGCCGCGTGTTTTAGCGAGGCCGGGGTCAGCTGGCTCGGCGCCGCCAATCCGCCGCTGGGCCTGTTCTCGCTGCAAATGCAATTGCGCGTGGCGGTGAACAGCCAGCAGAATGCGGACGGCTTCGCCATCGACAAGCGCCGCTTCCGTCCGCACATCACGGTGGTGCGCGAAATCGAGCAGCCGTTTGACACCTCGTCGATTGAACCGGTGATCTGGTCTGTCAGATCGTTCAGCCTGGTGAATTCCCGCATCGACGGCGGCAGTGCGCAGCATGAGGTGCTGCGCACCTGGCCGCTGCGGGATGCCTACGAGCGTTGAATCGCCGGCCAAACCTATTTTTTGGCGGCGCCGGCCTTGGCGGCTGAGGCCTTCGCAGCGGAAGCCTTGAGTTGCGAGAGCCAGGGCTTCCAGTCCACTGGGCCGTCGTCGAAGCGTTTTTTCAGATTTTTCAGCACACTGGGCCAGGCCTTGGAAAAGTAAGCATAAGCCTTGTCCCATTCACCGCCCTCGCCCCAGCCGACATGATGGATGGTGACATCGGTAAGATCATCACCGCGCGAGATGAAGCGCACGATCACCACGCTGCGCTGCTTGCGCGCTTCCGGCAGGGAGGGCGGCGCATTCCAGGTAAAGCTCAGCATTTTCTGCTCCTGGAAACCGATGATGCGCATATCGTCGGCGCCCCGCATGCCCGGCTCGGCCAGCGGATTGATGTAAATCTGGAAGGGCCCGTCGACGCGCAGCTCCACTTTCGCATCCGGTGCGAAGAAGGTCTTGATGCCCTCGGTCGTGGTCCAGGCCTTCCATACTTCCGCCACGCCGGACTTGACGGTGACTTTCTCGTCGATGGCTCGTTCCTGCGCCTGCGCCAAATTGACCAGGAAGACGGCGGCCAGCACGAAGCCGATGGTGGAGAGAAATTTCATGGGACCTCCTCGTTTATTTTTTCAACACCACCGCAATGCGGCGGACCGCTTCCTGCAGCCGCTCGATGGTGTCAGTGTAGGCGATGCGCAAATGTTTTTCCGGTTGGTTCGTGCCAAAATCGCGGCCCGGGGTCAGGGCCACTTGGGCTTCCTGCAGCAGCCGCTGCGAGAGCGCGAAGCTGTCGTCGGCCACGGCCGAGCAATCGGCGTAAATATAAAACGCGCCTTCCGGCTCCACCGCAATCTTGAAGCCCAGTTCGCGCAACGCCGGCATCAGATAATCGCGCCGCGCCTTGAACTCGCGGCGCCGTTCTTCCACGATCTCGATGGTGCGCGCATCGAACGCGGCGAGCGCCGCGTACTGCGCCGGTGCGGAGGGCGAGATGAACAGATGCTGCGCCAGGGTTTCGAACTCGCGCACATAGGCCGCCGGCACCACCGCCCAGCCGAGACGCCAGCCGGTCATCTGGAAATATTTGGAGAAACTGCTGGTGACAAAAATATCGTCGGCGATCGCCAGCGCCGTCGACGGCTCGACGCCGTAGGTAAGACCCTGGTAAATCTCGTCGACGATCAGGGCGCCGCCGCGCGCCGTCACGGCCTTATGAATGGCACGCAATTCGGCATCGGAGACCAAGGTGCCGGTGGGATTGGACGGCGTCGCCACCAGCGCGGCCGCACTGCGCGGCCCCCAGTACGCCTCGATATGCGAGGCCGCCAATTGATAGGCATGTTCCGGGCCGACCGGAATCGACTTCGGCACGCCGTCCATGGCGTGCACATAGTGGCGGTTGCAGGGATAGCCGGGATCGGCCATCAGCACTTCGTCACCGCTATTCAGCAATACGCCCATGGTCATCAGCAGGGCCGCACTGGAGCCGGAGGTGACCAGAATGCGATCCGGAGACACCGTCACACCGTATTTGCTTTGGTAAAAATCGGCGATGGCCTCGCGCAGCGGGCGCATGCCGATCGCCGAGGAGTAGTACATCGGCTGCGAATTCAGCGCGGCGATGGCGGCGTCGATGATGGGCTGCGGCGTGCGGAAATCCGGCTCGCCGACTTCCATATGGATGACGTCATGCCCTTCGCGTTCCAGCTTGCGTGCGGCGCTGGAGATTTCCATCACCTCGAAGGGGACGATATTGGCCATGCGATTGGCGAGGCGGTGGAACGATTCGGGTTTCATTGACGCCTCAGAGGGATTTGTTTTACTGACCGCCGTAATCGAGGCTACAGCGATTTATTGGGTGATGTGTCGCCCCGGATTCAGTCCGGGGCCCAATTTTGTTTGCACTCGCGTGGTAACAAAATTGGATCCCGGACTGAATCCGGGATGACAGTGATTGTTTAGCGAATACCAAAATAGCGAACAGGTCCATCACTGAATGATTGCCGCCCCGCTATGCGTTCAACTCCTCCCAAGCCCGGCCCACCCGCTTCAAACTCACCGGGTACGGCGTGCGCAATTCCTGCGCAAACAGGCTGACGCGCAACTCTTCCACCATCCAGCGGTACTCGCGAATCTCCGGCTCAAGCTGATTGCGCACGCCCAGCCAATTCTGCCACAGCGGACGGATCGACTTGAAGTTTTCCAGGTCGCGCTCCATCGCGCCGGCTCGGGCCTTGTTGATGCGCATGGCAATCGCCTTCAGGTAGCGCGGGTAATGCAGCAATTGCGCGCCACGCGTCTCGCGCAGGAATTCCTTGCCGAACAGGTGCTTCAACTGCTCCTCGACATCGGGACCGATATGTTCCCAGCCTTTCACATAGCGCTCGCCCAGCAGCTTCTTGATCTCGGCCACCAGCACCAAGGATTCATCGATCGCTGACGCCAGCGCCTGCGCATTGGCCACCACTTTGGCTTTCATCGCATCGCGTTTTGCATTGAATGCCGCCGCATCGCGAATCAACTCGCCCTTGCCATCATCAGAATCGACAAAGGTCATCGCAAACGCGGCAAAGGTCAGCTCAGCACTCAGTGCGGTCTGCGCATGGTTCTTGGCTTCCGGAAAGAAGCTCGCAAATTGAAATGCCGCCAACGGCGAGACCTTGATGGCGCGGTCGGCGAACTTGGCCTGCTCGGCCAGTTCGAGCATGAAGAGCCGTGTCAATCCACGACGATGATTGTGCAGAGCCAGCAGGGGCTCATCCATGATGCGGATCGCCACACTGCTGCCGCCATCGCTCATGGCGGGATAGCCGTCATAGCGAATGCCGGACTTCTCGAAGTTGATGGTCGGCGGCAGTTCGGCCAGATCGGCCGGCCAGCGCGTGAGGTCGTCGCGCTCCATGCGATTGCTGTGCAGGGTCGAGAACACAGTGCGCGAGGCGTCGGCGAATTGCGCCTTCAGGGCGGCGAAGTCGCGCGACATGGCGAGCTCCTTGCCGTCGGCATCGACAATGCGGAAGTTCATCAGCAAATGCGGCGGCAGTCGCATCAGGTCCCAGGCATCCTTGGGCGGCTCGATGCTGCGCGCGCGTTTCAGGAATGACGTAATCGCGTCCGTCAGCGGCGACTCGGCGGCGGACAGATCGCGCATGCCGTCCATCTTCATCAGATAGTCGATGAACTCGCTGACCGTATCCGGCACCGGCACCAAGGGGCTGCGCAGGCGCTGCGGCAGGGTCTTGATCAGGGCCGCGACCTTCTCGCGCAGCATGCCCATTACCAGCCATTCGAAACGCGCCGCCGGCACCTGGTTCAACACCGCCACCGGCAGGGTGATGGTAACACCGTCCATCGGATGCGTCGGTTCAAAGCGGTAAGCGAGCGGATAGGTCGCGCCGCGCGTCTTCAGCGATTTGGGGAAAAGGTCATAGGTAATTTCGCTGGCGGCGCGGCGCATCAATTGCTCGCGCGAAAATTCCAGTGCCAGCGGATTGGCCTTTTCGGCGTCCTTGCGCCAGCGCTCGAAGCCGGCCATGTTGACGATATCGGCGGGAATCAACGCATCGTAAAGCGCGAACATGTCCTCATCATCGATCAGCACATCCTGGCGGCGCGCCTTGGCCTCGATGTCTTCGATTTCTTTCACATGGCGCAGATTGTTGCGCAGGAATTTGCCTTGTGTATCCACTTCGCCGGCCACCAGTCCCTGGCGGATAAAAATCTCGCGCGCCTCGACCGGATTGATGGCGCCGTAATGCACGCGTTTGCGCGGATTCACCACCAGGCCGTAAAGCGACACCTGCTCGAAGGCAGTGACCTGCCCGCTCTTGCGCTCCCAATGCGGCTCGAACCAGGTGCGCGTGACCAGATGACTCGCGAGTGATTCAATCCACTCCGGCTCGATCGAGGCCACGGTGCGCGCGTAGACGCGCGTGGTCTCGGTCAGCTCGGCCGCCATCAGCCATTTCATGCGCGTGGCTTTTTGCGCGGCATGCTGCTGCATGGCGCGGGGCAGCTGGAACTTGATGCCGCGCGTGCCCAGATAGTGATCGCCTTCCAGCCCCTTGGTGCCGACGTTGGCCAGCAAGCCGGTGAGCAGGGCGCGGTGCACGTTCTCGTAGCGCGTCGCGTTGTTACCCAAACCCGTGTTCAAATGCATGCCCTGCGCCGTGACCATTTCGGAGAGCTGCGAATGCACATCGCGCCACTCGCGCATGCGTAGCGGCGAGAGGAAGGTTTCGATCAGCATCTGGTCGAATTTGCGGTTCGACTTCTTGTGCTTCAGCTGCTCTTCGTAAAACGCCCAGATGTTCACAAAGGCCATGAACTCGGATTGCGGATGCGCGAATTTTTCATGCGCCAGCGCTGCTTCCTGCTGCTTGTCGTGCGGGCGATTGCGCGGGTCCTGCACCGAGAGGGCCGAGGCGATGATCAGCACTTCACTGAGCGAAGCTTCCTTCTCGGCCGCGACCAGCATGCGCGCCAACGCCGGATCGACCGGGAACTTGGCTAGGGTGGAACCCAGCGGCGTCAGCGCCTTCTCGGCATCGACCGCACCGAGCTCGAACAGCTGCCGGTAACCATCCTCGATCATGCGCGCCGAGGGCGGCTCGATAAACGGGAAGGCGGCGATGTCGCCGAGGTTCAGCGCCTTCATGCGCAGGATGACGGCGGCCAGCGAGGTGCGCAGGATTTCCGGCGTGGTGAAAGCCGGGCGTCCGTCGTGGTCTTCTTCCGAATACAGGCGGATGGCGATGCCTTCGGCGACGCGCCCGCAACGCCCGGCGCGCTGCTTGGCCGAGGCCTGCGAGATCGGCTCGATCTGCAACAGATTGATTTTGGAGCGCGGCGAATAGCGATTGATGCGCGCCACACCGGCGTCGATCACATAACGAATGCCCGGCACCGTCAGCGAGGTTTCGGCCACATTGGTGGCGAGCACGATGCGCCGCCGTCCGCTCAACTGGAACACGCGGTCCTGCTCGGCATTGGTCAGGCGCGAATACAGCGGCAAAATTTCCAGATGCGCACGCCCGCCCGCGCCCGGCGCATTCACGGTGTGCTTGCGTAGCGCCTCGGCGCAATCGCGAATCTCGCGCTCGCCCGGCAGGAACACCAGCACATCACCGTTCTGGCTTTCGTGCAGCAGCTCGTCGACGGCGCGCACCACGGCATCTTCGATATCCACTGCGTCTTCCGCTTCATCGAGAAAATGCTCGGGGCGATAGCGTACTTCGACCGGATAAGTGCGGCCTGAGACTTCAATGATCGGCGCACCGTCGAAATGCTCGGAGAAGCGCGCCGGGTCAATGGTCGCCGAGGTGATGATCACTTTCAGGTCCGGCCGGCGCGGCAACAGCTGCTTCACATAGCCCAGCAGGAAATCGATGTTCAGCGAACGCTCATGCGCCTCGTCAATGATCAGGGTGTCGTAATGGCGCAGGGCATGGTCGCTATGCGTTTCGGCCAGCAAGATACCGTCGGTCATCACCTTCACGAAGGTGTTCTCGTCGGTGCGGTCGTTAAAGCGAATCTTGTAGCCGACCGCATGCGCACCGGACTGCTTCAGCTCCTGCGCCAGACGCGTGGCCAGGCTGCGCGCGGCGATGCGGCGCGGCTGGGTGCAACCGATCATGCCGTTCATGCCGCGCCCCAGCTCCAGGCAAATCTTCGGCAGTTGCGTGGTCTTGCCCGAACCGGTCTCGCCGCAGAGGATCACCACCTGATGCTTGCGGATCAGATCGGCGATTTCATGACGCCGCTCGGCGATCGGCAAGGCGTCGTCGAACTCGGGGCCGTTGCTGCCAATCACCAGCGCATGCCGCGCCTTGCGCGCCGCGAACCGTTCCTGCGCGGCCTTCAGATCGGCGTCGAATTTTTGATCAAGCTGGTCATGCGCCTTGCCTTGCTTGGCAAAGTCGCGACGTTTGCGGTCGAGCGTGATCAGCCGGCCGCGGTCGGCGAGCAGGAGGTCTTCGGGGAGGGCCGTAAAACGGGGCGCGGCAGGAATGGGAGTCGGAACTTGAGACATGGGAACCGCATTTTACGCGGGGTGCGGGGGCGGTTCGGAATAGGGGGAAAATGGCTAGAACGCCTATTGATGCGGCGTTTGAGGCATTTTTGCTCCGAATGGCTCGTGGATACTGGAGTTTGGCTCTCATGTCAAATCGCATCCAATATTGACCCACTTTTCGCGTCCAAATTTGACCCACTAAAAAACGCGATTTTTGCCTGATTTCAGAGCGAAATCGGCCGTTTTCGTTTTTTCTTATTCAGACCCACCTCGCGATTCCATCCCCCAGGTGGGTCAATTCGCTACGCGACGCGACAGGCTAGATCGCGAAGCACCTAAATCGTATTTGTACCTTGATTAAAGGTAAATAAAAAGAATAAAGGGGCTTAATATATTTTCGAAAATTCAACTTGAAAATGAATGTGGCCCGACCACTTAATTTGTCGCGACATTGATGCAATTCAGCACGCATCAAATGGAACTCTGGTTTCGCCTGGCAGTCGCAGTCGAAGCGCACATTATTTAATGGAAAAAAGTGATCTATGTACATTTGCCGGAAAGCTTCGCCACCAGGATGCGTGCCCGCGCATGCGGGCATGCCTTGTGCGCGAAAACGCCTTCGCGTTTGGACGCGAATTCAACTTGATTGGAGCAAGACCCATGCTAAACCACGAACTGAAGCTCGTAAATCGACTCGGCCTGCACGCGCGTCCTTCGGCGCAAATTGTGAACTTGGCATCGAGGTTCAAATGCAGCCTGGCGCTGATTTGTAACGGCCGCCGCGCAGACGCCCGGCAGATCGTGGCCGTCATGCTGCTTGCCGCCAGCATGGGCGCGATCATCAAAATTGAAGCCAATGGCCCCGACGAGGCGGATGCCATGGCGGCCATCGTGCAGCTGGTCAACAACCGTTTCGGGGAAGTGGAGTAAGGCAGCATATTCGGGTTAGCTGACTGCGCCGTTGAGTTTCGCCATGCTCGCTCAGTCTTACTGCTCAACCCTTTGCTTTCCGGCTGCATTGCGTAAAGTGTCCACCATTGTTCGCCACCAACACCCCCCGGAGCGCTTCTAGATGAAGTGCACAGCAAGTTCCTCGCTTTCGGATAAAAGGGAAAAGGGGCCGTGTTCGATATATTTTTTTCGAAAATTTAATTCGAAAATTAATGCAAACCTGGCCCCTTAATTCAATGTTGTTCTACTTAGACTTCGCTCCCGATTCTGCGAGACAAGCATCGGCTATTCAACCCACACTCACCGGCACCAACGTCATCGCGTCATTCCCAAAACAATCAACAACCTTCTCCGACTCCCTATCAAAACGGAGTGGGCCTTTCTAAATTTCTTGAAGCATTAGCGAAGCAAGTAAAGAGTTTTTAACAGCCAAGTTTGTCAAGGTTATCTTGAAAGCCCTTCAAATCTATAACCATCGTCAATCTTCTGATAACGAACAATCCTCATGGCGCCTTTGGCCAACATATGTTTTTCATGTTCTTTGCTTGGCCTCTCAGGAAGCACTAAGTAACGTTCTACAGGTTGCTTCAGCAATTGAGCAATCGATTCACCATGAAGGAGCAACTGTCCCACTCCCGTGTAAACCGATGTGGTCTGCGCAGAGGTTTTTACCTCGAAGAGTAGTATGCTTTTTTCCATAACGACAGCAAGGTCAATTGCTTGAGACTTTTGAGTCTCTCCACGCTTCCGAACAACCGCTTCTAGCGCTTTCACAACGTCGCCGTGTTCGACCGTTCGCTTGCCTCCTCCGTGGCCTTTGATCTCACCAATACCTGCGTACTCGTCATAGTATTTTCGTAGTTTAAGTAACTTTTCGGCTCGGGTGTCCGCATGCACCTCAGAATCTTGAATACCAGGCGCGGATGGCGCGCGGCCGTTACCGGTACGATTGGCGTCCTTCGTGCTTCTCCGCGCTGCAAGTGCACTCGCTACGTTTCTGGCTTCTCTTGCAAATTCCCAGAGTCGCTTCGCCAAGTTCGAATCTTTCAAACTTGCTATCAATATGAGGGGCGACAAATGCTGGCCGTCCCCAGCTTCAATAATTTTTTCTGCAAATTCACCTAGGACCTCCGATCTCTTAAGGCCCGCATTTCCTTTGGTCAGCTTGCCACGGTGCGCAATGAACACTTCCCCACGTGCGTCTTTAACAAAAGCCCCGGCAAACGCCCTGCTGTACTTTCCTGCTGGAAAATTAAGCTGCAGCGAAATTTCAAGCCAATGGGTGGATTTCGCTGCCCCGAACAATATGAAATTCATCAACTTGTCGGGATGATGGGTATGGTGCCACGCTGGCACTTCCTGTCCGGATGAATTCTGAAAGTAAACGAGTCCGGAAAAGTGGCCTGATGGGTAGGTGATCTCGCGGCTCTCGTGGTAGCGAAATGTACGTGCAAGCTGCTTGCCAAGCTCCTTATTAAGGCTGGCAATTTCACCCAGGTCCGTCACAACTTGAAATTCGCTATTCATCTTAAATGCCCTCTTTGCTCTGCCTGAATATACACATCTTCTTTTGGCTGATCCCTACCTTCAAAGGTTGGAAAACGGACCGCCCGGAATTAGGTGGCTTTTTCGAAGTGGTTATCAATCAAACACACAGGTGACCGTTTGGCGAGCCTTCCCGGGCAAAAATGCTCCAAACACCGCGCCAAATGGCGATCTGCGTTTTTCATCTTTGCGGCCGCAGTACGCCCAGCCCCCTTTTGCTTTCCCCTCGCATTGCGTAAAGTGTGCCCTGCCACTCGCCCACCACATGCCGGAGCATTTGCAATGAAATCGCCCAATAAAACCTTCGCCTTCGCCCTGCTCGCCTCTTCGTTGCTTCTGTCGCTCATCGCCACCGGCGCCCGCGCCGACCAGCTCGATGACATCCGCAAGAAAGGCGAGCTGGTGGTCGGCGTCCTGGGGACCGACGAGCCGAACAGTTTTATCGACCCGAAGACGCGCGAGATCGTCGGCTACGAGGTCGATCTGGCGAATGCGATCGCGAAGAAGATCGGCGTGAAGATGGTGTTGAAACAGCTGGCGGTGGCGGCGCGCATTCCCGAGTTGCAGCAGGGACGCGTCGATATCCTCGCCGCCTCGCTGACGCATAACCAGGAGCGCGAGTCGCAGATCGATTTTTCGCTGACCACCTTTGTCACCGGCCAGCTGGTGATGGTGCGTGCGAACAGCGGCATTACGCAGCTCTCGCAACTGGCCGGCAAGAAGGTGCTGACGGTCAAGGGCGGCACGCAGGAACCGAATATCCGCAAGGCGGTGCCGGGGGTGGATGTGGTCACCTTTGAAACCGCGCTGCAGGCTTTTCTGGCCTTGCAGCAGGGCAAGGGTATCGCCTATGTGAATGATGAAATTTCGCTGCTCAGCAATTACTCCAAGCTCGGCCCGGCGAAGAAGGATTACACCATTCTCGCGCAGAGCATCAGCGTGGAGCCACTGGCCCTGGGCCTGAAAAAAGGCGAGAAGGGGATGAAGGCGGCGGTGGATGGCGCGCTGCGTGAGCTGGAGGCCTCGGGCGAGGCGGAGAAAATGTTCTTCAAATGGTTCGGCCCGGCGACCAAGCTGCAGTTTGAGAAGCGCAGTTTCAAGATCAATAGCGACAAGATTTGATCGTCGGTGCGCAGTATCAGTTGCCGTCGTCCCGGCGAAGGCGTGAAAGCATGCTTTCACCCCAAGTCCATTCCAAGCATCTGGTCAATACGATGTGCTGGATTCCAGTTCAGTTACCAAAATGGTATCGAGACCAACGTAGTACCGATCAAGGTTGGAACTGGGTCCCAGCCTTCGCCGGGACGACGGCAATCCGAAATAGAAGTGTGACCTAGCCTGCATGCCCGCCATCGACCTCAGCCTCGTCCTCAGCGGCCCCTACCATGACATGCTGGTGGCGGGCTTCATCCTCTCGCTGCAGATCAGCGGCATCACCCTGGTGCTGGCGCTGCCGCTGGCGACCGTGATTGCGCTGTTGCGGGTGTCGCCGCCGCCCGCGCTGCGCGCCCTCGGCTGGCTGTATGTGGAAAGCATCCGCAATGTGCCCCTGCTGGCGCATCTGCTGTTCTGGTATTTCGCCGCGCCGGAACTGCTGCCCGAGTCGCTGAAGCTGCGCCTGTACGCCGGCAATATCGAGGCCAGCAGCGCGGTGGTGGCGTTGACGCTGTATACCGCCGCCTATATGGCCGAGGACATTCGCAGCGGCATTCGCGCGGTGCCGCTTAACCAGCATGAAACCGCCCGCGCGCTGGGGATGAATTTCATGCAGACCATGCGCCTGGTGGTGCTGCCGCAGGCGGTGCGCATCACCATCCCGCCGCTGATTTCGCAGACGCTCAACCTGTGGAAGAACACCAGCGTCGCCACCGTGATCGGCGTCGCGGAGTTGATGTACCAGGCCGCCAAGGTGGAGACCGCCACCTTTCGCAGCCTTGAAGCGTTCATGTTCGCGACGGCCGCTTACCTGAGCGTATCGCTGATCATCACCGGCCTCGCCGCGGCGTACCACCGCGCCTATCCGGCGCGTACGGCGTGATGGCGCAGGCGCCCAATCATCATGCTTGAGCTGATCCAGACCCATTGGCTGTATTTTCTGGTCGGCCAGTATCCGCAGGGGCCGCTGGGCGGCCTCGCGCTGACGATCTTGCTGGCGGCGCTGGCGCTGCTGTTGTCGCTACCGGTCGGTCTGGCGCTCGGTCTGGCGCGGGTCAGCCCGTATCGCATCATCCGCTGGCCGGTCACCGCCGTGGTGTTTGTGGTGCGCGGCACGCCGCTGCTGATGGTGGTGTTCTGGGCCTACTTCTTCCTGCCCAGCGTCACGGGCGTCAAGACCGATCAATTCAGCACCATGCTGATGGCGCTGATGGTGTTCGACGGCGTCTACCTGGCCGAGATCGTGCGCGCCGGCATCCAGGGCATCCCGAAGGGACAGTTCGACAGCGCGCGTTCGCTGGGCATGTCGTACCTGACGGCGATGCGCCTGGTGATATTGCCGCAGGCCCTGCGCCATATGCTGCCCTCGCTGGTGAACCAGTTTGTGGCCACCATCAAGGAAACCTCGTTGGGCTATATCATCGGCCTGTCCGAAGTCTCGTTCATCGCCACGCAAATCAACAACTTGGTGTTCACCCGCGCGATCGAGGTTTATCTGGTGCTGGGGCTGAGCTATTTCATCCTGTGTTTTGGCTTGTCGCGGTTTGCGTATACGCTCGATCGGCGGCTGCATGAGCAGACAGCGGGATAAGCAGGCAACCCTTTTAACCGCAAAATAACGCCAAACCGAAAAGCCGTTTCCAGACGGCTTTTTCTTCGCGGGCTATGTACGTGAACGTACAGGTGCATCGCATCACGCTGGCCTCGGTGGTGCCGGTGCTTTTGATCGCCATCGTCGTCTGCCTGATCATCGATCTTATGAATTGCACTTTGCGGAATCCGGCGCGACACCTTGCAAGGTCGTGGCCATCATTTCGAATGTCAGCGTCCGCAACGCCGCAGGCAACGATGGAGACGCCGATCAAATAATCACTGTCATCCCGGACTGAATCCGGGATGACAAATCGTTTCTGATTTGATTTTGTATCGGAATAAAAATGGGGCCACGGTTGAATCCGCGGCCCCATTTTATTTGCGCCAGCCCGTCATCAACCGCGACGGGCAATCACTTCATTGCTGCTTTGCGGCAAGCGTTTTATCCGACTGCGCCAGCAGTTTGTTCTGCGCGTCCAGCCAGGTTTTCAGCGGCGCGAAGTATTCGATGATGGCGCTGCCGTCGATGCGGTCTTCGCCGGTTACGGCTTTCAGCGCCTCGGGCCAGGGCTTGCTGGCGCCCATCGTCAGCATCGCCTGGAATTTCTTGCCGGCGGCGGCGCTGCCGTAAATCGAGCAGCGATGCAGCGGGCCCTGGTAGCCGGACTCGCGGCACAGGGCGCGATGGAACTGGAACTGCAGCATATCGGCCAGGAAGTAGCGCGCATAGGGCGTGTCGCTGGCCACATGGAATTTGGCGCCGGCATCGAAACCGTTCGCGGCAATCGGCGCCGGGCGCTTGATGCCCTGGTATTTCTCACGCAGCTCCCACCAGGCCTTGTCGTAATCGGCCGGCACGGTCTGGCCTGAGTAAACCTGCCAGCGCCATTTGTCGACCATATAGCCGAACGGCAGGAAGGACACTTTCTCCAGCGCGCGCTTCAGCAACGGGCCGATGTCCTGCGCAGGATCGGGCGTCTTGTCCATCAGGCCGATTTTTTTCAGATAGTCCGGGGTGATCGACAGCGCGATGGTGTCGCCGATCGCTTCATGGAAACCGTCGTTGGCGCCGTTCTTGAAAATCGGCGGGTTGTGGCGATAGGCCAGAGAATAGTACACATGGCCGAGCTCATGGTGGATGGTGGAGAAATCTTCATCGGTCGGGTTGATGCACATTTTCACGCGCACATCGGCGACGGCATCGATATCCCAGGCCGAGGCATGGCAGACCACTTCGCGGTCCTTCGGCTTGATCAGCAGCGAACGCTCCCAGAAGCTGGGCGGCAAGGCTTCCATGCCGAGCGATTTATAGAAGCCTTCGGCGTAGCGCACCATATCGACGGCACTGGTGTTGCGGCTCTTCAGCACCGCACTCAAATCGAAGCCCTCGCCGGCATCGGCCGGTTTCAGCAGCGGATAGATATTGTCCCAAGTCTGGCTCCACATATTGCCGAGCAAATGGGCGGGGATCGGGCCGTCCGCCGGCACCACATCGGGGCCATAGGTCTGGCGCAGCTTGTAGCGGGTGTAGGTGTGCAGCGAGTCATACAGCGGCTTCACCTGCAGCCACAGGCGCTCCATCTCAGCGGAAAATTGCGCCGGCGTCATATCGTATTGCGAGCGCCAGAACGCGCCGGTATCGGCAAAACCCATCTCTCGTGCGCCCTTGTTCGACAGCGCCACATACTCGGCATAGCGCTGCTTGTACGACGGCGACTGGGCATGCCAGCCCAGCCAGACATCCTTCAGCTGCGCGGGGTCGCGGCTTTCGGCGAGGATCTTTTCCAGCTCGCCCAGCGCCAGGCATTCGCCCTTGCCGCCGTCGGCTTTCGGCGGGCAGTACTTGGCCTTGCCATAGGCGCCGGTCATCTGTGCGGCCAGGCGCGCATAGGCTTCGCGCTCCTTGTCGTTCGACAGCAGCAGCGTGAGCTGCATCAGCTTCAACTTGCGCGCGGTGGCTTGAGACAGTTTGAGGCTGTTGAAGCGGCGCGCCTGCAGAGCGATCTGGCCGGCGACTTCCAGATTTTTTTCCGCGGCCTGGGAGGTAATGACCTCGGTGTCGTCGGTGATGAAATTCTCCGCGACCCATTCGGCGCGCTGCGCATCGATGCCCATCTTCTCCAGCTTCGCCTCGGCATCGCGCACGAACTGCTCGGCTTCGGCGGCGGTGGGTTTGGCGGCGTTCGGTTTCGATGCACTTTTCGCCGCGGCTTTAGGGGTGACTTTGGGGGCGACATCCGCCGCAGCGGCATGGCCGATGCCGGTAACCATGAGGGTGGCGGACATCATCAGCGCGCCAAGCGGCAACGACGACAAGCGCAGGTGCTGGCGATTTTTTTCCATGAGTTCGGTATCCATAAAGAGAAGGGATGATTTCGGGACAAGCCGCCGGGACAAGTCGTCGTCGGGATGTCCGTACAAAACTGATGGACGCGAGTGTAGCAATTTCGGGAGAGCCCAATAGAGAATTTTCGGGGTTGTTCACGCGGGCGGCCTGTTGCAGGCCGCCCGATCCGCAGGGCAACGATGCCCGTTGTTTAAAGCATGACTGTCCCGATCGCGGGCTTTTTTGAATGCCTATCAGGTCGGCAATTATGCATGCCCGTCGACAGGCAGGCCCAGAGATGTGCGGCGCAACTCGTTTCCCGCATCGTCGCGGTAAATCAGTTCGTTGCTCTCGAAGTCGTACTCGGGATGATCGGCCATGGTCCAGTAGCGCAGAAAATAAGTGTAAAAAGGCACGAACAGCCCATGCCTGGGATCGCTGGGCTGAAGGGCGAACACGTATTCGGGTTGTTCCTTCATCTCATAGCCGATGTGGACGTGCTGCACCCAGACATGATCGCCAACACCAGCGATCTTCCAGAACGGGTCCTGGTCATAGAATTTCAGCGACACCTGTTTGCCGGCATTGCGCAGCTCCCGCAGGAAGGTGATGCTGGCCTCCATCTCCCGGTAAAAGGTCAGCAGCGTTATTTCACCGGGCAGCGACTCGACGCGCTTCCGCACCGCGGCGCCCTGCGGGTTGAGCAGCATGACGCGGATTTCATAGGCCGTCTGAAGCGCCTCCCTGGTCATGCTTTCCCGCGCGATGAAGGTATCGAACCCCGTCAGCGAAAAAATGAACGCGTCCCGCGACGGCGGCAACTGCCGGACCAGGTGCCGCTCGCGCAGCCGCGTAAACCAGTTGTGCCCGGGATAGCGCGCATAGACAAGCGCGGCAGCGCGCGCATTCACCACCTTGCTGCGGTGGTCCCATGCAATCTTGAGGTAATTGAACAACAGCACCAGCACCGATGCGCAAATGATCTCGGTGACAAGCAGAAGGTTTGAGTCGGCTTCGACACGCGGCCACCAGTCGTAGAGGATGTATCTCGCCACGCTCGGCAGCGCAAACGCAATCACAACCGCCAGCAAGCTGATGGCACCGTGCCACAATATTTGCTGCAGACTCGTCATCCACCCATTGGACCTGCTTGCAATTTCCATCATAAATCTCCTTGATTGCCGCTCCGCATAAAAACCCGCAATGAGGCCGGCGCGATGAGATGCCTGGCCCGCGCAATCCACCGTTATGCAGACACGTTGATTTCAAAATGAACCGCCACCGCCGTCCCGCAAGGGGAAAATTATTTGTGACTCATGTTTTCAATGCCAAGTTCCGCAATCGCGCCGGAACCTCCTCTCGTCTCCATTTGGCGACGATGGCATATTGGGTGGCATGCGCAATGATGTCCGGACAATAGCGTCCGCCGTTCGGAAATTTCATGAGCCGATATACGCATTGACAGCGCTGAAACAATCGTTGCGCCGCCGAGGTAAAATCGGAAAGAAATCGGATAGAAATACCGGGAGGGACGAACTGTGCGGTACCAGGGAAGCTGCCACTGCGGGGCGGTGAAATTCGAAATCGAGGCACCGGAAAAAATCCGCGCGGAAGACTGCAACTGCTCGATCTGCGCCAAGACCGGCTATCTGCATCTGATCGTGCCGAAATCCAAATTCCGCCTGCTGCAGGGCGAGGACAGCCTCACCACCTACACCTTCAACACCGGCGTGGCCAAGCATCGCTTCTGCCGCATCTGCGGCGTCAAGCCCTTCTACATCCCGAGATCCAACCCGGACGGCTACGACATCAACGTGCGCTGCCTAGAGCCGCTGCCCGCCGCGATGGAGATCGTGCCGTTTGACGGACAGAACTGGGAACAGCACGGGCACAAGCTGGCGCATTTGAGCCGCGAGACGTAGCAGTTTGCGTAGCGGCGAAGGATTGTCATCGCAGAAAACGTAGAACGCCATTTGACGCGCCCTCCCGAGCAAAAATGGCCCGGAACGCCCGCCAATACTGGACTTTGCACATTCGACTTCCGGCCCTTCGACCAGCTGCAACCCTACCCGGATAGGTTGGTTTGCCGCGCTGCACGCGATTAATTGCGCCCTGTCCCTTATGATTCGCGAAGACGAACTGAATTTCAACCCGGGTCGCGGCGCGCCGCGAAATACCATTCCATGACCGACAATCCTTACGCACCACCGCAATCCGATCTGACCTCTGTCGACGAGCGGGCAGCGCCGCCGGAGTTCTATGTGGTGTCCCGGCTTAAATTCGCGGTTCTGTACTTCGCCACACTCGGGCTCTACAAGATTTACTGGTTTTACAGAAATTGGAACCACTATCGCAAGCGTGCCGGAGAGAATTTGTGGCCCGTACCGCGCGCGGTGTTTGCTATTTTCTTTGTGCGCTCGCTGTTCACGCACATCCAATTCCGGGCTTCCAAGCAGCAGATATTTCGGTCCTGGGATATGAAGTTCGATTCGGCCGTCTTGGTCATCCTGATGATCGTTGCCAACATTCTGGATCGCCTCGCTGCCAAAGAGATCGGCTGGCCTTATACCGATGTCGTGGCACTCGTGATCACGATCCCCATATTTTTTCTGCTCTTCAAGGCGCAGGGAATCATCAATGCCGTCTGCCTGGACCCGGAGGGCACACGCAATAGCAGGTTCACGCCCGCCAACTATTTCTGGATTGTCGTTGGTGTATTGGTGTGGATCCTGGCCGGGGCTGGGACATTCATGGCACCCGTAAAGTAATCGGGCTTTTGTAAGACGATGAACAATCCCTACACGCTGCCCGCGAGCATAGCTCGTTGATGAGAGTGCTGAATCGCCGGTTCCGCCGTTTAAATGAGCGACCTGCCCATCAATTTGCCACTCTTTCCGCACCATTGAACGGCAGGATTGAGCATCCGCATTTCTTGGAGGAAGTCATGAATATTTTCAGGGTCGCATTCGTTGTCGCACTTACGGCCTTCGCGGCTTCTGCGCAAGCGCAACGGAGTTGTGCAGATGCCAAAACGACTATCGAACTGCGGGATTGCCTTTCCGCAGAATTGGAGCTTGCCGACAAGAAGATGGAGGAATATCTCAAGGCGGCGCAAGTGAGCGTTGATGAAATAAAGGGTTCCACAAATGCGAATACTGTGGACCTCTCGGTCGCGCAGAAAATTTGGGAACGCTATCGATCAGCACATTGCGGCGATGTATATGTGTTTTGGATCGGCGGCTCTATCCGCTACGAGCAATCGCTCCGATGTCAGATTGCACTAACGCAAGAACGAACACATACGTTATAGGCAGACTACCTCACCACTTTTGGCGGGTCTCCACCCATTTTGCCTGAGCCTTGATGGACAAGTGGTGGGCCGAAGGCATTGAACGAATCCCGCATGTCGATCCCGGCCTACAGGGGCGGTTCGACACAAGCATATTGTTCATCTCCACAACCAGGAAATATTGAGACTCTTCGGCAAATCTCCGTTAGTCGCATTCATGGTATTGAATGCCTTGGGGCTCATTACTCTTGGCACGTTTTATTTGCTCGTTTTCCTGATGGCATTAGGCTAGGGCGTTGAAGCACATCGCCACCAAAGAGCGATGCGAACGACTTGCCGCACGACTTCGATCAGGTTCTTTTTCGGATGCTGTCAACGCACCCGCAAGAGCGGCATGTATTAGCAAAGAAAACCAAGGGGTTCCGAAAAAACCTAATCCAAAGACTTGACACAATATGCCAAACCTTTAGTTTTAAAGAGTGCTCTAGGTGGGATTTGAACCCACACGCCTCTCACAGCACCGGTTTTAAAGACCGTTGTGTCTACCAGTTCCACCACTAGAGCATTGCAACAAAGAAGGCGGGGGTCGGAATCGAACCGACGTATCGTAACTTGCAAGGGAACGCACCTAACCACTTGGTTACCCCGCCAAACCGATAAGCCCCGGCTAACCTGCCGGGGTTTGTCCTTTCTGGGGCATATCAATAGTGTGTTGCCGCAATCTCCAACCAAGTGGAGTGTTATCAAATTCGGGAGAGTTTGATAGGTGCGCCGATAGATTATTCCCAGGAATTTTCCCGCGGATCACGAGGCCCTTCTCGGCAAGAAGCCGCAGCAATTCGCCCGTCTTGAGTGGGCCACCGTTTGCTTCTTTGAGTACCTCAGCAGCGGTTTTAGCAATATTCCTGCGCCGCATTTGACGGACACGCTCGACCAAAGCGGCCGCGGTTTCCTCGCTGGGCTTATGAGCTTTTAGGATTTTTGAAAAATCGCCGTCAAAAAAATTGGTCGGCAGACCACGCGATCTCGGGGGCTCGGTGGAAACACCGAGAGCGTTGGACATCGCCCCTACTCGCTCGATAATCTCGTTATCGACCATCAGCAATTGCTTATTCATTGCAGTTATCTGATCGAATAAACGGTGACGCTCTTGTAGCAGGTCAGGTAGTGGACGAGCCATAGAAACCTCCAAAGTGTGGATATATTGCACGTCGCATCCAAACTTTTCAATCCAATTATATGACTTTGTAGTTATTTACTAGTTATCCACAGGACTTTGTGCTCGCAGGGATCGCCTTTATTTGGGGGGTGTCAAGTATATGAATTGCGCAAAAAATGGTCTAAAAAGCGCGCCAATAATGGGGTTTGTTATTCACACCAACTTCCTACAACGGCTTCGCACCACCCGCACCCGACTGCCAGCCGCCACCCAGCGCCTTGATGAGTCTCACGGAGTTCAGCAACTGCTGGCCGTACTGTTGCGCATACTGGCGCTGGTAGCCCAGAAACGTTTCTTCCGCGAGCACCACTTCGAAATGGGTGGCGATGCCCGCCGCGTAGCGCTCATTGGTCAGCGCCAGCACCTCGGCCGCATTGTCGGTGGCGATTTTTGCCGAGGTCATCGCCTGTTGCAGATTGGCGGTGCCGTCGAGGCCGTCCTGCACTTCCTGCATCGCGACCAGTACTGTTTGCCGATAGCTCGCCACTGCCTGCTGGTAACCGGCTTCAGCGATTGCGACATTGGCGCGGGTGCGGCCGGCGTCGAACAGCGTTTGCGTGGCGCCGATGCCGAGGGCCCAGAGCATGCTGGGCGCGGTAAACAGCCTGCCCCACTGATTCGCGTCGCTGCCGTACTGCGCCGTCAGTTGCAGCGCGGGAAAGTAGGCGCTGCGGGCGACCCCGATCTGGGCATTGCTCGCGGCCATCGCGCGCTCCGCTGCGGCGATGTCGGGGCGCCGCTCCAGCAGGGTGGAAGGCGCCACCAGGGGGATCGCCGGAATGGTGCTCATCGTCGCCTCCGCGGCGAGGCTGAAGCCGGGCGCAGGCGTGCCAACCAGGGTGGCGATCGCATGCACATAGCGTGAGCGCTGATCGGCCAGCAGGGTCAGCTGCGTTTGCGTGGCGGCCACCCGCGCCTGCTGCTGTTTGAGATCGAGCGCCAACCCCGCGCCCAGTTCATAGCGGGCGCGAATGAAGTCGAGGCCATTCTGCTGTGCGGTCAGGGTCTTCCGCAGGATGTCGATTTCGGTATCGACTTCGCGCAGCGCGAAATAATCGGCGGCGAGTTCGGCCGTGAGGATGAGGCGGGTGTTTTCAAAATCGGCCTGCGCCTGTTCTGCGCCGGCCGCCGCCGCGCGCGCCTGCGAGCGCACCCGGCCGAACAGATCGGGTTCATAACTGACGACAAAGCTGCCGTTGAAATCGTTCTGGGTCACCGAGCTGGCGGGCACGCCGTAGCTCGATTGCGGGCGTTGCGCCGAGGTGTGGTTGCGGGCGGCCCCGCCCTGCAAACCAAGGCGCGGGAAAAAAGCGCTGTTGGCGACATCGGCCTGCGCCCTGGCCTGGTCGACGCGCGCCTGTGCAATGCGCAGGCTCTGGCCCGACTGCAGGGCGCGTTCTTCAAGCGCGCTCAAAATATCGTCGCGGTAGATTTGCCACCAGGCGCCCTTCAGGTCGCCATCGCGCGGGCTGCCGGCCTGCCAGCCGGGCTCGGTGTCCCAGCTGCCGGCAATGAGTGCATCGGGCCGCTGGTAGCTTGGCCCCACCGCGCAGCCGGCCAGCATCAGCGCGGCCAGGCCCCCTGTGAATTTTGCCGCCAGCCGGTGTTTCAAGGCGATTTCCCCTCTGCCGGCTTGGTGGTGGTGGGAGCGGGCGGCGCAAGAGGCGGCGCCGGGGGAGCCGCCGCCGGCGGCGTGGTGACGTTCACGGTATCGCCCTCGGCGAGCGCATCCGGCGGATTGAGAATGATGCGATCGGCAGTACTGACCCCGCTGCTCAATTCCACCTCGATGCCCATTTCGCGGCTGATGGTCACCGGCTGCAGATGCACCTTGCCGGCCGCATCGACGACGCCGACGCGCAGGCCCTCCGGTCTGAACAGCAGCGTGTTCCCCGGCACCGTCAGGGTTTTGCCGGCCTCTGCGCCGCGCGTACGAATGCCCACCTCGACGTAGGCGCCGGGCAGCAGGGTGCCGTCGATGTTCGGCAGATTGACCTCGACCTGCAGCGTCCTGCTCAGGGGGTCGATCGCTTTCGCGGTGCGGACCACGGTGCCGGCGAATTTCCGTCCGGGCATTTCCTTGAGCACGATATCGGCCTTGTCGCCGATGCGGATTTGTGCGGCATAGTTTTGCGGCACATAAATATAGACCCGCAGCCGGTCGTTCTTCGCCAGCGTGAACAGGACCTTGGTGCCGCTGCCCGCATCGACCAGATTGCCGACATCGATATTGCGGCGCGTGACGATGCCGGAGAACGGCGCCGTGATGCGGCCAAAGCCGACCTGCTCCTGCAGGCGCGTGACGGTCGCCAGCGACGAGGCCGCGGCCGCCCTGGCGGAGGCGAGCGCGTTGCGTTTTTCATCGTATTCCTGCTGGGTGACCGCATCGCGCTTGCGCAGCGCCTCCCAGCGGTCGAAAGTCGATTCGGCGAGCTGCAGATTGGTCGCGGTCTGCCGCTGCGCGGCCAGCGCCTCGTTCAGTTGCTGCGCGACTTCCGGCACCTCGAGCTGGGCGAGCAATTCGCCTTTCTCGACCGGGTCGCCGATATCCTTGTACCAGTGGGCGAGATAGCCGCCGACGCGCGCATAGATCGGCGCTTCGACAAAACCCTGAAGGGTGCCGGGCAGGCGCAGCAGATTGTCGCCGGAAGCGGCTTTCGGGTTGGTGACGATGACGTAGCGGGTCGACTGCGCGCGCGCGGTCTCGTCCAGGTCGCGCGCCTTGGCCATGCGCATGCCCAGCACGATCGCGGCGCCGATCGCCAGCACGCCGAGCGTCAGCAGCGCGTAGCGTTGCATGCGTCCCAGCAGGCGCAGGCGGCTGACGCCGCGCGGCATGCCGTTCGCGGGATGATGGATGCCGATCGAGGAATGTTGTTTTTGTGACATATCAGCGCTTTCCTTCCGCATCGTCTGGCGGCGTCGTCTCCTGCCCGTGGCGGACGGCGCGGCGGGCAAGGCGTTGGTGGATGCCGGCGAACACCAGCGGGACAAAGAACAGGGTGGAAATCGTGGCGAACAGGAGCCCGCCGATGGTTGCGCGGCCCAAGGGCGCGTTCTGCTCGCCGCCCTCGCCGAAGCCCAGCGCCATCGGCAGCATGCCGATGATCATCGCCAGGGCCGTCATCATCACGGGCCGCAGGCGCGTGGCGCCCGCCTCGAGCGCGGCCGACAGCGGCAATTCACCGGACAGCAGGCGCTGGCGGGCGAAGGACACCATCAGGATGCTGTTGGCGGTGGCCACCCCCATGGTCATGATCGCGCCGGTCAGCGCCGGCACGCTCAGGGTGGTGCCGGTGAGGAACAGCATCCAGGCGATGCCGGCGATCGCCGCCGGTAAGGCGGAAATGATGATCAGCGGGTCGAGCCAGGACTGGAAATTTACCACGATCAGCAAATACACCAGAGCGATGGCCATCAGCAGGCCGACGCCGAGCCCCAGGAACGAGGACTTCATGGTTTGCACCTGGCCGCGCAGCGTCACCTTCGCGCCCCGGGGCAATTGGCTGCGGATCTTGTCGACGGCGCGCTCGACATCGCCGGCCACGGCGCCGAGATCGCGGCCGTTCACGCTGACGTAAAGATCGATCACCGGATCGATGTTGTAGCGCGACACCACCGCCTGCTCGCGGCCGGAGGAAACCTGGACGACATTGCTCAGCAACTGCGGCTGCACGCCGGTGCCGCCTGTGCCCACCGGAATCTGCATCAGGGCATCGATCGAATCGATCTGGTACTGCGGCGTCTGCACCGAGATGCTGTAGGCGATCCCGTTGACCGGGTTCAGCCAGAAGGCCGGGGCCGTCTGGAAGCTGCCCGATAGCGGCACCAGCACGTTCTGCGCGACATTCGCCGCACTCAGCCCGCTTTGCTGGAGGCGGCTGCGGTCCATGGTCAGCTGGATCGCCGGCTGGTCGAGCCGCTGCTGGATGTGGACATCGACCGTGCCGGGGATCTGCTTCACCGTCTTTTGCAGCTCGGCCGCCAGGCGGAAATTTTCGCGGATATTGTTGCCGGCAAACTGGATGTCGATCGCTGCCGGAAGCCCGAAATTCAGAATCTGTGTGACGACATCGGCGGGCTGGAAAAAGAATTCGACGCCGGGGAATTGTTGCGGCAGATCGCGGCGCAGGGTGTCGATATAGCGCGCGGTCGGCGCGTGGTCCGGCTTCAGGCCGATCAGGATTTCACCGTCCAGCGTGCCGATGGCCCCGGCATTGCTGTAGGACAGGTTGATCCCGCTGAACGGCAGGCCGAGGTTATCGAGAATGGTCACGAGCTCCCCGGCGGGAATTTTTTCGCGGATGCTGGCCTCCACCTGGTCGGCGAGGCGGGCCGTTTCTTCAATCCGCGTGCCGGTCGGCGCGCGGAAATGCAGCCGGATCAGGCCCGCATCGACACTCGGGAAGAAATCGCGGCCGAGCACGAAATAGAGGCCGCAGGACAGCACGCAGAAGGCGAGGAACAGCGAGGCGAACTGCCGCCGCCGCGGCAGCAGGGCGCTGAGGATGACGATGTAGCCGCTGCGCAGGTGTTCGAATTTCGCATCGAAGCGCCGATAGACCCGCTGCAACAGGTTGGGCGCGGTGCCGGCATGCGCCGGTCCGCCATGCTTCATGAACAGCATGACCAGGGTCGGCACCAGCGTTCGCGACAGGATATAGGAGGCGATCATGGCGAACATCACTGCCTCGGCCAGGGGCACGAACAGGAAGCGCGCCACGCCGGTCAGGAAGAACATCGGCACGAAGACGATGCAGATGCACAGCGTGGAGACCAATGCCGGGATGGCGATTTCGCCGGCGCCCTCGAGAATCGCCGTTTCGAGATCGTGCCCCAGGTGCAGATAGCGTTCGATATTCTCGATGGTGACCGTCGCATCGTCCACCAGGATGCCTACCGCCAGGGCGAGCCCGCCCAGGGTCATGATGTTGATCGTTTCGCCGAGGGCGTACAGCGTGAGCACCGAGGCCAGTACCGACAGCGGGATCGAGATGGCGATGATGCAGGTGGTGCGCCAGTTGCCGAGGAACAGCAGGATCATCGCGGCGGTGAGGCAGGCGGCGATCAGGCCCTCATGAATCACGCCGCTGATGGCCGACTTGACGAATACGGACTGGTCGAACAGCGGCGTCATCTTGATGTCTTCCGACAGCGTCGGCGCGATGTCCTTGAGCGAGGAGCGCAGGGAATCGACGATTTGCAGCGTCGATGCCCCGCCGTTCTTCAATAGGGAAAGCAGGACGCCGCGCTTGCCGTCCTGCCGCGCGATATTGGTCTGCGGCGTGAAGCCGTCGCGCACATGGGCGACTTCGCCGAGAAAGATGGTGGCGCCGTTCACGGTGCGCACGGGCAAGTCGTTGAGCTCGTCGATGACGCGCGGCGATCCGTTCATGTTGATATTGAATTCGGTCGCGCCCAGCTTGGCGGTCCCGCCCGGCAGGATCAGGTTCTGGGCATTGATGGCATTGACCACATCGGTGGACGAGAGGCCCTTCGCCTGCAGGGTCTGGGGGTTGAGGTCCACCGAGATGACCCGGTTCTTGCCGCCGTAGGGATAGGGAATGGCGACGCCGGGAATGGTGACCAGCTTGCTGCGCACGAAGTTGAGCGCCGTATCGAACAGGCTCTGCTCGGACTGCACCGGGCTCGACAATCCCAGCTGGATGACGGGAATGCTCGAGGCGGAATACTTGATGATGAGCGGCGGGGTGATGCCAGGCGGCAGCTGGCGCACGATCGCCTGCTCGACCGAGGTGACCTGGGCGATCGCAGTCGGAATGTTGGCGCCCGGCTGGAAGAACACCTTGATGACCGAAACGCCGGCCAGCGATTGCGACTCGATATGTTCGATATCGTTGACGGTAGTGGTGAGCACGCGCTCGTTGGTGGCGGAAATCCGCTGCCCCATTTCCTGCGCGGACAAACCGTTGTAGTTCCAGATGATGCTGATCACCGGAATATTGATTTCCGGAAAGATGTCCGTCTCCATGCGCAGCAGGACGATCGGCGTGGCCAGGAAAATCAGCAGCGCCATCACGATAAAGGTATAGGGGCGGCGCAATGCGACGTTTACGATCCACATCTACTGGATTCCATTCATTTCAGGGTGTATTTGTTGTTTGCAGCCGGCGGACAAACCCTGCTGCGCTATCGCTACCGGCCGATGATGGGAAGCCCTGACAGACACGGCAATCCAGCGCAAAGTTCAATTTGCGGCGCCCTGAATTTTGCCCCGGATCGGACGCCTTTTTTCGGTGTGTCGGACGCACCGATCCGGGGCCGGCGTCCGAGCCTGGGTTTTCACTCTACAGACGGGTTCGGCGTGGCGATTTGGTTCGCGCCGCGGCGTTCGGCGTCCCCCATATTGGTGCCCGGTGCACGGCAGTAGCGGTTCGTATTGATGCGCCGGTTAATGGGACATGAAGCAAAGTGTGAAGCCGATACCCACAATGGACACGAGGTCAATCCGGCGCAGCGCACCGGATGCAATTCCCTCGATTCAATTTTTTCAAAAGCGCAGATCGCCATTTGGCGCGCCTTTCCAAGCAAAAAAGGCCGGAAAGTCGCGCCAATGCTGGAGTTTGAATTCCATTCCGCAAGAAAGCGCTCAGGTCCATCGATGCAAAATTGGGCTCCGGACTGAAACCGGGGCGACGAAGTTTCTTGAGCGTCAGCCTATGCGGAATTGCATTGAGCGCCAAACCCGCGCATGGCCGCGAGCGCATGGCACACTCGCGCACAACATCAACCCATCGATCGCCAGAAATCGAGCTTGATGCCTTCCGCCTCGCATTGGGGAAATCAGATTTTCATGTCCCGGCCGGCACGGTGGCCGCAGTGGAGACACTCGATACAAAAAGCAAAAAAGCCCACACCGGCGCAGGTCCGCCGCCCTTTGCAGACCAAGGGCCAAGCCGTCGGTGGACTTGCACCTGCGCTTCAGGACGCGACGATCATCCTACGTATTTTTCAACGACCTCCGGCGGCCGGAGATGCGCCTCACTCGCATCGCGACCTGTCTCGCGAACGGCGCGGCGCTGCCGCAGCAGATCCCAGCACTGATCGAGCTCGATCTCGATCGTCGCCAGCCGCTGGCTTGCGGATGGGTCAAGCGATCCACGCTCGAAAAGCTCGTGCTCTTCCGCGATCAGGTTCTGGATATGCGCCAGAACCACTTTCTCTTTTCCTTGATCTTCCATGAGATGTCCTCCTGCTTCAGTGAAAACGAGAACTACTGCAACGAGAAATGCCGCAAATACTGAACGACCGCTGCAAAGAAGAAACCCGACTCAGGAATCGAGCTTGATGCCTTCCGCTTCGAACACCCGCTTCACCGTCGGCCGCGAAGCGACGCGCAGGGCTTGCTTGGTCCAGTGGGGGAACTGGGTTTTCATATCCCAGCCGGCGCGGTAGCCCCAGCGGTAAAACACCAGCAGATAGGCATCGCACACGCTGTACTGGCCGCCGAGGGCGAAGGTCTTGCCGGTGAGCAGGGCCTCGATTTCGCCGAAGTATTTGAACAGCAGCGCGCGGCAGCGTGCGTTGATGCCTTCCTTGGCGGCCGGGTCGGCGGAGTAGCGCTCCGCGCGCCAGATACCGGCATGGGCGACCTGCACGCTTGAGGCCAGCCACGCCATCAGCGAAAGGGCTTCGGCCTGCTTCCAGGTGTCCCTGGGCCACAGGCCGCGGCTGGCATAACCGCCGCCCAAATACGTGAGGATGGCGACGTTCTCGGTCAGCACCTTGCCGTCGACCATCAGCGCCGGCACGCGCGCGCGCGGATTGATCTTGAGGTAATCGACCTTGTGCTGATCGCCGTCCTTGGTGGAGATCAGCACCGGCTCATAGGCGATGCCGAGCTCCTCCAAAACGATATGCGGGGCAAGCGAGCAGGCGCCGGGGGAGTAGTACAGCTTGATCACGTTGTGCTTTCGTGGCTGCCGCGGAACGGCGAAGAGGCCCTATAGTCTGGTAATCAGGGACGAGGTGTCAAATCGGCTGCCGCCGGCCTTTTGCACATCGCCGTAAAACTGGTCGACCACGGCGGTGACCGGCAGGCGTGCGCCGTTGCGCCGCGCCTCATCCAGACAGATACCGAGGTCCTTGCGCATCCAGTCCACCGCGAAGCCAAATTTGAACTCGCGCTTGAGCATGGTCTTGCCGCGGTTCTCCATTTGCCAGGATTGCGCCGCGCCTTTGGAGATGACATCGAGTACCTGCTCGCCGTTAAGGCCGGCTTTCTCGGCGAAGGCGAGTCCCTCCGACAAGGCCTGCACCAGGCCGGCGATGCAGATCTGGTTGACCATCTTGGTCAGCTGCCCGGCACCCGAATCGCCCATCAGGGTGGTGGCCTTGGCATAGCAATCGATCACCGGCTTGGCCTTGTCGAAGGGCGCCTGGTCGCCGCCGACCATCACGGTGAGCTGGCCTTTTTCGGCACCCATCTGGCCGCCGGATACGGGACCATCGAGGAAGGCGATGCCCTTGGCCCTGGCGACGGCGTACAGGCTGCGCGCCGCATCGGCCGAGGCGGTGGTGTGATCGACGAGGATGGTGCCGGACTTCATCGCCGCCAGCGCGGCGCCGCCCACATCGAGCAAATCCTTGTCATTGCCCACGCACATCATCACTATCTCGGCGCCCTGCACCGCTTCGGCCGGGGTCTTGCCCAGTGCGCCGCCATGCTGCTTGACCCAGGCTTCGGCCTTGGCCGTGGTGCGGTTGTAGACGGTGACATCGTGGCCTTTGGCCTTGAGATGGCCGGCCATGGGATACCCCATCACGCCGAGGCCGAGGAATGCGACTTTCATGTTCTTCTCCAGGTTCTGTCTGAAACAATCAGGGGTTCAGGAATTCAAAGATTCAGGAATTCAAGGATTCAGCAAATTCGGGGGCTTCTTGCCGCTTAAGGCCGCGATCATATTATCGACGGCCAGCATCGCCATGTTCATGCGCGTGTTGTGCGTGGCGCTGCCGATATGCGGGGTCAGCGCGACATTATCCAGCTTGAGGAATTCCGCGTTGAACGCGGGCTCGTTTTCAAATACATCGAGGCCGGCGCCGGCGATGCGTTTGTGTTTAAGCGCATCGATCAGCGCCACATCATCGACCACGCCGCCGCGCGCGGTGTTGATGAGTATTGCCGAGGGTTTCATCAGCGCGATCTCGGCGGCGCCGATCAGATGGTGCGTGGCCGGCGAATACGGCACCATCACCACCACGAAATCGCTGTCGCGCAATACTTCGTCCTTGCTCGCATAACGAGCGTTGAGTTTCGATTCGGCTGCGGCGTCGAGGCGCGTGCGATTGAAGTAACGCACCTGCATCTCGAAGCCCAGCGCGCGCCTGGCGATGGTCTGGCCGATGCGGCCCATGCCGATGATGCCCAATGCGGCGTGGTGGATATCGGCGCCCAGCCATTGCTGCAGGGCGAAACCTTTTTTCCACTCGCCGCGCCGCAGCCGGCCTTCGGTCTCGGTGATGCGCCGCGCGGCGGCCATCAGCAGGGCGAAAGTCAGGTCGGCAGTGGTGTCGTCGAGTACGCCGGGGGTATTGGTGGCCATCACGCCGCGCTTCGAGACTTCGGCGATATCGATATTGTTGTAACCCACGGCGATGTTGCTGACCACTTTTACCGTCGGGCAGGCATCGAGAAAGGCGGCATCGATCTTCTCGGTGAGACAACAGATCACGCCGGTACAACCATCGGCGCGGCGGCGCAACAGCTCGGGCGACATGATGTCGTCGGAAGCGTTGTGGTCAACCTCGAAATGCTGCGCAAGCCTGGCGACGACCTCGGGAAATACCTGGCGGGTAACAAGAATTTTCGGCTTCATGACAAAGAGGGCTTTGCAGATAAATCGGCTTCATGGAAAAAACAGGGCCATCGGTTTCAGACGATGGCCCCGAGAGATTAAATGAAATGGCTAGCCGCCGCCATACAGATAATTCGGCAGCCACAGCGTCATGCCCGGCCAGATGTACATGAAGACCATGCACAGGATGACGATGAGCATATACGGCATCATCCCGGCGAATATCTGGTTGAGCGTCACATGCGGCGGCGACACGCCTTTCAGATAGAAGGCCGACATCGCCACCGGCGGCGACAGGAACGCAGCTTGCAGGTTGACGAACACCAGGGTGCCCCACAGGATCGGATCGATGTCGAAATGCTTCAGCATCGGCAGGAAAATCGGCACGAAGATGACGATGATCTCGGTCCATTCCAGCGGCCAGCCCAGCACGAAGATGATGGCCTGCGACAGCAGCATGAACTGCAGCGGCGTCATGTTCAGCGACAGCACCCAGTGCTCAACGATCTGCTGTCCGCCGAGAATCGCGAACACCGCCGAGAACAGCGCCGAGCCGACGAACAGCCAGCACACCATGGCCGTGGTTTTGGCCGTCAGGAACAGCGATTCCTTGGTGCGCTCCATGTTCAGCGAACCGGACTGGATGGCCAGCAGGAAGGCGCCTGCCGCACCGACCGCCGCCGATTCGGTCGCCGTGCAAATGCCGAACAAAATGACCGCCAGCACCAGGATGGTCAGCAGGCCGAGCGGCATCACCGATTCGATCAGCAGCTTGAGAATGACGAACTGTTCCGCATGCAACTGCCGGTAGTACCAGATCAGCAGCAGGCCCAGCAGGGCGCTGCTCATCCAGAAATACAGGTAGAAGTCCTTGGGCGGGCCGCTGGCCGAGGGCGCGGCATTGCCTTCCGACAATTCCGGCGTGCCCATTTCCTGCAGCGTGTCGGATTCCTTGTCCGCGGTCACAGTTTCGTTATTGCCCAGTTCCTCGACTTTTTCTTCTTTCGTCTCGCCACCGGCCACCGGTGCAACGACCGGTGCAACGGCGGGCGCCTTGGCGACGGCCGCGACCGGTTTCGCTTCGGGCGCATCGACCTGCTGGTGAATGACAACGTACCACCAGATGCCGGCCATGGTACCGGCAGCCAGCAGGAACGGGAACACCATCGACAGCCAGTTCTTGACGATCAGAAAATAGGTGAAGCGCTTGCCGTCGATCTGCAATTGCAGCGCGGCGGCCGGCTTGAACAGCGCCTTCATCAGGCCGATGCCCATATTGCCGGCATAGGCCTGCTGCATTTGCGGCACCCAGTCCGGAATCGGCGCGCGCGTTTCGGCTTCGGGCAGTTTGGGGGCGATCTTCGGATTGATCAGCGCCCAGCCGATGATGTACAGCAGATACAGAAAGGCGAGGAAGAAGCCCGGGAACATGGCGGCGGCGTACAACTTCACCACCGATTGCCCGGCAATCGCCGCATACACGATGATCATCACCGAGGGCGGAATCAGGATGCCCAGGGTGCCGCCGGCGGTAATCACGCCGGCCGCGAGGCGCGTGTCATAGCCTGCCTTCAACATCGGATTGAACGCGATCACGCCCATCAGCACCACGACGGCGCCGACCAGTCCGCTGGCAATGCCCCAGAAGGTGCAGATGATCAGTGTGGCCACCGCCAGCGAAGCCGGCACGCGGCGGAACGCCAGTTGCACGGCGTAGAACATCTTGTCCACCAGCGCTCCGCGCTCCATCACATATCCCATGAGCACAAATAACGGTATGGACAACAGCGTGTCATTGGTCATGGCGCCATACGTTCGCTGCACCATCAGATCGAAAATGCGGTTCTGCGACCAGTTCGCCAGCCACGGCGTACCGGGGTCGTGGAAGGCGATGAAGCCGAAAAACATGCCGAGGCCCATCAGGGTGAAGGCGGTCGGGAAGCCCAGCATGATCACGACGACGATCAGGCTGAGCATCAACAGGCCGAGTGCGGGATCGCTCATTTTGCGTCCTTGTTGTTTTGTTGGTCGTTGGCCCGCCCGGGACGGCGGCCGACATCTTCCGGTGCGCGCTCGCCCAGGCCGCGCTTCTGCGCCGCCTCGTCGATGGCATGGGCCTGCTCGATGACGCGATTGCGCGTGGCCTCATCGACATGGGTGCTGCCGGAAAGCTGCTGCTCGATGACGTCGATTTCCTCGGCGTCCTTGAGGCGTTGCGGCCACTCGCCCGTCCTGAGGCAGACCACGCAGCGCACGATTTCCGCCACCCCCTGCAACATCACCAGGGCGCCGGCGATCGGAATGAAGGTTTTGAAATGATAAATCGGCGGGCCGTCGGCGGTGATGCTCGAATGCTCGCGAATCTTCCAGGCCGTGTCCGCATAATCCCAGCCGGCATAGCAAAGTGCGGCGATGCCCGGCAAAAAGAAAATGATATACAGCGCGAGGTCCAGCGCGGCCTGGGTGCGCGGCTTGAACGAGCCGTACAGAAAATCGCCGCGCACATGACCGTCCTGCGCCAGCGTATATGCGCCGCACATCATGAACGTGGCGCCGTACATCATCGAGGTGATGTCGAGAAACCAGGCCGAAGGATCGTTCAGCAAATAGCGCTTGAACACCTCGGCGACCACTACCAGCATCAGCAAGCCGATCACCCAGGCAAAGGCCTTGCCGCACCAGGTGCTGATGCTGTCAACCCAGAATAGAAACCGTTGGACCTGCATGATCACTCCCGCTCAACACTGGAACCTGCGAGCACCGCCGCGACGGACGGGGGCCCAAAAAAACACCACCATGCAGCGAAGGCCGCACGGTGGTGTCGGGTGTGTGAAGCTGATTACGCCTTCTTCGCGAAAAAGTGGTTCGCGGCAACGCGGAAGTTGACGTTGGTGTCGTTTTGCCACTTGGTGGTGCGCTGCGCAAAGGCGCGCTGCGACTCGATCACCCTCTTGAACATCGGATTTTCAGCCGATTTCTTGGCGACAATCTGGTCCCAGATCTTGAGTTGTTCCTCGAGAATGGAATCCGGCGTCTTGTAGAACTTGACCTTGTCCTTGGACTGCAGCTCGATATAGTCCGCCGAGTAGCGCTCGATCGCCTTCCACGACATATCGGCCGAGGAAGCCTCAACCGCATTGGCGACGATGGCTTTCAGCTTGGCCGGCAGCGCATCGTACTTGGTCTTGTTGAACAGGATTTCAAACTGCTCGCCGGACTGGTGCCAGCTTTGCAGCATGCACACCTTGGAAACGTCGGCAAAGCCCAGCGCGCGATCCGAACTGGCGTTGTTGAACTCGGCCGCATCGAGCAGGCCGCGGTCCATCGCGGCGGTAATTTCGCCGCCCGGCACGGCGTTCACTGCCGCGCCAAGACCGGTGAAGATGTCGATCGACAGCCCCACGGTACGATACTTGAGGCCCTTGAAGTCGTCCTTCGACTTGACCACTTTCTTGAACCAGCCCAGCGGTTGAGTCGGCATCGGGCCGTACAGGAAGGAGACGACATTGAGATTGAGGGTCTTGTAAATCTCTTCCAGCAGCGCCTTGCCGCCGCCATAGTAGTGCCAGGCCAGCACCATATTGGCATCCATGCCGAAGGCCGGACCCGAACCCCAGATGGCCATCGCCGAATTTTTTCCGTACCAGTAGGCCAGCACGCCATGGCCGCCGTCGAGGGTGCCCTTGCTGACCGCATCCATCATGTCGAAGGCCTTGACCACCGAGCCGGCCGGCAGCACCTCGATCTTGAGGTCGCCGCCCGACATGTCGTTCACTTTCTTCGCGTAGTCGAGCGCGTATTCGTGGAAGATGTCCTTGGTCGGCCAAGTGCTTTGCCAGCGCATCGTGATCGGCCCGGTCTGGCCATTCGAGATCATCGGAAATCCGGTGATCGCCGCCCCGGTTGCGGCCGCCGTTCCGGCGAGGAATTTGCGACGCTTGGAAACCCCGAGGGCAGGCTTGATGTCTTTCTCGTTCATTTGCATCCTCCAATATTATTAGTGGGAATAGCAGCGAAGAAATTGCGCGGCATTTTTATTATGGGACTGGCACCGAACCGCGACTCGCATGGTCGCTTGTGGGGCGGCGCACCGGCAAAGACGATTCATGCTAATCGCGTGTGCTGCGATAAGCAATAGGCCTGCATCAATCGGCAACGATCAGCAAAGTTGCAGCTGTTTATACCCAATGTCATTTGTGCAGTGCAGCGAAAAACGCCTGCGACTGGTGCCCGAAACGTTGGCAGTGCCCCGCCCAAGTCACCGTACTAAATGCTGCAGCCGGGTTGCCGGGGCCCTTATGCGCGAGTTGCGGTTGCCGGCGCCGCGACCCTGTTGTTCACCCCTGGCTGCCAGCCCAGTACGGCCAGCAACACAAAGAAGCCGATGACATAGCCCAAGGCGACATGCCAGCCGTCTTTCAGCCATTGCGCCACCGACTTGGCTTGCGGATACATGCTGGCGAGCGCCACACCCGCCGAGGAGCCGAACCAGATCATCGAACCGCCGAAGCCGACCGCATAGGCGAGGAAGCCCCAGTCGTAACCCCCCTGCTTGATGGCCAGCGCGGTCAGCGGGATATTGTCGAACACAGCCGACAGGAACCCCAGGCCCAGCGCGCTATGCCATGATGCCGGCGTCAGCTCTTCCACCGGCATCATCGATGCGCAGGTCACCAGCGAGAGCAGGAATACCGAACCCCTGAAGGCATCGGGCAGCGCCTCCCAGTCGGGGCGGCGCAGCGGCAGGGAAATCAGGATGGCCACCCACACGGCGACGCCGATAAACGGAAAATGATCGGCCTGGCTGTTGAATTGCAGATTGACCACGACATTGGTGACCACCGCAAACACCAGGATCAGGCCGACGATGCCGAGGCGGCCCCAATCGATCCTGGCTTGCGAATCGCCGTCCTTGAGAATCGGCGAGTATTTATGCTGCTGCAAGGACGCGGGAATGCCGCAGATGACGAGGGCGACCACGGCTGCCACGTAGGCGTGGAATACCGCGATCGGACTGACGCCCGAAATCCACAGCATGGTGGTGGTGGTATCGCCGACCACCGAGCCTGCGCCACCGGCATTCGAGGCCGCGACAATCGCGGCCAGGTAACCGACGTGCACCTTGCCGCGAAACAACTGGTGCGCCATCGCGCCGCCGATCAGGGCCGCGGCGATATTGTCCAGGAACGACGACAGCACAAACACCATCAGTAGCATGATGAAGCCGCCCTTCCAGTCGTCGGGCAGGTAGCGCGGCAGGACCAGCGGCACCTGGCTTTTCTCGAAGTGCCGCGACAGCAGGGCAAAGCCGAGCAGCAGGCATAGCAGATTGGCGAGGATCACCCATTCATGACCGAGATGCGCAGCAAAACCGCTGATGCCGGGCCCGGTTTTGAATCCGGTGAAAAAAATCTTGTAGAGCGAAATCACGATCACGCCGGTAAGCGCCACGCGCAGGGTATGCGCATGAAACAGGGCAACGCCCAGCAGCGTCAGACCGAACAGGATGAAGTCGACCGGGATGCCGCCCAGCTTCACCAGGGTGTAACCGGGATCGCCCGCTGCCAGTGCGGGCAGAGGCAGCAAGGTGAGCAGGGAAATGATGGGGATACGGCGAATCAGTGAGGCAATCGTCAGTACAAAGGGCATTGAATCTCTTTCTTGTCGGATTGCTGTCATCGGCTGGACAGCGATCTTGGGGGCGGCTATGGCACCTATGGCACGAGAATTACATGCACGCGATAAGGACCGTGTGCACCGATGACGATGGTCTGCTCGATGTCGGCCGTGCGCGACGGGCCCGAGACGAAAAACGTGGCGCGCGGCGGCGCGCCGAACTCATCGCGCAATAGCTGGAATGCATCTTCCATGGTCGGCACAATGCGCGCCCTGCTGACCACGCAGATATGCGTCTCCGGCAGCAGCGCCGTCACCTTGGGCGTGGCACGCGCGCCCAGCAACAGCAGGGTGCCGGTCTCGCCGATGGCGCAAAAACATCCGGTGAGACCGACCAGATCGACGGCATTGGCCGGACGGCTTGCATAGTGCAGCTGCGACGACGCCCAATCGAGCGCGGCAAATTCGTCCCAGCCGGCCAGGGCGGGCTGCAGATTCTGTTCGGTAAGATAGCGCGCCACGGCGCGTGGCACTTCCGCCAGGGACGCCACTTCGGCGAGCGTCGTTTTGAGACGCTCGCACTCATCGATAAAGTGCTGCACCGGTTCATGCCGGCCAAACCCCGGCAGCGGTCCGCGCGTGCGCGCCTGGATGACCGCGCGCGCAGCATCGATCTCCGCTGCCGTCGTAAGCCCGGATCTGCCGCTGTTGGCGCGAATTCGCGCCAGGATGTTCTCGCGCGCGCTCATTTACGGCCCCGTTCGGCGGCATAAAGTGCGCGAAAAGTTTTGCCCTGCGGGGCGGGCATGTCGCGACCATCGGTCCAGCCGTCGATCCCGGGCAGGCGATGTATCAGCTTGTCGCGCCCGCCCAGCCACGACGCAATACGCGCGCCCAGCGCGGCCAGCATGGCATAGAGACCCGGCCGCATGACCGCAAAGCTCCAGGCCTTGAGCGCCCAACGTTCGCTCCAGGGCCGCAGCTTCCTGTCGAACTGCTGTTCGCGCAACTTGCGCATCAGGTCCGGCAGCGGGATTTTTACCGGGCACACCACCTGGCACTCGCCGCAGAAGGTCGCCGCATTCGGCAGATCGCCGGCGTTCTCGATGCCCACATAGCTCGGCGTCAGCACCGAACCCATCGGGCCCGGATACACCCAGCCATAGGCGTGGCCGCCGACATTCTGGTACACCGGGCAGTGATTCATGCAGGCGCCGCAGCGTATGCAGCGCAGCATGTCCTTCATTTCGCCGCCGACCAGCTTGGTGCGCCCGGCATCGACCAGCACGATATGCATCTGCTCGGGCCCCTCGACTTCGTCCGGCGCCTTCACACCGGTCGTGAGCGTCAGGTAATTGGCGATCGACTGGCCGATCGCCGATCGCGGCAGCAGGCGGATCAGGGTCGCGAAATCTTCCAGGGTGGGGATGACTTTTTCGATGCCGGTGATCACGCAGTGAATGCGCGGGATGGTCGTCACCATATCGGCATTGCCTTCATTGGTCACGGTGAGCGTGGTGCCCGTTTCCGCGATTACAAAATTGGCGCCGCTGATGCCCATGTCAGCCGCCAGAAAATGACCGCGCAGCACTTCGCGCGCTTCACGCGTCATCGCCGAAATATCGCTGAGACGCGGCCTGTGGTGCGCATCGACGAACAGCTGCGCCACTTGCTCCTTGGATTTGTGCACCGCCGGAGCGACGATATGCGAGGGCGGCTCCTTGGCAAGTTGCAGAATGTATTCGCCGAGATCGGTTTCCAGCACCTTCACGCCGGCGGCGTCGAGCGCATCGTTGAGCGACACTTCCTCGCTGACCATGGACTTGGACTTGGTCACCGTCTTCACCGCGTTGCTGCGCGCGATTTCGACAATGATGGCATTGGCTTCCGCGGCGGTCTCCGCCCAGTGCACTACCGCGCCGCGCCGCGTGGCATTCTTTTCGAATTCGAGCAGATAGGCATCGAGGTTGTTGATCACACGGTCGCGCAAGGCGGCCGCATGACTGCGGATGTCTTCCCAGTTGTCGATAGTGGCGACACTGGCGGCACGGCCGTCGACGAACTTGCCCTTGGCCTTCTTCATCGCGGTCTGCAGAACCGCGTCATTGAGCTTGAGACTCGCGGTCTGCTTGAAGAACATGGACGTCACTTGCATGATTACTTGACCATTCCGGCGGCGACTTCGGCGAAATGAAGCACCTTGGTGTTCATGTCCCCGTTGCGTCGCAGCCGCCCCTCGATATTGAGCAAGCAACCCAGGTCACCGCCGACGACCGCACCGGCACCGCTCATGCCGATATTCACGCATTTATTGTCGGCCATGCGCGTGGAGATTTCGCCCAGTTTGATCGAGAAGGTGCCGCCGAAGCCGCAGCATTTTTCCGCATCGTTCATTTCGCTGATGCTGCAGCCGGTTTGTGCCAGCAGCGCGCGCGGCTGCTGCTTGATGCCGATTTCGCGCAATCCCGCGCAGCTGTCGTGATAGGTGATGCTGCCCGCGTACTTGCCGGGAACCTGTTCCACCTTCAGTACATTGACCAGGAAATCCGACAGCTCATACCATCTGGCCGCAAGTTTTTCAAACGCGGCATGATCGGGTTCGTCGCGGAACAGGTCTTCGACGTAATGAACTTTCACCTGGCCCGAACAGGAACCGGAAGGGGCCACCACATAATCGCAGTCCTGGAATTCGGCGAGCAGCTTGCGCGCAAGCTGCTGCGAGACGGCGCGCGCGCCGGAGTTGTAACCGGGCTGGCCGCAGCAGGTCTGCGCGGCGGGGACAATGACTTCGCAGCCCGCGTCTTCCAGAAGTCTAAGCGCGGCAAAGCCGATATTGGGGCGGACGAGATCGACCAGGCAGGTAACGAAGAGACCGACTTTCATATGCGAGATGTTATCTCACATCGAGGCGGCGCAGTGGCGCTGCAGCGCCAACTGGCGTGAAACCAAACTCAGGAAGGCGAGGAGGTTTTCACCGGGAGCGCGGCAACCTTGCCGCTTTCAATCCACTTCTTGATGCGATTGGCATCGCCGATGCGCGTGAACTTGCCCCAGGAATCCATCAACACGATGACCACCGGGCGGGAAGCGATAATGGCCTGCATGACCAGGCATTTGCCGGCTTCATTGATGTAACCGGTCTTGGACAGGCCGATAGTCCAGCCCCCCGTACGCACCAGCGCATTGGTATTGACGAAGCCGATTTGCCGGCTGCTGGTCGGCAGCGTGACCCTCAAGGCCGGCGCCGTTGAAAATTCACGAATCTCGGGATAGGCCGACGCGGCGGAAACCATCATCGCCAGATCCTGCGGGCTGGCAACATTGCCGGGCGCCAGGCCGGTAGGATCGACAAACTGGGCGTTGCTGAGGCCGAGCAGTTTCGCCTTGGCATTCATCGCCTCGACAAATGCGCCAGTACCTCCCGGGTAGGTGCGCCCCAATGCGGCGGCGGCGCGGTTGTCGGAGGCCATCAGCGCCAGGCGCATCAAGTCTTCGCGACGGAACGCGGTACCCACCGGCAGGCGCGATTTGGAACCCTTCAACAGATCGATATCGGCTCGGTCGATCACCACGGCTTCATCCAGATTGAGCCTGGCATCGAGGACCACCATCGAGGTCATCAATTTGGTGATCGAGGCGATCGGCAATGCGTTGTCGGCATTCTTGGCATATAGCGCCTGCCCGGTTTCCTGGTCGAAGACAAAGGCGGCATGGGAAAGCAGATTGGGGCCGCCGTCCTTGCCGTAGTCGGCAACCGCAACGGCACGAGCCCGGCCCGATTTCTTCTGCACTTTCTTCACGACGTCCGCATGGGCGAGCGTCATCGCGGAGCCGAAAAACACGGCCACGATAGAATGCGCGATCAACCTTGCTGTTTTTGTCATTGTGTACTGCACCGAAATGTGACAACCCTGTGAATGGCCCAACACCATAGCAAATGCCTGTAAATCTGGCAAGACCTAATATCTTGCCTCAAAAATTAAAAATAACTATATGAATATGTTAAGTTTTTCCAGAGATCGCAATGCCTATCCCTAAATACCCCCATCCCGATACCTTGGCCGTACATGCTGGGCAGACCCCCGATTCCTTGACCGGAGCAAGGGCTGTGCCTATTTACCAGACGGCCTCGTTTGTATTCCCCGACACTGACACCGCCGCCTCATTGTTCAATCTCGAACGTGCCGGGCATGTGTATTCCCGCATTTCCAACCCCACCGTGGCGGTATTCGAGGAACGCATGGCCGCCCTCGAAGGCGCACCAGCCGCCATCGCCACCGCCAGCGGCCAGGCCGCCCTGCATCTGGCTATCGCCACCCTGATGGGCGCCGGCTCACATATCGTGGCCTCCAATGCCCTTTACGGCGGTTCTCACAATTTATTGAGCTACACCTTGCCAAGATTCGGCATCACGACTACTTTTGTCGACGGTCGCGACCTCGATGCCTGGCATGCCGCCATTCGTCCGAACACATGCCTGCTGTTTGGCGAGACCATCGGCAACCCCGGACTGGACGTTCTCAACGTTCCCGCCATCGCCGCGGTCGCCCATAACGCGGGGCTGCCGCTGATGGTTGACGCCACCCTGACCACGCCCTGGCTGTCGCGCCCGCTTGAGCAGGGTGCGGATATCGTCATGCATTCCGCCACCAAATTCCTGTCCGGTCACGGCGTGGTGATCGGCGGCGTTCTGGTGGACGGCGGCAGCTTCGACTGGGAGCGCTCGGACAAATTTCCCACTCTGACCCGACCCTATGCCGGTTTTCACAATATGGTGATGAGCGAGGAATCATCGGTCGCGGCCTTTGCCCTGCGCGCACGTCGTGAAGGCCTGCGCGACTTCGGCGCCAGCATGGCGCCGATGAGCGCGTTCCAGATTCTGCAGGGACTCGAGACCTTGCATGTTCGCATGCCCCGCCACGTGCAGAATGCGCGCAGGATCGTCGAGTTCCTGTCGTCGAACAAAGCGGTCGGACATGTTACCTGGCCGGAGCTATCCTCGCATCCGGATCACGAACTGGCGAAACAGCTTCTGCCCAACGGTGCGGGCGCCGTCATCAGCTTCGAAATCAAAGGCGCGGCGGGCGCGGCCAAGGCGGCCGGCAGGACGTTCATCGAAAAGCTGAACCTGTTCTCGCACCTGGCCAATATCGGCGACGCGAAATCCCTAGTCATCCATCCGGCCAGCACCACGCATTTCCGCATGGATGCGACCGCGTTGAAGCAGGCCGGGATCGGTGAAGGCACCATCCGCCTGTCGATCGGCCTGGAGCATGCGGACGATTTGATCGAGGATCTGTCGCGCGCGCTGGCAGCGGCAGCCAAGGTCGCCGGCGCATGAAATTCCTTGTTCAGCAACAACCGGCCTATGTATACACCGGCGGGCAAGTGTTCGATCCGGGCAGGCCCAGTGTCGTCTTCGTGCACGGTGCAGCCAATGACCACAGCGTATGGACCTTGCAAGCCAGGTATTTCGCGCACCATGGCTTTAACGCGCTGGCGCTGGATTTGCCCGGCCATGGCCGCAGCTTCGCCGCCGCCAAAACAACGATTGCTCAATATGCGGATTGGCTGATCGGCTTGCTGGACAACGGCGCCATCGACAAGACCGCACTGGTTGGGCACAGCATGGGCGCGCTGATCGCGCTCGACGTGGCGGCACGCCATCCGGCGCGTGTTTCGCAACTCGCCCTGCTCGGCATCAGTACGCCGATGCCGGTTGCCGAAGAATTGATGGCCGCTGCGTGGAGTCGCCCTGCCGAGGCAATCGACATGCTCAATATCTGGGGACACGCGCCGCAAATGAAGTGGGGCGCCTCCCCCAGTCCCGGCACGTCGATGATGATGGCTTATAAACGATTGCTGGAAAAAAGCGGGCCGGGCGTACTTGCCGGCGACCTCGCCGCCTGCCATGGCTTCGCATTCACGGAGGCGCAATCCGGCGCCATCCGCGCCACGACACTGGTACTGAGCGGCACGCGCGACATGATGACGCCGCCCAGGGCAAACGCCGCCGTTGCAAAACAAATTCCGGCGGCCAGGATGGTGTCCCTGGAGGGGTGCGGTCATGCCATGATGCAGGAGGCGCCAGGCAAGGTGCTGGATGCCCTCAGGGATTTTCTCGGGCCCTGAAACGAAAAAGGCGCGAGCGTGCACTCGCGCCTTTGGAAACTGCGGGAAACAAGCTTGCTTAGAAGCTGAATTTTACGCCGGCCACAAATGCGCTCACATCGCTGTCATTCAGTCTCTGGTACTCGATGGTGCCGATCAAATTCCTGGCAAAGTTATAGCCGACGCCAACACCAAACAAGCCTTCGGTTTTGGTTTCTTTGAACGAACCAAATCGATCGCTCACCTTGTCTTCGGTACTAGCAACGCCGGCACGCCCGTAGATGGAAAATTGGTTGTTAAGCGGCGCCGTCAAAATCAATGAAGCATGCGTGGTTTTGGCTGTGCCATCGACCCCGCCGAAGTTGATTTTGCCGTAGTCGTTAAAGCCCACCTCGGCAGCGAGGTTCGGCGAAAATGTATAGCCGAGAGCAACGCCGACCATAACGTCATTCTGGGTACCATACCCGCCACCCACGTCATAGCTGCTTGGCCCGACATTACCGCGAACATAGAGATTGGTGTCGGCGGCGAAGACTTGCGTCGACGCGATAGCAGCCAGGATTCCCAGGGAAAGAATTGTCTTTTTCATGCTTGCTCCTAAGTGTTGATTGCGAATAACTCTGCTTGAAATCACTTTTTTACCAGTGCGCGGCCTTGAAGGACGATAGGACACAACAGGCGGCTTGTGAACATCGCAAGCGATTGCAGCCACTTCGTCATTGCTGTTTGCACTTTTCCCCACGGCACTTTGACGTAGTCGAGGCAAACTTCATATTCGATTGAAATTATTTTGGGCAGTTCCCCGGCTCTCCAAGCGGAAAAGAATCTTGCTGGCGCACTCAACAACGAGGATAAATTTGTATTTGGTGCGCCATACTTTTTTAACGACCTTGCACGATTGATCACAGGACATGCAACCGCATTAACGTATCAACATGAATCGTGTTGACCCGCATTATGCTTATCGATCAAACGAAGGGGCTCGATGTCGCCGAATTGCGACAGCTGCAATCGGTACATAATATTGGGTCCCAGTTCGAAGCAACAATAAAAAAGGCGCGGTGAACACCGCGCCTTTTTAACAACGAAAAATAACTACTTAGAACGTGAAGCGAACGCCAGCGTTGAACGATGTGACGTCGGTATTGTCCAGCTTTTGATACTCGAGCGTGCCCATCAGATTCTTGGTGAATGAATACCCGACACCTACGCCATAAAACGTTTCAGTTTTCTTGTCAGTGTCGGATCCGCAGCCAACGCCGAAGGATGGAAGGCAGCCGCTTAATTTACGGTCGGTTCGCGCAACGCCAAGTCGGCCGTATATGGAAAAGGCATCGGCAATCGGCGCGGTGACGATCAAAGAGAGTTGCGGGCCTTGGGCCTTGATATCTAGGTGATTGCCGAGGTTATCAGAATATTTTGCTTTGCCCATATCGAAGTATCCAGCTTCCAACGCAAAGATCTTCGTGAAGTTATACCCCACTGCGCCAGCAACGCTGGTGCTTTTCTTGTCAACTCCGGGGACATCGCAAACATCATTCTTGCATTCGCTCTGACCGACCGCGCCGCTGACATACCAGGTTCCATCTTGCGCCATCGCCTGCGTTGAGGCCAAGGCGGCCAAAAGGCTCAAACCTAAAATAGTCTTTTTCATGTTTTCTCCGAGAATTATAGAAATAAAAATCGCTTTGACAGCGTAGATATTTTACACAAATTCACACCAAGCACCCGCAGCGAAAACCATTTCTCACCTGCGCATGTGGGAAATGGCGATCCCGGAAGACCAGATCATTCAACCATGTTTTCTGCCGATTTCAGACCCCAAGCGGTTCGGCAGTTTTTTGCTCCTCCTGTTGCTGAAGTCGCCACATCTGCGCAAATTTTCCGTCTGCATCGAGCAGCGCGCGAAAAGTTCCGCGCTCGATGATACGGCCATGGTCGAGCACCAGTATTTGGTCGGCGTCAATAATTGTCGACAATCTGTGTGCAATCACCAGCGTGGTGCGATCCTTGGCGATTTCGCGCAACTCGGCCTGGATGGCTTTCTCGGTTGCCGAGTCCAGCGCCGAAGTGGCCTCATCAAAAATCATGATCACCGGATTCTTCAGCAAGGTGCGGGCGATTGCCACGCGCTGCTTCTCGCCGCCGGACAATTTGAGGCCGCGTTCACCGACCATGCTTTGCCATTTATCCGGCAGACGTCGAATGAAGTCGGATACATGCGCGCGTCGTGCCGCATCCTCGATATCTGCATCGCTGGAACCGGGTTTGCCGTAGGCGATGTTGTAGTGGATGGTGTCGTTGAACAGCACCGTATCCTGCGGCACGATGCCCAAGCTGGCGCGCACGCTGGTCTGGGTGACGTCGCGGATGTCCTGGCCGTCGATAGTGATGCGCCCGCTGCCGACATCGTAGAAGCGAAACATCAGACGTGAAATCGTTGACTTGCCGGCTCCGCTGGAGCCCACCACCGCAACGGTCTTGCCGGCCGGCACCTCGAAACTCACATCATGCAGGATCTGCCGCTTGGGGTCGTAGCCGAAATTGACGTTTTCGAATTTCACGGACCCGCCCCGCACTGCCAGCGGCGATGCATTGGCCTTGTCCTGGATTTCCCGATTCTCGCCAAGAAGGCGAAACATCTTTTCCATATCGGTCAGCGCCTGGCGGATTTCGCGATACATCACCCCCAGGAAATTGAGCGGGATATAAAGCTGGATCAACAGTGCATTGACCATCACCAGATCGCCGATGGTGAGGTGGCGCTCGACGATGCCTTCGGAGGCGCGCCACATGAGCAAGGTCACTGCCATGGCGATCACTACACTCTGCGCCGAGTTGAGGATTCCGAGCGAGGTCTCGCTCTTGGTCGCGGCCGTCTCGTAGCGCTGCAGATTCTTGTCATAGCGCCCGGCCTCGAATTCCTCGTTGCCGAAATACTTGACCGTCTCGTAGTTGAGCAGGGAGTCGATCGCCTTGGTATTGGCCTTCGAGTCCATTTCGTTCATCTGGCGGCGGTGCTGGGTACGCCACTCGGTGATGGCGATGGTCGTGCCCACATACAGCAGGATCGCGCACAAGGTGACGACCACAAAAGTCCAGTCGAACTTCACCGCCAACAACACCGTCACCATGGTGATTTCGAGGATGATTGGAATCACCGAAAACAGCATGAACGAGAGCAGCGTGGAAATGCCGCGCGTGCCGCGCTCGATGTCGCGGGTCACGCCGCCGGTCTGGCGCTCGAGATGAAAGCGCAGCGACAGCGCATGCAGGTGACGAAACACTTTCAGCGCGATATTGCGCATCGCGCGCTGCGTCACCTTCACGAACACGATATCGCGAAGCTCCGCAAACAGTGTGCTGGACAGGCGCAGCAGGCCGTAGCTCAGCAGCAACGCAAACGGCACCAGCAGCATTGCCTGCGATTGATCCAGGGAGTCGACGATCTGTTTCATCACCAGCGGCACGCCGATATTCGCCATCTTGGCGGTCACCAGGAAGGCAATGGCCAGCGCGACCCGCCAGCGGAATTCCCACAAATAAGGGAACAGCGACGCGATCACGCGGCGGTCGGCCACGGCGGTGGATTTGGGGTCGGCCGGAATGGCAACGGGTGCGGCGCTGCCGCTATGTGTGTGGTCGGACATGGATTGGAATATCCGTTCTGAAATGGATGGCCGTCCCCTCAATCCCCGCAAAGCGGACTGCTGCCAGCGAGTGGGCGGTCATTGATGGGAAGGGGTTCTCGCGATCCGGTTCGGACGCCGACAATGACGAGGACGGGTGCCGGGGTCAATATGCAACCTGTCTCCCCGATTTCGGCACCATACACCATCGGGCATCGCCTCTCCCGGACGCCACTGCTACACTTTGCGACACCGCCCGCATTTTCAATGCCCGCCACGCGCTAAATTTCCTTGCCCATGCCCAGGTACGCCGCCAATCTCAGCTTTCTGTGGACCGAGGTGCCGTTTCTGGATCGCTTTGAATTGGCCGCGCGCGCCGGCTTCCGTGCCGTGGAGTATCACTTTCCTTATGCTTTTGCCGCCGACGATATCAAACAGCGGCTCGACGCCTTCGGGCTGGCGCCGGTATTGCACAACTTGTCCGCGGGCGATACCGCCAATGGCGATCTCGGCATCGCCTGTCTGCCCGGGCGCGAAGCGGCGTTCCGCGAAAGTGTGACCCAGGCCATTCTCTATGCGCGGCAACTCGGCACCCCCCGCTGCAACTGCCTGGCCGGCAGGCTGCCGCCGGATGCCGACCGGCGCGACTGCGAGCAGACCCTGGTCGCCAACCTGCGCCATGCGGGTACCGAGTTCGCCAAAGCCGGCCTGTTACTCACCGTCGAACCCCTGAACAGCATCGACGCCCCCGGTTTCCTGCTCGACACCTCGCACAAGGCCATGGCGATCCTTGATCGGGTCGCAATGGACAATGTGATGCTGCAATACGATCTCTACCATATGCACATCATGGGCGATGACCTGGCGGCCGTGCTCAAGCGCCTGCTGCCTGCCATTGGCCATATCCAGTTCGCCGATGCGCCGGGGCGGCATGAACCCGGCACCGGCGACATTGATCTGGCGGCAATGTTCGCGCATATCGATGCCATCGGCTACCAGGGCTGGGTGAGCGCGGAATACCGGCCCCGCGGCAATACCGCCGACAGTCTCGGCTGGTTCAAATCACCGCAAAACTGAGATCCGCACGGCCGGCTTCAACGTGCACGTTTCGAGCCGCGTTTGCTGTCGCGATTGCCGCTGTCCCCGGCCGCGACCACCGCCTGCTCAATGCGCGCCACCGTCGCCATCAGCTTCAGCCCGGTCGCCTCATGGACCCGTCGCGCCTCGTCGCGCAGCGCCTGCGATTCCAGCACCGCGCGCTCACCGATCACGGCAAACGCAATCGCGTTGCCGCCCTCCACCGGCGGCAACGCCAGTACGCGATCATCGAAGGCGGCCCGCAGGTTTTCTATCTGCGCACGATAGCCATGCGCGCGGCCGAACAGATTGAGCACCAGCACGCCGCGCCGGCTCAGCCGCGCGCGACAGCTTCGATAAAAACCCTCGGTCCCCAGCGCGCCGAAGCGCGCGTTATGGTCGTAACCGTCGATCATGATGCAATCGAATTTTTCCTTGCCCTGCTTCATCCAGGCCACGCCATCGCCGATCTGGATGTCGATACGCGTCTCGTCGCGCGGCAGCCTGAACGACTGATAGGCCATCGCCACCACCGCCGGGTTGATTTCGACGATCGTCTGCCTGGTGTTCGGGCCGTGGCGGTGCAGAAACTTGGTCAACGAGGCCGCACCCAACCCGATCTGCAACACGGTTTTCGGCCAGTCCGCATCGGACCGGAGCAGCAGAAAACCCATCATCTCGCGGGTGTATTCCAACTCCAGGGCATAAGGCCGCGCGATACGCATCGCGCCCTGGATCCACTCGGACCCGAAGTGCAGGAAGCGCACGCCCGCCTCTTCGGAAGTTTCGATGCTGTGGGCAGTTTTGTTCATTACGGCAAATCCGGATTCGGTGATCGGCGCATCAAAGCACGTGCAAAACGATGCGGGCTACGCGCACTTTAGTCGGTTTTTTTATCGGTTCGTCGCCCGAGCATGGGATTTATTTTGCGCCCGGGCGAGTATTCGCCCGCCCTAAACAAACCTGCGCAAAACCTGCAACCGTCGTCGCGCCCACCGTTACCCTGGTCAAGGTATTTACGCCGGGCGGCGAATCTCTAGAATTCCCCAGCTTCCAACGGCACACTCAACAAAAAAGGAAATCAGCAGTGAAAAATATCATCAGTCAGAGCGTGATCGGCTACTTGCTGGCCAGCACCATCGCCGGCATTCACCTGAACGCGCAAGCCGCCGATAGCGGGACCCTGAAACGAGGCGCCTATCTGGCAGTGGTCGGCGGTTGCGGCGATTGCCACACCCCGATGAAACTGGGCGCAAACGGACCCGAACCGGATGTGAGCCGGCAGTACAGCGGCCATCCCGCAGGCCTGAAAATGCCGCCGGCGCCTGCATTTACCGATGGCAGGCAAGGACCCTGGGTGTGGGCCGGTGCCGGCACCAACACCGCTTTTGCCGGCCCTTGGGGCATGAGCTACGCGGTGAACCTGACGGCGGACAAGGAGACCGGTCTGGGCGCCTGGAACGCGGCCGATTTCATCAGGGCGATCAAGACCGGCAAACATATTGGCGTTGGCCGGCCAATCATGCCACCGATGCCCTGGCAGAACTACGCGCAAATGACCGACGCCGATCTGCAGGCCCTGTTTGCCTATCTGCAAAGCGTGCCGGCGATCAGCAACCGCGCGCCGGACTACACGCCGCCGGACAAATAGGCGTATCGTTCTCCGCGATTGTGCCGCCTGCGGCAAGGGGCCAAGGTAGAACCGGATTCACTCAAGGGGGCGGCACATGAAAAAGATATCTTCGTTGCAACCCGCGCTCGCGGCGACGCGGAGGATGCTCTTCGCACTAGGGGCGGTGGTCGTCGCGCTGGCCGCCTCGCCGGCGGCGTCGGCCGCCGACGGCGAACCCGGCAACCTGGTGCAATGGCGCAAGGGGCTGACATCGTCCGCCCAGCCCGACCGGGACTGGCTGCAGACGGCCCGGGCACAGGGCTACGATATGGTGATCAACCTGGCGCCGCCCGAGTACGACACCGCAATCGAGTCCGAAGGCGCCCTGCTCGCCAGGGCCGGCGTGGTCTACGTCAATATCCCGGTTGCCTGGGGCAGGCCCACCATTGAAGACTTCCAGTTGTTCAGCAATGTGCTCAAGGCCGCCGGCGGGCGCAATGTGCTGGTGCATTGCCAGGTCAATCTGCGCGGTTCCTCCTTCACCTTTCTGTACCGCGTGATCCACGAGGCCGCCCCGGTCAACGACAGTCTCGCCAAGCTGACCGGCGTGTGGGCGCCCAATCCGGTCTGGAAGAAATTCATCGAGACGGTGTTGGCCGCCAGCGGTAAAAAACTCGATATATTCTGAATCCGCCGGCCGCGCGGCGACCGCCATTCGCCCGCAATCCGCGCCACGGCTTCCGCATTTCGTCTTGATGGACGCGCGAAACTTTTTTCGCTCCCTTATTCTCCGCATGTTCGCCGCATATCCAAACTGCGATGTCGGCGCATCAAAGAGCAATCGGGGACTGCCGCCGGCAACGGCCGGCGAAGAACAACGAAAACCATGCGGAAAAAAATGAAATCAGGAATCATCGCCGGCGCGTGCAGACTTGGCTTGCTGACCTGGGCGCTGCTCGTCCTGGCTGGCGGTACGGGGCCGGTCTCAGCGCAAGCGACGCCGCCCGCGGCACCGGCCATTCCGGCGCAGAGCACCGAGGAACGGCGCATCGGTCCGGCGACGGCGACGCGCCTGGGTGAGGGCGAGCATATCCGCCTCGATGGCGACCTTGCCGATGCCGCTTGGCAGCGCGCCCCGGTCATCAACCAATTCTTTGAAATCAGCCCGCGCGACGGCGTCAGTGCCAAGTACCGGTCCGAAGTGCGCATCGTCTATGATCGGCATGCGCTTTACATCGGCCTCACCGCCTTCGATCCGGATCCTGCAAAAATCGATGCGCCGCTGGCCAGGCGCGACCAGATCCCCAACGCCAACGATTTTTTCTCGGTCTATATCGACCCCATCGGCACCCGCAAATTTGCCCAGCTGTTTCGCCTCAATGCCTCCGGCGCAGTTTCCGACGGCTTGTACAACGAAGACGCCAACAACGAAGACCTGTCGCCCGATTTCGAGTGGGACGCCAAAACCCGGCGCACTGCCGAGGGCTGGACGGCCGAGGTAAAAATTCCCTTCTCGACCCTGCGCTACAGCTCGCCGCCGTCCGAGACCTGGTCGGTCGTGATCGTGCGTGCGATGGCGCGCGACGAGGTGTATCGCTTCGGCAACGCGCGGATGCCGCGCGACAACAACTGCTTCCTGTGTTACGGACAAACGCTGACCGGCATGAACGCCCTGCCCGACGGTCGCGAGTTCACGCTCACCCCGCAGCTCACCTGGCGGCGCTCGGGCGACAAGGTCAACGGCGTCGGCACCTCCGGCCACAACGATTTCGTACTCGGCGCCGATGTGAAATACCGGCCACGCGCCGACCTGGTGTTCGACGCGACCATCAACCCGGATTTTTCGCAGGTCGAACTCGACACGCCGCAACTGGCGGCCAACAACCAGTTCGCCCTGTTCTTTCCGGAGAAGCGTACGTTTTTCCAGGAAGGAGCGGATATTCTCTCCTCGCCCTTCAACGCGATCTACACTCGTTCGATCAACAATCCGGCCTGGGGCGCCCGCCTCACCCAGCGCAATGAGGACAGCGATTTCATCCTGCTGACCACGCGCGACGATGGCGGCGGCCTGATCCTGCTGCCCGGCCCGCTGGGCACCAATTTCGCCTTGCAGGACTCGAAATCGCAGGCCACCATCGGGCGCTTCCGCATCAATCGCGGCGCCTGGACCTTGGGCGGGCTCGCCACCGATCGCAGCTACGATAACCACGATAGCGCCGGCGGCAAGCCGGTGTTGTACAACCGCGTCGGCGGTGCCGACTTCGTCTGGCACCCCAGCGAGGCCTTGCGCATTCGCGGTCAGGCCCTGATCAGCAGCACCCGCGACGAACGCAACATCGCCCTGATCGCAGCCGGCACGCCGCGCAATGACAACGCCACAGAACTTGATTACAACTTCAATGATCCGGTGTGGAGCATCAATGGCAGCTTCGAGCACGCGGGGCGCGGTTTTCGCGCCGACAACGGCTTCTTCTCGCAGGTCGGCTACAACGCTTCCTACCAATACATCCAGCACAAATGGCGCGATATCGGCCCCTTCACCACGGTCGGCCCCCAACTCAAGGTAAACCACAAGTACGATGATTCCGGCCGCTTGCTGGGGGAGCAAATTTTTCCCGGCATTTTCGTTTCGCTGCCGCGTAACACCAGCCTGTTCCTGGAACTGCGTCCCGGCGAAAAGGCGCGCTACCGCGAGGAAGGCGAGGCGCTCAAGCTGAATAGGGTATATGGCAATATCGAATCCAATCCGGGCCGGGTGCTCACCTACTTCTATCTGGAAGCCATGGTCGGCGACCGCGGCGATGTCGCCAACAACCGCGTCGGCAAGGGCTATCTGCTCAGCACCACCGCAACCCTGCGCCTCACCGACCGCTGGGAACTGGAGCCGCGCCTCGACAACTCCGTCATCGATTCAAAGGAAGCCGTCGCGGGATCGGGGCGCATCCTGCAGGAACGGGCGGTACAGCTGAAATCGATTTATCACTTCTCGCCGCGCGATACCCTGCGTTTCATCGGCCAGTACAACGGCGTGCGGCGCTCGCCTTCCTTGTTCACCGCGCCGGTCAGCGCCTTCCAGAAAAACGAAATCGCCTCGATCGTCTACGGCCACCGGCGCGGCCTGGGCACCAACTTCTACCTCGGCTTTACCTCCTCGCGCATGCTCGATCCGGACGGCAACTACACGCGCCGCCAGAACGAGATTTTCGCCAAATGGTCCTGGGCCTTTGACCTCAATTCGATCCGCGAGCAGGAGCGCCATGGCGATGAGCCTCCCATGCCGCGCCGTGCCACCGTCAACAGCTCATTGCTGACGGGCGCCGGCTGATTGCGAACGGGGAATGCAAACCGGCCCCCAGCCGGCATACCAATCCCGTCCGGCCCTGACCGTAGCGTGCCCCCGGGATTCGCGTGCGTCGTCTGGGGCGCAGGATTTGGTCCCGCAGAATTCGATTTCGCCCGGCGAGACCGGGCTGGAAGGCGCGCCAGCGCTTGTGTTTGGGCAGATTGGCGACAGGCCGCATGCCGATCAGGACGCGTGCGCATGCCGGATTCCGCATACCGTTCCGGATTGCGCTTAAGGCCCCGCTCACGCTTGCGGCCCGACAAATGTCACAATGCACGTCCCGCACCAGACAAGTATTGCGAAACCATGCTCAGCAAGATATTCAGGAACAGCGAAGCGCCTCTCAAATCGTCGTCAACTTCGGCAAAAGCGACTGCGGCGGAAGCCGTCCCGCCCAACGCGCAGCTGGCGGCCGAATGGCAGGATAGATTGCAGGCGGCAATGGGCGACGATGCCGCCCTGCTGGCAATTGCCAAGGAATCACCCATCGTCGACCTCAAGCAGGCGGCGGTGAACGCGATCGCCGGGGAAGAAACGCTGAAGCTGGCCGAACGCGAATTCCGCACGCATGACCGGCGCGTGCATCGCGCGGCCAAGCAGCGCTACGAGATGCTGGTGGCGCGGCGCGAGGCGCGCGAGGGCGCGGCCAGACTGATCGAGGCCGCTGCCGCCTTGGTCAAAGAGGAAAAAATTCCGGCCAACCGCCTGGTGGAACTGGACCGTGCCTGGCTGGCATTGGATATCGGCCTGCTCGACCCCGCGCAGCGCAGCGAGTTCGAGGCGCTGGCAGCCGATCTCGCCACGCTCACGCGCGAACGCGGCGCACAACAGCTGGCGCTCAATCGCTGGACGGCGGACACCAGGCAGACGTTGGCGCGACTGAACGTCATCTGCGTCGATGCGGCCGTCGGCCTCAAACTGCGCGCGGACCTGGCGAAGGCGGTTGCTGCGGCGGAGGCGGCGCTGGCCTCGATGCCGGCCGGCGAGGGTGGCGCCGAACTATCCGAAGGCCTGCACGTCGCGCTGCAAAAAGCGGCACAGATCGATGCGCGCCTGATGTTGCTGGAAGAACTCGAACAGCCCGCACCGGCAGCCGCGGAAATTGCGCCAACCGTGCTGGCGGCCACTGCGCCCGCCATCGATGCGGCAACTGAACTGACGACGACCGTAGCGCCGGAACCCCCGGCGATTGCCGAAGATTCCATCGCTGTCGCAGCACCCGTCGTAACGGCAGCCGCAAGCCCCAAACCCGCTGCGCGCTGGCTGGCCCTGGCGCCTATCGCCGATGCGCAAATCGCCAATGCGCTGAACGCCCGCTTCGAGCAATGGCAGCGCAGCCAGGCGGAGGCCAAAGAAGCAAAGCAGGCCGGCAAGCGCCAACAGGCCAATGATAAAAAGAACGCCGTCAAGAATGAGCGCAACGAGGCGCTTGCCGTCATCGTGCAAAAGGCCGAAGTGGCGCTGGCAGGCGGCCATCTTGGCGAAACCAACAAGCATCTGGTTGCCATCGACGAGACGCTGGAAAAAGGCCCGGTCAGCGGCGCGCTGCGCGTGCGCATCGATGCCGTGCAAGCCGAATATGCGCGGCTGAGGGGATGGCAGCACTGGGGCGGCGGCCGCGCACGCGACGACCTGGTCGTCGAGGCCGAGGCCTTGGCCAAAACGGGCGCCGAGGCAATGCAAGGCGCCAAGCTGGCGGTCAAGCCGCATGCCGGCGCGATCGAACATTTGCGTGAGCGCTGGAAGGAACTGGACAAGCTCGGCGGCGCCACCACCCGCGCCCTGTGGCAGCGCTTTGACGGCGCGCTGAAAACGGCCCATCAACCGGTCGCCGCGCAGCTCGCCAAATTGAAAGCGGCGCGCCAGGAAAACCTCGAGGCGCGCAACAAGCTGATCGCGGAACTGGATGCCGTTGCGCTGGCCGATGGCGAGCAGGACTGGAAAGCGCTGACGCATGCGCTGGAACATTTCAACACCGAGTGGCGCAAGCTGGGGCCGCCGGAACATACCGTGCCGCACAAAGCGCGCGAGAAATTGCTGGAGCGCATGAAAGCCGGCATGGCGCGGCTGGAAACCCCCTTGCACGAGGCGCGGCGCGGTGCGCAATTGCAGCGCGAGAAATTCATCGAGCGCGCCAAGGCCATGGGCAGCGAGGCCGCCGCCAATCCGAAAAGCCGCGACATCATCAGCAAGGTGCGCGATCTGCAAGCCGAGTGGCAGCAGCATGCCAAGAGCCTGGCGCTCGCGCGCAATGTCGAGAACGCCCTGTGGAAGGATTTCAAGGCCGCCACCGATTCCATCTTTGCGCAGCGCGATGCGGTGTTCAGCGCCCGCGATGCCGAGTTCAAGGGCAATCAGACCGCGCGCGAAGCCCTGATCGCGCGTCTCGCTGCTCTGGGAGCCGATACGCCCGCCGCCGAAATCAAGCGCACGCTGGGCGATGTCGATTCCGCATGGCGCCGCGCCGGCGAAGCGCCGCGCGCTATTGCGGCAAAGATCGAGAATCAGTTCCGCCACGCGCGAGAGGCCGCGCAAAAACTGCTGGCCGGCAGCGCCGCGCGCAGCTGGCATGCGACCATCGACGCGCTCAATGCGAAACGGGCGCTGTGCGAAGAATTCGAAGCGCAGCCCACGCAACCCATCGCCGATATCGAATCGCGCTGGGCCGCCCTGCCGAGTCTGCCGGCACCGTGGGAGCAGGCGCTCAAGGCGCGGCTGACACGTGCACAGAGCGGTGCTGTCACATCAAACGGCGAGGCGCTAGTCAACACCCTGCTGCAACTGGAGTCCGCGCTCGATATGCCTTCGCCCGCTGAGTTCGCGACCGCACGCCGCGATCTGAAACTGCGCGCCATGAAGGCCGCGCTCGAAGGCAAGCCGACCTCGGGCAGCTTCAGCACCGATGCGGAGAAACTCACCGTGGATGCCATCGGCTATGCGCAACTCGACGCCGGCACGCGCGACCGTTTGCTGGCCATCATCGCGCATCTGCGCAACAGCGGCTTGAAGGGCGGGCGCAGCTAGCGTCAGGCAATGCTCAGTTATCGCCACGCCTTTCACGCCGGCAACCACGCCGATGTGCTCAAACATTTTGTATTGATCGAACTGCAGCGCTACCTCGGCCAGAAAGAGGCGCCGTTCTGGGTCATCGATACCCACGCCGGCGCGGGGCTGTATGCCCTCGATACCGGCTATGCGACGCAGCTGGCCGAATATGTCGATGGCATCGGCCGCCTGTGGAAGCGCCAGGATGTGCCGCCTGCGCTGGCCGAATACATGGACCTGGTGCGCGAGCTCAATCCCGATGGCCAGTTGCGCGCCTACCCCGGCTCGCCCTGGATCGCGCAGCGAATCCTGCGCGCCGGGGATCGCCTGCGTTTGTTTGAATTGCACAGCACCGACAGCAAACTGCTGCAGGATAATTTCCGTACGCTCGACACCAAGCTGCAGCGCCGCATCATCATCCAGCTCGGCGACGGCCTCGCCGGACTCAAGGCCCTGCTGCCGCCACCGTCGCGCCGCGCGCTGGTGCTGATCGACCCTTCGTATGAGGACAAGAGCGATTACCGAAATATTCCGCTGGTGTTGAAAGACGCGCTGACCCGCTTCGCCACCGGCACCTACGCCATCTGGTATCCGCAACTGCAGCGCGCCGATGCGCAGCGCCTGCCCGCCGCGTTGAAGGCCCTGCCGGTCAAGAGCTGGCTGAATGTGAGCCTCAGTGTAAACACACCGAATGAGGACGGCTTCGGCATGCACGGCAGCGGCATGTTCATCCTCAACCCGCCTTGGACGCTGCACAAGACCCTGAGTGAAGTGATGCCTTGGCTGGTAGACGTGCTGGGCAAGGATGCGGGCGCGCGCTTTTTGCTGGAGCAGCAGGCGGACTGACCAGCCAATTCAGAAAACAAAACGCCAGTATTGGCGCGGCTTTCCAGGCAAAAATGCTCGGAAAGCCGCGCCAATACTGGCGTTTTGTTTAGAGGACTCCCAAAAACCGCTTGGCGATGCAGGGACACGCATGTTTGGGCGCCTTCATTCATGGCCTCTCGCCTGCATGCACTCATCCTGACGCACCGGCATTTGCGGCGAAACCGGCATCAAACACGGTCCTGCCGGCAAACCGCTGCAAGCCTTTCGGTTCAGTTCTACAATCATCCCTCGCGCCAGTTATCCGGAACGAATGCCCACAAGGCATTTCGTTCTCCATCGTCTTTCACTCAGCGACTCAAAGGAGATTGAAATGAAGAGGATATCGAATGCCATGCTGCTCACCACCGCCCTGCTGCTGGGCGCCATCAATACCGCAAGCGCTATCACCGACGGCGCCCTGGACGGCACTGCGCACCCCCATGTCGGCCTGCTGGTGTTCGATGTCGATGGCTCGCCGGCGTGGCGATGTTCCGGCACCCTGCTCTCGCCCACCATCCTGCTCACCGCCGGCCACTGCACCGACGGCGCCTCGGGCGGCCGCGTCTGGTTCGAGGCCGATGTGCAATCGCAGCAGTTGGCGCTGGGCTACCCGCGCGGCGGACCGACCAGCGTCGCCTTCTGCGGCATCACCACGCATCCGCAGTTCAATGAAGGTTCCTTCGTGCTGCATGATGTCGGCGTGGTGCGGTTGTGCTCGCCGGTGGTACGCGATACTTACGGCGTGCTGCCGGAAGTGAACCAGCTCGACACGCTCAAGACGGCGCGCGGCCAACAGGATGTGACCTTCACCGCGGTCGGCTATGGCCTGCAGCAGAGCTTCCCGGATGCGGCCTCGTTCAAGGATTCCGCGATCAAGGTTCGCATGGTCGCCACCCCCAAACTGAACCAGATCAATGTGCCCGGCTTCACCGGCGATTTCTCGCTGCTGCTGTCGAACAATGCGCACACCGGCGGCACTTGCTTCGGCGATTCCGGCGGACCGAATTTCCTCGGCAGCAGCAATGTGGTGGCGGGGGTCACGTCCTTCGGCATCAACAGCAACTGTGCCGGCACCGGCGGCGTATTCCGCCTGGATCGGCAAAACGCGCTGGATTTTGTGAAGTCATTTCTGTAGCCGCGTACGCATCAGCCGCAGCAAAACAAACGGCCGGAGAATGATTCCCCGGCCGTTTTTTATTTGGGAACTTCTCGAAATCTCAAACATTCGTCATTCCAGCGAAGGCTGGAATCCAGTCCTTCGTTCACTCAAAATCCACGTCGGACTGGGCCCCAGCCTTCGCTGGGGCGACGCGGTTCTGAGAAATTTTAGTTATGCAAACTACAGCATTGGCGCGGTGTTTGGAGCATTTTGCCCCGAAATCCGCGCCAATGCTGGATCTACGTAATCACGCGCATCGAAAATCAAAGCAGAAGTTCCAATCAGCTGTCGAAAAAACTGCTCAGATCATCGCCGCCGCCACCGGGCGCGGAGGGCGCAGAAGGTGCGACGGCCGCCGCAACAGGCGAGGCCAAGGGCGCGGTGGCCGGTGAGCTCACCGGCGTCGGCGTGCTCAAGGGCTTGAGCGTCTGTGCGCCGACACCCAGGGCTTCAAACAGGGCTTTTTCGATGGTGGGCTGATCCATCGGCGTGCGCCCCTGCGAGCGCAGCAGGATGCGCGAGGGCAGATCCATCAGGCGCACTTCGGGGATGCGCAGATTGGCGGCGACATTCAGGGTCGGCAGCAGATAGGTGCCACGAAAACCGGGTTGCGATTTGTCGATGGCATCGACCACCGCCTGCTGCGAGCGGGCGATACCGGCCAAGAGTTCGGCGAGTTGTGTTGTGCTGAGGTTCATGGGTCTCGTCTCGTGAGTGCGATGTGATGCGCTATGTTAACCCGGCGGCGCCACCTGCGAGGGTGGGTTTGTCGGGTGGGAATGACCGTCCGGCGGGTTGGTCGGATGCACAAATCTGTGCGGCACCCTGATCGCGTCCAACCGAGGCTTACCGTTCCCCGCGATCGCGGGATATTTTTCACCTGATCGGGTTTCAGGGTTGCGCTACACTTTGCCGGCTCATTTCACCACCGCTTCACCTGCGCACCGTTGCTTTCCGAATGGCGCTGAGACCATCACGCGGGCGCGGCCACAAGCTGCCACCGTTTTCCAAAAGGGGATATCGTGAATTCGCAAAACAAGTTTCGTCATTTCCTGTCTGCCGCATCGGGCCTGACATTGGGGCTGATGCTGGGCCTGCTGTTCGCATTCAATGTCGGTGCTGCTCCGAGCGCGGCACCCAAGGCACCGAAGCAATACACCATCGAGCAGTTCATGGCGACGGTCAATATCAGCGGCGCCTCCTTCAGCGCCGATGAACAGCGCGTGCTGTTCAGCAGCAATGCCAGCGGCATTTACAACGCCTATGTGCTGCCGGTCACTGGCGGCACGCCGGTGGCGCTGACCAAATCGACCACCGACAGCACTTTCGCAGTCGGCTTCTTCCCCAATGACGATCGCATCCTGTTCACCCGCGACCAGGGCGGCAACGAACAGAACCATCTCTATGTGCGCGAGCAGGACGGGGCCGAGAAGGACCTGACCCCCGGCGACAAGCTGAAAGCGCGCTTCGCGGGCTGGACGCCGGACGGCAGCGCCTTCTTCGTCGCCAGCAATGAGCGCGATCCGAAGTTTTTCGACCTCTACCGCTACGACGGCAAGACCTATGCGCGCGGCATGATCTACCAGAACGACCAGGGCTTTGAGATCGGCGACATCAGCCGCGATGAAAAATGGATCGCGCTGGATAAATCCAACACCACCAATGACAGCGATATCTATCTCTACGATGTCGCAAAAAAGGAAACAAAACATCTCACCGCGCACCAGGGCAATATCAAATTCAGCACCGCCACTTTCGACCCAGCCTCGAAGCGCCTGTTCTATATGAGCAATGAAGCCGGCGAATTCACCGCCCTGCGCACCTATGACCTCGCCAGCGGCACCAGCAAGGAACATGAAAAAGCCGATTGGGATGTGAGCTATACCTACTTCTCGCGCGACGGCCGTTTCCGCGTCACAGGCGTGAATGCCGACGGCAGCATCGCGATTCGCATCGTCGAAGGCGATAAGGAAAAAGGCGGCGAAAAACCTGTCGCCCTGCCCAAGCTGCCGGCCGGCGATTTGCGCAATGTCACCTTCTCCAAATCCGGCGCGCGCATGGCGTTTTATGTGAACGGCGATCGCTCGCCGAACAATCTGTTTGTCTACGATTTCAAGAGCAAGCAGTTGAAGCAGCTGACGCAAAGCCTGTCGAAAGATATCGATCCGGCCGATCTGGTGGAGGCGCAAGTGGTGCGCTTCAAATCCTTCGACGGCATGGTGGTGCCCTCCATCTACTACAAGCCGAAAATCGCCAGCCCCAACAACAAGGCTGCGGCCATGGTCTATGTGCACGGCGGCCCCGGCGGACAAACCATGCGCGGCTACAACGCGCTCATCCAGTACCTGGTCAACCACGGCTATGCGGTGCTCGGCATCAACAACCGCGGCAGCTCGGGCTATGGCAAAACCTTCTTCGCCGCCGACGACGGCAAGCACGGCCGCGAACCGCTGTGGGATTGCGTCGAAGCCAAAACCTGGCTGGCCGCGCAAGGCTATATCGACCCCGAGCGCATCGGCATCATGGGCGGCAGCTACGGCGGCTACATGACGCTGGCCGCCATGGCCTTCCGCCCCGAGACCTTCAAGGTCGGCATCGATATCTTCGGCGTCAGCAACTGGCTGCGCACCCTGGAAAGCATCCCGCCCTACTGGGAATCGTTCCGCCTCGCGCTGTATCAGGAAATCGGTGACCCGGTGAAAGACAAAGACTTCCTCATCGCCACCTCACCGCTGTTCCACGCCAAAAACATCCGCGCCCCCCTGATGGTCATCCAGGGCGCCAACGACCCGCGCGTGATCAAGCCGGAGAGCGATGAGATCGTCGAAGCGGTGAAGAAAAACAATGTGCCGGTGGAGTACGTGGTGTTCGCCGACGAAGGCCACGGCTTCAGCAAGAAGAAAAACCAGATCGAGGCCAATCGCAAGATGCTGGAGTTCCTCGATAAATATTTAGCGAAGAAATGAAACCCTAGCAAATACGCGCTTCGTGGAAGCAAAATGTCCGGGAAGCCGCGTGGATGCTGGCTTCCGGGCATTTTATTCTGAGAACCGCATTCGAAAAAAAATAGCAGTGCCAGCACAGAGGCTGTCACCCCGGGGAAGGCCGGGGTCCAATTTTCGTCGTCATATAGGAGCAGCAAATTGTCTATGCTTCCGCGGCGTGGCACACAAATTCGATGTTATGGCCGTCAGGATCGAATACAAAGCCGGCGTAGTAGTGGGCATGGATTTGCGGCAGCAGGCACGGCGCACGATTTTCGATTCCGCCGGCCCGCAGCGCGGCCTCATGGCAGCGCGCCACCAACGCGCGCGTCGCGCAATTGAATGCGACGTGCGGCAACGGCGCGGAAGGTCCGCCGGAACGCACCCAGAAATCCAGTTTGTCCATGGCGGCGCCGAAGCCCAGCGATTTACCTTCAACATGCAGAGCGTATCCCAAGGGGCCTAGCGCGCCCGAAAAAAAAGCGGCGGATTTTCCGGGGTCCTGCACGAACAGTTCGAGGTGATCAATCATGGTGTCTTTTCTTCCTTGTTAACTGAATAAAACGTGTTGCCCGCTCAGGTTTACCGATGGGCGTCCGGCTCGGCGAGCCAGGCTCGCATTTGCGAACGGGTGAGGTTGCCGCCGCAGAGAACTGTTGCAACGCGGCGGCCATTGAATCGGCCATGCGCCGCCGCCAGGCCCACGGCACCCGCCGGCTCGACCACCAGCCCCATGTGCTCATGCAGACTTCGCATCGCCGCAAGAATCTCGGCATCATCCACGGCCAGAATTTCATCCACGATGCCGTGCATATCGCCGACAGCCTGCTCAACAGGCACGCGCACGGCAATTCCGTCGGCAATGGTGTCGGTGCGCGCATGCACGGCAAGCGCGCCACCGGGCCCGTTCCGCCAGGATTCCATCATGGCGGTAGCGCCGCTGCTGCAGACGCCGATGACCTGCGTCGCCGGCGAGACCGCCTTGATCCAGCGCCCCATTCCGTTGACAAGCGCACCGTTTCCCAGCGGCACGAGCACGGCATCGAAAGTGCGGCCACCCTCGAACAGTTCGACCGCGATCGAGCCCGCGCCTTCCGAAATCTCCGCCGCCAGACCGTCTTCGACCATCGCCATGCCCGACTTCGCCGCCTCGGATCTGGCCGCATCCTTGGCCGCATCGAAGTCCTCGCCCTCCAGCCGCACCTCGGCGCCGAGCGCGCGCATGCGTTCGATCTTGAGCGGATTGGCGTTGCGGGCGGCGTAAATCACCAGCGCAACGCCACGCTTGCGGCAGGCGTAAGCCATGGCCTGGCCGAAATTGCCGGCGCTGGCCGCAATTATCGGTCGTAACGCGTCGCGTTCGGCCAGCTTGCCCAGATAAAAATCCGCGCCGCGCCCTTTGAATGAGCGGATCGGGTTCAGCGTTTCGACTTTCAGCGTAAGATCGCACCTGAGCAAATCACCCAGGGGCTCGCAAACGAATTGGGGCGAATGCAAGAACACGGGGTCGACGGTTCGCGCCGCCTCGGCGATGCGCTCCAGCGACAGCCGATGCATGGATGCGGAATAATTTGGCATTCAGAAACTCGTGGTTGTAACGAGCCGAAAGTTTATCGGCCCCACGCCGCCGTCATGCCGCGCTTTTGCACCTTGAATTGCAGTTTGGCCGACAGTTATTCTTTTCCATGCCTAAAAACGACCCGGCGCTCGACGCCTTCGATCGCAAGATCCTCGAACGCTACCAGCACGACACGCGAGTGCCTGCGGAAACCATTGGACTCGCCGTCGGTCTTTCCACCACAGCGGTGCAGCGGCGGCTGAAACGGTTGCGCGAAACCGGCATCATCGCTGCGGAAATCGCCGTGCTCTCGCCGGCTCCGCTCGATCTGCCGGTAACCTGCGTGGTCGGCGTCGATCTCGAGCGCGAAGGTGCAGCCGACATCGATCACTTCAAGTCCAGGATGACGGCCTGCCCGGAAGTGCAGCAATGTTTTTACGTAACCGGCGCGACCGACTTTATTCTTGTCGTGCTGACAAAAAGCCTAGAAGACTATGAAGGCTTCACGCGTCGCATGCTGCTGGATGATGCAAACGTACGCAGCTTCACCACGCATGTGGTGCTGGATCGCGTGAAGGTGGGGCTGTCGGTGCCGTTGGGAAACGACATTGCGCTACAGGCGAGCAACTGACGACGTTTAAGTAAACTCAAGCATTGGCGCGGCTTTCCAGGCATTTTTGTCTCGGAAGCCGTGCCAATGCTGGAGTTTTGCCTTTTATACGGGCTGGCGCAATGGCCCTGCGCCGTGCCATTTGGTTATTGTCCCGGCCCTCATCGGGGCGGCAGCTCGTCGGTTTGATGTTGTCCATTTGAACGAGCGGCATCAAAAACAAAAACGCCGCAACGAAAATTCGCTGCGGCGTTTTTTCAACGCAACCGAATCAACGAAGCCTACTCCGCCGCGTCGTTCGCCGCCTCGCCCACACCGGCCACAAACGATTGCCCGCCACCGTAGCTGGAAGTCGCCGTCGCCGTCCCGCCCTTGCTGACCCGCACCGCGCAATACTTCACTTCGGCGATCTTGCCGAAGGGATCGAGCGCCGGATTGGTGAGCATGTTCGCGGCGGCTTCGTAATACGCAAAGGGGATGAAGATCGAGCCGATCGGAATGCCTTCATCGGCGCGCGCCGTCAGCGCGATCTTGCCGCGGCGCGATTCGATTGTGATCAGGTCGCCCGCGAAAGCGCTGATATGGCGCAGGTCCAGCGGGTTCATGCTGACCACGGCCTCCGGCTCCAGCGCATCGAGCACGGTGGCGCGGCGCGTCATCGAGCCGGTATGCCAATGTTCCAACTGGCGGCCGGTAATGAGCACGAAGGGATAATCTTCATCGGGACGCTCATTGGCCGGAATGATGTCGGCCGGGACGAATTTGGCACGGCCATCCTTGGTCGGGAAATTCTCGATGAACACCACCGGCTGGCCGGGATCGTTATCGTCCTTGCAGGGATAGGTGACCGACGATTCACGATTCAGGCGATCCCAGGAAATGCCGGAGATCGAATCCATGGCGTTGTGCATTTCTTCGTACACCGCCGCGACGCCGCTTTCTTCGCCAGCATAGTTCCAGGCGAGACCGAGACGCTTGGCAAGCTGCTGGACGATCCACAGGTCCTGGCGCGCATCGCCGGGCATATCGAGGGCGCGGCGGCCGAGCTGCACCATGCGGTCGGTATTGGTGACGGTGCCGGTTTTTTCCGGCCAGGCGGAAGCCGGCAGGACCACGTCGGCAAGATAGGCGGTTTCGGTCAGGAAAATATCCTGCACCACCAGCATGTCGAGCTTGGCGAGTCCGCCGCGCGCATGGTTGGCGTCGGGGTCGGACATGGCCGGGTTCTCACCCATCACATACATGCCCTTGATCTTGCCGTCGTAGGCCGCGTCCATGATTTCCACCACGGTGAGACCGGGCTTGGGATCGAGCTTGGTGTTCCAGAATTTTTCGAAACGTGCATGCGCTTCGGGGTTGTCGACGCGCTTGTAATCCGGGAACATCATCGGGATCAGGCCGGCGTCGGACGCACCCTGCACATTGTTCTGGCCGCGCAAGGGATGCAGACCGGAGCCGGGCTTGCCGACCTGGCCGGTCATCAGCGTGAGCGCGATCAGGCAGCGCGCATTGTCGGTGCCGTGCACATGCTGCGAAATGCCCATGCCCCAGAGGATGATCGAGGCCTTGCTGCCGGCATAGGCGCGCGCGACTTCGCGCAGCGTTTCAGCCGGGATGCCGCACAGCGGCGCCATTGCTTCAGGCGAGAAGCCCTTGGAATTTTCTTTCAGCGCCTCGTAGTTATGGGTGCGGTTCTTGATGAAGTCCTCGTTCACCAGTCCTTCGTCGATGATGGTGTAGATCATCGCGTTGAGCATCGCCACGTCCATATCCGGCTTGAACTGCAGATAGCGCCAGGCATGGCGGGCGATATCGTTCTTGCGCGGATCGGCGACGATCAGCTTGGCACCGGCGCGCGCGGCGTTCTTGATCCACGTCGCTGCGACCGGATGGTTCGAGGTCGGGTTGGCGCCGATCAGGAAAATCACTTCGGCCTTGGCGACATCGGAGACCTGGTTCGATACCGCACCGGAACCGACGCCTTCGAGCAGGGCCACCACACTGGAAGCGTGGCAGAGGCGCGTGCAATGATCGACGTTATTGGTGCCGAAGCCCGTGCGCACCAGTTTCTGGAACAGGTAGGCCTCTTCATTGCTGCCCTTGGCCGAGCCAAAACCGGCCAGCGCATTCTTGCCGTGGGTGTCGCGAATCTTCGCCAGCGTCAGGCCGGCGAGGTCGAGCGCCTCTTCCCAGCTCGCTTCGCGGAACACATCGCGCCAGTTTTCCGGGTCCATATTGAAGTCGGCGGTTTTCGGCACGCCGGTCTTGCGGATCAGCGGCTTGGTGAGGCGCTGCTTGTGATGCGCATAATCGAAACCGTAGCGGCCTTTCACGCAGAGGCGTTCGTGGTTCGATGGACCATCGCGGCCCTCAACGCGGATGATCTTGTTGTCCTTGACGTGATAGGTCAGCTGGCAACCGACGCCGCAATAGGGACACACCGAATCGACTTTTTTATCGGCCTTGATTTGATACGCTTCCTTGGCCGGGGCCAGGGCACCCGTCGGGCAGGCCTGCACGCATTCGCCGCATGCAACACAGGTGGAATTCCCCATCGGGTCATCCTGATCGAACACGATTTTGGAATGCGCGCCGCGGAAGGCATAGCCGATCACATCATTGGCTTGCTCTTCACGGCAGGCGCGCACGCAGCGCGTGCACTGGATGCAGGCATCGAGATTGACCGTCATCGCCGGATGCGAAAAATCGGGATTGGGCTGGGTGCGCGGGGCGAAACGCGATTTGTTCACGCCCAGCTCCTTCGCCCATTTCAGCAGTTCATTGCCTTCGGGTTTGTAATCCTTCGGCGGCGCATCGGCGGTGAGCAGCTCCATCACCATTTTTTGCGAGTGGACCGCACGCGGCGAATCGGTGGTCACTTCCATATTGTTGGCAGGATGGCGGCAGCAGGATGGCGCCAGCACGCGCTCGCCCTTGATCTCGACCACGCAGGCGCGGCAATTGCCGTCGGGGCGATAGCCTTCCTTGTAGCAGAGATGCGGAATGTCCTTGCCGTGCTGCTTGGCAATTTCAATCAGGGTCTGGTCTTCAAAGGCGCTGACCTTGTTGCCGTCGAGGGTGAACTCGACCAGCTTGCGCTCGACGATGGGATCGGTGAATGCATTCATGATGATCTCTAGGAAATTTCGTGCGCGAAATGTTTGACCACGCAGCGGATCGGGTTCGGCGCCGCCTGGCCCAGGCCGCAGATCGAGGCATCGACCATCACCTGCGAGAGCTCTTCCAGCAGGCCGGTTTTCCACTTCGTTTCTTCGAGCAACTTGACGGCCTTTTCGGTGCCGACACGGCAGGGCGTGCACTGGCCGCAGCTTTCATGCTCGAAGAACTGCATCAGGTTCAGGGCCGCATCGCGCGCTCGGTCCTTGTTGGACAGAATCACCACCGCCGCCGAGCCGATGAAGCAGCCATAGGGTTGCAGGGTGTCGAAGTCCAGCGGGATATCGCCCATGCTGGCCGGCAGAATGCCGCCCGAGGCGCCGCCCGGCAGATAGGCGTAGAACTCGTGGCCTTTCTGCATGCCGCCGCAAAATTGCTCGATCAATTGCTTGACAGTGATGCCGGCCGGCGCCAGTTTCACGCCGGGATCGTTGACGCGGCCGGACACTGAAAACGAACGCAGGCCCTTGCGGCCGTTCATACCGTGGCCGGCGAACCAATCGGCGCCCTTCTCCAGGATATCGCGCACCCAGTGCAGGGTTTCGAAGTTGTGCTCGAGCGTGGGGCGGTTGAACAGGCCGACCTGCGCCACATAGGGCGGACGCAGGCGCGGCATGCCACGCTTGCCTTCGATCGATTCGATCATCGCCGATTCCTCACCGCAGATATAGGCGCCGGCGCCGCGACGCAATTCGATCTTCGGCAAGGCGTAGTTGGCAGCAGCGCCACCCGGCGGATGCGCCTGCAGCTTGGCGAGTTCGGCCTCGAGCAGATTGCGGCAGTGATGGTATTCATCGCGCAGATAGACATAGCAGGCATCGATGCCGACGACCTTGGCGGCGATCAGCATGCCTTCGATGAAACGATGCGGATCGCGTTCCAGATAGTAGCGATCCTTGAAAGTGCCCGGCTCGCCCTCGTCGATATTGACCGCCATCAGGCGCGGCGCCATTTCGCCGCGCACGATGCGCCATTTGCGCCCCGTCGGGAAACCCGCGCCGCCGAGACCGCGCAGGCCGGAGTTTTCCATTTCCTTGATGGTGGCCTCGATATCGCGTTTGCCGCTGGCGAAATCGAGATACGTTTTATAACCGCCACCGGCCACGTAGTCGGCGTAATTGATGTGGTTCACGCCTGGCGTTTCCGCACCCTGCGTTTTCTCCGCCTTGACGGCGTGTTCGATCTGTTCCAGCGTGGCGTTGCCAAAGGCGTTTTGCCCAACAGCCACCGCCGGCGCATCGCTGCAGCGGCCGATGCACGGCGCGGCGATGACACGCACCTGCTTGCCCAGAATGCCCGGCAGCTTTTTTAGCAGCTTATCGCTGCCGGCCATCTTGCAGCTCAGGGTTTCGCAGACGCGCACGGTGATGGCCGGCGGCGCTTCATCGCCTTCGCGCAACACATCGAAGTGATGATAGAAAGTGGCGACTTCGTAGACTTCGGTCTGGGCAATTTTCAGCGCTTCGGCCAGCGCGCTGATATGCGCCGGCGAGAGGTGGCCGAACTTGTCCTGGATCATGTGCAGGTATTCGATCAGCAGATCGCGGCGCGGCGTGCCGAAGGGCGCGAACGGCGAAGAGGCCAGGAGTGCAGCGACATCGGCGCGGGCCTGCGGGTCGATCTGGCGGCCCTTGGGGGTATTGCGCGCCTTCATCTTGCTGCGGACTTCCGCCAGCGGAATGGCGATGGTGGTGCGGTCGTTCATGACAGAAATTCTCCGGGAGTGCCGTAAGTGTTCGGCAACGCTATGGCGTTTTCGTTGCGTGCGAATTCGTTTAGCTGCGACCCCGCGTCGCCTATCGTCTGCGGTTACACGCCTTACGATACGCGCTTTCAGATTGTGGGCGAAGGATAGCGCCGCCCAAGGCGCCACCCCATGACGGACATCAAGAAGCGCTGATTTTCAAAAAAGCGGCCGGCCTGGAAGCCAGTATTGGCGCGGGGTTTGGGGCATGCCGGCCCGGAAGGCGCGTGGATAGTGGGGTTTGGGGCAATGGTCTTGAGGAGCGTCAAGAATTCAATTCCGCCAGCGCGCCAGGTTGGGAACACCGCGGGCAAAGAAAGCGGCCAGAAAGCCGGGGAATCCGGCGTCCCCGATTTTTCCTTTCACCAGTTCCTGCATCTCGGCGGCAGTGATGTCGGGCCGCGTGAACCGGCCCTGCACATAACAATGGCTGCAATACATGGCGCTGCGCGAACCATCGGCATTGCTGCCGCCGCCGTTGGGATCGCGCTTGAAGGGCATGCCGCAGCTTTGGCAGTTTTTGTGGGTTGAAGTCATTAACGACTCCTTGCGATTGAGAGGAAGTTCTTCGTGCTCATTTCCCACCCGCGCGGGTGGGTAGGCCGCAAATCTCATATTTTCGCTTGCGTATCAAATTTGCATTTCGATACATTAGCAATCGCTTCAGGCCAAGATTGTAAGTACGCCGTACAAAGCTGGGAGGACCGCTGCACTATTTTGATAGTGCTGGGACAAAAAACTAACATTCATGGAGAAAACGTTATTGGCAAATCGAATAGACTTGCACCCTCAAATGGAGCCCGACCGATTCAAGCGGTCGTTCTCGATAGGGATGCTTATGACGCTTGCGGCATTGAGCCTGTCCGCGCCGGCGCAGCCCAGCGCGCAGTTGGCTGATGAAAATCTTCAGGCAATCCAGACAATTCTGGAGTTGCCGAACAGCCAAATCGATCTAGCAAAAGCCAAACTGACCATTGACCGAATGATCGACCCAGAAATCGACATAACCAAGAGTCTCGCGCAGTTAGATTCAATGGTTAACCGAATGAAATCCAAACTCCAAGGCCATACCTCTAGCCAAGCCAAGCTTGATGCCTTGCGCGCCTATCTGTATCAGGCCGGCCCTTGGAACGCAAATAAACCATTTCGATACGATCTGGATGATCCATTCGGGCAAAACGTCAAAAGCAAGTTGTTGCCAACCTACCTAGCGACGAAGAAAGGCAATTGTGTTTCGATGCCACTGCTTTTCATCATCCTCGGCCAAAAGCTCGGGATCGACGTGGCTGCCTCGACAGCACCAGCGCATATTTTCGTGAAATATCGCGATGAATTAGGCAATTTATACAACCTCGAAGCAACCAGCGGTGCCGGTTTTGCGCGCGACGTTTGGATTCAACAGCAAAATCCAATGACCGAACGAGCAGTTGCAAGTGGCACCTATATGCAGCCACTAACAAGAAAGGAAACAGTGGCCGTGATGGCAGGGACAATATTGGAGTTCTACGGCCAGCGGGGACAGGAGGAGGAGCGCATCACCCTTGCTAGTTTGTTACTGAAACACTACTCGAAAGATGTATCGGCGATGCTTCATGCCGCCTCAGCTTACTACCGCTTGCGTCAGCGCCATTTTGTAGCCCAATATCCCACACCGAATGACATCCCGATAGAACGGCGCCCTCACTTTATGGAGCTCGATCAAGGCATGAAATTTTGGCGTAACAAAGCCGAGGCGCTTGGATGGCGCGAGCCAGATCAAGCGACAGAAAACGACTACATTCAAAGGGTGAAAAATGCTAAGTCAGCACAGTGAAAAAGAAAACAGAGTAAAGCTATTCAGATTCATTGAAGCCTGCGCGTTTGTTCTTCTGCTTGTCGGCTATGGCGGCAATGCTACAGCGCGATATGTGCAGAGTGACCCTATTGGATTAAATGGTGGCACCAATACATATTTGTATGTGAATGGAAGTCCGATTGCCTTTATCGACCCGTTTGGGTTGGTAAGGTACAACGCACCCGCGCCACGTACAGTTCCACTTTCTGGCAAAACTCTTGCAGCACTTGAGTGCACGGAAACCTGTCTGCAAAAGGCGACCGCAAATTCGAAGCTGGACCTGCTGATTACCGGTGGTGCAGAGACAACCGGGCATACGAAGAACTCGCACCACTCAAAGGGTGAAGCGTGCGATATCGCGAACTCAAATTTCAACAAAAACCTAAATAACGAAGAGGTTTATTCATGTGCCAGGCAATGCGGCTTTCAAGCTGGGCAGTATGAAACTTTCAAGGAAAATCCGAACCGAGATCACTGGCATTTACAGCTTGAAACGGGGAATGGTGTGCCGGCTATCCCGAACGCGACGCCCAGTGCTAGCCCGGCAAGTAGTTCAACGGCAAAAAAATAGAGGCAAATATGTTGATACGTCAATATACCAACCTGACATTTCTCTGCGCCCTTCTATTTCTCTCAGCGAACGTCCGTGCTGATGAGTCATTGGCGCTTCCGAAGTCTCTTAATTCACTTGAAGCCTATACACCGGGCGCCTTAAAGGTATCGCATGCAAAGTCATTGATAGACTATTGTCCAGATAACACCTGTGACAGGTTTATAGGTTCAAAAAATGGTAGGGATGCAGTATTGGCTAACTACGCATTTTTGTACCTGTATTATTTTTCGGACTATTATTATTTGTCCGAATGGCGGACTAGAGAAGATGCACGAGATCAAGCAAAAGTGATACTTGATTCGAAGGACCCAGTTGCATGTAATCGATCTGAGGGCCGTAAAATTGCCGCGTGCCTATTGATACATGCCGAGCTAAGCAAAACGCTAAAGCTATATATGGTCCGATACGATGAAAAGAAAAAAATCGTAACGCCCAACCCATTTTCAAAACAGCTATCTGAGGCTGAGTTGAACGACGCAAGGATGCCTTAGATTTTGGAGTGAATACATTCATAGGCGACATCCAAAAACTCACTGCCATCCCGGCTAATTTTCGACACAGCACCGGGATCCAATCGAGGTAAATTGGGCCCCGGACTAAATCCGGGGCGACACTTTTTCTCTAACGCAGTCCATTCCTCCAAGCAAGCTGCCGGAAAGCGAAATCGCTTTTCACCATCAAAAGCTACAACCTCGCCGCCAACCGACTCGCCTGATCAATTGCCCGCTTGGCATCCAGCTCCCCCGCCTCGAGCGCGCCGCCGATCAGATGCACATTCGCTTCCGCGATACCAGCGGCCTTCAAGGGCTCGACCAATTCCCGCAGCGGCTCCTGCCCCGCGCACAACACGATGGTATCGACCTCGAGGAGGGTCGGGTTCTCGCGTTTTTCGCCGAAGCTGATGTGCAGGCCACGCGCATCGATGCCTTCGTAATTGGCGCCAGCCAGCATCTCGACTTTTTTCTTTTTCAGCGAAGCGCGATGAATCCAGCCGGTGGTTTTGCCCAGCCCCTTGCCGGGTTGCGTGGCCTTGCGTTGCAGCAAATAGACTTGCCGCGCAGGGGGCGTGACTTCGGGTTTGATGACGCCGCCGCGCGCAACGGAGGGATCGCCCACGCCCCATTCTTTTTGCCACATCGCCAGGTCCATGGTCGGCGAATGACCCGGTTCCTCGACCAGAAATTCCGAGACGTCGAAGCCGATGCCGCCGGCGCCGATCACCGCAACGCGCTTGCCCACCGGTTTCTTGTGCAGCAGCACATCGATATAGGACAGCACATTGGGCCCATCCTGCCCCGGGATTTTCGGGTCGCGCGGCGACACACCGGTGGCGAGCACGACTTCATCAAAGCCTTTCAGCTCGGCGGCCGACACGCGCGCACCGAGATGCAGGCGCACGCCCGTCAGCTCGATACGGCGACGGAAATAGCGCAGGGTTTCGTAAAACTCTTCCTTGCCGGGAATCTGCTTGGCCATATTGAACTGGCCGCCGATTTCTTTTGCGGAGTCGAAGAGATCAACCTCGTGACCGCGTTCGGCCAATACGGTCGCGGCGGCCAATCCGGCCGGGCCGGCGCCGACCACGGCGATGCGTTTTTTGTTGCTTGCCGGCAGATAGTTCAGTTCGGTCTCATGGCAGGCGCGCGGATTGACCAGACAGGACGCGAGCTGTTGCTGGAACACATGATCGAGGCAGGCCTGGTTGCAGCCGATGCAGGTGTTGATTTCATCGGCGCGTCCCTGGGCAGCCTTGAGCACGAACTGCGAATCGGCCAGCAGCGGGCGCGCCATCGACACCATATCGGCGCAGCCGTCGGCGATGATCTGCTCGCCGACATCGGGCGCGTTGATACGATTGGTAGTGATCAAGGGAATGCCGACTTCGCCTTTCAATTTTTTGGTCACCCAGGCGAAGGCGCCGCGCGGCACCGAGGTTGCAATGGTTGGCACACGCGCCTCATGCCAGCCGATGCCGGTGTTGATCAGGGTCGCGCCGGCTTTTTCGATCGCCTTGGCGAGCATCACCACTTCGTCCCAGCTTTGTCCGCCGGGGATCAGGTCGAGCATCGACAGGCGATAGATGATGATGAAGTCGCGCCCCACGGCCTCACGCATGCGCCGGACAATTTCCACCGGCAGGCGCATGCGGTTTTCGTAACTGCCGCCCCATTCGTCGCTGCGCTGATTGGTATGCGCGGCCAGGAACTCGTTGATGAAATAGCCTTCCGAGCCCATCACCTCGACGCCGTCATAGCCGGCCTCGCGCGCCAGCCTGCCGGCGCGCACAAAACATTTGATCTGGCGCTCGATGCCGCGCACCGACAACTCGCGCGGCGTGAATGGCGTGATCGGCGATTTGATGCGCGAGGGCGCCACCGAGAACGGGCTGTAGCCGTAGCGTCCGGCATGCAGAATCTGCAGTGCGATCTTGCCGCCCTCGGCGTGCACCGCATCAGTGATGAGGCGATGGCTTTTCGCCGCGCCCGAGGAGGCGAGGCGCGAGCCGAAAGGCGTCAGCCAGCCTTCGACATTCGGCGCAAAGCCGCCGGTGACCATCAGTGCCACACCGCCCCGCGCGCGCTCGGCAAAGTAGGCAGCAAGCTTGGGAAACTCCCTGGCCTTGTCCTCGAGGCCGGTGTGCATCGAGCCCATCAGCACGCGGTTTTTCAGGGTGGTGAAACCGAGGTCGAGGGGGGCGAGCAGATGTGGGTATGGCGAGGACACGAGGCGTGCTCCTGAAAGGATTCTCGGCAAACTATGCCACAGCTTTATTGTCAAGAAACCACCGTCGTTCCCGCGCAGGCGGGAACCTAGCGGCGTTAGGTAACTAAAGTCACTGGGGTCCCGCCGCAGCCTGCCCTCGAATGCCTTAGTCGGGGGCGGGAACGACGAATAAAAAAACGGCTGCCTCGGCAGCCGTTTTGCGTTGGGTCTTAAAGGCGATTGTCGGGTTACACGATGAAACCGCTAACCCGACCTACCGATCTCCACGTTACTTCAGCACCGACTTCAGCAACTCACCCATCTTCGACGGGTTCTTGGTGACCTTGATGCCGCACTCTTCCATCACGGCTAGCTTCTCCTGCGCGGTGCCCTTGCCGCCGGAAATGATGGCGCCGGCATGGCCCATGCGTTTGCCCGGGGGCGCGGTGACGCCGGCGATGAAGCCGACCACCGGCTTGCGCATATTGGTTTTCATCCAGCGTGCGCAGGTTTCTTCGTCGTCGCCGCCGATCTCGCCGACCATGATGACGGCATCGGTATCGGGATCGTCGTTGAACATCTTCATCACATCGATGTGCTTCATGCCGTTGACCGGATCGCCGCCGATACCGACACAGGTCGATTGGCCGAGGCCCAGTTCCATCAGCTGGCCGACCGCTTCATAGGTCAGGGTGCCGGAGCGCGAGACCACGCCGATGCGGCCCTTCTTGTGAATATGGCCGGGCATGATGCCGATCTTGATTTCGTCCGGCGTGATCACGCCCGGGCAGTTCGGCCCGATCAGGATGGTCTTCTTGCCCTGCATCTTGTAGCGCGTATTGATCATGTCGCGCACCGGAATGCCTTCGGTAATGCAGATCACCAGTTCAATGCCGGCGTCGACGGCTTCGTCGATGGCGGCGGCGGCAAACGGCGGCGGCACATAGATCACCGAGGCATTGGCGCCGGTTTGCGCGCGTGCTTCTTTCACCGTTTCAAAAATAGGAATGCCTTCATATTTCTGGCCGCCTTTTTTCGGCGTGACGCCGGCCACGTAGCAGCTGGCGCCGTTGGCGTATTCTTTGCCCATCTTGGTATGGAACATGCCGGTCTTGCCGGTGATGCCTTGCGTCAGGACGCGGGTGTTTTTATTGATCAGGATGGACATGGTTTACTTTCCTGCTTTTTGGTTGGCGGCTGCGGCGACAACGCGTTCGGCTGCTTCGCCCATATTGTTCGCGGAGATGATCGGCAAGCCGGACTCGGCCAGAATCTTGCGGCCCAGTTCCTCATTGGTGCCTTTCATGCGCACCACCAGCGGCACCTTCAGCTGCACTTCGCGCGCGGCGGTGATGACGCCGTTGGCGATCACATCGCACTTCATGATGCCGCCGAAGATGTTGACCAGGATCGCCTTGAGGTCCGGGTTCTTCAGCATGATCTTGAACGCTTCCGTGACCTTCTCGGTGGTGGCGCCGCCGCCCACGTCGAGGAAGTTGGCGGGTGCGCCGCCGTACAGCTTGATCACGTCCATGGTCGCCATGGCGAGGCCGGCCCCGTTCACCAGGCAGCCGATATTGCCGTCCAGCGAGATATAGGCGAGATCGAATTTGGAGGCTTCGACTTCAGCAGGATCTTCCTCATCCAGGTCGCGCATGGCGACGATGTCCGGATGGCGGTAGAGCGCATTCGAATCGAAATTGAGCTTGGCATCCAGCGCCAGCACCTTGTTGTCGCCGGTGTAGATCAGCGGGTTGATTTCGGCCAGCGAGCAATCGCACTCGTCGAAGGCCTTGTACAGCGATTGCATGAAGGCGCGCGCCTGCGGCACCGCCACTTCCGGCACGCCGATCTTGCGCGCGGTGTCGTCGCCCTGCGCGTCCGACAGGCCCTTCACCGGATCGATCGACACCTTGAAAATTTTCTCGGGGGTGTGTTCGGCCACATGCTCGATATCCATGCCGCCCTCAGACGAGGCCATCAGCGTCACGCGCTGGGTGGCGCGGTCCACCACCATGCCGACGTACAGTTCCTTCTTGATGTCGGCGCCCTCTTCCACCAGCAGGCGCTTGACCAGGCGGCCTTCGGGCCCGGTCTGATGCGTAATCAGGGTCATGCCGAGAATCTGCTTGGCATAGCTGCGCACTTCATCGATCGACTTGGCGACCTTGACGCCGCCGCCCTTGCCGCGGCCGCCGGCGTGAATCTGCGCCTTCACCACCCAGACCTTGCCGCCGAGGGTCTCGGCCGCCTTCACCGCCTCGTCGACGGAGAAACAGGGGATGCCGCGCGGCGTGGCGACGCCGTATTTGCGCAAGATTTCCTTGCCTTGGTATTCATGGACATTCATGGGGAACTCTCTTGTGGATGGTTCTGAGGAGGATTGCGAGTGCTGCGCAGCTTGGGGACTGCTTGCTCTGATTTTTGATTAACTTAACTTTGCTATTTTACCCTCGCCGACGACATTGACCGGGAGCAGGAAAGGCACTTGATCAAGATCAGTGGTTTTCGTTTTCGGCGGCGTTGGTCTCTGCTCCGGTGGGAATGCCCTTGTACCAGCGCGGATAGAAACGCGCGACGGCTGCCGAGTTCAGCGCCAGCGCATGGCAGCGGTCCAGTTGGAAGGGCTGCTTGTCGGGGTTGGCCACGCCCTGCCCGGCCATCGACTGGTAGGCGGTGGTGGCGACGGTGCTGATCAGGTCGGTGATATGTGTGCAGCCCTTGGTGCCGCTGAGCAATTCCTTGACGCGATAGCTGAAACCGGGGCGGATGGCCATACCGATCAGCTGCTTGTACTTGGGTGTGATCTGCTCGCAGTAGCCCGGATAGGGCGCGGCATCGGTGCAGGCCTCGGCATCGACGATGGTCATGCTGCGGTCGATGGTGAGGCGCAGCCACATGGAGTGCACCGGCTCGCCGGCCTTGCGAAAACCGCTGGCGAGCTTGAAGTCGTAGTCCTTGCTGTCGTGCAGATGCCCCTCGATATCGAACATGCCGTCTTCACGCTTGTAGCCACGGACGGAAATCTGGCGGTGGTGCAGTGGCTGGCGGGGCGACTTGGGGGCGGAAAGCGGCATGCGGGAAGGCTCTGCAGGACATTTGGGACAGACCGACAGTTTACCCGATCAGCCCTGCCCGTCGCCCTTGCCGCTATGTCACAGCGGCCGTGATCGACCGTTTGCAAAAAGCCAAACTCAAGCACTGGCGCGGTGTTTGAGGCAAAAATGCTCGGAAAGCTGCGCCAAATGGCGTTCTACGAAAATTCTCCGCCGTAGGGCCGTAGCCCGGATGAAGCGAAGCGTAATCCGGGGGCAACGTCGAACATCAAACAACCTCGATTGCGCTGCGCTTCATCGAGGCTACAAGTGCTACGCGCATCCGTTCGCGAGCTTAACCCGTCTGCCGATACGTGCGAATCGCCGCCGCGAACTCCGCACCGGTCTGGAAGCGCTCCTCGAAGTTCTTGGCCAGCGCATGGTCGATCAAATCCTTCATCCACGCCGGCAGGGCCGGGTTGTATTCGAGGATGTTCGGGTGCGGCTCGTTGGCGATCTTGAACATCAGCTGGGTCATGGAGTCGCCCTCGAAGGGCAGGCGCCCGCAGCTCATCTGGTAGAGCATCACACCCAGCGAAAACAGATCGGAGCGGCCGTCGATTTTCTTGCCGGCCAGTTGCTCGGGCGACATGTAGGACGGCGTGCCCAGCACCATGCCGGTCTTGGTCTTGGAGGAATCGGTGACGCGCGCGATGCCGAAGTCGGTGATTTTCGGTGTGTCCGCGTCCGGGTCGTACATGATGTTGGCCGGCTTGATGTCGCGGTGCACGATGTTCATCGAATGCGCATGGCCGAGACCCTCGGCGACACGCTCGACGATCGACAGCACCTTCGGCAGCGGCATCAGGTTCGGGTTCTTGGTGAAGGGCGCGAGATCCTTGCCCTTCAAAAATTCCATGGCAATGTAGGCGAGGTCATGCTCTTCGCCGGCATCGAAAATGCGCACGATGTTCGGGTGATCGAGCTTGCCGGCCGATTCCGCCTCGCGGAAGAAGCGATCCTTGGCCTCCTGCAATTCGTCGCCCTCGAACTCGGCCGACAGCGCCATGGTCTTGATCGCGACTTCGCGGCCGATCTTCGGGTCCTTGCCCAGATAGACCACGCCCATCGCGCCCTTGCCCAGTTCTTTCTCGACCTGGTAGCGGCCCAGCATCGGCTTCTCGCCGGTGCCGCCGGCAATCAGCACCGTGGCTGAGTTAGAGCGCGCCGCCGAGGAGCCGCCGAGGATGATGGTTTCCGACATCGCCTTGGCGCGGTTCATGCGCTCGGCCACATCACGGAATTTCGGATCATGCTGGTTGATGTACATGAACGCCGATTCGGCCTTGTTGAACTGGCGGCGGCGTTCGAAGTCGAGTGCGAGCGAGTAAATGTTTTCCAGCAACTGCTCATCCACCGGGCATTTGCGGAACTTGTCGAAGGCCATATCGAGCTGGCCCTGCTGTTGGAAGGCGAGGCCCAGCATGCGGTTGGATTCGGCGCCGGCCGCATCGGCCTGCTCCTTGCCGCGCTCGGTCATCAGGAAGCGCTTGGTGGTCAACAATGCGTGGCCGATCAGCAGGAGCGAGGCTGGCACCATCAGCTTGACCCAGATGCCGGGGCCCATCATCAGCGCGAAATGCGTGACCATCAGCGCGACAAACATGCCCAGCGTGATCAACGCGGCCGGGCCGGCGCGCAGGCGCGGCAGCACGGCGATCAGGTAAGCCGCAACCAGGACGATGGCCAGCAGGGAGACCCACAGCGCCCAGGGCGGCGCGCGGAAAAATTGCTGCTGCAGAATCGACGACACCGAATGGGCCAGCTTCTCCACCGGCGAGACGGCGCCGATCGGCGTGATCACCGGCTGCGCGGTACCCGCGGCGGTGGCGCCGATCAGGACGATCTTGTCCTTGTATTTCGCCGCCGGAATCTTGCCCGACAGGACGTCGAAGAACGAGTCGACCTGGATGGCCGGTCGCCCGCTGTTGTCCTTGTAGTAATAGGGCAGCATCAGGCCGGAGGAATCGGTGACGATGCGCAGGCTGCCGATCGACACCGCCTCGCCCGGCGCGATGCGAATATCCTTGGCGCCGAGGTTGAGACTCTTGGCGGCCGTCATCATCGCCAGCGAGGGATACAGTTGGCCGAAATAATCGACCACGGTCACGTCATGACGCGCGCCGCCGTCGGCATCGCGCTGTTCGGAAAGATGGCCGACGCCGGCGGCCACCGCGCCGAGTTCGTCGATCGGGAAGGCGCCGCCGGGATTGCCATACATCACGCCGCCGGCGGCGGTGGCGGTGATCGAATCCTTGGCCACATAGGCCGGCGGCGGCTGATCGGGCTTGCCGACCGGCGGATCAAAACTGGGCTCGAAATAGGACGGCAGCAGCACATTGCCGGCCTTCTTGATGCTGGCGGCCAGGGTGCGATCGGTATTGAGCACCTGCTCGGCTTCGGTCAGCAGGGCGCCGATCTGCGCCAGGTCGGGATTGGCCGGCGGCGCGGCCGATGCGGCCGGGGTGCCATCCGCGTTCGGGGTGACGCCGGCCGCCTTGTTGTAAATCTCGAGCATTTTGCTCACATACAGCAGGCCCGGATCCTGCTGCGGCTCGAAGAAGAACACGGTGCTGCCGACCACCTTGGCCTTGGCGTCCGCCAGCTTGTCGATCATCTTGGCATGCACATCGCGCGGCCAGGGCCAGCGGCCAATATTGTTGATCGACTGATCGTCGATGGCGATCACCGCGACTTTGTCGGAGGGCGGCTTGGAGGTGGCGGTCACGCCCCAGTCATAGGCCTTGGTGTCCAGCCCCTCGAATACGCCCTTGAAACTGAGGCCCATCACCACCAGCACAATGACGACGCCAAAAAACCAGTCCTTGGCCCAAAATCCCGTCTTTTTCATACGTTCTCCCTTTATTCTGCAATGCGGGCGAGACGGTTCCATTGGCGCATGGCCGCGCGGAACAGATGCCGATTCGTGGCCGATTGTAGCAAGAAAGGGTTTTGGCGATCAGACCCTCAAAGACGGGATATGAAATTCGCGTCGCAGACCCGGCCCAAAAAAACAAAAGTCCAGCCCCGCGAGCGAGACCGGACTTGACCGGGTGGAACAGATACAGAGAGGCGATCAGCTGCCGAACAGCGTACCTGCCGCCACGCTATAGGCCGCGGCAAACTCGGTCGGCGATTGCTTCTTGCCGTCTTCATGCTTCAGCTTGGCGACCTCGATCTGCCCGCCCTGCGCGGTGATGAACATGGCGGCGTCGCTGATCGCGGTGATTTCACCCGGCTTGCCCCTGACCGCGCCAAAGGTGCGCACCAGGTGTTTCTTGCTGCCGAACAGCTGCACTTTCTTGCCGCCCAGGGTGGTCCAGGCGCCCGGCGCGGGATCGCAGCCGCGAATCAGGTCGTGCACGAAATGGACGTTATTGTTGAAGCTGATCTTCGATTCGGCCGCGCGGCACCAGCCTTCGTAGCTGGCGGCGTTTTCGTCCTGCACCACTTCCTTGTGCTTGCCGGCCACCACCAGATCGGCCGCCTCCAGCATCGCGGCCACCCCCATCGGGAACAGGCGGTCGAAATACACCGTGCCCAGAGTGTCGTTCTCGCTGACCGGGGTCGATTTTTGCAGGATGACCGGACCTTCATCCAGGCCGTCGGTGGGACGGAAGATGCTGAGGCCGGTAACGGACTCGCCGCAAATCAGCGGCCAGCTGATCGAGGACGGGCCGCGATATTTCGGCAGCAGCGAGGGGTGATACTGGATGGTGCCGTGCTTGGGAATGTTGACGAACTCCTGCGGCGCGAACTGCAGCACATAGGCCATCACGCCGATATCGGCATTGAGATCCTTCATGGCCTGTAGGGCTTCGGGGCCTTTCAGGTTGGGGAACTGAAACGTCTTCAGGCCCTTCTCCTGGGCGGCGACGCGTAGCGGATCGGGGCGCGCGCCTTCCTTTTCGGGGGCGCAAAACACGCCGGCGACTTCGTCACCGCGAGCGAGGAAGGCTTCCAATACGGCTTTGCCAAAATCTTGTTGGCCGATTATTGCGATTTTCATTTGGTTCTCCGTAAATCTGATTCAATATTGAATGAAACTCAAGCATTGGCGCGGCTTCCCGACCAAAAATGGCTGGAAAGGCGCACCGTTGCTTGTGTTTTATTTTTTATTTCTTGGGTGGCGCCGAGAACGCACCAGCGGTTTTCAGCGCGGCGACCTTGCCGTCGTCGTAGCCCAAAACGTTCTTCAGCACGTCGTCGGTGTGCTCACCCAGCAGGGGCGAACGCTCGATCTTGGCGGGCGATGCCGAGAGCTTGATCGGCATGCCAACGTTGAACCATTTGCCGCGCTGCGGATGATCGAGCTCGACATACATATCGCGACCCTTGACGTGCTCGTCGGTGGCGAGGTCTTCAGTCGACATAATCGGGCCGCAGGGCACATCGATCGGATTGAGGATCGCCATCAATTCGCGCTTGGTATGTTTCTCGGCGAATTTGTTGAGCAGCGTCCACACCAGTTGCTGGTTTTTGCGACGCTCGGCGATGGTGGCCACGCGCGCATCGGTGGCGAGATCGGGTACACCGACATCGGGGCCGATGAGATTGGCGAGATCGACCCACACCGCTTCCTGCACCACCACATACAGCCAGTCATTGGCGCCATGCGGCTTGCAGTGGATGGCATTGCCGAGCTGGCCACCGCCGGAATCGTTGCCGGCACGCGGCACATCGCCCATGCCCTGATAAGTCGGCACCGAATACTCGGGCATATTGCCGCGGGTCAGGCGCTGGTGGTCGCGGAATTTGACGCGACAGAGGTTCATCACGCCGTCCATCATCGCCACTTCGACGTACTGGCCTTCACCGGTGCGTGTTGCCTGATGCAGCGCTGCCAGCAGGCCGATGGCGAGGTGCAGGCCGGTGCCGGAGTCGCCGATCTGCGCGCCGGTCACGAACGGCGCGCCGTCGGGCACGCCGGTGGTGCTCATCGAGCCACCCATGGCCTGGGCGACGTTTTCATAGGCCTTGAAATCGGAATAGGGACCGCTCGAGCCGAAGCCCTTGATCGAACCGACCACGATCTTCGGATTGATCTCGTGGATTTTTTCCCAGGTAAAGCCAAGACGCTCCAGAACGCCGGGGCCGAAATTTTCCATCATGATGTCGCACTTCTTCAGCAAGTCGACGAACACCGCCTTGCCTTCAGCGGACTTCATGTTCACGGTGATCGAGCGCTTGTTGCAGTTCAGCATGGTGAAATACAGAGAGTCGGCACCGGGAATATCGCGCAGCTGCCCGCGGGTCGCATCGCCTTGCGGCGGCTCGAACTTGATGACATCGGCGCCCATCCATGCCAGCAATTGCGAGCAGGTGGGGCCGGCTTGCACATGCGTCATATCGAGAATTCTGATTCCTTTTAGCGCTTCCATACTGCTCCTGTCGTCTGTGTGCAAGCCGTCATGGCGACTCGTCCTATCGCATCCCCGTAAACGGGGCCCCTGCTCTTACTCCTCACGCCAATGCTTTCACATGCGTCATATCGAGAATACGTGCGCCCTTTAATGCTTCCATTCAATTCTCCAAGAGAGTCTGCGGCAGGCAGAAGGCGAATCGCCTTCGCCCATTGTTCACTTATTTTTTCTTTGCTGCCGTCGGGTTCAGACTGGTGATGCGTCCGCTCTCCGTGCCGGCGGTTTCATCGATGACGGCATTGATGAGTGTCGGCTTGCGTGAGCGGATGGCTTCTTCCATCGCCTTGCGCAACTCAGCCGGGGTGGTGGCGTTGACGCCCACGCCGCCGAAGGCTTCCATCAGCTTGTCGTAGCGCGCGCCCTTGACGAATACCGTCGGCGCCACGTCGGCGCTGCCGGTCGGGTTGATATCGGTGCCGCGATAGACGCCGTTGTTGTTCATCACCACCACGCAGACCGGCAGGTTGTAGCGGCAGATGGTTTCGACTTCCATGCCGGAGAAACCGAAGGCGCTGTCGCCCTCGACGGCGATCACCGGCTGGCCCGACTCCACCGCGGCCGCCACGGCGAAGCCCATGCCGATACCCATGATGCCCCAGGTGCCGACATCGAGACGCTTGCGCGGCTTGTACATATCGACAATGCTGCGTGTGAAGTCGAGCGCATTGGCGCCTTCATTGACCAGCATCGCATCCGGGTTGGCCTTGATGATGTCGCGCACCACGTTGAGCGCACTGTGGAAATTCATCGGCGCCGGATCCTTGGCCAGGGTCTCGGCCATCTTGGCGAGGTTCTTGTTCTTGCGCTCGGCGATGGCGCCCAGCCATTCGGCTGAGGGCTTGGCCCAATTGCTGCCGATGCCAGCAAGCAGAGCCGAGACACAGGAGCCGATATCGCCGATCAAAGGCGCGGCAATGGCCACATTGCTGTCGGCTTCAGTCGGCGAGATGTCGATCTGGATGAATTTCTGGCCGCCCCAGGCCTTGTGATCCTTGCCGCCCCAGGTCTTGCCCTTGCCTTGCGAGAGCAGCCAGTTGAGGCGTGCGCCGATCAGCACCACCACATCGGCTTCGGGCAACACGAAAGAGCGCGCGGCCGCCGCTGACTGCTCATGCGTATCCGGCAGCAAGCCCTTGGCCATCGACATGGGCAGATAGGGGATGCCGGTTTTCTCGACCAGGGCACGGATGTCGGCATCGGCCTGGGCGTAAGCGGCGCCTTTGCCCAGCAGGATCAGCGGACGCTTGGCGCCCTTGAGCAATTCGAGGGCGCGCTTGACCGCGTCCTGTCCAGGGATCTGGCGCGGCGCGGGATCGACGACCTTGATCAGCGAATTCTTGCCGGCGGCCGCATCCATGGTCTGTGCGAACAGCTTGGCCGGCAGGTCTAGGTACACCCCGCCCGGACGGCCGGACACGGCGGCGCGGATCGCGCGCGCCACACCGACGCCGATGTCTTCGGCATTCAACACGCGAAAGGCGGCCTTGCACAGGGGCTTGGCAATCGCGAGCTGGTCCATCTCCTCATAGTCGCCCTGCTGCAGGTCGACGATCTCGCGCTCGCTGGAGCCCGAGATCAGGATCATCGGGAAGCAATTGGTGGTGGCATTGGCCAGCGCAGTCAGACCGTTGAGGAAACCGGGGGCGGACACCGTCAGGCACACGCCGGGCTTCTGGGTCATGAAGCCGGCGATGGCGGCGGCATTGCCGGCGTTCTGTTCATGGCGGAAGGAAATCACGCGCATGCCCTCGGCCTGGGCCATGCGCGTCAGGTCCGTGATCGGAATACCGGGCAGACCATAAATGGTGTTGAGCCCGTTGAGCTTCAGGGCATTGATGACTAGGTGAAACCCGTCGATCATTTCTTGTGAGTCCGTGCCGGCACCGGCAATGGCCAAGGCTTCATTGGTTCCCATGTTTTACTCCTTGTAACGCGGCAGGATGCAGTCTGGCGCTTTTTTATTCGGTCAGCGCGGGATGCACTGAGCGGTATGTCCGGAAGGCGCCGCAGGATGGCGGCACACTTCATGAGTTATTGCAGTCAATTAATCAAATAGCAGAGGACATGATAAAAATGCCAAAATACTATCGCCTTGATTCCTGTCAATCCACTCTGGAAGATTGTCCCACGTCATGACTTTGCTTATCAGTCACCCTCAGCGCGATGCCATCCGCGCGCAGCTTGCGCGCAATATTGTCTTGCGCACCCTGAAGCCGCGGGCCTTCGCCGAGCTTGAAAAACAGCTGGTCATCGCCGAATACAAAAAGGGCGATCTGCTGCTCGGCCAGGGCGACCATAATATGGAACAGTATTTTGTGCTCGACGGCATCCTCAAGCGCGTCGTCTCCAATCAGGAAGGCAAGGAGATGATTCTGCGCTTTTCCAAGGAAGACGATATGGATACCAGCTACGCCGCCTACCGGCTGCGTACGCCCGCGCCCTATTCGATCCGCGCCGTCACCAAGGTGCGCGTGGCGCAACTGTCGATGGACCTGTGGGGCGAGTTCCTCGAGCACCATCCCTCGATCAAGGGCGATTTCGAATACGAGGTCATGCATCTGATGTCGGAAGTCATGGCCCATACCATCACCCTGCATCTGCTGGATGCCGCCGGCCGCGTGCAGCGCTTTCTGCGCAAGCACCCCGATTTGTACGAGCGCGTGCCGATGAAGGAGCTCGCTTCGCACCTGAATCTTTCCGCCGAAACGCTTTCGCGGCTCAAGCAAAAAGGCAAGGTGCAGGCCATCCTCGCGCGCTAGGGACGACAGCACAACTTCTGCCGCTGGCGCCTCTAGCGTGTGAGGCCCGACGGGAACATGCGCCGTCCGATGCCGCCGCTCATGCTGTTGAGCGCATTTTCGACCTTGGCGACACCCGGCACGGCCGCAACGACATCGCCGGCATGATCGCGTTCGCCGGGCGTCGCCACAATGCCGGCCAGCCGCACGACGCCGGCCTCGACTTCGATCGACACATCCACCTCGGCGGTTTTTTCATCGGCCCGCAATGCGGCCCGCACCTTGGCTTCGAGCGCCAGGTTGAGCAGACGCTGACGCGATAGCACGGTCTCCGCAAAGGCCGCATCCTTCAGCAAGGACAACACCAGATCCACTGCGCGCGGAATCGGCACCCGTTCGGTATTGACGGTGAGATCGTAGAGCGCGGGATCGCCCCAATCGACGCCATGGGTTGAATGCATTTTCGCCGCACGGGCGGCATCGTCGTTTTCAATTTCTTTTTTCGCGAGCTGCTCGTCATCGGTATCCAGCCGCTCCATCAGCCGGCGAACGCGCACCGCCATCGGCGCGCAAACCTGGATGCAGGGAATATGCGATACCGGCCTCAGCAGCAGGGTGGCACCCCAGCCGCGAATCAGCACATTGCTCTTTACCGCCAGATCGAGCACTTCTTCGGCGGTAAAAATCGAAATGGTCTTGTCGTCCGCCGACCATTTTTCGATGGTGCCGGCCTTGCCCTCGCGGATGCGGCGAATCAGGCTCTTCTTGACGTGCATGCGGCCGGCCACCACATCGCCGACCTCATGCCGCACCTGCGCCAAGCCCAGCGCTTCGCACAGCCCGAGCGCCACATCCTTGCCCAGTGTGGCCATTTCCTGGGTCATCGCAATAACCGGCATGGCAGGCTCCTTGTCATCCGCAATCGAAAATTATTTTTTGCCGCGCAGCATGCCGACCAGATTGCTGATCGGCGCCCAGAACAGCATCATGATGGCCAGGCAAGTAATGGTGCCGACCAGCTTGTTGGAAAAGAACACGCTCATCTCGCCGCCGGAGGCCAGCATCGACTGGCGGAATGAATCCTCGGCACGATCGCCCAGCACCAGGGCCAGCACCAAAGGCGCCAGCGGATAGTCGAGCTTCTTGAACACATAACCCATCACGCCGAAAACGAGCATCAGCCAGACGTCGAACATCGAGCTGTGCACGGTGTAGGCGCCGATCGCGCAGATCACCAGGATTACCGGCGCGACAATCGAGAACGGGATGCGCAGAATCGCGGCAAACAGCGGCACCGTGGTCAGCACCACAATCAGGCCGACGATATTGCCGAGGTACATCGAGGCGATCAGGCCCCAGACAAAATCCTTCTGCTCGGTAAACAGCAGCGGGCCGGGTTGCAGGCCCCAGATCAGCAAGCCGCCCAGCAGCACGGCCGCGGTGGGCGAACCGGGAATGCCAAGCGTCAGCATCGGCAGCAGGGCCGAGGTACCGGCCGCATGCGCCGCCACTTCCGGCGCCACCACGCCTTCCAATTCGCCCTTGCCGAAATTCTTGCCGTTGGGCGACATGCTCTTGGCGACGCCATAGCCCATGAACGAAGCCGGTGTCGCGCCGCCGGGGGTGATTCCCATCCAGCAGCCGATAGCGGACGAGCGAATGAAGGTCTTCCAGTACTTGGGCAACAATTTCCAGGTCTGGATCACCACCTTGAGATTGATCTTGCCCTCGGTGCCCTTGAAGGCGAGCCCTTCCTCGATGGTCAGCAGGATCTCGCCGATACCGAACAGGCCGATCACCGCGATCAGGAAATCGAAGCCCTTCAGCAGATCGTTGAAGCCGAAGGTCATGCGCAGCTGCCCGGTCACCGTGTCGAGCCCGACGGCAGCCAGGGCGAAACCCAGCATCATTGCGCAGATGGTCTTGAAAGGCGGCGATTTGGTCATGCCGACGAAACTGCAAAAGGTCAGCAGGTACACCGCAAAAAATTCCGGCGGCCCGAACTGGAGCGCGAACTTCGCCACCAGGGGCGCCATGAAGGTGATCATGATCACCGCCACCAATGCCCCGATGAACGAGGAGGTGAAGGCGCCGGTCAGCGCCTCGCCGGCGCGCTGCTGCTGCGCCATGGGATAGCCGTCAAAGGTGGTGGCCACCGACCAGGGTTCGCCCGGAATATTGAACAATATCGAGGTAATGGCCCCGCCGAACAGGGCGCCCCAGTACAGGCAGGACAGCATGATGATCGCCGAGGTCGGGTTCATGCTGAATGTGAGAGGCAGCAGGATCGCCACGCCGTTGGCGCCGCCCAGACCGGGCAGCACGCCAATCAGCACGCCGAGAATCACGCCGACAAACATCAGGCCCAGGTTGTAGGGCGTCAGCGCGACCGAGAAGCCGTGCATCAACAGATTGATTTCGTCCATGTCGTCTCCTGGCGAGGGTCAGTTAAAACCCAGGGCCGTTTCGAGCGGACCTTTCGGCAAGGGGACCTTGAACCAGATTTCAAACATCACGAAAAAAACCACCACCACGCTGACGCTGATGACCAGCGTCTTCAGCCATCTGTACTTGCCCAGCCAGATCATGAACACGGCGATGAATGCCACCGAGGGCACATAGATGCCCAACGCGGGGATCGGGCCGACGCCGTTGATGAACAACACATAGACGATGGTCGGCAGCAGCACCGACAGCACCATTTTCAGGGCTGGCACGCTGACAAAGGATTCGTCCTTGATGTCCTTGCCCATAGACGCGCGAAGCGCATTGACGAGCGCGCCGAAACAGAGGATGAGGCCGATGTAGAACGGGAAGTAGCCCGCCTCGGGTCCGTCCGATCCCCACTTCGAGCCCAGTCTTGCGCTGTCGTACATCACCAGCGCGCCCAACAGGAAAAACAGCATGGCAACCACCAGGTCGATGGTCTTGGTCGATACCGCAGACTTTCCGTCCGAATCGCTCATGGCGCAATATTCCCCCAGTGTATTGTTCTATTCATGGATGACGACGACCGTTATCGAAGGCAGCGGCTTCGATGGGAACGTGCAGCCCCGGCGCCGCCGGGGCTGTTCACGGGATTTACTTTTTGGCCAGGAAACCGGCCTCGGTCATCAGGGTCAGGTGGCGCTGTTCTTCCTTGGTCAGCCACGCCTTGAATTCATCGCCGGAAAGGACCTTCGGATTGAATGCGCCCTTTTCCATGAACTCCTTCCACTCCGGCGTCTCACGCACTTTCTTGAGCAAGTCCAGGTAGTACTGAACCTGTTCCTTGGTGACGCCCGGCGGCATGAAAATGCCGCGCAGCATTTCGTAATCGACATCCACGCCCTGCGCCTTGCAGGTGGGAATATCGCCCCAGGCCATATCCTTGGTGACCTTGGTCTTGAACGGGAGCCGTTCATCGTTCAGCACGCACAATGCGCGCAACTGCCCGGCACGCCATTGCTCAACGGCCTCGATCGGGTTATTCACGGTCGAGTCGACGTGCTTGCCGACCAGCTGGACCGCGACTTCGCCACCGCCCTTGTACGGAATATAGATGAACTTGGCGCCGGTCTGCTTTTCGATCGCCACCGTGATGATCTGGTCTTCCTGCTTCGAGCCGGTGCCGCCCATTTTCATCTTGCTGGGACCGGCCGCTTTCACGGCATCGGTATACTCCTTGGCCGTCTTGTATGGCGTTTCGGCATTCACCCAGAACACGAACTGGTCCAGGGCCATCATCTGCACCGGCGTCAGTTCCTTCCAGTTGAACGGAATGCCTGTTGCCAGCGGCGTGGTGAACAGATTGGACAGGGTGATGATGATCTTGTGCGGTTCCTTGGCAGAACCCTTGACATCAAGAAAGCCCTCGGCGCCGGCACCGCCGCCCTTGTTGACCACTACCATCGGCTGGTCCATCAATTTGTACTTGGCGATCACGCCCTGGATAAAGCGGGCCATCTGATCGGCCCCGCCGCCGGTGCCCGCCGGAACGACGAACTCCACGGTCTTGGTCGGTTTCCAGTCCTCGGCATGGGCGCCGAAGGCAGTCAGGGCAAAGGCACAACCAGCAGCAGCGGCAAACGCGAGCGTTTTGGTGCGAAATGCAGTTTTCATGACCTTCTCCGAAAGGAAATTGATGGAATTTCCGACGGGCACCTTTATTGGTGACGCCTCGTCGTCAAACGACTGCGATTGGGGTATTTTTAACGATAACGCCTCCAGGCTTTACAACTTGATGCTATCAGGAACGGAGATACACGGCTCCAGACTATCCTTCTGTCGCCGGCTGCCGGGTTGCAAGAAATTTACCAATACCGACCACCAGCAATGCCCCGGCGGTTGCGGCGATATATTCAAACCAGTGCGGGTACGGGGCAGTGAATGGTTTGAGCACCGCTTCATCCCAGGCCATTTCGCCGGCCACCCAACCGATCAGGGCGGCGCCGATCGTGATCACGATCGGGAAACGCTCCATGACCTTGATCAGCAGGGTGCTTGCGTAAATGATCAGGGGAATGCTGATGCCCAGGCCGATCATGACCAGCAGAGTGTCGTTCTTGGCCGCCGCCGCCACGGCAATGACGTTGTCCAGGCTCATCACCAGATCGGCGATCAGGATGGTCTTGATGGCCGCCAGCATCGAGTCGTGGCTCTTCACCCCGTCTTCGCCATCGTCGTCTCCGGTCAATAACTTGATGCCGATCCACAACAACAATACGGCGCCGACCAATTTGAGCCATGGCAGGCTTAACAAGGCAACGGCGAACAATGTGAGCACGATGCGCATCACGATCGCCGCGCCGCTACCCCAGAAAACGGCTTTTTTCTGCTGATTCGGGGGGAGACTGCGCGCGGCCAGGGCAATCACGACGGCATTATCGCCGGACAGGACGATATTGACGCCTATGATCTTGAGCAAGGCAGTCCAGAAGAGGGGGTCGGCAAGGGTCATGGAAATAAATTAGGGTTGGGTACGGGAGGGGCTAGACTATAAAATGATACCTGTGTATCGCACGAAAGACGCACGCAACATCAGGTATACATTAACGAATTGAAGAAGCGAAATATTTTTGGTATGCGCGCCTGGAAATTCCTCCGATCTGTTTTTATTGTTGCACCGCATCGTGCAATAGTTCCCGGCGTGCGCATTTTGTACGCCGCCCTCCTCGCGCTTTCATTGATATCAAACAAGTTTCCGCTGCCCGATGCATTCGCGGCAACCGCGCCGGGCGCCGCCGGCAATATCGCCACGCTGTCCGCGGCGGACCGCGACGTGCTGGCGGCCCGTGACGCATTCGACAGGCACGATATCAAAACGCTGGAAGCCGCGCACGCGCGCCTGGCCGCCGCCAACCATCCGCTGACGCCTTATGCCGGCTACTGGTGGCTGTCGGCCAATCTGGCGCAGGCGGGTGCGTTCGGCATCGCCGAGGCCGAACGGATCCGCGGCTTTCTCGATACGCATGCCGATACCCCTTACGCCGATAATCTGCGGCGTGACTGGTTGAAAATTCTCGGCACCCTGGAGTCATGGGATATGTTCATGACGGCGCTGCCCAAGCTCGCCATCGAGGATAGCGAGGTCACCTGTCATCACTGGCGTTATCGCCTGTCGCGCAACGACCTGGAGGCCTACACCGAGGCCAAGGCATTCTGGAATTCGGCCAGGGCCACGTCCGACAATTGCTATGGCGTATTTCAGGCGCTGCAGCAGGCTCGGCGTCTGTCGAACGATGATATCTGGCTGCGTGTGCGCCGCCTGCTGGAAGCCGGCGCGATCAGCGACGCCAAACGCAGCGCCGCGTTCCTGAACCCGGCGCCGAAAGGATTTGAGGCGGCCGTCGCCACCATCAACCAGGACGCCGCACGCTATCTGGCGCGCGAAAAACCCGATGTCAAATCGCGCGCCTCGGTAGAGTTGTTCCTGTTTGCGATCTCGCGCCTCGCGCGCAGCGATGCCGAGCGTGCAGCCTCAATACTTGACAAGAAAGGCGCCAAGCTCGAGCCCGGGGACAGCGGTTGGGCATGGGCCCAGGCCGGCTATTTCGGCAGCCTGCAGCAGGCGGACGACGCCCTGAAATGGTTCTTGCGTGCGCACACCTTTCCGCTCAGCGATCAACAGGCAGCCTGGAAGGCCCGTGCCGCCTTGCGTACCGCCAACTGGACCATACTCGGCGAGACCATCAATGCCATGTCGGCGCGCGAAAAGCGCGAACCAACCTGGCGTTACTGGCGGGCGCGGGCCTATGGCGCAAGCGCGAATCCCGGATTGATCGAGGCCGCTCGGATCTTGAAGGAAGGGCTGGCGCGGGAGAACAATTTTTACGGCCTGCTCGCCGCCGAGGAGATGGGTGTCGCGCCCATGCCGGACTGGAAAAGCGTCGGCGTCAATGCCGCCGAACTGGACTTGATGCGCGCACGGCCGGGCATGCAGCGTACCGTGGCGCTATATCGCCTCGGCATGCGTGAGGAAGGCCTGCGCGAGTGGCAATATGCGACGCGCAATCTCGACGACCAGCAACTGCTGGCAGTCGCCGAACTGGCACGCGAAAACGGCATCCCGGATCGCGCCATCAGCGCCGCCGACCGCACGGTGACGACGCATGATTTCTCGCGTCGCTATCCGATCCCCTATCGCGACGATTTACAAAGCAACGCGCGTTCGCAAAGCCTCGACCAGGCCTGGATTTACGGCCTCATCCGCCAGGAGAGCCGCTTCATGGCGGACGCAAGATCGCCGGTGGGCGCGATGGGCCTGATGCAGCTGATGCCGACGACAGCGCGCTGGGCCGCCAAGCAGGTTGGGCTCCAGCCTTTCACAACAGAGCGCACCATCGAGATTCCCGTCAACCTGAGCCTGGGCTCGTACTACCTGCGCCATGTTCTCGACAACCTCGGGCACCCGGTGCTGGCCACCGCCGCCTATAATGCCGGGCCCAGCCGCGCCCGCCGCTGGCAGGCCGACAAGCCGCTCGAAGGCACTATTTATGCCGAATGCATTCCCTTCAACGAGACCCGCGACTATGTCAAAAAAGTCATGGTCAATGCCTGGTACTATGCGCGCCGCCTGGATACCGGCAAACCGAGCCTGAAAGAACTGATGGGCACGGTCCCGGCGCGCGGCGACAACAGCGCGGGCGCCATCGCCAGCGCACTGCCGACCGAACCCGTTCTGCCCGTCGCGCCGGCACTCACGGCAACCCCATGACAGCCATGTCTACTGCCGTCCAAAAAGTACTGCTGCTCGGCGGCAGCGGATTCATCGGCAGCGCCGTCGCCGAGCAACTGACCGCGCGCGGCTATTTCGTCACGGTGCCCACGCGCAATCGCGAGCGCGCCAAGCACTTGCTGATCCTGCCGACCGTGGATGTGGTCGACGCCGATGTGCATGATCCGCAGCAGCTGCTCGAGCTGGTCCGCGAGCACGATGCGGTCATCAACCTGATCGGCATTCTGCACGGCGACTTCGCGCGCGAGCATGTCGCCTTGCCCAGACTGGTTGCCGAGACCTGCGTTGCCGCGGGGGTACGGCGTCTGGTGCAAATGAGCGCGCTGAACGCCGGCCTTGACGGACCCAGCGACTACCTGGTCTCGCGCGGCCGCGGCGAAGCGGCGGTGTGGGCGGTGGCCGGGGAAAACCCTTCCTTGCGCATCACCGTCTTTCAGCCCTCGGTAGTGTTTGGCGAGCACGACAGATTTTTCAATATGTTCGCCGATCTGGTGCGGCTGTTTCCGCTGATTCCGCTGGGTTCTCCCGAAGCGCAATTTCAGCCGGTGTGGGTGGAGGATGTGGCCCGCGCGCTCGCCGCCAGCATCACGATGAGCGAGGCTTATGGCAAAACCTTTCCCATGGTCGGCCCCAGGGTGTACACCCTGCGTCAATTGCTGGAGATGACGATCGCGTTCGTCGGCAAAAAACGCCTGGTACTGGGACTGGGGCCGGGACTGTCCAGGTTGCAGGCGACCGCATTCGAATTCCTGCCCGGCAAACTCATCACCCGCGATAATCTGCGCTCGATGAGCCTGCCCAGCACCTCGGCGACCCCGTTCCCGGCGATGTTCGGCGCCGCTTCTTCCATCGACAGCGTGGTCGGCGCTTATCTGCAACGCAGCACCGGGCGGGCGCGCTACCCATCTTTTCGCGACAACGCGGGCCGCTGATCCACCCGCGCCCATCCCGGAGACCGTCATGCCCTTAAGCCTGGTTATCGGCAACAAGAATTATTCATCATGGTCGCTGCGGCCCTGGATCGCGCTGCGGCAGGCCGGAATCGCCTTCAATGAAGTGCTGGTCCCGCTGGATCAGGCCGACACCGGGGCCAATATCGCCGCCTGGTCGCCCGCCGGACGGGTGCCGGTATTGATTCACAACGATCTGCACATCTGGGATTCGCTGGCGATCCTCGAATACCTGGCCGAAATTTTTCCGGACAAGGGCTTGTGGCCGCGCGATGCGCGCGCCCGCGCACGCGCACGCTCGATCGCGGCCGAGATGCATTCCGGCTTTGCCGCGATACGCAGCGCGATGCCGATGAACTGCCGCGCGCGCCTGCCGGGGCTGGGTGCGACCCCGGAAGCAGGCCGCGACATTGCCCGCATCGTCGATATCTGGACAGCGTGTCGTGCAGAGTTCGGCGCCGGCGGGGAGTTTCTGTTCGGCGCATTTTCGAATGCCGACGCCTGTTTCGCGCCGGTGACCTCGCGCTTGCTGACCTATGCCGTCAAGTTGCCACCGGTGGCCGCAAACTATGTCAGCGCCGTGCAGCAGTTGCCGGCGATGCAGGCCTGGGTTGCGGCCGCGCGCGACGAGCTCTGGGTCATCGCGACCGACGAACCCTATGCCGTATCCGCCGCTGCGCGACCGGCCTGAGCGCTGTCTGGACCTGCCCTCATGAAAGTCTATGTCGTCGGTGGCGCGGTACGCGATGAATTGCTCGGCCTGCCGGTGCAGGATCGCGATTACGTCGTGGTCGGCGCCAGTGTGCAGCAAATGCTGGATGCCGGCTACAAGCCGGTGGGCGCGGATTTTCCGGTGTTCCTGCATCCGCAAACGCATGAGGAGTACGCATTGGCGCGCACCGAGCGCAAGACCGCCCCGGGCTACAAGGGATTCGTGTTCCACACTGCCGCCAATGTCACGCTGGAACAGGATCTGCGCCGCCGTGACCTGACCATCAATGCCATGGCGCGCGACCTGCATACGCAGACCCTGGTTGATCCCTACGGCGGCGAGGCCGATCTCAACCACCGCCTGTTGCGCCACGTCAGCGAGGCTTTCGCCGAAGACCCGGTGCGCATCCTGCGCGTGGCGCGCTTTGCCGCCAGATTCGCCGCACTGGGGTTCCGCGTTGCCGATGAAACCATGCAGCTGATGCGCCATATGGTGGACGCCGGCGAGGTCGATCACCTGGTAGCCGAACGCATGTGGCAGGAGCTTGCGCGCGGACTGATGGAGGCCACGCCCTCGGCCATGTTCGCGGTGTTGCGGGAATGCGGCGCCCTGGCGAGAATGCTGCCGGAAGTCGCCGCCCTGTTCGGGGTGCCGCAATCGGCAAAGTCGCACCCGGAAATCGATTGCGGCGTGCATGTGATGATGGTGGTCGATTGCGCCGCCCGCCGGAAATCCGCGTTGCCGGTACGCTACGCCTGCCTGACCCACGATCTCGGCAAGGCGGCCACGCCGCCGCAGTATCTGCCGCATCACCCCGGGCATGAAGCGAAGAGCGTGGAACTGGTGCAGGCCCTGAGCGAGCGTCTGCGCGCGCCCGCGGAGTGCCGCGACCTGGCTGCGACCGCTGCAGGCTGGCACGGTAAAATACACGGCGCGCGCGCGCTCAAAGCCGATGGGCTGCTGGCCTTGTACGAAGGCTGCGACGCCCTGCGGCGCCCGGAACGATTTCATGCTTTACTGGAGGCCGCTGCCTGCGACCACCATGGCCGGCTGGGTTATGAAGACGTCCCTTATTTGCCGGCGCCCTATTTGCTCGCGGGCCTGAGTCGCCTGCAGGCCCTGGACCAGGGCGCCATCGCGAAATCTGCCGGCGATGACGCCGAGGCGAAAGACATCGCCACCGCCATTCGCGACGCCCGGCGCGCGGCGCTGCAAGAATTCATCGATAAACACCCAACAATCTGAGGACGGCAACATGAGTTATGCAATTCGCATCCACGAGCAGGGCGGCCCTGAAAACATGAAGTGGGAAGAAGTCGCGGTGGGCGCCCCTGGCCCCGGCGAGTTACGTATCCGCCACACGGCGATCGGCCTGAACTACATCGACACCTACCATCGCTCCGGCCTCTACAAGTTACCGATGCCGACGGTGCTGGGCCGCGAAGGCGCCGGCGTGGTTGAAGCCGTGGGCCCGAACGTGACCGAGTTCACTGTCGGCGATCGCGTCGCCTACGCGGCGTCGCCGATCGGCTCGTATTCGGAAGAGCGGCTGATGCCGGCCGAACGCGTGGTCAAGGTGCCGGCGAACGTCACCGACCAGCAGGCGGCGTCGATGATGCTGAAGGGCATGACCGCCCAGTACCTGATCCGCCGCACCTATCGTGTCAAGCCGGGCGACACCATCCTGATACATGCCGTGGCCGGCGGCGTCGGCCTGATCGCCTGCCAGTGGGCCAAACACCTCGGCGCCACCGTGATCGGCACGGTCGGCAGCGAAGAGAAAGCGAAGATCGCGCTGGCCAGCGGCTGCGACCATGTCATCAACTATTCGACGGAAGATTTCGTCGCGCGCGTGGCGGCGCTGACCGGCGGCAGGAAATGCGACGTGGCCTATGACGGCGTCGGCAAGGACACCTTCCTGAAGTCGCTGGACTGCGTGCGTCCGCTGGGGATGGTGGTGATTTTCGGCAATGCCTCGGGCGCGCCCGCGCCGCTCGAGCTGGGCATGCTGGCGGCCAAGGGCTCGCTGTACGTCACGCGGCCGACACTGGACACCTATATCGCCAAACGCGAGGATCTGGTGGCCACCACTTCCGAACTATTCGACGTGGTCGGGCGCGGCATTGTCAGGATCGAAATCAACCAGACTTACCCACTGTGCGAAGCGGCGAACGCGCACCGCGACCTGGAAGCGCGCAAGACCACGGGTTCAACCATATTGATTCCTTGAGCCGTAGCGAGTAAGTTGGCGGTCGGGCCGGCAATCAGGGATTTCCCTTGGGTCGGGTTGCGCCGGGGCTGCTTGCGCACCGCCCTTGATCCGTCGAGCGGCAGCAATAAAACCGCATTCACTTCACAAAACAATTTCGAGGAGAAAGTCATGATTCGCAAGACCCTGGTTGTCGCGGCCGCCATACTGGCGCTGGTAAGCAGCACAGCGCATGCACAGTATCCGAACAAGCCGGTCAAACTGATCGTGCCGTTCGCACCCGCCGGCACCACCGATATCGTCGCCCGCATCGTTGCCGACCAGCTTTCCAAGGAACTCGGACAAACCGTCATCGTGGAGAATCGCGCCGGCGGCGGCGGCTCGGTGGGCGCCGATGTGGTCGCCAAATCCGCGCCGGATGGCTATACCCTGGGCGTGGCCACGGTGTCGACCATGGCGGTCAATCCCGCGGCGAATGCGAAGATTCCCTACAACAACTTTGCCGACTTCATCCCGGTCACCAAATTCGTCGCTGTGCCCAATGTGCTCGCGGTTCATCCCTCGGTGCCGGCCAATGACGTCAGGGAGTTCATCGAACTGCTGAAGAAAAATCCGGGCAAGTATTCCTTCGCCACCTCCGGCACCGCCGGCATCGGCCATATGATGGGGGAGCTGTTCATGGCGGCGAGCAATACCGATATGGTGCATATTCCATACAAGGGCGCCGGCCCGGCGGTGATCGATGTCGTCGGCGGCCAGGTGCCAGTGCTGTTCGACAACCTGCCTTCTTCCAAGGCGCAGATCGATGCCGGCAAGATGCGACTGCTGGCGGTCGCAGCGCCGAAACGACTGGCGGCGTACCCCAATATTCCGACCTTTGCCGAGTTGGGCATGGCGGAAGTGAACGATCCCGCCTGGTACGGTCTGGTGGTGCCTGCCAAGACACCCAAGGAAATCGTCGATAAACTGTATGCGGCCTCGGTTCGCGCCGTCAATAACCCGGCAACCAAGGAAAAACTTGCGCAACAGGGCGCCGATCCGGTCGGCAATACCCCCGCCGAGTTCGCCAAGGATATAAAGATCGAATACGACAAAATGAAGGCCATTGTGGTCAAAAAGAACATCAAACTCGACTGATACTGCAGGCGTGTCATTCGTTCGCATCAGAGCCCGGCGCTGCCGGGCTTTTTTGTTCATGTGCACGTACTCTCGCCTGATATGCGGCCCGGTCTCTCATCCCACAAACGGGGGATAGCTGTAGTGCGCACCGGGGGTAGAATGGCTCACCAAAAACCAGAAGAAGAATTTGTGGCCATGACGCGGGTACAGATAGTCGAAGACGATGCCGCTTTTCGCGAACGCTTCGCTGCCATCCTGGCCAAGGACCCCTCTTTCGAAGTGGTTGCCAGCGTGGGCACCGGTGGCGAGGGCATGGCGCTGCTTGAGCTGCGCAAGCCGGATGTATTGCTGATCGACCTGGGCCTGCCGGATATTTCCGGAATCGAAGTCATCCGTCATGCCACGCAGATCCTGCCCAATTGCGAGTGCATGGTCGTCACCGTGTTCGGCGATGAAGAACATGTGCTTGCCTCGATCGAGGCCGGCGCGGCCGGCTATCTGCTGAAGGATGCCTCCGAAGAAAATTTTCTGTCCGGCATCCGCGAATTGATCAATGGCGGTTCCCCGATCAGCCCCATCATTGCCCGTCGCCTGCTGCGGCGCTTCCAGGCGGAGCCGGACGCCTCGCCGCCGCCGACCACTGCCGAGGCTGAGGCGTATGGCGGTTCGGATGTAAGCCTGTCCGAGCGCGAGCGCGAAATCCTGCTGCTGGCATCCAAGGGCTTCAATTACCCGGAGATGGGTAAACTGATGGGAATTTCGCCGCATACCGTCACCAGCCATGTCAAAAAAATCTATCGAAAACTTGCGGTGCATTCGCGTGGTGAGGCGGTGTTCGAGGCGAACCGCATGGGGCTCATCCGCACGCTCTGAGTCCGGCATGGCTGCACCGCCGGACTGTGCAATGCACCGGGTTGTCTTTTTGGCGGTAGCCGCGCTGCTGATCGGCATGCTTTCCCGGGCCGCGCCCATCCAGGCGCAATCGCAGCCGCCGATCGCCGATATCACCGTGTTCTACGACGCCGAGTTTGTCCAGGTGGATTCGGTCACACCGCCGGTCGAGGCCGCCTGGGAACGCGTTGCCTTGCCGGACAGCTGGAGCAAATCGAAACGGCCGCGCAATATATACGGCTGGTACCGTCTGCGTTTTGAACACAATCTGCGCACTGCCGGCCAGCAGGCGCTGTACATCCCGCGCATCACCAACAATGTCGAAGTTTTTCTGAACGGGTCATCGTTCGCGGTCAGCGGCCGACTTGCCCTCGAGCCCGAGGCGACCTGGAACCGCGCGCAATATTTTCTGGTGCCCTCCAGCCTGTTCAAACCAGGCGCCAACGAATTGCTGATCCGCCTGCATCCGGACGGTTACGAGCGCGCCGGCCTGTCGACGGTTTGTCTGGGCGATGCCGCCGTGCTCAATGTGCCCTACCAGAGACGCTTTTTCATCCAGACGGCGGCGCCGCAGCTGATCAGCGGCTTGCTCGGTGTGATGGCGGCATTCTCCCTGGCGATCTGGGCCAGGCGCCGCGATGAGGCCATGTTCCTGTTTTTCGGCTTGATGTCGCTGGTGGCGATACTGCGGCTTTCGCACTACTACCTGCGCGATACGCCGCTGTGGCTGGCATTGACGGCGGTTCCGGCGCTGGCCTGGCTGACCACCCTGCAACTGCAATTCACCCTGCGCTTCGCCGCATATGAAATGCGGCGCTTTGAACGCGCGCTGCTGATTTTTGCGGCAGTCGTCACGGTGGCCTTTGTGGTGATCCCGGTCGTGACACCGTCCGCCTACGGCGCCGCCATCGGCGTTCTCTACGCTGTCCTCACGCTGCTATCCCCGATCCTGCTCGGGGTGGCCGGCTATGCCCTGCTGCGCGCACGCTCGGCCGAAAACTACATCCTGCTGGCCGCGCTGGTGCTGAATACCGTGCTGGGCGCGCATGATTCGCTCGCCTATCGCGAGCTGCTCGGCTTCGATCAGCCCTATCTGCTGCCGCTCGGCATGCCGATGATCCTGTTTGCGGTGGCGGCTTTGCTGGTCAAGCGTTTTGTCGCCACGCTCAGCGGCTACGAAACCCTGAACGCCGATCTCGCCGAGCGCGTAGCGCAGCGCGAGCGCGAACTGCAGGCGAGCTTCGAGCAGGTGCGCCAGCTCGACCAGCAGCGCGCCACCGCCGAGGAGCGCCAGCGCCTGATGCGCGATATGCACGACGGCATCGGCTCGCATCTGATGTCGACCCTGGCGCTGGCGCGCATGGGCACGCTGTCGCAACAGGAGCTCAGCGAAATCCTGGCCGACTGCATCGACGAATTGAAGATGACCATCGATTCCCTGGAGCCGGTCGAAAGCGATCTGCTGGTGGTGCTGGGCAATCTGCGCTACCGCCTGGAACCGCGCCTGAACGCGGCCGGCATCACCCTCGAATGGGCGGTCAACGATCTGCCGCCGCTGCCCTATCTGGATCCGGAAAATGTACGCAGCGTGCTGCGCATCGTGCAAGAGGCGTTCACCAATACGCTCAAGCATTCCCATGCCAAACGCATCACCCTCTCGACCGGTGTCGATATCGCCGGCAATCGCGTGCTGGTGCGCCTGACCGACGACGGCAACGGCAATTGCGCGGCGGAAAACAAGCACGCCGGGCGCGGCATCGACAATATGAAAAACCGCGCCGCCAAGCTGGGCGGGCAGATCGAAGTCATCCCGCTCAGGGGCGGCGGCACCTGCGTGAATCTGTATCTGCCTTTGAGCCGACGCTGACGATCGAATGGGGCTTCTTAAATAGCAAACCCCAGCGTTGGCGCGCCTCTCCAGGCAAAAACGGCTCGAAAAGCGCGCCAAATGGCGTTCTTGCCACTTTCGGAAAAGGCTGAAAGAATGCCAGCCTTCGCGCGCGTGCATCGCATTTGCGCGGCAACCAACGCTGAAAGCAACCATGACTCTCGCCACCTGGCTGGCCTACCTTCTCGCCGTTGTTCTCATCTGCATCTCACCCGGCCCCGGCGTGCTGTCCGCCATGTCAGCCGGCATGAAGTACGGCTGGCGGCGCGGCATGTGGAATTGCCTGGGCATGCAGCTATCCACCGTCATCAATATCACCATCATCGCGATGGGACTGGGCGCGATCTTGACCGCGTCGACCACCGCGTTCGATATCCTGAAATGGGGCGGCGCGCTGTACCTCGTCTATCTCGGCGTGCAGAAGTTTCGCGAGCCCGCCGCCTTGTTCGAGGAAATCGACGCCAAAACAGAATTCAAGGACAGCAGCGCGCGCGGCATCTTCACGCAGGGCCTGCTGGTCAATTTCACCAACCCCAAGGGCCTGGTGTTCCTGCTCGCGGTACTGCCGCAATTCATCGATCCGACCAAGCCCACGGCCATGCAATATGTCGTTCTAGCATTGACCCTGGTCTGCGTCGATCTGATTGTGATGGCCGGCTATACCGGACTGGCGGCCAGGGTGCTGCGCCTGCTCAAGGACCCCGGCCATATCAAGGCGACCAATCGTCTGCTGGGCAGTCTGTTTGTATTTGCGGGCGGGGCGCTGGCGGTGTTCAAACGGGGCACCTGATAAATTCAAGCATGACGTCAGCGCATTCCTGAGGGCAACATTGGGGCAGAAAATGCGGCCCCGCAACTGTTACGACTGACGCAGCCGGAAGTATTCGCTCGATTTGCTCGAAGTACTTTTTCGACACCAAGCGATCATGGCCTGGTCTGATGAACAGCACCGGCAATTCACTTCTTTCCAATACAGCCGGCAAATCGGCAGGGAGCGATAGCAGAATATTCAGGCGCGCCTTGATCAGCGCTGGCGGCACAAGCTGCACAACTTCCCTGATACGCCATGCAGTCTTTTTCCTGGCGCCGCCATTGAGGCAGAGGCAATCCAGCACCAAACCGCTGAACGCACGCATCAATATGGCGGGCAATCGCTTTGCGAATGCCAGCAGCATCGGCGATGGCGTCTGCGCAAAAGTCACCACCAGCACAACCGCCCTCAAGTTGGCGGGGGGCTTGCGCAGGATTTCAATCGCGATCGGGCCGGAAAACGATTCAGCAGCCAGGATGGTATTTTCATCGGCATCCCGGATGGCATCCCTTGCGTACTGAACGTAACCATCGAAATTATTCAGGGACGCTGGATAGGAAACCGGCGATGCCCTGAGATCGGCAGGAAGACTGGCAAGCAGATCGGCGAATAGCACGCCGGTACCATCCAACCCCGGCAGCAGCAAGAGCTTCATGGCCTGCCTATCCAATCATCAGCGATGCTCGCCCGCAATCATCAGGAACAAGAACAGCAAGACAAGGATTCCCATCACCAGGAAGAAAATCTTCCACCCCGACTTCGGCGATTCCCCCTGCACTTCGCCGCTCTGGCCATTGACCACGAAGCGGTAAGTCTTGCCGCCGAACAGATAGGCGGACACCCACATCGGCAGCAGGATGTGCTTGAAGGTGAGATGGCTGTATTGGGTGTTGAGGCTGTCGATACGTTGGTGGTCGCCGCCGATATCGGCACGAACCAGTGACTGCACCTTGCTGTCGATCAGCTGTTTGGCTTCGACGAAGCCTTCCTTGAGACTGACTTGGTAGGCCTCGGCCTGGAAGCCGACGATGTATTCGTCCTGATAAGGCACCAGTTCGCCGGTGTTCCAGAGGCGTAAATTGCCGGCGCCGAATGCATTCAGCATGGGAATATTGCTGCCGCGCGGCGTGGCGGCACCCCAGGCAGTTTTGCTGGCGGCGACCAGCACATCGTCATGAAAAAACGACACCGTGCCCGACACCGGGAACCAGCGCGTCTGGGTGCGCGTTTGCGTGATGCGTTCGCCATTCGAGTTGGTGGTCTGGTAGCTTTCCTGGTAATCCTCGCCGCGCTGGCCGCGGTACGCCGTCCAGGTGTTGGCGTCATAGGTCCAGTACGGCACATAGATGCCCTTGATGCCGGCATCGCCCTGCGCGTATTTCTTCAGCGCTGACGGGGCCAGCCACAGTCCCTTGATCCAGTCGCGCCATTTGTTCTGCGCCTGCTGGCGGGTGATCTTGAACGGCACCAGGGACCTGGGTTTGATCAGGCGCTGCGCATAGCTTTTCGAGGTGATCGGCGAGCCGCAAAAGGTGCAGGCGGTGGCGAACAGATTCGCCGGCAGGGTCTGCTCGCCGCCGCAGTTGCTGCACTTGAGGTGTTCCTGCTCATGCGTCTCGTGCTCGGCTTCCAGCTTGGCCAGCCAGGCATCGAGATTGAGTTCCTCAACGCCTTCATCAGATTCGGGAATCTCGTTGCTGGTGCCGCAGTAGGGGCATTTGAGGGTCTTGCTGCCGGGCTCGAAGGAGAGTTTGGCGCCGCAGGAGGTGCAAGGGAATGCGCGCACCTTGCTGACCATTTCGTCCAGCGTGGTTTGGGAGGGGTTCGGGTTTTCCATTTTTTATTGGGGCGAGGATGCTTGATTGCGCAAGGAAAAAAGAAGGGACGACATCGTCTTTATTGTTTCAGCCTCGCCATCGAGTGCGCATCGACATACTCGCCATTGCGAAAGGCATACATACGCAAGGTGCCTTCGATTTCGAAGCCGAATTTCTTGTAGAGCGCGATCGCGGCGACATTATCGACATACACCTCCAGCTCCAGACGCGTGAGCTGCAGCCAGTTGTCGGCCCGTTGTTGGCCACAGCGAGCCCAGCCTTCAAGAGCGCTGCGCCGATGCCCTTGCCATGCCAGGCATCGTGCACGGTAACGCCGACCATCGCGGCATGCGTCCGGCGACGGCTCTTGGGGATGGCATGCAAGCCCAGGTGGCCGATCACCTGGCTGTCGGCTTCCGCGATCAGCATATGATCGCCCGGCGGCGGATCCGCCAGCCGTTTTTTCCACATCTCCAGCGAGGGGTACGGCACTTGCAGGGTGCCCGCCTGCGCGCGCGGTTGCGACATGATGTCGCGAATGGCTTCGTAATCGGACGGGGTTCGATCGCGCGAACGGTGATCTTCATAGTGTCGAATTAAGGTAGTCCCGCTCTCGCGCGGACGCGAGAGTGGGCGGGTTAGCGGAGATGAGCGGCGAATCAGGCCGAGGGCGGCAGAGGCGGCGGTGTATTGGCGAACAGGCCGGCAAGCTCGGGCATCTCGGCCGCCTTGCCCCACTGCGCCATGCCGATTTTCCACACCAGGGAGTCGCGCTTCAATGCGCCGCTCGCGACCTGGGCCTGCAGGGTGTTCATATCGAAGGGCCCGGTTTGCAGGCCGTTGACCGCGATATGGAAAGCGACTGCGCCCGCACCAGGGATGGGCGGCGACGCCGAGCCGCCGTTGTTTCCAGCGGAATTCCCGCCCATCGCACCCGACATCTGCCCGACCATATTGGCGCCCATTGCAAAGCCGGCGCCGAGCCCCATGCCCGCACCCGCCGCACTGTTCGGCGTGGTGGCCGCATCGCGAATGGCGCTGGCGGTTTCGTATTGCGTATAGGCCTGTAAATTGCCGATGGCGGCAATGGCGCCGCGCTTGTCGATGGCCTTTTCCACTTCTTCCGGCAGGCCGATATCCTGCACCTGTACTTCGACCAGCTCGAGACCCATGGCCTCGAAATCCGGCGCGATCCGCTCGCGCAGCATCTGACCCAGTTGGCCGACCTTGGGTTCGAGATCGATGATGCCGAGCCCCAGCTCGGGCATCACCTCCTTGATGCGCAGGCCGATTTTGCCGCGCAGGTTTTCCTGGATCTCGTCGGTGGTGAAGCGTCCTTCGGTGCCGGAAATGTCGCGAATGAAAATGCCCGGGTCCTTGATGCGGATGGCGTAGATGCCGAATGACGTCACCCGCACAATGCCGAATTCCTTGTCGCGCATCGTCGATGGGCCCGGCGTGCCCCATTTCAAATCGGTGAATTTCCTGGTGTTGACGAAGTACACCTCAGCCTTGAACGGCGATTCGAAGCCGTATTTCCAGCCCTTGAGCGTGGCGAGGATCGGCATGTTCTGCGTGGTCAGCGTGTACATGCCCGGCTTGTACACATCCGCCAGCTGGCCCTCGTTGATGAACACCGCCATCTGCCCCTCGCGCACCGTGAGCTTGGCGCCGTACTTGATTTCATTGTTCATCCGCTCGAAGCGGTATACCAGGGTGTTGGTGGAATCGTCGAGCCATTCGACGATATCAATCAATTCACCGGTGAGTTTTTTCCAGAGATCGACCATGGTTGTAGTGCTCCTGAAGAGTCTTAACTACCCGTTAATGAAACATCGAGATGCGCAGTCCAGGCCTGGCCGATCATCGGTCCGGGGCTACAATGCCTGTTGCGCTGCCATACATTATCACGTCTTCCCGACAGGCTTTTATGACAATCACGCTGAGCGGCATCCACATTTACCCAGTGAAGTCGCTGCGCGGGTTCTCCCTGCCGGCGGCGCAGGTCACGACGCGCGGACTGCGCCACGACCGGCGCTTCATGCTGGTCGATGCCGATCAGGAATTCATCACCCAGCGTGAAGTGCCGCAAATGGCAACCATCGCCACGGCGATCGACGGCGACACCCTGGTGCTGACATCGGCGTTCGGCGATTCGGTTTCCCTGCCGCTGGAGCCGCGGCCGATGCCGACGCGCCGCGTGCGCGTCTGGGAGAGCCAGGTGCAGGCGCATATTGTTTCCGCCGAGGCCGATGAATGGCTGTCGAATCATCTGGGCGTGGACGCGAGGCTGGTCTATATGCCGGATTCGGCGCAGCGGCCCGTCTCCACCGACCACGCCAAAAACGGCGAAATCGTCAGCTTCGCGGATGGCTATCCCCTGCTGATTGCCGCCGAAGAATCGCTGGCCGATTTGAATGCACGCATTATTCGCAACGGCGGCGAGGCGATTACGATGGATCGCTTCCGTCCTAATCTGGTGGTGCGGGGCGATGCCGCATTTGCCGAGGATGCATGGCGAGAGTTCCGCGTCGGCGAGGCCATGTTCCGTGCGGCCAAACTCTGCACCCGCTGCCAGATCACCACCACTGACCAGGCCTCCGGCGAGGTGCGCGGCGCCGAGCCCCTGCGCACGCTGGCGGCGTTCCGCGATTCGCCGGGCGGCGTGCGCTTCGGCATGAATTTGTTGCCGGTGATCCTGGGCAATATCCGTGTGGGCGATGGCATTACGCGGGTCGGATAGCCCTCGCCAGACTGCGGCGCAACCAGAAGTGGGTCAATTCAAAAAGACAAACTCAAGCACTGGCGCGGCGTTCGGAGCAAAAAAGGCTGAAATGCCGCACCAAATGGCGTTCTACGCATTTTCAGCCTTTGCTGTCCTCGCGACGCGACGGCGCTAAGATCAGCAGGGACCAGGCGGCAATAAAGCAGATGCCGCCCAGCGGGGTGATGGCACCCAGGATACGCACGCCGGTGATCGCCAGCAAATAGAGGCTGCCGCTGAACAACAGCACTCCTGCCGCCATCAGCCAGCCCGCCAGCATCAAATGTTTCCATGCCGGTTGCGCGCCGGCGAGAATCGCGACCAGGACAATGCCCAAGGCGTGAACCAGCTGATACTGAACACCGGTCTGGTAGATCGCCAGCATCTCGGCGCCCAAAGAATTTTTCAGCGCATGCGCGCCGAATGCGCCGAGCAGCACGCCCAGCAAGGCCAGTGCCGCGCCGACGCGCAACAGACGCTGTGCGCCCTGGGGCATTACGCTGCCGGCTTGATGTGCGGCTTGAGCAGGAATGCACCCAGCGCCGGCAGCAGGAACACGGTGCCGACCATGTTCAGGAAAAACATGAATGCCAGCAGGATGCCCATGTCCGCCTGGAACTTGAGCGCCGACATCGCCCAGGTGGCCACCCCGAGCGTCATGGTCACCGCGGTGAAAATCATCGCCGTGCCGCGCTCGCGCAGCGCTTCAAAAAACGCCGGTGCGAGACCCAGCCCTTCTTCAAGGTGGCCCTCGATGCGGTCGTAAAGATAAATGCCGTAGTCGACACCGACGCCAACGCCGAGCGCAATGACCGGCAGGGTCGACACTTTCAGGCCGATACCCAGCAGGGGCATCAGCGCCTCGCACAGGATCGATACGATCGCCAGGGGAATGAGAATGCAGAGTGTGGCGCGCAGGCTGCGGAAGGTGGCCATGCACATCAGCAGCAACGCGCCAAAGATGGCGCCGTGCATTTCGAAGCGCGCCTTGTCGACGGCTTCATTGGTGGCCGCCGTCACGCCGATATTGCCGGTGGCCAGCTTGAACTCCAGATTGGGGCCGTTGTAGGCGCCGGCAAAATTTTTCACTTCGGCTACGAGTCGCTTGATGGTGTCGCCTTGCTGGTCCGTGGTATTGACCAATACCTGCATGGCCGAGCAATCCGGGTTGAGCAAGCCGGTACCGGTATCCACCGGGGTCACGCTTTGCGCCATTACCTGCGCATCGCGCGGCAGCTGCCGCCAACGCAGATTGGCTTCGTTGAAGCCGGCATTGATCATCTTGGCCATGCCCGCCAGCGAAACCACCGACTGCGTACCCTCGACGTTCTGCATGTACCAGTCGAATTTTTCGATGATGCTCATGATCTCGTAATTGGTGCAGGCGCCCGGCACATTGGTGGTCTGCGCGACCACGCCGAGGGTGTTGACGCCGATCGCGAATTTTTTCACGATCATGGCGTTATCGGTGTTGTAGCGTGATTCCGGCCGCAGCTCGGGCACGCCCGAACCGTAGTCGCCGACCTTGAGGTGATGGGCCTGGAACAGGCCCGCCACCAGCACCACGCCGCTGACGACGACGATGCGCAGCGCCAGCTTGCGCTCGGCAAACTGCGAGGCCGCGCGCCACAGGCGATCGACGCGGCTCTCCTGATACGCCTCCTTGGTGACGGCCCCCGGCGACATTTTCAGGTACGAGAGCAGGATAGGCAGCAGCATCTTGTTGGTGACGATCATCCACGCCACGCCCAGCGAGGCGGTGATGCCCAGTTCGCGCACGATGTCGATGGGGATCAGCATGATCACGGCAAAGCCGAGCACATTGGTGAGCAATGCCAGGGTGCCGGGAATGAACAGTTTGGCGAAGGAGTTACGCGCCGCGGTCAAGCTGTCGGCCCCGGCGATGATCTCGCGCTCCCAGGTCTTGGTCATTTGCACTGCATGCGACACGCCGATCGAGAATATGAGGAAGGGCACCAGGATCGACAGCGGGTCGATGCCGAAGCCGATGATCGGCAGGGTGCCGAGCAGCCACAGTACCGGCATCATCGCCACCAGCAAGGCAACGGCGGTCAGCTTGAGGTCTTTCACGAACCACAGCATCAGCACCGCGGTAATCGCGAACGCCACGCCGAAAAACATGATCACGCCGCGGGCGCCGTCGGCGATGTCGCCGGTGGCCTTGGCGAAACCGATGATGTGCAAGGTATGGTTGGGGCCCTCATACTTGGCGCGCAAGGCCTCAAGCTGCTTCGCCACTTTGAAATAGTCAAGTTTCTTGCCGGTGCTGGGGTCGATTTCCAGCAGGCCCGCCGCCACCAGCGCGCCGGAAAAATCGGTGGCCACGGTGCGGCCGATTTCGTTCGATTTCTGCACATTGCCGCGCACCACCGCCAGGTCGGCATCGCTACCCTGGAACGTTGCCGGCACCACATTGCCGCCGGAGAAACCTTCTTCGACCACTTCGATGAAGCGCGTATTCGGGGTGAACAATGATTTCACGCTGGGCTTGTCGATGCCGTCGAGATTGAAGACCTCGTCCGAGAGGGCCTTCAGTTTCCCCATGAAAACCTTGTTGTAGATATCGCCGTCCTTCTGCACCAGGGCGATCGCCACGCGGTTGGCGCCGCCGAATACGGTTTCGTATTCCTTGTAGACCTTCATGTACGGGTGCTTCAGCGGCACCATCTTGTTGAAGCCGGCATCGACGCGCAACTGGCTGGCGAAGAAGGCGAACACCGCCGTCATCAGCGCGAAGACGATCAGCCACATCTTTCGGCGGCCGAAGATCAGGGCGGAAAAATTCTCGATAAGTTTTTGCATATTCATGTGCGCTTGCTCGGGTGGCGTCGGCCGGAAGGAGTGGTTTCAGCTTATTTTTTGGCGGGTGTCGCAGGGATATTTGCCGCTGCCGAGGGCAGCAGCACATCGCGCGCGCCGGTTTCGCCCAGCAACAGCAGGGCATTGGGCGCACCCAGCAGGGGCGCTGAAATCGCCTTGGTGGACTTGGTCGGCAGCGGCACGAACGACTGGCCATTGTCGCGTGACACCAGCACCGTGCCGGCGAGTCCGGCGAGAACGAGGGCGCCGTCCGGCAGGCGCGTCGCGCCCATGATCGAGGCCGTCGAGTTGTTGTCGATCTGCGTCCAGCTCTTGAGGTCGATGTCGCGGCTGCGGAAAATGCGCCCGCGCAGGCCGAAGATCAGCACCGCGCCGTCCTGCGCCTGGATGGCGCCGAAGAACGAGCCTTTATATGGCGATACGACTTTATTCCAGGTTTTCCCGGCGTCTTCCGATTTCAGAATGGTGCCGGCTTCGCCGACGATCAGCAGGCGGTTCTCGGCCAGCTTGATGATGCTGTTGAGATGCTTGTCCTCGTCCTGGATCTTGCGCGGGTTCCAGGTCTTGCCGCCGTCGGCGGTTTCATAGAACGCTCCATAGGCGCCGACCGCGAACCCGCGGCCGCCGTCGATGAACAGGATATCCATCAGCGGCTTCTGTTCGGATGGCGCGGAAAAAACCTGTGTCCAGGTCTTGCCTTCATCCACCGAATGCAGGATGACCGCATCATGGCCCACCGCCCAACCGCTGCTGGCATTGCTGAAGAACACGGCATTCAGCATCGGCAGATTGGCCGGCGACTGCGCCCGTTCCCAGGTTTCGCCATTGCTGTCGGACCAGACGATGTAGCCGCGATCGCCCACCGCGACCACGCGGTTGCCGATGCGGGCCGCGTCGGTCAGCATCAGCAGCGACATGGTCTTGGCCGACAGCGGTCCCGCTGCGGGCAGCACCGCCGCATTGAGCTGCGCATGCGCCGCCCATACCGCCGACGCGCAGATCAGCGCCATGCCCACTCTGGCGCACAAGGAAGAGAAAAGAAGTTTCAGATTCATGGCGCGACTTTCTTGCAAGCTGAAATACGGAACGTCCAGGAAACGCAAGGGGAAGCACCGCCCCGAAACGGCTTGGGGACAACCCCGCCAGAATACCAGCGTGGTTGCCCCCAAGGTTGACGGCAAGCCTCGCCGGTTCAGCGCGTACCGGTTCCCCGCAGGTTTTGCGGCGTGTAGTCTGCCGCGGTGCGTTTGATCGGCTCGTAGATCTTGGTTTCTTCCGAACGCAGGCCCATCGCGATATAGCGGCGCGATTGCAGGTCATGGTGCACCTCGACCGTACCGAACCACATCGGGATGTTGTACCAGATCTCGCTGTGCTGCTCGGCGAAGCGCCACAACTGGCCGCGACCGTCGTACTTGTCGATCAACACCACCGCCCAGCTGTCTTCGTCGATGTAGAAGGTGCGCTTCGAATAGATATGGCTGGTGCCCGGCTTGAGCGTGCCCTCGACCACCCAGACGCGGTGCAGTTCATAGCGCGCCAAATCCTGGTTGAGATGGCCCGACTTCAGCAGATCGCTGTACTTCAGCCCCAGTTCGGACAGCTTGTAGGAGTTGTAGGGAATGTACATCTCACGCTTGCCCAGCAGCTGCCAGTCATAACGGTCGGTGGCGCCGTTATACATGCCGAAATCGTCATTGGTGCGCAGGCCGTCTGCCGCCGTGCCGGGGTTGTCATAGGCCACATTCGGCGCCAGGCGCACGCGACGCTGGCCGGGGTTGTAGGTCCATGCGGTGCGCGGCTCCCGCGCCTGATCGACGGTCTCATGCACCAGCAGGATCTGTCCAGCCAGACGCGCCGGCGCCGTGGTCACCTGCAGATAATTGAGCTTTTTGTTTGCTTCGCGATCGGCCGGCCGCTTCGTCAAATTGCCATAGGAAGTATCGTATTCGTACTCGAACTTGACCAGTGCGTAATCGCCGCCGGCGGTCACCGCGGCCTGCGACCAGTTCATCGCGAAGGTGTCACCGACATAGCGCAGCAGGTGATTCCAGATAGCCTCATTGCCGTTCTTCGGGATCGGGAAGGGAATGCCGCCCGCGCAGCCGACCACGCCGTTGCCGCCTGTCGCCAGCTTGGCTTTGGCCGCGCAATCCTTCGTTTCATTGTAGTGGCCCTGCGGGAATGCGGCGCTGCGGCGCGTCGGATAAACAATCATCTTGTAATCCGCATACTGCTTGAACATGGCCATCTGGCCGGGCGACAGGCTGTCTTTGTATTTGTCGACATTGGCCGGCGTAATCGTGAACAGCGGCTTGTCGGCGGAGAAGGGATCCGGATAGGTGCCGCCAGGCTTGAACCCGGGCATGACCTTGGTGACTCCGCCATCCCAGGCCGGAATGGTGCCGGCCGCATTGCCGGCTTTTTCCGCGCCCAGCGGCGTCAGCGTGGTGCCCAGCTTTGCCAGATCAGCGGCGGTCAGTTCTGCATACGCGCCGGTCGACAGCACCAATGCGCCCAGCGTTGCCGACATCATCATTGTCAGTCGTTTCGCTTTCATTTTTCCTCCAGATTTAGGTATGAATCCGTAATGCCAGTTGGGTTCAGCCCAGCCGTGTTCTTGCGCCACGTGCTGTAACTGTTGTTATCGAAGCCCAGGAACTTAACGTCTCCGCCGGCCATACGGCCGATGGAGACGGGACGTCTAGAACGAGAACGTCACCACCAGCGAGTAGAAATCGCGGTCGCGGATCGGATTGGCACTGGAGCAATAGCCGGCACCTTGCGGCGAAGCGAATCCCGGCACGCCGTTGATCTGCGCAGCGAGTGCAGTCTGCCCGGCATTGGTGACAACGTCCGTACCGCAGAAGGTGCGGCCGCCGAAGTAACCGGTGTAGGACAGGTCAAGCGACCAGCGGCGCTGCCAGTCGAAATTGGTACCGAAGGACAGGGATTTCACCCCTTCGTTGAAGGTCTGCGACACCCCCTTGACATCATGATTGAAGGCCAGCCGCGGCGCCACGTTGGCACCGAAGATCAGGTTGGAATATTCCAGGCGGCCAACAAGGCGGTAGCCCCAGGAGTTATCCGTCACAAAACCGTCGGTCTGTACCGAGCCCGCCTGTCCGGCCACCGCACCTTCGACAGTCGCCGGGAGGAACACGCCGGGGCCGTTGAACTTGAGGCCATTCGGCAAACCACTGTAATGCGTGAAACCGATTTCCCCCACCAGTACGGCCTGGTCGGCGCCGAGAATATTCGGGATGCCCTTGGTGGCCGTGGCCTGGAACTGGCTCATCTTCACGCGCCGGTAACCCTGCAGCAGCGTTCCATTGGGTACCGAAATAAAAGCCGATGAAGCGCCAAATGGCGCCGCCGGGCTGACCGTTCCTGGAATAGTCGTGTACCCGGTCACCAAATTCGGCAAGCCCAAGGCCGCAAGCAGGACTTCAGGCGTGGCAATCTGCAAAGGCTGATTCGGGCGATAGGAAAATTCGCCCTGCAACGCCGAGTCCCAGGGACCCCGCGTATTGAAGGACAATCCGATCAGGCGAATATTTTCGGGATATTCGACAAAGTAGTTCGCCGTACTGGTATGGCCGACCGCCGCCGCGAGCGGGCCGCCCGTGACGATCGAAGTCGGCGTGCCCTTGAAGCCGGAGGCAAAGGGAATGCGGCTGTGATAGTTCTGGAAATAAACGCCGAACTCGGTGTTGTTGAAATCGGTGGCGAGATAACGGAAGGCCAGGCCGTACTGGCCATTGTCGCGGGCGGCGCGATCCGGACCGCGCGGCGCCCATACCGCCGCCGCCGGATCGAAGGGGCCATAACCCAGCGCCTGTGTGGTCGGATAGGCCGGCGAGGTCGGCGGCACCACATTGGTGGGGCCACGTCCGGTCAGGTCCTTGCGCCGGCCGAAGCTGAGGAATACCTGATTGGCATCGTCGGAGGCAAAATCGTTATTGCTCCAGTACGAGCCGCGCGGATCGATCTTGGTTTTATCCCAATTGAACAGGTAATAGGCTTCGACGCTGGCGCTCTTGGTCAATTCCAGCGAGCCCCACAGGCTGTGGGTGGGAATGAAAGCTTCCTTCAGTTCCGCGCCGGGCGTGCGCAGCTTGGAAAGATCGACCGGGTTGGCGACGTTGATGCCGTTGGTAATGAAGGTCGATTCGCCCCAGGAGATGACCTGCTGGCCATAGCGGGCGCGCAGGTTATGGCCGCCCAAGTCGAAGCTCTTGGAAATGAACGCGTCGAGAACGCGGTAGTCCTGGCCGAGGCGCTCCTTGGCGATGGGGCCGAGCTTCTTGCTGTTTTGGTTCACGAAGTCGACGAAATAGCTGCCGCGCAGAAACACGCCCCAGTCGCGGTACTTGGCATCGAGATCGTGCGTCACCTTCAGCACACTGGCGAAGGGCACGTTCTTTTTATAGTTGCGATCGCCATCGTCCTCATTGACCGAGCGCGAAGTGCCCCCGTTGGCGATACCGATCAAACTGGGATCGGCAGCCTGGGCCCGCACCGAAATACCGTAGCTGATGGTGGTATCGAAGCTGCCGGTAATTTCATCGTACTTGAACTGGGTGGCGAAGGCATTGCCGGCGAGCGCAAGACCCACCGCCAGGGCGGGCATGCTCAGCGCCGGAATGGCGACGCGACGGCTCTTGTTGAACCTGTTCATTCGTGTTCTCCTCGAGAGATTGATATTTGAACTTAATTATTTTTACCGCCGGCTTTGCAGAATTTCACTCTGAAATTGCCTGCGACTCTGCGCGTTACTCTACAGGAAATCATTCTGTAAAACACCGCTTTTCACGTGCTGCGATGCAACAAAAACAACAGTAAAACGAGGCGCCGCCGATGGTCCGGAAACGTCTGTTTTTTGCCTGCATTGTCTGCCGTTCCGCTACATTTTTTCCCACACCTCCACCAGCTACATTGCTGCAAATTTCCAAGCCCTACAATGCCTCGATCAGGCCGGCGGCACCCATGCCGGTACCGATGCACATGGTCACCATGCCCCACTTCTGTTTGCGCCGGCGCATGCCGTGCACGAGGGTCGCGGTGCGAATCGCGCCGGTCGCGCCCAGCGGATGACCGAGGGCGATGGCTCCGCCCTGCGGATTGATTTTCGACGGGTCGAGACCGAGATCCTTGATCACCGCCAGCGCCTGTGCGGCGAAGGCCTCGTTGAGTTCGATCCAGTCCAGATCCTGCTGCTTGATGCCGGCCTGCTTCAGCACCTTGGGGATTGCCTTGATCGGGCCGATGCCCATGATTTCCGGCGGCACGCCCGCGACCGCGAACGAGACGAATCGCGCCAGCGGCTGCACATTGTATTTTTTCAGGGCGCGCTCGGACATCAGGATGACCGCGCCGGCACCGTCCGACATCTGCGAGGAATTGCCCGCCGTCACACTGCCCTTGGCCGCGAACACCGCGCGCAATTTGCCCAACGACTCCATTGAAGAATCGGGGCGCGGGCCTTCATCGGTATCGGCTGATTTTTTGCGATGTTTGATTTCACCGCTGATCAGATCCGGTGACGCCGTATCAATTTCATATGCCGCGATTTCCGCCTTGAAGCCGCCGGCCGCGATTGCCGCGGCGGCCTTCTGGTGCGAGGCCACCGCAAAGGCGTCCTGCTCTTCGCGCGTCACCTTCCATTGACTGGCCACATTCTCGGCGGTGATGCCCATGCCATAGGCGATGCCGATATTTTCATTGTGCGCGAACACATTCTGGTTGAGCGCAATCTTGTTGCCCATCATCGGCACCATCGACATCGACTCGGTGCCGGCGGCGATCACCACATCGTCGTCGCCCGCGCGAATGCGGTCGGCCGCCATGCTCACCGCCTGGACCCCCGAGGCGCAAAAGCGGTTGATGGTTACCGCCGGGACGCTGTTCGGCAGGCCCGCCAGCAGCACACCGATGCGCGCCACATTCATGCCCTGCTCGCCCTCCGGCATCGCACAGCCGACCACCACGTCGCCGATATCGTGCGGATCGAGCCCCGGTACCTCGGCGATCGCGGCGCGCAACACATGCGCCAGCATATCGTCGGGGCGTACATTCCTGAACATGCCGCGCGGCGCCTTGCCGACCGGGGTGCGGACGGCGGCGACGATATAGACATCCTGAATTTGTTTGCTCATGTTGATTCTCCAGTCCGATTCAGACGTTGCTCAGTGACTTCATTCAGCGACTTCAATTACGCAGCGGTTTGCCGTTCTTCAGCATGAACGCGATGCGCTCCTGCGTCTTCGGCATTTTCGCCAGCGCCAGAAAATGCCTGCGTTCAAGATCGAGCATCCATTGTTCGTCGACCAGCGAGCCCGGCTCGACCATGCCGCCGCACAACACTTCGGCCACGCGCGAGCTGATTTCGTAATCGTGCTCCGATATGAAACCACCCGCCTTCATGTTGATGAGCATCATCTTCAAGGTGGCCACGCCGGTATAGCCGGCCACCGGGAAGGGGGCGGCCGGCAATGGCGGACGATAACCCGATGCCGCCAGCGCGCGCGCCTGTTGCAGGGCGACAAACAGCAGCTCGTCCTTGTTGAACAGCACCGTATCGCCTTCGCGCAGATAACCCATCTCGCGGGCGTTCTCGGCGCTCTTGGAAACTTCGCCCATGGCGATATTCTTGAAGACCTTTTGCAACGCCGGCATCAGGTCGCCGCCCTGGGCCGATTGCGCGACGCGCAGGGCCAGTTCCTTGCAACCGGCCCCGGCCGGCAGCAGGCCCACACCGACTTCGACCAGGCCGATATAGCTTTCAATATGCGCGACCGCGCGCACTGAATGCATCACGAACTCGCAGCCGCCGCCCAGTGCCATGCCATCGACGGCGGCGATGGTCGGCACCAGCGCATGCTTCAGCCGCATCGAGGTCACCTGGAATTTCGCCACCATCGATTCAAAGGCATCGAACTCGCCCGCCTGCAATGCCGCCAGCGCCTTCACCAGATTGGCGCCCACCGCGAACGGTGCTTCGTGCCAGATCACCAGACCTTTATATTCCGCCTCGGCCTTGTCGATAGCCCGGTTCAAGCCATCGAGCACTTCTTCGCCCAGCGAATGCATTTTGGATTTGAAGGAAACGATGGCGATATCTTCGTAACCCTTGATTGTCCACATGCGCACGCCTTCGTTGTCGAGGACGGTGGATCCCGGGTCCGATTTTTCGCCCAGCAGCAATTCCGGGAACAACTGGCGCTGATACACCGGCAGGGTCGAGCGCGCGATCATCTTGCCGGTGGCAGCCGAATAGGAACCTTCGGCCGCGTGCACGCCCTTGACGGTGTCCACCCACGCCGGCAGCGGCGTGTTCGACATGGCCTTGCCGGCGGCGATATCTTCACTGATCCATTTGGCGATCTGCTCCCAGCCGGCCGCTTGCCAGGTTTCAAACGGACCCATCTTCCAGCCGAATCCCCAGCGAATGGCGAAATCGATATCGCGCGCGCTGTTGGTGATGTCCTGCAACTGCACCGCACAGTAATGCCACAGGTCGCGGAAGATCGACCACAGGAATTGCGCCTGCGGATTCTTGCTGGCGCGCAGGGCGGCGAATTTTTCAGCGGGGTTCTTGATCTTCAGGATTTCGCCGACCTCATCATCCATCTTGCCGGTGGAGGGGCGGTAATCCTGCGCGGCCACATCCAGCACCAGGATGTCCTTGCCCTTTTTCATGAAAATGCCGACCTTGGTTTTCTGGCCCAGTGCGCCCTTGGCAATCAGTGCCTGCAACCACGCCGGGCTTTGGTAGTACTGGTGCCAGGGATCGTTCGGCAGCGTGTCGCTCAGCGTCTTGATGGTCAGCGACATGGTATCGAGACCGACCACGTCCGAAGTGCGATAGGTGGCGCTCTTGGCACGGCCGATGGCGGGGCCGGTAAGGCTGTCGACCACATCGAAGGCCAGCTTGAACTGTGCGGTGTGATGCATGGTCGCCGCGATCGAAAACACGCCGATGCGATTGGCGACAAAATTGGGCGTGTCCTTGGCGCGCACCACGCCCTTGCCGACGGTGGTCGTCAGGAACGTTTCCAGCTGATCGAGAATCGAGGGTTCGGTGGCCGCGGTCGGAATCAGTTCCACCAGTTTCATGTAACGCGGCGGATTGAAAAAGTGGATGCCGCAAAAGCGATGGCGCAGCGCTTCCGGAAACACTTTCGATAACTCGGTGATCGACAGGCCCGAGGTGTTGGAAGCGAAGATGGTCTTTTCGCTGATGAACGGCGCCACCTTCTCATACAGCGATTTCTTCCAGTCCATGCGCTCGGAAATCGCCTCGATGATCAGATCGCAATCGCGCAACATCTCCAGATGCTCGTCGTAATTGGCGGCGGTGATCTGCTGCGCCTTGCCCTTCACCGAAAATGGATCGGGCGAAAGCTTCAGCATGCTGTCGATGGCTTTCGTCACCACGCCGTTCTTCGGCCCCTCCTTGGCGGGCAGGTCGAACAGCACGGTCCTGACGTTGGCATTGGTCAGATGCGCCGCGATCTGCGCGCCCATCACGCCGGCGCCCAGCACCGCTACTTTATCGATGTGGAAATTTTTCACGCTCTGCTCCTGGTCCGCTGAATCATTCAACTATCAAAGTTAAAAGTCCAGCATTGGCGCGGTGTTTGAGGCATTTCTGGCCTGGAAACCGCGCCAATGCTGGAGTTTTAAAATTAGGGGGTTCGCTGCACTCAGGGCAAGGCCCTGGGTTTGCCGTCTTCGTCGATGGCCACATAGGTCAGCTGCGCCTCGGTCACCTTCACGATTTCGGAACCAAAGCGCGCGCGCTGTGCATAGACTTCGACATCGATGGTGATCGAGGTGCGCCCGGTCTTGATGACATGCGCATAAAAGCTCACCAGGTCGCCGACGAACACCGGCTCCTTGAACACAAAGGAATTCACCGCCACCGTCGCCACCTTGCCCATGGCGCGCGTCACCGCCGGCACGCTGCCGGCCAGGTCGACCTGGGCCATTACCCAGCCGCCGAAGATGGTGCCGTTGGCATTGGTATCGGCGGGCATCGGGATGATGCGGATGGTCGGCTGACGATCGCGCGGCAGCGCGACGATCTCGCTTGTCGCCGGCTTCATTTCACTGCTGGTTGATCCATTGCTCATTACCGATGCCCCTTGTACATGTCCTCGATTGCCGCTGCGTATTTTTCGAGGATGCGCGCCCGCTTCAACTTCAGCGTCGGCGTCATCAGGCCGTTGTCGATGGTCCACTTCTCGGCCACCACCGCAAGCTTGCGCACCTGCGCGTAGCCGGGAAACCCCTTGATCCGGGCGGCGATACGCTGCAACAGAAATTTTTCCATGCGGTCGCGATTCTTGTCATCGGCATTCGCCGACATCGCCGGCGCCAGCCCGTTGGCCGCCGCAATGCGCGTCCACACTTCGTCGTTCAGCACCAGCAGCGCCGCCAGGAAGGGCCTGCCTTCGCCGTAGATCAGCACCTGCTCGAACAGGGTATCGAGCTGAATGGCCAGCTCCATATCGGCTGGCGGAATTTTCTCGCCATTGCCCATGACGATGATGTCTTTCAGCCGCCCGGTGATGCGCACAACGCCGCGCGCGTCGATCGACACCTGGTCGCCGGTGCTCAGCCAGCCGTCATCGGACAGCACGACGCGGGTGGCGTCAGGATTGTTCCAGTAGCCCCGCATGATATTGGGGCCGCGCGCCTCGAGGCCGCCATTGCCGGCGACGCGCAATTCGACGCCGGGCACCGCGCGGCCAATGGTGGTGGGATCGTTATCGTCCAGCAGGTTGACGGTCAGCAGGGGGCTCGCCTCGGACAGGCCGTAGCCCTGGCAGATCGGCAGGCCGAGGCCGACGAACACTTTGGCCACAGCCGGGGATAGCGCGGCGCCGCCGGAAATCGCGAAGCGCAATTTGCCGCCGAGTCGCGACAATAATTTGTCGGCGACCAGCTTCTTCAGCAAGGGCCACAACAGGAAAGCCGGCTGCCAGGGGCCGCGACCCTGCTCATGCTCGAATTTCGCCCAGCCGGTATCGACCGCAAAACCGAACAGCATGCGTTTGAAGGCGGACGATTTTGCCAGCTGCTCGTTGATCGCCGCGAGAAAGCGTTCATAGATGCGCGGCACCGAAAAAATGATGGTCGGCTGCACTGTGCGGAAATCCTCGGCCAGCTGCGGGATCGAGCGCGCGAACACCACCGTGGCGCCGGATACCAGGTTGAGATAGTAGTCGCAGCTGCGTTCGAACATATGCGACAGCGGCAGGAAGGACAGGAACACATCCTCCGGGTAGACCTCGTAAACGGACAGCCCCGATTGCACATTGGCCAGCATATTGCGATGCGACAGCATCACGCCCTTGGGTTTGCCGGTGGTGCCGCTGGTGTAGACGATGGTGGCCAGATCGTTGCCGCCGGTCGGCGCGCGCGCGAAGCTGGCCGCATCCAGCGCGGAAAATTCCGGCAGCCATTCGCCCAGCGTTTTCAGGCGCGGCTCCTCGGCATCATTGACCGGCTTCACGGTAAGGATCAGCTGCAGCGTGGTGAGCTGCCCGCGCACCGTCTTCAGCCGCTTCCAGTGTTCCTCGCCGTCGATGACGATCACTTTCACGCCGGCATCGGCGAGGATGAAGGCCACGTTATCGGGGCGGTCCTCGACAAATAACGGCACCGGCACCATGCCCTGCGCATAGGCGCCCTGGTCGGCGACCACCCAGTTGACGCTGTTCTTCAGCATGATGGCGATACGCTCGCCGGCCACCAGGCCATCACGCTGCAGGCCGGCGCGCATACGCGCGACCAGTTCGCCGACCTCGCGCCAGGTGGTCTGCTTCCAGGTCTTGGCGACGCCGTCGAACTCGCGATAGGCCGGCGCATTCGGCGAACTGCGGCAACGCAGGGAAAATACATCGGCGATGGTCGCGGCCGCGTCGAACATGAGATAGCGCGTACCGTGCCGGTTCTTCAATTCCAGGGCATTTTTTTCCACAGCCAATTGAGGCCTCCTGCTGCTCGTGTGGCGCGCCGAAGCAGGACGCCCCGGCGGCGTTGCCGCAACCGGCGCGGCAATGAATCCCCATTGGCGCCGGCGGCTGGCATATCGCTCCGGATTATACGTGTTCACCCGCGCGCGCTCGGCGTCGCCAGGGCGGGCAATTGATGCCATGGCGCGCATCTCAGGCCGGCTCCACGGTCGGCTTGCGCGGGCTGAGATACATGACCACATCGACTTGGCAGACGATGCTGCCGTGGCGGTCCCTGATCGCGCAGTTGACGGTCACGTCGCGCGCCGGGCCGTCCGCAATATCGGCAGCAAGGCATTCGGCGACAAGATCGGTTTCGGCCTTTTTCAGATACCGCACCTGCATACCGCGCGGCAGCCAACGCATGCTGCGCGGCAGGCTGGCCTCCATCATGGTGCCCGCACCCAGCTCGGCCAGGTTGCACATGGCGATCGCATGCACAGTGCCGATATGGTTGTGCACCGCATGACGTTTCTTCATGCTCACGCGCGCATATCCCGGCTTCAATTCCTCGAAGCGCGGCTTGATGGTGGCGAAGTATGGCGCTTTCCAGCAAACGAGTTTGCCGAACAGCCAGCTGCCCAGCGGTTTATCGTGCAGCTTCGTCCAGAGAGCGAGTATCCGGGGCATATGCGGCGGCGCCGATCAGATCCCGTCCCAGCCGGGATCGGCCGCGAAACGCGCGCCGTACTTCGCTTCCAGCACTTTCATCTCCGCCAGCAGTTTTTCCTTGCCGGCGCTACGCAAATAATTGAGCGGGCCGCCGCGATGCGGGGCGAAGCCGGTACCAAAAATCACCCCGGCATCGCACAGGTCCGCATCGGCGACGATGCCTTCGCGCACGCAGGCCACCGCCTCGTTCACTGCCGGCAGGGTCATGCGCATCCACAGCGGCGCCAGATCGACCGCAGCGGCTGTCTTGGCCTTCTGCGGTTTGCCGGCGACCCATTTGTAAAAACCTTCGCCGGATTTCTTGCCGAATTTTTTCGCGGCCACCAGCTCCTGGATTTTGCGCGGCTGCGGGCCGCCGGACTTGGCGAGTTCCTTGCCGACGGCGAGACCAACGTCGAGGCCCACCGTATCGGCCAGTTCGATCGGCCCCATCGGCATGCCGAAATCGCGTGCGGCGGCGTCGATCGTTTCCGCGGCAATGCCTTCTTCCAGCATCACCTGCGCCTCGGTCATATAGGGCGTGAGGATGCGATTGACCAGAAAGCCCGGCGCGGATTTCACCGGCAGGGGCAGCTTGTCGATTTTTTTGACGAATGCCTGGGCTGCCTTCATCACCTCGGCCGCGGTCGCAGCACCCCGCACCACTTCCACCAGCATCATCTGCGCAACCGGGTTGAAGAAATGAATGCCGACCAGCCGCTCGGGGCGCGCCAGGCCGCCGGAGAGTTCCTGCAGCGGGATCGACGAGGTGTTGGTGGCGAGGATCGCGCCCGGCTTCAGGCGCGGCTCAATCTGCGCATACAGCTTTTTCTTGATCTCGGCGTTTTCGACGATCGCCTCGATCACCAGATCGCAATGCGCCACGCCGTCGCCTTTGACATCGGGCATCAGGCGATCCAGCGCCGCCTGAATCAGATGCGGCTGCTTGAGACGGCGTTGGTAAAGATCGGCGGCGCGCTTGATGGCCGGCGCCACGCGCGCATGATCGAGATCCTGCAAGGTCACCGATAAACCGCGCAGCGCGCACCAGGCCGCGATGTCGCCGCCCATCACGCCGGCGCCGATCACATGCACATGCCTGATGCCCGATTCCCCTGCGCCGAGCGATTTCAAACGATCCTGCAGTTTGAAAATGCGGATCAGGTTGCCGGCGGTCGGGTGCTTGAACAGGCTGACGATCGAGGTCGGATCGTCGTGCGGCACATTGCGCGGATCGCCGCCGAATTTTTGCCAGAGATCGATGATGGCGTAGGGCGCCGGATACTGATCCTTGCGCACTTTTTTCGCCACCTGCCTGCGCGAAATACCGGCGACGATATCGCGAATGAGCGGCGCATTGCTGAGCGCATCCTTGAAGCCGGGGCGATGCGGCGCCGGCGGCTGCAACAGCAGCAGGCGCGCGGCATTCATGAAGTGGCGGCGCGGCGTAACCACGTCGACCAGGCCCATGCGTTTGGCCTTGCGCGCATCGACGCCGCGCCCGCTCAGCATCAAATCCAGCGCCTGCAGCGCGCCGATCAGGCGCGGCATGCGCTTGGCCCCGCCCCAGCCGGGCACGATGCCGATCATCACTTCGGGCAAGGCCATCTTGGTTTTGGGGCCGTCATCCATCAGGCGATAGCGGCAGGCCAGCGACAGCTCGGTACCGCCGCCCATGCAAAAGCCGTGGATCATCGCCAAGGTGGGAAAGGGCAGGGCCTCGACCTGGTCGAACACATCATTGCCCAGCTTGGTGAAGGCGTAGGCCTCCTCCGCGCTTTTGAGCGTGGTGAATTCATCGATGTCCGCGCCGGCGGCAAAGCCGTTTTCCTTGGCCGACAGGATCGCCAATCCTTTCGGCGCATTCGTTTTCAGCTGTGCACAAATATCGGCCAGTTCGCGCAGCGCCTCGCTGGAGAAAGTATTGGTGCTTTCGCTTTGTTCGGCGTGGGATTTGTCGAAATACAACCAGGCGAGGTTGTCGGCGTCGCGTTCAAGACGCCAGTGTTTCCAGCTTTGCATGAGTGGATCCCTTGAGAGCTACTGCGTGTTGTTGGTATGCGTTTTGAATGGCGGCCAGTGCTATGGCCGGCGGCGTCAGCGACAAAATTTCAATGGGCTGCAAATATGAAACACCAGTATTGGTGCGGGTTTCCGGCCATTTTTGCCCGGAGATGCCCGCCAATGCTGGACTTTGACTTTCTTGCGCCGGCCCGTTGCGGTTCAGCCAGACGGCGGCGATGCCGGCGCCGAGCGCGCCGCCGATATCGGCATGCAGGCTGTCGCCGATCATTACCGCCTGCCGCGGCCCGGCGCCGAGACGCTCGAGCGCAAGAGCGAAAATGCGCGCGTCCGGTTTGCATACGCCGACATCTTCCGAGATCACGATCGCCTCGAAGTAATGCGCGATGTCGAGCTTGCGCAATTTATCGAACTGCTCGGCCACCGCGTTGTTACTGACAAGGCCCATGCGCACTTTGCCATGCAGGGCAGCGAGCAATTCGCGCGCGCCGGGCACCAGGGCGCGATTGCCGCGATGTTCCTGCCGGTAAATATCGGCAATCGCCAGCGATTCGGCGGCCGATAGCTTGCGCCCGAATGTGGCGAAGGCCTCGATCATGCGCGCGGCGCGCGCTTCGTCCAGTGTTAATTCACCCCTGAGGAAACGGCCGTGATACGCCTCGAGCACGCGCGCATGCTCCTGCGAGAAGGCCTCGAAGGGCAGGTCGCCGGCATGCGCCGCATGTATCGCCTGCAGGGCGATATGCGTGGCGCGCTGATGGTCGAACAGCGTGTCGTCGAGATCGAAGAGTACGAATGGAGGCAGCATCGGCTGGTGCAAGTCCTTGCCGTGGATAAAAAACTAAACCCGTTCCAGCAGCATCGCCCCGCCCTGCCCGCCGCCGATGCACAGCGATGCGGCGGCGCGCTTGCCGCCGGTACGTTGCAGGGTTTTCAGGGCATGCAACACCACGCGCGCACCGGATGCGCCGATCGGATGGCCGATCGCAATCGCGCCGCCATCGACATTGAATTTGCGGCGATCCATGGTGCCGAAGGCCCCTTGCAGTCCAAGCTTCTCCTTGCAATACGCTTCGGACTCCCAGGCAGCCAGACAACCCAAGACCTGCGCGGCGAAGGCTTCATTGATTTCGAGACAATCGAGGTCGCCGAGACCCATGTCATTGCGTCGCAGCATCGGGGTGATCGCATGCACCGGACCCAATCCCATTTCGGATGGATCGAGCGCGCTCCATTGCGAATCGACGATGGCGCCCAGCGGCTGCAGATCGTACTTGGCAACCGCCTGCTCGGAAGCCAGGATCAACATGGCCGCGCCGTCGGTGACCTGCGAAGAGTTGCCCGCAGTCACGCTGCCATAGACCTTGTCGAATACCGGGCGCAATTTGGCGAGGCGTTCTGGTGTCGAGTCGGTACGCACGCCATCGTCGTTCTTGTAGACATTGCCGGCAGCGTCGATCAGCGGCTCGATTTCGTCAAAGTGTTTTGCTTCGCGCCCGGCCAGAACCCGCAGATGCGATTCGGCCGCGAAGACGTCCATCATTTGGCGGGTGATGCCGAAACGCTTGGCGACGATTTCCGCCGTCTGCCCCATGGTCAATTTGACGATGGGATCCGTGAGACCTTTCAAAATGGCGATCACCGGCGCGAGATAGGCCGGCCGGAATTGCGCGGCGACGCCGGCGCGCTGGCCGAATGATTTAGCGCCATACCAGTCTGCCAGCCAGTTGACCATCTTCGGCCCGAACAGCAGGGGCGCATGGCTCATGGCGTCGGTGCCGCCGGCCAGCACCAGATTCGATTTGCCGGCGAGAATGTTCATATAGGCCGAGTCCAGCGCCTGCATGCCGGAAGCGCAGTTGCGCATCACCGTCCACGCCGGCACCTTGTCGCCGCAACCAAGGCGCAGTGCAATGACGCGGCCGATATTGGCCTCGTCGGCACTGGGCATGGCGGCGCCGACAATCACTTCGTCGAACGCGGTTGCCGCAAATTTTTGCCGTAGCAACAAAGGACGCCCGCAACCCACGGCCAGGTCGCCGCCCGAGAACGGCCCGGGTTTGCTTTTGGCTTTCAGGAATGGCGTGCGTGCGCCGTCGACCACATAAACCGGTTTTGCCATGATTACTCCGCCGCCATCGTGTGTTGCCAGCTGGCCGGCTCGACCACCGCCAGACCGAAATTTTTGTCGAAGTCATCCACCCGCACCACGTCACGCGTGAGAACGCGCGCGCGCTTCCATTGCGCGAGTTCGGTTTCGGTAATGACGGAGAGCATCATCGCTTCATCGAAGATGGCGTCCTGGCCGCGGGCGCCGATGCGTCCGGCCTTTTGCGCCGTGCGCACTTTGGCTTCGATCGGCTCGGCTGCGATCACCGCGTGCATGGCCGCATTCAGATGACCCATGATGTCCTTCTCGTCATCGGGCAAATACATGCCGGCGATCAGGCGATCGCGCGCGGCCGAAGGCGTGATCAGGATTTTCGCGACCTGGTGGCCCATCTCGTCGCTGGGCTGGATCAGCGTCAGGCCTTTCGGGAACACCAGACGACGCAGAATCCACGCCACCGCGCGATTCGGGAAGTTGGCGATGATGCCGTCCATCGCCACCTGGATCTTGAACGAGCAGTCGTACATGGCCCATTGCAGCAGGGGCAGTTCATCCTTCTGCTGGCCGCGCTCGTCGTAGAACTTGAGCGCGCAGGAGGCCAAGTATAGATACGAGAGCACATCGCCCAACCGCGCGGAGAGTTTTTCCTTGCGTTTCAGCGAGCCGCCGATGACGAACATCGAGGTATCGGCCAGCAGGGCGAAGGCGGATGAGAAGCGCGTCATCTGTTGATAGAAGCGCTTGGTCTCCGCACAGGCCGGCGCCGGCAGGCCGGCGCCGCCGGTCAAGCCCATCCACAGGGCGCGCGCCGCGTTGGAAATCGTGAACTTGATATGTCCCCAGAAGGCTTCGTCGAATTTATCGATCGAATCCTCGCGCGCGGCTTTCATTTCCTTCAGCACCCAGGGATGGCAGCGGATCGCGCCCTGGCCGAAAATGATCAACGAGCGCGTCAGGATATTGGCGCCCTCCACCGTGATCGCGATCGGGATCTGCTGATAGGCGCGGCCCAGGTAATTGTTGGGCCCCATGCAGATGCCCTTGCCGCCGTGGATATCCATGGCGTCATTGATCACCTGGCGCATGCGCTCGGTAGCGTGATACTTCGAGATCGCCGACAGCACCGAGGGCTTTTCACCGAGATCGAGAGCGCCAGCGGTGATGGTGCGGGTGGCGTCCATCAGATAGGTCATCGCGCCGATGCGCGCCAGCGGCTCCTCGATGCCTTCGAACTTGCCGATCTGCGTCTTGAACTGCTGGCGCACGCGCGCATAGGCGCCTGAGGTGAAGCTGGTGACCTTGCCGGCCGCGATCGATTGCGCGGGCAGGGAAATCGAGCGGCCTGCCGCCAGGCATTCCATCAGCATGCGCCAGCCCTGGCCGACCATTTCCTGGCCGCCGATCACCCAGTCGATGGGGATGAACACATCTTTGCCCCAGTTGGGACCGTTCATGAACGCGGCGTTCAAGGTCATATGGCGACGACCGATGTTCACGCCCTTGTGACTGGTCGGAATCAATGCGCAGGTGATGCCGAGATCGGTTTCGCCGTCCAGTAATTTGTCCGGGTCATAGCACTTGAAGGCGAGACCGAGAATGGTCGCGATCGGGCCCAGCGTGATGTAGCGCTTTTCCCAGGTCACGCGCAGTCCCAGGGTCTCCTTGCCTTCGTACATTTCCCGGCAGACGATGCCGACGTCGGGCATCGAGGCGGCATCGGAACCGGCTTCCGGCGCGGTCAGCGCGAAGCAGGGAATCTCCAGGCCTTTGGCGAGACGCGGCAGATAGTAATCCTTCTGCGCCTTGGTGCCGTAGTGCATCAGCAGCTCGCCCGGGCCGAGGGAGTTGGGCACCATTACCGATACCGCCGCGGTCGCCGAGCGTGTGGAAATTTTCATCACCACCTGGCTGTGGCCATAGGCCGAGAAGCCGAGACCACCGTACTCCTTGGGAATGATCATGCCCAGGAAGCCTTTGTCCTTGATGAATTGCCAGACGCGCGGCTCGAGGTCATGCAATTCATGCGTTGTCTTCCACTCATCGACCATGGCGCACAATTCATTGGCCGGGCCGTCGATGAAGGCCTGCTCCTCGGCTGTCAGCTTGGCCTTGGGCACGCTCAGCCATTTGTTCCAGTCCGGCTTGCCGGAGAACAGATCGCCATCCCACCAGACGGTGCCTGCTTCCAGCGCTTCCTGTTCGGTCTGCGACATTTGCGGGAGGACTTTTTTATAGATGCGGAAGATCGGCACGCTGAGCAGGCCGAGCCGCAGCGACCTCACATTGGCGACAACCGCAAATGCGATGAATGCAATCCATGCCAGGCCGATGAGGAGGCCGGGCGCGGCGCCACTGATGGTCAGCACGAACAGGCCTGCGCCGAGAACCAGCGACCAGATCGCCGCGCTGACAGCGTGATAGGCAAGTGTCCATACCACGGCGATCACCAGCAACAGGGACAACAGAATCGTCAACATGATGACGTCTCCTTCAAGGAATAGAGCTGCAAAAAATCAGGCTTCGGAAAACCATTGATGCGCGTCGGACGCCTGCTGCAGCGGCGCGCGCAAACCGGCGGCGAGAAAGGGGGCGAGCCGCTTCAGCAGCAACTCGTCGTTGTTGACTTCTTCGGGATGAAACTGCGCGATCATCTTGAGCGCATCGGTGCCGGCCAGGGTGTATGACAGGGCGCCCAGCACAAAATGCAGGCGCCAGGACACCTCCTCGCGCGGCAAATGCGGCAGGGCGCGGCCAAACGCGGCGCGAAACCGCGCGACCATTTCGGCGTACTGGTTCGACAGGAATTCGCGAATGAACGGCGCCGGATCGGCATAGGCACGTCCGAGCAGGCGCAGGAAATTCTTGCCGCCCTGTTCATGGTCGCGCGCCAGTTTCAGCGCCGGAATGAACATGGCCGAGATGATCTGTTCGCAGGTGAGCGCGGCCTTGCCGCCCTTGCCGTGCCCGGCGGCGCTGCCGGACTCGTATTCGGCCAGCAAACGCAGACGGTCCTGGTTCATGGGATCAAGCCGCCTCGTCAACACCGCCTGGAATAGTTCTTCCTTGGAGCCGAAATGGTAATTGACGGCGGCCAGATTCACCCCCGCCGCTGTGGTGATAAGCCGCAGCGAGGTTGCTTCGAAGCCATGCTCCATAAACAATTCTTCCGCCGCATCGAGAATTCTCGACTTGGTATCGCCACCCTCGGCAGCCTTGTCGGCGATTTTTTCGGCGGCAGACTCCGCAGTGCGGGGCACTCTATGCAATGCGGAATTCGACATATTTCCTTCTGATTCAGTGGATTGATGCAGGCGTGCAGGGATTGTACGGGGTATTTCAAACGAGTGTTTGAATCGAGCGTATTACCCTCACCTGGGCATGTCAATCATTTTTGATGCTGCGGCGCAGCATTCAGCGCGGCGTTTGGGTTGCGAAAAACCGATATGGGCACATGTTGGGCGTTAAAAAGCAAAAGCCGCCGGATTGCTCCGGCGGCTTTGCGTGCAGCCTGACTAAGACTTGACGAGGCTAGATCTTCTTGATCGTCTCGAGCATCTTGAAAATCGACTTGTTGGAGCCGATGAAAAGACGCTTGTAGTATTTGCCCAGGCAACGGCGTTCAAGCGTGTTGCGACGGGTGCGTTTACGTTCTGCCATGTTGTACTCCAACGTTGAATTCGTCTGAATTCGTGATTATAGAGAAGACTAGGCGCCAAGTCACCTGATCCCTGGTTTGCCCGGCCCACTGCGCGGCGCCGGGCAACGCCTTTTTCAGGACTTGCGGCTCCCCCCGGCCCTCCTCGGCCTTTTCAGCCTTTTCGGCCTTTTACACGCCGGCCCGCTGCATTGGCGCCTTCAGGGCCTCGTTGAGCGTATTCAAGCTTTCCGACAGATGCGCCCTGGCTTCCTTGCTCATCGGCTTGGTCATCGCCGTGCGAATCTGGCCGCCGAGAGCGATGGTGTTTTCACGCTGCAGGCTGCGCGCATCGGCCGGCGTGCCGGCCGACGGTTTGATCAAGGCATTGGCTACACGCTTCAGATGCTCGCGCTGCAGGTTGCGGCGCATCGGCGAAATATCGCCGCCGGTACGCAGTTCCGACCAGATGGCGTTTTGCAGGGTGTCGTAAAGGTCCGAAAGTTTCATCAGCGATGCCGGATTGGCGACCTTTTCCTGCGAGTCGAGCAGGCGCTGCGCGACGCTGTCTGCTAGCAGCACATCCAGCACGCCTTTCTGCAGATTGAGCACACTGTTGGCAATCGAGATATCCGGATTGCCGCGGCGCTCGAACTGGTCGATCGACAGCCGCGACACGAATTCCGGCTTGAGCCTGAAGCTGTCGACCTTGAACATGCCCTCGGTGACCAAGGTCAATGCTTCGCGCTGCTTGGCGGCCGGGGTCGGCTCGTACAGCGCATGACCTGTGCCGGCACGGTCGCGCAGATGCCGGACGCCGCCGACATATTTTGCGGCCAGCGGCGCAACCTGCGCGAGCTGGCGGAAGCCTGAGCTGAAGGAGCGCGTCAGGCGTTCATAGCTTTCGCCCGGTTTGAGCTGCAGGGTTTGTATGCGATCCCACAGTTCACGCGTCAGCTTCATGCGCTTTTTGTAATATTCGAGCGGGTCGCCGCCCATATCGAAGCGATTGACGTCGGGATCGATGCCGGGCGCGATTCCACCAGCGTCCTCGTCGGTGGCATAGGCAAGGAGCGGATTGGTGGTGGCCTGCGCGGCCAGCTTAGCCAGTTCCTCGGCCTCGTTCTTCGGGTCGAGGGGCTTATAGGCGTATTCGATGGCCAGGTAATCGTAGGGCCCCAGGGTGGACATCACGTATTCGCCTTGCTTCTCGCCATTCGCCGCGAGGTTGAAGGGGTTGTAATCCATCACCGAACCGGCGAGACCATTGACCCTGGTGAAAGCCTGGTCCTGAATCTGTTTCAGGCTGTAAATGGTCGAGGAGCGGAAGTTGTGGCGCAGTCCCAGGGTGTGACCGACCTCATGCATGATCACGTCCTTGACGTAATCCTGGGCCAATCGCTCCGCCTCAGGCCCACCCATATCCATGCCGCGCGCTTCCAGGATATCGCTGGCGAACTGCAGATCCTGCGACTTTTCCGCCGCGTAGTTACAACTCATGAACAGGTCCTGCTGTTTCAGCGTGGGCGACATGGCGCCGGCAAGCTGGGCATCGAACACCAGCGGCTTGCCGAGATCCTCGACCACCAGACGGCGCGCACCACGCGCGAACACGTCGGACATGCCGATATCGGCATCGAGAATTTCACCGCTGCGCGGGTCCTTGTGCGAGGGCCCGATGGCGAAGCCGACGTCGGCGCCGGTAAACCAGCGCACTGAGGCGTGGCGCGCGTCCATGGTGTCAAAACCGTCTTTTTCGGTCTGCTGTCTGACGACGATTGCATCCTTGAAGCCGATTTTCTCGAACGCCTTGTTCCACTCAAGAATGCCGTCGGCAACGGCTTTGCGATATTTTTCAGGAACGTTTTTGTCGATCCAATAGGTGATCGGCTCCTTCGGCTCGGACAGAGCGGCGGCGGGATCCTTCTTTTCCAGGCGCCAGCGATTGATCAGGTGGGACTTGGGCTTGATGGCGAGATCATCGCTGTAATCGACACGCGAGGTGACAAAATGGCCGACCCGTTCGTCGGCGATGCGGGAAGTCATCGGCTCTTCGGGCAGCTTGGCAAAGCTGTAGTAGAAACTTACGAACAGGCTGCGTGGATCGGGCATTGTCGATGGCGGCGGCGGCATCGGTACCGGCGACGGCACCAGGGGCGGAGCGGACAGTTTGGGCACATTGAAATGCACCTGTACCTGCATACCGGTCAGGACATCGTTATTGTTGACCCGCGAAATGCTGGTGTTGCGCGCGTCGAGCGCGAACGGCAGGCGGTAGGCGTACTCGAGGCGGGTGAGATAACCGGGGATATCGGTAAACAGCAAGCCATTGGCCTCAACCAGCACCGCCTTGTTGTCGGCACTGGGCGTGGAGACAATCGTTGCACTTGACAGCAGGCTATCGGAAAATCCTTCCGCCACAAACTGCGCCTGTGGCGTACCAGGTCTTGCATAGAAATCGGTATTCTTGGCGATCAGTTGCACCAGTCCGCCGATTTTACGGAATACCGCCATTTCCGCGCCACCCATCTGGCTGGCGTAAAGTCCGCGCTCACCTACACTTTGTGGAATGTTGTACGTAAAAAAGAAAGGGATGTCGAACTGCTCAGGCTTGATGGCGATCCAGACTTTCTCGTCTTTCTGGTAAAGGGTGAAAAAGCCCGGGATCTCCTTCGCGTCCTTGATGACGTCCTTGTAAGGTCTCGGCGCGCCCGGCGCGGCGGCAGGCGGACCTCCAACGACGGGGGACGGCGTACCGATGACCGGCGCCGCAGGTACCGGAGCCTGCGCCTCGGCCGTAACTGACATTGCCAGCAGCACACTGGCAGTCAGGACTTTCAGGGCGACGACGCGATCAGGTAAATTCGACATTCGACAATCCTTTCTTGTGGAGGTGGGGTGCGCAGGCTGAATCGCCGGGGGCCGGGATGCAGCAGGCGTAATTCCGGAAGCATGATTGTAAGAAACCGGCGCCGTCCAGTGGGAAGGATTGCGACGAAATGCGGAATTCGGGGATGGACCTGAACATGACCGTCGGGCGCAGACAGGGAGATCAGCCTGATGGGTAGCGTCCAGAAATGAAAAACGGAGGCCGCAGCCTCCGTTTTTGCCAATTAATTTTCCCGTTCAGACCGAGAAGGACGACCCGCATCCGCAGGTGCTGCTGGCATTGGGATTCTTGATGACAAATTGGGCACCTTCCAGACCCTCGCTATAATCGATCTCCGCGCCGACAAGATACTGGTAGCTCATCGGATCGATCAGCAGCTGAACACCATTTTTCTCCATGATGGTGTCGTCTTCATTGGTCACTTCGTCAAATGTGAAGCCATATTGCAGGCCCGAGCAGCCGCCGCCGGTAACGAACACGCGCAGCTTCAGATCGTCATTGCCTTCTTCGACAATAAGGGCCTTCACTTTGTCGGCGGCGCTGTCGGTAAATACCAGCGAAGGGGGAATCATCGACATATCGTTCATGCTAGCTCTCCAGTTCTTTCTTTGATGCCAAATCTGTAAATCCGGGCGACTTCGCGAAAATCAAGCACAACGCATCAACTGCCGGTGGCAGGCTTGAATTCCAGGATTTTTTCATCCTGCTTCAGGACGCCCTCATGGACCAGACGGCCCATTACGATTGCCCCCACGTGAATTTCAATCGTTTTATAGCATACATCCCCTGTGACACGCGCTTTGGGGAGCAGTTCCAGGTATTCCTTGGCACGCACCGGGCCGGCAACCATGCCGTTGATGACGATATGGCCGACATCGATTTCACCCTCGACTTTGGCAAGTTCGGACAGCACCAGGGTTCCAGGCTTGTCACCTACGGCCTTGATATTGCCCCGGACATGACCATCCACCCGCAAACCGCCCGTAAACTGAACATCGCCCGTAATCACCGTTCCTGCACCGATCAGACTATCGATCGGGCTTGGCTTGTTGCTTTTCCCCGCGAACATGGCAACTCCTTAAAAATTAATGCTGCGTTGGCTCCGGACATCATATCCGGGCAGAGCGAGCACGCGAACCTGAACGCTCTTCAACTGGGCGCCTTCAGGGATTTTAAACCTGCCGTCGATCTTTTGATAGTAACGAAACTCCAGCTCGCTGCCAGGACTGCGCAGATCGGCATCCTGAGGGAAGCTGAGTGTGGTCTGCTGCGCACTGTCTTGCACGCGGGCGATGACTTGTATCTTGCCCTTGAAATCCTGCTTTCTCTGCCCGCCCTGCGTGAGCAACAGGCGATAGCGGTATTCATTGGGCAGCGCATCGGGCTCAACCTTGAAGTTGGCGATGGCGAGCCCTTCGGGCACGCTGCCCGAGGACATGATGTTGCGCAGAAAACCCAGGTCCTCTTTCAGGCTGGCATTTTCTTCCTGCAACTGGGCCACACTTCTGGCCAGTTCGGCCTGGGCGGCTTTCTCCACCCTTAGCTGCCCGCCCTGCTCGTTGAGCAGGGAACGGGTGTTCTCATAGGCCTTCTGCAGATTGCGGTTTTCTTCGGTCAGGGTGCCGAGTTGCTGTTGCGCCTCTTCGCGATTGAAGCCGGTGATGCGATAACTGTTGTCGACCACGCCCCAGGCGACGGCGGCGGCGACGCCCATCGCAACACCGTAGCCACTGACTTTGACGTACCAAGGAACATGCGAGCGAATCGCCACGCGCGCGGAACGAATGCCGACCTTGGAGCGGATTTTTCGCCAGGACCCCCGCAGCTTCAGGCGACTAAGCATCGGGAAACTTCCTTGGCGGCGTGCAAATTCGGCAGAATGATTGAAACATCTGCTCATGGGACAATCCCAGCAGATAGCAGCAGCGACAACAACGCCCTGAAGGGTTGTTCCGTGGGGGATGCTGAAATCGAGTCATTTCAATGGTCCTGTTCGAGCTGGAAACGCCGGAAAATCAACCACGAAATACGCACATGAAATGTGCAAAAAGCCGCATCGGCGGCTTTTTGCACATAGACCAATGTTGCCTGTTTAACGCTTGGAGAATTGCTTGCGACGGCGCGCCTTGCGGAGGCCAACTTTCTTGCGTTCAACTTCGCGGGCATCGCGCGTTACCAGACCAGCTTTGGACAATTGCGGTTTCAGGTTTGCATCGTAATCGATCAGCGCGCGCGTAATGCCGTGGCGCACCGCGCCAGCCTGGCCGGATTCACCGCCACCAAACACGGTAACCATGATATCGAATTGATCAACGCTGCCGACCAGTTCGAGGGGCTGGCGCACAATCATGCGACCGGTTTCGCGCGAAAAATAGATGTCCAAGGGCTTGTCGTTGACAACGATATTGCCCTTGCCGGCCTTCATGAACACGCGTGCAACCGAGCTTTTGCGGCGGCCTGTGCCGTAGTTATATTTGCCAACCATGATGCGGTTCCTTAGATGGAGAGTTCTTTGGGCTGCTGCGCAGTATGCGGGTGCGTTGCGCCCGCGTACACCTTGAGTTTTTTGATCATTGCATAGCCCAACGGACCTTTGGGCAGCATGCCTTTGACGGCTTTCTCCAAGACACGCTCAGGGTGCTTCTGCTGAAGCTTGTTGAAGTTCGTCTCATAAATTCCGCCCGGATAGCCGGAATGGCGGAAGTAAGTCTTATCTTCCGCTTTATTGCCGCTCACGCGCAGCTTCTCGACATTGGTCACAACGATGAAATCGCCGGTATCGACGTGCGGGGTGAATTCCGGCTTGTGCTTGCCGCGCAAACGGCGCGCAATTTCGCTGGCAACGCGACCCAGGATTTTGTCTGTGGCATCGACCACATACCAGTCATGCACGACTTCATGTGGTTTGGCGGAAAAGGTTTTCATTTTGTATTGCTCACTAGGTAAATTGGCCAATTGCCCGGCAACATCAATGCGGCTGACCGAGGGCAAAAACGCCGGAACACGTGGCTTGTGGGCTGCCGAAAACCGGCATTTAAAAGAAACCCATCGCGGAACCCGAAATTTTAATGAATTCAAGGCTGTCCTGTCAAATGATTTATCTCGACCATTACCTAGGTTCCGGCCTGAATTATTTCAGGCTTATACTGCCTCGCAAGGAGAAACAAGATGAAAGCACGCATCAAATGGGTTGAAAATGTGGCATTTGTGGGCGAAACCGAAAGCGGTCATGCCCTTGTCATGGATGGCTCACCCGACGCGGGCGGGCGCAATCTCGGGCCCCGTCCGATGGAGACGGTCCTGATCGGCACCGGTGCATGCAGCGCCTTTGACGTCATCCATATTCTCAAAAAAGGCCGCGAACCCGTCAGCGACTGCGTGGTCGAGTTGTCCGCCGATCGTGCCGGCACAGACCCGAAAGTCTTTACTCGCATCCATTTTCACTTTGTGGTGACGGGCAAAGGCCTGGACCCCGGCAAGGTATCGCGCGCTATTTCGCTATCTGCGGAAAAGTACTGTTCCGCCTCGGCAATGCTCGCCAAAACCGCAGAAATTACCCACGATTTCAAAATCATCGAGAGTTGAGAGCGACTGGTCCATTGCGCAGCGTGTGGCACGTGGGCGCACTCTGCAACGACGACTAAACCCAATAGGTCGTCCCGGTCATCACCTTGGAAATACCACGCATAGCGGCTTTGGCGGGCAAAGGCAGCGATATCGCGCCATGGCTCAAGCCGGTTTGTGCATGCTGGACCTCATCTGCCCGCATGGCAACAAGGACGTCCCTGCTGCGCGAATCTGCCGCGGGAAGGCGGTCGAGATGCTCATCCAGATGTGCCTCTACTTGGCGCTCCGTTTCGACCAGAAACCCCATGCTCCAACGATCTCCCAGCAAGCCTGAGGCTACGCCAAGGGTGAACGAGCCCGCATAAAATAACGGCGTCAGTCCGCTGGTGCGCCCACCGAGTTCGCGCAAACGCTCCCCACACCAGGACAGGTGGTCACGCTCTTCATGCGCCGCCCGTTCCAGTAGCTCGCGCGTTTCCTCCTTCCGCGCGACCAGTGCCTGCCCCTGGTAAAGGGCCTGTGCGCAAACCTCTCCTGCATGGTTCACCCGCATGAGTGCGATGGATTGCCGGCGATCGGCCTCGGCCAGCTCGCCGACATGGGTGTCAGTGCTCGCGAAGGGGACAACACGCTGCGCATGTACGGGTGCCAGTACCGTGCGTAAACCTGTGTCCAGTTCGCAAATCAGTCGATCGATGAAATTCATAGGCCAACTATAAAAGAAATCGGGCACCGTTTCCGGTGCCCGATCAATGTAGCTGTTACTTCAAACTTGCTTAGAACAGGTGACGGATACCGAAGCTCACGCCCTTCACGTCCTGACCGCTGGTCAGGCCTGCAACCTTGTTCGCGCCAAAGTTGCCGTTTGCGCCATAGTTGTTGAAGGTTTGGGTATACAGCACATTGGCTTGGGTACGCTTGGTGAAGTTGTACTGATAGCCAACTGAATAGTTCTGAATCTTGTTGTGCGTCGGGTTGTTTACAACTTGGGCAATAGCGTCCTTGGCTTGCATGTACTGCGCCACGAATGCGCCCTTGCCGACATTATAGGTACCGTTTAGCATAAACGCCTTTTGCTTCGGGATATTCACAACAACGGCGCTGGTCTTGGTAATTTGTTCATAAATCGCACCGAACTTGAACGGACCCACCACGACCGAACCGAAAACTGCATGTTCCTTTTCAGTGTAGCCCGCGCAAGTCGCACCAAGGCAAGTGGTCGCGGTTACAGGGGGTTCAGTACCAGTACGGTCTTTATGCTGCTCATATGCATAGCCCGCATAGAAAGGGCCACCCGTATAGGTGCCCGACATGCTGTAAACCAAGGGGTTGACGGCGCCAGCACCAGTAGTTCTGCTTTCCGGGGCCAAGTAATGGAATTTAGCCTGGAAACCATTTACGACAGGCGACCAGTAACCCGCAGTATTGTTGGCGCGCAAGTGAAAATTGCTTTGATCGTTCATAACCGCCTGGATGCCGGCAATCGTCAGATCACCCCAGACGTCGATCGCGACCGTTGCGGTCTTCAGCGGCGTATCCCAACGGCCGAGGAAAACCGTACCGAAGCCGCCTTGCAGGCCGACAGCGCTGTTACGGCCGGCAAGCGTGCCACCTCCGGCATCAACCGGAGCGTTGGATTCGATTTGGAACCAAGCATTCAAACCACCACCCAGATCTTCAACGCCCTTTACGCCCAGATACGACGAGTTATCGTTGACGCGGTTGGTACGCGGTTTGTTTACACCGCCAAGACCGTGACTCGTCTCAACCGATTCAAACGTGCCGTACAGACGACCATAAAGCGTAACGGGGTTTGCGGTTTGCGCCATGACAACAGCTGGCGCCAGCGTGGCAGCAGCTACTGCAAGAGCGATCAATTTCTTGTTCATCAAAAATCTCCTTTGGGGGTTAAGTTGAAGCTTTTTATTGCTATTGAGGTACGTAACTTCAAGCTGCAGAAGACGACGCAGGGGCAAAGCATCCCCGATTCCAAGGGGGGTAACAGCACCCGTATAGCGACTTCTCCGCGCAGCCAGATTGCGAAAGTCTTTTTAAGAAGCCAATACCATATTAGCCAAAATTGGCACTGTTGCTCAAGCAGAGCCTCACAAATTAGCTCTGCACCAGAAAGCCTGTTGCATTTGTACAACAAGCAAAAACTGCCAAATCAGGTCAAATGACGGTTTCCAAATAGCTCCTGTAGCGCCAACCCAGGGTCTGCGCGACTCATCAGGCCCCCCCCGATCAAGAACGTTTTTACCCCGGCTGCATACATGGCCTCAACAATCTGCGGGCTACTGATGCCACTTTCCGAAACGACGGTTCTTGCTGGCGGAACCTTTGGTCGCAGGTCAAGCGTGGTATTGATATCTGTTGAAAATTTTGTCAAGTCCCGATTATTGATACCTATTAACGGCGTGCTCAATGTCAGGGCCTCGGCCAGTTCGGCTTCACAATGAGATTCGGCCAGCACCGCAAGCCCTAACGAATTGGCAAGTATTTCCCACTCCCGGAATTGGGCAATATCGACAGCACCCATAATGAACAAAATGGCGTCCGCGCCCATCGCTCGTGACTCCCATATCTGGTAGGAATCAACGATGAAATCCTTGCGCAACACCGGCAGCCGGCATGCCGCACGCGCCGCCATCAGATCGTCCGTGCTACCACGGAAAAAATCACGGTCGGTCAACACCGACAGGCATGCCGCGCCATGCGCCTCATAGCTGGCAGCAAAACGCGCCGGCTCAAACAGGGCATTGGCCAAGCCAGCACGAAACACACCCGCACTTGGGCTCGCTTGTTTGATTTCGGCGATGACAGCCGGTTTGCCCGCGACATGTTTAGCCGTAATTGCGGCGACAAAATCTCGCGGCGACGCAGCATCGGCGATCCTTGCGCGCAATTCCTTGATTGGCACGACGCTCTTTGCGGCGGCCACCTCGTCATACTTGGTGGCCAGTATTTTCTGCAGGATGTCCGACACAATGCTTCCTAGTTTCTGATCGAGGCAGTAAATTTGACCAGTTCACTCAATTTGTCGCGCGCCCTGCCCGATTCGATCATTTCCCGCGCCTTGGTGACGCCGCCCCACAGATCGTTGGCGAGACCGGAAACATAAATTGCCGCCCCCGCATTAAGCATCACAATGTCTTTTGCGGGTGCTGACTGATTGTCCAGGACCGAGAGCACCATTGCTCTGGAGGCCTCGCCGTCCACCGCCCTGATCGAGTCGAGTGCCGCAACATCGAGGCCGAATTGCCGGGGCTCGATCTTGTACTCGGTGACAAACCCGTGTTTCAGCTCGGCGACATAAGTGGGTCCGGAAATGGAAATCTCGTCTAGGCCATTTTCGCCATGTACCACCATCACATGTTTTGATCCCAGCTGCTTCAGCACCCGCGCCTGGATACCCACGAGATCAGCGTGAAACACGCCCATCAGCTGATTCGGCGCCCCGGCCGGATTGGTCAGCGGACCCAGGATATTGAGGATGGTCCGCATCCCCAGTTCCTTGCGCACGGGTGCCGCATATTTCATCGCAGGATGATGATTGGGCGCAAACATGAAACCGAGGCCCACCTGCCGGATCGACTCCGCAACCTGGGCCGGACTCAAATTCAGATTCACGCCCAGACCCTCAAGCACATCGGCGCTGCCCGATTTTGACGAGACCGAGCGTCCCCCATGTTTGGCCACCTTGGCGCCGGCCGCCGCCGCAACAAATGCAGCCGTAGTCGAAATATTAAAGGTATGCGCCTTGTCGCCACCTGTGCCGCAGGTGTCCACCAGGTTGGCCATGTCGCCGACGTCCACCTTGGTGGCAAATTCGCGCATCACCTGCGCGGCAGCGGCGATTTCGGACACGCTTTCCGTTTTCACATGCAGGCCCATCAAGATCGCCGCCAGTTGCACCGGCGTGACCCCGCCTTCCATCACCTGGCGGAACAGGTCGACCATTTCATCGAAGAAAATCTCGCGTTTATCCGACAATCGGTTGATCGCTTCCTGGGAAGTAAACATCGGCATTAAGCTCCGGGTTGTCGAAATGCGGCCTTAGACCGTCATCTTCAGAAAATTGGCGAGCAAGGCATGCCCGTGTTCGGTCATGATCGACTCGGGGTGAAACTGCACGCCTTCCACAGCCAGCGTCTTGTGGCGCACCCCCATGATTTCACCGTCTTCGGTCCAGGCAGTGACTTCCAGGCAATCCGGACAAGTCTCGCGCTCGATCACCAGCGAGTGATAGCGCGTTGCCCGGTATGGCGAGGGCAGGCCGGCAAACACGCCAACATCGCTATGCGCCACCTGTGAGGTTTTGCCATGCATCAAAGTCTTGGCATGGACAATCCTGCCGCCGAATGCCTGGCCGATACTTTGGTGGCCCAGACATACGCCCAGAATCGGCAATTTGCCGGCCAGTTTTTCGACTGCCGACACCGACACGCCTGCTTCGGTAGGCGAGCAAGGCCCTGGAGAGATGACCAGCCGATCGGGGCGCAACTGCTCGATGCCCGCCACCGAAATTTCGTCATTGCGCTTGACGACAACCTCTTCGCCCAGTTCACCAAAATACTGCACCAGGTTGTAAGTGAAGCTGTCGTAATTGTCGATCATGAGAAGCATACTGTTCCTCTATGCGATCTGCTGCGCTGCACGTTCAAAAAAAGACCTGAACGCGGCAGCCACCTGTTCGATCTGCGCGCGCGACACATCGAGATGCGTGACCAGGCGGGTCTTCGGTCCAATCAGCACATGGATGTCGTGCTGGTGAAGGTGCTGCGCAAGCGCCGCACAATGCGCTGTCGGAACATCCACGAACAGGATATTGGTATCCGGTATGGAAACCTGCAATGGTGGAATCGCCGCCAGAGACGTCGCCAAGTGGGCTGCATTATCGTGGTCCTCGGCAAGGCGGCCGATATTGTGCTCCAGCGCGTAGAGCCCGGCCGCCGCCAATACACCGGCCTGGCGCATACCGCCGCCCAACATCTTGCGCCAGCGGTGACCGGCGCGGATGAAGTCGCGGTTTCCGCACAATACCGAGCCTGCCGGTGTACCCAGTCCTTTGGACAGACACACTGAAACCGAATCGAAATGCCGGCAGATATCCTTCACCTCGCGCCCGGTTTTGACTGCGGCGTTGAACACACGGGCGCCGTCCAAATGGGTACTGAGTTTAGCGCTCACCGCGAAGGCCCTTACCTCGGCGAGATAGCTTTCCGCAACCACCTTGCCACCAATGGTGTTCTCGAGCGCGATCAGGCGGGTGCGCGCGAAGTGAGCATCGTCCGGTTTGACCGCTGCGCGGATCTTGGCGAGCGGGATCGTCCCATCTGGTGCATTTTCCAGCGGCTGCGGCTGGATGCTGCCCAGGACGGCCGCACCGCCGCCCTCGTATTTGTAGGTATGAGCGTCCTGGCCGACGATGTATTCCTCACCGCGCTGGCAATGCGCCATCAGCGCCACCAGATTGCTCTGGGTCCCACTGGGCAGAAACAGTCCGGCTTCCATCCCGACCATTTCCGCGACACGCGCCTGCAGGGCGTTTACCGTGGGATCATCGCCAAAAACATCATCGCCCACTTCGGCGGCAGCCATTGCGGCGCGCATTCCGGCCGAGGGCCTGGTTACCGTGTCGCTACGCAGATCGATCAATTTGTTCATATTCATTTCCTCATCCCGCCGAATCGATTCCCGAGGCAACCATTTCGGCTGCGCGCAGCAGGGCGCGCGCCTTGTTCTCGGTCTCCTGCCACTCCAGTTCGGCCACCGAATCGGCAACGATACCAGCGGCAGCCTGCACATACAGCACGCCATCCTTCACAACGCCGGTACGAATTGAAATGGCCAAATCCATATTGCCGTTAAAGCCGAGATAACCTGCCGCGCCGGCATAGATGCCGCGCTTCGAGGGTTCCAGCTCATCGATGATTTCCATCGCCCGCACTTTGGCCGTACCTGTCACCGTCCCGGCCGGGAAAGTGGCGCGCAGCAGGTCGATGGGGCCGACACCCTCGTTGATTTCGCCATCGACATTCGAGACCAGGTGCATTACGTGCGAATAGCGTTCGACCACGAATTGCTCGCTGACTTTCACGCTGCCGACCTTGGCGATGCGGCCGATATCATTGCGCCCCAAATCGATCAGCATCAGATGCTCGGCGAGTTCTTTGGGGTCATTGCGCAACTCTGCCTCCAGCACCTTGTCCTGCTCGGGGGTGGCACCGCGCTTGCGCGTACCGGCAATCGGCCGCACAGTGACTTTCGTGCCCTCCTGCCGCACCAGGATTTCCGGCGAGGCGCCGACGATATGAAACTCGCCCATATCGAAGTAGAACATATAGGGCGACGGATTGATGGAGCGCAGCGCGCGGTACAGATTGATCGGCGGCGCATCGAAAGCCTGCGAAATGCGCTGCGAGATCTGTACCTGCATGATGTCGCCATCGACGATATAGCGTTTGGCCCTGGCGACTGCCTTGAGGAAGGTCTCTTTACCGATCTCGGATTTTGGCGCGGCGGGCGGGCCGCCCGGGACATACACCGGCAACGGCGCTTGGCTGCGCAACCCGATCCTCAATTCTGTCAGCCGCCGCCGCGCATTGACCAAGGCATCGGGCTGGGACGGATCGGCATAGACGATCAGGTGCAGCTTGCCCGACAGATTGTCGACTACCGCCAATTCATCCGACAGCATCAGCACAATGTCCGGCACCCCTAGGGGATCGTGTTTGACCGCGAATTTATCGTCCAGATGTTTGGCGAGTTTGGCCTCGATATAACGCACCGTGTCGTAGGCAAAATAACCGGCAAGACCGCCGGCAAAGCGCAACGGACCGTCGATTGGTGCCGCCTTGAAGCGGTTGCGATATTTTTCAACAAAAACGAGCGGGTCATCGACAAACTTGTGCTCGGTCTTCTCGCTTGCCCCGCCGATTTTGGCACGGACCACGGCAATCTCGCGGCCGCGAACTTCGAGCCACTCGCGCGCCGGCAGGCCGATGATGGAATAGCGCCCGGAGCGCTCCCCGCCGATCACGGATTCGAGCAGATAGGAATGCGGCCGATTGGCAAGCTTGAGATAAATCGACAGCGGCGTATCGAGATCCGCAAATGTCTCCAAGGTTACCGGGATTCGGTTATAGCCGAGCGTGGCGAGACGCTGGAAGTCGGATTCGGTCATGATGTTTCCTGCAAATACGGTTGGACGGGTACTACCGGGCAAAACAGGGGCGCGCGAGGATCAGCGCCAGTTTTGCCACCGCCACCACGAAACCGCATTTGTGAAAACACACATGATCAAAGGGAGAAAAAGAAAAGAATTGGAAAGGCTTGCTAGGACGCCAGTTTAACGAATTTCAGGGCAGCCGGGATATCGTCGATGAACGCATCACAATCGAGCCCCCGCAATTCGATGCCCTCATTGTAACCATATGGCACGATAAACACGGGGCTGCCGGCGGCGCGCGCCGCTTCCGCATCATTGATCGAGTCGCCGATCATCAGCATTTCTTCGGGTTTGATGTTGAAAAAAGCAGCGGCGTGTTTGAGCGGCAGAGGATGGGGCTTTTTTTCCGCCAGGGTGTCACCGGACACCACGATCTCGAAGTAATCGCGCAACCCGGTCGCGGCCAGCAGGGGCTCGGTGAATTTAGTCGCCTTGTTGGTCACGCAACCCAGCCGGAGGCCGGCCTCCCGGAACGCATCCAGGCCTTCCAGCACCCGCGGATAAGGCTTGCTGGTGGCGGTGAAACAGGTTTCGTATTGACGATCGAAGTTGGCTACCGCCACCTTCAGCGCGGTGGGTCCCACTTCGCCGACGGCGTCCTTCAGTGTCCTGGCCACCAGATTGGCAATGCCTTTGCCGACGAAATTGCGAATGGCAGCGGCCTCAAGCGGCGCAAAACCCAGCGTAGCGCGCATCATATTGGCGGCGGCGATGATGTCGCCCACGGTGTCCAGCAACGTCCCGTCCAGATCGAGCAACACTGCCTTGGCATGCAGCGGAAAGCTGAACTTGGGCTTGGCCCGGTAGCGGATTTTCTTCGGTTCGGCTGCGCCCGGCGCAACTCCCGAAATGGCGTCGGTCGGAGAACCAGCATCCACGGGCATCTCCAAGGCATCCGCCTCGGAAGCCGCGCCAGCGCTTGAGCTTGAGCTTGAAGCATCGGCCTGTTGCGAAACGTTGAGCTCAGTAGCAGCCTGCATGGCGGAATTCATGTGCCCGCCTTTGCCAGTTCGGCACGCATCGTCGCGATTTTCTGCACATAATTGCCACCCCCGAATATGGCCGAGCCGGCGACGAAAGTATCCGCGCCCGCCCGGGCAATTTCGGCAATATTGTCGGTCTTGACACCACCATCGACCTCCAGCCAGATTGGCTTTCCGGATTGCGTAATGCGCTGTTTCGCCTCACGCAATTTCGACAGTGCCGCCGGAATGAATTTCTGCCCGCCAAACCCCGGATTTACCGACATGATCAGGATCAGATCGAGCTTGTCCATCACATGATCGAGATACGACAGCGGCGTTGCCGGATTGAACACCAGTCCCGCCTTGCAACCGCATTCACGAATCAGGCCCAAAGTGCGATCAATGTGCTCGGAGGCTTCCGGATGAAAGGAAATGATGTCGGCACCGGCCTTGGCGAAGTCCGGCACGATGCGATCGACCGGCTTCACCATCAGATGCACATCGATTGGCACCTTTGCACCATCGACGCGTTTGGCATGCGGCCGCACCGCCTCGCAAACCAGGGGGCCGATAGTCAGGTTCGGCACGTAGTGATTGTCCATCACGTCGAAATGAATGACGTCGGCACCGGCCTCGATCACATTGCGCACCTCTTCCCCGAGGCGGGCGAAGTCGGCAGACAAAATGGAGGGGGCTATGCGGAAGGTCATGGTGCCGGATTTTACGCGAACTTGTCCGGCAAGTTTGCATCGCCCCCGAATTCCGCAGTCGCCGGGAACGCATGTTAGGATTCCACCATGAGCGAAGCCAAGAAATACGACGTCAAAGTCACTGCGCAATCGTTTTTTCTGCCCGATCAGTCGGATGAGGAAAACGACCAGTATGTATTCGCCTATACCATCCGCATCGAAAATGTCGGCCAGGTAAGCGCACAGGTGATCAGCCGGCACTGGCTGATCACCGACGCCGACAATCAGGTGCAGGAAGTGCGCGGCATGGGCGTGGTCGGCGAGCAACCCGTGCTCAAGCCTGGCGAGCATTTCGAATACACCAGCGGCTCATCGATCAACACTATTGTCGGCACCATGCGTGGCAGCTACCAAATGCTGGCGGAAGACGGTACCAAATTCGACGCCATGATCCCGGAATTTACACTATCGGTGCCGCGCGTGTTGCATTGATCCACCGTTCTGACACCGACGGCGCCTATTTCTTGTCGCCGGCCGCAGGTTCGGCAGGCTGATCGACATCCTTGTCCCTGCGCGGTTCCCTGTTCTTCGGCCATGTCCACCAGACGATCAGCACGCCCATTCCGAACGCCAGGAACACCTGAAAAAATACCCACCCCATGGGGGTCTCCCGCAAATTTGAAGATGTGTCGATTGTATACTCGGCGCATGCCGTCCTCCATGCCAGCCATCACGTATTTCCGTAACAACTGCAACCGACTTCTCTCGTCACTTGCCCTTGCTGCTGCCATCGCCCTGGGTGGCTGCGCCACCGAAAGAGAAATATCGGTCTCGATGCCATGCGGCGGGCCGTGCAGCGCATGTCCGGTATGCCCGACCCCGGAAACGGCTGAGCCGACAATCGCCCAGCAGCCGGCACCCACCACTCCTGTCACCGAAGCGTCGCGCGGCCGCCTGGAGCTTGGCGAGTGGTCGAAATTGCCCGACTTTGCTGCGGATGACCCCGGCGATGCTTTCGCCGCATTTGTCCAAGGCTGCACGGCACTGGCCGGCAAGCCGGAATGGCAGGACGTATGTAGTCGCGCCACGGTTCTGGCGCAATCAAAGGCAAAAACAGCCGAGATCCGGCAATTTTTTATCGACAACTTTGCGCCGTTCCGCGTTGTCAACGCCGACGAAACCGATACCGGCCTGATCACCGGCTATTACGAGCCGCTGCTGCGCGGCAGCCGCACCCGCACCGCCGAATTTCGCTACCCGCTTTATGGGCCCCCGCAGGATCTGATCACGGTCGATCTGGCCGAGGTCTATCCGGATCTCAAAGGCCGCCGACTGCGCGGAAGACTGGTCGGCAACAAACTGGTGCCCTACCTCGAACGCAGCGCGATCGACAGCGAAGGTGAAACTGCCCCGTTGCGCGGCCTCGAAATTGCCTGGGTGGACAACGCAGTCGAGTCTTTCTTTTTGCAGATCCAGGGTTCGGGACAGATTCAGCTGCCGGATGGCAGCCGTATGCGTGTGGGTTACGCCGATCAAAACGGCCATCCCTTCAAGTCGCTGGGCGGTCTGCTGATCCGTCGCGGCGAGCTCAAGCTGGAACGCGCCTCGATGCAGGGCATCAAGGAATGGGCGCGGCGCAACCCCGATAAGGTGCAGCAATTCATGAACGGCAATCCGAGCTATGTGTTCTTTAAGGAATTGCCGGCCGGTTTGAGCGGCCCCATCGGAACATTGGGGGTACCGCTGACCGCCGAACGTTCGCTCGCGGTCGATGCGCGCGTAATTCCGCTAGGCGCACCGGTTTATTTATCGACCACTTTTCCCAACAGCAAGAACGAATTGAATCGCCTGATGGTGGCCCAGGATACAGGTGGCGCCATTGCGGGCACAGTGCGAGCCGACTTCTTCTGGGGTTTCGGCGATGCCGGAGGCAACCAGGCGGGCAAGATGAAACAGCAGGGCCGCATGTGGGTTCTGCTGCCCAGAGGCTACGACCCTAATGCGGCAACGGCGGCGGCCGCTGCCGCGCCCCAGCCGACCACACAGGCTGCACCCCAGGCGCGATAAGCTTGCACCACCCAAGGGGCCCAGCCATGACCATCGCCTTCTGGTGCCGCGCCGGCCCGAACATTGCTATTCATCGTGCCCGCCTTGGTCAGGACCGCCTGAAACAGCACAGCCATGGCAACAGGACAATAAAAAGGGCGCCGCAGCGCCCTTTTACGGAATGATCGCCGCCGAAAGCGGCAATCATTTGATCGTCGGTGTCCCCGGCGCAGCGGGACCTGCGGCGATCAGCCGGGCTTCGATCTGATCCTTGGGGATCGCTCCGGAAATCCGGTCGCCACTTTCAAAGAAGGTCGTCGGCGTACCGTTGATGCGCAGGCGCTGGCCCAGCGCCACCAGTCTATCCACCGGCGTATCACAGGTGCCGGCGGCCGTCGGCGCCTGCGCGCGCAACATCTGGTCCTGCCATGCCTTCAGGCGATCCGGCGAGCACCAGATCGATTTCGATTTGGTGATCGAATCAGGCGACAGGATCGGGTAAGTAAAAATATAGGCTGTGACGTTTTCGAGCTGATTGACATCCTGTTCGAAGCGCTTGCAGTAGCCGCAGTTCGGATCCTCAAAAATCGCCAGGCGGCGCGAACCGTTGCCGCGCACCAGCTTGATTGCCTGATCGAACGGCAGATCGTCGAATTTGATCGCCGTCAGTTTCTGCATGCGGGCTTCGGTGATATTGCTGCGCGTCTGCGTATCGATCAGGCTGCCGAGCACCAGAAACGTCACCTTCTCATCGGCATACAGAATTTCGTTTCCTGCAAAGATCTCGTAAAGGCCGCCATAGTTCGTCTTGGTCACGCGCTCTATTTTGACTTCGGGAAATTTTTTCTCGACTTCTTTCCTGACCTGATCAGCATCGGCGAACACGGCACCGGCCGCCATCAGGCCGGCAAGCGCGAGCAATGCGGCTGGTTTCGAAAATTTCACGGGATATCCTTCGCGATTGGGGCAGCAGGGTATTGGGAGCAGTATTGTCTGATTACCGTGGATGTCGTTGGTTCACCAGCTTTGCATACTATTTTATGGCACGGGCGATCAGCATCGCCTTCGTCGCCGACAAACGGTTGACCAGATTGAGGCCATCGCGCCGCACTACCTTTGCGAGGATGGCATCACTCAGATACAGAGAACGCAGCCCATCGGTAATTTCTCCCATGGCGAGCGCGTCTTCGCGACGGGCACGCTCATAGCGGCGCAACAGGGCAAGGTCACCCGGGCGCGACAACGGCACGCGGTCACGCAGCACTTTAAACAGCATCGCGACATCGGCAAAACCGAGGTTTGCACCCTGGCCAGCCAGCGGGTGAATCGAATGCGCGGCATCGCCAATCAGCACTAGGCCCGGCCGCACCCATTGCGCGGCCGACACCCGTTTAAGCGGGATGCGCGCACGCGATGAACTCAGGCTGAACCCGCCCAGAGCATGGTTTCCTGCATCGGCGACCGCTACAGAGAACGCGGCATCATCCAGTCCTTCCAGCTCCTTGGCGCGGCCTGCCGTGACCGACCAGACAATCGACACCTGATTCCCCGGCAATGGCAGCCAGGCCAGTACCCCCTGCGCGGAAAACCATTGCCGTGCCACTCCACCATGACCGTGTTCGGTATGGAAATTGGCGACCACGCCATCGCTATCGTAGTCCTTGACCCGTGCGCCGATGCCAGCCATGGCACGCACACGCGACATACCACCATCGGCGGCTACCAGCAGTTCCGCCTCAAGCCGGGCATGACCGGCCAAGCTGACTTCCACTGTACCGGCAACACCTATAAAATCGATCGCGGCGACTTCCGTCTTGTCGATTACCTTGATGTGTTCGCATTTTGCGCTCACTGCCGCATACAGGGCATTCATCAGCGCCGCATGCTCAACAATAAAAGCAAGCGGACTGCCTTGGCTGAAATCGATCTCGCCGCCATCGCCATCTTGATTGGCGTCGCCAAACACCTGCATGGCGCGGACCGGGGTGATGCGCTTGCTGTCGAGCAGTTTCCAAACATCCAATTCCTGCAGCAAGGCACGTGAGCCCGGAGATAACGCATAGACCCGATGATCGAATTTGTCTCCCAGTGTGTGGGACACCAGCGCCTGACGCTCGACCACGGTGATTTCGCAATCGCGCAGGCGCGATGCCGCCAGCGCGAAAGCCAGCCCGACCGGGCCTGCGCCGACGATGACGATACGGTCGAGAGGACTGGTCATGGACAAAGTTCAGCGCACTGCGCCAAACAACATGCGCCGGGCCAAGGCGCGGCGCACGGACGGCAGCAAGTCGACAGCTGCCAGAGCCAAGCCGCGCGGCACGCGCAGCAGCGCATCGTCGCGCGAAAAAGCGCCTACCAAAAAATCCGTGAAACCGACGCTGCGCGACACGTCCTGCGAGCGCGTCGCCGCATAACGCTGCAGACGCATATCCACGGACTGGGGCTCATGTCCGGCAAGACCTCGCGCAAGATCGATGGCGTCACGCAGGCCCAGATTGAACCCCTGGCCGGCAACCGGATGCAAGGCCTGGGCAGCATTGCCGATCACCACCACACGCCCGGCCACCGGAGAGGAAACGGTGCGCAATCTCAGCGGATAGCTGCGCCGGTTTTTGACCTGCAGGAACCTGCCGGCGCGGTAGCCGAAGTGGTCCTGGAACGCCGCACAAAATGCGCCGGCATCCAGCGCTTTCAAGCTCTCGATGCGTACGGGCGAAGCAACCCAGACCATCGAGTAATCGCATTCGCCGCGCTTCGGCAACAGGGCGGCCGGTCCTTCGCCGGTAAATCGCTCGAAAGCGCGATGTCGATGCGGACTATCCGCAAGGATATGGGCGAGCAAGGCAGACTGGCCATAGTCTTTCTCGGCAATCCTAATCGCCGGCACCTTGCCGAGATTCGCGCCGCCATCGGCGAGCACCACGACATCTGTCGCCAGCCGCTGTTCGCCGCCGCGAAATGCATAGCTAATCCCGGCGTGTTCTCCGGACCGATCAATCGCCGATACTACGGCGCCGCGAATGACGGCAATGCCCTGACGCTCAAGTTCCGCGTCCAGCGCTGCCTGCAACTCCGCATAGTTCAGCACATAGCCGAGGGCTTCCACACCACCGTCCTCGCGCGACAGATCGACACGGCCGAAGCCGCCCTTCTGCGAGGTATGGATCGAGTGAATCGCAGTCGCCTGCAAGGCCTCAATCCAGACGCCGGCTTCATCGAGGATCTCGCGGCTGCCCCAGGAAAGCGCCAGGGTACGCGACTCGCGCGATGGCCCTTCGCGGGCCTCCAGCAGCGCCACGTCCAGGCCAGCCTGTCTGGCGTGCAGGGCGAACGTGGCCCCTACCGGTCCGGCACCGATAACCGTTACGTTCATGATGTCCGGTGCCCGGCCGATATCAGCCTGCCGTCAGCGCTTCGATGTCCTTGACGGATTTCGGGCAGCTGGCCGTGAGGACGCGGTTGCCGGTTTTGGTAATCAGCACATCATCCTCGATGCGCACGCCGATATCCCAGAAATGCTTGGGCACATTATCCGCAGGCCGGATGTACAAGCCGGGCTCCACGGTCAGCACCATGCCGGGTTCCAGTCCCACCCATTTGCCATTGCGCTTGTAGTCGCCCGCATCATGCACATCCAGCCCCAGCCAGTGGCCGGCGCGATGCATATAAAACTGTTTGTAGGCCTCGGTTTCGATCACTTTGGCGAGGCTGCCCCGGCACAGTTTCAGGTCGATCAGCCCCTGTGCCAGCACATTGACGGCCACTTCGTGATATTTGCCGAACGGCGCCCCCGGCTTCACCGCCTTGATGCAGGCCAGCTGGGATTCGAGCACCAGCTCATAAATATCCTTTTGCGGACCGCTGAATTTCGACGCAATCGGAAAAGTGCGGGTGATATCGGCGGCATAGCTTTCCAGTTCGCAGCCGGCGTCAATCAACATCAACTCGCCTTTCCTGAGCGGCGCGGAGTTTTCGCGGTAGTGCAGCACACAGGCATTGGCGCCGGCTGCAACGATGCTGCCATAGGCGGGCTGACGCGCGCCGTTGCGGATGAATTCGTGCAGCACCTCGGCCTCAACCTGATACTCGAACATGCCGGGCTTGGCGAGTCTCATCGCGCGCGCATGCGCGTCCGAAGAAATTTTACCGGCGCGGGCCATGATGTCGATCTCGACCTCATCCTTGATCAGACGCATCGCATTCAGGGTGTGGCGCGCGTCCTTCAATTCCACCGGCGCGGTAATCCCGGTGCGTATCTTGGCGCGCACCACGTTCAACCAGCGGCTGATCGACTGATCCCATTCCGCATCGGCGCCCAGCGGGGTGTGCACCACGTCGCAGTTGGTCATCAAGTCCGGGATGCGTGATTCCAGCTCCGTGATGGAATAGGCTTCATCGAATCCGAAGATCTCCTTGGCCATGGCCGGACCAAAGCGGAAACCGTCCCAGATTTCGCGCTCCAGGTTTTTATCGCGGCAGAACAGGATATGACGAGGCTTCTTGCCCAGGGTGATGGCGATCACGGCCTCAGGTTCGCGAAAGCCGGTCAGGTAGTAAAAATAACTGTCCCAGCGATAGTCGTAGTGCGCGTCGGCATTGCGCGCGCGTTCATGCGAGGTCGGCACCAGCAGCAATCCCTCGTTCAGGATCTTCGTCAGCCGCGCACGGCGCTTGGCGTGCGCTTTGACATTGGGGACGACAACCGGGACCGGCGGCAATTCGCGTTTCATATTCAGCCTTTCGGGGAAGATTCGTGTGCCCTCGCGGGGGCAACGCTTCGTTAAAGAGAAACCTTCAAGCCGTCATTTTACGGCTTAGTGCTGCCAATTGCTGCGGGGTACCGATGTTTTCCCACAGGCCATGATAATGCTCGGCGGAAACCCTGCCGGCATCCACCAACGCGTTCGCCCAGGGAAACAGTTTTTTCTTCTCGCCTGCAACCATACCGGCAAACAGCCGGGGATGCCAGCAGGCAATACCCGAGTAATTGAGTTTTTGCCCGCTGCGGCTGGCCAGGCCGTTCCGGAGCGCGAAATCCCCCTCCGGATGAAATGGCGGGTTGTCGGCCAGCACAAAATGCGCATCGACTTCGCCACACGCAATACGTGCCAGTACCGGCACCAATCTGCCGTAATCGAAGTCGGTATAGACGTCGCCACTGGTGGTGACAAATGGCCCGGAGCCCAGCATTGGGGCGGCTTTCACGATGCCCCCCACGGTTTCCAGCGCCTCGCCCTCATGCGAATAGGCGATAGTCAGGCCATACTTGGCGCCATCGCCCAGAGCCGACTCGAACTGCGCCCCCAGCCAGGCGGTATTGATCACGACCTGACCAAAGCCGGCACGCGCCAGGGCATACAGCGGATATTCGATCAGGCGTTTGTCGGCCAGTCGAAGCAGCGGCTTGGGTGTGACATCGCTCAGCGGACGCATACGCTCACCGCGCCCGGCCGCAAAAATCATTGCCTTGTAATCATTCATGACAGGAGACGGACGCGCCCCACATTAAAATGTGTAGCCGGTGATTTTTGCCCTGCCATCGTCGATCTTCAACTTGTCGAACAGCCTGATCAGGGGAAACAGGGCGGTATAGCGCTCGCCGGTGCGGCGGACATAATTCACAAAACGGGGCGTATCGGCCAGGTATTTCGGCTTGCCGTCGCGATAGTTGATACGCGCAAAAATGCCCAGCACCTTGAGATGGCGTTGCAGGCCCATCCACTCCACATCGCGATAGAAGTCGCCAAAGTCCGGCGGCACCGGCAGGGCGGCCTTTTTGGCCTTTTCCCAGTAGCGAATGGTGCCGTCAAGCACGCGCTCCTCGTCCCAGGAAATGAACGCGTCCTTGTACAGGCAGGCAATGTCGTAGCTGATCGGCCCGTACACCGCATCCTGGAAATCGAGGACGGCAGGCACATTCGCCGGCAATTCCGGGCTGACCATCAAATTACGCGGCATGTAATCGCGATGCACATAAACGTTCGCCTGCGCCAGATTGGCGTTGACGATCGCGGTGAAGACATCCTGCAGGCTGCTTTGCTGCTCTGCCGACAGTTCAGTCTGCATATGTTTGTCGATGTACCAATCCGGGAACAGGCGCAGCTCGCGCTCCAGCAGGGCGCGGTCGTAGACGGGCAGCACCGCCGGCTTTGAGGCCAGTTGCCATTTGATCAGCGTGTCGCCGGCCCCGCGCAGCAGCGGATCGACATTGTCCTCGTCAAGGATATCCAGATAAGTCTGTCTGCCCACATCGCTCAGCAGTAAAAATCCCTGCGCCAGATCCTGGGCAAGCACCCGCGGCACCGCCACACCCGCGTCCGCCAGCAGTGCCGCCACCCTGACAAAGGGGCGGCAGTCTTCCTGCTCGGGAGGTGCGTCCATGACGATGCTCGTTTGCCCCGCCAGCGTTATGCGAAAATAGCGCCGGAAGCTGGCATCTGCGGAAGCGGGTTCGATGCGATAGTCGGTCCTGCCAAGCTCCGCGTTAAGCCAGGCAACAAGAGCCGTCATGCGAGCGGCAGCATTCACATCGTTCATTTGATTTCATTGTTGGGTCTTGGTCGCCCGATATTATCACTCGCGGTCCGACTGCCTCCAACTCCTCCCGCGCTCTCACATTTTTTGATGGACCCGATACCTTTCGTGCGACGCCCTTTTCGCGATATTCCCCCGGTCCGCCGCTGCCGCCTCGCGCTGGCGCTGGCGCCACTGCTGGCCGGCGCAGTGGCCCTGCCCCCGGCCGCATACGCCCAGCAATCGAATGCACCGAGCCAGGCCGAACTTGACCGGGCAATCAACGAGGGGCGCAAAGCCAATACCGTGATCCCGACACCGGGCGCCCTGCTGATGCGTCGCAAAGACGGCCCGCGCTCGATCGAGGCGGATGAAATTTCCGGCACCAACCAGAAAACCTTGTCCGCCAAGGGAAGCGTGGTGTTGCGCCAGGACAACATCGAAGTGTTCGCCGAGCGCATCGACTACGACCAGGAGACTGACACCGCATCCGCACCCGGCAATCTGCGCCTGCGGCGCGACGGCGACACCATCACCGGCAGCAACCTCAAATTGCGCATCGACGCCGAAGTCGGCAACCTGCTGACCCCGACCTTTCTTTTCGGCAAGAGCCCGACCCGCCCGACCCAGCGTTACGAGGCCCGCGGCGCGGCCGACAGCATGAACTTTGAAGGACCGGACAAGGAACGCCTGTTCGGCGCCTCCTACACCACCTGCAAGGTCGGCGAGGAAGACTGGTTCCTGCGTGTTTCCGAGCTGTTGCTGGATCGCGCCAGCAATATCGGCACCGGCTACAACGGCCGGATCGAATTCAAGGGGGTGCCGATACTGTATGTCCCATACATGAATTTTCCGCTGGACAACGAGCGCAAATCGGGGTTGCTGGCGCCGACCTTCGGCTCGTCTTCGAATAGCGGTCTCGAACTGGCGGTGCCGTTTTACTGGAATATCGCGCCCAATCACGACGCCACGATCACGCCAAAGATTTTCAGCAAGCGCGGCGTCCAAGTCAGCACCGAGGCCCGCTACCTCGGCGAGCAATATATCGGCCAGTTCGATTCCGAGTATCTGCCTAACGACCGCAAAACCAACACCGACCGCTACCTGTTTTCGCTGCGGCATTACCAGAACCTGACAGGCGCATTTGGCGGCCTGATCGGCAATGGCCTTTCCGACCGCTGGAGCAGCAGCATCAATGCGCAGAAGGTCTCGGACGACGGCTATTTCCGCGACCTGTCGACACGCATCTCCAACACCGCGCAAACCAATCTGCCGCGCGACTTTGCGCTCAACTACAACTCCGACTTTGGCAACCTCAGCGTTCGCCATTTGAGTTTTCAGACTCTGCAGGATCCGCTGGCGCCGGTGGTCACTCCCTATCGCCTGGCGCCGCAGATCACCTTCAATGCGCGCCCGGCACGCGCACAGGGCCTGGAATTCAACGCCACCGGCGAGTTCACCGATTTTCTGCACCCATCCCTGGTGAGCGGCAGACGTCTGCTGCTCAACCCCTCGGTCGCGTATTCGCTGACCCAGCCGTATGGCTATCTGACGCCGAAAATCGGCTATCACATGACGCGTTACGACCTGACCGAGAACACCAGCGGCTATGAAAGCCAAACGCGCACCCTGCCGATCCTGAGCCTGGACGGCGGTCTTGCTTTCGAGCGACCGACCAGCTTCGGCGGGCAGGGCTTTACGCAGACCCTGGAGCCGCGCCTGTTTTTTCTGTATGTCCCCTACCGCGACCAGTCCACGATCCCGATCTTTTCCACTTCCGAAACCGACTTCAATTTCACGCAGATCTTCAGCGACAATCGGTTCATCGGCGGAGACCGCATTTCGGACGCCAAGCAACTGACCGCCGCCATAACCACGCGCTTCATCGAAAACCTGACCGGTATCGAGCGCCTGCGCGCCGCCATCGGCCAGCGTTACTCCTACCAGGCGCAGCGGGTTTCTCTCTCCAATAGCACGGCCACCGCGGAAACTGTAGGCAGCGTCGGGCGCTCGGACCTGCTGGCGGCGGTATCGGGCCAGGTTTCGGACCAGTGGTTCCTGGACTCCAGTTTCCAGTACGGCGCTTCGCAAAGCCAGTTCCAGAAAACGAATGTCGCCGCCCGCTACAACGGCGAGGGCGGGCGCATTCTCAATTTCAGCTATCGCTTCACGCGCGACTCCCTGAAGCAGATCGATATTTCCACGCAGTGGCCGTTTGGGCGCGCGGCGCCGGGCTGGACGATGCTGGCGCGCGTCAATCACTCGCTTTCCGACCGGCGCTTGATCGAGGGTCTGTTGGGGGTCGAGTATAATAAGGGGTGTTGGGAATTCAGGCTGGTTGCGCATCGTTTCGCCACGGCAACCCAGCAATATTCCAATTCCGTCCAGTTCCAGCTTGAACTCAAAGGGCTGTCCAAACTGGGGATCAATCCGTTTGAAACGCTCAAACAGAACATTGCTGGCTATAAGCGGTCGGAAGATCGCGACAGCGATGCCGCCCAGTAACGCCGCAAGGTGGCGGGATCGAATTTGTTACCGCCCCGATCTAATGTGAGATGTCCGCCATGAAACTTCCGATTTCCCTGCTACGCATCGGCGCCATCGCCTTCTGCCTGACCGCGGCATTGCCGGCCGCGGCACAGCTCGCGGCACCGGCGGCGCCGAACCCGCTGTTTCCCGCGCTGACGCCGGCCACATCGGCAGCCCCGCGTCCGGATATGAAGCCGACTCCAGCCAAGCCTGGCGGTATCGCTCAGCTCGACCGCATTGTCGCCGTGGTCAACAATGATGTGATCACCATGAACGCCCTGAACGAACGCATGTCGACGATCGTCAAGCAGCTGCAGAAGCAGGGCACTTCATTGCCGCCCCAGGACACGCTGCAAAAGCAGCTGCTGGAACGCATGATCAATGATCTCCTGCAGGTGCAGGAAGCCGACGATACCGGCGTGCGCGTCAGCGACGGCGACCTGGACAAGATATTGCAGCGCATCGCCGATGAAAACAATCTGTCGATGACCGACTTCCGCCGTGTGTTGGAACAGGACGGCATGTCCTGGAAGCGTTTCCGCGAGGAAATCCGCAACGAAGCGATCATCGGCCGTTTGCGCGAGCGCGAAGTGGAAAGCAGCATTGCCGTCACCGAGGCCGAGATCGATACCCAACTCGCGCTCGAAACCCGCGAAGCCAGCAATGACCAGGAGTTTCGCCTCGCCCATATTCTGGTGCAGGTCCCCGAACAGGCCACCACGGCGCAGATTGAGGGACGCCGCAAACGCGCTGCGCAGGCACTGGCGGCATTGCGGGGCGGTGCTGAATTCGCCCAGATTTCGGCGCAGTTTTCGGACGCGCCCGACGCCTTGCAGGGTGGCGATCTCGGCTGGCGTCCCTCCGGTCGGCTGCCCGGTATTTTCCTCGAAGCCCTGAATTCGATGAAAGCCGGCCAGGTCAGCGACATTTTGCGCAGCGCCAACGGCTTCCATATCGTCAAGCTGCTCGACAAGCGCGGGCGCAGTGCCACACCGACCATCCAGCAGACGCATGTGCGCCATATCCTGATTCGCCTGAAGGACGGCGTGGTCAGCGACAACGAAGCACGCGAACGTTTGGCGCGCCTGCGCGAGCGCATCGTCGCCGGCGCCGACTTTGCCGAGCTGGCCAAGGTCCATTCCGATGACCCATCTTCCTCCAAGGGCGGCGACCTGGGCTGGCTGTCGCCGGGCGACACCGTACCCGAGTTCGAGCGCACCATGAACGCCTTGCGCGACAACGAGATCAGTGCGCCGATCCAGTCCCAGTTCGGCTGGCATCTGGTGCAGGTCATCGAACGCCGCACCGAGGGCGTCTCGGAAGAGCGCCGCCGTGCCGTGGCGCGCAACACGATCCGCGCGCGCAAGGCCGACGAGGCCTACCAGGACTGGCTGCGCCAAACCCGTGATCGCGCCTTCGTCGAATATCGGCTCGAAGAAAAATAACGGGCCGGTTGCGCGGCGGGCCTGTGCATGCAGGCTCGGGCCGCCGGACCGGTTCCGCCTTCTGCCACCTTTGCGCACCGCGTCGTCATGAAACCCACCCTGGTCATCACCTCCGGCGAACCGGCGGGCATCGGTCCCGATCTTTGCGCCCTGCTGGCGGCCGGCGATGCGCCGGCACGATTCAATGCGCACCTGGTCATTCTCGGCGACCGCAATTTGATCGTCGAACGCGCCGCTGCCCATGGAGTAGACGCCTCAAGATTGTCGATCGAACATATTCCGCTGCGTATCCGCGCGTGCGCCGGGCAACTCAATACTGCCAATAGCCCCTATGTGCTGGCCTTGCTGGATCATGCAATGGACGGTTGTCTCACAGGCCGTTATCAGGCCATGGTCACCGCACCGATCCACAAGGGCGTGATCAACGATACGCACATCGCCGGCTTGGGCAAGTTCCAGGGCCATACCGAATATCTCGCCGAGAAAACCGGCACACCCCAAGTGGTGATGATGCTGGCCGGCGGCAAGCCGATGCTGCGCGTGGCGCTGGCCACCACGCATTTGGCGCTGAAAGACGTGCCGGCCGCCATCACGCGCGAAAGTTTGACGGCCACCCTGCGCATCCTCGATGCCGAACTACGTCGCAAGTTCGGCTTCGCCGCGCCGCGCATCCTGGTGTCCGGCCTCAATCCACATGCCGGCGAATCGGGACATCTGGGTGACGAGGAGATCAAGGTCATCGCCCCCGTGGTCGAGGCGCTCAAACGCGAGGGCCTGCGGCTCGCCGGGCCCCTGCCTGCGGACACCCTGTTCACGCCGCAGCATCTGCAGCATGCCGATGCGGTGCTGGCCATGTATCACGACCAGGGGCTCGCGGTACTCAAGTTCGCGAGCTTCGGCGAGGGCGTCAATATCACCCTGGGCCTGCCGATCATTCGCACCTCGGTCGATCACGGCACGGCGCTCGACCTCGCCGGCAAGCCCGGCATCGACGGCGGCAGCATGCGGGCCGCGATCGCGTTGGCCGCAGAATTGGCCGCACAGTCCAACGCGGACGCATGATGGCCCCAGTCCCGAAGAAGCGGCTGGGACAGCACTTTCTCACCGACCGGCACTACATAGACCGCATCATCAAGGCAATCGCCCCCAAAGTTGGCGAGCTGATGGTCGAAATCGGTCCCGGGCTGGGCGCCATCACCGAACCGCTCATTGGGGAATTAGGACATTTGCAGGTCGTTGAAATCGACCGTGAACTGGCCGCGGCATTGCGCGAACGCTTCGATGAAACGCAGATCACGGTGCACGACAGCGATGCGCTGGAATTCGACTTCGGCCGCATCGGCGCGCGCTTTCGCATCGCCGGCAACCTGCCCTACAACATCTCCACGCCGCTGCTGTTTCATCTCGCCGATTACGCCGGGCATATTATCGACGCGACTTTCATGCTGCAGAAGGAAGTCGTCGATCGCATGGTCGCCGCGCCGGATACCGAGGCCTACGGGCGCCTGTCGGTGATGCTGCAGTATCGCTTTGCGATGAAGCGCCTGTTCGACGTGCCGCCCGGTGCGTTCTATCCGCCGCCCAAGGTCGACTCCGCGATCGTGCGCATGGTGCCGTTACCGGCTGATCGCCCGCGTGCGCGCAACGACAAGCGGCTGGCGGAAATCGTCACGGCAGGCTTCGGTCAGCGCCGCAAAACGCTTTCCAACACGTTGAAGCCGTTCATGCCGGCGGCGGCCATTGAAGCCCAGGGCATCGACCCCAAACGTCGCGCGGAGACGCTGTCACTGGCGGAATTCATGCGCCTGGCCGACGCCAGCGAGTCCGCAGCAAAATAGCAAAGTCCAGCATTGGCGCGGCTTCCCGAGAAAAAATGGCCGGAAAGCCGCGCCAGTCGGTCACTTTGATTTTTCGGCCTTAAGCCTTCGCCATCTGGATGAACTCGATTTTGTAGCCATCCGGGTCCTGCACAAAAGCGATTACGCTGCCGCCGAACTTCATCGGCCCCGGCTCGCGCGTCACTGTACCGCCCTTGGCCTTGACCGCCGCACAGGCAGCATAGACATCGGGCAAGCCGATGGCGATATGGCCGAAGCCATTGCCCAGGTCATAACTTTTGGTTTCCCAGTTATGCGTGAGTTCGATCGCCGCCGTCTGCGACTCATCGTCATAACCGACGAAGGCCAGGGTAAATTTTCCCTCGGGATAATCCCGGCGGCGCAGCAGCTTCATGCCCAGCACCTTGGTATAGAAGTCGATCGATTTGTCGAGATCGCCGACGCGGATCATGGTGTGCAGCAGTCGCATGGTTTCCTCTCGTTCAAAACGCGCGAAACTTGTGATCGTTGCGATCCAGTTCGGCTTTCAGTGCTTCGTAGCCGGGGCACATGCGTTCCACCTCTGACCAGAACGCGGCGGAGTGGTTCATATGGCGCAAATGGGCGAGTTCATGGCAGACCACGTAGTCGATCAGCGCCGGACGCGCCTTCATCAGGCGCCAGGAGAAGCGCACCTCGCGCCGCGAATTGCAGCTGCCCCAACGATTGTTGGCGCTGGACAGGAACACCCGCGGCGGCGTCAGGCCGTGCAGCTTCGCATAAAAAAAAGCGCGCTGGGCGAGGTGCGGCAAAGCCTGTTTCCTGATCCAGGCGACGACGGCCTTTTCCACTTCGGCCGCGTCATTCGACTTCACGCGAACGAACAGATGCGATTGCGCCAACTCGGCGCCGGAACGGCCGGCACCGGCATCGATCATCAAGGTTATCGGCTCACCCAGATAGTAGAACGTGCTGCCGGTCATCCACAGTTGCGGCGTGATCCGGCGGTGCGACCACTCGCCGAGCTTTTTCAATACCCAGGATTCGTTCTTGCCGATCATGTCCTCGATCAGGTTGATCGGCGTGGTCAGCGAGGCGGCCACCGTCATGCCGCTGCCGTCGATCTTCAAGCCGATGCCGCGGCGCCCGCGGCGGCGCACCAGTTTGTAATCGACGCGCCTGCCGTCCAGCGCGATGCTGCGCTCGGCTTCCTCGGCGCTATTGCGTGCCTTGCCTGCGCGCGGCTTGGCGGCAACCCTGGCGGGAATTTCCGCAGGCGCTGCCGAAAAATCAAGCAGAGGCTGGAGGAAGCCGGGCCATTTCATCTTCGATCCAGTTTTCGGTCAGCCTGAGCACCGCCAGCGATTCCTTGCCGGTGGTGTCGATCAAGGGACCGATGCTCATCGTCACCTTGCCGGGATATTTGAGGAAGGCATTGCGCCGCCAGCACTCGCCGGCATTGTGCGCGATCGGCAGGATCGGCGCGCCGACGCCCGCCGCCAGCCAGGCACCGCCGATGCCGTAACGTCCGCGCTTGCCCGGCGCCACGCGCGTGCCTTCGGGAAAAATAATCACATCGTAGCCGCGCGCCAATCGGTCGCGTCCCTGCTCGAGAATCTGGTCGCGCGCGGTCTTGCCGCTTTTGCGGTCGATTGCGATCGACTGCAATCCGCCCAGCACCCAGCCGATGATGGGCAGCAGCAGCAGCTCACGCTTGATGATCCACACCGAATGCGGCACCGTCACCAGGATCGCCACCGTCTCCCAGGCCGACTGGTGCTTGGCCATCACCACGCAGGGCTGCTTGGGAATATTTTCAATGCCGCGGATTTCGTAATCGATGCCGCAAACATATTTGGCCAGGCGCAGAATCTGCCGGCCCCAGGAGCGCGCGCACTCATAGCCCCAGTCGTGATAGAGAATCGCCAGCGGCACCGTGAATGCGCCATAGAAAATCGTCACCGCAATGCCCGAAAGCAGGAACGCCACCGAACGAATATAAATCATGCCGCCGCTCCGGAAATGCGCGATGGCTCCGTCACCAGATAGCGCACCGCCTCGGCCAGATCGGCGAACGCCCTGGTGCCTTCGGGCAGACCGCCATCCTTTTGCGTTTTCTTGCCCTTGCCGGTCAGCACCAGAATTGGCGCACAACCCACATTTGCGCCGGCCTGGAGGTCGCGCAGCGAATCGCCAATGGCCGGCACGCCATTGAGGCTGACGTGAAAGCGTGTGGCGATATCTTCAAACATGCCGCTCTTGGGCTTGCGGCAGCGGCAGTTCTGCTCGGCCGTGTGCGCGCAGAAAAAAACCGCGTCGATGCGTCCGCCCTGACGGAACACCATTTCCATCATCTTGTCGTTGATGGCGTTGAGCGTGGCCATGTCGAACAGACCGCGGCCGATGCCGGACTGGTTGGTCGCCACCGCCACTCGATAACCGCCCTGGTTCAGGCGCGCGATCGCCTCGATGGACCCGGGAATCGGCTTCCATTCATCGGGCGATTTGATGAACTGCGCGCTGTCATGGTTGATGACACCGTCGCGGTCGAGGATGACGAGTTTGGCCGGAGCGTTCATGAAAATATTCTAGGCCGCGAGTTTGGACAAGTCAGCGATTTTGTTCATCACTTCGTGCAAATCGTGCAGCAATGCAAGACGGTTTTCACGCAGTTTCGAGTCTTCAGTATTGACCATGACATGTTCAAAGAACGCGTCCACGGGCACCTTCAGCGGAGCTAGTGATTTGAGTGCGCCGGTAAAGTCCTTTATCGCATAAAGCTTATCGAACACCGGTCCCGCGGCGTTAAGTGCATCAAACAGCAAGCGCTCTGCCGGCTCCACCATTACGCTCGCCTCTGCTCCGCTAAATCGCCGTCCGGACTTCGCCAGAATATTGCCAATACGTTTATTGGCTGCCGCGAGACTTGCCGCCTCCGGCATTTCACCAAATGCACGTACCGCAGCAAGCAATTTCGGAGCAATATGCGCACCCTCGCCAAGTCTGGTAATTACTGCCTCGACTTCATTCGCTGTATAGCCTTGCTCTCGCAAAATACCGCGCAGACGTTCATTCATAAACGATTCGAGATCGGTGTGCGCGTGCTGGACCATGCCTTCGGGAAATGCTTCGAACGAAGCGTTAACCAGTTTGTGCAAGGGAATCACCAGCTGCTTTTCCATCAACATGCGCAGCACGCCAAGCGCATGGCGACGCAGCGCGAACGGATCTTTGTCGCCAGTCGGTTGCTGGCCGATACCGAACAGCCCCATCAGCGTTTCCATTTTGTCGGCCAGCGCGACCGATAACGCTACAGTGGATTCCGGCAACTTGTCGCCCGCGAAGCGCGGTTGATAATGCTGGGCGATGGCATCGGCAACAATCGGCGATTCGCCATCATGCAAGGCGTAATAGCGCCCCATGGTGCCCTGCAATTCCGGAAATTCACCAACCATATCTGTCAGCAAATCGGCCTTGGCTAGATAGGCGGCGCGTTCCGCCTGCGCTTTGTCAGCGCCTATCAACACCGCTATATCGCCGGCCAACTTCTTCACGCGTTCCGTGCGCTCCAGCTGGTTGCCGAGCTTATTGTGATAGACCACATTGGCCAACCTGGGCACGCGCGCTTCCAGCCTGGTCTTCTTGTCGGTCTCGAAAAAGAAGCGCGCATCCGACAGCCGCGGCCGCACCACGCGCTGATTGCCTTCGATCACATTGTGCGGATTGTTGAGCCGCATATTGCTGACGATCAAGAAACGACTGGACAGGCTGCCATCGCTGAAAAACAGCGGGAAGTATTTCTGGTTGAGTTTCATCGTCAGAATCAGACATTCCGGCGGCACGCTCAGGAATTCAGCCTCGAAGGCGCCCGAATAGACTGCCGGGCGTTCGACCAGGGCGGTGACTTCATCGAGCAAGGCCAGATAGTCCTCGCGTTCGCCCAACGTGGAGCCATGTTCCTCGGCACGCTCGAACAGCAGGCGTTCTATTTCATGCCGACGCTTATCGAAGCTGGCGATCACCGCGCCGTCTTTTTCGAGACGCTCTTCGTATTCGTCAGCATGCGCAAGTTCAATATCTGTCATCCCCTGGAAACGATGACCATGGGTAATTCGTCCGGCATCAAGGCCAAGCACGTTAACGGGCACGATATTGGCGCCGCGCAGCGCCACAAGCCCATGCGCCGGGCGCACGAATTGCACCGAAGTCTGTCCATCAGCGAGCTGATATGTCATCACCTTGGGGACGGGTAACGACTTAATCGCGTCATTTAATGCCGCTTGCAATGCTTCAGCGAGACCAATAGACCTTGTCCAGCCTTGCGCGTATAAGCATACTTGCTTCCCGTCTGATTCACGTTTTAAATCAGCCAGTGTTAATTTACCCAAGCCTCGAGAGTTCAGTTTTTTCAAAAGCGCTTGTGTAGCATTTCCCTCAGCGTCTATGCCCACAGAAACAGGCAAAAGTTTTTCCAACTGGAAATCTGATTTACTTTTCTCGGGTATTCCCAAAATAGTAACTGCGAGTCTGCGCGGTGTTGCAAAGATCTTTCCCATCTTTGAGCCATCGGTAAATAGCCCTTTTTCGGACAAGCTATTTTGCAATACCGACGCAAAAGCCCCGCCTAATTTTTCTAAAGCCTTCGGTGGCAATTCTTCCGTAAACAACTCAACCAGCAGAGTAGCGACACTCATGCGGCCACCTTGTTCACGCCATGCAGCATCGGAAAGCCAAGCCGCTCGCGCGATTCAAAATAACTTTGCGCCACCGCGCGCGCCAGGTTGCGGATACGACCAATATAGGCCGCGCGCTCGGTCACCGAAATCGCGCCGTGCGCATCGAGCAGATTGAAAGTGTGCGCGGCTTTCAGCACTTGCTCATAAGCCGGCAGCGCCAGCTGTGCTTCCATCAGGCGTTTGGCGGCCGCCTCATAATCCGCGAAATGCCGCAAGAGGCTGGCGACATCGGAGTACTCGAAGTTGTAAGTCGATTGTTCGACCTCATTCTGGTGGAACACATCGCCATAGGTCAGGACACGGTCGACACCGTTCTCTTTCCAGGTGGTCCAGATCAGGTCGTAGACGTTTTCCTTGTTCTGCAGATACATGGCGAGGCGCTCAAGGCCGTAGGTGATTTCGCCGCTGATCGGTTTGCACTCGATGCCGCCGACCTGCTGGAAGTAAGTGAACTGCGTGACTTCCATGCCGTTCAACCATACTTCCCAGCCGAGACCCCATGCGCCGAGGGTGGGGTTTTCCCAGTCGTCCTCGACGAAGCGCACATCGTTTTGTTTCAGATCGAGTCCCAGGGCCTCGAGGGAACCCAGATACAGGGCAAGAATGTCCGGCGGGGACGGCTTCAGAACGACCTGATACTGGTAATAGTGCTGCAGGCGGTTCGGATTTTCGCCATAGCGTCCGTCCTTGGGTCGGCGCGAAGGCTGCACATAGGCGGCGCGCCAGGGCTCCGGGCCTAACGCGCGCAAAAAGGTGGCGGTATGCGAGGTGCCGGCACCGACTTCCATATCGTAAGGTTGCAGCAGGGCGCAGCCCTGATCGTTCCAGTACTTCTGGAGACGCAGGATGACTTCCTGGAAGGTGGGTGGGGCTTGATGAACTGGGGACATAAAGGGTGCGCCGCAAAATGCTGAACAATCCGCAATTTTACGGGGTATACCCCGCCAAGGCAAAGCTAAGGACGGCTTTTGCGAGCGAAAAACGCCGTGGCGATCAGGACAAGCGCGATTCCCAGCAGCACCGGCCAGTCGCCCCAACGCACAAAGGGCGTGAGCCCGTTGCGCGGTTGCGCCTCGATTTCCAAGGTGCCGCGGGTGAATTGCGGCAGTTCCTTGACGATTTCGCCATGTTCGTTGATCGCTGCGGTGACGCCGGTATTGGTTGCGCGCAGCATCCAGCGCGAGGTCTCGAGCGCGCGCATTTGCGAGAATTGCGCATGCTGGTCGGCGGCCAGTGAACGGCCGTACCAGGCCATGTTCGATACATTCACCAGCAGTTCTGCCTCGGGCAGCGGGCGCCGGATTTCATCGCCGAAGGTATCCTCGTAGCAGATGTTGACTGCAACTCTGTGGCCGGAAACCCGCATGGCGGCCTGTTCCCGGGCCCCCGGGGTAAATCCGGCGAGGGGAATTTTCAGCCATTGGTAGACCCAGGAAAAAGTGGGGGGCATGAATTCGCCGAACGCGACCAGATGCTGCTTGTCGTAACGTTGCCCCGGCGAGACGCCGAGCGAGATGGCGGAGTTGTAATAGGTGTACTGCGAGCTGGACTGCGGCTCGTTCGGCAACGCACGCTGGGCGATGGGCACACCGACAATCAGATCGCCGCCATTCTGCACAGCTTGCTGTTTGAGCGCATCGAGATATTCACCCGGAACTTCGTCGATGAATGTCGGCAAAGCGGTTTCCGGCAGCACAATCAGCCTGGCCTTGCTGGTTTTCACCATCGCCAGATAATCTGCCAGCGTGGCCGCGCGCTGGTCTTCGCGCCACTTCATCTCCTGTTCGATATTGCCCTGCAACAGCGCGACCGCGAGCGGCGCACCGGCGGGCGCACTCCAGCCTATCCACTGCATGCCGAAGCCGCCCGCCCACAGGACCGCGGTGACTGCGACAACCGCTATTCTGCGCGGACGGACAATTTCCAGACCGGACAAACGCGGAATGCAGACCAGCAGCGCGCCGGCGGTAAACGCCAGCATCCATGACACCCCGAACACCCCGAATACCGGCGCATAACCGGACAATGGCGCAGCCAGCGGTGCTCCGAACAGTCCGCCCGGCGTTTGCGAGTAGCCCACAATGAGCCAGGGGAATCCGCTCATGAACCAGCCGCGCAAATACTCGGTCAATACAAACAGCGCCGGTATCGCCGCCAGCGCGATCACCAGGGGAAAATCATGCAGTTGCGCGTGCAGGCGGCGAACCAGCATGCCGGCCAGCAGCGGGAACAGCGACAGATAGGCGCAGAAAATCAGTATGGCGAACGCGGCCATTGGCGCCGGCATATTGCCGTAGACGTGCAGGCTCACATACAGCCAGGAAACACCGCACAGAAAAAATCCAAGCCCCCAGAGGAATCCGTGCCACGCAGCCTGTCGCTTCGTTCCGGCGCGGAACCAGAGCGCAAACAGGCCGGCCAGCGAAACGATCAGCAGCGGCCACAGATGAAACGGCGCGAAGCCCGCCACCCCGATGGCGCCCAGGACAGCTGCCGACAATGCGCGCACTACGCTAGACCGCATGCTTCGCGGCTCGGTCTCGTCTGTTTGCGCTGTCTCCGGCGAACAGTTTCATCGCCCGGCGGCTAGACGGTCTGCGCATTTTCCGCCTGCACCATCGGCAGCCTTTCCACCAGCAGCGAATGCACCATGCGGCTATCGGCGCGCAGCACCGCGAATTTGAATCCGTTGAAGGTGACCACGTCGCCGCGCTTGGGTACGCGACCGAACTGATTGGTCACCAGGCCGCCGACGGTATCGAAATCCTGATCGGAAAATGTGACGCCGAAGTGCTCGTTGAAATCCCCGATCTCCGTCACCGCCTTGACGCGGAAGCGGCCGGCCTTGTCGGGAATGATGTTGTCCTCGGTTTCATCGAAATCGTATTCATCCTCGATGTCGCCGACAATCTGTTCAAGCACGTCTTCAATGGTGACCAGGCCGGCCACGCCGCCGTATTCGTCAACCACGATGGCGATGTGGTTGCGGTTTTCCTTGAATTCGCGCAGCAGGATGTTAAGCCGCTTCGATTCGGGCACAAACACGGCCGGGCGCAACATATCGCGCACATCGAAGGCCTCGGCATTGGCGTAGTAGCCCAGCAAATCCTTGGCCAGCAAAATGCCGATCACATTGTCCTTGCCGTTTTCGTAAACCGGGAAGCGCGAGTGCGCGGTTTCCATGACGAATGGAATGAACACGTCCGGTGCATCTTCGACATTGATCATGTCCATTTGCGAGCGCGGGATCATCACATCGCGCGCCTGCATTTCCGAGACCTGCATGACGCCCTCGATCATCGACAGCGCCTCGGCGTCCAGCAATTGTTTTTCGTGTGCGCCGTGCAGCAGTTCGACCAGTTGGTCGCGGTCTTCCGGCTTGCGCAGCAACAGGGAAGACAGGCGCTCTAGCAGCGAGCGCTTGGGGGAATCGTCCATGGAGTTAAATCAGAATTGCGAGAAGTTCACTTTATCACATCGCTGTTTTTGACCGCGTTTCAGCGGCATTACAGCGCATTGATACTGGCCTGACAGATTATAGATAAGGATTCGGATAGCCCAGCGCGGCCAGCAATTTCACTTCGCGGGCTTCCATGATCCCGGCCTCTCTTGCCTTCTCATGATCGTAGCCCGCAAGGTGCAAGGCGCCGTGGATGGTCATGTGCGCATAGTGTGCTTTCAGCGGCTTCCCTTGCTCGCGCGCTTCGCGGGCCACCACGGGCGCGCACAGGATGATATCGCCCAGTAACGGCGGGGCCCGGGTTTTGCCCTCATGGTAGACAAAGGTCAGTACATTGGTTGCGTAGTCCTTGCCGCGAAACGCGGAATTGAGATTGCGTCCTTCGGCAGCATTGACGATGCGCAGAGCCAGCTCGGCATCGCGGTCAAGCGCCGCCGCAATCCATTTGCGGAACGCCCGGGCATCGGGGATATTCGGCAGGCGACTCACGATCTGAATATCGAGACTGATATTGGCGGGCATGGCTGTCTACACCTTGATCGATGCGTCGCGCGCCAACGCAAGCAGCTTTGCGTATTGGGCGACAACATAGTCGTCGCTCAGCGCCATCAGATTTTCGCCGACATAAATTTCCAACGCGCTCCAGCCGGGCAGGTCGGTCGCGCGCGGCGCGCCCAGCCAGCACTTTTCTTCCGCCGCAATGTGGTCGCGCGCAGCTTCAAGCGCAGCGACTGCAACGGGGAAATGCAGATGCAGCATATTTGCCTGCGGCACATCCGGATTCACGCCCACTTGTTCCATGCCTGTCATGGCCTTGGCAAATGCCTGGGCGCGCCCGAAATAGGCCGGCATGCGTGCGAGGCGCTCATCAAACCGCATCGCCGCACTGGCCACAAAGGGCAGCATTTGCACCAGATTGCCGCCATGGCGGCGCTGCCAGATACGCGCCTCGGCGATGAAACCCGCATCGCCTAGCAAGATGGCGCCGGCCATTCCGCCGATACCCTTGTAAAACGAAACATAAACCGAGTCGAAGCCCGCACAAATTTCCGCATAGCTCCTGTTTTCATAAAACGCGCGGCTTTCCCAAAGGCGCGCGCCATCAAGACAGAGCTTGATCCCGCGCTCGCGGCACGCTTGCTTGATCGACTCCAGCTCATCCCAGACTGGCAGCTGTCCGCCGATCTCGCGCGCCGGCAGCTCGACGATAAGTGCTGAAATGGTCTGCGCAAGTTCGACAATGTGCCGGCCGGCGAGCGGGGCACTTCGGGGGCCGATTTGCACCCCTTTGAGCTGGTGCAGAAAGGCATAGCCCTGTTGTTCATGCAACTCGAGGTGGCAAGTCGGATGCATGCCGAACACGGGCGTCTTCGCTCGCTCAGACCAGATGCGCAGCGCAATCTGCTGGGCCATGGTGCCGCTGGGCATGAATACAGCCGCCGGTTTGCCGAGCAGCGATGCGATCTTCTGCTCGAATTCGTTGATGAGCCTGCCACTGCCATAAACATCGGCGTCGTAGCCTTGGGCGCGACACCACTCGCCGACGGCGATCAGTTCGACGCCGGGAGAAGCGGACGGATGACCCGGGATGACGGTAGTACAGTTCCGCCTCAGTGCGGCGCCGGGTGCCGGAGCATAAGCCATGGCCTAGCGCAGATTCCGGTTGTGCGCCTCGTAGGCGGTGACGATCGACTGCACCAGCGGGTGCCGCACCACATCATTGGCCTGGAAAATCGTGAAGCCGATGTCGCGAATGCCGTGCAGCACATTGCGCGCATCGATCAGGCCGCTTTGCGTGCCGTGGCGCAGATCGACCTGGGTGACGTCGCCGGTAATCACGGCCTTGCTGCCGAAGCCGATGCGGGTCAGGAACATTTTCATCTGCTCGGGCGTGGTGTTCTGCGCCTCGTCGAGAATGATGAAGGAATGGTTCAGGGTACGGCCGCGCATGAAGGCCAAGGGGGCGATCTCGATCTGGCTGCGGTCGAACATGCGCTGCACCTTGTCGAAGCCGAGCAGATCGTAAAGCGCGTCATACAGCGGGCGCAGATAGGGATCGACCTTCTGCGAAAGATCGCCGGGCAGAAAACCCAGGCGCTCGCCCGCCTCCACCGTTGGGCGGGTCAGCAGAATGCGTTTGACCTGATCGCGCTCGAAAGCGTCGACCGCGCACGCGACGGCCAGATAGGTCTTGCCGGTACCGGCGGGGCCGACGCCAAAGGTGATGTCATTGGTCTGCATTTGCCGGATGTATTGCGCTTGGCGGTCAGTGCGCGCGCGCAGGTCGGGACGGCGAGTATGCAGGGCAAAATTGTCCGGCGCGTTCTCCGGATCTTCAGCGGCCTGGTTTTGCGTGCGCGCGGGACGCGCTCCTGCGGCATCTGCGCTGGCACGCTGGCGACTCAATTCAAGCAATCCCAGTTGAATTTCTTCAAGGCTCAAACTGCGGCTGGCGCGTGCATAGAACTTGTTGAGCGCCTTGGCCGCAAGGTCGATTTTTTCACGCTCGCCTGAAATGCTGAATTTTTCCCCGCGGCGCGCAATCGACACCTCAAGTGTCGCCTCGATCTGGCGCAGATTGGCATCCAGGGAACCGCACAGTGTCGCAAGCTTGCGATTGTCGACAGGAGTCAGGCTGAATTCCAGCGACGGCGATTTCATGCGCGTCATGCCGCAATCGTTTCTGCAGTGACGATTTCACCGCGCAAGGTGAAGTGCATCGCCTGGGTGATGGCGACATCCACAAAACTGCCGATCAACCGCCGGTTGCCCGGAAAATTCACCACGCGATTGTTGCCGGTGCGGCCCATCAGTTCGGTTTCGTCTTTGCGCGAAACGCCTTCGACCAGCACGCGCTGGGTGCCGCCGATCATGGCATTGGAAATCGCCGTCGCCTGCCCTTCAAGCACCTGCTGCAGGCGCTGCAGGCGCTTAAGCTTGATTTCGTAGGGCGTGTCGTCATGCAGGCTGGCCGCCGGCGTGCCGGGACGACGCGAATAGATGAAGGAAAAGCTGCCGTCGAAGCCGATGTCTCCCACCAGTTTGAGCGTTCTCGCAAAATCTTCATCGGTCTCACCGGGAAAGCCGATGATGAAATCGCTGCTGATCGAGATATCCGGGCGTACCGCGCGCAGGCGCCGGATGATCGACTTGTATTCCATCACGGTGTAATTGCGCTTCATCGCCGCCAGGATCCGGTCGCTGCCGGCCTGAACCGGCAGGTGCAATTGCGAAACCAGCTTGGGCAGTTTGCCGTAAGCATCGATCAGCCGTTGCGTGAATTCCAGAGGATGCGAGGTGGTGTAACGAATGCGCCCGATCTGCGGTATGGCGTGGATGGCGCCCAGCAGCAGGGCAAAGTCGGCGCGCTCGCCGTCCGCCATTTCACCGATGTAGGCATTGACGTTCTGGCCGAGCAGGGTGACTTCCTTGACGCCCCTGGCGACCAGATCCTTGATTTCTGCCATTACGCCGTCGAACGAGCGCGAAATTTCCTCGCCGCGGGTATAGGGCACGACGCAGAAACTGCAGTATTTGGAGCAGCCTTCCATGATCGAAACAAAGGCGGTAACGCCCTCGATTCGCGCCGGCGGCATATGGTCGAATTTTTCGACTTCGGGAAACGAGATGTCGACCTGCGAGATACCGGAAGCGCGCTTGGCCGCGATCATCTGCGGCAGGCGATGCAAGGTCTGCGGGCCGAACACCAGGTCGACATAAGGCGCGCGCTTGACGATCACCTCGCCCTCCTGCGAGGCCACGCAGCCGCCGACACCGATCATGAGGCCTGGTTTGGCATCCTTGAGCTCGCGCAGGCGGCCCAGATCCGAAAATACCTTCTCCTGCGCTTTTTCACGCACCGAGCAGGTGTTGAGCAGGATCATGTCCGCGTCCTCGGCCCGGTCGGCTTTCTCGTAGCCCTCGAAAGCATTAAGGACATCGGCCATCTTGTCCGAGTCGTACTCATTCATCTGGCACCCGAAGGTCTTGATGAACAATTTCTTGGCAGGCGCTTTGATTGATGCGGTCATGCGAGGCTCCTGGATCACGGGGAATAGCCCGGGCAGGTGGTGCGGTTAAATTCGGTGAAAGCCTTCAGAAGCGGAGCGAGAGGCCTGAAGTTGGCAAGGAGCAACGGAATCGGACTTGTGCCCGATGAGTAGCGCAGTTGACAAATTCGGGCCTCGCAGCCCGCTTATGATGGCTTAACGAACAAAAGGCCGCGTCAAGCGGCCTTTTGGAGTGTTCTGGTGGCCAATCCCTGATTCGAACAGGGGACCTGCGGATTATGATTCCGTCGCTCTAACCGGCTGAGCTAATTGGCCATGCTGGCTACGGCAAGCAGTGCACCGCAACAAGGGGGCGAATTCTGGCATCCACCCATGGGTTTGTCAACCGATAGTGTCGATTTTACCACCGGAATGAATGCATTAACTCAATGTTTAATATACACATTCTATGAAAACATCGGTGCTCGAAAAAATTACTTGACCCAAGGTCTTGACTTTCATGTTGCGCCGCAGCATAGTTTGCGCCGCGCGGGATCCTGGATCCTGCATCATCCCCGCGCAGATGTCGCGAAGCCGGCAAAGCATCCAATACAAGCGCGCCTCCGATCATCCGACCGCTCATCGTGCATTCATTCCTACTTCGCGGCGCACCTCGAACCGCCTGTACCTCGACACCGACTCCCCTGTCGGCATCACTGATTTTGTCTCGCGCACCGGCAAAGATGACAGCCGCGGACGCCCGCCGATACGGTATGCACAAAAGCGCATACTTGCCGCGGTTGCAAACCACGCACGCCACTGCCCGCTGATTGCCACGAATTGCAAAGGCAACTTTCCGTTATGAAGAACAACTCCAATAAAAAACTTGGCGCACTTACCATTGGCGCCATCGGCGTCGTGTTCGGCGACATCGGCACCAGCCCGCTGTATGCCCTGAAGGAATCATTCAATCCCGCGCACGGCATCCCGCTGAATGAGTCGACAGTGCTGGGCATTCTCTCGCTGATGTTCTGGTCGTTGATGACTCTGGTAACCGTCAAGTATCTGGTGTTCATGATGCGGGCGGACAACAAGGGCGAAGGCGGAATCCTGGCCCTGACCGCGCTGGCGCAGCGATGCTACCGGGCCAGTTCGCGCGGCCGCTGGGTCGTATCCGTGCTGGCGATCTTCGGCGCATCCATGTTCTATGGCGACGGCGTGATCACGCCGGCCATCTCGGTGCTGTCCGCCGTCGAGGGCCTGAAAGTGGTTTCGCCGGCGCTGGATAAGTTCGTCCTGCCGCTGTCGATCGGCATCCTGATCGCACTGTTTGCAATCCAGCGCCACGGCACCGGCACCATCGGCAAATTCTTCGGTCCGACGATGGTCGTGTGGTTTTTCATTCTCGCTACCGCCGGGCTCGTGCAGATCGCGCAAAACCCGCATGTGATCAAGGCCATCAACCCCTATTACAGCTTCGAATTCCTGTTCGAGCATCGCTTCGCCGCGTTTGTCACCCTGGGGTCGGTAGTGCTGTGCGTGACCGGCGGTGAGGCGCTGTATGCGGACATGGGTCACTTCGGCAAACGACCGATTCGCATCGGCTGGTTTTCGCTGGTATGGCCGGCCTTGCTGCTGAATTATTTCGGCCAAGGCGCCCTGCTGCTCGACAACCCGCAGGCGGTGTCGAATCCCTTCTATCTGATGTTCCCGAACTGGGCCCTGCTGCCGATGATCTGCCTCGCCACGGCAGCGACGGTGATCGCCTCGCAGGCCGTGATTTCGGGCGCCTTCAGCCTGACCAAGCAGGCGATCCAGTTGGGCTACCTGCCGCGTTTTGCCATCCTGCATACCAGCGACAAGGAGGCCGGCCAGATTTACGTGCCTTTCATCAACTGGATCATGTTGGTCGCCATTATTGTGCTCGTGGTCAGTTTCAAGACCTCGGATGCCCTGGCCAGTGCCTACGGCATTGCAGTCACCCTGACCATGCTGATCGACACCCTGCTGCTGTTCATCGTGATGAAGCGCATCTGGCGCTGGAATCCGACCTTCGCGCTGGTGCTGACGACCATCGTGGTCGGCAACGATGTGATGTTCCTGGGTGCCTGCCTGCTGAAAGTGGCCGACGGCGGCTGGTTCCCGCTGCTGATGGGCGCCACCATGTTTACCATCATGAGCACCTGGCACCGGGGACGCGCCATCGTCCGCAAGATCACCAAGGACAGCGCCATGCCGCTGAAGCTGTTCGTAGATTCCATTGCCTTGAGTCCGCCGCACAAGGTGCCCGGCACCGGCGTTTTCCTGACGGTGAATCCCGATGGCGTGCCCAATGCGATGCTGCACAACCTGAAGCACAACAAGGTGCTGCATGAGCGGGTGATCATTCTCTCGGTGGTCACCGAGGACATTCCCTATGTGCCTAAGGAAGACTATGTGTGGATCGAGGACCTGGGACACGGCTTCTGGAAAATCACCGGGCACTACGGCTTCAAAGAGCAGCCCGATATTCCTTCCATGCTCGGCGCCTGCAAGCTGCAGTCGATGAGCTTCGACATGATGGAAACCAGCTTCTTCATCAACCGCGAAACCCTGATTGCCACGCCGAACAACGGCGGCATGGCGATGTGGCGTGAGCATCTGTTCGTGTGGATGTCGCACCTTGCCGGCAAGGCTTCGGATTATTTCCGCATCCCGACCAATCGCGTGGTGGAGCTGGGTACCCAGGTCGAGATCTAGCTCGGAATCGATTTTGAAACTCTAGCATTGGCGCGGATTTCGGAGCGTTTTTGCCCCGGAAGCCGCGCCAAATGGCGTCCTACGTTTTCATCTCGTGGCGTCCGCGGTCCGCCGAGGTCTATTAACGCCTTAGACGTTGAAGCGGAAATGCATGACATCGCCGTCCTTGACGATATATTCCTTGCCTTCCAGACGCATCTTGCCGGCTTCCTTGGCCCTGGCTTCGCCGCCCAAAGTAACAAAGTCGTTGAACGCGATCACCTCGGCGCGAATGAAGCCGCGCTCGAAATCGGTGTGAATCACACCGGCCGCCTGCGGGGCGGTTGAGCCCTTGTGGATGGTCCAGGCGCGCACTTCCTGCACGCCGGCGGTGAAATAGGTTTCGAGGCCCAGCAGGGTATAGGCCGAGCGGATCAGGCGGTTGAGACCCGGCTCGGTCATGCCGATGTCCGTCAGGAAGACGGCCTTGTCTTCGTCGCTGAGGTCCGAGATTTCCGATTCGATCTTGGCGCAAATCGCCACCACCGGCGCGCCTTCAGCCGCCGCATGCTCAAGCACTTTGCTCAGCAAGGGATTATTCTCGAAACCGCCTTCAATCACATTGGCCACATACAGCACCGGTTTGGCGGTGATGAAGCAGAGCTGCTTGATCAGCGCCTGCTGATCGCGATCGAGGCCCATGCTGCGCACCGGTTTGCCCTGATCGAGATGCTTCATCAGCGGCTCCAGAATCGCCACCATCTTGATCGCTTCCTTGTCGCCGGCGCGCGCCTGTTTCTGAAAGCGGTGCAAGGCCTTCTCACCGGTACCCATATCGGCGAGCGCCAGCTCGGTATCGATCACGGCGATATCCGACAACGGGTCGACCCTGCCGGCGACGTGAATCACATTCGGATCATCGAAGCAGCGCACCACGTGCGCAATCGCGTCGGTCTCGCGGATATTGGCCAGGAACTGGTTGCCAAGGCCTTCTCCTTTCGAGGCGCCTGCCACAAGGCCGGCGATATCGACAAACTCGACGATTGCCGACTGGATTTTCTTCGGGCTGACTATTGCCGCCAGTTGCGCGAGGCGCGGGTCTGGCACCTCGACGATGCCGATATTGGGCTCGATCGTGCAGAAGGGATAGTTTTCCGCCGCGATTCCCGCCTTGGTGAGCGCATTGAACAGGGTTGATTTGCCCACATTGGGCAGGCCGACAATTCCACACTTCATTTCGGTTCTTTCTTTTCGCTGATGTCGTTCGAGGCTGCGTTCGGTTTGGTGCTTGGCCTGGTCTCCGGTTTCTCGCCGGATTTGGCCTTGGCAGGCGCGTCCTTCGTATGCAGCCTGAGCATGGCGGCCTCCATATCGCCATTGGCCATCGCAGGCCATACGTCGAGCGCGCGCTTCATGGCGTCTTCAATAGCGCGTGCATCCGCCGCATCCGGCCGATGCAACACATAATCAACCACTTCGGGACGGTCCATGCTGCCGCCAAGCTTGCCGGCCAACTCGCGCGGATGGCCGATACCCAGGCGCAGGCGCCAGAAGTCGCGGGTGCCCAGATGGCCGACGATATCCTTGATGCCATTGCTGCCGGCGGCGCCGCCGATTTTCATTTTCACCCCGCCCGGCGGTAGGTCCATTTCATCATGCGCCACCAGAATTTCCTCGGGCTCGATCTGGTAGAACTTGGCGAGTGCGCCCACCGACTGACCGGAGCGGTTCATGAAGGTCGATGGCTTCAGCAGCCACACGCTGCCCGCCTTGGCAACATCGCCATGAAACTTCGATTCCTTGCCAAACGTGGTGCCAAGCTCGCGTGCGAGCGCATCCAGCCACCAGAAGCCGGCGTTGTGGCGGGTCCGTTCATATTCACGGCCGGGATTACCCAGGCCAACTACGAGTTTGATAGGAGCGCTCATCATATTTCTGACGCAATTTTTCCAGGACCATCAATGGAGGCGGCGAAGAGGCCCCGCGGGAACAGGCGGATGCAATCGACGACAGCATCGCCGCTTGTCGGCACAAATAAAAATGCCCGCCGCACCGCGACGGGCATTTCGAATATGCAACGCGACAGCAAAGCGGATTACTTTTTGTCTTTCCCGCCCTTGTCGTCTTTTTTCTCCTCTTCCTTGACCTTTTGGTTCGCAGCCGGCACATCGGCGGCAGACACGGCCGGCGCGGCTACTTCCTCGGCAGCGACGGCGCGCGGGATGATGATCGTCGCCACGGCAGGATCATCGCCACGCTTGGTCACGGCCTCAACGCCGGCCGGCAGCTTCAGGTTCGAGATGTGGATCGAGTGCCCGGCGGCGAGGTCCTTCAGATCGACTTCGATGAATTCCGGCAGGTCTTTCGGCAGACAGGCGATATCGAGCTCGTTCAGGACATGGGAAACCATGCCGCTGGAAATCTTGACGCCCGGGGCGATGTCGGCGTTGATGAAATGCAGAGGCACTTTCATGTGAATCTTGCGATCCGCCGCCACGCGCTGGAAATCGACGTGCATGACGATCTGCCGGAACGCGTGCATTTGCACGTCGCGCAGCAGCACCTGTTGCTTCTTGCCGTCGAGTTCCATGTCCAGAATGGAGGCGTGAAACGCTTCCGAACGGAGCTTGTGGTAAATATCGTTATGGTCGAGTTCGATGACGGTGGCGTCGGTGCCGCCGCCGTAAACGATGCCCGGTACCTTGTCCGCGCGACGCAGGCGGCGGCTCGCACCAGTGCCCTGTACTTTGCGCGTTTCAGCTTTGATGGTGATTTTCATGATGACTCCAATTACATGCCGCAGACTGCGCGGCGGTTAAGGGCAATTCGCGACCAAATTGCCCGGGATGCCTGTTGATTCAATATCGGACAGTGAAACACAGGCAGGTTTGCAACAGCTTCAAAATCGTTAATCCGTAAACAGCGAACTTACCGACCCGCCCTCGGCAATGCGGCGTATCGTTTCCGCCAGCAATTCGGCGGTGCCAATCTGGCGAATCTTCTTGCAGGCCACCGCTTCCGGTTTCAGCGGAATCGTATCGGTCACCACCAGCTCGTCGATCACCGAGGCTTCAAGCCGCTCGATCGCCGGGCCCGACAGCACCGGATGCGTACAGTAAGCCAGCACCTTCGAGGCGCCGCGCTCCTTCAATGCCCGCGCCGCTTCCGACAGGGTACCCGCCGTATCCACAATGTCGTCCATGATGAGGCAAGTACGGCCTTCCACATCACCGATGATATTCATCACCATCGACACATTCGCCCGCGGACGACGCTTGTCGATGATCGCCAGATCCGCATCGAGCTGCTTGGCGATCGCCCTGGCGCGCACCACGCCGCCCACATCGGGTGAGACCACAATCAGATTCGGGTAGTCATGTTTCCACACATCGCCCAACAAGATCGGCGTGGCGTAGATATTGTCCACAGGTATGTCGAAAAACCCTTGGATCTGGTCCGCGTGCAAATCCATTGTCAGCACACGGTCCACCCCCACGCCGGTCAGCATGTTTGCCACCACCTTGGCCGAAATCGCCACCCGCGCCGAGCGCGGCCGGCGGTCCTGCCGGGCATAACCAAAATAAGGGATCGCCGCCGTGATGCGCGCCGCACTGGAACGCTTCAGGGCATCGGCCATCACCATGATTTCCATCAAATTGTCATTGGTCGGCGCGCAGGTCGATTGCAATATGTAGGCGTCCTTGCCGCGGACGTTCTCCATGATCTCGACCATCACTTCACCATCGCTGAACTTTGCGACCTTGGCGCGACCCAGTTGCGTCCCCAGCAGCTTGGCCACTTCCTTGGCCAGCTTCGGGTTCGCGCTACCTGCAAACACACTTAAGTTATCAAAGGACACGCCGGATCCCGCTGAGCCAATCGATTTAAGTTCTATTGGCAAACCCGGGCCTTGCGCTAACTGCTGCGCCGAGCCGGGCGGTTGCCATCGTTAAGTGGCTGGGGAGGTAGGGATCGAACCTACGAATGCCGGAATCAAAATCCGGTGCCTTACCACTTGGCGACTCCCCAAACTCTTCCATTGCGCCAAGGGTGCGTCAAATTGAGCACTCGCTAGGCGGCAACGCTATTGCCACGGATGTCGGTCAAGTCCGCGTGCAATGAATCCCTGGTATTCCGGCGAAAGTTTGTCGAAAGCGTCGCGGGCATCAGCCTCGGATTGGAAGGCGGCGAAAACGCTTGCCCCCGATCCAGTCATGCGTGCGCCAAAAACCGATTTGGCACTCGCGGATTGCAGCGCAGCGAAATAGCGCGCAACCACCGGAAACGCTTTCAAAACAACGGGTTGCAGATCGTTTCGATAATCCGCCAGCCGCATCGCTGAAAAGTCCGCTATTTTGAGGGGGATCGTGTCTCTTGTCAATTCTGGCGAGGCAAAAACAGCCGGGGTGGGCACGCTGACGGGTGGGGTCAGCACCAGATACCACCATGCCGGTAAGGAGATCGTACTGAGCTTCTCGCCCACGCCTTCGGCAAGGGCGTTGTGGCCAAACAGGAAAAACGGCACATCGGCCCCCAGCGCCAGACCCAACTCGCTCAGTCTGGCGCGCGACATGCCGAGGCCCCAGAGATGATTGAGTGCCAGCAGTGTCGTGGCCGCATCCGAGCTGCCGCCCCCGAGCCCGCCCCCCATCGGGATGCGCTTCGCCACCGAAATCCCGCAGCCGCGGCGAGTGCCGGCTTCATGTTGCAACAGCTTGGCGGCGCGGACCACCAGATCATCCGCCTCGGCGACACCGGTCAGCGTGGATATCCTCCGCACCTGCCCGTCGTCGCGCAACGCAAACTGCAACGTATCGGCATAGTCAATCAAGGCGAACGCGGATTGCAGCAAATGGTAGCCATCCGCCCGGCGGCCGATGACTTGCAGGAACAGATTGAGCTTGGCCGGCGCGCTGACGGACAGGATGGGGCCTGCATTCATGTTCACAGAGCCCGCCATTCATCGACGACGAGACGGATGGTGATGTCGCCCTTCACCGCCGTCAGCCGCGCCGCATAGCGAAAAACAGTGTCCGGTCGCTCGGGAACGGCGGCACTTTGCATGCGCTCGGCAGTCACCCGCCAGATACTGCCGTCGCGCAAGCGCAATTCACGTGGCTCGCCGTCGTTAAGTCCCACGCCCTGAACCCATTGCCCGATCTCGCCAGTATCAAGCGCGATGCCCAAAAACGATTCGGTAAGTATGCCCAACGACTCCGCGGTGAGGACGTCCTTCCCCTGACGCAAGGTGGCAATACCGCCGTCGATCTGGGACACCTCTGCAAGCTGCGAGCCGAATGGCGTGAAGAATTGCAGCCGCTCTTCATGCTGATCTTTCCGCCAAACCAGTTTGACTGAATCGAGCCGCTCACCCGCGCGTATGCTGAGGCGGCCGCTCAGCAAAAATCGGGATGTGACGGAGGCATTCGCGATGGACGCGGTATTCGCCGGCGGCAACGTCTCGCAGGCATTCAGCAGCCACGCCATCAGCACCAGACTCATCGCGGCAAGCGCCCGCTTGCCGCTCAAAATCGCCGGCGGTTGCATTACGGCCGATATTTTTCGAGCAACACCGTCAGGGAATCGTTGCCGGGACTTTCCAGCAATGCGGCGCGCCACAGTTTCTGCGCCTCCTCGCGCTGCCCGCTCACCCACAGAACCTCGCCCAGATGCGCGGCAATTTCCGGATCGCGCCGCGACTGGTAGGCCTTCCTGAGTGTGGCCAGGGCCGCCTCGGTGTTGCCCAGACGAAACTGCACCCAGCCCATGCTGTCCTGAATGAAGGGATCATCGGGGGCCAGCGAGAGCGCCTTCTGGATCAACGTCTGCGCTTCACCGAGCCTTTTATTGCGTTCGGCAAAGGTATAGCCCAATGCGTTATAGGCGTGCGCATAATCCGGCTTGAGCTTGATCACCTGCTGCAGATCCGATTCAAGCACGTCCAGCCGGTCCAGCTTGTCGGCCACCATGGCGCGATCATAAAGCAGTTCCACAGAATCGGGCGTCTTGTCCAGCGCGCTGCTGAGCACCGCATAGGCCTCGCTGAACGCCTTGGCGTCGCGCAGCAACTGCGACTCCGCCAGAATCAACTGGGTGCGCACTTCGGGCGAATCATCTTCAGATTCTTGTGCGTCTTGCAGGAATCTCCGGCCAGTCGCCATGCCGTCACGCCTGGCCAACAGTGTCGCGGTCTTCAGCTTGGCGCTGACAAAGTATTCGCCCTCGCCCACACGTCGGTACCAACCCAGTGCGGCCTCTTCCTCCTTGCGCGCTTCCGCCACCACACCGAGATTGAACAGCACCGGGTTGGGGTCGCGCGGCTTCAATTCAAGCGTACGTTTCAGCTGTTTGTCCGCTTCCACATAGTCTTCAAGCTGCTGCGAAATCAACGCAATGGCATAAGGGATTTCCGCATCATTCACGGCATCGCGCAGATTATCGCGGTCGATGCGCCTGAATTCCTCGCGTGCCTGTTGATAGGCCTTCTTCGCCACCAGCAGACGCGCGTAGGCGAGACGCACGTCCTTGGCGTCATCATGCGCATTCAGAAAGTCGCCAAGCACCCGCATCGCAGACGCATCGGACGACTCGCGCAAAATCTGCGCCTTCAATAGCGCCGCTTTCGACCATCCCGCCTTGAGCCGGATCGCTTCGTCAATCTCAGTCAGTGCGCGCTTGTTGTCGGCTACAAATAGCGCCACCTGCGCCAGCGCAAAATGCGATTCGGCAAGCCGCGGATACGGCTTCGCCAATTCCTGCATGGCGGCATCGAGTTTTGCCTTGTCGGGGAAACGCGCCAGCACCGGCGGAATCTGCATGAACAGCATTGCGGCCTTGCCTGGTTCGGCAAGCCAGCGTGCAAATGTCGCCTTGGTGCTTTCGAGGTCAACGCCCGCCAGGCGGCTCAGCACCTGCCTCGCCAACTGCGAATCCGGCTCCAGCTGCAGCCACAACTCGGTCGCCTCCCGGGCCTGTTCCATATTCCGGGACTGAAACGCCAGTTCGGTCGCGCGCCTGGCGAGACGGGGGTCATGAGCCTTCCTGGCCAGATCGAGCATGCCGTCAAAGGCGAGCGCAAATTCGCCCCGCTGGCTGGCGATTTCCGACAGGAAATACTCGCACAGGAATTGCTCGCTCTTATCCCTGCTGGCACAAGACTCGTTGCCTGCTACGGGCTGTCCCTGACTGCGGCTGGCCACGTGAGCCGGCAATTGCTGCGTTTTCACGGCAGAAGGGGCCGGCGGCGATTGCGCCATTGTCCCCACGGGCGAGATAGCAAGTACGGCCAGGCAGGCAGTCCGGATCAAACGTTTCATTGGGTGTGAACCATCAGGTAAAGGGAATTGGACGGTTATGATAGCCCTCGGTTCCCGCTTCGTCACCACGGCAACGTGCGGCCCATGGCGCACCATGTCACAATTTGTACCCATTCCTGCTCGGTTGGCCTGTTCATGCCTGAACTTCCTGAAGTCGAAACCACGCGCCTGGGTCTGCTGCCACATGTGCAAGGAAAGCGCGTGGCGGAGGTAACTGTGCGCGAGCACCGCCTGCGCTGGCCGGTACCGCCCGATTTGACAAAAAACCTGTTCGGTTCAACGATAGAAACCATTTCGCGGCGTGGCAAATACCTGCTTTGGACCTGCGAGAAAGGCCGCAGTAGCGGTTTTCTGTTGAGTCACCTGGGCATGTCCGGAACCCTGCGCGCGCTGGCTGTCAGCGAGTCAGCCGCCAGACACGATCATATCGACATTCGTCTCGACGGCGGACCGCTGATCCGCTACACCGATCCGCGCCGCTTCGGCGCCATGCTCTGGATCGCCGGTCGCCAACCGCACCATCCGCTGCTGGACATGCTTGGACCGGAACCGCTTTCCGAGCAATTCACCGCGACGCATCTGTACACCATGTCTCGCGGGCGTTCGGTCAGCATCAAGGAGTTCGTGATGAATGGCCGCATCGTGGTAGGCGTTGGCAATATCTACGCCGCCGAGTCGCTCTATCGCGCCGGAATTCACCCGGCCCGGGCCGCCGGCAAGATTTCGCTGGCCCGCTATCAACGTCTGGTTGACGCTATCCGCGACACCCTGGGCGCCGCGTTGCGTGCCGGCGGCTCCAGTCTGCGGGATTACGTAAAGACCGATGGCGAGTTGGGCTACTTCCAGATTGACGCCTTCGTTTATGGGCGTGAGGGCCTGGCATGCCGCGTATGCGCCACACCCATCCGCTCGATCGTGCAGGGGCAGCGCACTACATTTTTCTGTCCCGCTTGCCAGCATTGATTGAGATAATAGCGGAATGAATCAAAAGCACGCCATCACCGAGCGCCTAGCCAGCTTGCAGTCCTGGCGTTATGGACTGGAGACGCAGTTGGCACGCATTGCCGACGCCCTGCGCGAGGCGGGCTTCATGACGCGAGATGCACAGCTGAGGCTTGACGAGCTGCAGCTTCGCGTCAAGCATGAACGCGTCACCATCGCGTTCGTGGCCGAGATTGCGCGCGGCAAATCGGAATTGATCAATGGCCTGTTCTTTTCGGACCTGGGCCGCCGATTGCTGCCCGCCGGTCTCGGACGCACCACCTGCTGCGTGACCGAGCTGCGTTTCGACCGCGATATGGCAACCGGTATCCGGTTGCTACCGATCGAGACGCGCGAAAGCCCGCGCCGGTTTTCAGACTTGTACGCCGACGCCGGTCAGTGGCGTTCGGTCGGATTCTCCGCCGACGATGCGGCTTCCGTAGCGCGGGCGCTTGCCGCCATGTCGGAAACCAAGCGCATTTCGCTGGCGGAAGCGGTCGCCTGGGGATTGCATGGGCAGGGCATGGGCACATCGGCGGGGCCCAGCGGGGCGACATTTGTAGAGGTGCCGCGCTGGCGCTATGCCATTATCAATTTCCCGCATCCGCTGCTTGACGCAGGGCTGGTCATTATCGATACCCCCGGACTCGCGGCGCTTTCCGCCGAGCCGGAATTGGCGCGCGAGCGGATTCCGCGTGCAGATGCGTTGCTGCTGGTGCTCGACGCGACTGAAGGTGTGACCAAGCCGGATCTGGCCATCTGGAAGGAACATCTTGGCGGCGCCCGCAATATTCGCGAGCGCGAGCTGGACGAAAGCACGCAGGCTCGCATGATCGTACTTAACAAGATTGACGAGCTGCAGCTTGAGACGCAACACGACCCGGCCGATACAAATCGCGAATGGTTGCGCGCACTTGACAAGCGCGTCAAGGATGCTGCCGACCTGCTGCGGGTGGATCCTATTCGGGTGATCCCGGTTTCTGCAAAACTGGGCTTGCTGGGCAAATTGGCCGATGATACCGACAAGATCCTGAAGAGCCGCCTCTATCAACTGGAACGCAGCCTGGTCAGCAATTTGCCGGAGGGTCAACAGGAGGCGCTAACCAAGGAAATAATCTCCACGCTATCCGCCTTGATCGAGTCCGCTCAGGCACAGCTTGATCAGCAGCGCTTCCAGGCCGTAAAAGGCTTGAGCGAGTTGGGCGCAATACGGGCAAAAAACGAAAAGCTGATGGCCGCTCTGGCCACTCACTCCACCGCGACCCAAGATCGCCTCGATGCCACTTTTCACGATCTGCGCGGCGTCAAGGCGATTCACACACGGCTGGCCGAAGAGCTGGCAGCCATCGTGGATATTTCGACCGCCAAAAAGGACATCGAGCGCACCAGACTCGCGATCGCCGGCAGCGTATTGCCAAGCAGCGCGCTCGACAGCTGTAATAAATATTTCGCCCTGACCGAGGAAAAACTCGATGCGATCGAGTTGAAGGTCAACGAAATTCGCACCTTGTTCGGCAGCATCGGCAACAAGATTAGACGGGATTTCGACTTGAGCGGCGTTTATCAGCACGACGCTCATCCTTTCGCGACGCAGCGTTTCCAGACTGAATTATTGAAGGCCCGGGAAAAGGCTGAAACCGAGTTTGGCAAAACAAGCAATCTGTTCATTCGCCGCGGCAGTGCGCTGGCCGACCAGTTTGAGGAAGTGATTGCCAGCCGCGTGTTGCGCATTTTCGAAATCGCCAGTCGCGAGACGGCCACTTGGATGCGCGGCCTGTACGCGACGCTGGAACAGCCCCTGGAGGCATTAAAAGTACGTGAGGAGCAGCGCGCAGAGAGCACCGAAAGGGTCAAGGCAGCCGAACTGGATCTCGCAGAACGCATATCGGAGTTGCAGGCTTATATCGACGTCATCAAGCAAAAGCATGTGATGCTGGCCGATACCAGACAGGGCCTTGAACGTTTTATCGGCTCAAATCTGCAGCGCCACGTACCGGCCGATGTGGATTAAGGCGTCAGATCAGCTGTCGCCCTGGGTCGCGGCATCTATCTTTTTGGCGGCTGCCAAGTCGAGGAATTTAGCGAACAGCTGTTCCTTGGACTCGACAAAGTCCGGGTCAAGCGGGATGCAATCGACCGGGCACACCTCCTGGCATTGCGGCTTGTCAAAGTGTCCGACACATTCGGTGCATTTAACCGGATTGATCTCGTAAATCTCGATGCCCTGATAAATGGCACCATTCGGGCATTCCGGCTCACAGACATCGCAATTGATGCATTCGTCGGTAATTTTCAGTGCCATTTTCGGCCACCGCGATCGACGAATACCCTACGCGCTTGCATGCTCCTCGCCGTCCCGAAAGGGGAAGCAATCTTCAACGGGGCCATTACTTGCCCACCTTGGCGTTGAGTGCAGAGACAACCAGGGGGTGAACGAAATCGCTGACATCGCCGCCCAAAGTGGCGATTTCCCGGACAATGGTTGCAGAGATGAACATGTATTTGTCCGAAGGCGTCAGAAACATCGTCTCCACCCCCGGGTTCAAGCGACGATTCATGCCTGCCATTTGAAATTCATACTCGAAATCCGATACTGCCCGTAAGCCGCGCAAAATCACGCTGGCGCCTTCCGCCTTCAGGAATTCGGAGAGAAGTCCGCCAAAACCGGTAACCTTGACATTCGGGTACGCCGATAGCACGTCCTTGGCTAAACCGACCCGTTCCTCCAATGTAAAGAACGGGCGCTTGGACTGGCTGTGCGCGACGGCGACAATCACTTCACCAAACAGTTTCGCGGCACGCGCAACTAGATCTTCGTGCCCCTTGGTCAGGGGATCGAATGTGCCAGGATAGACGGCGCGAATCATGTGGCTACCTCGTTTGGAATCGACGGAATTTCTGCTCGCGATAGTAGCGCAAAATGTACGGCACCGGCCTGTCCGGCGCGCAGTACTGTCCATCCGCTGCCGGGAAATTGGGCAATAACCTTGACCAGCGGTTCCCTCCACTCGGCGTACACGCGGCCCCCGGGATTCAGGCAATCGCCAAGTTTTGACAGGACCGCCGGCATATAGTCAGACGAAAATGGCGGATCGATGAAGATAACGTCAAACTTGCCATTCAGGATTTCAAGCATCTTGATGGCGTCCTGCGCGATGACTTGGCACTGCGAGGCCCCAAGGCGTTCCTGATTGCGACGCAACGCCTCAATCGCCGAATGCGCACTTTCAACCAGCGTCACCGAATGTGCGCCCCGGGATGCCGCCTCGAAACCCAGCACACCACTGCCTGCAAACAAATCCAGGCAGTGTTTTTCCACCATGGTCTGACCAAGCCAGTTAAACAACGTCTCCCTGACACGGTCCGGTGTGGGCCGCAGTCCAGGGACAGCAGGAAATTCAATGATGCGGCTTCGCCATAAGCCGCCGATAATGCGGACGCGGTTCTGGCTGCGCGAATTGGAAGAGTTGGCTTGTTGCACGCGGCCATGCATTTGAAGTGGTTGCAATCGTGATGTCGGGAGGCTTCATCATACCGCCCCAGGACTTCACCGGACTGTTCCACCCCTGGCTGAATGGGCTGAATTTTGGCTTGCCCCGGGATTGCCGGGCCTATGCCTTAAAATGCAGCATTCCTGATTGCATGAAAGTTTGGCGTGTTTTCGATATTCGGTCCCAAAAAACAGCCGCAGCGAAACGCGGCCGTCCCGCTCACGATAACTGACGCAGCCAAGTCTGAGCAGCCCACGAGCCAGTCGAGCTGGTTATGGCGCCTTAAGGATGGGCTTTCCAAAACACGTGCTTTGCTTGCCAGCGATGTTACGGATCTGTTCCTCGGTCATGACCGGGTGGAGGAATCGCTTTTTGTGGAGTTGGAAGCCATATTGATTTCGTCGGATGTCGGAATTCGGGCGACGACACAACTGATCGGGCGGCTTCGACAGGCCGCCAGCCAAAAAAAAATTGTTGGCGGCCCCGCGCTGCAGGCCGAATTCAAGGCACTGCTGCTTGACCTCGTGCTGCCGCTTGAGCAACCGTTGAATGCCGGTGCCGCCAACCCTTTTGTGATCATGATCGCCGGCGTAAATGGGGCAGGAAAAACCACGACCATCGGCAAACTGGCCAAGTATTTTCAATCTCAGGGCTTGAGTGTGATGCTTGCCGCCGGCGATACTTTCAGGGCAGCTGCGCGCGAGCAGCTCGTAAGCTGGGGCGAACGCAACAATGTCACGGTCATAGCGCAGGATGGGGGTGATTCTGCGGCCGTCATTTTTGATGCCATTCAATCGGCCCGGGCCCGAAAAATCGATGTGGTACTGGCCGACACGGCTGGCCGACTGCCTACGCAATTGCATTTGATGGAAGAGATCAGGAAAGTTAAGCGGGTTATCGCCAAGGCAGATGAGAGTGCCCCGCATGAAATCCTGCTGGTACTTGATGCCAATACGGGGCAAAACGCGGTGACTCAGGTGACGGCCTTTGATGAGGCTTTGCATTTGTCGGGCCTGGTTGTCACCAAGCTGGATGGCACGGCTAAGGGTGGCATGATTGCCGCGTTGGCGGCTGAACGACCCGACCGAATCATCCCGGTGCGCTTTATCGGCATTGGTGAGGCGATCGATGACCTCAGACCCTTTAACGCCCGCGATTTTGTTGATGCACTTTTCTAATCGATTTCAATGATCAGGTTTTCCAATACGGTCAAACGGTACCCCAGCGGCTTCGAAGCGCTAAAGGGTATCTCCATGGGTATCGAGAAAGGCGAGATGGTCGCCATCACCGGCCATTCCGGAGCTGGCAAGTCCACCCTACTGAAACTCGCCGCAGGTATTGAAGTCGCATCACAGGGGAGCGTGCTGGTTGGCAACCAGAATCTGAGCCAACTCAAGGATGCGGGCCTCGCGGTGTTGCGCAGGAATCTGGGCCTGGTGTTTCAGGACCATAAGCTGCTGTTCGATCGCAATGTTTATGATAACGTTGCCCTGCCGTTGTCCATTGCCACCTTCCCACGCGGAGAGATCGGCAAGCGGGTCCGTGCGGCGCTGGACAAGGTAGGCTTGCTTTCACGGGAGAAATCGAATCCCGTCACCCTTTCAGGCGGCGAGCAGCAGCGTCTGTGCATAGCCCGCGCAATCGTCAACCGGCCGGCAATTCTGATTGCTGATGAGCCAACCGGCAATCTTGATCTGGCGTACGCGGCGACGATCATGGACCTGTTCAAATCTTTCAACCAGGTGGGAGTGACCGTTTTGCTGTCGACCCATGATGAGGCCGGTCTGGCGCGCCTCAACTGCAGGCGCGTGCACCTCGATCAGGGGAGACTGGTTGTATGATTTCTTCCTGGTTGGCATCTCATATTCAGGCGGGTGAGCGGGCATTTCGACGTTTGCTGTCGCAACCGCTGGTCAGCGCCTTATCAATTGCGGTCATCGGCATCGCCATCATGTTGCCCCTGGGTCTTTACGTCATTTTCAGTAACGTAAAGGCAGCCACTGCCCGGCTCAACACCGAGCCCAATATCAATGTTTATCTGCAGGTTAGCGCCAAGGATGAAGATACGCACGAGGTGGAAAAGCGCCTTAGGGCGCTGCCCAATGCGGCAAACGTCAAGTTCATTCCACGCGAGTCCGCACTGGCGGAAATGCGGCAGTTGACGGTCGTCTCCGACCTGCTGGCAGGATTGGAAACCAACCCCCTGCCCAACGCATTTGCCATTCAGCCCCAATCACCTGACTTTGTCCTGCTGGAGGCCATGCGCAGCGAGATTTCCGCTATCCCCAAGGTTGATACCGTCGTCATGGACTTCGAATGGGCTCAAAAACTGCAGCGTTTTGCCAGCTTTGCCGAACGAGTGGTCGGCCTGCTGGCTTTAGTGCTTTCATTGGCGGTCATCTTCGTCACCGGAAACACGATTCGACTGCAAATGCTGACCCAGAAGGACGAGATAGAAGTAAGCCTTCTGATCGGTGCAACCAATCGATTCGTGCGACGTCCATTTCTTTACTACGGCGCGGCACAGGGGTTTCTGGCTGGAGTCCTGGCAATCCTTGTGCTAACTGTGCTGATCTGGTGGTCAAGCCAAGAGGTGCATGCACTCACAATCTCATATCACTCTGATTTTTCATTGAAATATTTTACTCTCTCACAGATGCTTGCGGTTGTTATCGCAGCGATAACACTGGGATGGATCGGGGCATTTGTGTCCGTATCCCTTTATCTGAGGCAGCGCACGAACCGTTAGTGCCTTCTAAGGAACTTTTTCATCTATTAGCACTCGAATGTGCCGAGTGCTAAAATTCCCCTGTCGTGCCCGTAGCTCTTCTCGTTTGTGGGAGCAAGGTACAGTTTTGTGGAGGCAAAGGATATATGACCACCGCTACTATCAACTTGCCCGCGCTGAATGTCGCGAGCTTGGAAAACTATATTTCGGCCGTCAACCGAATCCCCTTGTTGACGCCGGAACGAGAACACGAGCTTGGCGTTGCGCTGAAGGAGAGGGGTGACCTCACCGCTGCATCGGAAATGGTGATGTCACATTTGCGCTTGGTGGTATCGATCGCACGCAATTACGCAGGCTATGGCCTGCCGCAAGCGGACCTGATCCAAGAGGGCAATATTGGCTTGATGAAGGCGGTAAAGCGCTTCGATCCCGATCGAGGTGTACGCTTGGTTTCGTTTGCCATGCACTGGATCAAGGCTGAAATTCATGAGTACATCCTGAGGAACTGGCGCATCGTCAAAGTCGCCACCACCAAGGCACAACGCAAACTCTTCTTCAATCTGCGCAGCATGAAACCGAACTTTGGAACACTTTCGCCTTCCGAGGTCAAAGCAGTCGCGCGCCAGCTGAACGTAAAAGAGACGGATGTTTCTGAAATGGAACAACGCCTGTCTGGCCAGGAGATTTCGCTAGAGCCCTTGAATGACGACGATGAAAGCTGGATAAGTCCGATCGCATATCTGCAGGACGCCACCGTGAATCCCCTTGATCGGCTAACCGACATGCAAAAGGATGCCGCGGCAACGGATGGGCTCAAGGCAGCTCTGGATAGCTTGGATGAGCGCAGCCGTCGCATCGTGGAGGCACGCTGGCTGCGTGAAGGCGAGGAGTTGACTTTGCACCAGCTGGCCGATGAATTCGGCGTTTCAGCTGAACGCATTCGTCAAATCGAAGCAAAAGCCATGCAGAAAATGAAGACCTCTCTGGATGGCTACGTGGCAACCCGCTAGTTGCCGCCGGTCAGGTGTCCGTCTACCCAATTGCCAGCAAAGAAAAGGGCGCCTCAGGCGCCTTTTTTTATACTCAAACACCGTCGTTATTGTGCAGCCACAACCTGTATTTCCACTTTATAAGCGGGCTTGGCGAGTTTCGCTTCGACTGTCGCCCGTGGCGGCGCATGGCCTTGCGCTACCCAGGCATCCCAGACCGCATTCATGGCAGGGAAATTCACCATATCGGTAATATAAATGGTGGCGGACAAAATTCTGGTCCTGTCGCTGCCCGCTTCAGCGAGCAACCTGTCGATGGCCGCCAACACCTGTTGCGTCTGGCCTGTAATATCCTGCGCCGGATCATCCGCAACCTGCCCCGCCAAATAAATAGTGCCGTTGTGGACTGCCATTTCAGACAGGCGTTTGCCGACGTGGAAACGTTGAATGGTCATACTCAATCCCCTGGTTAACTAAAGCAGCCGTTGGATATCCGCAGCTATTTTATTCGCCTCCAGCCCGTAATTCACAAACAGGCGGATGCGGCCCTGTGCATCGAATATCAGCGTACCTGCAGTGTGATCTACCGTATAACTGTCGGCCGTTTTGCCCGACACTTTGCGATAGATGATCTTGAAATCCCTGGCAACCTGCGCAGTAGCGGCCTCGTCCCCGGACAAACCCAGAAAAGCTGGATTGAACGAGGGCACGTATTGACTCAGAACTGCCGGTGTGTCCCGCTGGGGATCCACCGTAATAAACAATACCTGAAGGCGCTCGGCATCCTTGCCAAGGAGCTCCATTACCCGCTTCATATCGGATAGTGTGGTCGGACAGACATCGGGACAATGGGTATAGCCGAAAAATATCGCAACCACCTTGCCGTGAAAATCCGCCATTGTGCGCACTTTGCCAGTGTGGTCGACGAGGCGGAAATCTGCACCATAGCCTTGCGCCCCGGTGATGTCCACGGCATTGAAAGGCGATTTTGCGGGCTCGCAGCCTGTAAACAGAAAAATACAGGCAAAGGAAATTGCAGACAGTGCGCGCAGCATGATCGGCATCATTTGGGTAAACGGCTACGGCAACACCAGCACGGCATAATGGTCAATCAGGAGGGCTGCAAACAGGGCCGCCAGATAAAATATCGAATAGGCGAAAGTCTTCTTGGCCAGCGCATCGCTATATGCGATGAGGAGCTTGATGGCGAGAAAAAGAAAATAGGCATTCAGCACCAACACTGACGCCAAGTAGATCATTCCGGCCATGCCTGCGGCCACCGGTAACAAGGTGCATGCGATCAGAATGACGGTATACAGCAGAAGTTGCAGCTTGGTGTAGGCAGCGCCATGAGTTACCGGCAGCATCGGCACTCCTGCCTTGGCGTATTCCTTGGTACGGTAGAGCGCCAATGCCCAAAAGTGCGGCGGCGTCCAGGCAAAAATGATCAGGAAAAGCAACATGGATTCCGGCGACACCATGTTGCTCACTGCCGCCCAGCCCAATATCGGCGGCATAGCGCCGGACGCGCCGCCGATGACGATATTTTGCGGTGTTGCCGGTTTGAGAATGATCGTATAAATCACGGCATATCCGACAAAGGTCGCAAGCGTCAGCCACATGGTGAGCGGATTGACGAACCGGTGAAGCACTACCATGCCAATACCACCGATACTCCCCGCAAGCAGCAAAATCTGCCAGGTTCTGATTGAACCCGTCACGGTGGGCCGCGCACGCGTGCGCGCCATCTTGCGGTCGATCTGCTGCTCGACCAGGCAATTGAACGCCGCCGCGGCTCCGGCCACCAGCCAGATACCAATGGTGGCCATCAGCATGAGGCCCAAGTCCCAGGGCAGACCGGCCGGATACGCCAGCATCATGCCGATGATTGCAGTAAATACAATCAAGGCGTTTACGCGCGGCTTGGTCAACTCCAGGAATTGCACCAGGATATTTGGCTGATTTTGCGCTAATAGTTCCTGCGGCATGCTCAATGACTCATTTCGCCAATCGTAAATTGATAATCAGCAGCCATGCAAACAATATTGCGGCGACCCCGTTATGCGCGACCGCAACGACCAGCGGCAGGCTGAACCAGACATTGCTTACCCCCAATGCAAGCTGGGTCGCGAGTAACACAAACAATACGCGCGCGGCCTTTCTGCCCCCTTGAATGGCATACAAACGCCAGGCGAATCCTCCCACGACCAAGGCAGTGGCGACAGCTCCAACGCGATGGGTCCAGTGGATCGCCGTCAGTGCATCGAGTGTCAATAAAGCGCCGGCCGGCCCCATCCCGAGAGGCCGGATGATATGAAACGCATTGGCGAAATCCATATTGGGCAACCATAAACCATGGCAGGCAGGCAAATCTCCACAAGCCAGCGCTGCATAATTGGTGCTGACCCAACCGCCCAGCATGATCTGCGCAAACAAGACCGCCAGCGCGACTAGCGCGAACTTCTTTGCGCTAGCTGGCGCCATTATACCTTCTGCCCATTGCCCGCCTCCCGGTTGCCGGGAAAGCTGCCAGACCAGCAAGGAGAGAATAACAATGCCCCCAAGCAGATGTGACGTCACGATGGCCGGCTTTAGCAGCAGGGTGACCGTCCATGCGCCAAGTGCGGCTTGGAGAACAACCGCAGCAGTAGTCACCGTCGGAATGAACGGGGATTGGCTCCATTCACGCCGATTTCGCCATGCGATCAGCATGATCGACGCTATCAGAGAACCAACGATCATTGCCAGATAACGGTGAACCATCTCTTTCCAAGCCTTGGCCATACTGACGGCGCCGCCGGGCTTCGCAACCTCGGCAGCCATGATTTCAGCAGCAGAATGCTGCGGCGTAAGGTTGCCGTAGCATCCTGGCCAGTCGGGGCAGCCCAGGCCCGCATCCGAGAGGCGCACAAAGGCGCCGAGTATTAGCAGAACCAGTGTCGCCAGTGCCGTAGCGGCAATTAGCCGGCGATACCTGAACAAGTCTTTCTTCGTCCACAGGAATATGCCGGCAATGACGACCAGTGGCACCAAGCCCACCATGCCGTGTTCGAGAGCGCTTAATTTCATGATTCGGAAGTTTTCCCCATTATCCGATCTGCGATGCTTTCAGCACGCGCTGGAAATCCTGGTTCATACGTCTGATATCAGGATCAGCGCCATAGCGGATGAACACATTGCCCAGTGGGTCGATACCGTAGATATATGCCCGGCCAGTGTCCGGCCCCATCCCGGCGTGAGGTAATATTTTCAACCACAGTTGCGTTTTTGCAGAAACCCAGACCGTACCCGCAAATTTTTGGCGCAGGCCCTCTCCGGGAATCACATCGTCTTCAAGCAGCACCACGCGCAGAACCCGATCCTGCTCGCGCCCAAGCATCAATCTCGACTGGCGCATGGCATACAATTTCTTTTGACAGGGGGGGTCGCATGCGCCGCTGTCGTGTGTGAGCATCAGCCATTTGCCGCGCAGCGATTTGGTCAGGTCATCCGTATAGGCTGAGCCTGCATCAAGCACCTCGAGCTTTGTCTCAGGAAGGGACACGGTGGGAGACAGCAATTCGCCATAGTTGTTCGTCGCGGTGGGCTTCCAGAAAACGAAGGCGATAGTTGAACCGACAAACGGGATGGAGAACAATAAAAAAATAAGGACGAATTTGGTACGCGAACTCATGGTGCATTTCCTGCATTGCGGTTAGAAAGATTGTCGAGGGGCTTGATTTTCAGATTGAGCACAATCCAGAGAACAAGTATTGTCGTGGCAAGGGAATACCAAGTCAGCATGTACTCAATATGTTTGTCTACACCGGCATCGGGGCGCTCCGTCAGCATAAGCAAGCTGGACTCTGAATCAGGCTTGACCCCGCTCACCAGAAGGACAAAGGGCAGGATATCCAATCCCAAATGTTGGCGATACCTTGCAATGGTCAGATTTTGCCAAATATTGCCTTGCACCCCCGCGGCAGACAGCTCAAGAAACTTGGCGGTTGGCACAGTGACTGTACCAACAACTTCCACTATCCCGGCCGGTACCGGTACAAGGGGCGGCTCTGGATACGCCGGGCTACGCGCGGCCCAGCCCCGGTTGACGAGTACAAATTTGTCGGTGCCGGCAAGCTTCAGCGGGGTAATGATATGGTAGCCCGCTGTGCCGCCGTCGGTTTTGTTATCCAGATAGATTTGCCCCTGTGCGAACCATTCACCGCGTGCGAACGCACGACGATAGCGAAGCGCATCGGCATCTTGTGTACTTGCACCCAGGGTTGCCGGCGCCGCGGCGATGCGATGTTCGAATTCGGTCTGCAGCCCGCGCTTTTCTGCAGCCCGCTCACGCTGCCAATCCGCGAGATGCAAGGTGAGCCCAACCATTACCGTGGCGGCCAGCGTTGGCCATATGCGCGGCTTGAAGCTTATTTGACAATTCGCAATACGCATGGGTTAACCGGGATCAGCGCGCCAGCGGGGCATTACAATGAATGGCGTATGACCAACTGTGGCGCAATTGATTCACGCTTTCGAAACGAGGCACAATGAAAATTCTTATCGGAGTCCTGCTACTACTAGTGGTATTGAGCCTGTTCAGTGGCCTGTACTTTATGTACAAGGACAAGGGCAATTCCAGGCGCGTTGTCAGAGCACTGACGATACGTGTTGCCCTGTCGATCACGATCATCGTCATTGTGATCTTGAGTTATCTCTTTGGCTCCTTTCCGCCCAGGTAGGCCGGCTGAATTTCGCCGGCAAACAATCAGGCATCAGCAAAAGGGCCACACACTGGTGCGGCCCTTTTCATGCGTGCTGCCATGCCTTGCTATCCGGGTTGCGACCTATACGAATACGTAGACGAACAAAAACAAGCCAAGCCAGACCACATCAACAAAATGCCAGTACCAGGCAACCGCCTCAAACCCGAAGTGATGGTCGGGCTTGAAATGCCCTTTCATTGAACGGAACATGATTACCGTCAACATGATTGCGCCTAAAGTGACATGAAAACCGTGAAAGCCAGTCAGCATGAAAAAAGTGGAGCCAAATACGCCAGACGTCAGCTTCAGATTCAGCTCGCTATAGGCGTGCATATATTCCTGAATCTGGAAGCCCAGAAACGTGAAGCCGAGCACCACAGTCAGGAACAGTCCGGCAACCAATTGGCCGCGTTTATTAGCCTTGAGTGCATGGTGCGCCCAGGTAACAGTAACCCCCGAAGACAGCAGCAGCACGGTATTGAGCAATGGAACCCCCCATGGCCCCATCGCCGTGAACTGATACGCAGGATTTTGCTCGAAATATGGCCCTACTGTCGGCCATCTTGCATCATAGCCCTGCCAGATAAGCGAATTATCCAAGTCCGCAAGCCATGGCACCGAAAACACACGTGCATAAAAAAGGGCCCCGAAAAAGGCAGCAAAAAACATGACTTCAGAAAAGATGAACCAACTCATGCTCCAGCGGAACGAGGTATCCACCTGCTCGTTAAACAAGCCGGATTCGCTTTCACGGATCACCTGGCCAAACCAGCCGAACAGCATGTACAGCAAAATCGCAAAACCGATTGCAAGCGAGATTGAGCCAACAGGCTGAATCTGGTTCACCCACATCGCCGTGCCGGCACCCATGAAAAACAGTGCGGTAGCGCCTACGACGGGCCATTTCGAGGGGGGGGCGAAGTAATATCCGCCGGTTGTTGTGCTCACGTGATCACTCCCGGTATCAGGCTAATTCCTGTGTCTTATTTTGACGTCAGAAATTTCACCAAAAAAAACAAACACAAAATAAATATCAATGCGCAGAAAAAACCTGCCGCAACAATTTGCCACGGCTTCAGCTTGTTCCGGTCCTGTTCATAACCCTTGCTGCTACGGATTCCGAAAAACGACCAGAGCACCGCCTTGATCGCATTAAACATCAGGACTTCTTGGCATCATTCACAACATTGAAAAACGTATATGACAAGGCAATGGCGCCAATTTCTTTTGGCAACTTTGGGTCCACATAAAAAGTAACCGGCATATCGCGCGTTTCACCCGCCTGCAGGGTTTGATTGCTGAAACAAAAGCACTCGATTTTGTTGAAATAGAGCCCAGCCTCCATGGGAGCGAAGCTCGGCACAGCGCGACCGGTGGTCGCATAGGGCAGCGTATTGGTTACACGATAGTTGATCGTGGTAACGGCGCCAGGATGAACATCGACATGCTTTTGCACCGGCTCAAACTTCCACGCGAAGGTATTGTTGAGATGCGCAACAAAATCCACATTTACGAGGCGGGCGATATCGACCTGGGTATTGGGCAACACCGCTCTAGTCGAGGTAATGCCCAAGACTTGGCAAATTTGCCGGTAAAGCGGAACCAGCGATGCACAAAAGGCCAACATCACGGGAATGATAAGCAAAAGCTTGAACAACATCACCCGGTTCTGGGCACGCAACTCTGTTGCCGGCAGATTGGCGCCCGCCGTGCTCATTTTCCACTCCCGGAAAATTTAAATACAGTGAACAGAAAAAGTCCGATAACCCAAACGACAAGGACCGCAGCCGTAATGTACTTGGCGCGCGTTTTGTCTGTCGCGTGATCGGGCGAGCGGTTATCTGTCATGCGAAAACTTCCTGTTCTTGCCTATTTGAGTACCGGAGCTGTTTCAAATGAGTGATATGGCGCTGGCGAAGGAAGATGGGTCCACTCGAGCGACTCGGCTGCCTCCCACTGCCTGTCCTTGGCTTTTTCGCCGGAGCGGATACAGCTCACCACGTTCCATACGAACAACAACTGACTGAAGCCCAGAATAAAGGCGCCAATCGAAGAAATCATGTTCCATTCTGCAAATTGCAGGGCGTAATCAGGAATGCGCCGCGGCATGCCGGCCAGCCCGAGGAAATGCTGTGGGAAGAAAGTGATATTGAAGGAAATTGCAGACAACCAGAAATGCCATTTCCCAAGCGTTTCGTTGTACATGCGGCCGGTGAACTTCGGCAGCCAAAAGTAAACCCCGGCCATCAGGCCCCAAATGGCGCCCGGAAACAATACGTAATGGAAATGCGCCACAACGTAGTAGGTGTTGTGCAAGGTGATGTCAACCGGCACGATGGAAAGCACCAGCCCGGAGAAACCGCCCAAGGTAAACATGCACAGGAAGCCGATACAAAACAGCATCGGCGTTTCAAAGGTGATGGAGCCGCGCCACATGGTGGCGATCCAGTTGAATATTTTCACGCCGGTGGGTACCGCGATCAGCATCGTGGCATACATGAAGAACAGCTGACCAGCCGCTGGCATGCCCACCGTAAACATATGATGTCCCCAGACGATGAAGGACAACATCGCGATGGAAGCCGTCGCATAAACCATTGAGGCATAGCCGAACAGCGGTTTGCGTGCGAATGTCGGAATGATTTGCGAGACTATGCCGAACGCCGGCAGGATCAGGATGTAAACCTCGGGATGGCCGAAGAACCAGAAGATATGCATGAACATGGTCGGATCACCGCCGCCGGCCGCATTGAAGAAGGACGTGCCGAAATGCCGATCTGTCAACAGCATGGTGATGGCGCCGGCGAGAACCGGCATGGTCGCGATCAGCAGATAGGCAGTAATCAGCCAAGTCCAGCAGAACATGGGCATTTTCATCAACGTCATGCCCGGTGCACGCATATTGAGCAGCGTGGTGATAATGTTGATCGACCCCATGATCGAGGACGCACCAAGAATATGGATCGCCAGAATGGTCATGTCGACTCCGATGCCGCCCTGGGTGACCAGCGGGGGATACAAGGTCCAGCCAGAAGCAGCCGCGCCACCCGGAACGAAGAAAGAGGCGAACAGTAATATGGAGGCCGGGATCATCAGCCAGAAAGACCAGTTGTTCATGCGTGGGAACGCCATGTCGGCAGCGCCGATCTGCATCGGAATCAGCCAGTTGGCAAAGCCCACAAAGGCCGGCATCACCGCGCCGAAAATCATGATCAGCGCGTGCACGGTAGTCAGCGAGTTGAAAATTTCGGGCTGAACAATTTGCAACCCAGGTTGGAACAGTTCGGCGCGAATCATCAACGCCATGCCACCGCCAACAAAGAACATGAAAAGCGAGAACCACAGGTACATCGTGCCGATGTCCTTGTGGTTGGTCGTGGTGAAGTAGCGCGTCCAGCCACCGTGGCCATGAGCATCATGCGCGTGGTCGTGGCCGTGGTCGTGTGTGGTTGCAGTTGCCATTGCTTTCTCCTGAATCTTATCTTGCGTATTCACTGACGGCATCCCGAACCATATCGGAATGCGGATTGCAGCGATCTGGATTTAAGACTTGCGGGCTGCCCGAACATCTCCGGGTTGCACCACTTTGCCCGTATTATTCACCCAGGAATTTCGGGTATAGGTGATCACTGCAGCAATGTCACTGTCCGGCAATCGCGCAAAGGACTGCATCGCCGTACCCGGTCTTCCGTTCAGTACAACAGCAAGCTGGCCCTCGGCGGGCCCCTGTACAACCTTCGAACCGCTAAGAGGCGGAAAGGCCGGGGGCATACCCTTGCCGTTAAGCTGATGACAGGCTGCGCAATTAGCACCAAAAATCTTTTCGCCAGCCGCTTTTGCCTCGGCCATCGTGAATTTCTTGTCCGGATCTTCCACCGGTGCGGCCGGCGCCGCGGCCGTCAAAGGTTTGGTCCCCCACTTGCCCTTGGAACCCTCTACCCATTTGGCATAGTCCGCCTCGGATTTGACCTCAACGGTAATCGGCATGTAACCATGCAACTTGCCGCAAATCTGGCTGCACTGCCCTTTGAAGGTGCCGACCTTCTCCGCCTTGAACCAGACGTCCTTGATGAACCCCGGGATACCGTACTGATTCACGCCAAGCTGCGGGACATACCAACCATGAATGACGTCGTTGGAGGTAATGAGCAGGCGGACTCGCTTGCCGACAGGTACAACCATAGGATTATCGACCTCCAGCAGATAGTCTTTCTCCTTGGCTGCGGCCGCCGGCGTACCCGGTTGGCCGATCTGCTCCCAAGGCGTGGAAAGATTCGAGTAGTACCCGAAGTCGTCTGCGCTGTAATCGTATTTCCAGCCCCATTGATAGCCGGTAATCTTGACCGTCACATCCGGATTGCTGGTGTCTTTCATATCAAGCACGGTCCTGGTAGCCGGGATCGCCATAAACAACAGGATGACGAAGGGAATGATCGTCCAGATAATTTCGATCAATGTACTTTCGTGGAAATTAACATCGGGTTTGGCGCCGGTCGATTTGCGGAATTTGTAAATCGAGTAAAACATTACGCTGAACACCACGACGAAAATTACCGCGCAAAACCCGAGGATATACATATGCAGACCATAAATCTGCTGCGAAATCGGTGTTGCCGGCGGAGCAATATTTACCTCAAATCCTGCCCAGACGGAAGTTGCACTTGCCGCGCCTAAACCCGCCACGCCGATAAAGATTCGGTTCCATTGCGCCCGCAGCAAATTTGCCAGAAATGTGATCTTAGTTTGCATGCTCGATTACTCATCCTGTTGAAACGACCGCGATGGATCGTCAATTTACCTAACGGAGCCCCGCACCGAGGCACGGGATCGCCACTTTACCGTCAATGCAGACTTACCCTGATACGGAAATACGACTAAAAAATTGTCCGAGTTGCGCAGAAAGCCTCTCCCGCTGCTCGCACGACATCAACTGACCAAGTTCCACGCACCTTCCGCCGTAGTGGAGGTGAAGTTCGCATCCCCAGCCCTTGTCCTGTCGAACAACCCTCGCCCAGTGGCGACTACCGCTCAATCGCTCAATCCGCTTGCCATAGCGGTACACCCAACTAAATTCCTGCTCATTTACTGTCAGCACTTCGTAATCAGCGTCATGGCGCCCGATGACATCGAACGCCAGCCAGACCAGCCCTAGCTCCAGGCCGGCAAACGGGGCAATCATCCACGCTCCGATTGCTGCCGCCGCGAGTGTCATCAAGACAATTGTTGCTGCAATGAGCGCCAACCACGACCAGCGTCCTTTATTGCTCAACGAACGGTTCGGCCGCGAGAAAAACAGCGCGGAATCAAGAGGTTCGATGACTGCATCACAATTTGTTTCCGGCATTTGACTCGCCACGGCAACCTGAGGCACTGGCCAAGGCCGAAATTTTATCGTAGTGCAGTGCGCTGTGGCAAGGAAACCCTGCTTGCGGCCGGTCAATTTTGCGCCAAAGCAATCCAGGGCCCCCCAGCGGGCCGCCAGAATACAGATCAATCAATGGCTGGATGTGTCAGGAGCCTCCGCGTGCGACTGGGGATCGCCCCCGAGGATCTGGAAATCGTCACCTTCCAGCGGCTTCCCGGGTACGGCATACTGGTCCGACGCCCAAGCTCCCAAATCGATCATCTTGCAGCGTTCGGAGCAGAAAGGACGGAACGCATTGACGGGAGAATATTCAGCGAGCGCCCCGCATTGGGGGCAGCGGATTTTTGGTGGGGGCATGGGGTCAGAGGTTGCAGTAGGTCAGTTCAAATTCGACATCATGCTCAAAAAGTTTGGTGCGCTGTACACTTCCGGGAAGGATGAACCGGATATTAAGCGCGTATTTGTTGGCACTGATTTCCGGCACGCAAAGCAACGCCTCATCCACGCTGAGACGGAGCATATGCGCCGATCGCTCCATCGGCATCTGCTGGAATACGCCGCGGTACGCCACCTGGGACGCGGATCTGCCGCTCTCCCGCAATACGCGCAGCACAATCCGCAGGCCGGCGGCAATTCCGCTCAATGGTTGCAGCCAATCCTGGATATCCACGCGCCGTGCTTCATCGGAACGATGCAACCAATGATGGTAGGAGGGTAAATCAAATTCGCAAATGCCCCCCGGTATCGATGCGCGCTGCTTGATGGTCATCAGCCACTCATTCTCGCGCAGGTGCTGGCCGGTCTTGCCCGCAGATGCCAGCAGATGCGCGAACGCAGTTTCGATTTCGGCAACAACCGCATCAAGTTTTTCTTCGGAGATCGCAGGATTGGAGCGTAGCGCCTCGAGGACCAGGCGCTGCCGATCGAGTTCCTGGAGAAGATCCGATTTGAGGTCGCCGCGACTCGATACTTCAAGGATCTCGAAAATGCCTATCAGCGCAGCCTGATGGTCCAGCGCTGAATTTTGCGCGATAAAAAACGACACCCGATCAAACAGGTCTTCGAGTCGCAACAAGGTGCGGACTCGTTCATTGAGCGGATATTCGTAGATGATCACGCAATGGTTTCCAAGGATGCGCAGGATTGTGACCGATTGGAGTCCGGTTTACAAATTCGGTTTACAAATTCATTACACCGCCATACCGCCCTCGACGCGTCGCCGGGCAAGCGCGCAATAGTGCGTATGGAGCCCATGTGCAGCCTCTTGCAATGTTTCGGTTGTACTGGTATTGCACAAAATGTCATCCGCCAACTGGAGTCGCAGGGCTCGCGGTATCTGTGCCGCCATGATGCGCCTTACCTCATCGACAGCAATGGCGGAACGATGGACAACCTGCCTGATCTGCCTGGATTCGGGGCAATCGACCACCAGAACGCGACTCAGCAGCCGGGTATAGGCGTTGGTTTCAAATAGCAACGGCAATACCAGCACCGCATAGACGGGTGCGCGCTCAGCATGGCCGACTCCTGTCGGCTGTATCCCCTTCTCCGTCGCCACCGCAGCGAGCGCACGGCTGATTTCAACGCGAATCCGGGGGTGCAAGATCGACTCAAGACGCGCCTTGATCGATGGATCGCCGAATGCTTTTTCCCTCATCAGTTGCCTGTTCAGGGCACCGCGCGCATCGACAAATTTTTCGCCGAATGCCAGACGAATCTCGTCCATCGCCCCTCCGTCCGGCACGGTTAGCTGATGTGCGATCAAATCGGCATCGATGACTGCCGCGCCCAGCTCCCCCAGAATGCTCGCAACGGTCGATTTGCCAGAACCTATGCCACCCGTCAACCCGACGGTCAAGAGCTGGTTTATATCCATGGGCGAGCCGTCAAGCTGCGCCGCGTCCCAGATACCAGGCATTCAGCTGCGCCCCCCAGATCAGCGCAATCCAGCCGGCGGCGGCGAGATATGGCCCGAACGGCAACTTCGAACCTTTATCGCGTCCCTTCAGGATGATGCCGGCGACACCAACCACTGTCCCCACGACGGCAGAGAGAAGAATAACCAGCGGCAACATCTGCCACCCCAGCCAGGCACCGATGGCCGCAAGCAATTTGAAATCGCCGTAACCCATCCCTTCCTTGCCGGTAAACAGCTTGAAAGCCCAGAACACTGACCAGAGCAACAAATAACCCGCCGCCGCACCGATGATCGCCGTTGAAACCGGGACAAACAGGCCACCGACGTTGACCAGCAAACCCAGCCATAACAGGGGGAGGGTAATATCGTCCGGCAGCAAGGTGGTATCCGCATCGATAAAGGCCAGTGCGATCATGGCCCAGGTAAACAGCACGGCAAATGCGGCGCCCCAGGTCACCCCGAAATGCCAGGCCACAAACGCCGTGAGCACACCGGCCAGCATTTCAACCGCCGGATAGCGAATACCGATCGGAGCCCGGCAGGCAGCGCATTTGCCACGCAAAAACAGGTAGCTCAGGAGCGGTATGTTCTCGATGGCAGTGATCTTGTGACCGCAGGACGGGCATGCTGACCGGGGCACAACCAGGGAATATCTGGGTTTGATTGCATCTTTCCCGACTTGCTCCGGATGCATATACTCCAGACACTGCTGACGCCAATCCGCCTCCATCATTTTCGGCAGGCGATGGATGACGACGTTCAGAAAACTGCCAACCAGCAATCCCATAACCAGCATGGTGCCGATGTAAAGCCCGGGCAGGGCACGAAAAGTATCGAACAAGTCCATTTATCAGTTGTTGTTATTGAACCGGCGGGATGCCACCGGCCGTCAGCGACTTCTCCGGACTTAGACCACTTGGCCCATTTTGAAGATCGGCAAATACATCGCGATCACGAGACCGCCGATGACCACGCCCAGCACGGCCATAATCATGGGTTCCATCAAACTCGAAAGCGCATCCACCGCATCATCGACTTCTCGCTCGAAGAAGTCGGCCACCTTGCCGAGCATGCCATCCAGCGAGCCGGACTCTTCACCGATAGCGCACATCTGCGTGACCATACTGGGGAATACACCGCTATTCTGCATCGACACCGTCAGGCTTGAGCCAGTACTGACCTCGGACTGGATACGTTTGGTAGCGTTGTAATACACGCGATTGCCGGCGGCGCCAGCGACCGAGTCCAGAGCCTCGACCAAGGGCACGCCAGCGGCGAACATGGTCGACAGCGTCCGCGTCCAGCGCGCGATCGTCGCCTTGCGTATCAGGTCGCCAAACACCGGCAGCTTGAGCATGTAGCGGTCCATGAAAAACTGCATCTTCTCGCTGCGCCGCCAAGTATTGAAGAAGAACCAGATGCTGCCGCCAATGCTCGGGAAGATGATCCACCAATAGGACGTAAATATGTCCGACATCTGCATGACAATAACTGTCGGCGCCGGCAGGCTGGCCCCGAATCCCTCAAACAATTTCTTGAATTGGGGAATCACAAATATCATGATTACGGCCGTCACAATGAAGGCGACCACAAGAATGGAAATAGGGTAAAACAACGCTTTCTTGATCTTGCCCTTGATCGCCATGATCTTTTCCTGATAGGTGGCCAGACGATCAAGCAAGGCATCCAGAATACCGGCCTGTTCGCCAGCGCCGACCAGATTGCAATAAAGCGCATCGAAGTACAGCGGATACTTGCGAAACGCCTGGGTAAGACTGCTCCCGGTCTCAACATCGGTCTTGATATCCAGCAGCAGCTTGGTAACCGACGGATTGCTATGCCCCTTGGCGACAATATCAAAAGCTTGCAGCAGGGGCACACCGGCTTTCATCATGGTCGCCAGCTGGCGGGTAAAAAATGCGATGTCCTGCGGGGTAATCCTTTTGCCGCCTTTACCCGAAACCTTTTTCACCTTGGGGCTAATGATGCCTTGACGCCGCAAGGTGGCGTTGACGATGCTCTCGCCCGACGCACGCATCTCGCCCTTGACGAGTTTCCCCGATTTGTCCTTGCCTTCCCAAACGAAGGTGTAGGCTTTGACGCCCTTTGCATCTTTTCCCTGAACCGCTGTAGTAGCCATCGCCACTCCTTGATTGATCATGCCCGCATGCTGGCAGAATGTGCTCGACGTTACTCGTTGGTGACTGCCTCGATTTCTTCCAGCGACGTGAGACCTGACTTCACTTTGCGCAGACCGGACTGGCGAAGATCGGATACGCCTTCACGATCGGCCTGATCCGCAATATCTATCGACGTACCGTTTTTCATGATGATGCGCTGCATTTCTTCGGACACCGGCATTACCTGATAAATGCCGCAGCGTCCCTTGTACCCCGTATTCTTGCATATGTCGCAGCCTACGGGCCCATATGGCTGCCAGGTGCCATCAAGTTGATCTTCGCTGAAACCGGCGCGCAACAATGCTTCCCTTGGAATCTCGATCGGCCGTTTGCAGGAACACAACTTGCGCGCCAGCCGTTGTGCCGTAATCAAAATGACGCTGGTCGCAATATTGAACGGGGCGATTCCCATGTTCATCAAGCGGGTCAGCGTGGTGGGCGCATCGTTGGTGTGCAGTGTAGACATCACCATATGTCCGGTCTGCGCGGCCTTGATGGCGATTTCACCGGTTTCCATATCGCGAATCTCACCGACCATGATGATATCGGGATCCTGCCGCAGGAAAGACTTGAGCGCGGCCGAGAAAGTCAGGCCCGCTTTGTCATTGACGTTCACCTGATTGATGCCAGGCAGGTTGATCTCGGCGGGATCTTCGGCTGTGGAAATATTGATGCCCGGTTTGTTAAGTATATTCAGGCAGGTATAAAGAGAAACCGTCTTGCCCGAGCCAGTCGGGCCGGTGACCAGCACCATGCCGTATGGCCGGGCGATGGCCTTCAGCAAGGCCTCTTTCTGCTCGGGATCGTAGCCCAACGCTTCGATGCCCAGCGTTGCGCTCGACGGGTCGAGAATACGCATGACGATCTTTTCGCCAAACAGGGTCGGCAACGTGGACACGCGAAAATCGATCGCCCGGCTCGCCGACAGTTTCAGCTTCATGCGTCCATCCTGAGGGACGCGTTTTTCCGAAATGTCCAGGCGAGAAATCACCTTGATGCGCGAAGCAATCTTTTCCTTGATGGCCAGCGGCGGCTGCGCGACATCGTACAAAATGCCGTCAATGCGATAACGGATGCGGTAGAACTTCTCATAAGGCTCGAAGTGAATATCCGAGGCCCCGCCATTGATGGCATCAAGCAATACCTTCTGCACATACTTGACCACGGGCGCATCGTCGATTTCTTCGACGACCCCGCCGGCGGCTTGCGCTTCTTCGGAAGCGCCACCGTCGTCTCCCAGGTCGATATTTTCCAGCGCCGTCTCGTCCCCCAGCATCTGATCCAGGGCCTTGGCACCCGATTCGCCGAACTTCTTCAGCATCAGGGCAAGCTTGTCCTCCTCGACAACTACCGGCTCAACCGTGGTGCCGGTGGCGAATTTCAGCTCCGACAGCAATTGATCGTTAGTCGGGTCGGACGTGGCAACGAACAGGCGATTGCCGCGCTTTTGCAGGGGTATTACGCGTTTGGTGCCAATCAGCTTGGAATCGAGCAAATTGGTGGGCAGCTGCTCAGGATCGACAGACTGAAGATCCAATAACGGCATACCGAAAGTCTGCGCCGCAAACAAGGCGACATCCTTGGGTGAAATCTTCTTGGAGGCGACCAATTGCTCAATGAACGACACGCCCATTTTCTTGGCTTCTGCCTGAATCGCGTTGGCATCCCCCTGGACGAGCTTGCCCTGCTGCACCAAGGCGCGGCCCAGCGGACTAAAAGTGGTAGCGACAGCAGCGGCCATAAAAATGCAATCCGATCCGGAGAAATTACATCATGCTCTTACGGTAACACATTGTAAAGTCTGGTTTATTTGTTTGCCAATAACTTTTCTATTTGTGCAAGCAATTCACTCGACTCAGGTGCAACCCGGCTGGGAAAGCTGCTCACCGTTTTTCCATCGCGGGCCACCAGATACTTATGGAAATTCCATTTGGGCCGCTCCCCGGTGATCTTGAATAGCTGCTCAAACAATGGGTTGGCCCGCCCTTCCAATACCGAGGTCTTTTCGATCATCGGAAACTTGACCTTGTAGGTACGCTCACAGAAATCGGCAACCTCGGCGTTCGATCCCGGCTCCTGTTTGCCAAAGTCGTTGGCGGGAAAACCGATGACCACCAGACCGCGATCCCGGTATTTGTCATAAATCGCCTGCAAACCTTTGTATTGCTCGGTGTAACCGCAATAGCTGGCGGTATTGACCACCAACACCACCTTGCCGCTATATTGGCAAAGGTTTTGCGGTTTGCCTTGCAGGGAATTGAACTGTTGATTGAGCAGCGGTGGACAAGAAACGTCGCTTGCGGGAGTCGCCGCGTCGCCTTCCGGCGACAGTATGCCGAGCGCAATGGCCGGTGTAAAAATGCAGAAAGCCGAGTACCAGGAGGAAAAACGCATGACCCTATCCTTTAATTAACAATCAAGCGAAGCAAAGTCTACGCCAAGCAGTTCATGAATGCGGGGGCAATTGCCGGGTCGGCCAATTCACGATACCCGATGAGAAAAATTTTTACCGGCAACCAATCTTTTGCTGCCGAACGAAACGGCCCGGTCTTCAGCCCACACTGAAGCGACGAACATTGGGGAAAAACCCGGAGGATCTGGACGCCATGTGAGCGAGGCTCGCAGGGCCGGCCGAAGGTCCACTGTTATAATCCGGCATTAACGTCACTGCTGCGCGGTGATGCCAATCGCAAGAAACCAATGATGTTGCCCCGGCAAGGTATTGTTCGCTCCCTTGAGCCCGGGCAACGGAACTATTCCGCTCCATGCCGCTTTTCGCCCTGGGACTCAATTACCGCACCGCACCCATCGAGGTGCGCGAACTTGTCGCCTTCCCGCTGGAAGTGCTGCGCGATGCGATCGACGCACTGCGGACGGAAACCGACGCACAGGAAGTGGCGCTGGTATCGACCTGCAACCGCACCGAAATCTACCTGCGCGCCAGCGATGACTCTGCTCTCAAGCTTGCGGCACGCTGGCTATCGGCGGCGCCTTCAGTGCAAGGGCTGGATCTGGCGCCGCATTTTTACACCCTGTCCGAAGCCGAGGTGCCGCGCCACGCCTTCCGCGTCGCCAGCGGCCTCGATTCGATGATCCTGGGCGAGCCGCAAATCCTCGGCCAGGTGAAGCTGGCGGTAAAGGTTGCGGCCGACGCCAAGGCACTGGCCGGGCCGCTGGATCGCCTGTTCCAGGATACGTTCAAAGTCGCCAAGGAAGTTCGCAGTCAGACCGATATCGGCGCCACCTCCGTGAGCATGGCGGCGGCCTCGCTGAAGCTTGCGCAGCAGTTGTTCGGCGACATCGGCGACATCCGGCTGCTGCTCGTCGGCGCCGGTGAAATGATCGAGCTGGCCGCCACTCACTTTGCCGCGCAGTCGCCCAGGCAGATCGTGGTGGCGAACCGCACCCTGGAACGCGGCCAGGAATTGGCAAAGCGCTTCAATGCCGGCGCCATCACCCTGCAGCAGTTGCCGGAGCGGATTCACGAATTCGACGCCATCATCACTTCCACCGCTTCGACACTGCCGATCATCGGCAAAGGCATGATCGAGCGCGCCCTGAAACTGCGGCGCCACAAACCGATCTTCATGGTCGATCTCGCCGTGCCGCGCGATGTGGAAGCCGAAGTCGGCGACATGGACGATGTATTCCTGTACACACTCGACAGTCTCGGCAAGATCATCCAGCAAAACCTTGAAAAACGCGAGGCCGCGATCGCCGAGGCGGACACCATCATCGATACCCGCACCAATGAGTTCATGCACTGGCTGGCCTCGCGCAGCTCGGTGCCGGTCATCCAGCAGCTGCGCAGCAAGGCCGATCGCTATCGGCAGATCGAACTGGAGCGCGCGCGCAAGCTGCTCGCCAAAGGCGAAGACCCGGCCAAGGTGCTGGAGGCGCTGGCCAATGGCCTCGCCAACAAATTCCTGCACCATCCGCTGGCCGCCCTCAACCGTTCCACCGGCAACGAACGCGAAGCGCTGTCCGACGCATTGGAGAAGCTCTATTCCGACCCGGAATAAGCCGCGCCCCGAATGAAAGAATCCATCAGCAAAAAATTGACGTCGCTGGCCGAACGTCTGGTCGAGCTGGACCGCCTCCTGTCGGAACCCGGCGTGGTCAACGATATGGACAGCTATCGCAAGATCACCCGCGAACATGCCGAGATCGCACCAGTCGTCGGCCTGTTCGCGCAATATCAGAAGAGCGAGGCCGACATCGCCGCCGCCCAGGAAATGGGCAGCGACCCGGAAATGCGCGAGTTTGCCGACGAAGAGGTCAAAGCCGGCCGCGCACGTCTGGAGCAGCTTGACCTCGACCTGCAGAAGGCACTGCTGCCCAAGGACCCGAACGACGACAAAAATATTTTCCTGGAAATACGCGCCGGCACCGGCGGGGATGAATCCGCCCTGTTCGCCGGCAATCTGTTTCGCATGTATACCCGCTATGCCGAGCGCAATCGCTGGCAGGTGGAAGTCATTTCCGAATCGCCCGGTGAAGTCGGCGGCTACAAGGAGATCATCGCGCGCATCGTCGGCCAGGGTGCCTATTCGCGTCTCAAGTTCGAGTCCGGCGGCCACCGCGTGCAGCGCGTGCCCGACACCGAGACGCAGGGACGTATCCATACCTCGGCCGCCACGGTGGCGGTGATGCCGGAGGCGGACGACGTCAGCGATGTGGTGATCAATCCCGGCGATGTGCGCGTCGACACTTTCCGCGCCTCCGGCGCCGGCGGGCAGCACATCAACAAGACCGATTCGGCGGTGCGCCTGACCCATTTGCCCACCGGCATCGTCGTCGAATGCCAGGACGGCCGCAGCCAGCACAAAAACAAGGAGCAGGCGTTTCGCGTACTGGCCGCGCGCATCAAGGACAAACAAACCCGCGAGGCACAGGCCAAGGAAGCCGCCGAGCGCAAATCCCTGATCGGCTCCGGCGACCGTAGCGAGCGCATCCGCACCTACAATTTCCCGCAGGGCCGTGTCACCGACCATCGCATCAATCTGACGTTGTACAAGATCGACTTCATCATGGACGGAGACTTGAGCGAGCTTACCGACGCCCTGATGGCCGAGCACCAGGCCGAGCAGTTGGCGGCGCTGGGCGCCTGAGCGCCGGCCGGATCGCAAGACAAGGCATGTCCGCCAGCATCAACACGCTGATCAAGCAGAGCCCGCTCATCCGTCGCGAGTCGGAAATGATCATCGAACATGTGCTCGGTATCTCGCGTGCCGCGGTGATCGCTCATTCCGGGCGCGTCCTGGACGACAGCCAGGAGCAGCAGGCCCTGCAAATGATCGCGCGCCGCGCGGGCGGTGAGCCGATGGCCTATATCCTCGGCAGCCGCGAATTTTACGGGCTCGACTTCATGGTGACGCCGGATGTGTTGATTCCGCGCCCGGAAACCGAGTTGCTTGTAGAACAAGCACTGGCGCGGCTTTCCAGCCTGCCTGCCCCGGAAGGCGCGCGGATGCTGGACCTTGGGACCGGCAGCGGCGCGATTGCGATCAGCGTGGCCCGGCATTTCCCGGCGGTCAATGTGACGGCCACGGATGTTTCCCGCCGGGCACTCGCCGTCGCGCAGCGCAATGCCGCGGCGCAGGGCGTCAAGGTGAATTTCATCGACAGCGACTGGTACTCGGCGCTGGGTAACAAGACTTTCGACCTGATCGTCGCCAACCCGCCCTATATCGCCGCCGGCGACAAACACCTGGCCGAGGGCGATCTTCGCTTCGAGCCGATAACCGCGCTCACCGACGGTGTCGCCGGCGGAAACGGCCTGGCCTGCATTCGCCACATCGTCAACGATGCCCCGCCGCACTTGAATAACGGCGGTTGGCTCCTATTTGAACATGGCTACGACCAATCTTCCGTCTGCGCCGGGTTGCTCGATGCACGCGGCTTTGCGGATGTATGCAGCTTCAATGATCTTGCCGGCATTCCGCGCGTGGCCGGCGGCCGCTGGAACGATCGATGAGAGGCACGGCAGCCAGCCCCGAATCCGATAAAATTGCCTTAACCACAACCCGTTTACCCCAAGGAATCACCATGGATACCCAAGAACGCATTCGCGAAGCCGTTACCAACCACCCGGTTGTCCTGTTCATGAAAGGCTCGCCGCAATTCCCGCAGTGCGGATTTTCCGCCAGCGCCGTGCAAATCCTGAAAGCCTGCGGTGCGGACAAGCCCTTCACTGTCGATGTGCTGCAGGACGATGAAATCCGCCAGGGCATCAAGGAATATGCCAACTGGCCGACCATTCCGCAGCTGTATGTGAACGGGGAATTCGTCGGCGGCGCGGACATCATGCGCGAAATGTACCAGTCGGGCGAATTGCAGACCATGATCGGCACCGTCAAATAACTGCGCATGATGTCTCGTTCGCCGCTGCGCGCTCACGACGGTTTTGCCTGCAGGCAAAACCGGCCGAAACGGGTCGAAGCCAAGCAGTTGGCTTCGACAATTCCCGTCTCGACTATGCGCGAAATGTACCAATCCGGCGAATTGCAGACCATGTTCGGTTCGGCCAAGTAATACCTGTCTGCCGTGGCGCATGCCATTGCCGCCACCAAGTTCCGCATCCATTTCGGAGACGAAATCGCGATCGGCCCCGGCAAGGCCGATCTGCTTGAGGCGATCCGCGACACCGGCTCCATTTCATCGGCCGCGCGTCGGCTGAAGATGTCGTACAAGCGAGCCTGGAATCTCACCGATACCATGAACCGCTGTTTCCGCGAGCCCCTGGTCGATACTGCCACCGGCGGCGGCGGCGGCGGCGGCGCGCAACTTACCCCGTTCGGCGTAAAGGTGCTGCATCGCTACCGATTGATGGAAAAACGCACCGATACGGCCATCCGCAAGGATCTCGCCCTGTTCGCCGCCCTGCTGGCGGACACGCCGCGCGACTGATGCCGCCAATATTTTTTGCCCGGCGTTATGTCTGACGGTATATTACGCCTTCAATGTGCGTCCCCGATGCACCGCCCCGGAGCCCTGCGGCCATGCGCAAATTTGTTCTGTTGATGATTGCCCTGCTGTTGCCGCCTGGCGCCGCTGCAGCCGATGTCACCGTGTTCGCCGCTGCCAGCCTCAAGGAATCGCTGGATGCAGTCGCCAGGGAATTCGAGGCCGGCAGCGGCCACAAGGTCACCGTTTCCTATGCGGCTTCGTCGGCATTGGCCAAGCAGATTGAAAACGGTGCGCCCGCCGATCTGTTCATTTCGGCCGATCTGGACTGGGCCGACTACCTGGACGCCCGCAAACTGCTGGCGCCATCCACCCGCATCAACCTGCTGCGCAACGAATTGGTATTGATTGCCCCCACCGGCAGCAGCGGTACGCTGAAATTGGCACCGGGACTCGATCTGGCCGCGATGCTGGGCAAGGATCGCCTCGCCATCGCCAACCCTGAGGCGGTTCCGGCGGGCAAATACGGCAAGGCGGCGCTGATCGCGCTGGGCGCCTGGGCCGGCGTCGAGAACAAGCTGGCGCGTGCCGAGAATGTGCGTGCCGCCCTGCTGCTGGTATCGCGCGGCGAGGCGCCATACGGCATCGTCTACCGGACGGATGCCCTGGCCGACAAGGGTGTGCGCATCGTCGGCATGTTCCCGCCGGGCGGCTATCCGCCCGTCGTCTACCCGGCTGCCCTGACCGCGTCATGCAAATCGCCGGCTGCGCTGGCATTGCTGCAATTCCTGTCGCAACCGCCGGCGCGCGCCATCTGGGCGCGTTTCGGATTCACCGCCGCGAATTGATATGGACCTCATCGCCGGTATCGATGCCGGCATCATTGTCCTCAGCCTGAAAGTGGCGTTCTGGAGCGTCATCATCAGCCTGCCGCCGGCGATCGCGGTGGCGCATCTGTTGGCCCGCAAATCCTTCCCCGGCAAAACCCTGTTCGATGCCATCGTCCATCTACCCCTGGTGCTGCCGCCGGTGGTGGTCGGCTTTGCCTTGCTGCTCCTGCTGGGCCGCCACGGTCCGGTAGGCGCCCTGCTGGAGCAGATGTTCGGCATCGTCGTGGCGTTCCGCTGGACCGGTGCCGCCCTGGCCTCGGCCATCATGGGTTTTCCGCTGATGGTGCGCGCCATCCGTTTGTCGTTTGCGGCCATCGATCCCAAGCTCGAAAATGCCGCGCGCACCCTCGGCGCCAGCCGCCTGCGCGTGTTCGCCACCATCACCCTGCCGCTGGCGGCGAACGGCATCATCTCCGGCACCTTGCTGGCCTTTGCCCGCAGCCTCGGCGAGTTCGGCGCCACCATCACCTTCGTCTCGAATATCCCGGGCGAAACGCAGACCCTGCCGCTGGCGATTTACACCTACACCCAGGTGCCGGGCGGCGAAAGCGCGGCGCTGAAACTGTGCATCGTCGCCGTGCTGCTGTCGATCGCGGCACTGGCCGCCTCCGAGTGGCTGACGCGGCGCACCGGATCGGAAGTGCGCCGGCATGCTTGAAGTCGATGTAGAACAGCGCCTCGGCGAATTCGAACTGCGCGCGACCTTCGCCAGCGAAGCGCCGGTGGTCGCGCTGTTCGGCCGTTCCGGTTCGGGCAAATCCAGCCTGATCAATCTGCTGGCGGGTATCGCCAGGGCCGGCCGCGGGCGTATCGTATTCAATAACGAGGTACTGCTCGACACCGCCGCCGGCATCGAGGTGCCGCCCGAGGCGCGGCGCATCGGCTATGTGTTCCAGGACGGCATGCTGTTTCCACACCTCAACGTGCGGCACAACCTGGAATACGGTGAAAAACGGGTCGCCACGAGCGACCGCTATATCGACCGCGATAAAGTCATCACCCTGCTCGGCCTGGAAGAATTGCTCGAGCGCAAACCCGTCAATTTATCCGGCGGCGAAAAACAACGCGTCGCCATCGGCCGCGCCCTGCTCGCCAGCCCGCGCCTGCTGCTGCTGGATGAGCCGCTGGCTTCACTGGACAGCATCCGCAAGAGCGAGATTCTGCAATACATCGAATTGCTGCGCGACGAGTTCCGCATCCCCATCGTCTTCGTCAGCCATGCGGTGGAAGAAGTCACCCGCCTTGCCGATGAAATCGTGCTGCTCGATCGCGGCCGGGTCACTGCAACCGGCAGCGTGGAAGCGATCATGGGCCGCCTCGATCTGAAGCCGCTCACCGGGCGCTACGAGGCCGGCGCCGTGATCGAAGCCATGGTCGCCTCGCACGACATGGCCAACGACCTGGTCTCGCTGTCGTTCAACGGCGGCAGCTTCGTCGTCCCGGGCGTCGGCGCCCTGGTCGGCGAGCGGGTGCGCCTGCGGGTGCGCGCGCGCGATGTCTCGATCGCCACCAGCCAGCCGCGCGGCATCAGCATTCTTAACACCTTGCCCGGCAGGGTAATTGAAATCAGCGATGAGACCGGGCCGATCGTCGATGTGCGCATCCGCATCGGCGAGGCGGTGCTGATCGCGCGCATCACCCGCTACTCGGCCCGGCAGTTGTCGCTCGCCGTTGGTTTGCCGGTGTATGCGCTGGTGAAGGCGATTTCGCTTGATCGGCATAGTGTGGGATTTGCCTGAAGGCAGGAATTGCCGCGAAATGAAAAACGCAGAACGCCATTTGGCGCGGTGTCTGGGGCAAAAATGGCTGAGGAGGCGCGCCAATACTGGAGTTTTTAATTGGGGACGTGAGCAACGTTGGCTTCCACGCCGCAAGGCCCGGTACGCTGCCGACATAAATCCATCTTGGTATTTCGACGCGCGTTGACGCGTTTCATTGCGCCTCGACATTCAACGAGCCGAAAAACTCCACGACTTGCGCCTTGAGTCCTTCACACGTCGCGACCGGCGCCTCAACCGCCATCATGATCATATCGGCCTGCAGCAGGACATATCTGAGGACCCCGCAGCGCTCGGCATTTTTCACGGTGACATCGACCGCCGGCTTGCCCTTGAACGTGAGCTTCTTCAATTCGGCGTCTTTGCCCCAGCCCTCGCCGCTCGCGTTGCGGTCGAAGTATTCTTTCGCCGCCTTCGCGCCATTCCGATACTGAAATCGGGTCGCGGAAAACTTTCGCTGGTCCTGCCGCAGGCATCCGACAGTGTGGCTTTTCAGCACGATGGAGTTGGCAGCGGACTGGTCCATCGTGAAATCGTTGAAGGTGCACGGGATCTTCAATGAGAAGCCGCCGCCAGTCGAGCTGGCCGGGGCCCAGCCATTGGCGTCCAGCGTCCCGGCCTGAATTCGATGCATGGTCATGCCGGCCGGCAATTGCCCTTGCTGAGCCGACGCCGCGACACTTCCCAATGCCAGCGAGATACCTAAAAAAAGCAGCAATGCACGCATGGTTAACCCCGATCCAATCAGCAACGTTTAATGACGCGGCGCCGCCGGCGCCTGACAGCCCGCCGCCTGCCCGAGTCCCTTGAGGAACGACCGGCGCACGATGCCTGCCGCGATGGCCGCCGAAACTTCCCGCGAATAGCGCTCGGCGCCGCTCAGTTTACGCACCCAGCTGCGATAGGGAATGAGACCCTCGGCCGCGCCGCGCAACGCGCCAACGGCGGATTTGGTCGCCGCTTCCTGGCCGCGCGGAATGAGGCCGGGGTTTGAATCGGTGGACGCAACATCCAGATCCGCACCGAGCGCCGCATCGATCGCCTCGACTTGCACGGTGAGACTCGCGCAGCTTTGATCGGCCGGTACCTGATAGGGCGCCTTTTGCGCGGCGGCCAGCACCGGCGGAATATCGGCGCGTACCAGATTCAAGTCCGTCAACGGCGAGGTCGCCGCGTCGGCGACCTGTGTTTGCAGACCGGGTTTCGCAGCGGGGCCGATGACGGTGGATTCGGGCTGGGTGGACGGCGCATGCGACGCGCATGCCGTCAATGTCAGTGAGAGCGTGAGCAGGATTGTATTTTTCATGCGCCGAAGCGTAGCAGGCAATCCTGCTATTGCACAACGGGATGATGTGTTCCGCATAACGCAGACAGGGCTGGCGAGCCAGGCCGCAGTTGTCGGGAAATCCGGTGGCAGAAAATTGCAGAACGTCATTTGGCGCGCCTTTCGGGGCAAAAGTGCCCCGAACGCCGCGCCAGTCGCTGAGTTTACTTTTCCGCTTAGCCGGTTTTCTTGTAGTTCGGGAAGAACAGTTGCTGCCCTTCAATCTTGTAACCCGCGATCGCCGCCTGCCCTGCGGGCGAGGTCAGCCACTCGATGAATTGCATGCCGAGTTCTTTTTTCACATGCGGGTGCTTGGCAGGGTTCACCAGCATCACGCCGTATTGATTGAACAATCTGGTATCGCCTTCGACAACGATGACGAGATCGCCGCGATTCTTGAATGACAGCCAGGTGCCGCGGTCGGTAAAGGCATAGGCGTCCATCGCCGAGGCGGTGTTGAGCGTCGGTCCCATGCCGGAACCGGTTTCGCGATACCAGCTGCTCCGGCCGGTTTGCGGATCGATTTCAGCCTGCTTCCAGTAGCGCAGTTCGGCGGCATGCGTGCCGCTTTTGTCGCCGCGCGAGGTGAAGGGCGCGGCGCCGGCGGCGATTTTTTTCAGGGCCTCCAGCACATCCTTGCCACCGGCGATTTTCGCCGGGTCCGCCTGCGGCCCGACGATGACGAAATCGTTGTACATCACTTCGCGGCGATCGATGCCGAAGCCTTCATCGACAAATTTTTGCTCGGCCACGCGGTCGTGCACGAACACCACATCGGCATCGCCCTTTCTGGCGGTGGCCAGCGCCTGCCCGGTGCCTTGCGCGACCACGCGCACGTCGATGCCGGTTTTGGCCTTGAAGATGGGCAGCAGGTATTTGAACAGGCCCGAGTCTTCGGTCGACGTGGTGGAGGCGACGACGATGAATTTTTCCTGCGCGAAGACCGGCAGGCCCGGTGCACCGGCTAGCACCGACGTTGCGATGCCGCCAATGATGAAACGACGAGTCAGATTTGCGAAATGCTTCACCATAGTAATTCCCCTTTCATGAACGCCGCCGCTTCGGGCGACTGCGGTTGCCGAAAAAAATCGGCGGCAGCGGCGTCCTCGACAAGACGCCCCTGGTGTAAAAACAGCACGCGCTCGGCCAGCCGCTTCGCCTGACCGAGATCGTGCGTGGTCATGACGATGGTGGTGCCAGCGGCGTGCATGGCGCGAATGATTTCCTCGATCGCGCGCGTGGCGGCGGGGTCAAGGCTGGCGCTCGGTTCATCCAGAAACAGCAATTCGGGCTGCAGCGCCCAGGCGCGCGCCAGCGCAATGCGCTGCTGCTCGCCGCCGGAACACAGCCGCGCAGGGCGCTCGGCCAATGCCGCCAGCCCGACGCGTTGCAACGCGTCCCCGGCCTTGCGACGTATTTGGCGTATCTCGCCGGCGGCGAATTGGCCGCTGACCTGCAACGCAAACTCGATATTGGCGCGCGCGCTGCGGCGCAGCATCACCGGACGCTGGAACACCATGGCCTGCGCGCGCCGCACATTCGAATCGGACCAAAGGAAACTCCCGCCCGATGGCGTGAGCAGGCCGTGCAGCAGACGCAGCAGCACGCTCTTGCCGGCGCCATTGGGGCCGAGGACGATATTGCGCGTGCCGGCTTCGACGCGAAAACTCACATCGCGCAGCACCGTGGCTTCGCCGGCGCGATACGCCAGACCTTCCACATGTAGGGGCAGAATCGCCTTAGCCATATTGCTTCATCGCCCGCGCCTTGATCAGTTGCGCGACGCCGTTGATGATCATCACCAGCGCGATCAACACCATGCCCAGCGCCAGCGCCAGGGCCAGATCGCCCTTGCTGGTTTCGAGCGCGATGGCGGTGGTCATGACGCGGGTGACGCCGTCGATATTGCCGCCGACAATCATCACCGCGCCCACCTCGGCAATGGCGCGACCGAACCCCGCCAGCACCGCAGTCAGCAAGGTGAAACGCATGTCCCAAAGCAATGCCTTGGCGGACTGCCACTGGCTGGCATTCAGCGATACCAGTTGTTCGCGATATTCAACCCAGGCATCCTCGATCACCTGCCGCGCCAATGCCGCAATGATCGGAAAGGTCAGCAGCGCCTGCGCCAGCATCATCGCCGCCGGTGTAAACAGAATGCCCAGCGGCCCCAATGGTCCAGCACGCGACAGCAACAAATATATCAGCAGGCCGATCACCACCGGCGGCAGGCCCATCATGCCGTTCAGCAATGCGATCAACGATTGCCGCCCCGGGAAACGCGCCAGCGCCAGCCATGCACCGAACGGCAGGGCGAACAGCGCCGCGACCATTACGGCGGTGCCACTGACGGCAAGGCTGAGCCAGATGATCGACAGCAGTTGCGGATCGGCGGCGGCGACCAGGCCAAACGCCTGGGCCAGCCCTTGAGAGATTTCTGACATGGCGCGCAGTATAGGCGGCTGCCTGCGTTTATTCCCGATCTCCGGAATTGCTGCAGGATAATGCAATAGAATGCGGGGATTCCCGGGAGGGTTCCCACCATGCGCCAACTGATGAGCACCAAGGAAGTTGCCGAATACCTGCGGCTTCGCGAACGCAAGATTTACGATCTGGTCAGCCGCGACGAAATTCCGCATTCGCGTGTCTCCGGCAAACTGCTGTTTCCGCGCGCGCAGATTGATCAATGGGTGAATGCCGGCATGGGTAATAGTGCGGCGGCAAATCCGTCGCGGAATACGGCGCGCGCCGCCCCGGTCATCGCCGGCAGCCACGATCCGCTGCTGGATTGGGCGGTGCGTGAATCGCGCTGCGGGCTGGCGACGCTGACCTATGGCAGCCTCGACGGCATAGACCGCATGGTTTCCGGCGAGGCCTGCGCAGCCGCGATCCATTTGCCGCCGACACGCGACTCGGCGCGCAATATCGGCGTGGTCAGCGAGCGCCTTGGCCATCTCGATGTGGTGCTGATCAATTGGGCGCGGCGCGAACAGGGTCTGGTGGTGGCGCCGGGCAACCCACTGAAACTCAAAAAACTCGCCGATCTACCGGGCAAGCAGGCGCGCACGATCCTGCGCCAGCCGCATGCCGGCAGCTATCTGCTGCTATTGCAACAGCTGGCCGAGGCGCGCATGACCCTGGCCGATCTCAAGGTCGTCAAGACCATCGCGCAAAGCGAAAGCGATATCGCCGCCGCCATCCTCGATGGCAAGGCCGACACCGGACTTGCGGTGCGGGCAGTGGCGCGGCAGTTCCATCTCGACTTCATTCCCGTCACCAGCGAGCAGCTCGACCTCGCCGTGCTGCGACGCGCCTACTTCGATCCGCCGATGCAGGCCCTGTTGCGCTTCAGCCAGGAAAAATTGTTTCGCGACTACGCGGGCGAGATGTCCGGCTACGATGTCGGCGAGTTGGGCAAGGTAGTATGGAACGCCTGAAATCAACCCCCGTCGCCACCACCTTCTGTTGAGTCTTGCTTGAATCATTCGCCCCGTACTGCCGCCATTTACCTTGCCGCCATCATCGCCGCCGTAACGGTATTGCTGATCGCACTGGCGGTCGGTCGCTTCCCGATATCGCCCGCGGAAATTCTCAAGTTGCTGTGGGGCAGCCTCGGCGGTTCGCCCGCACCGGCGGCGCCGAATGCCGATATTGTCCTGTTCGATATTCGCGGCCCGCGCGTACTGGCTGCCTTCACGGTCGGCGCCGCGCTGGCTGCGGCGGGTGCGGCATATCAGAATCTGTTTCGCAACCCGCTGGTATCTCCCGACATTCTCGGCGTGTCCTCGGGCGCCGCGCTGGGTGCGGTGCTGGGGATTTTCCTGGCGCTGCCGATTGTGGCTATTCAGGGACTCGCGTTCGGCGGCGGCTTGGTGGCCGTAGCCTGCATCTACTTCATCGGCGATCGCCTGTCCGCCAAACATGGCGGCCATGATCCGGTACTGACCCTGGTGCTGGCCGGGGTGGTGATCGGCTCGCTGCTGGGTTCGGGCATCGCGCTGACCAAATATCTGGCCGACCCCTACAACCAGTTGCCGGCCATCACCTACTGGTTGCTCGGCAGTTTTGCCGGCGTCGCCCGTAAAGAGCTCGCGGTCGCCCTGCCGGTGATGGTCATCGCCATGCTGCCCTTATATTTGCTGCGCTGGCGCGTCAATCTTCTGGCTCTGCCGGATGATGAGGCGCGCAGTCTCGGTCTGAATGTGCGACGCACGCGCGTCATCATCATTGTTGCCGCCACCCTGATGACGGCGGCGTCAGTGGCCATTTGCGGCATCATCGGCTGGATCGGCCTGGTCGTGCCGCATGCGGTGCGCCTGCTGGTGGGTGCGGAGTTTTCACGCCTGCTGCCGCTGGCGATGCTGATCGGCGGCACCTTCATGGTGGCGATCGACACTCTCGGGCGCAGCATGGCGCAAGTCGAAATCCCGCCAGGGGTGCTGACGGCGGCGATCGGCACCCCGGTGTTCGTCTGGCTGATGGCGGCCACCTTCCGCAGGCGCGACTGATGCTGGCCGCACGACAACTTGCGATCGGTTTTCCGCGACGCGAACTCGCGACGGATATTTCTTTCACCCTCAATGCCGGTGAAGCCATTGCCATCCTCGGTCCCAATGGCAGCGGCAAGACCACATTGTTCCGCACCCTGCTCGGCCTGTTGCCCGCACGCGCGGGCGAGGTATCGTTGAATGGACGATCGATCGCGACACTGGGCCCAGCCAGAATCGCCCGTGCCATGGCGCACGTACCGCAGGCCGCCGCCGGTTTTTTCAATTTCAGCGTGATTGAAGTGGTGGAAATGGCGCGCGCGGCGCATCTGCGCTGGTATGCACAGCCCGGCGCGGGGGACCGGGCGATTGCCGAACGGGCTCTGAGAGATTTGAACATCGCCGATTTTGCCGGCCGCGAGTTCACAGAACTCTCGGGCGGCGAGCGGCAGCTGGTGATGATCGCGCGCGCGCTGGCCGCGGAGGCGCCGATTCTGCTGCTGGACGAGCCGACGGCCAGCCTCGATTACGGCAACCAGTTCATGATTCTCGATGAGATCGCCAGGCTCAAGCTGCGCGGTGCGACCATTCTGTTCACCACCCACGACCCGAATCAGGCAATGCGCATTGCCGACCGCACGCTCACCATCTCGCGCGAGGGCCGGGTGCGGATAGGTGCAACCCGCGAAGTGCTAACGCGTGATTCGCTTGCTTCGCTTTACGGCATCGATGTGCAACTGGCTTCAGGGCCGGCGGGGCCATGGTTCACGGCCGCGAACCGCAACGCCTGAACGGCAACTTACCAGACAAGGATGATGCCGCCGGTCACGGCCAGGGCCATGCCGACGGACAGCCAGACCGCCGAGCGCGACAGTTGACGCAGCGCGCCCGCCAGATAACGCGTGTATTTCTCGGCGTCGCCGAGTTCATCGTCTCCGGCGCCCGTATCCTTGTGACCCACGCCCGCGCCAAAGCCGGCCCGCGACAGGGTACGCAGGGCCAGCAGCGCCTCCGTGAGCGCGATCACCAGAATAATGCTGGCCAAGTTGACCATGAGATGGGCGTAATGAAACGAGCTTTGACCGGTGTCGGCCGTCGGCGCGGCCAGACTGCGCCCGAAGGTGACCACGCCGATGATCGCCACCAGTGAAGTGGAGGCAATGACGCTGGCACCCATCAGGGAATTGCGGATGGTCTGCACCAGCAGGATCTCATATCCGCTTTCTTTCTTGATGGCATGCAGCCAATTGAGCAGACTTTGTTGGGTCATGATCATTTGCTCCCGGTCTTGTGCGCGCGAAATTGCAAGGCCAGCCACATCCCGGCCAGCATTGCGGGGATGAAAACCAGCATCGCCGGCGACAGCATACCGATATTGGCAAGCGCCGGGCCCGGGCAATAACCGGCGAGGCCCCAGCCGACCCCGAACAGCGCGGCGCCGATCAGCAAGCGCGCATCAATTTCTTTCGCGGTCGGCCAATGGAATTTTTCGGCAAGGCGTGGACGCGCGCGGCGCATCAGCCAGGGGTAAGCCAGCCCGGTCACCACCACCGCGCCGCCCATCACGAACAGCAGCCGCGGATCCCAGCTTCCCGCCAGATCGAGGAAGTTGAGCACGTTGCCGGCATTGCTCATGCCTGACAATAGGAGGCCGGCACCGAACAGGGCGCCGATCAACAGGGCAGACAATAGTTTCATGATCCCTCCTCAACCCCGCACATGACGCGCGATGAACACGGTGATGAGTCCCGCCAGCATGAACACCACCGTCGCCACCAGCGAACGCAGCGAACGACGGCCCAGCCCGCAGACGCCGTGGCCGCTGGTGCAACCGCTACCCAGCACGCTGCCGAAGCCGACCAGCAGGCCCGCGGCAACCAGCAGCAGCAGCGAAGCGGCCGGCGCCGCCGTGGCGGACGCGAGCGGTTTCAGCAGGAAACCCGCGGCGACCAGGCCGAGCAAAAAGGCAAGGCGCCAGCCGCGATCGCCCTGCGCCGTGCGCGACAGCAGTCCGGCTGCAATGCCGCTGATGCCGGCAATGCGGCCCAACAGGTACATCAGCAGCACAGCCGCGGCGCCGATCAGCACACCGCCGGCGGCCGCGGCCAGCCAGGGGGAAGTATCGCCGAAGTTCATTGCAGGCTCCTTGAAAATTTATACTCCCGGTAGTATATTTACGATGAGCCGATTTTTCAAGGATCATCATGAGCAAACTCCGCGACAGCGACAAGAAGACCGCCCTGATCATGCGCCTGCGCCGCGTCGAGGGCCAGCTGCGCGGCGTGCAAAAGCTGATCGACGAGGAAGCGGATTGCGAGAAAATCGCTCAGCAACTCGCCGCCAGCCGCAAGGCGCTGGACAAGACCTTCTTTGCCATGGTCGGCTGTATCATCGAGCAGGAGGATGCCGTCGCCCCCGCGAAGCGCGGCCGGACAGGCAAAACGCCGTCTGCTGCCGCCTCGCGCGGCGCCTACGTGTCCGCGATGCTGTCGCGCTTCGCCTAGGAGAAAGCCATGGAAAAAATCATTCAATTGTTCGACCCCCAATCCAGCACGTTCACCTACATCCTGTATGACGACAGCAGCGGTGAAGCGGCCCTCATCGATGCAGTTGATGCGCAAATCGGCCGCGACCTCGCCGCCATCGCCGGAAAAGGGCTGAAGCTGAAATGGGTGGTCGAGACCCATGCGCATGCCGATCACATCACCGCTGCCGGCGAGATCGCGCGGCGCACAGGCGCCGCCACGGCGGCGCCTGCGCAATGCGGCATCGCCGCGGCGCAGAAACAGTTGCAGGACGGCGATACCCTGATGTTGGGAAGGCTTCCGATCCGCGCCATCCACACACCAGGCCATACTGCCGGGAGCATGTGTTACCTCTGGGGCGATGCCGTGCTGAGCGGCGATACCCTGCTGATCAGCGGCTGCGGACGCACCGATTTCCAGTCGGGCGATGCCGCCACCATGTACGACAGCATCACGCAGCAACTGTTTACCCTGCCGGATGCGACCCGCGTATTACCGGGCCACGATTATCATGGCCGCACCGAAAGCACCATCGGCGCCGAAAAACAAGGCAACCCGCGCCTGGCCGGAAAATCGAAAGAAGAATTCATTGCGATCATGGGCGCCCTCGACCTGGCGCCGCCGAAGATGATCGATACCGCGGTGCCGGCCAATCAGCTGCTTGGCGAGACGCCGCCGCCCTCGGCGGAAGCGGTGTTGCCGGCGCAGGGTTACGCCGGCGATATCCCGCCGACGCTGGCGCAGCGGTGGTGGCAAGGCGGCTATGCCATCCTGATCGATGTACGCACCCAGGCCGAGCGCGACTGGGTCGGCTATATCCCCGGTACCTCGCTGATTCCCTGGAAGCAATATCCCGGAATGGCCGTGAATCCGCGCTTCGGCGATATGCTCCAATCCGAAGTTCCGCTGGAAACGCCGGTCATGTTCCTGTGCCGCTCGGGCGTGCGCTCGATCGATGCCGCCAAGCAAGCCACCGCGCTGGGTTATCGCAAGGCCTACAACATCCTCGAAGGCTTCGAAGGCGACCCCGACGCCAGCAAGCAACGCGGTCATCTGAATGGCTGGCGCCATGCCGGCCTGCCCTGGGCGCAGGGCTAAGCGGGCAATGAGGGCTGCGCGCATCCGCGCAGCGCGGAATGCGCATTGCCGTTCTAGACGGGTACGCCGGTACCGATAGATTCTCCCTATCCCCGGCATCCGATTCCAGCTGCGTTGACACTGCCTGGCGCAGGTGGCACAGGCGCACGCCAATGCCGGGCATCACTCACGCACGGGACGTCAATAGATTTTGTCTATCGAATGCATGTGAACAAACGATTTTTCAAATGGTTGTGGCGCCGCTAACCTGCATGCATTGAATTATTTCCGGCCCAAAGGACATGAACCTTCAAATGCCCTCAGCAACAGATTCAGCAAGCGGCTGGGCGTGCTTTGCAATATTGCCGCCATTCACCACGCTGCCGTACTGAAATTCCATTCCCCCATCGTTAATCAAAGGAGAAAATCTTGTCAGCCGAAAAAATGTGCCCGTTCCCGAGCGGTGCTCGCAAACAAGCAACTGCAGGTGCCACCACGAACGCAGATTGGTGGCCCAATCAACTGAACCTCAAGATGCTTAACCAGAACTCCCCGCTGTCGAATCCCATGGGCGAGGCGTTCAACTATGCCGAGGAATTCAAGAGCCTCGATCTGAATGCCGTGGTCAAGGACCTCCACGCATTGATGACGGATTCACAGGACTGGTGGCCCGCAGACTACGGCCATTACGGGCCGCTCTTCATCCGCATGGCCTGGCATAGCGCAGGCACCTACCGTATCGCCGATGGTCGCGGCGGTGCGGGCTCCGGCACACAACGCTTTGCGCCGCTCAACAGCTGGCCGGACAATGGCAACCTCGACAAAGCCCGCCGCTTGCTGTGGCCCATCAAGCAGAAGTATGGCCGCAAACTCTCCTGGGCCGACCTGATGATTCTCGCCGGTACCGTCGCGCTGGATTCCATGGGATTCAAGACCTTCGGTTTCGCCGGCGGGCGCGCGGACGTGTTTGAGCCGGAGGAAATTTACTGGGGACCCGAGGCCGAATGGCTGGGCGACAAGCGCTACTCCGGTGACCGCGAACTCGAAAATCCGCTTGGCGCGGTGCAGATGGGCCTGATTTACGTGAATCCGGAAGGGCCGAATGGCAAGCCGGATCCGCTCGGCTCGGCACGGGACATCCGCGAGACCTTTGCGCGCATGGCCATGAACGATGAGGAAACCGTGGCGCTCACCGCTGGTGGCCACACATTTGGCAAGACCCACGGCGCGGCCGACCCGGGCAAGTATGTCGGCCCCGAGCCGGAGGGCGCGAACATTGAGGAGCAGGGTCTCGGCTGGAAGAACAGTTTCGGCACCGGCAAGGGCGTGCACGCGATCACCAGCGGCCTGGAAGGCGCCTGGACCCCCAACCCCATCAAGTGGGACAACGGCTACTTCGAGACCCTGTTCGGCTACGAGTGGGAACTGACCAGGAGTCCGGCCGGCGCACAACAGTGGAAGCCCAAGGGCGACGCGGGCGCCGGCACGGTACCGGATGCCCACGATCCGGGCAAGCGCCATGCGCCGATGATGTCCACCGCGGACATGGCCATGCGCATGGACCCGGACTACGAGAAAATCTCGCGGCGGTTCATGCAGAATCCGAAAGAGTTTGCCGATGCGTTTGCTCGCGCCTGGTACAAGCTAACGCACCGCGATATGGGGCCACGGGCACGCTATCTCGGCCCGCTGGTACCGAAGGAAGTGCTGATTTGGCAGGACCCGATCCCCGCCGTGAATCACAAGCTGGTCGATGAGCAGGACGTTGCTGCGCTGAAGGCCAAGATACTCGCTTCCGGGCTTTCGATTTCCCAGCTGGTGACAACGGCCTGGGCATCGGCGTCAACCTTCCGCGGCAGCGATAAGCGTGGCGGCGCCAACGGGGCGCGCATTCGCCTGGCACCGCAAAAGAATTGGGACGTAAACCAGCCGGCCGAACTGGCGAAGGTCCTGCAAAAACTGGAAGCGATCCAGAAGGATTTCAACGGCACGCAATCCGGCGGGAAGAAAGTGTCGCTGGCTGATCTGATCGTTCTGGGCGGCTCTGCAGCCGTCGAGGCCGCAGCGAAAAAGGCCGGGCAGGACGTGAAGGTTCCCTTCGCACCGGGCCGCATGGATGCATCGCAGGAACAGACCGACGTGGACTCGTTCGCCGTACTGGAACCGGCCGCAGACGGATTCCGCAACTACGTCCGCAAGGGTCTGGAAACATCAGCGGCTGCGCTGCTGCTGGATCGTGCCAACCTGCTGACGCTGACCGCGCCCGAGATGACGGTTCTGGTCGGCGGCATGCGCGCCCTGAATGCGAATGTCGGGCAGGCCAAGCACGGTGTTTTCACCAAGCGGCCCGAGACTTTGACCAACGATTTTTTCGTGAATCTCCTCGACATGAACACGACGTGGCAGAAGTCCGCCACATCCGAAGGCGTGCTGGAGGGACGCGATAGGACGACGGGCGAGATCAAGTGGACCGGCACCATCGTCGATCTCGTCTTTGGTTCGAACTCGCAGCTTCGCGCACTGGTGGAAGTCTATGCGGCCAGTGACTCGCAGCAGCTGTTCGTGCGTGACTTTGTGGCAGCCTGGAGCAAAGTGATGAATCTCGATCGCTACGACCTTGCATGATGGCTGGGTCAAGCATCTCAATGCCTCAATCAGCACACATAGGCAGCAAACGTAGAAACACGTAGACCCAATATCCACGCGGCTTCCCGGGCAAAAATGGCCTGGGACGCCCGTGGATATTGCACTTCGGCTTGCCGATTTTGTGCTCTTGAGGACTGCTGCGATAATGCGGGCTTCCCTCCCCGGAGCGCGCCGCATGTCTTCCATCGTTTTCCTGCTTCGCCTGGCGATTCTGCCGCTCGGCATGTTCAGCCTGTTCGTAATGCCGCCCGATACGCTGGCGCAGTCGCTCACGTTCCGGCAAGTGCTGGACCGGCCCGACCGTCCGACGCCGGACGTCAAGGTTCAATACGACAGCGGCCCCAACCAATACGGCGAGCTGTGGCTGCCGAAGACTGCGTCGTCCACTGCGCTGCCGGTAGTGGTGCTGATTCACGGCGGCTGCTGGCTGTCGGAATATCCCGGTCCGGAACTGATCGCATTCCTGTCCGATGAATTGCGCAAGCATGGCGTGGCGGTGTGGAGCCTCACCTACCGCCGCGTCGGCATGAAGGAAAACGTGATGGGCGGCGGCTATCCGGCGACTTTCCTCGACATCGCGCATGGCATCGACCATCTGCGCAGCATCGCACCGAAATACAATCTCGACTTGAATCGCGTCATCACCTCGGGCCATTCCGCCGGCGGGCACCTCGCCCTGTGGGCGGCCGCGCGTCCCAGGCTGCCCGCCAACAGCGCGCTGAAAATCGCCAACCCGCTGCCGATCAAAAGCGTCGTCGCCATCGCCGGCATGCCCGATCTCGCCTACTCCGCCGTTGCCGTCGCCCATGCATGCGAGCGCGATACGGTCGACAAGCTGGTCGATACCGCGGGGCGGGGCGAGACGGCCGCCTTCCTCGACACTTCGCCCATCGAGCTGCTGCCGCTGGGCGTGAAACAGCTGATGATCAGTGGCGTCTACGATGGCGTGATCGCGCCGGCGCTGGCCTGGCGCTACCAGAACAGCGCCAAGGCCAAAGGCGAAACCATCGACCTGTTGACCATCGACAACGCCGGGCATTTTGAATTGATTTCGCCATGGACGGCGCCGGGCAAGCTGGTGGTGGAGAAAATCATTGCCGCCGCGAAAGCCACGCCATGAAACATTTCCTGCTGTTCTACGAGGTGGTCGAAAATTACGCCGAGCGTAGAGTCCCGTTTCGCAAGCTGCATTTGCAGCATGCGCTCGACGCCAAGGCACGCGGTGAACTGGTACTGGCGGGCGCCTTGGCTGATCCGGCCGATGGTGCGGTGCTGATGTTTCAGGGCGAATCGCCTGCGGCCGCCGAAGCGTTTGCGCGCAACGATCCCTATGTGAAAAACGATCTGGTCACCACGTGGCGGGTGCGCGAGTGGACCACCGTAGTAGGCGATGCGGCGACCGTGAAAGTCGATATCGTGAAATTGTAGAACGCCATTTGGTGCGGGTTTCGAGGCATTTTTGCTTCAAACACCGCGCCAATGCTTGACTTTTACACTTCTCATGAGGAAAAACTAAGCGATCTTTCCGATCTTTCCGATCTTTCCGATCTTGCCTTCTGTCGGCGAACTCGGACTGGCCTGATAAATCTTCTTCGGCATGCGCCCGGCACGCCAGGCCTCGCGCCCCGCCTCGACTGCCTTCCTCATCGCGCTGGCCATCAGCACCGGATTTTTCGCCTTGGCGATGGCAGTGTTCATCAACACGCCATCGCAGCCTAGTTCCATGGCGATGGTCGCGTCCGAGGCGGTGCCGATGCCCGCATCGACAATCACCGGTACAGTGGCGCGATCGAGAATGATTTCCAGATTCCAGGGATTCAGGATGCCCATGCCCGAGCCGATCAGGGAGGCCAGCGGCATCACCGCCACGCAGCCGATTTCTTCCAGCGCCTTTGCCTGCAGCGGATCATCCGAGCAATAGACCATCACCTGAAAACCATCGGCGACCAGTTCCTGCGCGGCAATCAAGGTCTCTGGCATGTTCGGGAACAGGGTGGACTCATCGCCAAGCACCTCGAGCTTGACCAAGGCGTGACCGTCGAGCAGCTCGCGCGCGAGACGCAGGGTGCGCACCGCGTCCTTGGCGTTATAGCAGCCCGCGGTATTCGGCAAAATGGTGAACCGCGATGGCGGCAGCACCTCGAGCAGACTGGGCTCATTGGCGTTCTGGCCAATGTTGACGCGGCGGATCGCCACGGTGACGATCTCGGCGCCGCTGGCGACGATGGCATCGCGGGTTTCATTGAAATCGCGGTACTTGCCGGTGCCGACCATCAGGCGCGAGGCGTAACGTTTGCCGGCGATGACCAGGCTATCAGCGGTGTCGGACTTGGGGGACATGAAATGCTTTCAGGAAACTGCGAAATAAACGTGCTTCAGCCGCCGCCAACCGCAACCACGATTTCAAGACGGTCGCCGTCGTTCAACTCGGTTCCCGCCAGCGCGCTTTTGGGAACGATTTCGCCATTGCGCTCGATCGCATAGCGCCTGCCCGCCAGGGACAGCTCGGCAACGAGTGCCGCCAGCCGGGTGCCGGACGCGATATGCTTAGCTTCGCCATTGAGGGTGACGCTGATGCTCATGCGGAACAAGAGATGGGTGCAGTAAATCGACGTGAAAATGGTAGCACGCAAGCGCGCGCGCAAAATTGACGCAAACCAATCATGGAAACCCCGATATGCAACCCGACCTTCGCCCGACACCCCGTATGCCGATCCTGCTGGCCGTATTGTGGTCGGCCGGACTCGGCGTTTCCCTGTGGATCGCCAAGGACCGCCTGACCTGGCTGATGGAAATTTTTCCGGCGCTGATCGCGTTCATCCTGATCTGGCGCTCGCGGCATACCTTTGCGCTGACGCCGCTGCTGTATTGGCTGATCGCCCTGCACGGCCTGATCCTGATGCTGGGCGGCGCCTACACCTATGCGCATGTGCCGCTGGGCTTCTGGATGCAGGACTGGTTCGGCTTTGCACGCAACAACTACGACAAGATCGGCCACTTTGCGCAGGGCTTTGTGCCGGCCATGGCGGCGCGGGAGTTGCTGGTCCGCAAATTCGGCGTGCGCGGCGATGGACTCATCGCCTTTCTGTGCGTCTGTATCTGCCTCGCGGTATCGGCGTCTTATGAAATCGTCGAATGGTGGAGCGCCCTGCTGCTCGGCCAGGGCGCCGACGAATTCCTCGGCACCCAGGGCGACCCCTGGGACACGCAGTCCGATATGCTGTTTGCCCTGATCGGCGCGCTGACGGCGATGTTATTGCTGCGCCGCTGGCACGACCGGCAGATGCGCAAGCTGGGCGCTCCCTGAAGCCGGCTTGCCGTTCGCCTTGGCGGGTTGCCCTGGCGTTACATGCCCTTGAACAAATGCGCGTAACCGCGGCTGACCGGCAGCTCCGCCTTCACATTCGTCAGCTTGACCAGGGTATGGCCCATCAGGTCGCGGCGGGTGGCGACAATGCGATTCACATTGACGATGGTCGAGCGATGAATCTGCCAGAACTCATCGGGATTCAGCTGCACCTGCAACTCCGCCAACGGCGTGCGAATCAACGCCTCGCCTTCCCGGGTATAGACGCTCACATATTTGTCCTGCGCCTGGAAATAAAGCACCTCTTCGATGGGAATCTGCCGCGTCAGTTCGCCCACCGCCGCGCGGATCCAGCGCAGATACGCGGCCTTCGCCGAGGGCAATACCCTGGCAAGGGTTTTCATCAGGGCGCTCACGTCTTGCGGCAGTTCCGCACCGGCGGTCTTGTCCTTCAGGCGCGCAATCGTTTTCTGCAGACGCTCGTCGCTCACCGGTTTCAGCAAATAGTCGACGGCCTCGCGTTCAAAGGCATCGACCGCATACTGGTCAAACGCGGTGACGAACACGATGCGCGTTTTCGCATCGATCCGGCCCGCCACTTCCAGCCCGGTAAGACCGGGCATGCGGATATCGAGAAACACCATATCGGGCACATGATCGTCGATGAGCCGCAGCGCCTCGGGGCCGTTGGCGGCAATGGCAATGACCTCGAGCTCCGGCCACAGCGCCGCCAGGCGGTCCTTCAGGAATTGCGCCAGATGCGGCTCGTCGTCGGCAATGATTGCCCTGGGTTTACTGTTCATATTGATCACACGCGATAGGGAATGGAGACCGTGATGCGCGTACCGCCGGGGAGATTGTCCTCGATCCGCAGGACACCCGCGCCGGCATAGAGATGTTGCAGGCGTTCGCGAACATTGCGCAGGCCGATGCCGTTCGATTTCGAATCACGGAAGCCGAGCCCGGTATCCGCCACGGTGATGTCCAGCCGGTCGTCGCGGCGCACGGCCGACAGAGCGATTTCCCCGCCCTCGATTTTCGGCTCGAGGCCATGCTTGAGCGCGTTCTCGACGATCGGCTGCAACAACATCGGCGGCACCTGTGCATCCGACAGCGTAGGCGGCAGCTCGAGGCGCACCTGCAGGCGCTCGCCCATGCGAATCTGCAGGATCGACAGAAAATTCCGCATGGTCTCGAATTCCTGGCCGAGCGTGGTTTGCTGTTCGCGGGTCGAGGCCAGCGTGGCGCGCAGATAGCCGATGAACTGCTCCAGCATCAGCTTCGCCTGGTCGGGTTGCGGATGGATCAGCCCGACCACATTGGCCAGGGTGTTGAACAGGAAATGCGGCTCGATCTGCGCCTGCAAAGCACGCAAATTAGCCTGCGCCGCCTCGCGTTCGATCGCCTGCAGGCGCTCGTTTTCGCGCGCCAGGGCCGCCTCGCGCTCCAGCGCGCCGAAGCGGGCGCGCCAGGAAAGCCCGATGACAAGCGAAATGAAAAACGACAGCGCCAGCGTTACCGCGATCATCTGCGGCTGCTTGAACCAGCCCCGGACGCCTTCGGACTCGGCGCGCATGTCTTCAAAACCGGGCAGAAAGGAAATGCCGAAAAATGCACTCTGCGTCACGACGAACCCCATCGCCGTATAGCAGGCAACTATTCCCGCAAACGGCAGCATATTGATGCGGCGCAGCAGGGGTTTGCTCACCGATATGACCAGCGCCCAGATAAAACCGATGACGTTGGAAAAAAACAGGGTGCTCAAGGCCATCACGCCGAATTCGGCCCAACTGTGAAAGCGGCGGAAGATGACCGCCATGAAAATGAAAAACGCAGCGATCATGCAACTGAAGATGAAGGTATAAATGATCGTGCGCAGCGGGCTGGGGCGATAGCGCCGAAAAAAGGCGAACATCTCCAGCGGATGCATGCTGACATATTTTTCGCGGCCGCCTGGCTGAGGGTTTTCTCGGCAATCCATGATCATGGAATTTTTCTGTTTTGCATCGGATGGGAGGCTGCGAACGGCTCAGGCCTTCACTGCAGGAGCGACCTGGTGACGCCGCAACCAACGATACACTAGGCAGGCAATCCCGGCGGTCAGTGCTGCAAAGCCAAACCCCCACAAGGCCCGAACCCAAGCCACCAACAGCCCGATGCCCATGCCGAACGCCACCCATTGAAACCACCCGTGTCCGGGACTGGTGAGGTAATTGATGGGAAGCACAATCCGGCCACAAAGATCATGCGGAAGGGATAGAAGAGGGCTTTGCGGATATCGTCGATGGCGCTGAACGGGGTCATGTCGAGCTCCAGGTTCGCGATTCGGATGAATCGCCCGGGTTAACATGAAAACCAGTCTGCGGCCATTCGCCGCCGCTGACAGCGCGCCTGCGACGAATTCAGTGAAAAGCGACGCGAACGGCATCCTGGCGGCGTGTACGGCGCCGGTTTGAGCGCAGCGAAGTCCGGGCGGGTATATCATCGCCTGACTGGATGTGTCGCCACCTGGGCTCCCGCGGTTCCCACTCTACGAGGATAGTCGCCATGAAACTTTGCCCCGTTTCCATCGCCATAGGCTGTGCAAAATGCCCTATCTTCAAACCCTGCCCGCTGAAAGGCGTGATCGGCGACTATGTCAAACCGGATGCGGCGGCCAAGACAACCAAGGCCAAGGACGGCGGCAAAACCGCGAAAAAATAAAAAGGCCCGTCGGGCGCATTGCCGGACGGGCCCAAAGCCGGGCTTCCCCGGCTCCTCAGGGACGACAGTCCGCGCCAAAAGATTTTTGCCGACCCCTCAGGGCGTGGTCGCCAAGCACGCCTTTAGCGGGCAATGCGGGACAGTCGATGATCTTACGTTTGCGCAGGCAAAACGGATTCGTGACAAGGGCGAGTCTTGCGCCATACGCTTATATTTGGAAATATGCCGATAAGCCGATAAAATCGGCGGCAAGCGCGGAGAAATAAATGCAGCTGAGCAACGCGCTTTTCGCTCCTGGCGGGCGTCGTATAATGGTAATACCCTAGCTTCCCAAGCTAGAGCCGAGGGTTCGATTCCCTTCGCCCGCTCCAGATTCCCCTTTATTTTTCCAACGTGGCAAACGGACAAGATTTCCGCGTGGCCAGGTCTGCGATAAGGGACCAGGGGGGGACCAAGGGATCAGAGAATTAGCGCAAATCCCTGACCAGCGCGCTACGGGTCTCCGCACTGATCGCGTCGACCTTTGCGCTGTAATTCGGGTGATCCACGCCCATCGACAGCGCGACGCCGTACTTCAAGGCCGCCGCCATTTCTTCGCTCAGTTCGAAGCGCAGAAAATGGACCGCCGAGGTCTTGGTTTCATTTTCACGCTCGAGATCCTCGTCGGCGATGGCGTAGACTTTCTTCGAGCCCTCGACCTGGACCCAAGTCCGGTCTTCGATGCCCTTCAGCCGGGTCAGCGCGACACGGCGTGCCGCTTCGTCCTCGTACTCGATCAGCATCGTCGCCTTGAAATTGCGGCCGTCCGGAATCAGCGGGTTGTAGGCTTCAAGCTCTTCCAGGATGCCCTGCTCTTCGAACTGTTTTTCGACGCGCAGGATTTCCTGGATTTGATAGCGGATGGTGGTTTCATCCTCGAACAACAAGGTGACATGTTCACCGATATGCACAGTGCGCAGGCGTTTGTGGGCGATCGCCTTGCTGCGAAATTCGGGGCGCGCCCTGGCATAGGCTTCGAGGGACATCAATGATTCGCGGGAAATGGCTGGCATGGCTTGACTCGTTTTCGTGGTCATATTCCTACTCGGGCAAACCGTACGCTTTGCGTACGAGCGTAATGGGGTGTGCCGTTTTCGCGCCTGACGGCTGATCCTTGCCAAGCTGGGCGATGCCCTGCTCGATATGGTGCGCGGCCAGCTGGCAATCGGAACTGATGTAATCCGGCTCGGCATCGGACATCTGGCGAAACACCGGCTTGCCGATTTTCAGCGCGGTTTCGTGGAATTCCTTTTTAACACCCCAGGTGCCCGCATGTCCGGAGCAGCGTTCCACTGTCGTCACCCGGGTGTCCGGCACCATCTCCAGCATCTCGCGGGTTTTCTGTCCGACGTTCTGCACGCGCGAGTGACAGGGGATGTGATACGACACCTTGCCCAGCGGCTGCTTGAAATCGGTCTTCAGCAAGCCATCCTTCTGGCGCGCAACCAGATATTCAAATGGGTCAAACATCGCTGCCTTGACCGCCTGCACATCAGCATCGTTCGGGAACATCAGCGGCAGTTCCTGCTTGAACATCAGCGTGCAGCTCGGGATCGGCGTGAGGATGGCGTAGCCTTCTTTCGCCAATTTTGCCAACGGCGGAATGTTTTTTGCCTTCAGCGCCGCCACCGATTCAAGGTCGCCCAGTTCCAGTTTTGGCATGCCGCAGCAGGCCTCTTTTTCGACGATCACATAGGGGATTTCATTGTGATCCAGAATCTTCAGCAAATCGTGGCCGATGCCCGGCTCGTTGTAGTTGACGTAACAGGTCGAAAAAATCGCCACCTTGCCGGCAGTGCGTCGGCCATCCTTTGGCGCATACGCCGTACTTGCCGCCGCGTTGGGCCGAAAAGTTTTCGAGGTATATTCGGGCACCCAGGCGTTTCTATCGACGCCGAGCATTTTTTCGCCCAGCGATCGCAGCGCCGGCGACTTGGCGGCGGCATTCACGAAGGTGACCACCACGGGGATCGACGCCAGCTTGCCGTTTCGATCTGTCGAGGACATGTTGACGTCGCGGAATTGGGTCGGCGTGCCCCGCTTGAACTGGATGGCCTTGGCGCGCAGCATCAGGTGCGGGAAATCCACATTCCACGCATGCGGCGGCACATAAGGACACTTGGTCATGTAGCAGACGTCGCAGAGATAGCATTGATCGACAACTTCCCAATACTTGTCCTTCGGCACGCCGTCGACCTCCAGCGTCGGGCTGTCGTCGATCAGGTCAAACAGCCTGGGGAAGGTATTGCACAACGAGACACAGCGACGGCAACCGTGGCAAATATCGAATACGCGCTCCATCTCCCGGATGGTCGCGTCGATGTTGTAAAACTCGGGGTTTTGCCAGTCAATCGGGTGACGGGTGGGGGCTTCGAGCGAGCCTTCACGTTGGGTCATGGCGTGATTTCATTGTTGATATTTAACGGCAGACAAAACGGCGAACGACGCTGTACGACGAAATGCAGCGCGACAAGAGGGGCCAAGGCAACACTTCCGCTTTTGCCCCCTCTTGCTTCACGATGCTTTCAACTTCAATTACGCGTTAGTGGCCAGGACTTCCAGGGCCTTCTGGAACCGGTTGGCGTGCGAACGCTCGGCTTTTGCCAGGGTCTCAAACCAGTCGGCGATTTCATCGAACTTTTCGTCGCGCGCGGCCTTGGCCATACCGGGATACATATCGGTGTACTCATGGGTCTCGCCGGCGACAGCGGACCTCAGGTTGTCGGCGGAGGAGCCGATCGGCATATCCGTTGCGGGATCGCCCACATGCGCCAGATAGTCCAGATGGCCATGGGCATGGCCGGTTTCGCCTTCTGCGGTATTGCGGAACAGCGCGGCAACTTCGGGATTGCCTTCAACGTCGGCCTTGTTTGCGAAATAGAGGTAACGACGGTTGGCCTGCGATTCACCGGCAAATGCGGCCTTCAGGTTGTCATGGGTTTTGGTGCCTTTGAGTTTCATGTGAATCTCCTCGTTAAAAAAACAAAAAACGGTCTGCGCGCATCACAGCCTCGTCATGATAGGCTCGCAAAAGCGATTTCACCAATTGATTGAAATTATTCTTTTGATAGCAATAAACTATCAATTCGCAGAATCGGCGTCGTGCCGATCAAACCGCAGCATTGTGCGCGAGGTCATCATTGGATCGCGCCCCGCGCACATCGTTTCCCGAGGATCGCGGCTTGCAGTTGCACAACGGATACCGCGTGCTAACATCCGCCCGGATCAACGAACGCCCTCATGAGCCAATTCTCCACCCGCATCACCAACTGGCAGCGACGCGAAGGCCGCCACGATCTGCCCTGGCAAAATACGCGCGACCCCTATCGCGTCTGGCTGTCGGAAATCATGCTGCAGCAGACCCAGGTCGCTGCGGTCATTCCCTATTACGAACGTTTCCTGCAGCGCTTTCCCGATATCGCAACGCTCGCGTATGCGGACGAGGACGCCGTGATGCAGCTCTGGGCGGGCCTGGGCTACTACGCGCGCGCGCGCAATCTGCACAAGGCCGCCAGGCAAATCATGGCATGTCACGATGGCAAATTTCCGCATGGATTTGACGAGGTGCTTGCCTTGCCGGGTATCGGGCGTTCCACCGCGGCAGCGATTTGCGCTTTCTCCTTCGGTACACGTGGCGCGATCCTGGACGGAAACGTGAAGCGCGTTTTTGCACGTCACTTCGGCGTCGACGGCGATATCAGGTCCAAGCCGGTGGAAGATAAGTTGTGGACGCTCGTACAGGAGATGTTGCCGCAAAAAAATATCGAGGCATATACCCAGGGCCTGATGGATTTGGGCGCTTCCCTGTGCGCACGTCGCGAACCGGGATGTCTGTCATGCCCGGTAATGAGCAGCTGCGTTGCCTATCAAACCGGCCGCATCGACGAACTCCCGGGCAGGGGATTGAAGCGCGAAACGCCGCACAAGGAAACGCAGATGCTGGTGTTGATTGCGAGCGGGGAAGTGCTGCTGGAGAAACGACCGCCGACCGGCATTTGGGGCAGCCTGTGGTCGCTTCCGGAGGTGCCCGTCGACATCGACGGCATGCAATTCGCCAAAGCACATTTCGGGGTAACCGCAGGCAAAATCAAAAAATGCGCACCGCTTGAACATGGCTTTACGCATTATTCGCTGACCATTCATCCGCTTGAAATCGCGGTTTCCCGGCGCACACCGCTGGCGATGCAGTCCACAGCAATGTGGCTCAATCTTGCCGATGCACTGGCCGCCGCATTACCGGCGCCGGTCAGAAAAATACTAGCTGAGGCCGGCAAACGCTAAGGCAAGCCGGCGCCGGATTTCACGCCGCGAGTTTTTGTTCGCGCAAGAAGCGGTACAGCACCTCCAGGCGCATTCGCGCGTCGGTCAACTCCAGCATTTTCTGCTTGATGGTATTGCTGAAAGGCAGCAGTTCGGTGATGCGAAAACTCACCCAGGATGCGTCGTCAAATTTCCTGTCCTCGTGTTCCCGGCCGACCTGCAGCAGCACCTTCTTCAGGAAATTGGCGCAGGGGGCCAGTTCCGGACAGTCGCTGACGGAGTCGGGCGCCACCATTTCAACCGTACCGATAATCAATCCTGATTTCTGGACAGCCTGCGACCGGATGCGAAAACGTCCTTCGCCGCGGACCTGCACCTGCAGCACGCCAAGCTCGGGCATGTCCCAGTCACCGATGCGCGCCATAGTCCCGACCGGATGCGGTGACGCCGGCGCGCCTACTTCCTCCCCTTCACGGATCAAGACGATGCCAAACGGGGCCGCGGCCTTCAGTGCCGCCTTCGCCATATCCATATAACGCGCTTCGAAAATTTTCAGCGCCATGGCGCCTTCAGGGAACAGAATTGAGCCGAGCGGGAACAACGGGATCTCCATGGTGGACGGGGCGCTGCGCTGCCGTATCGAATCGGATACGGACTCGAGAAGGGATTTAATCAAAACGCACTTTCTGGGATTGGGGAAGGAAGTCAGTGGCAAGTTTGCCTATTCAATATCCCGGTGTCTCGCCAGCACCTGCTGGTTCGCGCCGAAACGATGAGCAAGCTCTTCAACGATATAGACGGAACGATGCTGTCCGCCGGTACAGCCGATCGCGATCGTCAACGCGGCCCGGTTGTCGCGCACAAAAGAGGGCAGCCAGCGCAGAATGAAACTGGCGATGTCGTCGATAAAATGGGCCACATTCAGATCCGCCTCAAGAAATGCTTTGACGGCGGCGTCCTTGCCGGATAGCGGACGCAATTTCGGATCGTAAAACGGGTTGGGCAGAAAACGGGCGTCGAACACCAGATCGGCGTCCATTGGAATGCCGTGTTTGAATCCGAACGACTGGAACGCGAGGGTAATGCGTGAACGGTCGAGTTTCAGCCAGTCCTTGATCCACCCGCGCAGGGTGTTCGGGCTGACGTCCGAAGTATCGATGCGGTGCCCCAGTTCGGCAATATCCGCCAGCATGCGCCGCTCTTCCGCGACACAGGCGGCAACCCCGCCGGTAACACGTTCTGCCAATGGGTGCGGGCGCCGCGTCTCGGAAAAGCGGCGTGCCAGCGCGTCATCGCTGGCTTCCAGGAAAATGACGCGGCAATCGAGCTGGCGCTCATTCATGCCGGCGACAATCGCGGGCAATGCATCAAGCGTATCGCCGGTGCGCGCATCGATGCTGATGGCGATTTTGCTGCTCGTGCTCCGCAGGGACTCCAGCAGCGCCGGGATCAACGTTGCCGGCAGGTTGTCGACTGCGAAATAACCTGCATCCTCCAACACTTTGAGGGCAACACTTTTACCGGAGCCGGACAAGCCGCTCAACAGAACCAATTGCATTGGCGGGGTCATTCGGTGCCGAAGGCGCGAAACACGCCGGTTTCTTCCAGACCGGCGCCCGCATCTTCATCGGCATCCACGCCCTGTTGCCGCATGGCGGCTTCATGACGATCGAGAAAATCCTTGGTTGAATCGTACCCGCGCGTCTGCAGGATGTAATGACGCACCGCCGCCTCGACCAGAACCGCGAGGTTGCGGCCGGCGACAACCGCCAGCGTGACCGTCGGAATCTCGACGCCGAGAATGGACGTGCTGCTGGACTTGGTCTGCAAGCGATCCAGCCCGCGGAAATAATCCTCGGTCGGCCGCTCCAGGTGAACGATAAGGCGCAGTGTCTTGCGCGGCCGCACAGCCGTTTCGCCGAAGATGGCCTTGATATTCAGCACCCCGATGCCGCGAACTTCAAGAAAATCGCGCAACAGTGCGGGGCAACGCCCCTGGATGGTTTCCGGTCCGATCTGGAACAATTCGACCGCATCGTCGGCCACCAACCCCGCTCCGCGCGAAATGAGTTCCAGCGCCAGCTCGCTTTTGCCGATTTGCGAATCGCCGGTAATCAGTATCCCGAAGCCGAGCACATCGAGAAACACGCCGTGAGTGGTGGATATTTCGGACAACTCACGCTGCAAATATGGCCGCAAGAGATTGACAAAGACACGACTTTTTTTCTGCGAAAGAAACAGCGGTGTGGCGAATCGGTCGCAGGCGTCGATCAGATAATCGGGCGCATCGGCGCCATCGCACAGGAATACAGCAAGCGTCTCGCCGGTGCAGAGCATTTTCAGGCTTGCCGCCCGCGCCACTTCGTCCAGGCTGTTGAAATAATCCAGATCCGACTCACCCAGTGCCTGGATCAGGATCGGATGGATCAGGTTCAAATGCCCGACCAGACCGACGCCGGGCCGGTTCAGTGCATCGCGCGGCAGACTGCGCGACGCGCCGTTCTGGCCCGCTATCCAGGTCAGTTGCAGCTTGTCGCGCCGCTCCTCAAAGAGCTGCTGTAGATTGAGCTGGGGCATAGGTGGAATATGGCGTCCATTCCGTCAGCAGCCGGTGAACCTCGCCCGGAGCGTCTTCGGCCAGCAGGCGCTCTCGCAGGACGGAATCGCTGAATAGCTGCGCCAGCTCGGACAGCATATTGAGGTGCTGCTCGGTGGCATGTTCCGGCACCAGCATCGCGAACACCAGGCGGACAGGAGCCCCATCCGGCGATTCGAACGGCACCCCTTCCCTGGCGCGAATGAATGCGACCAGTGTGTCGCGCAGTCCTTTCAGGCGGCCATGCGGAATGGCGACGCCGAGACCAAGACCGGTCGAGCCCAGCTTTTCACGGGCAAACAGCGCATCGAAAACATTGGCGCGTCCAACGCGATTCTCGTTTTCAAACAGCAGTCCGATTTGTTCAAATAGCCGCTTCTTGCTCGTAACGTCCATATCGAGCGAGACATGCGAGAGCGGGAGCAGCTTGGCGAGGAGGGTCATATTTGCAGCGATGGAATACACCGGACTGGCTCAACCGGGCATCGGTCCACCAACATCCGCAGGCGCCCAATTGGGCAGGACCGTATTGTATGGCAAAACCCCGGCATGTTACTTCCGGGCGACCGATTGCAGAAATCGGTCACCCGGACTGAATTCGCTCAGGATTCCAGCGTGCGTTTCGGCAAGCCGCCGAGATGTTTATTCTTGATTTTTTCCTTGTGCTTCACGATCTGGCGGTCAAGCTTGTCGACCAGCAGATCGATTGCGGCATACATATCGTCGTCCTCACTCTCGACAAATATGTCCTTGCCTGACAAATGCACGTTTGCCTCGATCTTCTGTCGGAGCTTTTCGACGGTGAGAATCATGTTGACGTCGATCACGTGATCGAAATGGCGGTTGATACGAATCATCTTGGACGATACGTAATCGCGCATTGATGGCGTGATTTCGAGGTGATGGCCGGTCATGTGCAAGTTCATTTGCCGATCTCCTTTCTGAATTTGGAAATGAATCCCCTACCTTCGGCTCTCTGCAGGCAATCATGTTTCAGTCTCAACTGCATTGTCTTTTGGTGCCTGTGTCGCCTGTTGCCGCACTTACAGGGACTTGCGCAAATTAGCCGGCTGGATATTCATACCCTCACGATATTTTGCAACGGTACGACGTGCAACCAGAATGCCCTGTTGAGCCAGAATATCGGAAATACGGTTGTCCGACAGCGGTTTTTTTTGATCTTCCGCCTGAACCAATTGCTTTATCAAGGCACGGATGGCCGTGGCCGAACAGGCACCGCCCGTATCGGTGGATACCGATGAGCCAAAGAAATACTTCAGCTCGAATATCCCCCTGGGGGTAAGCATATACTTCTGCGTAGTAACGCGAGAAACGGTCGATTCATGCAGGCCAACCTGGTCGGCAATTTCGCGCAGAACGAGCGGCCGCATGGCCACTTCACCATGATCGAAAAAGTGCTTTTGCCGTTCGACAATTGCCTCGGTCACCCGCAATATGGTATCGAACCGCTGCTGAACGTTTTTGATCAGCCAGCGCGCCTCCTGCAATTGCCCGGCAAGATTCTTGCCGTCGGCGTCCCGGCTTTTGTGCAATAAATCTGCGTAAAGTTTGTTGACGCGCAACTTGGGCATCGCTTCCTGGTTCAGCAACGCCTGCCATTTGCCATTCAGCTTCTTGACGACCACATCCGCAACCACATAGCGAACATCTTCGCCGCCAAAACTGCGGCCCGGCTTGGGATCCAATGTCAGCACCAACTCACGAATGCGCTTGAGCTCTTCGTCAGCAACCCGCAACAGGCGTTTCAACTTGCCAAAATCGCGCGCGGCGAGAACATCGAGATGTTGTTCGACCAGAAGCAGGGCCTTGTCGCGCTCCGGCACGGCTTTGGGCAGCAATTTCAATTGCAACGCCAGACATTCTCCCAGCGACCGGGCACCGACGCCTGCGGGTTCAAGATTCTGCAGGTGCCGCAGCGCAATCTGCAGATCGTCCGGCTCGATCTCGATGTGCTCGGCAATCATGGTCAGCAGATCGTCGAGGTCATAGGTCAGATAGCCGTCTTCATCCAGATGCGCGATCAGGGTCAGCACGAGTTTGCGGTCGCGTTCCGGCAGGGACATCAGTCCGACCTGGTTTATCAGGTGCTCCTGCAGCGTCGGTTCGGCCGCAGCCACTTGCGCAACCTCTCCGCCATCATCATCGCCATCATCGTTGTTGCGCCGCGTCGAGGCGCTGTACGCCGGGCTGTCGTCGAAGCTGAAGTCGGCTTCGTCGCGGCGCACCTCCGATACTTCGCTGCCCGGCGTTTCGGCGCGCGCAGGGGCCGTAAACTCGGTTTGCCCGTTAAAGGGCATGGCCGGCGATTCGTCGGTATCGCCGGCCAGATCGACGCGTTCCAGCAACGGATTCTCGAGGAGATAGCGCTCCAGTTCCTGGTTCAGTTCCACCGTCGATAACTGCAGAAGCTTGATTGACTGCTGCAGTTGCGGCGTCAGTGTCAGGTGCTGCGACAGCTTGAGCTGAAGGGATGTCTTCATGGTGGTGCGGTACCGCCCAGCCTACAGACGGAAGTTTTCTCCCAGGTAAACCTTGCGCACCGTTTCGTTATAAATGATTTCTTCGGGGGCGCCTTCGGCAAGAACCGAGCCCTGGTTGATGATGTAGGCATGGTCGCAGATACCGAGGGTCTCGCGGACGTTATGGTCGGTAATCAGCACACCGATACCGCGATTTTTCAGGAACTTGATGATTTCCTGGATATCGATCACGGCAATCGGATCGACACCCGCAAAAGGTTCGTCCAGAAGAATGAAGCGCGGATCCACCGCCAGTGCCCGGGCGATTTCAACGCGCCTGCGTTCGCCGCCGGAAAGGCTGATGGCAGGATTGTTTCGCAGGTGCGATATATGCAACTCCTCCATTAGGGCATCGCGTCGCGATTCGATTTCTTCTGGGGAAAGATCGCGCAATTCCAGCACGGCCTGAATGTTCTCGGCGACTGTCAGCTTGCGAAAGATGGACGCCTCTTGCGGCAGATACGCAACCCCCAGCCGGGAACGCCGGAAAATCGGCATGCGCGATAAATCTTCGCCATCAAGGTAGATGGCGCCACCGTCAACCGGGACCAAGCCAACGATCATGTAAAAGCAAGTCGTCTTGCCGGCCCCGTTCGGGCCGAGCAGGCCGACCACCTCGCCGCTTTCAACCTGCATCGATACATCGCTGACGACCACACGTTTTTTATATTGCTTACGCAGGCCTTCGGCGCGAAGGATGCTCCTGGTACCCAGGGCCGGCGCGGCACTGGCATTGAGTTCGGTGGGCTGGTTCATGGTCCGGAGATCTCGGGGCGGCCTAGTTTGCGGGGGCAGGCTCGGATGCAGGATCCGGCGCCTTGGCAGGTGTGCCGTCCTTTGCCCCCGGATAGAGAACGCCGGTTACCCGGCCGGTACTTTGCGGCAATCTGGTTCCAGGTGGAGCGCCTGCGACTTCATATTTTTCGGTGGTCGTGTTGTACACAATATATTCGGCTGTCAATTCGTCTTTGCCGATTTTCAGTTTTGCCTTTGAAAACAGTTTCACATTATCCGTGCGCTCATCAAATTCAACCCGTTCGCCATAGGCTTCGAAAAAGTCGGTGCGCCCCTCCTGCTTTTGCGTGAAAAAAACCGGCGCGCCGAAGCCTTCGCCGAAGCGCAGGCCGTCCTTGTCCTGACGCAGGATGAGCTTGTTGGCGGCGATCCGCATGGTCCCCTGCGTGATGACCACATTGCCTTCGAGCACACGGCTGTCGGCGCTGTCTTTTTCCGCCACGTTATACGATCGGTCCGCTTCAAACATGAGCGGTTTTTCCCGGTCGCTACGATCTGCCTGCGCAGCGGCAGAAACCAGACAGAGCGCGACAGCTGCGCACCAACTCACCGGCCTGGATGATCCATGACTGCGATTCATTGTGGAATCCTTTCGAGCACGCCCTTGACGCGGTTGAGCACCAGCACCCGGGTCTGACTATTCAATTCAAAGCTGGCCGCATTGATACGGGTCGTCGGACTTTCCATCAACACACCATCTTTTGAGCTCGCGATATTTTTCTTTGTCAGAATGGTGAGTTTTGGGGTGCTCAGCTTGATCGGCGGCAGTTTTCCGCTGGCCTCCGTCTGGATGACAACGCCGCCTTCCAGCAAAATCTCGTCTTCGGCGCCCAGCAACCTGCCTTGCGGGGCATTGGCCGTCAACGGCGGCTTGCCGATCTCGGTAGCGGTAAACAGGACCGTTTTCAGCATTGAGGAGTCGTCATCAGGGTAGTGCATCATGCTATCCGCGCGCAAAATGTATTGTACGTCTCCCACCGGGCTCAGTTTTTGCGCAACGAACTTGTCTACGACCAGATCGGGATCGTGGCGCGATTTTCCATCAGCCCTGAAATTGTGTGGCTGCACAAAGCGCGACAACCAGAAGGTCAGAATCACCAGTACCGCAAGTGCCGACAGCGGCAGCAGCGGCAACCCGCGCCCATTCATGAACAAACCTCCCCATCGGGGCGACAAAAGCCGCGACCGGTTCGTGTTCGCCCGCCGGGAAAAACCCGTGGCGACAGCAACAATGGAAGACGAGAAATCAAGATCAGAAGCGCTGGATAGGTCACACATCATAGCGCGTCAGGCGGGCTTGGACAAATTTCATGCCAACTTTTATACCGCCCCGACATCCATGGGACAAATAAGTCACGCGCCAGGAAGCCTGCTTAATTACGGGCCGCGTTTATGCCCGCATTGCTGTCAATAGCCGACAGGATGATCGATGGTGTCAGCACTTCGGGCAGCACCAAGGGTTCGCCCGTCTGCGGATAAAACACATAAAGCGGCACGCCGTTGCGGCCGAATTCCGCCAAGGCCTCGGTTATCGCCGGATCCTGCACCGTCCAATCCGCCTTCATGCGAACGATTTTAAGTTCGCCAAACCGTTTCACCACGTCGCGCTGATTCAATGCAATGCGCTTATTGACCTGGCAGGTAATGCACCAGCTTGCGGTGAAATCAACAAAGACCGCCTTGCCCTCCCTACGCAGTTCGGCAATCTTCTGTTTGGAAAACAGCACCCAGACATCTTCCGCATGCCCGTTCTCGGTCACCGAAGGCGCAATAGCGGGTCCGGGCCACGCCAGACCCAATCCACATATGGCGATCGCGCCGCCAAGCAGCATCGCCAGCAGAGGCTTGCGCACTTGCCAATGACCATAAAGCCATGCCGCCATGGCAATCAGGACCAGTCCGAACAGCAATTTTGCGATGCCGTCATTACCCTGCTGCGTACCCAATACCCAAATCAGCCACACGACCGTGGCCAGCAGAGGGAAAGCCATGAACTGCTTGAACGTCACCATCCAGGCACCCGGCCGGGGAAGATAGGCCAGCCAGCGGGGCATCAGCGACAGCAAGGTGACCGGCAGTGCCATGCCGACCGCAACTGCGGAGAAAACCAACATGGATACATGGGCCGGTTGGGACAGCGTAAACCCAAGCGCCGCGCCCATAAATGGCGCGGTACAGGGCGTGGCGACAATGGTAGCCAGCACGCCGGACAAAAAGGCGTCGACCAGTTTGCTGCGGCCGGCTCGCGCCTCCAGTCCCCCCGCCGCCGATTGAAGACTCAAGCCCATTTCAAACAGGCCGGACAGGTTGAGCGCCATCAACAGAAACAGTATCGCGAGGAAGGTGACGAATACCGGAGACTGTAGCTGGAAACCCCAGCCAATCGCCTCCCCCGCGGCGCGCAGCGCGATCAACAGCCCCGCCAGCACCCAGAATGCAAGCAGCACCCCGGCAAAGAATGCCAACCCCTGCTGTCGCAGCAAGGCGCGATGACTCTGCGCATGTTCAACAAAATTCATCACCTTGATGCCCAGCACCGGAAACACACAGGGCATCAGGTTCAGGATGAGACCGCCGATGAACGCAAAAAAAATCGCCGCCAGCAAACCCAGATCGGCCGGCGCTCCCGCTGCCGCTGTCTTCGTCGCGACTGCGCCGCCCTGCGATTCATAACTCACAGCCGCCGCCAGTACGGCGGCATTCCCGGCGAGCGTTTTGCCCCAGCCATCGCGGGACACCAGGACGCCGTCCAGCGTTTTCAGCCCGGTATTGACCGGATCAGCCATCGGCACGCTCAAGCGGAATCCCCCAGGGATCGGCGAAAGCGTCTGTTTGCCCGCATTGGCAATGATGTCTTCACGATAGGGATAGAAGGCGACTTCGCCCGGTCCGGCGGTTTCGCCGGCCGGCGCCAGCAGTTCAATTTGCAGCGTTTTGCCGGCAACCAAGGCCTTCGATTTCCATCCCCCAAGCGACTTCGGCAAGGCATTGCGCGCGACGGCAAAACTGCCCTTCCAGCGCGAGTCTTCGGTCAGCTGCCCGCTGCGGACCGGGAGCGTCAGCGACAATTGCGCATCTTCGGGAATACACACATCCCTGCACACCAGCCAATCGGCTTTGGCCTTGAAGGTAACTATGGTTCCCGGTTTGATATTGGCGGCGGGCCTGAGGGTAACCAGATGCAGCACCTCGCCTTCATAGCCGAAATTCATCAGCGGTCCGAGTGGCAGCTTGTGCGGATACGGCCACTCAATTGGATCGGCGGCAAATCCATCCGGCAATGTCCAGGTCAGCCGCGTGGGCAGGCCTGAATCACCCGGGTTCTGCCAATAGGTATGCCAATGATCGACGATCTTGAGGTGCAGGGCCGCCTCGATCGGCTGCCCCGGGACAACCGCGATATGCCGCGCAATCAACTCGGCCTCCACATGCGGCGTCCGGACGGGCCCCGCCGCGATGGCGGCACCGGCGCCGACGAAGACGAGGCAGGCCATGAGGGCCAACCCCGCTGGACGCAACACGTTATGGAGAATCATGGTCAGGGCTTCTCATCAAAGAACATTCGACGGGCGAATATCGGCAATGTTCACTCGCGGACAAGAATAATTGCAAAGTGAAATTCGCCCCACAGAAGGATGGTGCCCACAGTCTGGATTGAACAGACGACCTACCGCTTACAAGGCGGTTGCTCTACCACTGAGCTATGCGGGCATGCGAAGGACAAAAAAGCCGCGCTGTGGAGCGCGGCTTCAGAAAGCATGGTGCCGAAAAGAGGAGTCGAACCCCCGACCTTCGCATTACGAATGCGCTGCTCTACCAACTGAGCTATTTCGGCAATTGGCTCTAATGAAATCAGCCACAAATCCAAGCCCAATATGGTAACAGCCTCGCGAGTTTTTTTCTACTGCCATACAACACCGTTGCTTAACCAACGAAATCGATCATCGGTTAATTATCGCCCTTGATGGACTTGTAGGTACGCGTGCGAACCTGCGTAATCGGCGGAACAATTTTTTCCGGCTTGATCGGCGAGCTATAACCGCTGCTGCTGTCACGCTGCACGGCGCCGATCAGGACGGCAGTCGGTACGCCATCGATGGGCACGATACCGATTACAGGCGACGGGGGCAGGCCACCGCCGGCAAATACTGACGAGCGATCGCCACCGCAGGAGGAGTTATTCGCCGTGCCGATGGAGCCGGAGGCATTGAACAGATTGACGAAATAACCTCTTGCCTCACCAAGCACGCTGCCGCAGGACTGGCTTTGCACGATCGGCCGGTTGGTGCTGAATGTAACCATACCCGCCACAATGACCGCAGAGGTAACACCCTGCTCACCAGTGCCATTGGCTGTCAGGCTCATGTACCAGCCCTGTTTGCCAGAATTGGATGCCGTTAACAGCGAATTGGAGGTAACCGTTGCACAGGTCGAACCGGCAGGGTCGGTGAAATCAAGCATTGTCGAGCCATCGAGATTGATGGCTGCCGTTGACGATGCCGCCGTCAAATCATCCTTGTATACATAGGCCTTGTTAACTACTGGAGTTGTATACGGATAATTGGTAATCAATGGTCGCTCGCGGTCACCTGAAACCAGGGCAACATAAGTCGTTGTGCCGGTCGGGAACACGCCCGGCGCAAACAGGAATTTCCTGCTCCCGCCATTCGTATAAGCCACTTTGCGCATCGTCCAGCTCGAACTGGCGAGGGGTACCAGCGTGACCGGGCCATCGACAAAGTCGATGCGATAGACATTGCCGCCGGTATCCGCCGCATAGGCATAGTCGGCCGAGCCATCGTTATTCAGGTCGATAAAGGAAATATCCGCCACCACGCTTCGATCGGTCGCAAACGAACGAATGATATCGCCAGTATCCGCATTGATCAGATAAATTACCCGCCCTTTTGCCGAACCGCAGGACTTGGTCGCTGAATCGACGTCTTCGCAATTGTCATAGCCACCACCAACCAAAACCACCGGTGTTGTCGTCGAAAATCCACGGATAAACCCGACGTTTGGAGTGGACCAGGTTTGCCCGATGGCGGAATAGCTGGAGCCTCCGGTGGTGCAGCCGGTGTCATCGGTCAAATCGGGACAGCCATGGCGCCATTTCAGGATCGGGTTGACGGTCGGATCGCTGACATCGAAACTGTAAATCATGCGACCACCCCGGCGCTGTGTCGGATAAATCCAAACCTTGCTGTTGTCCCGGTTCTGGTAAATGCCGACCGAGCCGTCGAAGAAATAGTCCTTGGGTGCACTGGTAATGCCGAGCGAAACGATACTCGGATAACTGACTAGCGGGGTATTGTCTTTGAGCCTTTGCAGCTTCGAAAAGAACTCGGGCGCAACAAAAGACCAGCGTTCTTTGCCTTGGCTGCCCACTGTAGTCGCATCGACCGCGCGGAACGTACCGTCGTTAGAACCATAGTACACGGTGACGCCGGCAGCGCCATAGTTGATCGGTAGCGGCCGCGAATGCACGACGTCGCCATGAATCGATGGCCGTGTAACGTTGGTTGTGGGACCTCCGGTGCCAGTATCGTTATTGACGTCCTTGCCCTGTGTGAAACCCACCACATTGTTGAACGATTGATCGGACAGCCCGCTGGATGTCGCGTTAAAGGTGACCAGCGAGCCGCTACTGAAGGTCAGCATATTGCGGTTAAAAGTGTACGAAGGCGTTGTCGCGCTTGGGTTATTCCCTTTTCGCAGCACCTCGGCAACAGCGCCCTTCTCCACCTCGGGTCCGTCCGGCAAATCAGAATAACGAGCGCTTGCCGCAATCGTTCCACAATTCGATGCGGGGTCAGGATTGATCGGCGTCAGCAAATTCGTCCAATAGGTGCCTGAGTCCGTCGTCCAGAAGCTGGTGGCGCAGTCGTCCACGAAACCGGTCAAGGCATTCGTTGCCGGTTTGCCGTCCTTGTCGACCAGATCAAGGACGCCATTAACCCGGCCGATCGCATACTGCTTGAGATTGCCGAACCAGCGCGGGTTGGCATCGGGATCGGGACGGAAAGTTCCGATGAATACCTGGTTGGCGTTCTGGGTGCGGTTGGTGGCGTTCACCGGCAAGCTTGCCGATGCGAAGGTGCTGTTGACCGACTGGATTTCCGCCAGAATTTTCTGCAATGCGGCCAGGATTTGCGCCTCATTGTTCGCCACGAAATACTTGCCCCCGCCAGCATGGGCCATGCTTTGCAGCAAAGCGGATACATTCGGATTTTGCTGCGCATTGAAAACGTCGATCGTATAGGTTGTAATGGCTTGCTTGATCTGATCGGTGCTGCTGGCCGCATTCTTGGCCTTGGCTTGGTGCATGAAACGCGCCCATTCATCCGCATAAGCACCGTCGCTCGGAATATAGGTCGTTCCGGTCGGGGTACTGACCGTCGAAATCACATTGCCGGTCACCATGTAGCGGGCACCAGACGTGCACAACCCCGCGCTGGCTGTGGCAGCTCCACCAGTGCAGCCGCCGTTATAGCTGGAACACGTTGAGGAAAACTGGCTGGAAACTGCAGCATCAGTCGCGCTCGCATAGCACAGGCTGGTATTGCCCAGAAAGGTCTGGGTTGTGGTCACCCCACTCTTGGTGGTGGTGCTGACCGAGGGCGTCGCCGCTTGCTGCACATCGTATTTGTAGTTCGGGGACGTGGTTACAGTCGATGCGGAGGGAAACGCCGTTTGCGTTACATTTATCTTGTTTGTGCTTTGACCACAAGACGCACCCAATACACCGGAATATGTGCAGGTATAGGTCGTGGTGACCGTCTGATTACCCGTGGTTACAACCGTGGTCGCAGGGCAGCTCAGACCGGCATGGTCGCCTGAAGCCGCCCAGTTGCCGTTACCCTGGTCGAGGCTTTTATAACAGGCTGTTGTCACGGCCGAGGTGCTGGAAGCAGCCGGGCTGCTCAGCACTGGCGAGCCAGCTGTTCCCGCACAGTTTTGGGTGGCCGTCAAACTGGGGTTGGTACTGACCAGTGAATAGGTGCAACTGTAGGTGGTCGTGGTGGTAGTGCCCCCAACAGTGACAGTCGATCCGCCCGGGCAGTTTAAGCCGCCCTTGTCAGTAGTAGAGGTTACTGCTGAACTTGCGAGCGTGGAATTGGTGTAGCAGGAGGAAACGCCGCCGGCAATAGTCACGGGTGTGCCTGTGGTGGGCCCCGTCGTTGTGATCGTGCCACCCGAATTGGTGTTTCCATAAACCGCGAAGCGATTCTGGCCGGCTGAACAGGTATCCATGGATGTGGTGGTATTGCTGGAACTGCAACTACAACTATCATAAGCGCCACCAGTCGCACACTGGGTGGCAAAGTCCGCGGTGGAACAAGCCGACAAGCTGGAATAGCACTGTGATGTATAGCCGAGGTTGGTTGTCGACGTGCTGGTAGTGGTCGTGTAATTCTGGTACGGCAGCTGCGGACTGATACTGCCCCCGAGATTCACCAGCGCAGTTCCGTTCGTCGTGGTGTCGCTAGGCACTGCACCTTGTGCATTGTTGGCGATGAAAACGACGAAATTTCTGCCGCAGGAATTGTCATCCGACAGAGGGGATTTGAACGTGGTGTAGTTGGCCGTATAACCATTCGAATCCGCGATGCTGGAAACCACAGAAGAACTTGGCGCTACTGTACTGGTACCGGAAAAGTAGTTGAAGGCCGAGTACATCAGGTCGCCATAACCAAAACTCGATGATACTTTTTCGTTCGGGGCGTTGATGTTGTTATAGATCGTATCCATTGAGCCGGCGAATACGGTCTTGTTTGTACTGTCCAAGGCAGCAATCGCCTTGCGAATGAAGCCACCACTATTGCCGTTACCCGATGTCGCGTATTCCATCAACCCCAAATTCACGTTTATGCCAGATCCATTTACAAGAGTCTTGATTGCACTGGCTTCGGATTGACCCTGAACGCTGCCCCCGGGCCATTTTTGCGAGGCCCTAGACCAGTTTGAATCGTTTTCAAGAATGATCAGGATTTTCGGGTTTTGGGCGGCCCCGGCGCTCGAGCCCACGAAAATATCGATGTCCTCGGCCCGGGTATGAAGCGACGCGAGGGTCAACATCGAACCCACCAGCAACAGCAGCAATTTGTTTGTCGTCGAGCGTTTCATGGCGGTGTTCCTTTAAAGCGGTATTTATATTTGAACAATTCAGCAAGGCACCAGCGAACAAACGGAGTCCGCAGGAACCTGAATGGCGACACCCTGGTGCAATTCCACCTTGGCGTTGGTGGCCGCCTCGGTAGCGACCACAGTCAGATCGTAAAGTGCAGCGGCGCACAGGGAATTACCGGTAGCTGCGCCTTCGACGCCGAACACCTGGGCGGTGCCGAGTGTGCAGCCAAGTTGTCCTGGATCATTCAGGTTGATCACGCTGTTTTTCTTGACGTAAGCCTGAACCAGGGTAGGCGTGACTGTGACGGCGACATCCGGGTTGGCGTTCTGAGTGATGCCACCGTTGAAATTGAGACCGCCTATCCAGGGGCTGACCACATTGGTAGGCGTGCTGACACGGGCCTCGATAATCTCCTCCGCCACGCGCAAGGTCTCGTTGCGAAACTGCATATTGCCGACAATCTGCAAATTGCCCTTGCCGAGCTTGAAGCTGGTGACTGCCATCAGTGTCAGCAGGATCAGCATGATCATGCCGACGATGAGCGTGACGCCCTGTTGTTTACGCAAATTGGCGTTCATGGCGTTCTCCGGCCGGCAGGGTTATCGAGTCTGACGACGCTGTTGTAGACATGTCGCTTGTAAGCATCGCCAAATGGGCCGAATGTATTGTCGCTGCCGTTGTCGAGCTGGCCGAGGGCATACGTTTTGCTGTCCGTGAAGCCCTGCGACGCCTGGGTATTTTTGGCCAGAACATTGATCTTGACCGCATAAACGCTCAACCAATTGGCAACGCAGGCCGCGCCCGCGCAGCTGTTATAGGTTCCCGGGTCGGTGGTGAAGCCATTGATGACGCCGTCGTTATCAGTATCGACGCCATAGGAAAGCTGCAGGTTCTCAATACCTTCGACCAAAGGCACGATGGTGAATGCGCCGGCGCCAAGCTCCGCGCGCTTGAGCGTCGGCACACCATCGGTACCCACATTGTTGTTGGCGACAAAATAGATATGCACCAGATAACGGTTGTAGCTGGCGCGCGCGGTGCAATCGATCGCATGTTTGTTCATGGTCGTTGCACTGGTGTCGGTGCTCAGCACGAAATACGAAAGATAATCGGACGTTGAGCCGGTATTCGTGGCCAGTTCGCCTGCCTGATAGCAATTGGAAGCCTGGAAGTAAGGGGCCCCGCTGATTGCCGCATCACAGTTTGCGCCGGCAGTCGGCCCCGCAACGCAGGTGCTGGTCCGGCGAATAACAACGATATCCGAGCCGACTTTGACATCGCTCAGGCAGCTCGGAATGGTTGCCGTGACCACATTGTCGATGCCCTGGATATGAAAGAAATAAGAATTGACCCAGCTGCTGGCGTTTCCGCTAAGCGTGGCATTGCAGGGGTCGGGCATGGCGGTAATCGGCGTTCCACCACCCAAGGGCGCGCTGCCGGGCTTGATGATCGCCTGGTAAGGGTCAAACGAAGAAAGGTAGCCGGCCATGCGCAGATCTTCAGTCAGGAGCGACACCGCATAACGCCCGCTTTCGATCTGGCGATTGTTGCGTTCAATTTCGTTGCGTGTCTGACTGCTCTGCACAAATACGGTAATCAAGCCGGCAAGGACCAGCAGACCCAGCGTCATGCCGATCATCAATTCGATCAGCGAAAAGCCGCCTTGTAAATTTGCCCGAAGCCTGTTTTTCAACGATGCATTCTTCATGATTGTTTTTCTTTTATTGGCACGACGGCAGGCCGACGGAAACCCGGGTCGCGATGGCGCGACGGTAGCGATCGTCGCCATAGTAATTCTGGCCACAGGTCGCGCTAGGGGCAGTGGTCATGTTTGAACCCTGCCAGACAACGCTGACCAGATAGATGCCGGGCGTGCAAACGCCGGCAGCGGCATTTTCCGCCTGGATCAGTTGTATGCATCCACGCGCATCGACCATCCCGCCCGCGCTGGCGGTCCCCTTTCGCTCGGAAGCCCCGATCAGGGCATTGCTCCATTCGCACTGATCTTTCGCGACGCCGGCCGCGGTGGGGCAGGTTGCCGGGGCGGCAGGTGTCGACGGTGTTGGATAGGCCGTGCCGAGAGCTGACGCCGTCACATAGGTTGCCGCCGCGGCGCGATTGGTAGTGATCTTGTCAACCATGTCATTCATCAGCAGCACCGCCTGCGCCCGCTGATAGGACTCAAGTTCGGCAAACAGAATCTGGCCCTGCAATCCGGCCAAACCGAGGAGACCAATCGCGAGGATCACAATGGTCACCAGCACTTCAATGATGGTGGCGCCCTTCTGCAAGCGGCCGGCATGCCTTTGTGCGAGTTTTTGCATACAGCGACTCGAATTGGATATCAACATGCCGCCGCCTTTATGTAGGGCCGCCCGCTCAGATCAACGGAGACGCACTGATGCGCCGAAGAATTGGGCGCGCCGATGTCGAATGTCGGCGCCGTGGAGCCGGAGATTCGTCCCGAACTTTGATAAACCACACTGGCGGGTCCGGCGATGGTCACGCCCGAAAACGAGGAGCGCACTTCAATATTGCTGCCCGAATTATCGGGATCGGGAATGGTCCAGCCACTGGTCCAGTCGGTAGACGTATTGGGTGACAGGGTGACATTGCGATTGCGTTTCACCGCTTCGCTGCGCGCCTTGACCAAGGCCAGTTGAATGTCGGTGCCCATATTCTTCACCTTCTGGCTCTTGATCACATCGATGAATGAGGGCGTGGCAACCGCAGTCAAGATGCCGAGTACGGTAATGGTCAACAGCAATTCCATCAACGTGAAACCCCGCTGATGGTTATGAAAGCCGGCACAATATTGGCGCAAGGTATCCATGTCTGCCCTTACCACGCCCCGTATGCCGTGCCGGTCGGCGTTTTTGCACCGGTCTGGTTAATGCTGAGGGTCGGCTCGTTATTGCGGTTTTGCGTTCCGATGGGGGTCGCAGTTAGCGTAAATCCAGGTGGCGGGAGGGTCGAGGTAGCGATGGCGAGGGAGTAATAGGGGGACACCGTCGAAGGCAGCGCCACATTCAAGGTGGCCAGGTCGGGGGCATAAGCGCGGTTGTCCAGGAAATACTGCTGCTGGCGTTGCGCCGCATTCATCAAGAATGACTGTGCATCAGCGCGATGCGCCTTCAATACGAAATTCGTATAGTTGGGGTAACCGATGGCCGCGAGCACGGCGATGATAGCAACAACAATCATCAACTCAATCAGCGTAAAGCCCCTGCTGGGCTGCTGCGGCCGACTCCTGTTTTCCAGAAAATTTTGCATTTTTCTTTCCCTTTTGTTGATCGAACTCTAATTTAACGCTTTTTCGATAGCGAAGTCGTCCGACAAGCGGGGGCATGCCCGGAACAAGTGGCAACCGCAGCGCGAGCCGGGAAAAGACGGCCGCGAGGCAATACGGGCGTGCTGCGAGACGGCAAACGCCAAGAAGTGCGCGGCGGATAACTAGGCGCCGGCGGGTACGGTGCCCAGGCCCTTGGGCAGGGGAAAGGTGATGTTCTCGGTGATGCCGTCCAGCTCGCGGACGCTTTGCGCGCCCAGGGATTTGAGTTTGGCGATGACGTCTTTCACCAGCACCTCCGGGGCGGAAGCGCCGGAGGTCACGCCGATGCGTTTTTTGCCCATCACCCATTCGATCCTGAGCTCATCTGCGCTGTCGACCTGGTGGGTTTCGCAGCCCAGCAAATCGGCGAGCTCGCGCAGGCGGTTGGTGTTGGAGCTGGTGCGCGAGCCGACGACGATGACCACCTCGACCTGCGGGGCCATGAATTTCACCGCGTCCTGGCGATTCTGCGTGGCGTAGCAGATATCGTCATGCTTGGGCCCGATGATGCCGGGGAATTTTCTTTTCAGCGCATCGATCACTTTCTGCGCGTCGTCAACGGACAGCGTGGTTTGCGTCACATAGGTGAGCCTGCTGCTGTCGGCAATTTCCAGCCCGGCGACATCGTCTTCGGTCTCGACCAGGTACATGCCCGCTTCGGACTGCCCCATGGTGCCTTCGACTTCGGGGTGCCCGTCGTGACCGATCATCACCACCTGGTAGCCTTCGATACGTTTCTTGGCGACTTCGATATGCACCTTCTTCACCAATGGGCAGGTGGCGTCGAACACACGGAAGCCGCGCGCATCGGCCTCATGGCGGATCGCCTTGGACACGCCGTGCGCGCTGAAAATCAACGTGGCGCCTTTCGGCACATCGGCCAAGTCCTCGATGAAAATCGCGCCCTTGCTGCGCAGGTCGTCGACCACGAATTTGTTGTGGACGATTTCGTGGCGCACATAGATCGGCGCGCCGTGCATCTTGAGCGCGCGCTCGACGATTTCGATGGCGCGATCAACCCCGGCGCAAAAACCGCGGGGATTGGCGAGCAGAATTTCAGTGTCGTTCATGATCAAACCTCTGTCCAATCCTCAGGCAATCCGCTCAAAATCGGATTTTCAAACCCCAGCATTGGCGCGCCTCATGGAGCATTTTTGCCTCAAAAGGCGCGCCAATGCTGGAGTTTCATTATTCTACTATCTACAACTATTCGGGCTCGGCGCCGTCTTCCGGATAGCCGAAGCGCTCCTCTTTCCAGGGGTCGGCATCGTTGTGATAGCCGCGCACTTCCCAGAAACCGGGGCGATCTTTCGCATGAAACTCGATACCGGAAATCCATTTTGCACCCTTCCAGGCATAACGTTTGGGCACCACCATGCGCGCGGGCCAACCGTGCTCCATCGACAGCGGCTCGCCGAATACGCGGTGCGCGATCAGCACATCGTCATCGAGCAGGGCTTCCAGCGGCAAATTGGTGGTGTAGCCGTCGAAGCCGTGCAGGGTGACGAACTGCGCCGCATCGGTCGGCTGGGCCAGCATCGCCAATTCGCGCGCCAACACGCCTTCCCAGTCCATATCGAGCTGTGACCAGCGTGTGACGCAGTGCATATCGGCATTGACCTTGGTCTGCGGCAGCGCCATGAAAGCTTGCCAGTCGAGCGTGGTTTCATTCTTCACCAGCCCGAAGAGTTTGAGTTTCCAGGTGGCGCGATCAACCGAAGGGCGCACGCCCATATCGAGCACTGGAAAATCCGTGACCCGCTTCTGCCCCGCCGGAATGCGCGCGTCTGCCGAAACCTTTCCCGGTTTCATGCCCTGCTCGAGATTGCGTTTGGCCAACGCGATCTTGCCGCCAATGATCTTGGCCCAGTTGCTCATGCCGCTTCCTTCTTGGCGGGATCGGCTTTCGGCTTGCGGAACGAATCCCAGATCAGCAGGCCCGCGCCGAGACAGATGGCCGAGTCGGCAATATTGAACGCCGGCCAGTAAACCCCCGCGACATGCCACTGGATGAAATCGATCACGTGGCCATACATGACGCGGTCATGGAGATTGCCGAAGGCGCCACCGATCACCAGCGCCAGCGCCGCGCACAGCAGGACATTGCGCTGGTTATGCTTCATCATCCATAGCAGCACCGCCGTAATCACCACGGTAACCGCGATGAAAAATTCGCGCTGCCAGCCCGAGGCATTGGCCAGGAAACTGAACGCCGCGCCCTTGTTATAGGCCAGCACCAGATTGAAAAACGGCAACAGATATTTCGACTCACCATACTGGAAATTGGCAACGATCAGGTTCTTGCTGATCTGGTCGAGCACAATCACCAGCATGCTCAGCGCCAGCCAGCGCAGCCAGCCGAATCGGGAGCGTTGGCTAGGCATGGAATCGCTTCTCGCCGTCGCCGAACAGATTGCTGACGCAGCGCCCGCAAATGGTCGGGTGCGCCGCGCTCGATCCAACGTCGCCGCGGTAATGCCAGCAACGTTCACATTTGGGGTGCGGGCTGGCCTCAACCTTCACGTCGACGCCATCGACTACCGTCGATTCAGCCACCCTGGCCTGCGAGGTGATGAAAACGAAACGCAAATCATCCTCGAAAGAGCGCAGCAAGGGCAGCTCGGCGCCCGAAGTCGTCAGCACCACCTCCGCCTGCAACGAGGAGCCGATCTTGCCGGCAGTGCGCGCCTCTTCGAGCTGTTTGGATACCGCGGCGCGAACTTCGCGCAGCCCCGTCCAGCGCGCCTTCAAGGCTTCGGCGCCGGCGATATTCGGCATGTTGTAGTAGGCGCGCAGGAACACGCTGTCCTCGCTGCCCGGATGCAGCACCGCCCAGATTTCCTCGGCGGTAAAGGACAGCACCGGCGCGATCAGGCGCGTCAGCATTTGCAGGATATGGTGCAGTGCCGTCTGTGCGGCGCGACGCGATTTCGAACCGGCGCCGGTGGTGTAGAGGCGGTCTTTCAAAATATCGAGATAGAAACCACCCAGGTCCTCCGAACAGAAATTCTGGATCACTTGCATCGCCGGCTGGAATTCATAGCGATCATAATGGCCGAGAACGCGCTGCTGCAGCTCGTGACCGAGCACCAGGGCGTAACGGTCGATCTCCAGCAGCTCTGTAATCGGCAGCGCATCCTTGGTCGCATCGAAATCGGCGGTATTGGCGAGCAGGAAACGCAAGGTGTTGCGAATGCGTCGATAGCTTTCCACCACACGCTTCAGGATCTCATCCGAGATCGACAGCTCGCCCGAGTAATCCGTGGTGCCGACCCAGAGGCGCAGGATTTCCGCGCCGAGGGTATCCGACACCTTCTGCGGCAACACTACATTGCCCAGTGATTTCGACATTTTCTTGCCCTGGCCGTCGACCGCGAAGCCGTGCGTCAGCAGGCTCTTGTAGGGCGCGCGGTCATTGAGCGCGCAGCTCACCAGCAGGGAGGAATGAAACCAGCCGCGATGCTGGTCCGAGCCTTCGAGATACAAATCCGCCTGCGACGGTCTGCCGTCCGCATCGTTGTGCATCAGCGAAGGCGTGGTCGCCATCACGGTGTTGAAAGTCGAGCCCGAATCCAGCCACACATCGAGGGTGTCGCCGATCTTGTCGTAGTATCTGGCGTCGTCACCGAGCAGTTCTTCGACAGTGATGCGCTGCCAGGCCTCGATGCCTTCCTTTTCCACGCGCGCCGCCACCTGTCCGAGCAATTCCAGGGTACGCGGATGCAATTCACCAGTTTCCTTGTGCAGGAAAAACGGGATCGGCGTGCCCCAGTTGCGCTGCCGCGAAATGCACCAGTCCGGCCGGTGCGCGATCATGCCGTGCAGGCGCGCCTTGCCCCACTCCGGATAGAAATGCGTCGCATCGATTGCCGCCAGCGCCAGTTCGCGCAGGGTCTGCGCTTCGCCTTTGGCACGCAGGTCCATGCCGATGAACCATTGCGCGGTGGCGCGGAACACCGTCGGCGTTTTATGGCGCCAGCAATGCGGATAGGAATGCCTGACGTTGTTGGCGTGAAACAGCGCGCCGGCCGCCTCGATGGCCTTGACGATCTCCGGCTGCGCCTTCCAGATATTGAGCCCGCCAAACAGCGGCAGGCTGGAGACATACTGGCCATTGCCCATCACTGGATTGAGAATCTCCTCGTTCTTCATGCCGTAACGCTTGCAGGTCTTGAAGTCGTCTTCGCCATAAGCCGGCGAGGAGTGGACGATGCCGGTGCCGGTGTCGAGGGTGACGTAGTCGGCGAGGTATGCCGGCGATTCGCGATCATAGAAGGGGTGCCTGAACCGAATTCTTTCAAGCGCCTTACCCGTTGCCAGCCCGATAACCCTCGCCTGCGTAATTCCGTATCTGGTTAGCAGCGGCGAAGCGAGGGAATTGATTTCCGTAGCCCCCTGCATGAGAATTTCATTGGCGACGATGAGCGAACCGCGCTCCGAAGAGACCAAGGCGTACTGAAAATCGGGGTGAAAATTCAGCGCCTGATTTGCCGGGATGGTCCAGGGCGTGGTGGTCCAGATGGCCGCATAAACCGGCCCCTCCGGCAACGCGCTTAACCCGAATGCGCCGGCCAGTTTGCCGCGGTCGCCTTCGGCCAATGGAAAGCCAACGTCGATGGCGGTCGAGTTTTTATCCTCGTATTCCACTTCCGCTTCGGCCAGCGCCGACTGGCAATCGAAGCACCAGTTGACCGGCTTCAAGCCGCGATAGACATAACCGCGTTCGAACAGTTTGCCGAGAGTACGGATTTCGGCCGCCTCGGTGGCGAAGTTCATGGTCTTGTAGGGATGGTCCCAGTCGCCGAGCACGCCGAGACGCATGAAATCCGCCTTCTGCAATTCGATCTGCGACTCGGCATGCGCGCGTGCATAGCTCTGCACTTTCTCCACCGGCAGGTTCTTGCCATGCTGCTTTTCGACAAAGATTTCGATCGGCATGCCGTGACAATCCCAGCCCGGCACATAGACGGCATCGAATCCCGCCAGCTGACGCGATTTGACCACCACATCCTTGAGAATCTTGTTGACCGCGTGGCCGATATGAATCGCCGCATTGGCATACGGCGGGCCATCGTGCAGGATGAACTTGGGCCTGCCCGCAGAAGCCGCGCGGATCTTTTCGTAGAGCTTTTGCCGCTGCCACTGCCCGACCCAGCCCGGTTCGCGCTTGGCGAGATCGCCGCGCATCGGGAATGGCGTATCGGGGAGATTCAGGGTGGATTTGTAATCCGTTTTGCTGTCCATCGGGTCCGTTCCTCAAGTGCCGCGCAAAATACGTTTGGCCTCACTGCAGTCATCGTGCATTTGCACGACCAGCGCATCGAGGCTCGCAAAATTCTGTTCGTCGCGGACTTTTTCGAAAAACTCGACTTCCACGCGCCTGCCGTAGAGATCGCCTGAATAATCGAAGAGGAAGACTTCCAAATGGTGACGGCCGTCGTATGCAGTTTGGTTCCTGACAGCCGGATTGGTGCCAAGGTTTGCCACACCCGACAGCGTGTCGCCGACCCTGCTCGCCACTCCCTCGAGCCCGCGAGTTACAAGCCGCAATTTTACCGCAAACACCCCCGCCAGTGCGGGTTTTCGCCCGCCAAGGCTTACATTGGCGGTCGGAAAGCCCAGGGTGCGCCCCAGTTTCTTGCCGTGCGTGACGCGGCCGGTGATCGCATAGCGGCGGCCCAGCATGCGCGCGGCCTCGGCAAGCCGACCGGCCGCCAGCGCCTCCCGCACCGCGGTCGAGGACACGCGCACCGCGACGCCATCCGCTACATCGACGATATCGGCCATGGTCTCGACCGCAAAACCGTGTTGCAGTCCGGCAGCCCGCAGGGCGGCGGTATCGCCGGCACGCCTGGCGCCAAAGCGGAAATCCTCGCCGACCATCAGCCAGCGCACTTTCATTTCCACCAGCCGGGCGATGAAATCGGCGGGAGATTGCGCCGCAAAGCCGGCATTGAAGGCCGGCAGAAAGGCGTGGTGGATGCCGGCGCGATGAAACGCCGCCAGTTTTTCGGTGCTGCTCATCAGTCGCGGCGGCGCCAGCGATTCGTCGCCACGCACCTTGGCGAAATACTCGCGCGGCAGCGGATGAAAAGACAGCGCAGCGGCCGTCAGCCCGCCACGCCGCGATGCCTCCACCGTGGCTTGCAGGATCGCCTGATGGCCGCGATGCACGCCATCGAAATTGCCGATCGCCAGCGCCAGTCCCTGGTCTTGTCCAAGGGGATCAAGGCTGCGGTACAGCCGCAATGAAAACGATCGGTCGCCGCCCATGGTCATGCCCGCTTGGCAAAATCGCGCACGCGGAAACCCATGATCCACAAACTCGCGAAATAAACGAATGCGCCGGCAACAATCAGCCATGCCAGGCGCAGGCAACGCACACCGTTCGGCATCGTCAGCCAGCTCGCATTGTCGCCCGCCAGCAGGTACAAGGTAACCGCCATCAGGTATAACGCGACGAACAGCTTCAGCAGGAATACCAGCCATTCCGGTTGCGGCATAAAAATCTGCTGGCGGCGCATAAAAGCATAAAGGAGCCCGGCATTGACGCAGGCGCCCAGCCCGATCGACAGCGCCAGTCCGGCATGCTGGAAAAGCGGCACGAACAGCAGATTGAAAACCTGCGTCACCACCAGGGTGAAAATGGCGATTTTGACCGGAGTTTTGATGTTCTGGCGGGCGTAATAGCCGGGCGCCAGGATTTTCACCAGGATGATGCCGGTGAGTCCCAGCGAATAGGCGATCAGGGCCGCACGCGACATCATCACATCCCGGGCGCCGAATTGCCCGTGCTGCAAAATGGTTGAAATCAGCGGCGCCGCCAGCAGGGCCAGGGCCACCGCCGCCGGCAGGGTCAGCATCAAGGTCACGCGCAGGCCCCAATCCAGCAGGCGCGAATATTCGGCGGCGTTTTCCCGCGCCTGCTGCTTGACCAGGGATGGCAGCAGCACGGTTCCCAGCGCCACGCCCAGCATCGCCGAGGGGAACTCCATCAATCGGTCAGCCGCTGTCAGCCAGGACACCGAGCCGGTCGGCAGGAACGAGGCGATTTGCGTGTTCAGCAGCAGCGAGATCTGCGCCACCGAAACGCCCAGGACGGCCGGCGCCATCAGCCCGAGGATGCGGCGCACGCCGCTGTCCTGCCGGAGCCGCCAGGCGCTTAAGGAAACTCGCGGCAGCATGCCGATACGCCGCAGTGCAGGCACCTGGAACAGCAGTTGCACAACGCCGCCCAGCAAGGTGCCCCAGGCCAGCGCCATCACCGGCTGGTCCAAGTGTGGGGCCAGCAACAGCGCGGCCGCGATCACCGACAGATTGAGCAGCACCGGGGAAAACGCCGGGGTCTTGAAGGCGCCGAAGCTGTTCAGCATGCCCGCCGCCAGCGACACCAGCGAAATGAAGAAAATATAGGGAAAGGTGATGCGGACCAGTTGCACCGTCAATGCGAATTTATCGGGATCGGCAGTGAAGCCGGAGGCGGTGAGATAGACCAGCAGCGGCGCGGCCAACACCCCGATCATGGTGACAAAAAACAGGACCAGGGCCAGCAGGCTGGCGACGCGGTCGGCCAGCGCCTTGGTCTCAGCCGGCCCCCGGGTGGTCTTGTATTCGGCGAAGACCGGCACGAACGCCTGGCTGAAGGCGCCCTCGGCAAACAGGCGGCGCAGCAGATTGGGAATGCGCCAGGCCACCTGGAAAGCATCCATGGCAGCGCCGGCGCCGAACAGATTGAAGCCGATAATTTCCCTGGCGAGGCCGGTGATGCGCGACAGGAAAGTCATCGCCGAGACGGAAAGTGCTGCCCTGAGCAGATTCATGGGGGATCGCGTTGCTTTGGCCGGTACGGAAAGGCGCCTCGACGGGCGCCGGTATCGTTTGCCGGGTGTCCCAGGAACCCTGGCGACCCGGAAAACCCAATCAAAACAAACAGTTTGCTTTTTTAATCGGAGGCGCTATAATACAAGGCTTCCCGCAAAATTTACGACCAGATTCTGGAATAACGGATTAAATAACATGGCAAATACCAAACAAGCTGCTAAGCGTGCCCGTCAGGCAGTCAAAGCCCGCTCGCACAATATGGCCCAGCGTTCGGAACTGCGCACCGCCATCAAGAAGGTGACTGCAGCCGTTGCCGCCGGCGACAAGGCGGCCGCCGAAGCGGTATTCAAGTCTTCCGTGTCGACGATCGATTCGATCGCGGACAAGAACATCATTCACAAGAACAAGGCTGCTCGTCACAAGAGCCGTCTTTCTGCCGCCATCAAGGCAATCGGTAGCCAGGCAGCAGCGTAAGTCGTATTTCAGCGTCGTACCAAGAATCAAGCGCTGTCAGCAAGTCGCAACGCCGTGTGGAGTCTTCCACGCGGCGTTTTCTTTTGGGTTTTCCATTTCCAATTTCCGCCGGAACGCGCAGGCCAACAGCGGCAGCCGGATTCAGGATGCCGCGAGCTTTTCCAGTGCGTTGCCCGGCACCGGGCAGAAGTCGTCGCCGACCGCCTGTGTGGGATCGATCACCACCAGCTCATTGTCGCCGGCGAAGTCGAGCAGGAACCGATAGGCGCGCGGCTCGACCTCGCTAAGCGAGGGCTCTACCACCACGCAACGCACGCCATCCATCATCACCGGGCGAACATAGGGGGAATAGCGCATCTGCTGGTCGCCGCCAAAGGTGCACATGATGCCGCAGAGGCGCTCGGCCCAGTCGCTGGGACGGAAGGCGCGCCCCTTTTTGGTAACGCCCTGGATCACAATCCGGTGCGCATTTCCGGCGCCATGGCCGGTGGCCGGGGTGGGGGCGGGCGAGTTCATGCGGTCGTTGCGAACGGGAGAATTACGGAGGGTGGCGTCGAAGGGCACGGCGATGAAGGTGTCATGAACGATGGGACGCTGTGCCGGACCGGCAGAGCATGAGCAATTATATCTTGTACAAGACTGGCGACGTCACCAAATAAACGCATGTTTCACAGCCTTTTCCGGTTGTTGGCGCCGCCATAAGCGCAAACCTTTGTTCGCGGGACAGGGCCGATCGCCTTCTGCCAAGCAGGACCCGTACCATCACGGCGCCCGTGGCCTCGTATTGCACTAGGAGATGGATTACCCTAGTATTGGCAGCGATGTTTCAGGCGCAATATATTTCCGGCGGCTTCGCGTAAGCCGCCTTTGTCTTTATGGCGTCCCCGCTTGCGGCAAGCCTTGCACCGCAATCCAGAGAACCGCTCAAGGAGCTGACCGTGTTGTCACCTCATCAAATGAACACCTACAAACCGCTGTCGGTCGCGTTTTCCCACGGTGAAGGCGCCTGGCTGCACACCACCGACGGGCGCCGTATCCTGGACGGACTGGCCGGCATCGCGGTATCCGGTCTGGGCCATGCCCACCCCAAGCTCACGCGGGCGCTCGCGGAACAGGCCGGCAAACTGATTCATACCTCGAACCTGGTCGATATCCCCGAGCAGGCCGCGCTGGCCGACAAGCTGTGCGCGCTGGCCGATATGGACAATGTGTTTTTCGGCAACTCCGGCGCCGAGGCCAATGAATGCGCGATCAAGCTGGCGCGCCTGTACGGACACCAGCGCGGCGTCGGCAATCCGCAGATCGTGGTGATGGAGCACGCCTGGCATGGGCGTACGCTGGCGACCCTGGCCGCCACCGGTTCGCGCAAGGCGCAGGCCGGTTTCGAGCCCCTGGTTACCGGCTTCATTCGCGTGCCCTATAACGACATCGAGGCGGTGCGCAATATCGCCCAGCACAATCCGGACGTGGTCGCGGTGCTGGCCGAAGTGCTGCAGGGCGAGGGGGGGATTGTCGCCGCGCGCATCGATTATCTGCAGGCCCTGCGCCGGCTGTGCACCGAAAAAAACTGGTTCATGATGATCGACGAGGTGCAGTCCGGCATCGGCCGCACCGGCAAATGGTTTGCGCACCAGTGGGCAGGCATCGTTCCGGACGTGATGCCCCTGGCCAAGGGCCTGGGTTCGGGGGTGCCGATCGGCGCCTGCCTGGCGAAAGGCGCGGCGGCAAGCGTGTTCAAGCCCGGCAACCACGGCACCACCTTCGGTGGCGGTCCGCTGGTGTCGGTGGCCGCCCTGCGCACCCTGGAAATCATGGAAGAAGAAGGCCTTCTCGCCAACGCCGCGAAGATGGGCGAATTGCTCAGGAATGAGTTTACCCAGGCGCTGAACAATGTTGCCGGCGTGAAGGAGGTTCGCGGCATGGGCCTGATGATGGGTATCGAACTCGACCGTCCCTGCGCCGAGGTGGTGAACCTGGCGCTGGATGCCGGGGTGTTCATCAATGTCACGCAGGACAGCGTGATCCGGCTGCTGCCGCCGCTGATCATCGACGCCGCCGAGGCGCGCGAACTGGTCGCGCGCGTCAGCACCGCCATCAAGGCATTCCTGGCCCTGCCGCAGCAAGCGGCGGCCTGAACCATTGCTACCGCGACAGGGGCGCATGCGACACTTTCTGCAATTCAAAGACTTTACGCGCGACGAATTCGAGCATCTCATCGAGCGCACCAAGATCCTGAAACACCGTTTCAAGAACTACATTCCCTACCAGCCGCTGACCGATCGCATGCTGGCGATGGTGTTCGAGAAAAGCTCGACCCGCACCCGTGTCTCTTTCGAAGCCGGTATCTTCCAGCTGGGCGGATCGTCGATCGTGCTCAATACCTCGGAAAGCCAACTCGGCCGCGGCGAGCCGATCGAGGATGTGGCGCGGGTCATTTCGCGCATGGTCGACATCGTCATGATCCGCACCTTCGAGCAGTCGATCCTGGAACGCTTCGCGGCGCATTCGCGGGTCCCGGTCATCAACGGCCTGACCAATGAGTACCATCCCTGCCAAGTGCTCGCCGACATTTTCACCTTCATCGAGCATCGCAATTCCATCAGCGGCAAGACCGTGGCATGGATCGGCGACGCCAACAACATGAGCTACACCTGGCTGGAAGCCGCGCGCATCTTCGATTTCAAGCTGCACGTCGCCACGCCGCCGGGATATGAAATGAAATCCCAGCGCGGCGAGCGGCTCGACGAGGCGCATCTCGCTGTGTTCAACGATCCGATGGCGGCGGCCAAGGGCGCGCACCTGGTCACCACGGATGTGTGGACCAGCATGGGCTATGAGGCCGAGACCGAGATGCGTAAAAAGGCGTTTGCCGATTTCACCGTCGATGCGAAGATGATGAAGGCGGCCGCAAAGGATGCGCTGTTCATGCACTGCCTGCCCGCCCATCGCGGTGAGGAAGTCGCCGCCGAGGTCCTGGAAGGTCCGCAAAGCGTGGTCTGGGACGAGGCGGAAAACCGCCTGCATGTGCAGAAGGCGCTGATGGAATATCTGCTGCTGGGCCGCATCAATTCCTGAGGTGCCAAATGCATGATCTGAAACAGATGTCCCGGCAATATTTGAGATCGCAGGCAAAATTCCTCGCGACCGCCTTGTTTGCAATCAACGCTTGCGCGCAGGCTGCGCCGGATGAAGTCCCCAACCCGCTGCCGCCGACTCTCACCATAAGCAATGCGAAGATCGTGGTGATTTCCCTGACCGGCAGCAAGGTGCTGAAGGTGACGCGCCGCTTTGAACAGGCCAGCGAGGCCGACAGCAATTACGGCCCGAATGACAGCGGCCGCAGTTTCAATGAATCCCGCACCGCGCGCAGCGCCGAATTCGCCATTGCACTCAGCAAACTGAAAAGCCAGCCCAACCCGCTCACGGGCACGCCGACGCCGGAGCTGACCGCCATACAGTCGGTTGATTGGGTCAGCGCACCCAATGCCAAGGTCGGCAGCGACCGCATGATCGAGCTCGAAATCGCCCGCACCATCAAGAGCAATTTGCCCGACGCCACCATCGGTTTTGTGTCACGCGGCAAGGATCGCCTGGCCAAATCGGCGGAGGACTTGCCGTCTGACGCTGCCGTCAAAAAGGTTGCAGGCGACCTGCGCCTGCTGGCGGAAATTTCGCCGGCGGACCGCTATATCCTGATCACGCCCTATTTATCGCAGGACTGGACCGGATTGAACGGCGCGGCCACCTCGGGCACCGGCTGGTTCGTCAATCGCGGCGTTCGCTTCGTCGATATCGACGAACCCGAAGAAGACCTCGATGTGCTCGATACCCATCTGGCGTCATTCATCTATGTCCGCACCTCGGTATTCGACGGCAAGACCTTTGCCCTGCTCGATTCGACCGCCACCACCGTCAACCGCAAGCAGCCGACCAAGGCCAGCGACGGCTTCGATCCCTGGAGCGGCACCAGCGAGGCAGACCGCAATAATCTGTTGAAAGGGCTGATGGCCGATACCATGAAGCGCATCGCCAAGCGCTCGCTGGGCATGGACCCGAACATCGAGGTCGGTGAGATCAAGGTGGTATCGCCGACACCGGCATCCACGCCGACGCCTGCCCCGACACCCGTCCGGCCATCCGCTTCAGCGCCCGAACCCGCCAAATAGGGCAACTCCGGCGCCCCGGCGCTTTCGCCGCCGCCAGCCAGCACGTATAATCCGGGAGCGCCGGATGCCGGCCAGCGCATGCACGATCCCGTTTCGCCACTTCCGCAGCTGCCGCCCGGCTCCCCCGCCGGCGCCAGCTACCCCCCGCGAACGGTGACCTTTCCGGTAGCATCAGCGCGCTTCGAGACTCGGCGGAACAAGTGCGCGCATCTGAAAGTCAGATCATCATGAGCGAAGCAACCGGCCGCAAATCGGCCAAAAAATCCGCCAAGGCAAGCGCCAGCGCGCCATCCGCCAAAGCCGACAGCAAAATCAACAAGGTAGTACTCGCCTATTCAGGCGGCCTCGACACCTCGGTCATTCTCAAATGGCTGCAGGACGTCTACCAGTGCGAAGTCGTTACCTTCACCGCCGATATCGGCCAAGGCGAGGAGCTTGAGCCGGCGCGCAAGAAAGCGCTGCAGTTGGGCATCAAGAAACAGAATATTTTCATCGAGGACCTGCGCGAGGAATTCGTCCGCGACTATGTGTTCCCGATGTTCCGCGCCAACGCGGTATACGAGGGCGAATACCTGCTCGGCACCTCGATCGCGCGCCCGCTGATCGCCAAGCAGATGATCGAGATCGCGCGCAAGACCGGCGCCGATGCGATTTCCCACGGCGCCACCGGCAAGGGCAATGACCAGGTGCGCTTCGAGCTCGGCGCCTATGCGCTGATGCCGAATGTGAAGATCATCGCGCCCTGGCGCGAATGGGATCTGTTGTCGCGCGAAAAGCTGCTGGCCTATGCAGATAAACACAAGATTCCGGTCGACTTCAAGAAACGCTCAGTTGGCAAACGCGGCGGCGGCGCGCCCTATTCCATGGACGCCAACCTGCTGCACATCTCCTACGAAGGCGGCATTCTCGAGGATCCGAACTTCGAGCCGGAAGACTCGATGTGGCGCATCACCAATTCGCCCGAAAAAGCACCCGGCAAGCCGGAATTCGTGGAACTCGGTTACGAACGCGGCGACATCGTCGCCATCAACGGCAAGAAGCTCTCGCCGGCAAAAGTATTGACGGAACTGAACCGCCTCGGCGGCAAGCACGGCATCGGCCGCCTCGACATGGTCGAGAACCGCTACGTCGGCATGAAGTCGCGCGGCTGCTATGAAACCCCCGGCGGCACGATCATGCTGCGCGCGCACCGCGCCATGGAATCGATCACCCTCGACCGCGAAGTGCTGGCGCTGAAGGACGATCTGATGCCGCGCTATGCGCGCATGGTTTACAACGGCTACTGGTTCTCGCCCGAGCGCACCCTGCTGCAAAGCCTGATCGACGAATCGCAAAAGCCGGTCAACGGCACCGTCAAGCTGAAGCTGTACAAGGGCACGGTGCTGGTGGTGGGTCGCGAATCGAAAACCGACTCCCTGTTCGACCAGACCATCTCCACCTTTGACGATGACGGCGGGGCGTACAATCAGGCCGACGCGGCCGGCTTCATCAAGCTTAACGCCCTGCGCATGCGCATTGCGGCAAACAAGGCGGCGGCAAAAGCGAAGCGTAAAAAGTAATTCACCAGCAGCCAGTCCGCGGATGGCGATCCGTCGCGCCGTCTGCGGCGATGTTCCCCGACAGGTTCAGGAAAACAACATGCCCTCATTCGATATCGTTTCCGAAGTCAACAAGGTCGAACTCAAGAATGCCATCGAGCAGGCCAACAAGGAAGTGTCGACGCGCTTCGACTTCAAGGGCTCGGATGCGCGCATCGAGCAAAAGGAGCTGGAACTCACGCTGTTCGCCGACGACGACTTCAAGCTCGGCCAGGTGAAGGACGTGATGATGAACAAGATGGCCAAGCGCGGGGTCGATTCGCGCCTGCTCGATGAAAAGAAAAAGGAAAAGATCGGCGGCGACAAGGTCAAGCAGGTCATCACCGTCAAGAACGGCATCGAGTCCGATCTGGCCAAGCGCATCGTCAAGCTGATCAAGGATTCCAAGATCAAGGTGCAGGCCTCGATCCAGGGCGAGACGGTGCGCGTCACCGGCAAGGATCGCGACGATTTGCAGGAAGCGATTGCGCTGTGCAAAAAGCAGATCGAAGATGTGCCCCTGCAGTTCAACAACTTCCGCGACTAGCCAAGGCACAAAAGCTAAACCCCAGCATTGACGCGCTTTTTCAGGCATTTTTGCCCTGAAATGTGCGCCAATGCTGGGGTTTCGTTTTCAAAAAATTTAAATCTAGCAATTCAGCAAGGATTTTCAAAAGACCATTTTGAACTGCAATAAGCAGCCAGATACGTGGCTTGCACCTATACGAAATTTCTCGTGGTCGGTACTAGCAGGTAAGGAATTTTTGCTATTTGAGCGAGCGGCCATAACGCAGGTTCGATATATGAACGTCGATCGATTGGATCAACAACTCTAAGCCCATTTAATTTATCCGCTAGGGCTTGGAGAGCCGCACAATCTAACTGCGGCTGGCTTCGAAAGCCAAACTCATTAAATAGTATGTAACCCTCTGGACTCTCTTCGCATTTAAACATTCTCGGCCTCTTAATGTAAGCGCACGCTATTGAAAAAATCTACGCCCATAAAGGCGCCAAGTCAATAACGACGTTACATACACATACGGAAGCTGGCTGCTTAGGTAGTTAGTACATTTGTTGGGCGGCCCATGGAAAGTGCACCTCATAGGCCAGTAATCCAACGCGCATAAAGCCGGTCGGCCACGCGATTCAAGGTCCGCAGATTGCCAGCCATCGCGCCCTGAATTTCCGCCGGCGTCTGCACACTGGGCAGCTGCGGATCGGCGCCCTCCTTGGCCCAATCGCGGCACCAGGCTTCGATCATCTCGGGCGTCATCTCCACATGGCATTGCATGCCCAGCGATTTGCCGACGACATAGGCCTGATTGGCGCAGGCCTCGCCGCTAAGAATGCGCGTGGCGCCCGGCGGGATGGTGAAGGTTTCGCCGTGCCACTGGAAGGTGGTCCACTCGCCGAGGTCCGCCCCCAGCCAGTCGCGGGCAATGGCAGAATCCTCGACGCGCACCGGGTTCCAGCCGATTTCTTTCACTGCATTTTTGCTGACCACGCCGCCCAGCGCTTTGGACATCAATTGCCCGCCCAGGCAATGACCGAGGCAGGGCTGATCGGCGGCGATCGCGCGGCGAATCAGTTCCATGATGGGCGGGATCCACGGCAGGTCATCATTGACGCTCATCGGCCCGCCCATGAACACGAAGCCCGCATAGGCGTCCAGATCCTGCGGCACCGCATCGCCCGCATCAAGGCGGAACAGCCGCGAGGGAATCTGCCGCGAATCCAGAAAGGTGGCAAAATGGCCCGGACCTTCAGTCGGAGAAAAGCGAAAAATGGCGACGGGCTTCATCAGGAGAATGTTGTGCCGGAAGTTTGCGAAGCCCGATTCTAGCCGCTTGGCGCATCGACTGGCGTTTGTTGGCCTGCTGTGCGCGCTGTTGCCGGCTTCCGTACTGGCCGCAACGGCGGTCACCGTGGTCGGCCTGTTTCCCGGCAAGGCCGTGGTGGTGATCAACGGCCAGGCACCGCGCACCTTGAGTGTCGGCCAAAAGACCCCGGAAGGCATTACCCTGCTCGCCACCGCGACGGACAATGCCACCTTCGACATCGACGGCAAGCGCGTCACCCTGGACGTCGGCCAGCATTTCGCGCCGCCGCGCGCAGCTTCGGCCGGACAGACCGTCAATCTATCGGCCGATTCGGGCGGACATTTCTATTCCATGGGACAAATCAATGGTCGCGCCGTACGCTTCCTGGTCGACACCGGCGCCACCGCGATTACATTTTCCTCCGGCTTCGCGCAAAGCGCCGGCATCGATTACCGCAAGGGCGAGCGCATGCAGACGCAAACGGCCAATGGCATTGCCAATGCCTATCGGGTGATGCTCGATCAGGCCACCGTCGGCGAGATTACGCTATACCAGGTTGAAGGGGTGGTGATCGAGGGTGAAGGCCCGAATATCGCCCTGCTGGGCATGAGTTTTCTGAATCGCATGGAAATGCGCCGCGACGGCGCTTCGATGGTGCTGACGAAGCGCTATTGAGTTGGCGGGCCTATCCTTCGACGGCGGCCAGTACCTGGGCCACGCGTTCGATATCGTTGCCGGTCATCTTGCGCCGCCAGGCGCGCGCGCCCGACAGGCCTTTGTAGAGGCCGACGATATGGCGCATCACCGCATGGCGGGTGGAACCCAGGGCAACTTGCGCATCGGCATAGACATTCATAATGGCCTCGATCTGCTCGCGGGTGGGTTCGGCGTGTTCATCGCCGTAAAACGTGCGGTCCCATGAGGCCAGCCAGTACGGATTGTGGTAGGCCTCGCGGCCGATCATCACGCCGTCCACATGTTCAAGATGGCGGTGAACATCGGCCGAGGTATTGACGCCGCCATTGAGGACGATGGTGAGCTGCGGGAAATCCTGCTTGAGGCGATACACATACTCGTATTTGAGCGGCGGGATCTCGCGGTTTTCCTTGGGCGAAAGGCCTTTCAGCACCGCATTGCGCGCATGGGCGATGAACACCGTGCAACCGGCCGCGGCTACGGTGCCGACAAAATCGCGCACGAAGTCGTAGTTCTCGACATCATCGATGCCGACGCGATGCTTGACCGTGACTGGAATTGATACCGCATCGACCATGGCCTTGACGCAGTCGGCCACCAGTTTCGGCTCGGCCATCAGGCAAGCGCCAAAGCTGCCGCGCTGCACGCGTTCCGATGGACAGCCGCAGTTGAGATTGATTTCGTCATAGCCCCATTGCGCGCCAAGTTTGGCGCAGATGGCCAGGTCCGCAGGCTCGCTGCCGCCCAGTTGCAAGGCAAGGGCATGTTCCCCGGTATTGAAATCGAGGTGACGCGGCTGGTTGCCATGAATCAGTGCGCCGGTGGTGACCATTTCGGTGTACAGGCGCGCACGGCGTGTCAGCAGGCGATGAAAATAGCGGCAGTGCCGGTCGGTCCAGTCCATCATCGGCGCCACGCTCAGGCGATGGCTGTCGGGCGGCAGGGCGGGAACGGACGGGGGAACGGACCGGGGAACGGAAGACATACGGGGATTTTAACAGCCGGCGCGTAGCCGCCCGCCCGATTGCGGCAAAATGTCGCATGCCCAGAAAATCCAGCGTCAATCATGTGGCTGAAGCCGCCGCCGCCTTGCAGCGCGGCGACCTCGTCGCCCTGCCGACCGAAACCGTGTACGGGCTGGGCGCCGACGCCTGCAACCCCGAGGCGGTGCTGAAAATTTTCGCTGCCAAGGGCCGCCCCGCCGACCATCCCCTGATCGTGCATATCGCCAGCCATGACACGCTGGAATCGCTGGCCATCGACGTGCCGGTGGCAGCGCACCAGTTGGCGGCGAAATTCTGGCCGGGGCCGCTGACCCTGATCCTGAAACGCTCGGCGCGCATCCCCCTGGTGGTCACCGGTGGCCAGGAGACCGTCGGCATCCGCTGCCCTTCGCATCCGCTGGCGCAGGAGCTGTTGCTGGCCTTCGCCAAAATCGGCAGCGGCGTGATCGCGGCCCCGTCCGCCAATAAATTCGGCCATGTCTCGCCGACCAGCGCCAGGCATGTGCGCGATGAGTTCGGCGCCGAAATCGGCAAGTCGATCCTGCTGCTGGACGGCGGCTCCTGCGAGGTGGGCATCGAGTCGACCATTCTCGATCTGTCGCGCGGCGTGCCGGTACTGTTGCGGCCCGGCGCAATTTCGCGGGCGCAGATTAATGATGTGATCGGTGCGATGCCGCTGGCGCGCGAAGAGTACGACGCCAAGGTGCTTGCGATCGGCAGCGGCAAGCCCTTTGTGGAGCGGCGCAAGAAACCGCGGCCCAGCAGCGGAAAAATACCGGCGAGCGATGACACGCCGCGCGTGTCCGGTTCGCTGGCCGCGCATTACGCACCGATGACGCCACTGCGCCTGCTGCCCGCAGCCGAATTGGCAGTGCAAATGGACAAGCTGCTGGAACAGGGCAAGCGCGTGGCCGTGCTGGCCTTTTCCGCAAAACCGCGTCTGAAGCCCTCACCCATCGGCGTCGGCGCACGCAATGCGCGGCCGCTGATGTGGATCACCGCCGACAAGGATGCGGTCGGCTATGCGCAAAGCCTCTACGCCAATCTGCGCACCCTCGATGCGGCCGCCACCGCGATGATCCTGGTCGAGACGCCGCCCGATAGCGTGCCCTGGGAGGCGGTCAACGACCGGCTGTCGCGCGCGGCGGTGGGTTCGGGACGAGCCGAGGCTGGTACTTGACGCGGAGTGATCATTGGTGAAGACCAGGCCTGTTGGAGCGCAAAGCCTGGTTTCGGCAGGAAAGTTGACGTTTGGAGGTGCCTGCCATTTTCACGATCGCAGCGTTCATTTCCTACCTCCGCATGTAGGGGTTCTTGTTGAGTTTTGCGGCAGAATCATGTGAGAGGTGGTGCCATGAGGGCCTGGTCTTTAAAAGTCATATGATACTGAAAGACCTGACCCTCCTCGACTCTTGCTGACGACCCTCATTAGATGAACCGCGACCTTCTTATATTTCTCCTTGTCATCTTAGTTGCTGGCCTCATCGGTGGCTTTGTCGGCGCGGAATGGTCCGACTATGGCAGGACGTTCTCACCAACCGGCGCACTAGTCGGGTTAATTGGAACGGCGGCTGTATTGTTTGGCCTCGCAGCGTTCTTTTACCGCCAAGACAAAAGGAAGCGACGGCAACAGATTCCTGAAGAGATGCGCGGTGTTTTTGATCGAATGCTTGCCCGGCAGTCCGCTCCAGTACCGCCATCCACACCACCCACCGGCCCCCTTGACGCCTCACTACAGGCATCCCTTCGAAGAAAGATGGATGCGGTTAACCAAGCCAAGATTCAGACCTTTGTGTCCGTCGTGATCCGGCTAGGATCAATGACTGATCCAATCAAAACTGCTGATCTCGCACGCGCAAAGCTGCTTCTCCACCCCGACCCCATCGTTGCGGCACTGAAATTTCAGCGCGAGCTTCTCGACGCCTTGCACCTCAGATCACGAGGTGATCCAGCGCTGATGGGGACCAGCATCGCAAATTGCTGTCTTGGACTATGCGAGCTGGTTGTAGAAGGAACAATCCCTGAGCCGATGGGCCGCGAGCATTTCACCCGCTACATCAAGGTCTTTGAGAGAGTTCACGGCATCAAAATGCCATTTTCTGGCGGTCCACTGGACTATGACACTTCGCTTGAAATTGCCCGTGAAGTTCTCAGCAAAAAGGGCAAATAGGCAATGCGTGATGCCCAACCATTGCCTCAGGAGCACTCAGGATCGGAGTCGATTTTTCCATTTAAAATCGACCCTGAGATTCTGTTCTAAATTCAATTAGCAGGAGGCTGGCATGATTTGGTGGGGTATCGGGGCGCTCATGCTCTTTCTTCTCATCATGCACTTGTGGCGGACTTATAACCACCCCGCCACGATCCTTGGCAGGCAAGGGGCCAACATGAACTGGGTAGCCGGAGGCACCGTGAAAGACAGTCGTGGATACCGAAATACACGCCTTGTCAGAGACGGGGTCGAGGTTGAGCTTTCTTATAGCCCTGTTGAAGTTCGTCTCGTAAAACCTTTCCAGCCGCAGGCATTCCCTGATTTCTTGGCGCTCGAGCGGTGGCTTGGAGCAAGGGAGGCTGAGAGCCACGACGCCATCACCGATCTTGAAGACGATGCTAATTCAGACACTTTCCGCAGTCAGGTAGAAAATCAGATTGCATTGCGTGGATACTCGGATGAGCTTCTTGCTGTACAAGGTTTTGACCAAGAATACTGCAAGATATTGTTCAGAGCTTGGTTGGCTGCGGACAAAGCTGAGGAAGACCCCCAGGTGGTTGCCGCGTTTACGCTGACGTCCCTTGAGTATTACGACAAGAACCGGGACGTGGCCTTGTCCTACCTGAAACGACTAGAATCCGGTTGGAATGCGATGGTCGCAAACCCACACTTGGCCGCGCAATTGAAACAGAATGCAGTCGAGGCTCAGCAGCTAGAAGACAAAACCGACGCCTATCAGGCAGCGTTAGCCAAAGCTGAGAAAAAATCGCTTGCGTTCCTCGCGGATAACGCGGTATGTGAGAGCTTCAGCGATTCTGAAACCCAGGAAAAGCTTTACGCTTGGCTACTGGTCTATCTCACCACCCATAAAGCATGGAAGGACTCTAAGACGGATATCCACCAGAGCTTCTGGAACGCGTTCCAACGACGAATTGAAGTCGAGATGCTCGACATCAAAGATTACGGCCATGTAGACAGTCGAGTAGTCAGCACACCAGATGGCGGGAAAGCCCTCACTCATTTTTCGAGTAACTATTGGGCGAAAATGGACGAGTTGGCAAATGTGCTCAATTCGAAAGGGGTGAGAGGTCTGGTAAGGAGATTGTTGGACGATATGAATAGCCCTTCTGAATTGGAAGATGCGTTCGCCTCGTTTTTCAATGGGATGAGCCGTGAGGCAGAGCTATCACTTGTGAAGATGATTGCTGACCTTGCTTGATGCCCAACCCTGCGCTCCAGTGGGGCGCTCCGCCGGCAAGCCGGCTCCGCGCCCCTGAGCTAGCACGTTAAACGTCCGCTTTCAAGAAAACCGACCGGGAGTTCAGGGTCAAAAGCGGCCATCTGTCACCCAGCCAAGCCCCACTGCCCAACGCACATTATTGTTCGCCAGCAGTCACCGCAGCCGGCGGTGCAAACCGAAACACACTTCGCAGCGTGACCTCACCCGCATCACCGCGTGTGCGCTCCTCAAACACGATCTCGCGCTCTCCGCGCAGCAGCACCGTCGAGCAGCGCGTGCCATATTTTTCCGTGACGATCAACGCCGGCGACAGCACGCGCTCCCATTCGAGACCGACGCCCGTGTTCGGCAGCGTGGCATCAGGCGCACGCATTGTATTCGACAAAATATCGAAACTCCGCTCCAGGAGCGCGCCTTGAGGCATTTTTGTCTCAAACGCCGCGCCCAGAGCCGACTTTCCATTTTTAACCTTCGGCCAAGGTTCGTCGAGCAGATGATTGGACAGGCCGTGAATGCCGGGCGCCACGTCGATGATTTCACCTTCACGACTGCCGAAATAGCACATCGATTTGTCGTCGGCGAGCAATAGATTGAAGCCGTTGTAGCGTGCGGCCTTTGCCGCAAGCGCCGCGAGGTAATCGCGCGGCGCATCATCGCCGCGCAGGAAATCCGCGACCAGTTGGCCGCGCGAAGGCGCTGTCGATTTGCGGTCCGAGGGATCGCGAAAATTGGTGATCGCGGCGAAGCGTCCCGCACGCGTCACGCCGAGCCAGGTGCCGCCGGCTTCAAGATCGCGGCCGGCGAGGATATCCGGCGCATCGTCCCACCAGGCCGCGGGGGCGGTGGGCCGGTCGCGCCATTCATCGCGATTGGCGGCAACGACCAGGGGGTAATCGGGATGCGCCTGCCAGGCGAAAAGGATGAGACACATGGCTGTGAAAGATGAGCGGGGCGATCAAAGCGCGGTGCGCAAATCCCAGAGTTCGGGAAACAGGCGCACATTGACGACGTCGCGCAGATAGGCCACGCCGGAAGTGCCGCCGGTGCCGCGCTTGAAACCGATCACGCGCTCAACCGTGGTGACGTGGCGGAAGCGCCACTGGCGGAAATAATCCTCGAGATCGACCAGCTTCTCGGCGAGCTCGTACAAATCCCAATGCGCTTTCGGGTCGGCGTAGACCTGGCTCCAGGCGCGCTCCACGCTGGCATTGGGCACATAGGGTTGCGTCCAGTCGCGCTCGATGACCGTCGGGTCCAGCGTAAAACCGCGCCGTGACAGCAGGCGATTGGCCTCGTCGTACAGCGAGGGCGATTGCAGCAGCGCTTTCAGGGGCGCATGCACCTCCGGCCGATGCGCGAACGGCTTCAGCATGGCGGCATTCTTGTTGCCGAGCAGGAATTCCAGCGAGCGATTCTGGTGCGACTGGAAGCCGGACGATTTGCCGAGGCTTTCGCGAAACGCGGAATACTCGCTGGGCGTGAGGGTGGAGAGGATGTCCCAGGACTGGATGGCATTGTTCATGATGCGCGCCACCCGCGACAGCATCTTGAAGGCCGGCTGCAGATCGTCGCGGATGATCTGTTCGCGTGCCGCCAGCAGTTCATGCAGGGTGAGCTTCATCCACAGCTCGGTGACCTGATGCTGGATGATGAACAGCAATTCATTGTGCTCGCGCGACACCGGCTGCTGCGCGGTCAGCAGGAGGTCGAGGCGCAAATAGTCGCCATAGCTCATGGCGTCGCTGAAATCCGTGAACGCGCCGTCGGGCGCGTCAGGGGTGTCGTGATCGACGGGGCAGCCGCTCATCGTGGTCCCGGTGGCTCAGTAGATCGGCAGCATCGCCTTCAGCACCGAGCCGGTCTGGGCGTCGGTGATGAACAGCGTGCGCGGGTCGTTGGGATCGAAGGCGAGTGCGGCCGTGGTGTCGCCGCGCGAGGAATCGATGCGGTATTTGGGCTCGCCGCGTTTGTCGAACTGCCAGACGCAGCCGAGACCGGCTTGCGCGACGAACAGATTATTGTCGCTGTCGATGGCCAGGCCCTCGGGCCCGCTGCCGCCGTTAAGCTGCAGGAATTTGCCGACGCGCGACACGCCGCTCTCGACCAGGGGCGCACGCCAGATGGCGTTGTCGCGGCTGACGGCGATGAACAAAACGCTCTCGTCGTGATTAAGCGCCAGGCCGGCAGGGCCGGGTACGTTGTCCAGCAGGCGCTGCAGGCTGCCGCCGGAGTCGAAACGGTACACGCAGCCGCTGGGGTCGTGCAGTCCGCTCTGGCCGGCATCGCTGAAATACAGATCGCCGTTGCGCGCAAACAGCAACGCGGCGACGCCGCGGAAGCGTTGCGAAAGCTGATGAGTCAGAAAGGGCGCGATGCGGCGCGTCCCCGTATCCAGGGCCAGCAGGCCGTGGCGCGCATCGGCGATGATCAAACGGCCATCGCCGTGGAAGGCGAGACCGCCGGGCCAGCCGTCGTACCTGACGATCAGTTCCCACTCGCCATTGCCGGCAATGCGAAACACCCGGCCGAAGGGCGTATCGACCAGCCACAAATTGCCCGCGCTGTCGAAACACGGCCCCTGGATGAAACTGTGCACATCGAGCCCATGCAGATTGGCCTCTACCCAGGGATTGCCGCGGCCGGCCTCGTAAAAATGGCTGGGCAGTTCGTAGGCGGTTTCGGTGGTGAGCGACAGCGGGGCGGAAAACATTGGCGCAATCTGGAATTTGGAATGACGCGATTGTAGCCCGTTCGGCCCTGAGCAGGCACCGGCGTGCGCGACGGTGATCGCCTTGCGTGTGTCCGGGGCGAGGTGGAATCGACGCCGCGAATTTCCGCGGGAACCGCAGTTTTTCCGGGCACGGCCGCCAATCAAAGTGCTGTGTGCAAAGTGCAGTGTCGCGAACGCCGCAACATGGCAGAGAATTTGCGCCGGCCGCATATGCCGGCATGCAATATTCGCACCGCATGGTTTCTGTTGCAAAACGCCATCACCCGATTACGGGATGGCTGCGTCGCGCTTCCCGGCAGCATGAAACGCGCCGACAAATGAAAATAATTGTGACCTCGCGTCCCGTCGCGAGGAGTGTCGCAAGGCATGCGCGTGGAATCAGCAAGTTGCGCGCGTTTCCTAGAAAACAAAAAAATCATTTTGACCGCGATGCGATTGCCTATAAAATGGGCGGCTCAATTTTCGATGCGCGTGCCGCGCTGAATGAACCAATTGTGCAAATCGGCAACATCATCCTGAAGAACAATCTGCTGGTCGCCCCTATGGCGGGCGTCACCGACCGGCCGTTTCGCCAGCTTTGCAAAAAGCTCGGCGCCGGGATGGCCGTGTCCGAGATGGTCGCGTCAAACGCAAAGCTCTGGCAGACGGAAAAATCGATCCGTCGTGGTGACCATACGGGCGAAGTCGATCCTATTGTGGTGCAGATCGCCGGCGCCGAACCCAAAATGATGGCCGAGGCGGCTCGCTACAATGTTTCCCGCGGCGCGCAAATCATCGATATCAACATGGGTTGCCCGGCAAAGAAAGTGTGCAACGTCTACGCCGGTTCGGCCCTGTTGCAGGATGAGGCGCTGGTGGCGAGAATTGTCAGTGCTGTCGTCAATTCGGTACAGGTTCCGGTCACGCTGAAAATCCGCACCGGCTGGGATCGCGAACACAAGAATGCGCTCACTATCGCGCGCATCGCCGAAGACAACGGCATTCAGTCGCTGGCGGTGCATGGCCGCACGCGCGCCGATCTGTACAACGGCGAAGCCGAATACGACACCATCAAGGCGGTCAAGGCCGCGGTGAAAATTCCGGTGGTAGCCAACGGCGATATTGATACGCCGCAAAAGGCGCGCCACGTCTTGCAACATACGCATGCTGACGGCATCATGATCGGCCGCGCCGCCCAGGGCCGGCCGTGGATATTCCGCGAGCTCGACTTCTTTTTGAAAACCGGCACGCATCTTGCACCCCCGACCGTGTCGGAAGTGCGCGAGATTGCCTGCGGGCATTTGCAGAATCTGTATGCGTTTTATGGTGAAGAAAAGGGTTACCGCATCGCCCGCAAACATATTGCGTGGTACGTCCAGGGAGGACTCGGTGCGGATGACTTCAGGCAGCGCATGAACCAGATCGTCGGCACAAGGGGACAATTCGACGCTGTAGTGGAGTACATGGACCGGCTGGAACGGCAAGGCCATGCGTTTTTCGATTTTGCACAAGATTCCGTGCGCCAATTGCAGCGCGCGGCCTGAAAAAACAACACCGTTCAAAGGGACAAGAATAATGGTCAAGGAACCCCGGCGGGACGAGCGGGATAGCGAGCTATCCGCTTGTGTACGCAAAATGCTGAAGCAGTATTTCAAGGATCTCGATGGTGAGGAAGCGACCGATATTTACGATATGGTCGTGGCCAATGTGGAACGTCCGCTGCTGGAAGTGGTCATGCATCATGCCGAGGGCAACCAGACGCGCGCCGCCGATCTGCTCGGTCTGAACCGCAATACGCTGCGCAAGAAACTGACGCAACACGGCATCGAGTAGGCGGCCGCCGCAAGGCGGCTTGACCAGGCGGTGCATTCACTTCGCGACCAGCATTCGGCGCCTGTTGCGCACCCGCCACAGCATTCCAAATTCCCATTTTCTGTCCCCCGACGGCCATGACTTCCCTCTCCGCCTCTTCCCCCATTCGCATCCGGCGCGCCCTGATCAGCGTTTCCGATAAAACCGGCGTGCTTGAATTTGCGCGGGCCCTCGATGCGCGCGGGGTGCAAATCCTGTCTACCGGCGGCACCGCCAAGCTGCTGCAGGAAGACGGCATCGCCGTGACCGAGGTCGGCGACTACACCGGCTTTCCGGAAATGATGGACGGCCGCGTCAAGACCTTGCATCCCAAGGTGCATGGCGGCATCCTCGCGCGACGCGATCTGGCCCATCATGCCGAGGCGATGGCCACACACCAGATTCCGGCGATCGATATGGTGGTGGTCAATCTGTACCCCTTCGCCGCGACCATCGCCAAGCCGAATGTCGCGCTCGAGGACGCCATCGAAAACATCGATATCGGTGGGCCGGCCATGGTGCGCGCGGCGGCCAAAAATTACGGTTTCGTCGCCGTCATCACCGACAGCGGCGACTACGCCGGCCTGATGGAGGAAATGACCGCGCACGACGGCGCCCTCACGGCGGCGACGCGCTTTGCACTGGCCAAAAAAGCATTTGCGTACACCGCCGAGTACGACGGCATGATCGCCAACTATCTGACCGCGCTCGCGGCGCCGGCCGCCGGGCCCGCCGTCAGTCCTCCCGGTTTGCAGACTTTTCCCGACCGGCTCAATCTCAACTTCCGCAAGGCGCAGGCCATGCGCTACGGCGAAAACCCGCATCAGCAGGCGGCGTTCTATGTCGAATCGCAGCCCGCGGCCGGCACCCTCGCGCACTATCGGCAGCTGCAGGGCAAGGAGCTGTCGTACAACAACATCGCCGACGCCGACGCGGCCTGGGAATGCGTGCGCAGTTTCAAGGTGCCGGCCTGCGTGATCGTCAAGCACGCCAACCCTTGCGGTGTGGCGATTGCCGACGATGCCTTCATCGCCTACCAGCGTGCGCACGAAACCGATCCGACCTCGGCCTTCGGCGGCATCATCGCCTTCAATCGCGAAGTCGACGGCGCCACCGCCACCCTGGTGTGCAAGCAATTCGTCGAAGTGTTGATGGCGCCCTCGTTCAGCGCGGAAGCGCGCAGGATTTTCGCCGCCAAACAGAATGTGCGGCTGTTGCAGATTCCGCTCGCCATCGCGCAGAACAAGTTCGACATGAAGCGCGTCGGCGGCGGCTTGCTGGTGCAGACTGCGGATGATTTCGATGTGTCGCAGTTGCAGGTGGTCAGTCAACGCAAACCAAGCGACGCGGAAATGAACGATCTCATCTTCGCTTTTCGCGTCGCCAAGTTCGTGAAATCCAATGCCATCGTGTTCTGCCGCTACGGCATGACCCTGGGCGTGGGTGCGGGACAGATGAGCCGCATCGATTCCACCAGGATTGCCGCGATCAAGGCCCGGCATGCCGGACTCACGCTCAAGGGCTCGGTAGCCGCCAGCGACGCGTTCTTCCCGTTCCGCGATGGCCTCGACGTGATCGCCGACGCCGGCGCCACCGCCGTCATCCAGCCGGGCGGCTCGATGCGCGATGAAGAGGTGATCCATGCCGCCAACGAACGCGATGTGGCGATGGTGATTACCGGCATGCGCCATTTCCGGCACTAAGCCGTTACTGAACAGGCAAAGACATGAAACTACTGGTCATCGGCTCCGGCGGCCGCGAACATGCCCTGGCATGGCGGCTGACGCAAAATCCCCGCGTATCGCGCGTCTATGTCGCGCCCGGCAACGCCGGCACCGCGCGCGAGGACGGCCTTTTCAACGTCAATATCGGCACCATCCCCGAGCTGGTGAAATTCGCGCAGGACGAGCAGATTTATCTCACCGTGGTGGGCCCCGAGGCGCCATTGGCGGCCGGCGTGGTCGATGCCTTCCAGGCCGCGGGCCTGAAAATATTCGGCCCATCGAAAGCGGCGGCGCAGCTGGAAGCCTCCAAGGATTTCGCCAAGCAATTCATGGTCCGGCACAACATTCCGACCGCCAGATACGCGACCTTCACCAGTGCCGATGAGGCGCGTTTTTATGTGCAGGAGCAAGGCGCGCCGATCGTGATCAAAGCGGACGGCCTCGCCGCCGGCAAGGGCGTGGTGGTGGCGATGACGTTGGGCGATGCGCTCGAGGCGATCGACATGATGTTTGGTGATGCAAATCGTGGCGCGAAGTTGGGCAGCACAGCCGGAAACGAGAAAGCGCGCGTCGTTATCGAAGAATTCATGGAAGGCGAGGAAGCCAGCTTCATCGTCATGGCCGACGGCAAGCACGCGCTGCCCTTCGCCTCCACCCAGGATCACAAGCGCATCTTCGATGGCGACATGGGACCCAACACCGGCGGCATGGGTGCGTATTCGCCGGCGCCGGTAGTGACGCCGGAAGTGCATGCCCGCGCCATGCGCGAAGTGATCATGCCGACCCTGCGCGGCATGGCCGCCGAGGGCACGCCCTTCGTCGGGTTTCTGTATGCGGGCCTGATGATCGATGCCGCCGGCAAACCGCGCGTAGTCGAGTTCAATGCGCGCATGGGCGACCCGGAAACGCAGCCGATCATGATGCGTCTCAAATCCGACTTCCTGACCCTGGTCGAGCACGCGCTCGAGGGCACGCTCGACAAGATCGAACCCGAATGGGATCGCCGCGCCGCGCTCGGCGTGGTGATGGCCGCCGGCGGCTACCCGGAAAATCCGCGCAAGGGCGATGAAATCAGCGGCCTGCCGAAATCCGGCGACGACTTCCATGTGTTTCACGCCGGCACCAGCCTGCAGGACAACAAGGTCGTGACCAATGGCGGACGCGTGCTGTGCGTGACCGCGCTCGGCGATACCGTCAAGCAGGCCCAGCACCGTGCTTACCTGGCGCTGGATCCGATACGTTTTGAGGGCATGCAATATCGACGAGATATTGGCTGGCGGGCGCTGGGGCGGCGATAGGCGCTCACCAGCGCGGTCAGCTTCCGACCAGTTTCTAAAGGCAACTTCTCGAAACCCTTAAACTTCGTCATTCCGGCGAAGGCCGGAATCCAGTCCTTCGTATTCGCAAACACTTGGGTGGACTGAGTCCCGGCCTTCGCCGGGACGACGCGATTTTGGAATGCCCCTAAAGACGAATTCCAGCATTGGCGCGGTGTTTGGAGCAAAAATGCTTCGAAAGGCGCGCCAATGCTGGAGTTTCGCCTTTTGATTTCTGACCCAGCATGACCTTGCGATTGCGCAAGCGCCATCCTTTTACGCCGCCGATATTGGGGCACAATTAAGCCCGCCGCGCCCATTTTCCGAAACGCCCTTCAGGAACCGCCCGTGGACTCCAACGCCGTCAAAGAATATCTCCTCGGATTGCAAAACCGCATTGTCGACAAGCTCGAGCAGCTCGACGGCCAAAAATTCGCGCGCGATGAGTGGCAGCGCGCCGAGGGCGGCGGCGGAATTTCGCGCATCCTCGAGGGTGGCCATCTGTTCGAACGCGCCGGCGTGCTGTTCTCGCATGTGCTCGGCAACAAGCTGCCGCCGACGGCCGCGGCCAACCGCCCCGAGATCGCCGGCCACCCCTGGGAGGCGATGGGCGTGTCGCTGGTGCTGCATCCGCGCAATCCCTATGTGCCGACGGTACACATGAATGTGCGCCACTTTGTCGCACGCTCCTCGCTGGACGCGGGCCACGACGCCTTCTGGTTCGGCGGCGGCATGGACCTCACGCCCTTCTACGGCTTCGAGGAAGACTGCGTGCATTTTCATCGGGTCAACAAGAACGCGCTGGCGCCGTTCGGCGACGATTACTATCCGCACTTCAAGAAATGGTGCGATGAATATTTTTATCTCAAGCACCGCCACGAGCCGCGCGGCATCGGCGGCGTGTTCTTCGATGATTTTCACGAGCCCGGCTTCGAACAATCCTTCACCATGAAGCGCGCCGTCGGCGATGCCTTCCTCGACGCCTATGTGCCCATCGTTGAACGCCGCCGCAATGTGCCCTACGGCGAGGCGGAGCGCGACTGGCAACTGTATCGCCGCGGGCGTTACGTCGAATTCAATCTGGTGCTCGACCGCGGCACCCACTTCGGCCTGCAGTCCGGCGGACGCACCGAATCGATCCTCGCCTCGATGCCGCCGCTGGTGACCTGGCGCTACAACCATCAGGCGCCGGCGGGGTCGCGCGAGGCGGAGCTGACGGAGAAGTATTTGATTGGGCGTGACTGGGTTTAGGCGTACACCTTTTCACACCAGTTAATTCAAGTTCAACCTATGTGCATGGATGCAAAGTACATCACCGGACTGAGCGGCTGGTTCCAAGGCGAGGCAGAGCAGTGCGCGGACGACCAATCGCTTATTAACGTTTCGGGAATCTATTGCATTTACACGCAACGCTTTACACCAGAGCATTCACTCGCCCTGAAAAAAGTCTTTGAGCAGCTGCCCGGATTGCGTAGCGGCCCTGATGAGGCTCCTTGCTTCTATGGAGCGAATGAATCCGTCCCGCAATTCTTGACCTAGTCATTTGGGCCCAGCGGAATTGTTGTTTGGGGCAAGTTGAAACCCGAGCAATGGCAAGAGTGGGATACTGCTTTCCGCCGTTTAGTTGATTTAGCTGCTTTGCCGCGTTTTCCTGGATGAATGGCAAAAGCGAGTAGGTCTGAAACTAGCGCGTAAGACGCAATTACCAATGGGCATTGCTCCCTACACAGGCTGAATTGAAAGTTAGATATCAGGCGCGACCATGGCATTTCAGTTGACCAAGATTTCTAGCCAAGGTACCGCGAATCCGGTTGTAGCCCGTTTGTGCGTACAAACCAGTGAGCTAATCAAGTTCTGTTCGCGAGGAGAGGAGTTCCACCGATCTGTGCTCTCGCTGTACCACGACCATATTCAAAAGCATCTCTTGGAATGTGACCAGATCGCACAATCAATTGCACAAGATGTATTGCGAATTGACGAAGAGATTGGCAGCGGTGGCTTCAAAATTCAAGCGCAAGGACGAGTGATTGAGGTGCCCAACGTGCTCAGACTCGTTCCACAGGTGGAGCAGTTTCTTTACTGCTCAAAGTCGGCGCTTCGCGATCTCACGAAAATTTTTGCTTTGTTCTTTGGCAAGTCCTTTCAAGAGGCGCGATACGACAAGATCGTTGCCTGGGCCGAAAAGGAGTTCGGCCCTAATTGCGAACTTGCTCGGATGTTTAGGGAAGATCACGATCTTTGGATTAAGAAGTTGGTTGCGATGCGCAACGCTGTTGAGCACCCGGGCGGATATTCAGGGCACTTACACATTCACAACATTTCTTTGGTTTCACCAAGCCACCCTAATTACCCCATTTTGGAGCCGCCGAGTTGGCATCTAAATGATGACCCGAAAGAGTCGTTGGTTGCTGGGCTACTTACCGCTGTATCTAATCTACTAGAGCTTTGTGAGGACACCCTTGTCGTTTGCATAACCATGTCTGGTCTTCCCCCAATGTTAGGGTTTGCCGAAATCCCCGAGGCGGAGAGAAATCACGCCTGTCCGGTGAGAATCAGGGTAGTGCTGAAACAAGAAGAAATCTAAGGATGATTTGCAGGATCATCCGGCGCCCCTCGCGCTTCAATCGCAAATTAAGTACTCGCCTACAACGCCAAATAAGCCACCCTCACCGGCTCTTCCCCATAAATCTTTTCCAGCCGCCGCACCGTGAAATGCCCGCGCGCCATGTTCTGGAAATGCTCGATGAACAGGGTGTTGATCAAGGCTCCGGATGCCGCGCCCAGGATCGGTAAGGCCTGCAAGGCCGCCTTCTCCGAAACGACGATGCCGAAGCGCGCGCTGATCAGCGACACCAGTCGCAACAGCGCCGGCGCACCGGCCTTGCTGAAACCTTTTTCGGCCAGATACTTGGCGGCCTCGCTGACGGCACTCGCCATCGCCACCCGCGCGGCAAAGTAGCCGGATTCGGCCTCGTCATCCTTGGCGCTGCGCCCGCCCAGCGCGAACACCGAGAGGCAGGCCAGCTTGGTATCGATGAACTGGATATTCTCGCCCTCGCTTTTGGCGATATCGGCGATCGAACGCAGCATGATGGTGGTCGACACCGGCAGCTCGACGGCGAGTGCGGCGAGGCCGAAGACGCCGCCCATGGCCCCGGTGGCTGCGACCGCAAACTTGTGCAGGCGATCCTTCGAACGGGACATGACGGCGCCACCGCTTTTGCCATCGTTGGCGCCGAACGACTTCACGGCCACGTCGAGCGCCTTCATCATTGCCGCCTCGGAAGCCTCATGCACGGTCTTCTGCACCCGCGCCGGCAGCATGCCGATACCGCGCTCGATCGGCGAGCCCAGCAGCGCGGACGCGCGTGCGGCGAGGCCGGGGTTTTCCAGCAGTTCCCTGGCGCGTTTCAGCGCAGCCAGATCCGCCTTGGACAAGCCTGACGATGCCGTGAATTTGTCGTTTGCACTCATAGCGACCATTGTGCGCGCGCCCGAAGGCAGGGGCCGCCGGAACTCAGGCGGCCGCTTCGCCCAGATAGGCTTCGCGCACCTTGGGGTCGGACAGCAGGGATCTGGATTCGCCGCTCAGGGTAACCACGCCGCCATCCATCACGTAACCGCGCGAACTGACCTGCAGGGCCAGCTTGGCGTTCTGCTCGATCAGCAGAATGGTCATGCCGCCCCTGGCGACTTCGCGCACCACCTCGAAGATTTTCTGCACCATGATCGGCGCCAACCCCATCGAGGGTTCGTCGAGCAGCAGCAGCTTGGGACGCGCCATCAGTGCACGGCCGATCGCCAGCATCTGCTGCTCGCCGCCGGACATGGTGCCGGCGGTCTGCCTGGCCCGCTCCTTGAGACGCGGGAACAGCGAAAACTTGTGCTCGATATCGGCGGCGATTTCGTGCCGGTCGCTACGCGTGTAGGCGCCCATCTGCAGATTCTCTTCGATGGTCAGGCCCGGAAAGACCCCACGGCCTTCCGGCACCAGCACCAGACCCTGCGCGGCGATGTCATGGGCAGCCTTGCCGACGATGCTGCCACCGTCGTATTCAATGCTGCCCTGGGTGGGGTGCAACAGTCCGGTGATGGCTTTCAGCGTGGTGGTTTTGCCGGCGCCATTGGCGCCGATCAGGGTGACCAGCTCGCCGGCGTCGACCTTGATATCGATACCCTTGACCGCCTTGATGCCGCCGTAACCGACATGCAGATTTTTTATTGAAAGCAAACTCATGCCGCCTCTTCCACGCTGGCGCCCAAATAGGCTTCGATTACTTTCGAATCGCGCTGCACCTCGGCCGGCAGGCCATCGGCAATCTTCTTGCCGTAATCCAGCACGGCGATTTTGTCGCACAGCCCCATCACCAGCTTCACATCATGCTCGATCAACAGGATGGTAATGCCCTGGGCGCGGATCGATTCGATCAATTTGCGCAGGGCCAGTTTTTCGGTGGCGTTCATGCCGGCGGCCGGTTCGTCCAGCGCCAGCACTTTCGGATCCGTCGCCAGGGCGCGTGCAATTTCCAGACGACGTTGGTCGCCATAGGAAAGATGCTTGGCCAGATCATTGGCGCGTTCGCTGACATTGACGAAGTCCAGCAATTCGCGGGCGCGAGCCTCTATGGCGGCTTCCTCGATACGCGTGCCGCGGTTGCGCGTGATCGCCCCCCACACGCCGGCGCCGGTGCGCACATGGCGGCCGATCATCACGTTTTCGAGCGCACTCAGATTGCTGAACAGGCGAATGTTCTGGAAAGTGCGCGCCACGCCGAGGCCGGCGATACGGTCCGGGGTAATGCCGTTCAGCACTTCGCCATTGAAAGTCACAGTGCCTTCATCATGCTGATAGAGGCCGGTCAGCACATTGAACATGGTGGTCTTGCCGGCGCCATTGGGGCCGATCAGACCGAAGATCTGGCCTTGTTCGATCGCAAAGCTGACCTCCGACAAGGCGGTCAAGCCGCCGAACCGCTTCGTAATGCTCTTCGCCTCAAGAATGATATTACCCATGTCATTCCTCCTTCGGCGCCAGCTCACGCTTGCGCAAGGCCGAGGGCAGCAGGCCGGCGGGACGGAACAGCATCATCGCCACCATGGCAAAACCGAACAGCAGCATGCGCAGCACTTCGGCTTCTATGATCTGGCGGCCGAACATCCATTTTTGCGCAGGCTCGACGGTGTGACGAAGCAATTCCGGCACGAAGGACAACAGGGTGGCACCGATGATCACGCCCCAGATATTGCCCATGCCGCCCAGCACCACCATCGCCAGGATCATCACGCTTTGGGTCAGGGTGAAACTCTCGGGGCTGATGAAACCCTGGATGGCCGAGAACACGCCGCCGGCGATGCCGCCGAAGGAGGCGCCCATGGCGAAAGCCAGCAGCTTCAGATTGGTGGTGTTGATGCCCATGGCGCGCGCCGCCATCTCATCTTCGCGGATCGCTTCCCAGGCGCGGCCGATGCGCGAATTCTGCAGGCGCAGATTGATGACGATCACGGCGATGAGGATGAACAGCAGCAGGTAGTAATACTTGATCAGGCCGGGGATGGCGAAATCGCCGAGACGCGTGGTGTTGCCGAAATCCATGCCGAACAATTTGATTGGGTCGACAGTCGCAATCCCCTTGGGGCCATTGGTGATATTGATCGGCTCGGACAGGTTGTTCATGAAAATGCGCACGATCTCGCCGAAGCCGAGGGTGACGATAGCCAGATAATCGCCGCGCAGTTTCAAGGTCGGCGTACCCAGCAGCACGCCGAAGAAACAGGCCACCATGGCGCCGATCGGCAGGATGATCCAGAACGGCAGGTGGATGCCGAAATGCGGCGAGGCCAGCAGGGCATACACATAGGCGCCGACCGCGTAGAAGGCGATGTAACCGAGGTCGAGCAGGCCGGCAAAGCCGACCACGATATTGAGGCCCAGCGACAAGAACACGAACAGGATGGCGAAATTGGTGATGCGCACCCAGGTCATGCCGCCCATCGCCAGCACGAAAGGCAGCACGGCCAGGGCGACGCCGATCAGGGCCATGCCGCCCCACAGCACGGCAGGATGGCTGCGAAACTTCTCCGGAAGGAAATTGGCGTACTGCATCAGGCGCGATCCGACACACGTTCGCCGAGCAGGCCGGAGGGACGGAACACCAGCACCATGATCAGCACGATGAAGGCATAGACGTCCTTGTAGTTGCTGCCGAACAGGGATGAATTCGGGTCGGCCGCGCACAGCGCGCTGAAACCCGGCAGCACATGGTCGAGCGTGCAGACATTGGTCACATCGCCCATATAGCCGGCACCCAGGGCCTCGATCAGACCGATCAGGATGCCGCCCAGCACCGCGCCGCCGAGGTTGCCGATGCCGCCCAGCACCGCCGCCGAAAACGCTTTCAGACCGAGCAGGAAACCCATCTGGTAGTTGGCAATGCCGTAATAAGAGCCCACCATCACCCCGGCCACCGCACCCAGGGCGGCGCCGACGACGAAGGTAAACGAAATCACGTTGTTGATATTGATGCCCATCAACCCTGCCACCTGCGCGTTCTGCGAGGTGGCGCGCATGGCGATGCCGATGCGCGTTTTATAGATCAGCGCCAGCAGGCCGGCCATCATCGCCACCGACAGCACGATGATGCCGATCTGGATATTGGTGATGGTGGCGCTGGTCGGCGAATCGGTGAAGTGAAACAGCCGGGTCGGCACAACCTGCGGGAACGAGATGTAATTGCGGCCCCAGATCAGCAGCGCCAGATGCTGCAGGATGATGGACACGCCGATGGCGGTAATCAGCGGCGCGAGGCGCGGCGCCTTGCGCAAGGGCTTGTAGGCGACGCGCTCGACGGTGTAGCCCACCGCCATGCAGGCCGGAATGGCGGCCATCACCCCGATCAGCAGGATGACCGGCGGCGGCAAGCCGCTGCCGGCGAGGGCGGTGATGACGGTGAAAGCCACCATCGCGCCGATCATCACCACTTCGCCATGCGCGAAATTGATCAGCTGGATGATGCCGTAGACCATGGTGTAGCCGAGAGCGACCACGGCATACACGCAGCCCAGGGTCAGGCCGTTGACGAGTTGCTGGAGGAGGGTTTCCATCGGTGCGGATGTTACAGCAAGAGTTCAGGGGCAAAAAAACGGCACCGCGCATTTGCCATGCGGGTGCCGTTTTGGTTCTTGGTGCGGGGGCGCTTACTTTTTCGGTGCTTCTGCCGGCTTGGCGGCCGGGGCTGCTGCGGGCGCTGCCGGAGCAGCGGAGGGGACGGGCGCGGCGGCCACTTCAAACTTGGTGGCTACGCCGTTCTTGACCACGGACACCGGGGCGATCTTGCCATCGACCATTTTGAAAATGGTGATGTCGGCATCCTTGCGGTCACCCTTGGCATCGAATTCGACCTTGCCGGTGGCGCCGGTAAAACTGACCTTGAACAGTTCGGGGCCAAACTTGACCGGGTCCACCGAATCCGCTTTCTTCATCGCTTCGATCACGGCCAGGGTGGCGTCGTAGTAGTAGGGTGCGTACTGCTTCACGTCGCCGAACTTCTTGTTGAAGTCGCTGAGGAATTCCTTGCTGGCGGCTTCTGCCGGCAGACCGGCCTGCGAGCAGACCAGGCCGTTGGCGGCATCCTTGGCGAGGGTGAACATCTCGTTGGTACAGGCGCCGTCGCCGAACACGAAAATCGCCTTGATGCCCAGTTCACGCGCCTGTTTCAGCAGCGGGCCACCGGTCTGGTCCATGCCGCCGTGGAACACGACGTCGGGGTTCTTGGCCTTGATCTTGGTGAGAATCGATTTGAAATCGGTTTCGGTGTCGGTGGTGCGCTCGCGGCCGAGGATCGCGACCTTGTCGGCCTTCAGCGTCTTCTCGACTTCGTTGGCGAGGCCCTCGCCATAGGCGGTCTTGTCGTCGATCAGGGAGACTTTCTTGGCCTTGATCTCGTTGGCGATATAGGTGGCGATGGCCGGGCCCTGCTGGTCGTCGCGGCCGACGGTGCGGAAGGTATTGGCGAGGTTGCGCTCGGTCAGCACCGGGTTGGTGGCGGAGCCGGAGATCATCGGGATGCCGGCCTTGGCATAAATCTCGGAGGCCGGAATCGACACGCCGGAATTCAGATGACCGACCACGGCGGCGACCTTGGCGTCGACCAGTTTGTTGGCAACAATCCCGCCGGTTGTCGGGTCACCCTGGTCGTCTTCGGAAATCAACTTGAAGGTGACCACTTTGCCACCGATCTTGATCTTCTTGTCATTGGCCTGGGACAGCGCCAGGGACACGCCGTTTTCATCGTCCTTGCCCAGGTGGGGGGTTTTCACCGTCAGCGGACCGGCATGGGCAATGGTCACCGTAAGGCCGGTATCGGCGACCGGCTTCGCCTCTTCCTTTTTACAACCGACAATTCCAGCGGCCAGCAGGGCGGCGGCCACGCCGGAAACAGCAAATTTGTAAGTCGCGGATCTTTGTGAGGCAATCATGCGCAGGTCTCCAGAAGGGGTTGACGTTGGCGAATCGGGCAACGAATCGAGAAAACCGTAATTATGTGAATCGAGTTTTGCCCTTGTCAATCAATATCCCGGCCAATGCCAACATATTTGACGCGTTGCCCGCCAAACCGGGAAAAAATGGCACGGCGGGGGCATTTGAACATGTATTGCTGTTACCAATCGTTACGAGACCGGCTGCGCCAGGATGGTGCGGATCATTTCGTGCAGCGCACCATCCGGCAGCGTCGGATGGGGTGGCATTGCCATCTGGCCCCATACGCCGGCGCCGCCGTTCCTGACTTTCGCCACCAACAGGACCTCGGCATCCGCACGTCCGCGGTACCTTGCGGCGATATCGCGAAAGGCGGGGCCGACCAACTTGCGGTCGGCAGCATGGCAACTGCTGCAGCCATATTGCTGGTATGGCATTGCGGACGTTTGTACGACATTTTCCGCCCTTCCCCCGTCGCAGGCCGCAACACAGACGGCGATCGCTATCAACACGGTCGCCGCAACGGCAAGGTCGATCCGCCGGGATGCGCCGGCTCTCATCGATGCGCTTCCGGTTCGAGCGTCTTCCGCAACGCGGCCTGGTCGACAATCGGCGGCAGACATTGCGGGCCCTGGCATACGTACGCGCGGATCCGGTCGGCGGCCGGCCGTTGCAAGGCCGCCGGCAAATCGGCCGTGCCATTGGCCAGCGCCAGCGACACCGTGGTGGGCAGGAATTCCGCGGCCAGCAGCGTTTGCCAGGCACCCAGTTGCGCGGCCGGCCCCGCCAGAATCACCAATTGCGTCGGCTGCAACCACTCCTGCAGCGCCATCAACAAGCTACCATGGCCGCTGGGGTGATCGTCGACGGCGGCGAAGAAACAGGTCAGCGCGTGCTCGGCGGCGAGTGTATGGCGCGGTTCGTTGTAAAGGTGCGCCAGCCGCAGCAGGACCAGGGCGGCAATGCCATTGCCCGAGGGCGTGGCATTGTCGAAACCCGGTTTGGGGCGCTGGATGAGCTGTTCGTGATCGTGGCTGGTGAAATAAAAGCCGCCGCGTTCCCGGTCTTCAAACTGTTCGAGCAGTACCTCGGCCAGGCGGCGGACGAATGCCAGATCGTCGGCGCGGAAATCCGCCTGCAACACCTCGAGGATCGCCTTCGCCAGATAGGCGTAGTCGTCGAGATAGGCATTGAGATGGGTCTTGCCGTCCTTGTGGGTGGCGTTGAGGCGCTCGCGGCCGGCGTCCCACATGGTCGCGCGCATGAAGGCCAGCGCCTTGCGCGCCGAGGCCAGCCAGGCCGCTTCCCCGAACACGCGCGCGGCATGCGCCATGCCCTCGATCATCAGCGCGTTCCAGCTGGTCAGGATTTTTTCATCGCGCCCTGGATGGATGCGCTGCGCGCGCGCGGCAAACAGTTTCTGCCGCGCGGACTCCAGCAGCACGGCGCAATCGCCCTCGGCCTGGCCCAAGGTATTCGCAACCATCGCCAGCGGCTGCGCCGCCGTCAGGTTCCAGAATTTTTCTTCAAAATTGGCGCGCCGGTCGAGGCCGTAATAAGGCACCGCCACCTCCCATTCCGCCGGGGACAGCAGCGACCTCGCTGCATCCGCCGTCCACACATAGAACTTGCCCTCATGACCTTCCGAATCGGCATCCAGGGTCGAGTAATAACCGCCGCCCGGCGACTGCATTTCGCGCATCACCCATGCGGCGGTCTGCCGGGCGCAGCGCGCAAACAGTTGCTTCTGCTCATCGTGCTCCGCGACCAGCCAGGCATCGGCCAGGAGGCGCAGCAGAGGACCGTTGTCGTAAAGCATTTTTTCGAAATGCGGGATGGTCCAGGTCGCATCCACCGAGTAGCGCGCAAAGCCGCCGCCGAGCTGGTCGTAAATGCCGCCTCGGCACATCTGCTCGAGCGTGAAGCAGGCCATGTGCCTTGCATTCCGGCGCGCATTTTCATCGCCCGATTCGGCATAGCGGCGCAGGCAGAATTCGATCATCTCCGGATGCGGAAATTTCGGCGCCTGGCCGAAACCGCCGCGTGCCGCATCGAAGGTGTCGGCAATATTGTGCAGGGCCGCGTCGATCGGTTCGCGGCTGAGATCGGCGGCAGCGCTGCTGGTCGGGCGCGATTCGCCGCGTTTCAGCGCCGTCAGCAACTGCGTATTTTGCTCACGCACTTCGGCCGGGCTCTCGCGGTAATACTGTTCCACCCGTTTCAGCAAATCGGTGAAGCCCGGCAGGCCATAACGCGCCGTTTTCGGGAAATAAGTGCCGCCGAAAAACGGCGTGGTGTCCGGCGCCAGAAACATGGTCAGCGGCCAGCCGCCGGAGCGCTGGGTGAGCATCGCATGCGCCGCCTGGTAGATCTGGTCGATATCGGGCCGCTCCTCGCGATCGACCTTGATATTGACGAACAACGCGTTCATCAGCGCCGCCACGTCTTCATCCTCGAAGGACTCATGCGCCATCACATGGCACCAGTGGCAGGCGGAATAGCCGATCGACAGCAAAATCGGCTTGCCACTGTCGCGCGACAGGACCAGGGTTTCCGGGCTCCATTCATGCCAGTCGACCGGGTTATCGGCATGCTGTTGAAGATAGGGCGACGTGCTATTGATGAGTCTATTGGGCATAATCGGTCTTATTTATCATTGCAGGAGGCACCATGCCACTCGCCATCATCGCTGTCATCATTTTGCTCATGAAATTACTGGATTTCGGTCCGGTCGCCGCATGGTCCTGGTTCTGGGTGCTGATGCCGTTTGCGGTGCTGTTCGCCTGGTGGGAACTCATCGCACCGGCGATCGGCTGGAACAAGAAACAGGCCGAAAAGAAAATGGCCGATGACGCCAAGGCTGCCGAAGAATTCAAGAAAAAACAGCGCGGTTTCTGAACGCAGCGGGCCGCGGCGCCGGCGTTCAGTCTTTCTTCCCCGCCAGCGCCTGCTCCAGCGCCAGGCCGATCGCCTGCAGCTTCCGGTCCCCCATGGTTTCGCCGATCACCATCAGACCAACCGGCGCCTGCCCGGGTTCATGACAGGGCAGCGACCAGCAGGGCCGGTCGAACACATTGAAGGGCGCGGTATTGCGCAGCAACAGGCCGTTATAACGCAACAGCGCGTCCTCGCTGGCATCGATATCGGCGATCACCGGCGCCACAATCGGTACCGCCGGCGCCAGCAACGCGTCGAAGCGCGCGGTGCGGCGATCGGCGCCCGCCATCAGGCGTTTGCGCAGCAACATCAGCTCGTAATAATCGGCGGCATTCATCGCGGCGCCCAGCAGCAGGCGCTTGGCAACGCGCGCATCGAAATCCGCCAATCGCGTGGCCAGCCGCTCGCGATGCAGGGCGTAGGCTTCTACCGCGGAAAAATTGACGCGCGCGCTGCCGGCGGCTTCTTCGGCGAGCTCATCGAAGGCGAATTCCTCGACGACGGCGCCCGCTGCCGAAATGGCGCTCAGCGCCCGTGAAAAAGCGGCGGCGACGTCCTTGTCGAGACCATCGAGCAGGATGGTGGTGGGCACGCCAAGGCGCAGGTGTTTCAGTGCCATCGGCGGTGGCGCGTGCGGGCGTTCGCCGGCCATCACCGCATCCAGCCAAATGCAGCATGCGGCCGAATGACCCAATGGACCGATCGAATCGCGGGTGCCCGACAGGGGGAAGGCGCCTTCCAGCGGCACCCGCGCCTGGGTCGGCTTGAAGCCGGCGATGCCGCACAGCGCGGCAGGAATGCGCACCGAGCCGCCGGTATCGGAGCCGATGGTCGCGGCGGCCATGCCGTCGGTGACGCTGACCGCACCGCCCGAGGTCGAGCCGCCAGGAATGCGGCCGGTGGCGCGGTCCCAGGGATTGCGCGGCGTCCCGTAGTGGCTGTTCATGCCGTGGCCGCCATAGGCGAACTCGGTCATATTGGTGCGACCGATGAAAATCGCGCCGGCGGCGCGCAACCGCGCCATGGCCGGGGCATCGCGTCCGGCCGGCGCTGCCTCCTTGAGGATGATCGAACCCGCGGTCGTGATGTCGCCCTGGATGTCGAACAGGTCCTTGATCGAAATCGGAATGCCGGCCAGCGGCGAAGGCACGATGCCCTGCCGGCGCAGGCTGTCGCTGGCCCTGGCCGCGGCCAGGGCGCTGTCGGCATGAACCTTGATGAAGGCGCGCGCGCCCTCTCCGGCCGGATCGGCGATGCGCTCGAGATAGCGGCGAGTCAGCGCCTCGGACGTGATGCTGCCGGCCGCGAGGGCCTGCGAAATTTCAGCAAGGGTTTTCATCGATGGCGAAAATGGATGGCGCGGCGAAGTCGCGGAAGTGGAACAAACAGGAAACGGCAAAGTCCTGGCGAATTATCGCCTGTAAGCGGCAGCGCGCACGATCACGCAAGATCATTGCGGCGCTTCAGGCATCGGCTTCGACAATCTCGGGTTCGTTTGTCACCGGAAAGTTGACGGAGTTCGCCATGAAGCAATAAGCATGCGCCTTTTGGTGGGTGGCAAGGGCATCGGCCACATTGCTGCCGCGCGCCACCGTCACGCGCGGGCGCAGGGTCACCGCCTGCATCGACGTTTTGCCGGTGGCGCCGACACCAAGAATGCCGGTGGCGCGGTCCGTATAGGCGATGATGCCGATGCGTTTTTTGGCGGCGATGGCAAGATAGGTCAGCATATGGCATTGCGACAGGGAGAGCACCAGCAGCTCTTCCGGGTTGTAGCGGCCCGGATCGCCGCCGTTCGCCGCCGGCGCCGAGGCCGGCAGCTCGTGCTTGCCGGCGGCGCGCAAGGTGCTGTCGCGCGTGTAGGCCGGGTCCGGCGGCAGCGGTTGACCGGCCTCGGCCGGATAAGTCAGGGTGATTTCATACTGCGAACTGTCGGCCATGGTCGTCTCCAATATGGGGAAACCATGCTAACGCGCGGACACTGATCCCGCAATGCGGCTTGCGAAGGCGCTTCAGTATTCGATGGTGTACTGGATGTACTGGCCCCGGCGCGAATCGCCCTCGACGGGATTGACGACTTCGGCATGCGTGCGCGCGCCGTCGGCCGGGAGCGGCGGCATCTCGACCCCGGCCGCCGGCGCCGCCAGGGCAATCGCCGCACGAACGCGTGGTGCTGCCGCTGTGTTGCAGCGCGCATTGAACGGCGCGGCCGCGATGGCATCGACCGGGGCGGCACTGCTCAACTGCATCGCGCAGTGGCTGAGGATGGTCGCGGAGACCGTCATTCTCGCCTGGTCGGTCGGCGCGGACCATGCCGGTGTCGCCCACATCGCCGCCGCCACCAACGCCGCGGCAAGGCGGCGAAGAGGGACGGAGCATGTGAACCTGGCATAGTGCATTGCCGACTCGCTTTCTGAAAGAAAATCCTTGCCAGCGGCGCCCGGCGCATCCTGCGCGGGCAACTCGGCCGTCCTGCAGACGGTCCGCTCTCGCTCTATCGGCAAAAAACTAGCATCACTTGATGCCGCTTTTCAATGGATCGAATGGATCACGGCGGCATCGACCGTGTCAGGCGATCACAGGGGCGACCCGCATTGACGAATGGCTGGTGTCAGCCAGTGTCGATGCAGCGCCGGTACCGATGAATCGAGAATGCGCTTTCCGCGCGCGCGCGTCCCTACCCGCGCAGGTAGGAATTCACAATTTCGATACAAGCCGGGCGGATCGGCATGGCGAAAGGCGGCGCCGCCGGGCGCTGGGTTGCCTTGCATGGAGCCCCGGGGGGCCGAGAGAGCTGCCTCAGCCGGCGGCGCGGGGGCGTGACGCGGCTAGCTGCGCAGCCACTGCGCGATCGGCTGCCACTGGGCGACATCCTGGGCCACGATCGAAGGCGCCATATCGAAGATGGATTTGCCTTCGAAGGCCGCGGTCACATAGTTTTGCGTATCGCGCAAATGCGTCAGCACCGGCAGATCGATGGGCGCCAGAAAATCGTCGAGACGTTCCGCGGCGCGGGTGCGCGCATCGACACGCATGCCGACGATGGCGACAAAGGCCTTGCCCTTGCGCACCGATTTTTCGTCGAGCAATTCATCCAGAAAAGTGCGGGTGGCGGCCATATCCAGGCTGGAGGGCACGATCGGCACCAGCACCTTCTCCACGCGTTTGACCATATCGGCCAGCTTTTCGCCATGCAGGCCGGCGGGGGAATCCAGCACCAGCACGCCCTCCTCGACCTTTTGCCGGGCGCTGTCCAGCCGCTGGATGAGGGGCAGAGTGGCCGGGCGCTGCGACAGCCAGTACAGCGCGGATTTCTGCCGGTCGAGATCCCATAGATAGACCTGCTCACCGCGCGCGGCCAGATAGCCTGCCAGATTGGTCGACAACGTCGTCTTGCCGGCGCCACCCTTGGGGTTGGCGATCAGAACGGTTTTCATATTGACCCGCGAGGAGTGTGCGTGACCGCTACGCTACCAGATTAGGCGGCGGGAAGCATCCTGTCCGGCCGGCGACGTCCGAAACCGGCGATCGAGGGATGGCCGGAGGGCAACGGACCGTGCGCCTAAACGTACAAGATTGCAGAATGATGAAATGTCAAAGTCAAGCATTGACGCGGCTTCCCGGGCATTTTTGCCTCGAACGCCGCGTCAATGCTGGACTTTCATCTTCCGATTTGAACCGCCATTTCGCCCCACGAATGCGGGATTGCCCCTGTGCGAGGGACGCGACACACTGGTTTGGAACCCATTGCAAGACGCGTTGCGATCGCTGCCGTGTTTCTTTCCCACCCGGCCGGGTGGGGACAGCGCCGTATCGCTGCGGCAAGATTCAACCTGTGCTGGTTCTCCGCTCGCTGTCGTGGGCGTGGCGGCAGTAGGCGCACAGTAGGCGCATTTGGGTAACCAGTCTCTCCTCCGTGGTGAGTGTTGGGCCGCTCCGCAAGGAGCGGCCCTTTTTTTATTCCCTGTTTATCCGCCCCGGATTCAGGCCAGCAGGGAATTCATATGCCGCAAGCGGTCGGCGACCGATTTCAGCAGGGCGATGGCGAAACCGGGCTGCGCCTTCACCAGCGCCAGCAGGGCCACGCGATTGATCGCCAGCAAGGCGCAATCATCGACGGCGCTGGCGCTGGCGGTGCGCGGCGATTGATCGACCAGGGCCATTTCGCCGAAGGTGCCGCCGACGCGCACGGTTTCGACCACATTGCCGTTGATCGAAATGTCCACAGCGCCCTCGAGCACGATGTACATATACGCACCGGTCTCGCCCTCGCGCATGATCGCCTGGCGGCGCTGGTAGCGCAGGGTGGCAGATTGATCGAGCTGCGCGTGCAACTGAGCCAGGGTGACGGCATCGAACAGGGCCATCTCGCGTTCCGCCGCCGGCGCGGCGGTCTTGCGCGCGGCCAGGCGCGCCGCCAGCAGGCGCAGGCGGTCGAACATCACGCTCATCAGCATCAAGGCGAATTCGGGCAGGCGCTGGATCGCCGCCTGGAACTGCGCGGCGTCCATGGAATAACCGCTGCAATCGGTGCGCGCGGTGGCGGTGGCGCTGCGCGCGCCGCCGGTGATGACCGCCATCTCGCCGAAAATTTCGCCGCCGCGAATGGTGTCGAGCACGCGCCCACCGGCGGTCAGCGCGACTTCGCCGGCGTTCAGGAAGAACATCTTGTTCGCCTGGCCCTTGCTGAACAGCCCGCTCTTGGCGGCCTTTTCATGCTCGGCGAAGAAGGTGCCGCCGGAGGCGATCTGTTCCGGCGTGCCGCCCAGTTCGAACAGCTTGCGCGCCACCGCGGGGTTGTACATTTTGCTTTTAACCGCCACCGGCGGAGCCGGCGCAGCGGTGTTGGTGCCGGTGGCGGGTTTGGTGAAATCGAAATCGTCGTTCATCGGCGCGCCATCTGGTCATCCATGCAGTCGGAAGCGCGATTCTACTGCCTCGGCCCGTTTACAGTGCGACACGCGCCGCGGCGGCGCGCGATTCGTAGTGGGCCCCGCAGAAATTCAGACCGGTCATGCGCATCGTGCCGCATCCATCGCGGGGTGTTTTCCTGTTCACCGCGTGGTCGATCCCGTGACAATCATTAACAAACGTTCGGGCATTTTGTGTCGCGGCACACATTGCATATTTCGCGTCGGGCCTAGACTTGGTTTCAAGTTAAGGGCGAACGCAAAAGCATCTGGCGCTCGCAGACCGAAGTTCAACATTACACCAAGACCACGGAGACACGAACATGAAAAAAATTCTACTTGCCTCAATGATTGCAGCCGCCTTTGGCGCATCGACCTCGGCATTTGCCGGCAACA